>Ga0308163_10000020_pt1 | contig 533849 bp, 508 predicted proteins | sample PhyTR1_FD_201037 | JGI IMG/M metagenome (GOLD analysis project Ga0308163, IMG submission 201037) | Phyllosphere microbial communities from UC Gill Tract Community Farm, Albany, California, United States - DLSLT.R1 | ecosystem: Host-associated > Plants > Phyllosphere > Unclassified | place...
CGGGTCTGCTTGCGCTTGCCGGCGTACTCGGCGTCGGCGAAAGTCATCTGTTTCATCATTGAAAAGCTCGGCGACTGGTGTCCGGTGATTTTGCCAAATCAGGAAGTCTTTTTCAGAGTTTCCCTAGTTGATCCTCTCTGCGGCGGACATCCGTGCGCGCACGAGATAATTGATCCACCCGCTGGTCGGGCTCATCGTCTTGACAGTAACGTTCAACTCGGCTCAACGCCGACTCCAATCCGCGCTGCTTATGGACGTTGCCATAGCGTTTTGCCTGATCCATTTCATAAACAATATTGTCTCTCTGCTGTTGGCAGCTCCTGAGGTTATCCGCAAGAGAAAGATTGCATTCACTCAAAAAAACTAACACACCGCAAAGAATAGCCTTAAACACTGGACCCTCACCGACTGCCCTACTAAAGACATGCGCAATTCACACACATGATTTTCGTCAACCCGCAAACGCTTGATTTCCAACTGCGGCCCACTTCAACAAACGTAATAGCACGCGACAGCAGCTGCTAACGCCTGCGCTCAGATTGATTTTATAGGCACGGGTCATGGAAGACCCTGCTTGACTTGGACGCCACGATACATGGCCTGAACGGCAGGGGCTTTACTTAAATCTTACTTGACCTTACTCATCGAGCAGCTCGAATGCTGGTCTCTTACTTTCTCTTACCGCGCACTGCAAGCCGCCTAGCCAGCGGCGTCAGCCGGGGCGCTCACTAGCGTGGCACGTGACACACGCCGACAATCAAGTTATTCACATTGAAGTAGTATTCAAAGTCGGAGAAGAAATTGAATGTCATTACCCCGCCCTGAAAACCACGCGCCATGAAGGGAATATCCGCTCCAGCCGTATCACCTTCGAATGTTGATACAGCGCGCGTCTTGAACAGATAACGGGACGTATCCAGGTGTGTCATCACCAGATCGAAACGTCGGTCATACAGATAGTGGGTGCCCTGTGGGGACGTCACCTGATAATAGGCATAGATTGCCCCTTCATTGGGGTCAATCGTCATGTCCCCTGCCCCGCGCCACAGGCCCACGCCCTCTTCTACATGGACGAAATCGATAGAGGCGCTACAGGGCGCTCGCGGAATATCTCTATACACGGAGATGCCATACCTGGCGATCAAACCACCGAACACCACGATCGAGCAAAGTGACGCCAGCGCAATCACTTTTTGCCAACGCGCAGATAGTTTACGCACAGTGCCTCCCCGTGGCTCTCTGGCTTTACACAACTTACCAGCAATTGACTTAGAGGCTTGCGCACATAATAGTTGGTGTCTTTTAGCAGCAAAGGCGGCTCAAACCCGGACATTGCCTTCAACACCTCATCCTTCAACCTATTTTCACTGAGTTCAGCGTAGAGCGTTGCATGTTCCCCTTTCCACACACGCTTCCATGCTTCCAGGTCCGGCGGCTGATGGAATATGAGGTAGGCATAAATCAGTGGCAGCAACGTGCCAAGGACAACCAGAACAGGCAACAACAACTGACTGTTTCTTCTTATCACCCCGCCACGCGATGCAGGCGGGTCAATCATCAAGCCCTTGTTGGGTTCGGCAAGGGGAGCATGCAAATGAGCCGGCTTACTGTGATCATCAACAGTAGGCTCATCGCCAGCCGTCAGTTCTTCAACTCGATCTTGCTCACGCGCTAGTTGAACAGCCACCTTGCGCACAGGGACATTTTCCGTGGACACCAGTGCAATGTCGCACAGCAGCACCAACCCTCGTTTAGGCAACGTTTTCAAACTGTCACGGGATAGGCCAATCTCAACAAAGCTTGAGCGAAGTGCGTGCACTGTCTTGTAATAGCTACTGTCAGAAACGACCAACCCTCGCCCACCCCACACCCGCGAGATCAGTGCTTCTTTCTCTGTTATCCCTTCGAGCAGGGCCAGCAACATGTCGCCTTCGTTGCTACCTAAGGTCGTCGAAGATTGCGCGCAACTCAGCGTCATCCGTTCAGGGTCGTAACAGACCTCCATCAATACCCCTCCTTTCCACTGACTTGCGCCAACTCGAGAATAATTCTCAGGCTAGCTTACCTGCCAAGCAATGATAGTTCAGCGCAGCCACGCATAATAACAGGAGCCTTATAGACGAAGCCTGTGATTTTCGAAACCGATAGGCGTAAGGGGTGTTGATCTCGCGGGTGCCCACGCCGGGTCCCTGCAAAATGATCGCAATTTCTTATCTGCGTGATAAGAATCTTGAGGCAGCACGAACGTGGCATTTGCGGGAACAATCGGGGCAGTCATACGACAACGCATGTCGAATAATAAAAAGGTGACCCCATGCCTCCCTCACAGATACCGGTGGACCTCGCTGTTCGCACTTTAGCTACAGGCACTCTGGGCGCCCCCTGGGCAGTGACAGTCCAGGAGACGCCATGAAAACACTTATCGATAGCTACTTCATTGCGCTCAAGACGCTGGTGGTCATCTGCCTGGTCGGCATCACCTGCCTGATTTTCACCAATGTGGTGCTGCGCTATGGTTTCAATTCGGGCTTGTTCTTCAGCGAGGAAATTTCCCGGCTGGCGTTCGTCTGGCTGGTCTTCGCCGGCGCCCAGCTGATGCTTCATGAAAATGGCCACATCGGCGTCGATATCCTTACCCGTCGCGTGTCGGCGCCGGTGGCGCGGTGCCTGCTGGCGCTGACCCAGGTACTGATGCTGTACGTCACCTGGTTGTTCCTCGACGGTAGCTGGAAGCAGACGATCATCAACCTGCACGTCGGCGCGCCCTCCACGGGCGTATCCATGGCGCTGTTCTACGGCGCAGGCCTGGTGTTTTCCATCTGCAGCGCAGTGCTGATCTGCATCCAATTGGTCAGGAATCTAACCGGCACACTCACTGCGCCGGTCTCAAACCAGTCCCCGTCTCCCGAGCATGGAGCAGTCGAATAATGGCCCTCTCTGTTTTCGTTGGCGTGCTGATGGCCGCCATCCTGATCGGTGTGCCCATTGCCTACGCGTTGATTCTCTGTGGCGTAGCGCTGATGTGGTTGCTGGGCCTGTTCGATGGCCAGATCATCGCGCAGAACATCATCAACTCAGCAGGCAGCTTTCCCCTGCTGGCCATTCCGCTGTTCATCATTGCAGGTGAGGTGATGAACACCGGCGGCCTGTCCAAGCGCATCATCAAATTGGCCATCACGCTGGTTGGGCATCTGCGCGGAGGGCTTGGCTACGTCACTATCTTTGCCGGCGTACTGCTGTCGAGCCTGTCGGGCTCGGCGCTGGCCGACGCCGCATCGCTGACTGCCCTGCTGCTGCCAATGATGGTCATCGCCGGCTACAACCGTAATCGCTCCGGTGGCCTGATCGCATCGGTCTCGGTGCTCGGTTCGATCATCCCGCCCAGTATTGGTTTTGTCGTGATGGGCGTCGCGTCTGGCCTGTCGATTACCAAACTGTTCCTCGCCGATATCGCTCCAGGGCTGATGATCGCCGCCGCTCTGGTGGTTGCCTGGTGGTTGATGACGCGGCGTAACAACGAGGTCGAGCTGAGTCCAAAGGCCAGTGGCAAAGAGCGTCTGAAAGCGCTGATCGACAGTTTCTGGGCGTTGATGCTGCCGGTGATCATCGTGGTTGGCCTGCGTTTTGGCGTGGTCACCCCGACCGAAGCCGGCGCCGTGGCCAGCGTCTATGCCTTGCTGGTGTCCGCCTTCATCTACCGCGAGCTCAGCCTTGAATCGCTCAACGGGCTGCTGCTGCGCGCCTGCAAGACCACCGCAGCGGTCATGTTCCTAGTCGCTGCCGCTTCGATTCCGGCGTGGATGATCACCATTGCTGACATTCCTGGGCAAATCATCGACCTGATCCAGCCCGTCATGGATAACCCGCGACTGCTGATCGTCGTGCTGATGGTGCTGATTCTGCTGATCTCGATGGTCATGGATCTGACGCCAACCGTCCTGCTGCTGGCGCCAATCCTGGTGCCCGTGGTGACAGCAGCGAACATCGACCCGATCTATTTCGGCGTGCTGTTCATGATCAATTGCTCGATCGGCTTGATCACCCCGCAGGTAGGCACGGTGCTCAATGTGCTCTGTGGCATCGGCCGAATGCGCTACGAGGAGCTGCTCAAAGGCACGTTCCCGTTCCTGATTGCAGAAATCATCGTGCTGTTCCTGCTGGTCATCTTCCCCGAACTGGTCACCGTCCCAGCCCAGTGGTTCAGTCACTGATAACCAATAACAACAAAGGTATCGATATGAAAAAGCTCGCCTTCATCGCCGTGCTGCTGTTGTCCAGCAGCCTGAGCCTGGCCGCCGACTACAAAACGCGGGTCATCAAGTTTGCCGCTACCAGCCCCAAGGGCACGCCTCCTGCGATCGGCATGGAACTGTTTGCAAAGAAGGTAGCAGAGCGCAGCGACGGCAAGATCAAGGTCCGCACATTCCCCAACGGCGTTCTCGGCGGCGATGTGCAGGTACTTTCGTCGCTGCAGGGCGGCGTGGTGGAGATGATGACCTGGAATGCCGGTTTGATGATCAATCACGTTACTGACTTCGGCATTCTCGATTTCCCTTTCCTCTACACCGATACCGCCAAGGTGGACGCCATCCTTGATGGCGAGGTCGGCAAGATGCTTACCGATCAACTGCCCAAGAACAATCTGGTTGGCCTGGCTTTCTGGGAGCTGGGGGTGCGCAACCTGACCAACAACGTTCGCCCGGTCGGCACACTTGAGGACATCGCCAGCCTGAAAATTCGCGCCCTACAGTCGCCGCTGTTTCTGATGTATGGCGGGCGCTGGGTGCCAACCCGACGCCACTGCCCTTCACCGAGGTCAATTTCATCGACGTGATATACGGTGCACTACCATTCTGCCTTGCCCTGCTGGTACTAATTGCGCTGTTGGTGCTTTTTCCACAGATAGCGTTGTGGTTGCCCAACAAGTTCCAGGCATGACTGCCTGAGCGGTGCCGATCACTCGCAGGCAACCGTCGCTGCGCTTTATCCTCCGCATATGGAACAGGATGCTCTTTCGATGGCTGCTACCGCGCCGGCTCCGCGCAGATACACGGCCAGCTTCGACAACCTACTGGCCAAGCGACTGATTTGCGGACCACTGCGGCGCCACACTTTGGCGAGTCAGCTGGCCGTAGCGCTGCGGTTGATGCCAAGCTAGCTGCGCATGCACCTTGGCAGTGGCATCCAAGACCTTCTGCGTCCAGTTGTCATCCTGCGCAGAGACGACCACGACGCGGAAACCGTGATCGATACCCTCAGCCCGAACCCCGTCAGAATCATCCACATGCAGATCTATGTCGAACAGGCCCGGATGCTTGGACGGCGGCCGTGACAGCCCATGCTCGGCCATCATGTGCAAATGCCGGTCATTGTTGACCACGCCGTCGACGCGGATGCCATAGAGCAGCAGCCAGCGTTTGATGTAGGCCGGGGTGCGGCCGGACGAGGTGTAGATCCAAACGCTGCAATTCTGCCGGCGCAGGTCGCGAATCAGCTCACGAGTACCAGCGCGCAGCGGTTCACCCAGCCAGTCATGTATGAACCCTGGCAGCTTGCTGCTCTCGGCCGGGCAATTGTGGTGGTGGCAGGCCAAGGTGTCGTCGATATCAAACGAAATACGAACCTGTGGGCGGCCCAGCAGGCGCGTTGCCGCTTGCCAGCCACGAGCAATGCCGGCCTGGCACTTTTGCAGCACTGGCGAGCGGCTCATCGGTGAGTCCCCTGATAACGGCGCGCAGGCGGCGTATTGAGGAAGAACACCGTAGCGGCCGGTGCTTTCGCCTCGAGGAAGGCGGCGTACTTCTTTTTGATCTTGGGCAATTCGTACAAGGCTTTGACACCGTGTTTGGCGGAGTTGCGGATGACCGAGGACGGGTTGAAATAACCCTCGGCGTTGTCCAGCGTCAGCACAAACGGCGGCAGCCCTTCGCGCATCAACAGGTAACTGACCAGGAGCGAGCCCGTGCGGTTGTTACCTTCGATAAACAGCTGCGGCTTGCTGAGGATGCGCACATACACACCGGCTGCGCGCTTCCACACCGAATCGCTGTGGTACGAGCAGTACCAGTTGTACAAATCCTTGATGCCGCCTTCGACGTTGTTGAAGAAGTGTTCTTCAGTTGCAGCCAGGTGCTGAGCGAACTCCACCCGCCGTGCCGGGTCGCGGCCACAGAGCACGGTGGCGTTGATCTCGAGCATCAGGTTCAGCTGCTGCAGGTCGAACAGGTCGATGCCGCGGGCAACATAATCGTCTACCAGGGCATAGCCTTCCAGCACATTCTGCAGCACCTCGTCGGTGAACGGATCGCGCTGCTCGGTGAAGTGCTGGCTGAGCTCGCCGAAGCGGCTCTGCACCTCCCGCAGTGCGCGCTCTATAGCGCGTAGATCAAGACGACGTGTTGCAGACATTGGCAATCCCGAGAAACAATTTAACAAAGGCGACAGCGCTGAAACTGGCTCGAATCAACTGAACTTGCCGCTGATGTAGTCATTGGTCAGCTGCTCACGCGGGCTTTCGAAGATCTGCGTGGTCGGCCCCATCTCGACCAGATAACCAGTGCGTGTGCCTTGGGAAATGTCCACCGAGAAGAACGCCGTGGTATCAGCAACACGGATCGCCTGCTGCATGTTGTGGGTCACCAGGGCGATGGTGTAGTCCTTCTTCAGCTCGACCATCAACTCTTCCACCCGGCGGGTAGCGATCGGGTCCAGCGCCGAGCATGGTTCATCCAGCAACAGCACTTCAGGCTCGGTGGCAATGGCACGGGCAATGCACAGCCGTTGTTGCTGGCCACCGGACAGCGACAGGCCGCTGGCCTTTAGCTTGTCCTTGACCTCGTCCCACAGTGCAGCGCCCTGCAGCGCGTGCTTGACGCGATCGCCGAGGTCACCCTTGTAACGGTTCAGGCGCAGACCAAACGCCACATTGTCGAAGATGCTCATCGAGAACGGGTTGGGCTGCTGGAACACCATGCCGATATACCGACGCACGACGACCGGGTCGACGCCCTTGCCATACACATCCTGGCCGAGGAAGTGCACATGGCCTTCGAAGCGGAAGCCTTTGACCAGATCATTCATGCGGTTGAGGCTACGCAGCACAGTACTCTTGCCGCAGCCAGACGGGCCGATGAAACCGGTGATCTTGTTCTTCTCGATCGGCACATGGCTGTCGCGCACAGCGAGGAAGTTGCCGTAGAAAATCTTGTCCAGTTTGCAGTCCATTACCACGGGTGCCTGGCTGACAAACGGAGCGGCTTTTCGCGCAGTGGATACGTTCAATTCAGTTGCTCCTGAGTTCAGTACTTGGGCTTGCCGAAGATACGGCTGACGACATTGACTACCAGCACGATCATCACCAATACCAACGAGGCGGCCCATGCCAGTTCGAGCTGATTGTCGAAGGGCATGCCGGAGAAGTTGTAGATAAGTACGGCAAGCGATGCCGTCGGGTTCATCACGGCCAGGCTGCCGTCATGGTAGATCCAGTAGTTGCTGAACAGCGCCGTGAACAGCAGCGGTGCGGTCTCGCCGGCAGCGCGGGCAACCGCCAGCATGACGCCGGTGAGGATCGCCGGCAGGCCGGTGGGCAGCACGATCTTCCAGATCACCTGGGCGCGGGTGCAGCCCATGCCGTAGGCGGCGTCTTTCATGATCTTGGGCACCATCTTCATGGCTTCTTCAGCGGTCAGCACCACGATCGGCAGCATCAACACCGCCAGCGCCACGCCACCGGCCGGTGCCGAATAGGTGCCAGTAGTCATGACCACCAGCGCATAGGCAAACACCCCGGCCAGGATCGAAGGCAGGCCGGTGAGCATCCGTGCGGCGAAGCGCGAGGCGTTTGCCAGCTTGCTCTCAGGGCCCAGTTCGGCAAGAAACACGGCGGCCAGAATGCCAACCGGAACGGCGATGGCGGCAGCGATGCCGACCATGACGAAGGTACCAGCCATGGCGTTACCGAAACCGCCACCCATTTCGAAACCGGTCGGTGGCAGTTCGGTGAAGACTTCCAGGCTCAGACGAGCACCGCCGCGCATGATCAGCATGTACAACACGGAAATCAGCGGTACGCTGGCCAGAAACGCCGTGCACCAGACCAGCGTGGTCAGGCTCAAGCTACGCAGGGCGCGCCCTTCGAACCGGCGCTGCAGGCTTGGCACTGCAGCTGTTGGCGACGAGAGGTCAGTCATTATTTGTTACCCCGTTGCGCGTAAAGCATGATCATCGAGCCGAGCACGTTCACCAGCAGGGTGATGAACATCAGCACCAGTGCGGCGTACATCAGCACCTCGACCTCGTTCGGCCCGGCTTCCGGGAAGTTCAGCGCGAGCAAGGCGGCCAGGGTGTTGGCCGGGGCGAACAGCGACAGGGTGATGGTGTTGGCGTTGCCCACCAACATCGCCAAAGCCATGGTTTCACCCAGAGCGCGGCCCAGACCAAGCACCAGCGAGCCAAAGATACCGGTTGCAGCGGCTGGCACCATCACCTTGAGGATGGCCTCCCAGTGGGTGGTACCCATGCCGTAGGCGGCCTGCTTGGTTTTCATCGGCACGCTGGTCAGGGCGTCCTGGGACACAGCGGCAATGGTTGGCAGAATCATGATGGCCAGTACCAGCGCCGCAGGCAGCAAGCCTGGGCCGCTCAGGGACGAGCCGAAAAAGGGGATCCAGCCCAGTTCGCTGTTCAGCCACGCGGTCAACGGACGGATCGCCGGGATCACCACGTAGATGCCCCACAGGCCGTAAACGACGCTGGGGATCGCGGCGAGCAGCTCGACGATGGTACGAAACACCGCTGCTAGCTTTGCAGGGAGGAAGTCCTGGGTCAGGAAAATGGCCATGCTGACGCCGAAAAAGCCTGCGATCAGCAAGGCGATCAGGGCGCTGTAAAGCGTGCCCCAAATAGCGGGAAGAATGCCGTACTTGCCTTGGTTGACATCCCAGACGGTGCCGAACAGCACGTCGAAACCGTGCTTCTCCATACCGGGCAATGCCTTGCGGCCGACTTCGAAAACCAGCGCAACCACCAGCGCCAGGATCAGCACCACGCCGATGCGGGCGAGCGCGCGGAAGGCGCGGTCAACCAGAAAATCCTTGGTGGACGGTGGCCGGCACGCCGAGTCGGGGTTATCCGGTATGGCAAAAGGTGTGTTCATTGGCGAGTTCCGGGACAGGGAGCAAACGCTGCGGGCTGAAGGCTCAGTCCGCAGCGACCTGGCAGTGTTACTGGATGTTTGCAGAGGCTTTGCGTACTTGCTCTACAACCGACGGCGGCAGCGGGATGTAGCCCATCGAGTCGGCGATCTGCTGGCCCTTGGTCAGGCTGTACTCGACCATTTCACGCATCGCCTTGGCCTTGGCCGGGTTGCCGTTGTCCTTGCGGAACAGCATCCAGGTGTAGGAAGTGATCGGGTACGACTTGGCACCGTCCGGATCAGGAAGCCAAGCGACCAGGCTTTCCGGCATTTTCACCGCAGCCAACGCTTCGGCACCGCTCTCGGCGTTAGGCACGACGTATTTGCCGGCTTTGTTTTCCAGCTGGGCGAAGTCGACCTTGGCCAGCTTGGCGAAGCCGTATTCGATGTAGCCAATGGCGCCTGGGGTCTGGCGAACAGTAGCGGTTACACCGTCGTTTTTCGGCGACTTGATGAACTTGTCAGTGGCTGGCCAGTTGACGGTATTGCCTTCACCCAGTGCTTCTTTGAACGCAGGGTTGATTGCCGACAGGTGTTTGGTGAACACCGCGGTGGTACCGCTGGAGTCAGCACGAACAACTACGGTGATCGGCGTGGCAGGCAGCTTCAGATCGGGGTTGGCGGCAACGATCTGTGGGTCGTTCCACTGGGTGACCTTGCCGAGGAAGATGTTCGAATACACTTCACGCGACAGTTTCAGCCCCTTGGGATTGCCTGGCAGGTTGTAGGCCAGAACGATTTCGCCGGCGGTCATTGGCAGCATTTGTACGCCTTCGCCGACCTTGGCGATGTCTTCGTCTTTCATCGCCGAGTCACTGGCGGCGAAGTCGACGGTCTTGTTCAGGAAGTCCTGAACCCCTGCCCCGCTCCCCTTGGATTGGTAGTCAACGGTGACGCCAGCAGTGTTCTTGCTGAAATCCTTGAACCAGGTCAGGTAGATCGGTGCTGGGAAACTGGCGCCGGAACCGGTCAGGCGCACGTTTTCTGCGGCGAAGGTTGCCGAAGTGGCGCTAAGAGATACCGCAACGGCAAGTGCAGCAGACTTCATCAGGCGTATCATGGAAAAGGCGCTCCGTGTGATGGCCCGCACACATTGCAGCACTCTTGTTACAGCTTTGTGACGGTTGAGTGGCATACGCACTGTTTATCGCTGAAACAGGCGTTGCAGAGGTGCTGGTGTCGGCCGAGCCTCGCGCCATCACGCAGAACCCTGTAGGAGCGACCTTGTGTCGCGAAGGCCCGCAAAGCGGGCCCGGAGATTTCGGCGGCGAAGCTGAGATCTGGGGCCGCTGCGCAGCCCTTTCGCGACCGCTCCTACAGGCGCTGTGAGTCTGGAACCTATTGCTCATTACACCAGTCATTCTGCTCAAGTGAGGTGTGACCTGACGGGTGTCGATAACGCTTCACCCCCACGCCCCCTGCGAGACTCAAACCTTGGACAACCTCCGGCAAACCGGCTCTCATGATCGTGCACTCGACTGGCTGAACTTCTTTCTGGCTGATGTTCGCGATGGCCTGGGGCCGTATCTGGCGATCTACCTGCTCGCCGTGCACCAATGGCAGCCGGCGAGCATCGGCCTGGTCATGACCATCGCCGGGGTTACCGCGCTGCTGGCGCAGACACCGGCCGGGGCATTGATCGACCGCACGCCAGCCAAACGTGCAGTGGTGGCGATTGCCGCGCTGCTGGTTACCGGTAGCTGCCTGTTGCTGCCGCTGATCTCATCGTTCGGGCTGGTGGCGTTGACCCAGACCATCAGCGCCATAGCAGGCTCGGTGTTCGCCCCGGCAATTGCCGCCATCACCCTGGGTATCACCGGCCCGAAGGCTTTCACCCGACGCGTGGGGCGCAACGAAACCTTCAACCATGCCGGCAACGCCTGCTCGGCGTTGCTCGCCGGCGGCCTGGCCTACCTCTATGGACCAGTCGTGGTGTTCTACCTGATGGCCGCGCTGACGATCGCCAGCATTATCGCCGTCAAACGGGTGCCAGCAGCGGCCATCGACCACCAACTGGCCCGTGGCCTGTCCCACACGCCAACCGGCGACACTCAGCCAGCCGGACTGAGCCTGCTGCTGCACAACCGCACACTGCTGCTGTTCGCCGTGCGCTGCGCGCTTTTCCACCTGGCCAACGCAGCAATGCTGCCGCTGGTAAGCCAGAAGCTGGCCCAGGTGGACCTGCGCCTGGCCACACCGCTGACCTCGGCCTGCATTGTCGCGGCGCAACTGGTGATGGTGCCGATGGCACTGCTGGTTGGCGCCAAGGCCGAGCAGTGGGGGCGCAAGCCGTTTCTGTTGGCGGGATTCTTGATCCTGCCTCTACGAGGCGCGCTATACGTCCTCTCGGACAATCCCTTCTGGCTGGTCGGCGTGCAGCTGCTCGACGGCATCGGCGCGGGGATCTTCGGCGCGCTGTTCCCGATCGTGGTCCAGGACCTGACCGAGGGTACCGGGCGCTTCAATGTCAGCCTCGGCGCATTGACCGCGGTGTTCAGCCTCGGCGCTGCACTAAGCCCGGGAATCGCTGGTTTGGTGGTACAGTCGGCCGGTTATGACGCAGCCTTCCTGACCCTGGCTGGCATCGCCGCTGCGGCGTTCGTGCTGGTACTGGTCGCGCTGCCGGAAACCTCCTCCCGCTCGGCCGAAGTGCCGACGGTCGTCCCTACTGTGGCAGGAAGCTGAATCCACCATGCCTGTTGTTGATACTGCGCTGATCATCTGGTTGGTGGCGGCCCTCGCCACCTGTGGCGTCATCCTGCGCCCCTGGCGTATCCCCGAATACGTCTGGGCCATGGGCGGCGCGCTGCTGCTCACCGTGCTCGGCCTGATTGCGCCACAAAAAGCCTTGGCTGCGATGGCCGAAGGAGGTGATGTATACCTGTTTCTGATCGGCATGATGGTGCTGGCCGAACTGGCGCGTCAGGAAGGCTTGTTCGATTGGCTGGCGCGCTATGCCGTAAGCCACGCCCGCGGCTCCGGGCAGCGCTTGTTCGACCTGGTGTTTCTGGTCGGCACCCTAGTCACCGTATTCCTCTCCAACGATGCCACCGCCGTGGTGTTGACCCCGGCGGTGTATGCGGCGTGCAAGGCGGCCAAGGCCGAGCCCCTGCCCTATCTGTTCATCTGCGCATTCATCGCCAACGCCGCGAGCTTCGTTCTGCCGATTTCCAACCCGGCCAACCTGGTGGTCTTCGGCAGCCAGATGCCGCCGTTGCTGGAGTGGCTGAGGCAGTTCAGCCTGCCGTCGCTGGCAGCGATCAGCCTGACCTACATAGTGCTGCGCCTGACCCAGCGTAAACAGATCATGCAGCCACTGGCCCTGACCGTCGACTCGCAGCCGCTGACTCCCGGGGCCAAGCTGTGCGCGCTGGGCATTATCCTGACCGGGGCACTGCTGCTGACCGCCTCGGCGCTGGACACTGCGCTGGGCCTGCCAACCTTTTGCGCTGGCCTGACCACCACCGCCTTGATTCACCTGAGCCAGCGCCGCAGCCCGATGCCGGTGCTGCGCCATGTCGCGTGGGGCGTGCTGCCTTTGGTGGCCGGGTTGTTCGTGCTGGTCGAAGCCGTGGCCCAGACCGGCGTCATCGATCATCTGGCGCATGCCCTGGCGGCACTCGCCGAACAGTCGCCAGCGCAAGCCAGCTGGGCTGCCGGGGTCGGTGTGGCGATTGCCAGTAACCTGATGAACAACCTGCCCAGCGGGCTGATCGCAGGCTCGATGGGGCACATGGTGCAGTTTCCTGGGCAAACCACGGCGGCGCTGCTGATTGGCGTCGACCTGGGCCCCAACCTGTCGATCACCGGTTCGCTGGCGACCCTGTTGTGGCTGGTAGCCATCCGCCGTGAGGGGGAGAATGTCAGCGCCTGGCGCTTCCTGCGGCTGGGCTTGCTGGTCATGCCGCCGGCATTGGCGGCGGCGCTGTGGGCCGTGACGTTTTGAGCGGGCGCTGGCGAAAGCCGCAGCGCCCAGCACGAGGATAATTCATGCTTTACGTTGTCATGCTCGGCGGGCGCCACCCGCGCGCCAGCATCGAAGTTCACGATGTAGTCTTTGCTCAGGGCGACTCGCTCGAGCAGCTCTACCCTGAGCTACGCAATGCCTGGTTCGGCAGCCGGAAAGGGCTGCACGTCGACTCCTGGCTGGAAGTGCACGGCATCGACAATTACCGCGTCGAGTTCAGCCAGGCAGCGCCGCAACCAGGCGCACTGCGCTTGTTCTTCCTCAATCTGGGCGGTTACGAGCGGCAGGTATTCGGCGAAGCGCACCGTTATCTGCTGGTGGCTGCCAGGGACAAAGCCGAGGCCAAGCAGTTGGGTAAAGAGCGCATGGCCGCTGGCTGGTTGAAGCCGCATACCGACGCAATACTCGACGTTGATGATTGCCTGCCGATCGACCTGTTGGCTGGGCGCTATGTGCATCTGGTCGAGGGCGAGCATCAGGGCATTCGCCAGCGCAGCGACTACATCCTTATCTAAGCCACCCGCTCAGGGCCGACGCCGCAGATAGCTTTCCAGCGGGTCTTTGCTCAACCCTTCCTGCGCCTGCGCGACCGAGGCGATAAACAGCGAGAACAGCTCGGACTGCTTGCCGATATCGAGCTTGGCGTACAAGTGTTTGCGATGGGTCTTGACCGTGTCCTCGCTGATACCCAGTCGCTCTGCCAATGAGCGTATCGAGTGCCCACGCAGCATGTACTGCGCAACCAGGCATTCGCGCTCGGTCAGCAACGACGAGCCAAACTTCACCAACGCTGCATTGATCTGCCGCCCCAGCGCACTCTCGAAACGCCCGCCAAGCATGTGCGCATCCAGGTCGCCCCAATGCCGACGCACAACCGCCAGCACCCACGGTGCGATGCGCTTGAGTTCGGCAACTTGCTGCCTGCTCAATCGCGAGGTGCTGGCCAGCGCAACGGCGATGGTCAGCTTCGGCCCGAGCGGCACCAGGTAATTGATCTCTTCCTCCAGCCGCGCATGCTGATAGAACGACAGGTAATACTCACTACGCTTGAAGTGGTCCGGCGCGACATCGCTGAGGCGATAGCAGCCGGGCGCAATGCCCTCCAGGCTCGCGCGGTAGAACGGGCACAGCAGATAGAAGCCTTCCAGATACTTGCGCACGTTGCCCTCAGGCATCCACGGCCCCTCATCGTCGCGCTCGAACAGCGTCGACGGCAGGCCTTCATGGGGAAACAGAAACACCGTGATGGCATTGGCCGGCGCCAGCAGGTTCAGCGCCGAATACAGCGACTCGACAAAGGCCGAGGTGCCGATGCAATCGGTCACCTGTGCCATGTGCTGAAACCACTGTTCGGATCCAAGCCGGTCTGTACTCATCACGGGCGTCTCGTGTGCGCCTTGGGCCAGCGCTTAACGCAGCTGGAACCAGGTGGTTTTCAGGTGGGTGTACTTGTCGAATGAATGCAGCGACAGGTCACGGCCAAAGCCGGACTGCTTGCCGCCACCGAACGGCACGCTGACATCCAGCGCGTCCATGGTGTTGACCGACACCGTACCAGCCTTCAGCGCCTTGGCAACCCGGTGCGCACGGTTGAGGTCGTCGCTCCACACCGAGGCCGCCAGGCCGTAGACACTGTCATTGGCCAGCGCTACCGCCTGCGCCTCTTCGTCAAAGGCGGTGACGGCCAGCACCGGGCCGAAAATCTCTTCGCGGGCCAACTTGCTGCCCGGCTTTACCTCGGTAAATACAGTGGGCTGGATAAAGTTGGATGAGCCATTGAAGGTCAGTTGCTGGCCTCCGCAACGCAACTGCGCGCCCTCCTCCTGCGCTTGCCCGATAGCACGCATGATCCGCGCGGTCTGCTCGCTGTCGACAATGGCCCCGGCGGCACTCGCCGGGTTGAGCGGATCACCCGGCAGCCACGCCTGCGCCTTGGCCATCACCCGCTCGACGAACTCGTCGTGGATAGCTCGCTGCACGTACAACCGGGAATTGGCCGAGCACACTTCGCCTTGATTGAAGAAGATCCCGAACGCAGCTTTTTCAGCTGCCAGATCGAGATTCTGGCAGTCGGCAAACACCAGATTCGGGCTTTTGCCACCGCACTCCAGCCAGACCTGCTTGAGGTTGGACTGGGCCGAGTACTGCATGAAGTACTTGCCCACCTGAGTCGAGCCGGTGAACACCAGGCAATCGATGTCCGGGTGCAGCCCCAAGGCTTTGCCGGCTTGCTCGCCGAGGCCCGGGACAACGTTGAGTACCCCTTCTGGAATGCCCGCTTCCAAGGCCAACTGGCCCAGGCGCAAGGCGGAAAACGGCGACTGCTCGGCTGGCTTCAACACCACGCTGTTCCCGGCAGCCAGTGCCGGCGCCAGCTTCCAAGCCGCCATGTCCAGGGGGAAGTTCCACGGCACCACCGCAGCGATCACGCCCAGTGGCTCGCGGGTGATGGTGGCCAGCGTGTTGGCAGCCGTCGGCGCGACCTGATCGTAGAGTTTGTCCAGCGCCTCGCCATACCAGGCGAACACTCCGGCTGCGCCCGGCACATCAATGTTGTAGGCGTCCATCACCGGCTTGCCCATGTTCAGCGAGTCGAGCAAGGCCAACTCCTCACGGTGCGCCAGCAGCAGCTCGGCCAGTTTCAGCAGGGTCTTCTTGCGCTCACCTGGCGCCATGCGTGCCCACGGCCCCTGGTCGAAAGCCTGGCGCGCAGAACGCACTGCCAGGTCCACTTCACGCTCACCGCAGGCTGCAACCTGCGCCAACACCTGATTGGTTGCCGGGTTGATAGCGGTAAAAGTCGCCCCTGTAGACGACTGCACCGCCCGGCCGCCGATGAGCGCGGTGTCGATGAAAGTTTGGCGCTGGGCCCGCTGTTGCCAGTAGTTGAGGTCGAACACGCTGCACTCCTCTTGCGACCGTTTGCCGGTCCGTTGTTATTGACTGGAGACAATCGTGCGCCACTCGCAGCGGCAGGCAAATTCGCAAAAATGTGGTCCGGACCCATGAAAAAGCTCTGCAGCGACACCAGTTCGCAGCTCACCCCAAAGGGTGATTTCGGTGGTTTTCGAGGTGTGGGAGCATTTCCGGGACTTCAGTTGCATCCGCCCTGCGCGACTCCCAAAAAAGAGAACAAACGTCATGAACGCACCCTTCATCCCGCAACGAAACACCCAGGACTATCAAAAGGCCGACGCGGCCCACCACATCCATGCGTTTCTCGATCAAAAGGCCCTCAACGCCGAAGGGCCGCGGGTGATGGTCCGCGGCGAGCGTTTGAATTTGTGGGACAACGACGGCAACCGTTATCTGGATGGCATGTCCGGCTTGTGGTGCACGCAACTGGGCTACGGCCGCAAGGACCTGACCAGCGCCGCTGCCGCGCAGATGGATCAGTTGGCGTACTACAACATGTTCTTCCACACCACCCACCCGGCGGTAATCGAGCTGTCAGAACTGCTCTTCAGCCTGCTGCCGGGCCATTACAGCCACGCGATCTACACCAACTCCGGCTCCGAGGCCAACGAGGTGCTGATCCGTACCGTGCGCCGTTACTGGCAGGTGCTGGGCAAGCCGCAGAAGAAGGTCATGATCGGCCGCTGGAACGGTTACCACGGCTCGACCCTGGCCGCCACCGCACTGGGCGGGATGAAGTTCATGCATGAGATGGGCGGGATGATCCCCGACATCGCCCACATCGACGAGCCGTACTGGTACGCCAACGGCGGCGAGCTGCCCCCCGCCGAATTCGGCCGACGCTGCGCGCTGCAGCTTGAAGAAAAGATCCTCGAACTGGGTGCGGACAACGTCGCTGGTTTCATCGCCGAGCCGTTCCAGGGCGCCGGCGGCATGATCTTCCCGCCTGAAAGCTACTGGCCCGAGATCCAGCGCATCTGCCGCCAGTACGACGTGCTGCTGTGCGCCGATGAGGTGATCGGCGGCTTTGGCCGTACCGGCGAATGGTTCGCCCATCAGCACTTCGGCTTCGAGCCCGACACCCTGTCCATCGCCAAGGGCCTGACCAGCGGCTATATCCCCATGGGCGGGCTGGTCTTGAGCAAGCGTATCGCCGAGGCGCTGGTCGAGCGCGGCGGTGTATTTGCCCACGGCCTGACTTACTCCGGCCACCCGGTTGCCGCAGCGGTGGCGGTGGCCAACCTCAAGGCCTTGCGTGACGAAGGCATCGTGCGCCAGGTCAAGGACGACACCGGTCCTTATCTGCAGCAACTCCTGCGTGAGTCGTTTGCCGAGCACCCCCTGATTGGCGAGATTCAGGGCACTGGCCTGCTGGCGGCGTTGCAGTTCGCCGAGGACAAACCAACCCGCAAACGCTTCGCCAATGAAAACGACCTGGCCTGGCAGTGCCGCACCTTTGGTTTTGAGGAAGGCGTGATCATCCGCTCGACCCTGGGCCGCATGATCATGGCCCCGGCGCTGATCGCCAGCCGCAGCGAGCTCGATGAGCTGGTCGAAAAAACCCGCCTGGCCGTCGACCGCACCGCGCGCAGCATCGGCCGCCTCTGACCCGAGCGCAACGCCCAGCCCGATCCGGCTGGGCGCCTTGCGTGCAGCGCCGCGCACCCTCTCGACACGGCTTCATCACCGGTAGCGAGTACACCTCGCCTACTGCAGCGTCCTGTATTCGCCTTCCAGGAGTTCGCAATGACTATAACAACAAGCTCAGCCGACACTCACTGCGCGCAAGCCCCGGCGTCTCGCCGCTTTCGCCAATCCATGGGCCTGCCCGCGCTGGTGCTCTTCGGCCTGGCCTACATGGTCCCGCTGGCCGTGTTCACCACCTATGGCCTGGTCACCCAGATGACCAAAGGGCACTTGCCCACGGCCTATCTGCTGACCCTCGGCGCGATGCTGCTGACCGCCTACAGCTACGGCCGCATGGTCCAGGCCCATCCCTATTCTGGCTCGGTGTACAGCTACACCCGTAAAGCCTTCGGCAGCTACTTCGGCTTCATCGCCGGCTGGACTTTGCTGCTCGACTACATCTTCCTGCCGCTGCTCAGCTACCTGCTGATCGGCATCTACATGTCCGAGTACTTCCCGGCAGTGCCGGCCTGGGTCTGGGTGCTCGGCTCGATCAGCCTGGTGACCTTTCTCAACCTGATCGGCATCGAGTCGATCACTCGGGTCAACTGGATTCTGGTAGTGGTGCAGTTGGTGTTCATCGTGGTCTTCGTGGCGCTGTCGATCAGCAGCCTGAGTGGCCAGGGCGAGCCAGTGTCGCTGCTCAAGCCGTTCTACCACGACGGTTTCAGTGTGCCGCTGGTGATGACCGGCGCGGCCGTGCTGTGCCTGTCATTCCTCGGCTTCGATGCGGTTTCAACCATGGCTGAGGAAACCAGCAACCCGCAGTACCGCATCCCGCTGGCGATCATGGTGGTGTCGCTGGTCGGCGGCCTGCTGTTCTTGCTGGTGTCCTATTTTGCCCAGCAGGTGTTCCCCGACTGGGCCAGCTTCGCCGACCCCGACTCGGCCTCGGTGGATGTCATGCGCCGGGTCGGCGGCGAGCTGCTGGTCAGCGCCTTCACTGCCACCTATGTCGCCGGCTGCTTTGCCTCGGCGATGGTGTCCCAGGCCAGCGTGTCGCGGGTGCTGTTCGCCATGGGCCGCGACGGCGCGCTGCCGCGGGTGTTCGGCCAGTTGCGGACAAAAAAACGCGTGCCGGCCAGCGCCATTCTGCTGGTCAGTGTGATGTCGTTACTGGCACTGGTGCTGACTCTGGACACTGTGGCCAACATGATCAGCTTCGGCGCGCTGTTTGCCTTCTCGGCGGTGAACCTGGCGGTGGTCAAGCACTATCTGGTCGACCAGCAACTGCGCGGTACGCGCAATTACCTGCTGTACGGTGCCATCCCGGCACTGGGTTTTCTCAGTACCTTGTGGCTGTGGAGCAGCCTGTCGAGCATGTCATTCGCGATCGGCTTGAGCTGGATGGGGTTGGGCTTGCTGTGCCTGCTTGGGCTGACTCGGGCGTTCCAGGTGAAGCTGCCGGAGTTGCAGCTGGCTGAATAGCCGAAGTACAAAACTACCAACGGTGCCGTGTAGCGGGCACCGTTGCGATCTCTCTACGACCAGGATGGATCAGCCGTTGACGCGTTCATGCGCCAGCAATGGAGCCACTGCACTTTCCAGCGCGGCAAGCTTGTCGGCAGCCAGCCGCGCCAGTGGCCGACGAGGATCGCCAGCGCCGTAGCCGGTCAGCGCCGATGCCGCATACACCGACTGCACATAGTCGCCCTGCCAGATCAGCGACATCAACGGCTCAAGATCCCGCCACAACTCGCGAGCGAGCTTCCATTGCCCCGCCAGCGCAGCGTCGACAAAACGCACACAGGAACGCGGAGCGATATTGGCCCCACCCCAGATCAGCCCAGCGCAACCTGCGTACAGCGCATACGGCACCAGCGGGTCGGCGCCGTTCATGGTCGGCAAGCCGGTTCGAATCAGCGAAGCCTGCGCTGCCAGGTCGCCACTGCTGTCCTTGACCGAGACAAAATTGGCGATCTCGTTGAGCTTGCCGAACAGCGCTGGGGTAACTTCTACCCCGACCGCCTGAGGCACGTTGTAGCCAATAATCGGCAAGCCGGCAGTGGCCACGCTGCGATAGAACGCGACAATGCTGTCGTCGTCGGTCGGCCCCTCGAAAAACGGCGGCAGCACCATGACCCCGTCCGCGCCACATTCAGCTGCATGCCGGGTGCGTTCCAGCACCTCGTCAAGCACCAACGCGGACGTCTGCACGATGATCCGCGCCCGGCCAGCAATCGCCTTGGCGCCGAAAGCGACCAGTTGCATGGATTCTTCTTTGCTCAGGTACACGTGCATACCAGTGCCGGAGCTGAGCACAAAACCCTTCACCCCAGCATCGAGGTAAGCCTCGATCAACTGGGCAAAACGCGCGTAGTCGATCTTGCCATCACCCTCAAAGGGCGTGGTGATCGCAAGGTTGATCCCGGCAAACTGAAATTCAGACATCGAACCCTCCATGGGTGGATGGACCACGTTGAGCAACAGACCGGTTCAGCCCACGGACTTGAGCGCAATCGGCCCTTGCAGGCGCGTCAGCATGGTGTCGCAGTACCAGTCATCGAACTGACAGACGCCATTTTCAGCGTTCTCGGAAAACGGCCCGGGCTCATAAGTCGGCGACGACACGCCGGCCTGGGTGCCTTCAACCAGACGCCGGTCCTGATCATTGGTCGCCAGCCAGACCTTGGTCAGACGCTCGATGTCGTAGTCCACCCCTTCAACCGCGGTAGCCGGCACCAGCCATTTGGTCGTGACCAGGGTTTCAGTGGCGCTCAACGGCAGGATGCGGAAGCTCAAGGCATGGTCGCCGAGAAAGTGGTTCCAGGTAGACGGGTAGTTGAAGTAGAGCAAGGCGCCGATATCGGCCTCTCCGCTCTCGTCGAGCCGGCCAGCGACTGCCGGCTGGCCATCCATGGTGTAGCTTACAGCGCCTGCCGACAACGGGATGCGGGTCATGCGATAGCGGCCCTGCGGATCCATCAGCAGGCGGCTGGGCATACCGGCCTTCTCGCAACGGTCCCAGTGAGCGGTGAGTTCAGGGTCTTCAGCAGTCGCCACACCCGCCACCGAAAGGTTCTCCACGAAGGAGTTCATCAGCTCCGGGTGGGTGCCGTCACAGTGGAAGCACTCGCGATTGTTCTCGAATACCAGCTTCCAGTTGCCCTTTTCGATCAGGTTGGACTCGAACGCTACTTTGCAATTTTCCAACTGATGCGGCGCGATAAAGGGGCTTACCGCATTGCGGAAGCTGTTGAAATCAGGGGCTTTGTCGGCGACGCACAGGTAGATATAGCTGTGCACGACTTCACAGTGAACTGGCTTGAGGTTGTATTGGCTTTTGTCGAAATCAGCGCCCATGTTGCCGGCGAACAGCAGGCTGCCATCCAGCTCGAACGTCCACTTGTGATACGGGCATACCAGCTTTGCCACCTTGCCCTGGGCATGCTCGCAAACTTTGGCGCCGCGGTGGCGGCAGGCATTGTGAAATGCCCGGACCTGGCCGTCCTTGCCCTTGACCACCGCAACGGGGTAGTCGCCGATCTGCAGGGTGAAATACTGGCCTGGCTTATCCAGTTCAACGGTGTGCCCGGCGAAGATCCAGTCCTTGTGCCAGATCTGTTCCAGATCCTGGCGGTAGACCTCGTTGTCGATATACAGCTCACGCGGTAATGCATGCCGCGCTTTACGCTTCTGGATCAGGCCAACCACAGATTGCTGACTGTTCATTATTATCTCCATCCACCAGCCTTAAACGGCACTGCTCGTATGCCGTATGAATGAGGCAAGGCTACGGGACGGTTGCAACAGCCGACAAACTACATTTTCAACGAGCAAAGGATAAGGGCAGGTTATCGATCACACGGCTGCAGTGCGCTACACGCACCACCGCGAAAACTTCGACAGCACCCAATCGCGCACCCGCCGAGAGGCTTCCTCGCAGTCGCTGTTTTCTCTGCAAGCCAGGTAGTGCAGGCTGTTGCGCAGGGTCACCTGCTGTTGCAGCGGCCGCACCAGCAGGCCCTTTTCCAGCAGCCCGCTGACTAGTTGATTCCAACCCAGCGCAATACCCTGATGGGTCAGCGCCATGTTGATGATCAAGTTGTAATCATTGGCATGGAACACCGGTGGGCTGGCCGCAGGACGTTCGTCAATGTCGACATTCTGGAACGCCAACCAGACGCTCCAGTCGACGTGCTCGGCGACCCCGGCACGGCCATATGGGCTGAGGTCGAGCAAGGCGCAATCGCGCAGGCCTTCGAGGCTGGCAATCTCGGGATGTGCGGCCAGATAAGCCGGCGAACAGACCGGATAGATAACGTCATGACACAGTGGGTAGATCTTGTAACCCTCGCCCACGTTACTGATCTTGGAGATGACAATATCCGGATCCACCCCAGGCTCGCGATTGACGAAGTTCTGCGTAGTGATCAGGTTGAGTTCGATATCGGGGTTGTTGGCGCGAAACTCGGGCAGATGATCGGAAAACCACAATGCGGAAAACGCCGGCGAGCAACAGATAGTCAGTACATGTTTCTGCGTCGGCGCTGAACGAATACGGTCGGCCGCCTGGGCGATATTGACAAAGGACAACTGCGCCGCTTCGAAGAAGATCGCACCGGCTGGAGTAAGTTGCACCGTGCGCCCAACCCGCTCGAACAACTGCGCACCGAGAAACTCCTCCAATTCGCGAATCTGCCGGCTGATGGCCGCTTGCGATACACACAGCGCCTCGGCGGCGCGGGTGAAGCTTGCGTACTTGGCGGCCGCCACAAACGCCTTGACCGCCCGCAACGAAGGCATCCTCAGGAGCAAGTTGTCTGGATCAGCGTGTCTGTTAAGCATGGTAGCCAGCCTTCTGTAGGTTTTTATAACGCCACGCAGCCTAACTCAGCACCCCGGTGGCATCCACACAGGTGTCGCAAACGTCGCAGGATGGTCGGCCTGACAGCGATCAATAACCTTAGGTTATCTATAACGCCCCGTAAATGTCGTTGGATTTGCCGAGGGCTAGCTAATAAATTGGATGAAAGCCCAGTTCCTGAGGCTAACAATAAAAAATAGGAAATTGTCATGCATCGATATCCCTCTGGGTACTGCCCTTCCGTATTACCAAGCTGGCGACTCGCACTGAGTACGCAGGCTTGTAATTTCGCACGCACAGGAGGGGCGCAATGAGCCGCGCAGATGAAATAATTTCCCTTAACAACATCTATAAAGTGTTTGGCAACCAACCCGACGTCGCCATGAATATGCTGACGTCGGGTGCAACTAAAAACCAGGTCTTTGAAAAGACCGGCCAGGTCATTGGTGTTTTCGACGCAAGTTTCGCGGTCAAGCGTGGCGAGATTTTCGTGATCATGGGTTTGTCCGGATCGGGCAAGTCAACCATGGTGCGCCTGTTCAACCGCCTGATCGAGCCCACCGCCGGGCAGATCTACCTCAATGGCCGGGAAATCACCGGGTTGTCCGATAAAGCCCTGCTGGACGTGCGCCGCAAGGAAATGGGCATGGTGTTCCAGTCCTTTGCCCTGATGCCGCACATGAGCGTGCTGGAAAACACCGCGTTTGGCCTGGAAATTTCTGGCGTCAGCGAGCAGGAACGCCACAGCCGCGCCCGCGAAGCACTCAGCCAGGTCGGCCTTGCTGGTCAGGAACACAGCTACCCGCACCAGCTTTCCGGCGGCATGCAGCAGCGCGTCGGCCTGGCCCGAGCGCTGGCCAATGATCCCGCCATTCTGCTCATGGATGAGGCGTTCTCGGCGCTGGACCCGTTGATCCGCCACGAGATGCAAGGCGAACTGATCCGCCTTCAGGCCGAGCAAAAGCGCACCATCATCTTCATCTCGCATGACATCGAAGAAGCCATCCGTATCGGCCATCGCATCGCAATCATGGAAGGCGGTCGCGTCGTCCAGATCGGCACCCCACAGGAGCTGATCAATCAACCGGCCAACGACTACGTGCGCACATTCTTCAAGGGCTTCGACAGCTCGCGGGTGCTCAAGGCCGGCGACGTTGCTTCGTTTGATCCGGCAGCGGTGTGCCGGGTCAACGGCAAGGCGCCGCAGTTCCAGCTCGGCGTGCCGTTCGGCTATCTGCTCAATGAGCGTGGCGCTCTGCTGGGCGTAGTCGATACCGCCGCGGCAGGTACACCGGCTCCGTGCAACCAGCATCAACTGCAACCGGTTTACACCGACACGCCGCTGCATGAAGTGCTCGATATCGCCGCCAGCCTGCCCTACCCGGTGCCGGTGCTGGACCGCGCAGGTGCCTTCCAGGGCACCGTTTCGAAAAACCAGCTGCTGCAGACCCTGAGCCGCCACTGAGCGACTGCGCCCCAACGAGGTAAGCCACCATGTCCGAGTTCAGTCTGTTGGACCCGTTCCAGTACGCCACTATTCCCTTGGGCGACTGGGTCGAAAGCACCCTGAAATTTCTGGTGCACAATTTCCGCGATGTGTTCCGCGCGATCCGCTGGCCGATCGATCAGGTGCTCAACGGCATCGAGTTCACCCTGCAGAGCATCCCGCCTAGCATTGGCATCATCCTCTCGTCCCTGCTTGGCTGGCAGCTGGCCGGCAAACGCATGGCGGTGCTGAGCTTCGTCACCCTGACCCTGCTGGGCCTTATCGGCGTGTGGTCGGAGTCGATGACCACCTTGGCGCTGGTGCTGACCTCGGTGTTCTTCTGCGCGGTGATTGGCGTGCCGCTGGGCATCGTCTGCGCCCGCAGCAACCGCCTCGAGCAGGTCATACGTCCGCTACTCGATGCCATGCAGACACTGCCCGCATTCGTCTACCTGGTGCCAGTGGTGATGCTGTTCGGCATCGGTAACGTGCCCGGCGTGCTGGTCACCATCGTGTTCGCCCTGCCGCCGCTGGTGCGCCTGACCAACCTGGGTATCCGCCAGGTGCCCGAGGACAAGATCGAAGCCGCCCGCGCCTTTGGCTGCACACCGCGGCAGATGCTCACCCGGGTACAACTGCCGCTGGCAACCCCGACCATCATGGCCGGCCTCAACCAGACCCTGATGCTGTCGCTGTCGATGGTGGTGATCGCCTCGATGATCTCCGTAGGTGGCCTGGGCCAGATGGTCCTGCGCGGTATCGGCCGGCTGGACATGGGCCTGGCCACGGTGGGCGGTGCCGGCCTGGTGCTGCTGGCGATCTTTCTCGACCGCCTGACCCAGGCCATGGGCGCCAGAACCAGCGCTGATCCAAGCCTGCGCTGGTACCAGACCGGGCCCGTTGGCGTGGTGCTGCGCCTCTGCCGCAGCGCTAAACCAGCAGAGCGGCGCAAGACCGCCTGACCTGACCCATTCGACCTGCCGCACTTGATGCTAATAACCAGAAGAAGGTACGCGACGATGTCCATGCCCATGCTCCCCCGCAGTTTGCTCCAGTGCGCCAGCGCGCTGGCCCTGGCCGCCGCTGCGCTGTGCGCGCACGCCTCGGCTGACAAGCCCGGTGACGGCGTCAAGGTCACCCCGATCTTCCCGGCGATCGCTGAAGAGCGTTTTCGCGGCGAAGTCGCCATGGAGGGCCTGCGCGAGCTCGGCTACAAGGTTCAGGAGCCCAAGGAAACCGAATATGGCGTGATGATGATGGCACTGGCCAGTGGCGATGCCGACTTCACCGTGCACCTGTGGGACAAGCTGCACGACAAGTTCTACCAGCAGGCCGGTGGCGACGACGTCATGGTCAAGGCCGGCGATATCATGCCGGGTGTTCTGCAGGGCTACCTGATAGACAAGAAAACCGCTGAAGCGCACAACATCAAGTACATCACCGATCTGAAAAAACCGGAAATCGCCAAGCTGTTCGACACCGACGGCGACGGCAAGGCCGACCTGACGGGTTGCAACCCTGGCTGGGGCTGCGAGCTGGTGATCGACCATCACATGAAAGCCTATGGCCTGGACAAGACCGTCAAGGTCAACCAAGGCTCGTACTTCGCCCTGATGGCCGACACCATCACCCGCTACAAGGAAGGCAAGCCGATCCTGTACTTCACCTGGGTTCCGCAGTGGATCGCCACCGTGCTGGTCGAGGACAAGGACGTCGTCTGGCTGGAAGTGCCGAAAACCGACCTGCCGGACGGCAACAACAGCGTCGACACGATGTACAAGGGCAAGAACCTCGGCTTTGCCGTGGACAAGATCGTCGCGGTGGTGAACAAGGATTTCGCCGAGGAAAATCCGGCGGCGCTGAAATTCCTCTCGGTGGTGCAGATCAGCACCGCTGATGAGAGCGCACAGAACCTGCGCATGCAGCAAGGCGAGAAGAAGCCGGCTGATATCACCCGCCACGCCAAGGAGTGGGTTGCCGCCCACCGCCAGCAATTCGATGCCTGGCTGCAGACAGCCCGCGCTGCTGCTACTCAGAAGAGCAACTAACCTCACCCGTGAACGGCGCGGCAGGTTCGCCTGCCCCGCCAAGGATGACCTTGGCGCATGACTACCTCACCCTACTCGATTGCCAGCAACGCCCGCCGTATTGACCCGACCAGGCGAGCTGCCACTGCCTTCAAGGCCGATGGCTCGGTTGCTGATAACGACCGCGTCGAAACCGGCCCGACCGCATTGGCCTTCGCCGAATGGGCGCAGCTCGGCCTGCAGCCGCCGCACCTGGCTCGCATGCGCGAATACCGCTTGCAGCGGATCCAGGAGCAGCTGGTAGCCCGCGACCTGGGCGGCATCTTGCTGTTCGACCCGCTGAATATCCGTTACGCCACAGACAGCAGCAACATGCAGCTGTGGACCACCCACAATCCGGCCCGGGCCTGTTTTGTCGCTGCCAGTGGCCATGTCGTGCTGTGGGATTTTCACGGCTGCGATCACTTGTCGGCGCACTTGCCGCTGGTCAGTGAACTGCGCAGCGGTGCCTCGTTCTTCTACTTCGAAACAGGCGACCGCACCGACGAGCATGCGCGGCGGTTTGCCGATCAACTTGAACAACTGTTGCGCCAACACGCAGGCAGCAACCGCCGCCTCGCCGTCGACCGCATCGAAGTAGCCGGCCTGCGGGCACTGGATGCGTTGGGTATCGAGGTGTGCAGTGGGCAGCAAGTCACCGAGATGGCCCGCCTGATCAAAGGCCCCGATGAAATCAGCGCCATGCGTTGTGCAGTGGCGTCGTGCGAAGCGGCGGTGGGCGAAATGCACACGGCGATGCGCGCAGGTGTCAGCGAGAACGACGTCTGGGCTGCCTTGCACGCCGGCAACATTCGTCGCGGCGGCGAATGGATCGAGACGCGCATCCTCAGCTCCGGCCCGCGCACCAACCCCTGGTTCCAGGAATGTGGCCCGCGGGTACTGAGCGATGGCGACCTGCTGTCGTTCGATACCGATCTGATCGGCGTATATGGCATGTGCGTCGACATGTCGCGCAGTTGGATTTGCGGCGGCCTGCAGCCAAGCGCCGAGCAGAAACGGCTGTATCGGATTGCCCATCAGCACATCAGCCATAACATGGCCTTGGTCAAACCGGGCGTGCGTTTCAGCGAGTTGAGCGCAAATGCCCATCGCCTGCCCGAAGCCTGCCGCGCCCAGCGCTACGGCGTGCTGTTCCATGGGGTTGGCTTATGCGACGAATACCCCAGTATCCGGTACCCGGAGGACGTCGCTGCGTATGGCTATGAAGGTGAACTGCAAGCCGGCATGACGTTGTGTGTCGAAGCCTATATTGGCGAGGTCGGCGGGCGCGACGGTATAAAACTGGAAAATCAACTACTGGTCACCGAAGCCGGACATGAACTACTGACCCACTATCCGTTCGATGAGAGTTTCCTCAGCGACTGACTATCTTCCCCGTGCGGATTTATAACGCCGGGTTATCCATAGTTGTCCGCAAATGTCGTTGGACGCTGCATTCCATGAAGCATAACTTTGTCATCAGCGGTAGCGCCTGAGCAATCGCCTGCGTGCTACTGGCCACTTAGTCTGAGCGTTAGTCATCATGAAAATAATAAAGACCTTCAGTAGTACGTTCGCCGAGCGCAATCTGCAGTCGCTGTCCACGCGCGATGAATGCACGCAAAAGGCCACTGTCGGTTTCCTGCTTCTGGATAACTTTTCCCTGCCGTGCTTCACCCAATCGCTCGACGTGCTGACCACCGCCAATCTGCTCAAACCAGGTTCGATCAGGGTGCACACGTTCAGCCATGACAACAGCGCGGTCATGAGCGACCTTGCTATCCCGATCCAGCCGAGCACACCGCTGACCGACGTGCGTATCGCCGACCTCGACCTGATGATCATCTGCGGCGGCCTGCGCACGCCCCGCGTGGCCCCACAGTGGTTGACTGCCTTGCTGCAGACCCTGGCGCGGTTGCCGGTGGCCTTGGGTGGCCTGTGGAATGGCGCGTGGTTCCTCGGCAAGGCCGGCTTGCTGGATGGCTACCGCTGTGCCATCCACCCTGAGCAACGCACAGCCTTGGCCGAGCGCTCGCCGAATACCAATGTGTGCTTCGACAGCCAGGTCTGTGACCGTGATCGCCTGACCGCTGCAAGCCCTGCCGGGGCGTTCCAGATGACTATCCATTGGTTGCGCCAGTGCACCAGTACAACCCTGGCCGATGCTGTCCTCGACATGCTTGATTATGACCAGTCACGCTTTCGCAGCGCGCTCAACAAGCGCCAGCCGCGCCTGAGTGCACCGCTGCGGGAAATCATCAGCTTGATGGAAGCCAACCTCGAAGAACCGTTGGAGCCTGAGCAACTTACTCACTACGTGAAGTTGTCGCAACGGCAAATGCAGCGCTTGTTTCGTGAACAACTGGCGACCAGCCCACAACGCTATTACCTGCAACTAAGAATCACCGAAGCACGGCGCCTTATTCAAAACTCCGGCGGCGCCCTGGTTGATATCGCAATGGCCTGCGGCTTTGTCTCATCCAGTCACTTCAGCAAGTGTTACAGCGCCCTGTTTGGCTACCCACCTTCCAAAGAAGCGCGCTTTGAACTTTAACGGAAGGCAGCGCCTTCACTCGGTTGAATCAAACAGGATGTCCACCATGAAAGTAGCGTCATTACCGGGCGATGATCAAACCTGTGGCTGGTATCACCTGAGCAAAGGCCGCACGGTGCGCCCTGCCCATACAGGTCACAGCCGCGCCCGTTGGGTAATCGTCGGCGCAGGCTTCACCGGGCTGGCAACCGCCCGCCAGTTGGCGACGCACTTCCCCGACGAACACATCGTGCTGGTGGATGCCCAGGAAGTCGGCTTCGGCACTTCGGGGCGCAACGCAGGCTTTGTCATCGATCTGCCCCATGACATCGGCGCGCCGGACTACATCGGCGATATCGCCACCGCCAAGACCACCATGCAGCTCAACCTCAGTGGTAAAAATTACCTGACCGAGCTGGTCGAACGCTTCAGTATCGACTGCCAGCTGAGCCACTGCGGCAAGTACCAGGCGGCCGTCGAAGATCGCGGCATCGCCGTGCTCGAGGCCTATCGCTCTGGGCTGGACAAGCTCGAGCAGCCGTATCAGATGATCGACGCCGAGGCCCTGCCCGAGCACATCGGCACGCGCTTCTACCGTAAGGCGCTGTTCACCCCGGGCACCTCGCTGATCCAACCGTCGGCGCTGGTCAAGGGCCTCGCCGACAGCCTGCCGAGCAACGTTACCCTGTATGAGAACACACCAATCAGCGAAGTCGAGTACGGCGCCCGCAGCGTGCTCAAGCACGCAAATGGGTCGATCACTGCCGACAAGCTAATCCTCACCAACAATGCCTTCGGCATGAGTTTTGGGTTTCTCAAGGGGCGCATGTTGCCGGTGTTCACTTACGCCAGCCTGACCCGGCCGATGACTGCCGACGAGCAGGCCCGATTGGGCGGCAAGGCGTACTGGGGGGTGATCCCCGCCGACCCGTTCGGCACCACCGTACGACGCACGCCTGACCAACGCCTGCTGGTCCGCAACAGCTTCAGCTTCAACCCGGACGGGCGCAGCGACCCCAAATACCTGGCGCGCTTCGCTGCCCGCCATCGCGCCTCGTTCGAGCGCCGCTTCCCGATGCTTACGCAATTGCCGTTCGAATTCACCTGGGGCGGCGCTCTCGCCCTCTCTCGCAACCACGCGGGTTACTTCGGCGAGCTGGCTGGCAACGTCTACGGCGCACTGTGCTGCAACGGCTTGGGCGTGACTCGCGGCACGGCCACCGGCAAGTTGCTGGCGGACTGGCTGGCGGGTGAGCGATCCGAGTTGATCGATTTTGTCCTGCGCTCGCCTGGGCCAAGCGCCAACCCCCCGGCCGCGCTGGTGTCGATGGGGGTCAACCTGAACCTGTTGTGGGGCCAGTACCGCGCAGGCCAGGAAGGCTGAGCGCACTCAGTGCGGCGGTGCGTCCGCCGCTGCCGCGGCAAACCGAACACGCATGATCAGGAACAACAATGACAAGCCTTGCTCTCTCAGTTGAAGACGTCCCGCTCAACCCGTTCCATAAACTGCTCACCTGGCGCTCCGGAGGCGGCTCGTTCGTCGATGGCTATGTGCTCAGCATAATCGGCGTGGCCCTGGCACATATCTCCAGTGCACTGGCCATGACCACGCTGTGGGAAGGCTTGATCGCAGCCTCTGCCTTGATCGGGATATTCTTCGGTGGCTTTCTCGGTGGTTGGCTGACCGATCGCCTCGGCAGGCGGCGGCTGTTCTTCGTTGGCCCGGTATTGTTCGTGCTGGCCTCGGCGGCGCAGTTCTGGGCAGACAGCGCACTGAGCATTTTTCTGCTGCGCCTGGTGATCGGCATCGCTGTAGGCATCGAGTATCCGGTGGCGACCTCGTTGCTGGTGGAGTTCATGCCGAAGAAATACCGCGGCCCTCGCCTGGCCATGCTGACCATCCTGTGGTTCGCAGGCGCCGCCACCGCTTACATGGTCGGCGAGGTCATCCTGCGCCTGGGCGGTGATCAGGCCTGGCGTTGGGTGCTGGCAAGCTCCGCGGTGATTGGCCTGGCCCTGCTGCTGGTGCGCCTGGGCACCCCGGAATCGCCGCGCTGGCTGCTGAGCAAGGGCCGCACAGCCGAAGCTGAAGCGGTGATCAAAAAGGTCTACGGCAGCGAGTTCGGGCTAAACAACCTGCCGGAACAGGAAACCCGTTTCAAGGTCACCATCTGGAACCTGCTGTATGCCGGCTACGGCGCGCGGATGCTGTTCGTCATCGTGTTCTGGACCTGCTGCATCATCCCGCTGTTCGCGGTGTATGCGTTCGCCCCCAAAGTGCTGGCTGCGCTGAACGTCCAAGGCGACAGCGCCTCGATCGGCTCAATCCTGATCACCCTGTTCTTCGTCGCTGGCTGCGTGATTGCCACGCGCATCATCAACCGCATCGGCCGGCGCAGCATGTTGCTCTACAGCTTTCTGTTCTCTGGCCTGGCGCTGCTCTGCCTGGGCCTGTTCCACGCCAGTGCCGGGCTCTGGATCCTGTTGTTCTTTGCCATCTACGCCTTGTTCATCGGCGGCGCCCAAGTGCTCACGTTGGTGTACCCGAATGAGCTGTTCCCCACTGAAATCCGTGCATTTGCAGTAGGGGTCGGCACCTCGTTCTCGCGCATCGGTGCGGCCGTCGGTACCTACCTGGTGCCTATCTCGCTGGACATCCTGGGCATCGCCCAAACCATGTACATCGCAGCACTGATCACCCTGATCGGGTTGCTGCTGTCTTGGCTGCTAGCACCGGAAACACGTTCGCTCAACCTGCAGCAAGCCGCCGCGCTTGGCTGATACCGCATGCTGCGCTGGCCGTATCGGCCCGCGTCGTCTTACCGCTAGTGACACTACTTGGGAGCACCATCAATGAAGTTCGAAGGCATCTATACCCCGGCCATCACCCCTCTGGACGCAGACGGCAACATCGACAAGGCCGCCTTTGCCGAGGCCCTCGAATACCTGGTCGAGGCCAAGGTCCACGGCATCATCATCGGCGGCTCCACGGGCGAGTATTACGCTCACACCGCTCAGGAGCGCTTCGACCTGGCGGCGCAGGCCAAGGATGTTTTGCACGGGCGCCTGCCCTTGATCGTTGGCACCGGCGCTATCCGCACCGAAGACTCGGTGGCCTACGCTGAAGCGGCCAAGGCGATCAAGGCCGACGCCCTGCTGGTCGGCTCGCCACCGTATGCCCTGCCGACTCAGCAGGAAGTCGCCGAGCACATCCTCGCAGTCGACCGCGCCGCGGGCTTGCCGATCATGCTCTACAACTATCCAGCCCGCATGGGTGTGCACATGGGCCCGGAGCTGTTCGACGCGCTGGCGGGTTGCCGCAACATCGTCGCCATCAAGGAAAGCTCCGGCGACATGGCGCAACTGCACCGCCTGGCGACCAAGCTGCCACATATCGCCCTGTCTTGCGGCTGGGACGATCAGGCCCTGGAATTCTTCGCCTGGGGCGCGCGCAGCTGGGTCTGTGCCGGCTCCAACTTCATCCCGCGTGAACATGTGGCGTTGTACCAGGCCTGCGTGATCGAGAACGATTTCGTCAAAGGTCGGCAGATCATGGCGTCGATGATGCCGTTGATGGACTTCCTTGAAGGCGGCAAATTCGTGCAGTCGATCAAGTACGGCTGCGAGCTCAATGGCCTGCGCACAGGCGGTGTTCGAGCTCCACTGAAAGGCCTGCAAGACAGCGAAAAAGCCGAGCTGAAAGATGTCGTTGCGACCCTCAAGCGCGCTGTTGCACAAATTACTGGAGGAGTCTGAGATGAGCGAGTTGCTGAGCAAAGAAGAGTACGCCGCGATCGCGGCGGACATGCAATACCGCACCCAGGCGTTCATCGACGGGCGCTTCTGCGCAGCCCAGAGCGGCAACACCTTCGTTACCAGCAACCCTGCGACCGGCGCCACCCTGGCTGAAATCACCTCTTGCGATAGCCGCGACGTAGATATCGCCGTTGCCGCCGCCAAGGCTGCGTTCGCCGATGGCCGCTGGCACAAGCAAGCACCAGCTGCACGCAAACAAGTGCTGCTGCGCTTTGCACAACTGCTGGAAGACAATGCCCATGAGCTGGCTGTTCTCGAAAGCCTGGACAGCGGCAAACCGGTCAGTGAATGCCAGACAGTCGACGTGCCAGAAACCATCAACACTTTGCGCTGGCACGCCGAGCTGATCGACAAGGTCTACGACAGCACCGCACCGACCGGGCATGGCGCGGTGACCCTGGTTGTGCGCGAAGCAATCGGTGTGGTCGGCCTGGTGCTGCCGTGGAACTTCCCGTTGCTGATGCTGGCCTGGAAAATCGGTCCCTCGCTGGCCGCGGGGTGCTCGATCGTGGTCAAGCCGGCCAAGGAAACAACCCTCACCGCTCTGCGCGTCGCCGAGCTGGCGCATCAGGCCGGCGTACCGGCTGGGGTATTCAACGTGACCCCAGGTGGCGGCCGCGAGGCTGGCGAGCCGATTGGTCGGCACATGGACGTTGCCATGGTCAGCTTTACCGGTTCGACCGACACAGGCCGGCTATTCCTGAAGTATGCCTCCGAGTCCAACCTCAAGCGCGTGGTGCTGGAGCTGGGCGGGAAAAACCCGGCGGTGGTGATGAATGACTGCGAAGACCTCGAGCAGGTCGCCGAGTACGTCACTGCCGGTGCGTTCTGGAACATGGGTGAGAACTGTTCGGCAACCTCGCGGTTGATCGTTCATGAAGACGTCAAGGACGAGCTGCTGAGCCTGATTGGCAAGCAGTTGCACAACTGGCAACTGGGCGACCCGCTCGATCCGCAGAACCGGCTAGGTGCGATGGTCAGCAAAGCGCATTTCGACAAGGTGCGCAGTTATCTCGATTACGTTGCCGAGCACAACTTGCCGGTGGTCCAAGGCGGCGCAACACAAGCCGGCGTGTTCGTGCAGCCGACCATCGTCGATGGCGTTGGCCGGGACAGCCCGCTGTTCATCGAAGAGATCTTTGGCCCAGTGCTAAGTGTCACCAGCTTTGCCAGCCTGGACGAAGCCATCGAGCTGGCCAACGACACCGTCTATGGCCTGGCGGCCTCAGCCTACACCGGCAGCCTGCGTAATGCGCTGCGCTTGTCACGGGAAATCCACGCGGGCGTGGTGACCGTCAACTGCTTCGGCGAAGGCGATGCCTCGACGCCGTTCGGCGGCTACAAGCAGTCTGGGTTTGGCGGTCGTGACAAGTCGATCTGGGCGCATGATCAGTACACCGAGCTTAAAACCATCTGGATCGATGCTTCCTGAGCAGTTGAACCTGCTCACAGCCAAGCGCCGCGACGAGGCGGCGCTTGGCTGGCACGGTCTCAGCGAGTAGCAACTCGATTACTGACCCGGGCGGACGCATCGGCTTTGTTGAAGCCGTTGAGCAGCGCATGCGCAGCAAGACCAATCAGCAAGCCCCAGAACGCACCGCCAATACCCAGCAAGGTAATGTTGGCGGCAGCGGCCAGAAAGGTGATCAACGCCTCTTCGCGGGTTTTCGCATCGGCGGTAGCGCTGGCCAGGCTGGCGCCGATGGTGCCCAGCAAGGCCAGCCCGGCCAGGGTGGTGATGAAGCTTGCCGGCAAGGCCATGAACAGCGCCGCCAGGGTCGCCCCGAACACCCCTACCAAAACATACAGCAAGCCAGCAGCGATGCCGGCGATCCAGCGCTTGGACGGCTGTTCGTGGGCTTCCTTGCCGGTGCAGATGGCCGCGGTGATCGCTGCCAGGTTGAACGCATGCGAGCCGAACGGCGCCATCAACAGCGAACCCAGCCCGGTCACCGTCACGATGGGATCGGCGCTGGTGTCGTAGCCATCGTTACGCAGCACCAGCATGCCCGGCATGTACTGCCCGGTCAGGGTGATCAAAAACAGCGGCAAAGCCACACTCAGCAGCGCATTGAGCGAGAACTGCGGCGCGGTGAACACCGGCTCGGTCAGTTGCCAGTGCAGGCCGGACAGGTCAAGCCGGCCCTGCGCCAGCAAAAAGCTCAACCCCAGCAGCAGAATGCCGGCCACTGCATAACGCGCAGTGAAGCGCTTGAGCAGCAGGTAGCAGGCAATCAGCAGCCCGGCCAGCAGCGGATCGATGCTGACGCTGCTGAACGCACCAATGCCAAACTGCAGCAGAATCCCGGCCAGCAGCCCTGCCGCCACCCCTGGCGGAATCAGCGCGATGACCTTGTCGAACCAGCCGGAACAGCCCAGCAGCACGAAGGCCGCGGCACAGACTATGTAGGCGCCTACCGCTTCGGCATAAGGCGTAGTTGCCAGCGCGACGACCAGAAACGCCGCAGCCGGGGTCGACCAGGCGGTGATGATCGGTGCGCGATAGCGCCAGCTCAGGTACATCCCGGTAACGCCCACGCCAATAGACACCGACCAGACCCACGAGGCCGTCAGCTCAGGGCTCAGGCCGGCCACCTTGGCCGCCTGGAACACCAGGATGAAGGTGCCGCCATAGTTGACGATGACCGATACCAGACCGGCAATGATCGGGTGCAGCAGGTCGCTCGGGCGCAGTGACGAGCGAGAGGCATTGAGTGACATGGTGAACAGCTCCAGGCAGTGGCGAGGCGCAGAGTCTACGGATAGACTGGCCTGCCGTTTCAGGCCAATTCATGCAGTCAGGGCAGACCACATGGCAAAAAAAACGTTCGAACTTGAAACCCTGCAGATGCGCTTGGCCGACAGCGAATTTGCCAGCCTCGATCTGCACCAGCGAATCCAGCGTGCACTGCGTGCACTGATTCTCGAAGGCTCGCTGAGTGCCGGCCTGAAGCTGCCCGCCACGCGAGTGCTGGCGCGCTCGCTCGGCGTGGCCCGCGACACCGTCGAAAACGCCTATGTGCAGTTGCAGCGCGATGGCTACATCAACCGCCGCGGCGGCGCCGGCAGCTACGTCGCGCAAACCCTGGGCAGCGAGTTGCATGGCGCCGCTCGCCGGCGCATGCAACAACGCGACGCACGCCGTGCTCAAGCCGCCACGCAAGCGGCCGGGCTGAGCCAGCGCGGCCAGCAGATCCTCGCCAGCGGCGGCATCCATGACCAGCAGGCGGTCAAGGCCTTCGCTACAGGCCTGCCGGAAACCCGCAGCTTCCCCACTGAGACCTGGGAGCGCCTGCAACGCCAGGTCATGAAGGACTACCGCGGCAACGTCTTGCTGCATGGTGACCCGCAGGGTGCCGAGCTGCTGCGCAAGGCCATCGCCACGTACCTCAACCTTGAGCGCGGCGCCAACTGCAAGCCCGAGCAAATTCTGGTACTGAGCAGTACCCGCCAAGCGTTGTTCCTGTGCGCGCAGTTGCTGGTAGACGCGGGCAAACCCATCCTGCTGGAAAACCCCGGCTATTTTGGCGCGAAAAAAGCTTTCGAAGCGGCCGAGGCCAAGGTCGTGCCGATCGACGTCGATGAACAAGGCGTGCGCATCGACCTGCTGCGTGCCGATCGCAGCGGTGCCAATTGCCTGTACGTGACGCCGTCGCATCAATACCCCACCGGCGCCACCCTGCCGCTGGCGCGCCGGCTGGAGCTGCTCGGCTGGGCGGCCGAGCACGGCAAATGGATCATCGAGGACGACTACGACAGCGAGTTTCACTACGACGGGCTGCCCACCGCCTGCATGCAGGGGCTGGACCGCTACCAGCGCACGATCTACCTCGGCACCTTCAGCAAGACCCTGTTCCCCGGCCTGCGCATGGGCTACATGATCCTGCCCGAACAACTGGTGCAGCCGTTTGCCTGCGCCCGCAGCATCATCGACGGGCATACCCCGCAGATCCTGCAACTGACCCTGGCGCGCTTCATGGAAGACGGCCATTACAACGCCCACGTGCGCGCCATGCGCAAACTCTACAGCCGGCGCCGCCTGTACATGCTCGATGCCATCGCCAGGCACCTGTCAGGCATTGCCACCGCCCTGCACCCGCAAGGCGGGCTGCAGATTCCCTGCCTGCTCGAGGCGGGCTGGAGCGAGCAGGACACCATCCGCGTAGCGGCCAGCGCCGGCGTGCAGTTGCCTGGCCTGAGCCGGCTCTACGCGGGCGAGCACAAGCAGCAAGGCTGGCTGCTGGGCTACTCGTCCCTGACCGAGCATGAAATCGAGACGGCCATGTCGCGTTTGGCCATGGCGTTGAAGTCAGGTGGCTGACCCAAGAGCGCTGTCGCCACCTGGGGCGTAAGTCCGATACGGGGTGATGAACCTGCTGCAAGAGGCCTCAATCAGACGAGCACGCCATGCAGTAGCAGTGCAGCAAACGGTGCCCTGATGAGTCACATGAATGAATATTCATGCAAGGCTGCGGCTCAGTACTGCCGGGGCTGACGGGCCATCCGGGCAGGCTCGCCGGGGGCGCCTTGCTTGAGCAGCAGCGGGTGCTTGCGTAGCATCGCCGACCCGGTGACCTCTCCACCCCGAAGAACGCGCATGCCCCAAACCATCCCCCTCAAGGATCACGAACAGGAAAAGCAGCTGGTCAACCGCCGCCTGTTGGTCTGCGCCGTGCTGACCTGCAGCCTCGTGGCGGTGCTGATCGCTCGCCTGTACGTGCTGCAGGTGCTGCAGCACGACCAGCAGAGCGCCGTTTCCGAAAACAACCGCGTGCACGTGCTGCCGATCGCGCCCGAGCGCGGCCTGATCTACGACCGCAACGGCGTCGTGCTGGCCGACAACAAACCCAGCTTCAACCTGACCATGACCCGCGAGCGCGCTGGCGATTCAGCCAAGGTGCTCGACAGCCTGACGCAGATCCTCGGCCTGGCCGACGACGACCGTCAGCAGTTCAACAAGGATCTGCGCCGTGGGCGTAAACCGTTCGAACCGGTGACCTTGATGGTGGGCCTGAGCGAAGAGCAGATCGCCCTGATCGCCGTCAATCAGTTCCGCCTGCCGGGGCTTGATGTAGAGCCGCAGTTTATCCGTGAGTACCCGCTCAATGAGCATTTTGCGCACTCGGTGGGCTATGTCGGCCGGATCAACGAGAAGGAAGCCAAGACCCTTGACAGCACCGAGTACCGCGGTACCCAGTCGATCGGCAAGATTGGCGTCGAGCGCTTCTACGAGGATCAGCTGCACGGCCATGTCGGCTACGAAGAGGTCGAGACCAACGCCCAGGGCCGGGTCATGCGCGTGCTCCGCCATCAGGACCCGATCCCGGGCAAGGACATCATCCTCAGCCTTGACGTGCAGCTGCAGCAGGCCGCCGAAAAAGCCCTGGGTGATCGCCGTGGCTCGGTGGTGGCGCTCGACCCCGCCACCGGCGATGTGCTGGCGATGGTCAGCAACCCAAGCTTTGATCCCAACCTGTTCGTCAAAGGCATCAGCTTCAAGCAATACGCCGCGCTGCGCGATTCGATCGACCGGCCGCTGTTCAACCGGGTGCTGCGCGGTTTGTATGCGCCGGGTTCGACGATCAAGCCGGAGGTGGCCATCGCCGGCCTCGACAGCGGCGTAATGACGCCCGCCAACCGGGTGTTCGACCCCGGCTACTACGAGCTGCCCAACTACGACCACAAGTACCGCAACTGGAACCGCAGCGGCGATGGCTGGGTAGACATGTACACCGCGATCATGCGCTCCAACGACACCTACTTCTATGACCTCGCGCACAAGCTGGGCATCGACCGCCTGCATGACTACATGGCCGAGTTCGGCCTCGGCCAGAAGGTCTCGTTGGACATGTTCGAGGAAGCCGCCGGGCTGATGCCGTCGCAGCAATGGAAGCGCGCGACTCGCCGTCAGGCGTGGTTCCCCGGTGAAACGCTGATCCTGGGGATTGGCCAGGGCTACATGCAGGTCACCCCGTTGCAACTGGCCCAGGCCACCAGCCTGCTCGCCAGCAAAGGCGTGTGGCACCGCCCGCACCTGGCCCGGAGCATTGGCGGCGAGCCGCCGCGGGATCCGCACCCGATGCCGGATATCGTTTTGCACGACAAGCGCGCGTGGGACCAGGTCAGCCAGGGCATGCAGATGGTCATGCACGACCCGCGCGGCATCGCCCGCGCCTCGGCGGCTGGCGCTCAGTACCGGATTGCCGGCAAGAGCGGTACCGCGCAGGTAGTGGCGATTCGTCAGGGCGAGCGCTACGACCGCAACAAGACCCTGGAGCGGCACCGCGACAATGCCTTGTTTGTCGGTTTCGCCCCTGCCGAGCATCCCTCGATTGTGGTCGCGGTGATGATCGAAAACGGCGAAGCCGGCGGCCGCGTCGCCGGCCCGGTGGTGCGCGAGGTGATGGATGCCTGGCTGCTGGACAGCCAGGGCCATCTGAAGCCCGAATATGCCGGTGGCGAGCACGCTTCGCCGCATTCCTGACTCGCTGCGCAGACGGCCACGCACTCAGAAAACCTGTAAAGGAATAAGAGTATTCTTTCTTATTCCTTTTTAAATAAACCCAGTTCTTCTATAACTGTCTGCACTGTACAGCCGCCAACAGCTGGCCAACTGTCTGCAGCGCAGCACCCCATCAACAGCAAGCCCCAACAGCCTCGACGATTGCTCAAGCAAAGTCCCCCGCTCAATTGACCTGGAGACTCGCCCATGAGCAACCCGCTCGACAACGCTGCCCTGGCCGGCGGTAGTGCCCGCCCCGCTCGCTTCTCGGCCCTTGGCATTGCCCGCGAGCTGGCTGAGCAGTTTGCTCAAACCGCAGTCGAGCGCGACGAACGCGGCGGCACGCCCAAGCGCGAGCGTGACGCCCTGCGCAGCAGTGGCCTGCTCGCGCTGACCATCCCCACCGCCTACGGCGGCCAGGGCGCCAACTGGCGCGAAACGCTCGAAGTGGTGCGCGAATTCGCCCGGGTCGATAGCTCGATTGCCCATGTGTTCGGTTTTCATCACTTGATGCTGGCCACCGTGCGCCTGTTCTCGCGGCCCGAGCAATGGCAACCATGGTTCGAGCAGACAGCGCGCAAGCATTGGTTCTGGGGCAACGCCCTCAACCCTCTGGACACCCGCACTGTGGTCAAGCACTTCGACGGCTGGTGCGAGTTCTCCGGGCAAAAGAGCTTCTGTTCGGGCGCCAGCGATTCAGAGATGCTGATCGCCTCGGCCGTGGACGAACGTGCCGGCGGCAAGCTATTGATCGCGGCCATCCCCAGCGCCCGCACCGGCATCAGCCTGCACAACGACTGGAACAACATTGGCCAACGCCAGACCGACAGTGGCAGCGCCACCTTCGAACGGGTGCGGGTCGAGCAGGACGAACTGCTGCTCGATCCAGGCCCGCTGAGCACGCCATTCGCCGCCTTGCGCCCGCTGATCGCTCAGTTGCACTTCGCCAACCTGTTCCTCGGCATCGCCGAAGGCGCCTTTGCCGAAGCGCGCCAGTACAGCCTCAAGGAAAGCCGCCCCTGGTTCCGCTCCAGCGCGGCACAGGTCAGCGAAGACCCTTATGTGCTGCGCCATTACGGCGAGTTCTGGGTGGGCCTGGAAAGCGTGCGTTTGCTGATCGAGCGCGCCGCCGACCAGCTCGATGCTGCCTGGCAGCAGGAGCATGCGTTGAGTGCAGAGCAACGCGGCGACCTCGCCCTGGCCATCGGCACCGCCAAGGTCGCGGCAACCCGCCACGGCCTGGATATCTGCAACCGCCTGTTCGAAGTCACCGGTGCCCGCGCCACCCATGCCTCACTGCGCTTCGACCGGCATTGGCGCAACCTGCGCACGCAAACCCTGCACGACCCCGTGGATTACCGCATCCACGAGCTCGGCGAGTGGGCCCTCAACGGCAAGCGCCCTGTCCCGTCCTTCTATTCCTAAAGGCACGCCCATGCAATTGCTCACCCTCCCCCCGTCACCGTCACTGGCCACCTCAATCCGGGCGACTGCGCAGGTCTTCGAAGACCCCCGTTCGCAGGCGCTGCTGGCCCACTTGCAACAGGTTGCGCCAAGTGAGGCCAGCGTGCTGATCATCGGCGAGACCGGCACGGGCAAGGAGCTGGTGGCGCGCCATATCCACGACCTCAGCGGGCGTCGCAACGGACCGTTCATCGCGGTCAACTGCGGGGCGTTTTCCGAGTCGCTGGTCGAGGCCGAGTTGTTCGGCCACGAGAAAGGCGCCTTTACCGGCGCGCTCGCCGCCAAGGCCGGCTGGTTCGAGGAAGCCAATGGCGGCACGCTGTTTCTCGACGAGATCGGCGACCTGCCCTTGCCGATCCAGGTCAAGCTGCTGCGCGTGTTGCAGGAGCGCGAGGTGGTCAGGCTAGGCTCGCGCAAGAGTATCCCGATCAATGTGCGGGTGCTGGCAGCCACCAACGTGCAGCTGGAAAAAGCCATCAATGCCGGGCATTTTCGCGAAGACCTGTACTACCGCCTGAGCGTAGTGACGCTGTCGTTGCACCCTCTGCGCGATCGCCCCGGCGATATCATGCCGCTGGTGCGCCACTTCATCCGCCGCTACAGCGAGCGCTTGGGTTATGGCCCAGTCGAGCTCAGCCCACGCGCGCAGGCCAAGCTGGTCGAATACAGCTGGCCGGGCAATATTCGCGAGCTGGAAAACGTCATCCATCACAGCCTGCTGACCTGCGGCAACGGTGAAATCCAGGCGCAGGATCTGCGCATGTCCAACCTGCGCCTGGAGCGCCAGGAGGATGCCGCCGCCAGCCATGGTGGTTCGGCTGAAGAGCTGCTGGAGCAAGCGTTCAGCCGGCTGTTTGAGGAGCACTCCGGTGAGTTGTTCGAGAAAGTCGAGAACGCCCTGCTGCGTTCGGCGTATCACTTCTGTCACTACAACCAGGTGCATACCGCGCAGTTGCTGGGGCTGTCGCGCAATGTCACGCGCACCCGCTTGATCGCGATTGGCGAACTGGTGGTGAACAAGCGCCGCAATCAGGAGGAAAGCGTGCACAGCCGGGTGGTGGGTTTGTCCATCTGACCTGCAGCCCGGCTCGCCAGGCTGCAGCCAAGGGTCAGTCTGGGCTGACCCGCCCGAGGGAACGACGGACCTTGTCCAGCAGCTCGCCAATCTGGAACGGCTTGATCAGCATATCCATGCCCGAGCCGAGAAACGCCTGCCGATCCAGCGCGGTCTCGGCGTAGCCGGTCATGAACAGCACCGGTAAGCCGGGCCGGTAAACCCGGGCCATATCAGCCAGCTCGCGACCGCTGATACCCGGCAGGCCAACGTCGGTGAGCAGCAGCTCGATACTGCTGTCGTCGCGCAGATGGTCCAGCGCCTGCTCGATGGTTTCCGCCAGCGTGTAGCGGTAGCCGGCATCGGCCATCACCTCAGCTACCGACAAGCGCACCAAAGCCATGTCTTCGACGATCAGCACATGCTCACCTGCGCCTCTTTGATCAACGTCCGCAACCAGTGCTTCACTAACCGCCTCGCGATTGCTCGCAGGCAGCAGCAAGGTCACTTCTGTGCCCTGTCCCTGCACGCTGCGCAACGCGACATGCCCACCAGACTGACGAGCGAAGCCGTAGATGGTCGACAGACCAAGGCCGGTGCCCTGCCCCAAAGGTTTGGTGGTGAAGAATGGGTCGAAGACCTTCTCCAGCAGGTCCGGGGCGATACCACTGCCATCATCGCGCACCGTCACGGCGATGTAAGCGCCATCATGAAGATTGGGGTCGGCGCGGGCCACGACTGCTGAAGTAGTAACCCAGATATGTCCGCCTTTGATCAACGCATCGCGGGCGTTGATCACCAGGTTGAGCACGGCGCTTTCCAGTTGCACCGGGTCGACCAGCGCAATCGACGGGCACTCGCTCAGCTGCAACTGCAGATCGATGCGTTCACCGATGGTGCGGGTCAGCAGCTCTTGCAGCGAACGTACGCGCTCGTTGACATCGACCGGGTGGGTATCCAGCGGCTGCTGCCGCGCAAAGGCCAGCAGACGATGAGTCAGCGAGGCCGCGCTCATCGCCGAGCTCAGCGCCGCATCGGCATAGTTGGGCACCTTTTCCAAGCGGTTTTCGCCGACGCGCTTGCGGATCAACTCCAGGCTGGTGATGATCCCGGTGAGCAAGTTGTTGAAGTCGTGGGCGATACCGCCAGTCAGGCTGCCCAGAGCGTCCATCTTCTGCAGTTGCAGCAGCTGCGCTTCAGTGCGGGCGCGCTGGGCCACTTCGCGGGCCAGCTGGGTGTTGGCATCATCGAGCTTGGCCAGGTGCGAGCGCTCGCGGTGGCGATGCTCGGTGACGTCCTCAACGAACACCAGGCACAAACCGGGGGTGCGATATGGCGACAACTGCCAGTCGGTGTCGCGCAACTGGCCTCTCACCGTCATGCCCAAGGTACCGCGCCAGCGCTCGCCGTCTGCCAGGTGCTGACGCAAGGCAGCCAGGGCCAGCTCCTGGCCCGGGGTGAAGCATTCCAGCAGCATTTCAGGCTGCTGATTATCCTGAATCAGCTGGGCGAATGCCTGGTTGCACTCGTGCACTTTGAACTGCGCATCCAGCACTGCAATCGGCGCCGACACGTTGCTGAAGATCTCGCGAAAACGCGCCTCGCTTTCACGCAGGGCGCGCTCGGTGTCACGCACCCGCAGCAAGGTGCGCAGAGTCGCCTGCAGCACATCCGGGTCGACCGGGTGCACCAGGTAGGCATCGGCCCCGGCCTCAAGACCGGTAATGATGTCGCCGGTCAGGATCGACGCAGCCGAGACATGGATCACCGGCAGCAGCGCCGTCTCGGGATCGGCGCGCAACAGGCGCACGACATCGAAACCGCTCATGTCCGGCAGGTTCACATCCAGGATCAGCGCATCGATCTGTTCATTGCGGATCATCTCCAGGCCGTCGCCGCCAGTGCCTGCCTCGAGCACCTGATAGCCGTGCAGGGCCAGCCGCCGACGCAGCGCGTAGCGGGTGGTGGCGTTGTCGTCGACGATCAGCAGGCGGATCTCAGAGCTCATCGGCGCTCTCCTGGGCGATGGCAAGCGGGATGATTACAAAGAACGTCGAGCCGACCCCGGGTTCACTTTCTACGCCCACTTCTCCGCCCAACAGCGCAGCGAAGCGTTTACACAGGGACAGGCCCAAGCCAGTCCCGCGCAGGCGTTTCTGCAAAGGCGAGTCGACCTGGGCGAAATCTTCGAACAGGGCGCCGAGCAGTTCCGGGGCAATACCGATACCCGAATCACTGACGGCAAAGCGGATGCGGTCAGTACCGTGCAGACGGGCCGACACGCGGATCTCGCCGCGCAGGGTGAATTTCAGGGCGTTGGCAATGAAGTTGCGCAGGATCTGCGCCAGCTTCTTGTCATCGGTATACAGCTGCGGCAAGCCTTGCGGCTCTTCGAAGATCAGGTCGACCGCGCCCATGTCGACGATCGGCCGGAACATCCCGCGCAAGGCGGCGAACAGGTCGAGCATATCGAACCATGCTGGCGAGATATTGATCCGCCCGGCCTCGATCTTGGCCAGGTCGAGCAAGTCGTCGACCATGTCGCTGAGCTCGCGGGTCGCCGAGCTGATAAATCCGACCTGCAACTGCTGTTCTTTGCTCAGCGGCCCGTCGATTTCGTCAGCGAGCAGGCTGGTGATGCTCAGGATCGAGCCCAGCGGCGTGCGGAATTCGTGGCTCATGTAGGCCAGGAAGCGGCTCTTGAGGTCGGATGCCTGGCGCAATTGCTCAGCCTGCACGTCCAGCTCGGCATACAGTGCGAGCACGCCCTGATTGGTCTCTTCAAGCTCGTCGCGCAAGGCTTCATTGTCGGCTTGCAAGCGGCTGATGAGGGCGGCCTGCTTGGCCGAAGCGGGAATCTGTTCAGGCATAAGCAGCCTCCAGGTCGATGACCAATACGGTGACATCATCACGACCGCGGCAAAAATCCCGGTGCAGAACCCCAGCGATGATCGCCGGGTGGCGCGGGGCCAGGCCCGGATAGGCTTGCAGGTTCCAACGCGATTGCAGCCCGTCGCTGTACATGATCAACAGATTTCCCTGTACCTGAGCGTAGTTGAACACCTGACCCTTGCGGTATTGGCCGCCGACGATGCCGGGATACGAGGTCAGCCCGCGCGGACGTTCGCCGCCTACCAGCGTCGCACCGATGTTGCCGATACCGATAAAGGCCAGGTTGTCCGCTGCAGCGTCATACTGGGCAATCGCCGCCGCGCCGCCGCGGGTGCCGCCCATGGCGTGGTGTATTTCGGCGAGCAACTGTTCGGGCTCGCTGAATGGGGTTCGAGCAAATTCCATAGCGCCCGCCAGGGCGGCAGAGGCAGCCTCGCTGCCATGACCGAGGCCATCGACCACCAGGGCACTCAGGCGCAGCTGATCGCGGGCGACATACCAGGTGTCGCCACAGGCTGGATCGTTGTGCAGTGAATGCTGACTGACGCCGATGCGTACGTCGGCGCCCTTGACATCGCGACGATGCAAACGCGCCAGCACCGCCGCGCCGCGCTCGTCCGCATACACATCGAACACCTGCGCCTGGCGGCTGACCGCGCCCAGGCCGATGCCTTGGGTACCAGCTGTGGAATACCTGTCCGTCAGGCAGGCGTGCACGTCAAAGCCAGGGCCTCGGTCGATGGCCAAGAGCTCGAGTGCATGTGCCGCGCCATGCGGCAAGACACGCAGGTGCAGTTCGCCGCGTTCGGCATGCTTGAGCACATTGCTGGCAAGCTCGGTGGCAACCAGCGCCGCACGGCCTGCGTCGGCCTGATCAAAACCGTGGTCTTCGGCAAGCTTTTGCACGGTACGCCGGGCATGGCCCACCTGGCTGCTGTCATCGAGCGTCAACACCTGGGTCAGGCTGGCCGCAAAAGTCATGTCCATCGAGTTATGGTCACCCGAGTGCCTTGCCCTGGGGCGGTATCCAACTCGAACTCGTCGACCAATCGGCGCGCCCCGGTCAGGCCCAGGCCCATGCCGTTGCCAGAGGTCCAGCCGTCGGTCAGGGCCAGCTTGGTATCGGGGATACCCGGGCCTTCGTCACGAAACACCAGACGCAAACCCACCCGGCCAAGGCCGTCGATGATCTCCCAGTCCATGTCGCCGCCACCGCCATACACCACGGTGTTACGCGCCAGCTCGCTGACGGCGGTGACCATCTTGGTCAGGTCGACCAGGCGCATGCCGCATTCGCTGGCCAGCTTGCGCGCCAGTTGACGCGCAAGCACCACATCCTGCTCGATGCGTACCGGTTGACTGCCGCTGTCGCGGACGTTCATGACTGGCCTACCCGCTGGCGCAGCAGGTGCATGCCGCGATCAACGTTCAGTGCCGTGCTGACACCGGGCAAGGTCAGCCCCAGTTCGACCAGGGTGATAGCCACCGCAGGTTGCATGCCGACCAGCACCGTCTCGGCGTCAAGGATGCGCGACAGTCCGGAAATAGTGGCGATCATGCGGCCGATGAACGAATCGACCATATCCAGCGCCGAGATATCGATCAGCACGCCGCGGGCGTTGGTCTGGTCGATGCGGCTGGTCAGGTCATCCTGCAGGCGCAGCGCCAGCTCGTCATGCATGTCTACCTGGATGGTCACCAGCAAAAACTGGCCCATCTGCAGGATCGGGATACGCTCCATCGTTTATGCCCGCTCGCCGATGTCGGTGCCCAGGCGCTTGAGCGCGAGTTTCAGTGCATCGGCCAGGTTCGACTTGGTGGTCAGGGTGCCCAGGTCCAGGCCCAGGTGCACGATGGTCTGGGCGATCTGCGGGCGCACGCCACTGATGATGCAATCAGCGCCCATCAGGCGGATTGCGGTGACGGTCTTGAGCAGGTGCTGAGCAACCAGGGTGTCCACGGTCGGCACGCCGGTGATGTCGATGATGGCGATTTCCGAACCGGTATCGACAATGCGCTGCAGCAGCGACTCCATGACGGTCTGGCTGCGGTGCGAGTCGAGTGTGCCGATCAATGGCAGCGCGAGCACGCCTTCCCATAGTTTGACCACTGGAGTGGACAGCTCGAGCAGCTCTTCCTGCTGGCGCTTGATCACGCCTTCACGGGTCTTTTGATAGGTGCGGATGGTGTGCAGGCCAAACGCATCGAACAGCTCGGAAATTTGCCACAGCTGTTCGGCAAGCTCGGCTGGCTGATCGCGGTACTGGGTTTGCAGCAGCGCAAACAGCGGGCCTTTCAGCGAAAAGATGAACGAGGCAGTCTGATGCGACTCCTGGCCGAGCTGAGCACGGCTGGCGGAGAGTTTGTCGAGGAAGCGGCGGGTTTCTTCCCAGCCCGCAGCCGCTGGATTGTCACTGCCCTCATGGCGCAAGCCATCTACGATCAGTTGCAGAAACTCACGGGTTTGCTGACGCAGGTCCTGCTCTTTGACGTTACGCGAAGCGCCGCTGGCTTCAAGCGCTGTCTGCCAATCATTGAGCAACTTTGGCTGATTGCCGACGATCGCTTCCAGGGTGCTGCCTTGCAGTGCTGCCATATGCGGTTAACTCCGAAAACTTGCTGAGATGCCATCGATCATTCACATCGCATTGAATGACATCCGCGGATATGAATAGTTGAGAAAAACTGCAATAAATCGCTCGCATGCCCGCTGCGCTGCAGCTAACTCTAGGCCATGTTTGCCATTCATGGGCCAGCACGCCATGCCGACAAGGCACTTGCCCTGAACGACACCGCCGTGGCATAGATCTATAGGTGAGCTTTTTAACAGAAACCGCGCATTCTAGGAGAGTTCTTTGTGAGCGACTCACAGTACGTACCGCCCAAGGTCTGGCGCAACGAGCCCGCCAAGGCCGGCAAGTTCTCCAGCACCAACCGTCCGATGGCAGGCGCCACCCACGAGCAGGCCTTGCCACAGGGCAAACAGCCGCTGCAGTTGTACTCGCTGGCGACGCCCAACGGCGTCAAGGTGACCATTCTCCTTGAAGAATTATTGGCACTCGGCCATAGCGGCGCCGAGTACGACGCCTGGCTGATCCGTATTGGCGAGGGCGAGCAATTTTCCAGCGGTTTTGTGGCGGTCAACCCCAACTCGAAGATCCCGGCACTGCTTGACTGCAGCCAACAGCCACCGGTGCGGGTGTTTGAATCGGGCTCGATCCTGCTGTATCTGGCAGAGAAGTTCGGTGCGCTGCTGCCGAGCGCCCCAGCCGCACGAACCGAGACACTCAACTGGCTGTTCTGGCAGATGGGCGCAGCACCCTACTTGGGCGGCGGCTTCGGCCACTTCTATGTGTATGCGCCGGAGAAGATCGAGTACGCCATCAACCGCTTCACCATGGAAGCCAAGCGCCAGCTGGATGTCCTTGAGCGGCGCCTGGCCGAAAGCCCTTATCTGGGCGGTGACGAGTACAGTATCGCCGACATCGCCGTATGGCCCTGGTACGGCCAGTTGGTGCGCGGCAACCTGTATGACGCGGCGCAGTTCCTCGCCGTCGAGGAATACCCCAACGTGCAACGCTGGGCCGAAGCAATTGCCCAGCGCCCGGCAGTACAACGCGGCACGCGGGTCAACCGCACCTGGGGCGATGAGGCCACGCAGGTTGCAGAGCGTCACTCTGCGCAAGACCTGGATTAACCAGTAACCCGTGCCGGGGCTGCGCCCCGGCCAGTTACGTTGAGGACGAAGCTGCTTCGCCCTCGACCTCTTCCTTGCGGCTGGCATAACGCTGGGCCAGCACTGCACAGACCATCAATTGAATTTGATGGAACAGCATCAACGGCAGGATCATCGCGCCGATCCCGCTGCCGACGAACAGCACCTGCGCCATGGGCACACCGGTAGCCAGGCTTTTCTTCGAGCCAGCAAACAAAATGGTGATACGGTCTTCGACACTGAAGCCGAGCGCTCGGCCGAGCACCCGCACGCCCAACAGCACTACCGCCAGCAGTATCCCGCACACGGCGAACAGGCCGGCCAGATGTTGCGGCGACACGGTGTGCCAGAGCCCGGTGACAACCGCTTCACTGAACGCGGTGTAGACCACCAGCAGAATCGAGCCCTGATCGACGATCTTCAGCCAGCGCGCGTTGCGCTTGACCCAGTCGCCGATCCAGCGCCGGGCGATCTGGCCGGCCACGAATGGCACCAACAACTGCAGGGTGATTTTCAGCACCGCGTCCAGGCCCGAGCCGGTATTGCCGTCGGCACCCAGCAGCAGCATCACCAGCAGCGGGGTGAGGAAGATCCCCAACAGGCTCGAAGCCGCTGCGCTGCAGATCGCTGCCGGGACGTTGCCGCGCGCCAGCGAGGTAAAGGCGATTGCCGATTGCACCGTGGCCGGCAAGGCACACAAATAGAGCACGCCCAGGTACAGCTCGTTGCCTACCAACGGCACGAACAGCGGCTTGAACGCCAGCCCCAGCAGCGGAAACAGGACGAAGGTGCAGGAGAACACCAGCAGGTGCAGACGCCAGTGGCCAGCACCCTTGATGATTGCCTCGCGCGACAGCTTGGCCCCATGCAGGAAGAACAGCAGGCCAATAGCCAGGTTGGTCAACCAGCCGAACACCACTGCACCCTGGCCCGAGCACGGCAGCAGCGTAGCGATCAGCACCACGCCGAGCAGGGCCAGGGTGAAGTTGTCGAACAGCATGCGCAGGTACTTCATTACTCATTCCTTGTTGTCATCGTGCAGCGCACGACGATAAGGTCTGCGGCTTATCTGCGCTAACGCTGGAACGCCCGCCAGTGTCGCGCAACGGACACCGCATACACTGAAGACAGGAATACCATGCTCACTTCTCGCACACTTCTCACCCTGCTTGGCCTCACCTGCTCGCTGGCCAGTACGCACAGCCTTGCTGATGATCTGCAATCTCGGGTCGATGCCGTGGTCAAACCGTTGATGGAAAAACACGCGATCCCAGGCATGGCAGTTGCTGTGTTCGCCGATGGCCGAGAACATATCTTTACCTATGGCGAAGCTAACAAGGTCGACCACCAGCCGGTAAGCCGCGAGACCCTGTTTGAAGTCGGGTCGCTGAGCAAGACTTACACAGCGACACTGGTGGCGCTGGCCAGTGCCGAGGGTAAAGTCGATCTGGCCGCGCCAGCCAGCCGCTATCAACCTGCGCTGAGCAACACGGCCTTGGGCCAGGCCACCCTGCTGGAGCTGGGCGCGTATAACGCCGACTGCCTGCCATTACAGTTCCCGGATGACGTCGAGAGCGACGCCCAGGCGCTGGTGTTCCTCCAGCAATGGCAACGCAAGGCTGCGCCAGGCACGCAGCGCTGCTATTCCAACCCCAGTCTCGGCTTGTTTGGCGACCTGGCAGCGCGCGCGCAGAAGCTGCCCTTCGCGAAGTTGATGGAAGAGTCGCTGCTGCCAAAGCTTGGCCTCAACCACACCTACCTGCAGGTGCCTGCCAGCGCACAAAGCCAGTACGCCCAGGGTTATGACGCGCAGCAGCGGCCAGTACGGGTCACGCCCGGCGCTTTCGCTGATGAGGCCTACGGCATCAAGACGACGATCGTCGACGCGCTGCGCTATGTGCGCGTGCAGGTACAGCCCGAGCAATTGACTGCACCACTCAAGCAAGCCATCGCCCTCACCCACCAAGGTTACTTTCAGGTGGGGAGCATGACTCAGGGCCTTGGTTGGGAGCGCTACCCTCATCCCGTGACTCTGCCCACACTACTCACGGGCAACGGTGCCGGTATGGTCCACGAGCCGCAGGCTGTAACCCGCTTGAGCCCGGCCAGCCCCGCCGAGGCTGGCGCTTGGTACAACAAGACGGGGTCAACCAGTGGCTTCGGTGCCTACGTTGCATTTATCCCCAGCAAAGGCCTGGGTATCGCCCTGCTTGCCAACCGCAATTACCCCAATGAAGCCCGTGTCGAAGCGGCCTATCAGATCCTTTCCGGGCAGTGACTGATGGATTGTCGGACATTATGTAGTGAGGAAAAATATTCACTACAAAACTGTTGACGCCGTTGATTGGCGTTGGGCATGATTAAGCCGTCTCCCTGATCGGGAGCGGTGGCAAGGGTATTCCAGACGGCTTGCGCGGTAACGCAAGGCGTTCGTGGAGAGGGAACTGTCCAAAAGGCAGCATGTGAAAAGCCCCTGTTGCGATGCTGCGGTAGCAGCTTTGGTAGCGCGCTACATGTGTAGAGCGCCAAGTGTGAAATCACTAAACGACGGGTAATAGGGGCTTTATGATGAACATGAATTTGAACGACAAACCGACTGTTGACCAATTGGCCGAGCTGTTCGCTGCACGCAAGGACAGCCTTGACGATCACCTGCTGTGGATTAGCCAGACTGGCGAGGTTCGCCTTGATCGTCTGCCGCCGAACAGCCTTGAAGACGAATTTGCAGCGCACCTGCCCAGCACCTGCGCCAGCTTCAGGGTCTACCGCCGCGGCCAGGGTTTTGTTGGCAAAAAGGCTGCAGCCGACACCGAGTTCGTTGGCCGCGTGCTGGAAACGCTGCAACAGGAATGGCCTGCCGCCCGTGAGCGGCAAGCAGCCAAGGTGATCGAGCCACTGAGCTGAGCGGCCTCACTGTGGTGTTGAGCCCGGCCTGCAAAGGCCGGGCTTTTTCATGCGCGTAGCCGCTGCGGCTGCGGCGCAGCGTCAAGGCTCATGGCCCGCGCCCGATTGACACCCCACACCATCGCCCGCGTAGTCGTCTCGCCGGGCCGTGTCGGATAGTACTCTTCCAGCAATGCTGTGCCGTTGTCGCTGTACATGCCAATGAACATCTGCGTGGCGCCAAGCCGTGACAGGCGGACCTGCACGTCAATGGTAATACCGTCGCTGAGTTGTTCTTCATGGCTGCGGCTGGGCAGCGGTGACTGGGCCCAATGCCGGTAGGCTTCTTCCCTGATGCGCATTGCAGTCAATCCTCCTTTTCTGAAAGTGCAGCGCAAGCAGACCACAGCATTGTTACATCTGCGAGTGCAACTCACTGTTAACTTGCGCAGAATCAACAAAGCTCATCATAAGCGTGCCGTTGGGCGTAAATCCTGTAGGCCTTCCTGGCTTGGGACCGCAGCACGGTGCCAATGACACTGTTTTACTTGCGCGCCGGAATCCGCGGGGTGAAACGCCCTTTCTTGCAGCGCTGCAACGCCACCGGCTGCATCTGCTCGGAGTCATCCAAGGTCATATGGGCAAAACCCAGGCGAAACGCCGCTTGCCCGCAGCGCACCTGATTGTTGATCGGAAACACGTCATTAAGGTCTTCGACAAAAGCTTCGCTCATCGCCCAACTCCCTGCACAGTTAACCGCGCCGGCAAGCCCCTCGCTTGCCCGATAAAGCCCGGCTGTTGAACTGAGACTAGCCGGTCATTCTCGGACTGCTCGGACGAAAAGCCCATAACTGACCAGTGGCACTTGGCCTTATCTGAGCCTGACTGCAGTACCCGTGGCGAACACCACCACCATGCCGCCCTGCACCGAGGGCATGCTGATTTCGAAGTCCACGCCGACCACTGCATCGGCATTCATCTGCCGCGCGCGGGCGATCAACTCAGCGGTAGCCTGCTCGCGGGCTTGCTTCAATGCACTTTCAAGGGTCTGCGAACGCCCCCCGAAGAAATCCCGAAAGCGCGCAAAGAAATCGCGGACGAAGTTGATCCCCTGCACCGATTCGGCGCTGACCAAGCCCAGGTATTCACCAATCGGACGGCCATCGAGCTGGCTGGTGGTAGAGATGATCATGCACATACTCCTGCTGCTGCCCGGCCTGCATGGCCGGGGCAAAAGAAGCGATCTTAGCAAAGCGCCGCGCGCAGGCGCTGGCTCAGCCGACTGCCAAACACATTGATCAACAAGCCGACCATGACCAGCAGCGCGCCCCAGCCCTGAATAGCGCTGAGCCGCTCACCCAGCAACCACGCCGATGAGCTCAGGCCAATTACCGGCACTAACAATGAAAACGGCGCAACCTTGCCGGCTGGATGGCGCGACAGCAGCGTGCTCCACAGGGTGTAGCCAAGCATGGTTGCCGCATACGCCAGAAACAGCAGCGCGCCCACTGAACTCCAGCTGATATGGGTCAACGCCTGACTGATTCGCTCGGGGCCCTCAAGCATCCACGACAAGGCCAGAAACGGCAGCGGCGGAATCAACCCGCCCCACACCACCAGCGCCACCAGATTCACCGAGCCAAAGCGCCGCGTGATGATGTTGCCCATGCCCCACATCGCACCGCCACATAGCGTCAGCAACAGCGCAATCAGCGGCACATGGCTGCTGTGCTCGCTGCCGATCAACACAAGCCCGCCTGCCGCTACCAGCAAGCCAAGGACACTGGCCGGGCGCAAGCGCTCGCCGAGAAACAGCGCGGCAAAGCCCAGGGTGAAGAACGCCTGCGACTGCAGGATCAGCGACGCCAGCCCAGGCGGCATGCCGCTGTGCATGGCCTGGAACAAGAAGGCGAACTGGCCCAGGGAGATCGTCGCGCCATAGGCGATCAGCCAGCGCCACGGCAGGTTCGGTCGCTTCACCAGCAGTACGGCCGGGAACGCCACCAGCAAGAAGCGCAAGGCGCCCAACAGCATCGGCGGCAAGCCATCGAGGCCTACCTTGATCACCACGAAATTGACTCCCCAGATGATGATCACCACCAGAGCGATCAACAGGTCCTTGAGCGGCATCATCAGGTCCTTATCCAAACTGTTATAGACATATTTCGTAACAGCATAAGGGTTTTTCGCCGAACGTGACCCGCACAGTTGCAGGCCAGGGTTGCACTACAGTCTGGCGCAGCACGGCTGAGCCAGCACCGTCATCTGCCAGTCATGCAACTGTCGTAATCTGCGGCGCATCACTGTGCCCCAGGTCTCCGGCATGCCGCGTCTGCTCTCACTCCTGCTGTTGTCGCTGCCACTGCTCTGCCTGGCTGAGCCGGTGCAACTGCGCATTCAGGGCTCCAACACGATCGGCACTGCGCTTGGGCCTGCGCTGGTTCAGGGGATGCTGCGCAGCAAGGGCGCGACGACGATCGAGCATTGCGCAGGGGCTGTGCCCAACGAGATCGCCATTACGGCGCAGGGTCGCGATGGCGATCTCCTCAGTGTGCTGATCGCAGCTCACGGCAGCAGTACCGGTTTCGCTGCACTGGGCAGTGGCGCGGCAGACCTGGTTGCCTCCTCGCGACCAATCAGTGACGTCGAGGTAGATCAGTTGCAGGCGTTCGGCGACTTGCGCAGCGGCCGTTCCGAGCAGGTCATCGGCCTCGACGGCGTCGCCGTGATCGTCCATCCAGACAATCCACTGACCAGCCTCACCACAGCGCAGCTGGCCCAGGTGTTTGCCGGCCAGGTAACCCGCTGGGAGCAACTGGGCGTAGCGGGCGGTGCTATCCGGCTGTATGCGCGCGATGACCGCTCCGGCACCTTCGAGACCTTCAAGGCGTTGGTCCTCGATCCTGTACGTAGCGCACTGAGTGGCGAAGCCCGACGCTTCGAGTCCAGCGACGCGCTGGTCGAGCAAGTCCAGAGCGACCGCCAAGCGATTGGCTTCAGCAGCCTTGCGGCCGTGCATGGAGCCAAGGTCCTGGCCATTGCTGCCGGCGATGCACCGGCCCTGCCGCCCAGCCGCGCGCTGGTTGCCAGTGAAGATTATCCGCTGTCGCGGCGCTTGTACTTCTACCTGCCGGCCAGTCCGCAGCCGCTGGCCCAGGCGCTGGCTGATTTTGCCCAAAGCCCGGCCGGCCAGGTCATCGTTGCTGAACAAGGCTTCGTCAATCAGCAAGTCAAAGCTTTGCCGATCCCTACCCAGACAGACATGCCGGCGCGCTACCGCAGCCTTGCTCTGGAAGGGCGTCGACTGACGGTGAACTTTCGCTTCCAGGAAGGCAGTGCGAGCCTGGACAGCAAAGCGCTGCGCGACGTACACCGCGTCGCAGACTTCCTGCAGCAGGCCGGCCACGAGCAAACCAGGACGCTATTGGTCGGCTTCGGCGATCCCAAGGAAACACCGGGCAGGGCCGCCTTGCTCTCGCGCCTGCGGGCCATGGCAGTGCGCCGCGAACTGGCCCATGAAGGCGTGCAGAACATCGACGTGCTCGGTATGGGCGCCGAGCTGCCGGTAGCGGGCAACGAGCAAGAGCAAGGTCGCCACCGCAATCGCCGGGTCGAGGTGTGGGTGTATTGAGGAATGCAGATGGCCACGCAAAGAAATGTAACAGGCTGCCACTCGGCAGCTCCGGCATCTGGGTCTAGGCTCTAACCCATGTGATACCGGGCCCCTCTGACGGCTGCGACGCCGCCATGTCGGATCACTGTTGCCATGCAACGTCGACAATCAAGGAGGGGCTCATGACAGCTCTACAGACCTACCTCACTACTCCCGTACTCGGTACCAGCGCCTGGCTGTGGCTGGTTTTCGTCGTCATCGTGGTTGGGCTGCTGGTGCTTGACCTTGGCGTCCTGCACCGCAAAGAACGCGAAATCGAAATGCGTGAAAGCCTGCTGCTGTATTCAGGCTATTTCAGCGTGGGCGTACTGTTCGGCGCCTGGGTCTGGTTCGAGTTGGGCGCGCAGTCGGCGCTGGAGTTCTACACCGGCTTCCTGGTCGAGCAGTCGCTGTCGATGGACAACGTGTTCGTCATGGCAATGATCTTCAGCTACTTCGCCATCCCACGCCGCTACCAGCACCGCGTGTTGTTCTGGGGCATCCTCGGGGTGGTGGTGCTGCGCGCGATCATGATCGGCGTTGGCGCTGCGCTGGTGCAGAACTTTGCCTGGGTGCTCTACCTGTTCGGCGCGTTCCTGCTGTTTACCGGGGTGAAAATGGCTTTGTCCAAGGAGGATAGTCAACCGGACTTGGCCAACAACCCGGTGCTGAGGTTTGTACGCCGGCATATGCGCGTCACTGACGACGTGCACGGGGCAAAATTCTTTGTCCGGCTGACGCCGCCCGGTGAAAGCAAAGCGCTGCGTTACGCCACGCCGCTGTTTCTGGCGCTGGTGTTGATCGAACTGGCCGATCTGGTGTTTGCCGTCGACAGCGTGCCAGCGATCTTTGCCATTACTCAAGACCCGTTCATTGTCTACACCTCGAACATCTTCGCCATCCTTGGCTTGCGCTCGCTGTACTTCGCGCTGTCCGCCCTGATGCATCGGTTCGTCTATCTGAAGTACGCGCTGGCACTGGTGTTGATCTTCATCGGCTGCAAGATTTTCTATCACGGCCTGATCGGCAAGGTGCCGGCGCTGCTCTCGCTGGGGGTGACCTTTGCACTGTTGCTGGGCGGGGTCGTGCTGTCGTTGCTCAAGACCCGCAATGACGCGACAGCGGGTGGCCAGTCTGGTCATGGACCAGACCCCGTGGCTCATCACCGGCCAACACCACGCCCAAGTCATGAGGGAGCGATCACTGAAGATCCTGACGCGCTGAGGAACCGCTAGCCAAGTGCAGGTTCGGCGCGCTGCCCAGGCGCGCCACCCTCAGCGGCCCATGCGCAGTAACTCCGCCGGCACATACTTGCCTATTTCGTACTTGCCGATGGCGGCCCGATGCACCTCGTCCGGCCCGTCCGCCAGGCGCAGGGTGCGCTGCATGGCGTACATATAGGCCAGCGGGAAATCAGCGCTGACCCCTGCCCCGCCATGGATCTGGATGGCCCGGTCGATCACTTTTAGCGCGACATTGGGCGCGACCACCTTGATCTGCGCGATTTCGCTACGGGCGACCTTGTTGCCAACGGTGTCCATCATGTAGGCCGCCTTCAGCGTCAGCAGGCGGGCCATGTCGATCTCCATACGCGAGTCGGCGATCTTGTCGATGTTGCCGCCAAGCCGCGCCAGGGGCCGGCCAAAAGCCGTGCGCTCGACCGAGCGCCGGCACATCAATTCCAGCGCGCGCTCGGCCATGCCCACCGAACGCATGCAGTGGTGAATCCGCCCCGGGCCCAGCCGCCCCTGGGCAATCTCGAAGCCGCGGCCTTCGCCCAGCAGGACGTTTTCATAGGGCACGCGCACATTGTCGAACAGCACTTCGGCGTGGCCATGGGGGGCGTCGTCGTAGCCGAACACCGGCAATGGCCGGACGATCTTCAGCCCGGGCGTGTCGGTGGGTACCAGAATCATCGAGTGCTGTTCATGGCGCTGGCCATCCGGGTTGGACAGGCCCATGAAGATCATTACCTTGCAGCGCGGGTCGCAGGCGCCGGAGGTCCACCACTTGCGCCCATTGATCAGCCACTGATCACCATCACGCACGGCCGTGGCCGCCATGTTGGTGGCGTCGGATGAGGCAACATCCGGCTCAGTCATGGCGAACGCCGAGCGAATCTCGCCGCGCAGCAGCGGCTCCAGCCACTGACGTTTCTGCGCCTCGCTGGCGTAGCGCACCAGCACTTCCATGTTGCCGGTATCGGGCGCCGAGCAGTTGAACGGCTCCGGCCCCAGCAGCGAGCGTCCCATGATTTCCGCCAAAGGTGCGTATTCAACGTTGCTCAGGCCGGCGCCGTATTCCGAGTCGGGCAGAAACAGGTTCCACAGGCCTTCGGCGCGAGCCTTGGTTTTGAGCTCCTCCATTACCGCTGTCGGCTGCCAGCGGTCACCCTCGGCAACCTGGCGGTCGAACACTGCTTCGGCAGGATAAACATGCTGGTCCATGAACGCAGTGACGCGCTCTCGCAGGGCTTGAACCTTGGGCGAATAGGCGAAATCCATCGGGCTTACCTTCACAGGATGAAGAACATGGGCCTGAGCCTAGAACAAGTACGCCAATCCACCTAGCCTATTTTCAGCGTGTATAAACATTCATAACTGATATATGATCCAGCGATAACATCACGTCGAGCGGCGCCCAATGAATCTCAGCAAGGTTGACCTCAATCTGTTCATCGTCTTCGATGCGATCTACACCGAAGCCAACCTGACCCGCGCCGGGCAGATCGTCGGCATTACCCAGCCGGCGGTGTCCAACGCATTGTCGCGGCTGCGCGAGACTTTCAACGATCCGCTGTTCGTGCGCACCGCCCAAGGCATGGTGCCGACGCCGATGGCGCAGAACATCATCGGCCCGGTACGCAACGCGCTGGCGCTGCTGCGGGTGTCGGTGCAGGAAAGCCGCATCTTCAATCCGCAGCAGGCCAATAAGACCTTCCGCATCAGCATGACCGACCTGACCGAAGCGGTAGTGCTGCCGCCGCTGTTCCAGCGTCTGCGCCGGCTGGCACCGGCGGTGATGATCGAAAGCTTCCTGTGCAAACGCCGCGAAACCACCAAGGAGCTGGCCGCTGGCCGCCTCGATTTCGCCGTCGATGCGCCACTCAACACCGACCCACAGGTGCGCCACGTCAAACTGATGCAGGATCGCTTCGTCTGCGCAATGCGTCAGGGCCACCCACTGGCCGAGGCCAAGCTGACGCTGGAGCAGTACCTGGGCATGAGCCACATCCATATCTCCAGCCGGCGTAACGGCCTGGGTTATGTCGACCTGGCGCTGGGCAAGATGGGCCTGCAACGCAAGGTTGCGCTGCGCTCGCAACACTACCTGATGGCCTCGCAGGTGTTGCAGCAGACTGACATGGTAATGACCGTGCCAGAGCGTTTCGCCCGCCGCCATCAACTGCGCCACTTGCCACTGCCGGTTGACGTACCGCCGTTGGAAACTCACCTGTACTGGCATGAAAGCACCGACCAGGACCCAGCCAACCGTTGGATGCGCGAACAGATCATCGAGCTGTGTGAGCGGGTTGTGGTGGAAGAGGAAAAAATGTTTGATCCTGTTTGAGAGGCTCTAGGAGAATTTTCTCCTACCAGACCGGGATTAGCGGGAAAACAAGGGAAAAAATTTTTGGCTACAGACCGATAGCATGTCGCTAACGTTCGCCACCATCAGGCGACATGCCCGGATCAGTCCATCATGCCCAGCGCCCCACTGTACTTTGACTACGCCGCCACAACCCCCGTCGATGAGCGGGTTATCGAAACCATGCTTGCCTGCCTCGGCCACCACGCCAACTTCGGCAACCCTGCCTCCAGCGGTCACGCCTATGGTCAGGCGGCACGTGCCGTGGTCGAGCAGGCCCGCCGGCAGGTCGCCGAGCGGGTTGGCGCGCAGCCAGAGGATCTGATCTGGACCTCAGGCGCCACCGAGTCCAACAACCTCGCCCTGAAAGGCATCGGCGATGGCGCCGACAAGCCTGGGCACCTGCTTACCAGCGCGCTGGAACACAAGGCAGTGCTCGACACGGTGGCCGAGCTTGAGCGTCAAGGCTGGGCAGTGACCCGCCTGATGCCCGATCAGGCCGGGTTGATTCAGCCCGATGCGGTTCGCCAGGCGCTGCGCGACGACACGCGGCTGGTGTCGCTGATGGCGGTCAACAACGAACTGGGCACCGTCACCGACTATGCCGCGATTGGCGAGATCGTTCGTGCCCATGGCGCGATACTGCACGTAGACGCTGCCCAGGCAGTCGGCAAGGTCGCGCTCGATCTGCGCGAGCAGGCCGTCGATCTGATGTCCTTCTCAGCGCACAAGGTCTACGGCCCCAAGGGCATCGGTGCACTGTATGTCGGCCCGCGAGCGCGGCCACTGATGCGTGCCCAGATGCATGGTGGCGGCCATGAAGGCGGCCTGCGCTCGGGCACCCTCGCGACCCACCAGATCGCCGGCATGGGCAGCGCCTTCGCCTTGGCAGGCGAACCTGCCGAGGCCGAGCAACAGCGCATCCATCAACTCAGCGAACGCCTGCTCAACGGCCTGCTGGCGCTGCCGGGTGTCGCACTCAATGGCTGCCCGCGGCAACGCATCGCCAACACCCTGAACCTGCGCATCGCCACCCCAGGCTTCAACAGCGCAGCGCTGGCCAGCGAGTTGGCGTTGTCGACGACTTCAGCCTGTAACTCCGCCAGCAATGCTGCGTCACATGTGCTGCTGGCGCTGGGCCTTACCGATCAACAAGCTCGCAGCAGTGTGCGCATCAGCCTAGGCCGTTCCACCACAGAGACTGATGTGGATGCTGCAATCAAGGTGTTTACCCGCGTGCTGGCGACCGCTGCGCCGACCTTCTGGTAACCACACGCGACATGTTCAGGCGCGCGGCCTCGCGCCTGCCATCAACAGCAGCGTGGCCAATACGGCCAAGCCAGCCACCGCGCTGGCTACGTAGCCCAGCGCTGCAGTGCCGTACCATTGAATCACCAGCCCGCCCAGCGCAGCGCCAACCGCGATGCCACCGTTTGCAGCAGACACGTTCAATGTCCCGGCCAGGGCCTGAGCCTTGGCGCCGGCTTGCATGACGCGCACCTGACACACCGGGAACAACGCCGTGTAGGCAACGCCCCACAGCGCCAGGGCGATCAGCAGCAGCGCTGGATTGCCGACCACGGGAGCAACCGCGCCCATGCCAATCGCGAGAATGACAAGCAACAGTACCGTCGCCCCGAGCGGGCTACGGTCAACGATGCGCCCGGCCAGGCTGTTGCCAAGCATGCCGACCACACCAAAGCCCATCAGCCACCAACCGACCTGAGCCGCAGGCACGCCCGCCACCTGTTCGAGGATTTCTGCCAGGTAGGTGTAGGCGCTGAACATCGCGGTAAACACCAGCACCGACAACAGCACATGGGCAATAAAGCGCCGGTCACGCAAGATCACTGTCTGCCGTTCGCCTTGCGCCCGCTGCGGCGCGGGCGGCAACTTCGGCAACCAGGCCCACATCAGCAGCGCGACCAGCAGGCACAACCCGGCCAGCAGCCAGAAGCTGCCACGCCAGCCGACCAGCCCGGCGGCGACGGTGCCCAGCGGAATGCCGAAGACAAACGCCGCCGTGATGCCCAGATACACCTTGGCCACCGCCCAACCCTCACGGCCGGGTCCCGCCAACTGCCCTGCACTCTCGCTGGTGGTACCCCAATACACCGGCAACGCCAGTGCGCCGAGTACGCGTGCCAGCGCCAGCACCCAGACGTTTGGCGCCACTGCGGCGAGTGCGTTGGAGGCGGCAAACACCAGCACGATGGCAATGAACAGGGTCTTGCGCGGATAGGCTGACAACCAGGCGGTGAGAAACGGCCCGAACAGCATGACAGTCACCGCAAACAGGGTCACCAACTGGCCCGCTGCTGCAATCGACAGGCCCAAGTCGCGGGCCAGCCCCGGCAGCAAGCCAAGGATGATGAATTCAGTGGTCAGCAGGGCAAAGCCGCCGACCGCGAACAACAGAATGGACAGCCCGGTGCGCTGCCCGGAGTCGGCGACTGCGGGAGTAGCCAGGAAAGAATTTTGCATCGTCTATCGCTCGGAAACTTTCAGCCGCGAAGCTTAATATGGAATTACACGCCTATTACGGGTAGATTTTCCGTAATTTGCTGAACCATTTTCACCAATCAAGGCCCTCCTCCATGCCTGTCGCCGAGCATCTCAAGGACATCGACTTCTTCGTCAATGTCGCCAACGCAGGGAGCTTCATCGCCGCCGCCGAGCGCATGAACCTGACCAGTTCAGCCGTCAGCAAGGGTGTGGCGCGCCTGGAGAAACGCTTGCAGGTCAGGCTGTTCGAACGCACCACTCGGCGCCTGCTGCTCAGCGACAGCGGGGCAGCCTATTACCGAACCTGCAGCCGAGTGCTGGCCGAGATCGCCGAAGCCGAGATGGCCCTGCATGATGAACTGAACGAGCCATGCGGGCCGCTGCGGGTCGATCTACCGGCAAGCTTCGGCCGCCTGCATGCGCTGCCCGCCGTGCTCGACTTCGCCCGGCGCCATCCGCGCCTGCAGCCGCACATCACTTTGTCCGATCGCTTTGTCGACATGCTCGAGGACGCCATCGACGTCATCGTTCGCATTGGCGGGCCGCAGGTGTGGCCGGCTGGTGTCGAGCATCGCTATCTGGGCAGCCAGCGCACGGTGTTCTGCGCCGCCCCCAGCTACCTCGCCGAGCACGGCACGCCGCGTGATGAGCGCGACTTGCAGGCACTTGGTTGCGTGCTGTACGCCTGCGCCGATGGCAGCACGCCGCCCCTGCATTTCGCCAGTGGCCGGCAAGGCGCGACGCAACTGAAAAGCATCAGCGGCCGCCTGGCCATCGGTGACGCCGAAGGCCAGGCGATAGCGATCATGGCCGGCCACGGTATCGCCCAGTTACCGACCTGGCTGGTTCAGCGCCAGCTGGATGAGGGCAGCCTGGTCGAAGTGCTGCCAGAGTTCGCCAGCGAGGGCCTGCCGATTCATCTGGCCTGGCGCCGTAATCGGCGCCATTTGCCCAAGGTCAGCGCATTGGTCGAAGCGCTCAGCGCACAGCTGATACCGGTGCTGGACCCGCAGGTCAAAGGAAGGTGAATACACTCGATGCCGGCAAGCGCGACTTGCCCAGCCCAGCGTTGAAGTCGTCGGCACTGCGGTAGCCCAGGCTGAGCAGCACCACACTGGTGAAGCCGCGCTCGCGCAGGCCAAGCTCGGCGTCCAATAGTTTGCTGTCGAAACCTTCGATCGGCGTGGCATCCAGCTCCAGCGCGGCAGCGCCCAGCAGCGCAGTGCCAAGAGCAAGGTAGGTTTGTTTTTCCATCCAGTGCTGCAGGTCTTTCTGATCGAAGCGGTGCAGGTCGACATAGCTGCGCCGGGTCAGGTCCTGGCCGGCCTTGGCCTGCTCGGTGTGAAAACGGCCGTCACGGGCTTCCTGCTCCAGCAGGGCCTGCAGATGCGCTTCAGGCATTTCGGTGCGCGCGGCAAATACCAGCACATGCGAGGCATCGCGAATCTTTGCGGTGTTGTAGGCAAACGCTTCGGTGCTCTTGGCTATCCGCGCCTTGCCTTCAGCGCTGTCGGCAACGATGAAGTGCCAAGGCTGGGTATTGACCGAAGACGGGCTGTGGCGCAATTGCTCGAGCAAGGTATCGATGGTCGCTTGCGGGATTCTGCGGCTGGCGTCGTAGGCTTTGGTGGTGTAACGGCGCTTGGCCAGGGTAACGGTGTCCATCGAAAAGCTCCTGAGGTGTGCGGATTCGACGCGCATCTTAGCGCTGTTGCAGCCAATAGAAACCGCTGAAAATACAGCAACACTTTCATGCCAATGACGAAAATGCTGCGCAACCTGCTGCACATCCGTTCTAAACCTGACCAGCCCTTGTGGGTTAAGGTAGTGGGCCCACTCACCAGCAGCTGCCGCCTATGACCAACTGGATTGATCTGAGCCAGGACGCCGATACCGGCATCGAGTCGGTGCGCGCGCATTTCACCGGGCACGCCTACGACCCGCACTGGCATGACAGCTACCTGGTCGGCGCCACCGAGCAAGGCGTGCAGCAGTTCAACTGCCGCCGCGCCCGCCATGTGAGTACGCCCGGCCAGGTATTTCTGCTCGAACCTGGCGAGATCCACGATGGCCTGGCGCCGACTGCCGACGGCTTCACCTACTTCACCTTGTACCTGGAGCCAGGCTGGCTGCAGGCCGAGCTGCCGAGCTTGTTCGAACAAGCGCCGGCCAATAGCCTGCCCAGTTTTGCCGACACCCAGTGCAACGATGTGCGCTTGAGCGGGGCGATCATGCGCGCCTTCGACGCCGTGCACAGTCAGGACCTGCGCATCGTGCGCCAGACGGCCATTGACGACATGCTCGCCTGCCTGACCCAGCACCTGCACTGGCGCAAGCGGCTCAATCCCGACCCACGCCTGCCATTGACTGCGCAGCGCGCGCGGGACTACCTGCACGGGCATATCGATCAGGATATCGGCCTGGTCGAGCTGGCCCAGGCCTGCGGGGTCGATCGTTTTCGTCTGAGTCGCGCGTTCAAGGCGGCCTTCGGCCTGGCCCCGCACGCCTACCTGATTCAGCTGCGCCTGGCTCGGGCGCGGCGCCTGCTGGCCTTGGGCGAGAGCCCCGCTGCAGTGGCCATGGCGCTTGGCTTTGCCGACCAAAGCCACCTGGGCCGCTGGTTCCGCCGGGCGTATCGCCTGACCCCAGCAGCCTACCAGCGGCGCTGCTCAAAGCTTCCAGACTGAGCCGGCGGCGGCAGCGACCATGGTGCTCCATCCCTCTGGAGTTACCGTTGATGCTGCAGTCCCTGTTGCCCTTTACCTTGTTTGCGCTGGTCACCAGCATCAGCCCCGGGCCGACCAACGTGCTGATCCTCGCCCATAGCGCCCGCGCCGGGCTGCGTGCCAGCGTGGCGCCGATTGTGGCGGCCTCCACGGCTGCGGCGGCGATCGTCTGGGCGGTTGGCCTGGGCCTGGGCGAAGTGCTGCTGCGCTATCCGCTGGCGCAGCAAGTGATGAGCTGGCTCGGCGTGATCTGGCTGACGTGGCTGGGTTGGCAGTTGCTGCGCAGTGCCGGCGAGCCGATCCAGAGTGCCGAACAACAGCCCTTCGGCGCGCTCAGTGCCGCGTCGCTGCAACTGATCAACCCCAAGGTCTGGTTGCTGGCCGTGGCGGTAATCGGCGTGTATGCAGCGCCGGGCCAGCCAGTCTGGCAGCTGGCGCTGGTGCTGCTGCTGGTGGCCCTGCCGAGCATGACCAGTTGGGCCCTGCTCGGTGCTGGTAGCGCCCGCTGGTTGCAGTCGCCGCAGCGCCTGCGCCGGTTCAATCAGCTGCTGGCGTGCTTGCTGATTGCCTCGGCGTGGTCGGCGCTGCTGCTGTAGCGGCCGGCTCAGCCGAGCGCAGGCGTCTCACGCAAGCGCTTGAGGCTGACCAGCGCCAGGATCAGGCCGAGCACAGCCACCGAACCGCCAGCCAGGCCGATGTAAGCCACGCCCAACTGGCCGCTGACGATGCTGCCGAGCAACGCGCCGCCGCCGATCCCGATGTTGTAGATGCCAGAGAACAACGCCATGGCCACATCGGTGGCGTCCGAGGCCAGCTTGAGGGTCTTGGACTGCAACGCCAGGCTGAAGCTAAGGATCGCCACCCCCCAGAACATGCTCAACACGGCGAATACAGTGAAGTTGCCCGAGAGTGGCCAGAGCAGCAGCAGGCAAGCGGCCAGGCACCCCATCGAACCGAGCAGGAACAGCTGCGGGAAACGCTCGCTGTAGCGGCTGAACAGCACCGAACCAATCACCCCGGCACCGCCAAACAGCAGCAACAACAAGGTGGTGCGATCGCCGCCGATCTGCGCGACATGCAAGGCAAATGGTTCGATATAGCTGTAGGCGGTGAACTGTGCGGTGATCAGCAAGGTCACCAGCAGGTAGGTAATCACCAAGGCCGGCCGCTTGAACAACACCGGCAAGCTGCGCAGCGAGCCGGAGTTCTGGCTCGGCAGCAACGGCAGCGACTTCATCAGGCAGAGCATGGTCACCAGCGCCACGCCGGCGATGCTCAGGAACGTCACCCGCCAGCCCAGCGCCTCGCCCACCACCCGGCCAAGCGGAATGCCCAGGACCATCGCCAGGGTGGTACCGGTCGCGAGCAGGCCCAATGCCTTGGCCTGCTTGCCCGCTGGCGCCACCCGCACGGCCAGCGAAGCGGTGATGGCCCAGAACACCGCATGCGACAAGGCAATGCCGATACGGCTGAGCACCAGCATGGTGAAACTTTGCGATAGCCACGACAGCAAGTGGCTGACGATGAACACCAGAAACACCCACAGCAGCAAGCGGCGCCGCTCGATATTGCGCGTCAGCAACATCATCGGCAGCGACGCCAGCGCGACTATCCAGGCATAAATGGTCAACATCAGGCCGACCTGAGCAGTGCTCATGTCGAAACTGCGGCCGATGTCACTGAGCAACGCCACCGGTACGAACTCGGTGGTATTGAAGATAAACGCAGCCAGGGCCAACGCAATGACACTGAGCCAGCTGCCGCCGCCCACCGGTGCGGGCATGGATGTAGGGATCGGACCATTCATGGATGGGAATTACAGCTCCTGAAAAAAGACGACAAGCGCGCAACCCAGCCCGCTGCGAAAGCATGCGGCAGGTGCGGATAGATATGTATCAAGGATGGCGGCCATGGTACGCGCCAAGCCAAGGCCTCACAACCGCAGTGCGGGCGGAGTAACATGTGCACTCTAGAGACAGACCGCGGAACAAGGAGTCCGATCCGTTCATGGACAAGCAGCACGCCCAGCAACAATGGCAGCAGGCCGTGATCGCCTATGCCAAGGCCATCAACCACTACGTCGCGCAAGGCCGCACGCAGGGCTGGGACAACCTCGAGGAGCCGGTCGCGCCTGCCACCGAGCACCTGCTGCCGGCCTGGCAGGCGGCGCTGCAGGCGATCAATCAGCCCTATGTCGATGAGCAGCAACGCCGCGCATTTCGCAGCGACTGGCCGCCCGCCCACCTGCCGCTGGTACCGCTGCTGGAGCAGCACGGCCAAGGCATTGCCAGCGTGCTCATGCTCGATGACGGGAGCCTGCTGGCACGGATTGGCATGCCTCACGAAAAAGGCCAGGTGGTACGCATCGATGGGCGCACGGTGACCCCGGTGATCGGCGTCGAGCACTTTGGCCGCTGCCCGCAGCGGCGTTATTTCGCCCTGGCCAACGCTGAGGGTATCCGCGTCACTGACGGCTGGGGTGGCCCGCAGGTCGCGCGGATGGCCTGGCCCCATGGCCTTGAGGATTTGCCCAGAGGCTATCCGTTCGAACCGTTCGATTTGCCGCCCACACCGAGCGCTCTGATCCCCTTCCCGGATGGGCAGCGGGTATTGCTGGTCAGCAGCGAAGGGATATTTGTGCTCACTGGCGAGCGGGCGATTCGCCTGCTGCCACAGCAGCAGACGATTCTCGATGATCTGGCAGAGGGGATCGACCCCGACGATATCGCCCTGGGCCTGTCGATGGAGCACGGCGCAGTCTCGCCCGATGGCCGCCTGCTCGCCATCGGCGAACAAGGCGTGCGCCATCTGGTGCTGGATGATCAACTGCAGGTGGTCGCCGAAGTCGGTCCCGTCGGTGAATACCCACACTTCGCCTTGTTCAATCAGCGCGGCGACCATTTGATCCTGAATGCCTGCCATTTCTACAACGGCAACACCCTGGGTGTGCGCACGGCTGACCTGCCGGGGCTCGATACCGACTACTACAGCGAAGACCCGCGCACGCCGCTGGTCGAGGATGGTGCGCGGATCTACGCTGGCGTAGCCCGCGCCGGCGAGTACATCGTGGGTGATGCGCACGGCTATCTGCGGGCATTTGGCGAAGACGGTCAGGAGCACTGGCAGCACTACCTGGGCTCGACCTTGTGCGCCATGGACATCAGCGCAGATGGCAAAACCCTGGTCGCCGCCAGCTATGCCGGCTTCATCTCGCTGATCGCCCTCGACAGCGGCCGCCCTGACTGGCAGATCGGCACTGGCGAGCACGGCGAGCTACGCCGCTGGCTGTTCTGGAAGGGCCTGGACAAACCACTGGCTTGGTGAGCCTTCACCTGACAGTCAGGCTTTCAGCGTGGCCATGTCGATGACGAAGCGGTATTTCACATCGCCCGCGATCACCCGCTCGAAGGCTTCGTTGATGCTGCGGATATCGAGCATCTCGATGTCACAGGTGATGCCATGCTCGGCGCTGAAGTCGAGCATTTCCTGGGTTTCGGCGATGCCACCGATCAACGAACCGGCCAGTACGCGACGCTTTAGCACCAGGTTGGCTGCATGCAGTGGCGGCTCGACCGGCTCGATCAGGCCGACCAGGATGTGCACGCCATCAAAGGTCAGGGTGTCGAGGTAGGGATTGAGGTCGTGCTGCACTGGGATAGTGTCGAGCAGGAAGTCGAAACGCCCGGCGGCGGCGCGCATCTGCTCGGCATCGCTGGACACGATGACGTGATCGGCGCCCTGGCGGCGAGCTTCTTCAGCCTTGGCTGCGGAGCGGGTGAACAAGGTCACTTCAGCGCCCAGTGCCTTGGCGAACTTGATGCCCATGTGGCCCAAGCCACCCATGCCGAGAATGCCGACCTTGTGGCCAGGGCCGACGCCGTGGTGCTTGAGCGGCGAGTAGGTGGTGATGCCGGCGCACAGCAGCGGCGCGGCGCTGGCCAGGTCCAGCCCTTGCGGCATGCGCAGGACGAAATGCTCGCTGACGACGATGCTGTTGGAGTAGCCGCCCATGGTGTTGCTGCCATCGACCCGGTCCGGGGTCGCGTAGGTCATGGTCGGGCCGGCCAGGCAGTACTGCTCGAGGTCCTTGGCGCAGGCCTGGCACTCGCGGCACGAGTCGACCATGCAGCCAACCCCGACCAGGTCGCCGACTTTGTGCTTGCTGACCTTGGCACCGACCGCCGTCACCCGGCCGACGATTTCGTGGCCCGGCATCAGCGGGTACACAGCGATGCCCCACTCGTTGCGCGCCTGGTGAATGTCGGAGTGGCAGACGCCGCAATAAAGGATCTCGATGGCGACGTCATCGGCACGCGGGCTGCGACGCTCGAAGCTCATCGGCAGCAGCGGGCTGGTCGGGGTTTGGGCGGCATAACCGATTGCGGTATACATGGCGAAGACCTCTCAAGTGAAACGATTCAATGCCAGCCATTCTCCTGCCAGATGGCGAGCGAGACCACCGTGAATTCTCCGGCATGCTTGCCTGATTCTCCGAAACCGCCACATCCGATATGGCGCCAGGCTATCAATCTGCGAGAATGCCAGTGTCTGATTCTCTGCCCAGGCCCTTTATGCAGCTTACCCGCCACGTCGACGCCAACGCCCCGCTCTGCGACCTGATTCGCCGCCTGGCAACGCGCCCGGGGTTTGTCCCCACCCATCTGCCGCAGGTGCAGGTGCTCAGCTGGGATCACTACGTCGCCAGCAGCCCGCAGATCTATGAACCGAGCCTGATGATCCTCGCCCAGGGCAGCAAACTGGCAAGGCTGGGGCCGCGTACCCTGGAGTACGGCGCCGGTCATTACCTGGTGCAGGCGCTGTCGGTGCCGTTCATGTGCGAGACCTTCGCGACTGCCAAAGCGCCGCTGCTGGGCGTGGCCGTGGATATCGACCGCAGCGTACTCAGCGAACTGGTGCAGAGCATGCAGCTGGCGCCAGATGCCCGTGTGCAGGCGCAAACCCCGCAGTCGATGACCTCGGCGGCACTCGATGCGGCCATGCGCGATAGCGTCGAGCGCCTGCTGCAATGCCTGCAGGACCCGCTGGATGCCCAGGTGCTAGGCCCGGCGCGGGTGCGCGAAGTGCTCTACACCGCTTTGCGTGGGCCGCAGGCCGGTGTGCTGAGGGCCTTGGTCGAGCAGCAAGGGCACTTTGCCCGAGTAGCTGCCTCGCTTGCTTATCTGCGCGAGCATTACGCCGAGCCGCTCAGCGTCGAAGCCTTGGCCAGCTGCGCCAACATGAGCGTGTCAACCTTCCATGAGCACTTCAAGCGCTGCACCGACATGGCGCCAATGCAGTACCTCAAGCGCCTGCGCCTGCTCAAGGCGCAGCAGATGCTGATCGGCGAAGGCCTGGGCGTGGCACAGGCGGCGCACCGGGTCGGTTATCAGAGCACCTCGCAGTTCAGCCGCGAGTACAAGCGCCAGTTCGCCCAGAGCCCGGGAGATGAGCAGCCTTATCAACGCTTTGCTCCGGGCAGCCTGAACGATCTGTCCGCTTCGGTCTGAGCACCTCAGCCAGCCAGCGCGCTGCAAAGCGTTACTGACGCAGGACCATGTCGACAATCGTCGCCTGCAACTCCTGCCTGGCCTGCTCTGGTTCAAGCGCGCCGGTTGCTGCGGCCTGCGACAAGGCATCCGCCGCGCCCACCAGCACGCGCAACCCTGCCGCAGCAATATCGCCACTCGGCGCGAACGGAGCCAGCGCGAGCCTGCATTTGTCCAGAAACGGCGCTTCGCACTGGTTTTTCAGCGCTTCCATCTCGGGCGAACCGGTCAAGGCTGCACTGACGCCGGGAATCTCCCGCCCCTGGCTGATCACGCAATCGATATAGGCCGCGGCAATAACCCGTGCGCGATCCGCCAGCGTCGGTTCACAGCGCGCCAGCAATGCATCCAGCATCGTCGACTGACGCGCGTCGTATTCCTGATAGAGCGCAACCAATAAGCCGTTTCGCGATACGAAATGGTCGTAGACCACTGGCTTGGTCACACCGGACTGCTGTGCCAGCCGGCCGAGGCTGAGCGCATCGGTGCCCTCCAGCCTGACTATCTCCCGAGCCACTTCCAGCAATTGGCTCCGGCGCTGCTCCCGCGACAGGCGCTTGCGCGACTGCGGATTTTGCTCACTTGACATCACAACCTACCAAAAGTAACTTACCTGCGTTAACTTACCTAAAGTATATAGCGACACCTGGCGTCTCGCAGCCCTTTGTGGAGAAACTTCATGCACGCACTGATCGTCATCGGCCACCATGATCCTGAGTCCCTTACCCATGCGCTTGCCGCCCAGATCGCCGAGGGCCTTGCCGACGCAGGCCACAGCAGCAGCCTTGCTGACCTGGCCACTGAGAGATTCGACCCGCGCTTTGGCCTTGCTGACCACGCCGTGCATCGGCGCCTGGCGACAGCCCCGGCTGATGTCCTGCGCGAACAGGCGCGGATCGAACGCGCCGATGCTCTGGTGCTGGTCTACCCCGTTTATTGGTGGTCGATGCCGGCTTTGCTCAAGGGCTGGGTCGAGCGGGTATTCAGCAACGGCTGGGCGTTCGACTATTTGCCAGACGGGCGTTTGATCAAAAAGCTCAACGGCCTGCTGGTACAGCTGGTTGGCCTGGCTGGCGCCGACGCGGGCACGTTCGTTCGGCATGGTTACGGCCATGCCATGGCGACTCAGATCGAGCATGGAATCTTTGATTACTGCGGTGCTCGGGTGCTTGGCTCGGCGCTTCTGGATGACAGCGAGAGCGGCCAGAGCCTTGCCCATCTGGTTAGCGCGCGCTCGATCGGGCAGAAGCTGTTCGACAAGGTTGCGATAAGCGCCTGACCTCCCTACACCCTGAAATGGCGGTAAGACGCCAGCACTCTGCCTGCAGTTCTGAGTCGCCGCTCAGGCTTCCAGCGGCCACTGCGCCAATGGCCAATAGCGGCCCTTGCGTGACTCATACAAGGTGAAGTGCCGCGCACTGAGGTAAAAATCAGCCGGCACGCTGGCCTCCGGCACCTGCCCCTGAAAGTCCCGCGCCAGGGTCAGGTGCGCGCGGTACTCACGGCTGCTGCGGGCGATGCCCAGGCCCAGCGCGGCCTGTTCCAGGGCATACACCAACTGGCGCAGGGCGGGCGGCGCATCACTTGCCTGCAACACCAGCGCTTGCGCCCGTGGCCACACTTGCAATTGATCGAGCAGCACGCGTAACGGCGCGGCCGGGCGTTTGATCTGGTCGACCGCAGCGCACAGAGCGGGTAACTGCGCACTGTCGACATCCCCGAGAAACAGCAGGGTCAGATGGAAGTTGTCGGCGGGCACTGGCTTGCCGCTGCGCAACTCAAGTTCACGGCGCCACTGGGCTACGCTGCGGCGCTGGTCATCACTGACTGGCAGGGCAAAAAACAGTCGCTTGAACGGGCTGCCGCTGGGGCGCGTTTCCTTGGCCATGATCGCTCCGAATTAATGAACGGATTAGTCGAGTGTACCGGTCTGGCGGAACGGAAATGAGCCGAAAATCCTAGCGGAAACGTTTGCGCGACACGTAGGCAATGCCACCAAAGTACCGTCGATCAAATGTAACAATAAGTACAAAGTCGTACGCGGTTTGTTTATGCTGGCGCGCTCTAGCCATGGCTCATGGCCATTCTCTACAAGTGTTTGTCGATGAAAATTGCCCTCGTACTGATCTTCGTCCTCTCGATTGCCTATGTGCATCTGCGTGGCCGTGTGCGCCACAAACTGACGCGCCAGCTGAGTGACCACTCGAGTTTCCTCGCGCCGATCAACAGCTTCCTCTACCTGTTTTCCAGGCTTCCAGCCAAACCCTACCTGCCGGTCGATGCCTTCCCTGAGCTGCAACCACTCAAGGACAACTGGCAGGAAATCCGCGCTGAAGCCCAGCAGCTGCTGCACGTTGGCGAAATCAAAAAGTCCGACAACCATGACGACGTCGGCTTCAATTCGTTCTTCAAGACCGGCTGGAAGCGCTTTTACCTGAAGTGGTATGGCGAGACCCACCCGTCGGCGATGACCCTGTGCCCGCGCACCACCGAGCTGCTGCAAGGCATCGGTACGGTCAAGGCGGCCATGTTCGCCACCCTGCCCCCAGGCGCCAAGCTGGTTCGCCACCGTGACCCGTATGCCGGCTCCTATCGTTATCACCTGGGCCTGGACACGCCGAACGACGATGGCTGCTATATCGATGTCGACGGCGAAAAGTACGCGTGGCGCGATGGCGAGGCGGTGATTTTCGACGAAACCTACATCCACTACGCCGCCAACACCACCGAGCACAACCGCATCATCCTCTTTTGCGATGTCGAGCGGCCGCTCAAGTACCGCTGGGCTACCACCTTCAACCGCTGGTTCAGCCGCAAGGTGATGGCCGCCGCTGCAGCGCCCAACAACGCCAATGACAAGACTGGCGCGATCAACCGCCTGTTCACCCGCATCTACAAAATCCGCGAGCGTGGCAAGGCGTTGAAAAAACGCAACCGCATGCGCTATTACCTGGAAAAGTGGCTGGTGGTAGCGGCCCTGGTGCTGGTGTTCATCTACATCTGAGGCAGCCTGGCAAGGCGCCGTCATACAGGCGGCGCTGATTTTTGCGAGGCGACTGCTACCTAAGTGCAACAGCCTTTCGACTATTTTCCCGCTCGCCAACGCTCCCCGCTCGACTAGCCTGTAAGCTCCTGCCGCAACCCTACAAGGTGAAGACAATGAGCATGATGGACTGGGACGCCTACCGTAAGCAGCTGATGGCTGGCATCGGCGACCTCAAGCAACTCTCACCGGACACCGTCGCGGGCTACATGACCGCCAGCGGCGCCGGGGCCAAGACCAACCACCTGGATGCCAAGACCCGCGAATTGATCTCGCTGGCGGTTGCCGTCACCACCCGCTGCGACGGCTGCATTGCCGTGCACTCCAAGGAAGCCCTCAAGCAGGGCGCGACCCGCGAGCAGATCGCCGAGGCGCTCGGTGTCGCCGTGGCAATGAACGCTGGAGCTGCGCTGGTCTATTCGACCCGAGCTCTGGATGCGCTGGGCAAAGCCGACGAGTAAGCCTGTCGGCGTCGCCGCACTTGCGCGGCGGCGCCTGCACCACCAGACTTGCCGGCTCAGCCCGTGCAGGTACCGCCATGATCCACATCCGCCCCATGACCGCCGCCGACTTCGACGGCTTCTGGCCCACTATGCAAAACATCGTCCAGGCCCGCGAAACCTACGCCTTCGACCCGCAGATCAGCTTCGAGCAGGCGCGCCAGCTGTGGCTGGAGGCACCGCTGCATACGCTCGTGGCGGAGCAGGACGGCGAGCTGCTTGGCTCGTATTACCTCAAAGCCAATGCCGCCGGACCCGGCGCCCATGTGGGCAGTTGTGGCTACATGGTCTGCCCGGCTGCACGCGGGCGTGGCGTGGCCAGGCTGATGTGCGAGCATTCGCAGAAGCTTGCCCGCCAGGAAGGGTTTCTGGCGTTGCAGTTCAATTCGGTGGTGGCGAGTAACGAGGTGGCCGTGGCGCTGTGGCGCAAGCTTGGCTTCGATGAAGTCGGCCGCCTGCCCAAGGCCTACCGGCATGCCCGGCTGGGGCTGGTGGATTGCCTGGTGATGTACAAATGGCTGGCGGATGAGCCGGTGGTGGAGAAACCTGCGCTGCTGATCGGGCGCAAGAACATTGAAGCGCGGGTGTCGCGGCGGCGTGGCAAGTAGCTATAGGTCGGAGTAGTTGGGGCTGCTTCGCAGCCCCACTACAAATCGCTAAATCAGAACGCCAGACCAACCTTCACACCAAACTCATCACGCTTGAGCTTGGTATTGTCGGCTGCATCCGACTCTTCATCGAGTTTGTACTCGGTGCGGGTGTAGTAGACGCTGCCGTAAATGGGCATACCGCCCTGCTGGTTCATCAGCAGGCTAACTTCGGCATAAGGGTTGGTGCGGTCTTTCATATCGACGGTGTCGCTGCCGAAATCGTCGACCTTGAGCTTGGCGCGGCCGTCGAGGGTGCGGCGGGCACCGACTTCCACGCGCAGCGTCGAAGCATCGAACTGGTGGTTGTAGCCGACGGCAGCCTTGGCGAACGGCGACTTGTAGGTCAGCTCGGTATCCAGGTCGTTGAGCTCCGGTTCGAAGCGCGACCAGTCATAACCGCCGCCCACGGTGAAGTCGAGGAAGTTGCGCGCGTCCATCGCAGCGCGCCAGCCCAGGTCCAGATCGATCTTGGCTTCCTTGAGCTTGTTGTCGCTCTTCTTGCCGTATTTAGCATCCGCGCCAATCTGATAGATAAAGCCGGATTCGGCGGTCATCTTGTTGCCATAGTTGGCGAACAGGCCACCTTGACCGAGGTGATCGGTCTCCGAGTCAGAACCGCCTTCGAACTTGAATTTGTCGTAGCTGCCGAGCAGGCCGAAAGTGAACAGCGGATCGGTACTTGGCGCAGCGCTGGCAGCAAGCGGGGCAGCGATCAGGGCCAGCAGGCAGGAATGACGCAACAGGTTACGGGTGGACATTGGTAAAGGTCTCCATGACGTGGGTGTTTCTGTGACATTCGAGCGCTTCGATGCACACCGAATGTGAAAAGTTCGAAAAAGAATCAGTAAAAACTCGCAAACCTCTAATGCGTCACAAATTTTTCTTAGCGCCAAGGTTTGACTAAGGCCATTTTCGATGCTCAGATGCGCGCCAGTTTCAGGTGTCCTGCGCCGCCGTGCGCAGGGTGAAACGGGAAGCCGGTGCGTCATCTGCATGACTAGTCCGGCGCTGCCCCCGCAACGGTAAGCGAGTGAAACCTTCGACACACCACTGTGCCCGTGCACGGGAAGGTGAAGGTTTCCAGCCCTCGCAAGCCCGGAGACCGGCCTGCAACTTTCAGTTGGCAAACCCGCGGTGGGCGGGCGCAGGCCGGTTTGCGCGTGCGCCCAGCGTTCGTGCCCGCTTGTCTTTGCGTTGTTTCCACCGGGATCCTTACTTCCTGCACCAGTGGAACGACATGTCCCGTACCAATACCTTTACTCTTCTGGTGGCCTGCATTGCCGCCGCTTCGCCAGCCGTGGCCGCAGAGCCGACGAGCAAGGTCGTCGCCCTGCCCTCTATCGCGATCAGCGAACGCCGCGACGCAAGCGCCGACCTCACCAGCAGCAGCGAGACCGGCTCGCGCCTCGGCCTCACTGCCCTCGAAACACCAGCCAGTGTCAGCAGCCTTAGCGCCGAACAGATCCAGCAGCGCAGCAACCTCACCGTGCAGGATGCGGTCACCCGCACCCCGGGTATCACCTCCATCGGCACCCCAGGCGATGGCGGCACTGGCCTCAGCGCACGCGGCTTCAACGGCCATGGTTCGGTGATGACCCTGTTCGACGGCGCGCGTCTGTATACCGGTGCCGGCACCCAGACTTTCCCGCTCGACCCATGGCTGGTCGAGCGTATCGAAGTGCTGCGCGGGCCGGCGTCGGTGTTGTACGGCGAAGGCGCCACCGGCGCGGTGGTCAACGTCATCCCGAAAAAGCCCGTGCAAGGCGAGATCCACAACCAGCTGCGCCTGGGCTACGGCTCATGGGACCGCCAGCAACTGGGCCTGGACAGCGGCGGCAGCCTGAGCGAGCGCCTCAGCTACCGCGCCACCATCAACCAGCAGCAAGGCAATGGCTATATCGACCGCGGCGACTCACGCAACCTGGCCCTGAGCCTGGCACTGCGCTTCGATGCCAGCGAAGACCTGAGTTTCACCCTCGCCCACGAACGCGGCGACGCCGAGCCGATGAACTACTTCGGCACACCGCTGATTGCCGGGCACTTCCGTGACAGCCTGCGCGACAAGAACTACAACGTGCGTGACGCCGAATTGCGCTACCACGATGAATGGACCCGCCTGAGCAGCGAGTGGGCTATCAGCGACAACGTCAGCGCCAGCAACCAGCTCTATTACATCAAGAGCCGTCGCCACTGGCGCAACGCCGAAAACTACAACTGGGGCGCAGACGTCGGCCAACTGCTGCGCAATGGCTTTCTCGAGATCAAGCACAACCAGGAGCAGATCGGTGATCGCCAGAGCTTCACCTTCCAGCACAGCCTGTTTGGCCTGGCCAGCACCACCGTGGTAGGCGCCGAATACAACAAGATCCGTTTCCGCCTGACCAACAACTGGCCCTACAACGATATCGGCAACGACTACATTGACCCGTGGCAGCCCGCGCCCGGCCAGTTCGCCAGCGCCACGCCGCTGCAACCGCGCTCGTTCAGCACCACCCACAGCGCAGCGCTGTTCGCCGAAAACCGCACGCAGCTGACCGAGCAGCTGTCGCTGGTGACCGGTATTCGCCGTGATCAGAACCACATCGAGCGCGACAACCTGGTCGACGGCAGCCGCACCGACCGCAGTCTCAGCGGCGGCAACTGGCGCGCCGGGCTGGTCTATGCGCTGACGCCGGACCTGTCGCTGTACGGCCAGTACTCGACCAGTGAAGACGGTGTGGAAAACCTGGTCAGCCTCAGCTCGGCACAGATGAACTTCGACCTGACCGAAGCGCGCCAGACCGAACTTGGCGTCAAGCAGCGCTTTCTTGACGGCCGTGGCGAGTGGACCTTGGCCGCTTATCACATCGTCAAGAAAAAGCTGCTGGTCGACGACCCTGTCAGCCATCAACCGCAACAGGCCGGCCAGCAGACCTCCGATGGCCTGGAAGCGACCCTCGAATTGGCCCTGGCCAACCAGTGGCAGCTGTCGGCCAACGCCGCGCTGCTACGGGCCAAGTACGACGACTTCAATGAAAGCGTGGCAGGCGTTGCCACCGACCGCAGCGGCAAACGTCCGGCCAATGTGCCGCGACGCAGTGCCAACCTGTGGCTGAGCAAAGGCTTTGGCCAGAACGTCGACGCCGGCGTCGGCCTGCGTTATGTCGACACGCGTTACGCCGACACCGGCAATAGCCAGAGCATCCCCAGCTACACCGTGGTCGATGCCAACCTGGGCTGGCAAGTGCTGCCTGACGTGCGCCTGGGCCTGCAGTTGAACAACCTGTTAAACCGCAACTACGTGACGGCCGCCTACAGCGGCGAGCAGTGGCTGCTGGGCGCACCACGTTCGTATTTCGCCACGCTGGACTACAGCTTCTAAACGCGATTTACCCTGGCTGGCCGCGCAGCAACGGGCTGGCCAGGGCCTTCATGGGCACTACGCTCGCCGACAAAAGACTTTCAACGGGAAAACCAATCGTTATAAGATAACGTTACACGAAACCTCACCAGCGAAATTTCATGACAAGCGCTCTGACCTCCCCCACCCTCGTCAGCCAACGCCTGCAGAGCATCGATGCCCTGCGCGGGTTGGTCATTCTGTTCATGCTGCTCGATCACGTACGCGAAACCTTCTTCATGCATCACCAGGTGGTTGACCCGATGACCATCGAAAGCACCGAACCTTCGCTGTTTTTCAGCCGCACCCTGGCACATCTGTGCGCCCCGGCGTTCGTCCTGCTGACCGGTCTTTCGGCCTGGCTGTATGGCGAGAAGTATCAAGGCCGCGGCGCCACCTCGGCGTTCCTGTTCAAGCGCGGGCTGTTTCTGGTGGTGCTGGAATTCACCCTGGTCAACTTCGCCTGGACCTTCCAGTTGCCCCCGACGGTGATCTACATGCAGGTGATCTGGGCGATCGGCGTGAGCATGATCGCGCTGTCACTGCTGGTCTGGCTGCCACGCCCGGCGCTGATCGCGCTCAGTGCGCTGATCATCGCCGGGCATAACCTGCTCGACGGCGTGCACTTTGCGCCCGGCTCGGTCATGCATGTGCCGTGGGCGATCCTGCATGACCGCGGCTGGCTGGAGGTGTCCGACAGCCTGCGCATGCGCACTTCCTACCCAGTGCTGCCGTGGATTGGCGTGATTGCCCTTGGCTACGCCCTCGGCCCCTGGTTCGCCCGCAGCAGCGTCGCCAGCGTGCGCCAACGGCGCTTGCTGCTGGCGGGTGTAGCGGCCCTGCTCGGCTTCGTCGGCCTGCGCCTGCTCAATGGCTACGGCGAAGCGCCGTGGAGCAGCTACCCGAGCCTGATGCAGACCGTGATGAGCTTCTGCAACATCACCAAGTACCCACCGTCGCTGCTGTTCCTGGCACTGACGCTGGGCGCCGGGCTGCTGTTGCTGCGCGGCTTCGAACGCGCCGGCCAGGCGCGCTGGATCAGTGTGTTGGCAGTGTTCGGCGCGGCGCCGATGTTTTTCTACCTGCTGCACCTGTATGTGCTCAAGCTGCTGTACCTGGCCTGTGTCGCGCTGTTCGGGCTCAATCAGGGTGGTTATTTCGGCTTCGACAGCATCGGCTTCATCTGGCTGACTGCAGGCTTGCTGGCGGCGGCGTTGTATCTGCCGGTGCGCCAGTTTGCCCAACTCAAGGCACGCCGCCGCGACATCAGCTGGCTCAAGTATCTCTGAAAAGCGTTTTCCCCCGGCGGCGTGATGGTCTACCATGCCGCCCGCCGGTTTCCATCACGGAACTAACAGGGAATCCCAGGCCTGCCCTCAATGCAGGCGAAACGGAACTGCCCCCGCAACTGTAAGTGCCGAGCCTGCTCCATCGATGCCACTGGGTTGCTGACTCGGGAAGGCTGGAGCCAGGCCATGACGCACCAGTCAGGAGACCTGCCGGCAAACATTTACCAACCGGCGGGGTGTCCGGGCTGGCCATCTCCACCCTTCTCAGGGTGCTGCCTATTGCCGTGCGCAATGGGCAAGGCGATGCCTGTCCGTGGGTTCATTCCCCGCATTGTTCGATAGGAGATCGCCCACCCATGCTGCCCCGTTTCGTGACCCTGCTGGCAGGCCTGAGCCTGTCTGGCCTGGCCCAGGCCGCCGCCACCCACTATCCGCTGACCATCGACAACTGCGGCGCGGTGCAGACCTTTGCCCAGGCGCCACAGCGCGCAGTGACCATCGGCCAGGCCGGTACCGAAATGCTCTATGCACTGGGCCTGGGCGACAAGCTGGTGGGCACCTCGCTGTGGTTCAACAACGTGCTGCCCGAGTTCAAGGCGCAGAACGACAAGGTCGAGCGCCTCGCTGACAACGACCCAAGCTTTGAAGCAGTGGTCGGCAAGCGCCCGCAACTTGTAGCTGCGCAGTTCGAATGGATGATCGGCGCACAGGGTGTGGTCGGCACCCGTGAGCAGTTCAACGAGCTGAACGTGCCGACCTATGTGCTGCCGTCCGATTGCGAAGGCAAGGACAACCTGGTCGGTGCCGACGGCACCCGGCTGCAGCCGTTCCAGATCGCCAGCATCTACAAAAGCGTCAGCCAACTGGCCGAGATCTTCGACGTGCTGGCGCGTGGCGAAGCGCTCAACAACGAGCTCAAGCGGAGCCTGGACACTGCCCGCAAACAACTGGCCGGCCACGACCTGTCGCAGACCTCCGCCCTGTTCTGGTTCTCCAGTGCCGACCTCGACATCGACCCATATGTCGCCGGCCGCCAGGGCGTGGCCGACTTCATGCTGCAGACCCTGGGCGTGCGCAACGTGGTCGACTCCAGCGAAGAGTGGCCAACGGTTGGCTGGGAAACCCTGGCCAAGGCCAACCCGACCTGGCTGATCATCGCCCGCATGGACCGCCGCCGCTTTCCTGCCGATGATTACCAGAAGAAGCTCGAATTCCTCCGTAGTGACCCCGTCACCAAACACATGGACGCCGTTCGCGAGGGCCGCATCATCGTCCTCGATGCCGACGCGATGCAGGCCGGTATTCGCCTGTTCCGTGGCCTGGAGACGCTGTCCAACGCGTTTGCTTCGGGGAAAGCCGAGCAACCATGATGCGTCTGCTGCCCTGCTGCGCCGCTGCCCTGCTCGCCTTGCTGGGGGCGATGCTTGCCGGTATCGCCATTGGTGAAACGCCAGTGGCGCCCAGCGTGGTCGTGCAGGTCCTGGCCAACCACCTGTGGGACGCCGGTTACCCAGTCGACCCGATCGACGCGGGCATCATCTGGAACTATCGCCTGACCCGCACCCTAGTGGCTGCCGCATGCGGCGCCGGGCTGGCGACCTGCGGGGTGATCCTACAGGCGCTGCTGCGCAATCCGCTGGCCGAGCCGTATCTGCTTGGGTTGTCGGCAGGTGCGTCGACGGGTGCGGTCGCGGTAGCGCTGCTCGGCCTTGGTGGCGCTGCGCTGTCGATGTCGGGCGGCGCGTTCATTGGTGCACTGGCAGCGTTCGGCCTGGTCCTGTTGCTGTCGCGGGCCAGCGGTGCTGGCGGCGGCAATGCCCAGGTGATTCTGGCTGGGATCGCTGGCTCGCAGTTGTTCAGCGCGCTTACGGCATTCTTGATCACCAAGTCGGCGACTGCCGAACAGGCGCGCGGCATTCTGTTCTGGCTGCTGGGTAACCTCAGCGGCATGCGTTGGCCCTCGGTGTGGCTGGCGGTGCCAGTGGCGCTGCTGGGTTTGGCGGTATGCCTGGGGCATCGGCGCACTCTCGACGCCTTTACCTTCGGCGCCGACTCGGCGGCCTCGCTGGGTATTCCGGTGCGCCGCAGCCAACTGCTGCTGATCAGCTGCGCGGCGCTGGTTACGGCAGTGATGGTATCGATTGTCGGCGCCATCGGCTTTGTCGGCCTGGTCATTCCTCACGCACTGCGCCTGCTGCTCGGCACCGGTCACAGCCGCCTGCTGCCAGCCAGTGCCCTGGGAGGTGCGCTGTTCCTGATCAGCGCCGATATCCTCTCGCGGACCTTGATTCCTGGGCAGGTGATTCCGGTCGGCGTGGTCACTGCGCTGATTGGCGCGCCTCTGTTCGCCTTGATTCTGGTAGGCCGCCGGGGGCGCGCATGACCAACCTCAACAGCGTGAATCTCGCGCCGCTCAGTTGCCGAGGCCTTGGTCTGCGTCTGGGTGGCAACGATCTGCTCGAAGCGGTCGAGCTTGAGGTGATCGCCGGGGAAACCCTCGGCGTCGTTGGCCCAAATGGCTCCGGCAAATCGACCCTGCTCAAACTGCTTGCCGGCCTTCTCAAACCGAGCAGTGGTGAAGTGCAACTGCTCGGCCAGCCACTGGCGCGCATGCCCCGGCGGCAGATCGCCCAGGTCTTGGCTCTGGTCGAGCAGCAGGCCGACACCAGCGATGCCATCAGCGTGTATGACGCCGTGGCCCTGGGTCGCACACCATGGCTGTCGGCGCTGGCGCCGTACTCCCCCGAGGATCGGCGCATCGTCGAGCAGGCCCTTACCGATCTTGACGCCCTGCATTTGCGCCAGCGCCTCTGGCACAGCCTGTCCGGCGGCGAGCGGCAGCGCGTGCACATCGCCCGCGCCCTGGCCCAGCGGCCGGGCGTATTGCTGCTCGATGAGCCAACCAACCACCTCGATATCCAGCACCAACTGAGCCTGCTGCAACAGGTCCAGGCACTGCCGGTGACGACCTTGGTGGCTTTACATGATTTGAACCAGGCACTGACCTGCGACCGCCTCGCGGTGCTCGACCAAGGCCGCCTGGTAGCCCTTGGCAAGCCCCATGAAGTGCTCACGCCAGAGCGCCTGCTGTGCACCTTCGGCGTACACGCTCACTACCTCACCGACCCATACGACGGCGCGCGCATCCTGCGCTTTCGCGCCCCCTGAACACGGATGTTCTCACTATGTTTTCACGCCTTCTCGCCTTATTGCTGTGCAGCACCCTGCTCGCCCCTCTGGCTCACGCCGAAGTCCATGAAGTAAAGATGCTCAACCGCGGCAGCGACGGTGCCATGGTCTATGAACCGGACCACCTGCGCATCGCTCCCGGCGACAGCGTGCGCTTTGTGCCGACCATGAGCGGGCACAATGCCGCGACCCTTGCCGAGCTGCTGCCAGCCGGCGCCGAAGCCTTCAAGAGCAAGCTCAATCAGCCCCACGAGCAGCAGTTCAGCGTGCCGGGGTTGTACGCCATTCAGTGCATACCGCACCTGGCGATGGGCATGGTCATGTTGATCCAGGTTGGCGAACCGGCGGTCAATAGGCCGGCCCTGCCGGCGACCTTGCCAGCCCGGGCCAAGGCCCGTCTGCAAGTGCAGCTGGAGAAACTGGGAGCAGGTCAGTGAGGCATTTCAAGCGCGCTGTTGCTCTGCTGCCGCTGATCACTGTCTCCCCTCTGGCAGCCGCCGAGTCTGCCCAGGCAAAGGCCAACGGGCTGATTGAAGACAGCAGCTGGAGCCTGCTCAACCGCAGCGTATTCGACCAGCGCGATTATCGTCACGGCGCCAGCAACAGCGGCGCGCGCAACGCCTACAAACCGCGTAGCGAGCGCAGCGGCAAAGCCGAAGAATGGGGCTATGGCCTGATGGGCACCTTGCAGTCAGGTTTTACCCAGGGCCTGATCGGGGTTGGCGTCGATGCCCACGCTTACCTCGGCGTGCAACTCGACAGCGGCGGCGGCCGTGCGGGCAAGGCGCGCTTGCTCGGCGTGGACAATCAAGGCCACCCGAAAACCGAGTACAGCCGCGCTGGCGCCGCACTTAAACTGCGAATGGCCGACACGGTACTGAGCTACGGTGAACAACGGGTAAAAACGCCGGTATTCAACGCCTCCGACAGCCGCCTGCTGCCAGAGACTGCAACCGGCTGGTTGTTGACCAGCAACGAAGTTGACAGCTTGAAACTGGTTGCCGGGCACTTCACCGAGAGCGCCGACCGTAACGCCAGCAGCCACAACCAAGGCCTGGTGGTGAACTACTCGAATGCCCTCAAGGGCGACAGCTTCGACCTCGCCGGCATGGTCTGGAACCCAAGCGACGCCGTCAGCGCCAGCCTGTACACCTCGCGCTATGAAGACACCTGGAACCAGCACTACCTGGGCAGCACCCTCAGCCACGCGTTGAGCGACCAACGCAGCGTCAGCCTCGACCTCAACCTGTACCGCACCCGCGACACCGGCAAGGCCTTGTCCGGGCAGATCGACAACACCACCTGGAGCCTGGTCTCGCGCTACAACCACGGGCCACACGGTTTCAGTCTCGGCTGGCAGCAAGTGCACGGCGACACCCCGTTCGACTAAGTCAGCCGCGGCGCCATTTTCATCAGCAACGCGGTGCAGCTGTCCGACTTCAACGCCCCCAACGAGAAATCCTGGCAGGCGCGCTACGACCTGGACATGGGCGCTTACGGCGTGCCTGGGTTGAACCTGACGGCGCTGTATGTACGCGGTTTCGATATCGACGGCAGCCGTGTCGATCCACGCGGCGGTTATGCCTATCTCGGTTACGGCCGCAGCGGCAAACATTGGGAACGCGACCTTGAAGCGCGCTATGTAGTGCAGAGCGGCAAGGCCAAAGGCACGGTGTTCTCTCTGCGGCATGACGTGCATCGTGGGAACACGGCGCAAGCTGAGCTGGATGCTGATCAGATTCGGGTAGCGGTGGAGTATCCGCTTACGGGTGGGTTTTGAGGCAGGCAGAGCAAAGCTGATCAGAACGAGAAACTCTCACCGCGTCTGCGCTTATCTACCTCAGTCGGTTCGCCAAACGATCCCGGCAACCTGCCGACGGTGACGCCTTAGCTCAACCCCCACAGTGCCTTCTCACCCCCTACACCAGCAGCAACTGCATATGCGTCGTTTGCCATACAGGGTCCTGTTCAATATCGGTGACGACAAATCCTTGCCGCTCCCAGAAGCGAATCGCTCCTGGCAGAAACGGATGCGTATGCAGATACAAACAGTCGACTCCAGCAGCCTTGGCCCGCAACCGCAGCTCTGCAAACAGCGCTGCGGCCAGACCAGAGCGGCGGTACTCGGGCAAAACGAACAGCCGAACCACTTCCACCACAGTGAAGTCGTGATAATTCAGCTGGCTGAAGCGGTGGTCGTAAGGCAGGTAGCCGATGGCTGCGACCAGCCGGCCGTTGTCGCGCGCGGTCAAGAAACAGCCGCCACCTTGCAGGTAGGTACCGCTGAACCGGGCAAGGTCAGCCGGCAGCGGTGCGTCAGCCAGCAGCGGAAACAGCTCCCGCCGCGAGTCGTTGACGAACGCGACCACCTCGTCGACGGCATCGGCGGCTACCGAAGTAATGATCCAATCTGTCATTGCGCTCAGGCCTTGAAGCGAAGTGAAAGCCAACTTCTACCCGATCGCCAGCCCGTGCGCAATTGCACGGGCGCGCTCAAGCTGACTGGCGAAACGGCAGGCGCTGCGGATCACAGTCCGCAACGTCGCGGCGAAACTGTTCTTCGCTGTAGTCACGTGGGTAGTAAGAGAACCGCTTGAGGTCGAAGTAGTCGTCCTGCGTCATGTAGCGCCTGGACAAGCGAATACTCTCGATCTCGGCCTGCTGCTGATTGATCTCGGCGCTGAGGTGGAGTTGGGTGACGCCACGTTCTTCAGCACTGGATACCTCCACCGGGCGTGCGCCAAACTCAGCTAGCTCGCCCATAAACTCCTCACTATGACTGGGCGGCCCATAGACCACGACCGGGCCAACCGACACGCCCTTGAGGTATTGCGCGTGGGCATCCAGCCAGCGCTGGGTTTCATCGAGCGTCTGCGCGGTTTCGCCGCCATACAGGAGCACGTTGACCTTGACCCAGATGCCATGACTGGCGCAGGTCTCGAGCAACTTGGATGCGGCATCGAGGTAGCGCTGTGGCTTGTCAGCCTTCTGCATCCGCTCCAGCTGCAGCAGCGAGGCAGACTCCAGCCCCAGGTCAATCACCTTCATGCCCGCCGCCGCCAGGCCTGGCACGGCGTTGGGTTTGACGCTGTCGACCCGGCTCTCGCAGCGCCAGGCGATGTTGATACCGGCAGCCTGTATCGCATTGGCCAGCTCATCGGCCCATTTGCGTTTGGGCACCAGATAGGACGACTGGAAGTATGGCCGCACCGACTGATCGCCATACACGTCGATCAACGTGTGCAGTTCTTTGACGATCCGCGCCGGCGTCTTCAAGTCGGTCAAGGGCATTGCCCGCTCTTCACAAAATGCGCAACCGCGGCCACAACCGCGCGAGGTTTCAACGCTGGGCTGATAGCGCTGGAAGTTCTCGACCAGACTGTGATCGAGACCGCAGTGTGCAGGGGCCTGCCACTGCCCACTAAAACCGAGCAAGTGCGCCATTGCATCTTCGCCCGCGCCTTGGACAATCAGGTCGACGTGCGGCATGCGCTCCTTCAGCCACGCCTTGTCCGGGTTGGTGACCCAACGCCCGCCGAGGACGATGCGGATCCGCAGGTCGAGCGCCTTGACCGCAGCGCAGAAACGCTGGGCCCACTCCAACGCGTAGAAACTTGGCATCGACAGCATCACCTGGGTCGCCAGGCGCAACCGCCCTTGCTGGTGCAAGCGCGCGACCAACTGCTCAGGGTTTTCGTGCTCACCATGCACCAGCGCTGTCTCGATGCCGTTGAGGCTGCACAGCGAGGCCAATCCCAGTGCGCCGTAGTTCAGGTACAACTGTCGGCGCGCCAGGGGGTGATCGCGCTTTTTTGGCTGGAGCAAACCCGCCGAGACGAACAACACCGGCGCAAGGCCACCAGAGCGGGCAATCAATCCACTCATTGCTCGGCTCCGCAGCCTTCGCAGACCTGCTCGGCCTGCACCTCGGCCGGCCCTTCGACTGCCACGATAAGCGCTTCCTCACCGGCCAACCGATCGCGGCGGATGCATTCGTCGCAAAGGGTTACCCGTGGGTACTGCTCGGCAGTCCGCTCCGCCAGCATGTCGCCCTGAATCACGCAGATATTCATATCGCTCCCCCGCCCACACAAATCGAGGGGGTATTCAGATGCAGCTGGGCAGCCGCTGTCAAAAACGATGTGTTTACTTTCCTGACATCTGTGCAGGCCGTTTCCCACGCAGCGCAACTGCCACGCAGGCCCTGGAAAAACGGTAAACTTGCCACCCCACCGTGCCCAAGGGCTGCTCGATGAATCGCTTGCTCAACCTGCTGCTGCCCGTGTTCTTGCTCGGCGCCCTCGCTGCCTGCGACCAGCAGCCCAGCCGCGAACAACAGATCCTCGCCAAGCTGCCCTTGCAAGCCGCCTACGAGCACAACATCGGCAGGATGGCCTCACTGCTGGCCATGGACCACCCGCAGGTCCCCGAAGAGCAGATCAAACAGGTGCTGCGCAAGCACCTCACCGTCGAGGACCAGCGCAACGACCTGTTCAAGCTGTACAGCACAGCCAACTTCAGCGATGCCGAATTCGAGACCATCGTCGAGGCAACGCAGAATCCCGAGAAAGCCAAGGCACTCGGCGACACCGAGCAGGGCAAACGCCTCAGCGAGAAGCTCACCGGTCTGATGCGCGCCAGCGCCCAGGACAAAGCGGTGCAGGCCCTCGCCGCGCAACGTATGCAGCAGGTCGAGGACGATCTGCAAGCGCTGCCTTGAACAGCCCGGTTTAGCTGTAGCTGCAATCACGCGAAACGCATAAGGTATTTCGCAGTAACCCGTCAGTGAGGTCAGGATTGCCACACGCCAAGAAAGGACTGCGCCTGGATCTGCGCACACTCATCCTCGTACTGTCGGCGCTGACTGCAGTGACCATGCTGCTGACCAGCTACTTCGCCAGTTACCGAGTACAACGCCAACTGCTGATCGACCACTCACTGGAAGCCAACCGGGTCTACGCGGCAAAACTTGCAGCAATCACCGATACGTTTCTGGGCAACGCGCTGCAGCAACTGGGCTTCAGTGCCGGGGTGCAGGCGCACAACCTGAACGATGCGCCCTCGCTGCTGGCCGAGACCGAGCGGGTGCTGCAGCAGAGCATCGCCTTCAACTCGACCTTTCTGGTCGACGCCCAGGGGTTTCTGCGCGCCGTTTCGCCCGCGCCACTGCGCCACCTGATCGGCACCCATGTGCAGACGCCAGGCTCGCAAGAGGCCCTGCGCGAACGCCGCCCGCTGGTATCAACACCTTTTCTGTCGGCAGCCAATAACCTGGTGGTGGTGCTGTCACAGCCGATCTTCGATGGGCAAGGCAAATACCTGGGCTATGTCGGCGGCAGCGTGTACCTGCGTGAACGCAACTTTCTCAACAGCATGCTCGGCGAGCACTACTACAAGGATGGCTCGTACCTGTACGTGGTCGACCGCAACCGGCGCCTGCTCTATCACCCGGATCCGGAGCGGGTCGGTACAGTGGTCGAGGGCAATTCCCTGATCGATCAGCTCCCCGCCCTGTCTGAGGGCACACGGCAGATCCATAACAGTGCCGGCGTGGAGATGCTCGCCGGTTTTGCCACCGTGCCCAGCACCGGTTGGGGCGTGATCGCGCAACAACCGCTGAGCCAGACAGTAGCGCCAATGCGTCAGCTGATTCTGAACGTGGTGCTGCTGTCGGCGCCGTTGGCGTTGCTTGGTTTTCTCGCCCTGTGGTGGTTTGCCCTGGCCATCACCCGGCCGTTGTGGCAACTGGCGGCGGGCGCGCTGGCGCTGGACCGCCCTGGCACAGCCGAACATCTGCACAAGGTGCGTGCCTGGTACTTCGAAGCGGCCGAGTTGAAGCGCGCTTTGCTGTTTGGCCTCAATCTGCTGCAGGAGCGCATCGGCCGGCTCAACCGGGACGCGCAAACCGACCCCTTGACCGGGCTCGGTAACCGCCGCAGCCTCGAATACAACCTGTCGCTGCTCAAGGCCGAGGAGCGTAACTTCGCCGCTGTCGTGCTCGACATCGATCACCTCAAACGGATCAACGACACTTACGGCCATGCAGTGGGTGATCAGGCCCTGCGCCAGTTGGCCGAGCTGATGCGCAGCTGTTGCCGTGAAGTCGACGTGCTCTGCCGCACCGGTGGCGAGGAGTTCATCATGATCCTGCCTGGCGCCAGCGTGGAGATCGCCACCGTGGTTGCTCAGCGATTGCGCATTTGCGTGCAGGACACACCGCTCGCTGCGGTCGGTGCGATCACCGTGTCGCTGGGCGTGGCCCATTGGCAGTCCAACTCTGGCAGCCTGCCAGCCGAGGTGCTCAGCGAGGCCGACGCTGCGTTGTATGTGGCCAAGCAGAACGGGCGCAATCAGGTCAAGGTAGCGCGCAGTGGCGAGGCGGCGCACAGCTGAGCTGAGCGTTTGCCGCGGCGCTGATGTCCAAGCTGCAGCCCCTATCGATCCGGAGATGACCATGCCCCGTCTGGGCTTTGCCTGTATGTACCGCCACCCGCATCGCAGCCTGTCGATCAAGGAACTGGAGGCCATCGAAAAGGCCATCAACCCGCGCACCACGACCTTGCGCTGGCTCAACAGCGCCAGCGTCGAAGCCGCTGCGGCAAAGCTGCTGGAGCTGGTCGAACACAATCTCGGTGCCCAGTTGCGCCTGCTGGCGTATGTTGCCGAACTACCGCCAACCCTGCGCATGGTGCGCTTGAGCAGCGACCTGCTGCCGCTCTACAGCCACCCGCAAGTGGCCGAGTTCTACCGTAACCCGACCGTTCATGCTGACCTGCAGACACGCCTCGGCGCGATTGGCGCGTTTGCCCGCAGCGCGGATATTCGCCTGTCGTTTCATCCCGGCCAGTACTGCGTACTCGGTTCGGACCGCCCCGACGTGGTCGAGAACAGCCTGGCCGAGTTCGAGTACCACGCCGACATGATCCGCATGATGGGCTACGGCCAGCGCTTTCAGGACTTCAAGTGCAACGTGCACATTGCCGGGCGCTTGGGCGCCGCTGGCGTTCGTGCCGTATGGCCGCGGCTGTCGCAGGAGGCGCGCAATGTCATCACCTTCGAGAACGATGAAAAGACCTACGGCGTCGACGATTGCCTGGGCCTGGCCGACCTTGCGCCGGTGGTGCTGGATATCCATCACTGCTGGATTCACGAGAACGACTACATCGCCCATGACGACCCACGGCTGGCGCCGATCATCGCCAGCTGGCGCGGCGTGCGCCCGGTGATGCACTACTCGCAGCCGCCCGAGCGCCTGCAGGAACTGGGCTTTGCCGCCCAGCAGAAGCTGGAGATTCCAGCCTTGCTGGAGCAGGTCAACAAGCGTGATCTGTACCAGCACAGCGAGCGCATGTGGAACGACTGGACCAACCGTTACGCGCTGGGCTTCATGGGCGACTTCGACATCATGTTCGAGGCCAAGCACAAGAACCTCGCCACCCTCGAGTTCTATCAGCGCTACGTTGATGGCGCTGCCGCCGCAGTTGATTGGCCACCGTCCGTCAGTTCCGGGGCACCCTCGCCGACGAGGCAAGGCCCAACGCATGTACTCACATGAACGGGAGATACACCATGAAGCGGATGCATGCACTTTGTCTCGCAGTCTGCCTGGGCGCCACCGCGCCACTGGCAATGGCCGCGACCAACATGAATGACAACGACGCGCCAAGCACCCAGACCGGCGGCGCCACCGGCGTTGGCCCGGGCACCATGAACAGCGACGGCACGGGCACCGGCACCATGCAGCGTGACGGCACTGGCACTGGCACCATGAACGGCAGCGGTACCGGTGGCAGCGGCATGGGCGGCAGCACCACTGACAGCGATGACAACCAAGGCGGCACCGGCGGCAGTGGCATGGGCGGCTCAGGCAGCGGCACTGGCTCAGGCAGTTCCGGTAGCGGCGGCTCCGGCGGTGCAGGCGGTAGTGGCGGCGGTGGCGGCTAATTCACTGGCCGTTGCACGTTAAACGCCGGCAGGTTCGAGTTGTGATTCGAGCCTGCCGGCTTCGTTCAGGATGCGGGTTTCAAGCACCGGGCAAAATGTAACAACCCTTGTCTTAATACTGTCATGTTTACTTCATAGGATTGTCTCTGAACTGCCATCTATGGCCCCACGGCTTATTTCAGGGATGAACCGCAGCATGCGTCGAGTCGTATTCAATCAAAAAGGTGGAGTGGGCAAATCGAGCATTGCCTGCAATCTCGCCGCTGCCAGTGCTGCAGAGGGTTACCGCACGCTGCTGGTCGATCTCGATCCCCAGGCCAATGCCACCTACTACCTGACCGGTTTGAGCAACGATCAGATCCCGCCCGGCATTGCCGACTTCTTCAGGCAGACCCTCAGTACCAGCCCTGAAGGCAAGAAGAACCGTGTGGCCATCAGCGAGACACGCTACGCCAACCTGCATCTGGTCACTGCCAGCCCAGAGCTGGCCGATTTGCAGACCCGTCTGGAAAGCAAATTCAAGATCAACAAGCTGCGCAAGCTGCTGGTCGCGTTGTCGGAAGATTACGAGCGCATCTACATCGACACCCCGCCCGCGCTGAACTTCTATACCTTCAGCGCCCTGCTCGCCGCCGAGCGCCTGCTGATTCCGTTCGACTGCGACAGCTTCTCGCGCCAGGCGCTGCTCAACGTCATGGCCGAAGTTGCAGAGCTTCGCCACGACCACAATGCCGAACTTACCGTCGAGGGGGTGGTGGTCAATCAGTACGCCGGGCGCACTGCACTGCACCAGACCCTGGTCGAGCAACTGCGCAGTGAAGGCCTGCCGATTCTGCCGGTGTACCTGAGCGCCTCGATCAAGATGCGCGAGTCGCACCAGGCGGCCGTGCCGCTGGTCCATCTGGCGCCCACGCACAAATTGGCCCGCGAGTTCGTCGACCTGCTCGATGTATTGGAACGCGCCGCCTGACACCTAGGTGCGACAATCCACCACAGCCAGTCAGCACTCAGGCGATGCTGAGCTGATGGTAGATTCACCGCCATGAAAATCCCCCGCCAGAGCCGTGTGCTGACTGCCTGGGCGCTGTATGCCAGCGTCCTCTTCAGCCTATTGATCTGCGGTTTGCACCACGGCCAGATGAGCGGCCTGCAACTGTCCGGGCTCAACGGTGGCTTCTGTTCGCTGTCCAGCGAGCACGGGCCGGCGGTCGACCTTGGCGACTCCAGCGGTGATCAGCACATGGCGCAGCTGGACTGCCCGGTGTGCTCATCGTTTGTTCAAGCGGTGGCACCGAGCAGCACGGGCTGGTGGTTCGAGCGCCTGCGCGGCAGCGCGCCGTCACCGATGGTCGAGCGCAGCTGGGCCCAACCGCCGCCACGCTATGTGCGCCCTGCCCTCAACCCACGCGCCTCCCCTGCCATCCACGCAGCGCCAGCAACCTTCGTCTGAGCCGCCCGGGCCACTTGCCCGCAGGTGTGTGCTCAGCCATGACTTTTGCGTGGAAACCACAACAACATGATCCGCCAGACTTCCCTGGTGCTCCTGGCGAGCACCTGCAGTATCGCCTGGGCCGACCACTCGGCCATCGAACTCACCGCCACCAGCATCGACGCCGGCCGCGCAGCGCCCTCGGGCGTGCAACTGGACGAGCCGATCCGTACCGGCTCCAAGCTCGGCCTGACCGCGCGGCAAACGCCCGCCTCGGTGAGTGTTTCCGACCGCAGCGTGATCGAACAACGCGGGGCCAAGGACACCCAGGACGTGATCAACGCCATGACCGGCGTCAACGCCTCGGCCAACCCCGGCTACGGCGGCTTTGTCAGCTACCGCGGCTTCACCCAGAACCAGGTCACCCAGCTCTTCAACGGCATCAACCTCGGCTACAGCAGCGCCACTCGCCCGGTGGACGCCTGGGTCATTGATCGCGTCGAACTGATCGGTGGGCCGTCGTCGTTCCTGCATGGTGCCGGTGCAGTCGGCGGCTCGATCAACTACATCAGCAAGCTGGCCAGCCGCGATCAGCAGACCATCGATGGCCGCCTGCGCTATGGCAGCTTCGACGATTCGGAAATCGCTTTCGGTATCAATCAGGCGCTGGCCAGCAACCCGGCGGAGGCTCGCCACTTCGTGCGTCTGGATTTCAGCCGTGGCCACAGTAACGGATACGTCGACCGCAATCAGCGCGACACCGACAGCCTAGCGTTGTCCTTGCTCAGTGAGCTGACCCCTGACCTCACCCACACGCTGGCCATCGAGTACCAGCAGGACAAGGAAGTCAGCCCCTATTGGGGCGCGCCGATCCTGCCGGGCCGCAGCACCATGAAGATCGACAACAGCCGCCGCTTCGAGAACTACAACGTCGCCGACGGCCGCTATGAACAGCGCGTGCGCTGGTTGCGCTCGATGCTCGACTACCAGATCAGCGACGCCACCAGCGTGCACAACACGCTGTACCACTACGACGCCCAACGCGACTACCGCAACCTTGAGCGGTACAGCTACAACGCCGCGGGCAATGTGCAGCGCGGCAGCCCATACCTGCAGCGCCATGAGCAAACGGTACTGGGCGACCGTATCGAACTGCGCCACGCCAACAGCCTGCTTGGCCTGTCGAGCCAGTGGGCGATGGGCGTGGATTACTCGCGCATGCGCCAGAACCTCTACCCCACTGCGGGCAGCTGGAGTGACGTGGTCGACCCAGACCATTTCGACCCTGGCAGTTTCGGTGACATCCCGGGGGTCAATACCGGCCTTACCCGCCAGCGCCATCACCAGATCGACAATCGCGCAGTGTTCGCTGAAAACCGCCTGCAGTTGACCGATCGCCTGGCCTTGCTCACAGGCCTGCGCTATGACTACCTGGAAATGCAGGTGGCCAACTACGGCACGGTTTCGCCCACCAGCCCAGCCGACTTTGAACGCCGTTGGGAACCGCTCAGCGGGCGGGTCGGCTTGACCTACGAGCTGACGCCAAGCGCCAGCGTGTACCTGCAGTACAGCACCGCTGCCGACCTGCCGGCCGGGTCGTTGGCCGCTGCCACCTATTCCAACGTCGGCCTGTTCGATCTGTCCAAGGGCGAGCAGTGGGAAGCCGGCAGCAAGTTCGATTTTCTCGAAGGCCGCGGCGCGGCAACCGTTGCGCTGTATCAGATCGTGCGCAAGGACTTTGCCGTGCGCGATTCGAGCAACCCCAACCTGACGGTGCAAGCCGGTCAGCAGACCTCACGCGGGATCGAACTGGCTGGGCGTTTTCAAGTCACCCCAACGCTGCTGGCCGAAGCCAACTATGCCTATGTCGATGCGCAGTACGATGAGTTCAACGAGGCCGCCAATGGCGTCTCGGTATCGCGTAAAGGCAACGCGCCGGTCAACGTGCCGGCCAATGTCGGCAACCTGTGGCTGACCTACAGCTTCGATACCGCTTGGTCGATGGGCGTTGACGGGCGTTATGTCGGCTCGGTCTACGCCGACAACGCCAACACGTTGAAGGCGCCGGCCTATACCCTGTTCGGTGCATTCGCGCGCTATCAGGTCGACCGCAACACCGCGCTGACCGCACGGGTGCGCAACCTCACCGACGAGGTCTACGCCAAGCAGGCATACGGCCTGCAGTACTACATGGGCGCACCGCGTACGCTCGAGCTGGCCATGGACGTGCGTTTCTGATGGTGCCTCAACGTCGTGCCGAGACCAGCAACATCATTGGCCGTTCAAGCTCTTCAGCCAGCGCCGGCCAGGCCTCGATCTGCTCTGGGCTCGGTGCAAACTCCTCGATTCGGGCAATCTGGAAACCCGCCTCGATCAAGCTGTTGAGCGTGCTGGCCAGGGTGCGGTGATACTTCAGCACATCTTTGGCAAACCAGTCACTGCGCCGCTCGCCTTCAACTGCGTAGCGGCTCACCGGCCAACTCAGGCTGCCGTTCTCGGCGTGCTGCCAGTGCGCGCCGGCAGCGGCCATGTAGATCGGGTGTTCACAACTGAACACCAACTGGCCGCCCGGTACCAGTGCCTGGTACAGCGTTGCGATCAGGCGTGAGGCTCTCCAGATCAGCGATGCGGTACTCGATCGCCGGATCATGGGTATCGTGCCGGGCACGCGCGAGCATGTTCTGCGACAGGTCCTAGCTGCTCAGTTGGTCGAGCAGCTCAGGACGCTTGCGCCACAGCACCAATGAAGTTGGCCAGCTCAGCGGTTTGCGGCGCGGCGAACACCTCCCGCGGCTTGCCCACTTCATGCACCTTGCCCTGGTGCATGAACACCAGCTTGTCGCCCACTTCCCGGGCAAAGCGCATCTCGTGAGTGACCATGATCAGGGTCATGCCCTCCTTGGCCAGCTGGCGTACCACCCCCAGCACCTCAGTCACCAGTTCCGGGTCCAATGCCGAAGTGATCTCGTCACACAGCAGCACTTTCGGCGACATCGCCAGCGCACGGGCGATGGCCACCCGCTGTTGCTGGCCGCCGGAGAGTTGATCCGGGTAGGCGTTGAATTTCTCGCCCAGGCCGACCCGCGCCAGCATCTGCTCAGCCAGTTGCCGCGCTTCGCCCTTGCTGGTCTTCTTCACCACCTGCGGCGCCAGCATCACGTTCTCGCCGACGCTCAGGTGCGGGAACAGGTTGAACTGCTGAAACACCATGCCCACCTTCTGGCGCAAGCTGCGCCGGTCGGCGCGGGCAGCGTCGAGGTACTCGCCGTCGACTTCGATGACGCCGTCACTGATCGACTCCAGGCCGTTGAGGGTGCGCAACAAGGTGCTCTTGCCCGAACCGCTGCGGCCAATGATCGCAACCACTTCGCCCTCTTCGATGCTCAGGTCAACGCCCTTGAGTACGTGGTTGTCGCCGTAATACTTGTGCAGCGCAGACACTCTAAGCAGGGGCATGCAGCCTCCTTTCCAGATAACGGGCGCTCAATGAGAGCGGGTAGCAGAGGATGAAGTAGCCCACGGCGACCAGGCCGTAGGTCAGGAAGGGCTCGAAGGTGGCGTTGGCGAGCATGCCGCCGGTCTTGGTCAGTTCGGTGAAGCCGATGATCGACGTGACCGCAGTACCCTTGACCACCTGCACCGAGAAGCCCACCGTCGGCGCGATGGCGATGCGCATGGCCTGCGGCAGGATCACATAGCGCAGTTGCTCGAGCCGGCTCAGCGCCAGACTGCCGGAAGCTTCCCACTGGCCACGGCCGATCGACTCGACACAACCGCGCCAGATCTCGGCAAGGAACGCGCTGGTAAACAGCGTCAGGGCAATTGCTGCTGCCATCCACGCCGAAACGTCGATGCCGAACAGCGCGATGCCGAAGAACACCATGAATAGCTGCATCAGCAATGGCGTGCCCTGGAACAACTCGATATAGCCCCGGGCCAGGCCGCGCAGATAAGGGTTTTCCGAGATCCGTGCGAGCAGCAACAGCAAGCCGGCAATGCCGCCGCAGACAAACGCCACCAGCGACAGCAACAAGGTCCATTGCAAGCCGGCCAGCAGGTTGCGGACGATATCCCACAAGGTGAAGTCCATCAGCGTCTCCCCATCAGCCAGCGCTGGCCGAGCCAGGCCAGCAACTGCCGCACGCCGATGGCCATGAGCAGATACAGCACGGTGGTCAGCAGATAAGTCTCGAACGCGCGGAAATTACGCGATTGAATGAAGTTGGCCGCGAACGACAACTCCTCGGTGGCGATCTGCGAACACACCGCCGAACCGAGCATGACGATCACGATCTGGCTGCTCAGCGCCGGCCAGACCTTGGCCAGTGCCGGCCGCAGAATCACATGTCGAAACGCCTCGAAGCGGCTCATGGCCAACGCTGCAGCCGCTTCCAGCTGGCCCTTGGGGATGGCCATGATGCCGGCGCGGATGATCTCGGTGGAGTACGCGCCGAGGTTGATCACCATCGCCAGCACTGCCGCTTCCCATTCACTCAGGCGCACGCCAAGCGCCGGCAAGCCAAAGAAGATGAAAAACAGCTGGACCAGGAACGGCGTGTTGCGGATCAGCTCCACATACACCCCGAACACCGCGGAAAACGGCTGCAGACGCCAGGCCCGGACCACCGCGCCGAGCACGCCGATGGCCAGCCCCAGCACGGTGCCGACCACCGTCAGTTGCAGGGTGAACAGCGCGCCCTTGAGGAGCAGGTCAGCCTGGGCCAGCACCGGGGCGAAATCAAATTGATAGGCCATCGAACAGCAACTCCAGGCGCGGCTTAAAGGTCAGCCGGAAGCGGCTGCTTCAGCCATTTTTCCGCATTGCGATTGAGTCTGCCGTCAGCCTTGGCTGCATCCAGCGTGGCGTTGACCTTGTCCAGCAGTGCCGGCTCCTGCTTGGCCAGGCCGACATACACCGGCGAGTCCTTGAGCTTGACCTTGAGTACCGGCACCTTGGCCGGGTTCTTCTCGGCGATCACGGCCATGACCACGCTGCCACTGGCGATCAGCTCGACCTGCCCAGCCAGGTAGGCGGCGATGGTCGAGTTGTTGTCTTCAAAGCGCTTGATGGTTGCGCCCTTGGGGGCCACTGCCGACAGCTCCATGTCTTCGATCGAGCCGCGGGTGACGCTGATGGTCTTGCCAGCAATGGCATCGATGCTGTCGATCTTGGTCTCGGCCGGGCCGAACACAGCCAGGTAAAACGGTGCGTAGGGTTTCGAGAAGTCGATCACCGCCGCCCGCTCCGGATTTTTGCCCAGGCTGGAAATCACCAGGTCAACCTTGCCGGTGGTAAGGAACGGGATACGGTTGGTGCTGTTGACCGGCGTCAGCGCCAGCTTGACCCCAAGCTTGTCGGCCAGCAGCTGCGCGGTGTCGATGTCCAGGCCGCGCGGTTTGAGGTCAGGGCCGACCGAACCGAATGGCGGGAAGTCTTGCGGCACAGCGACTTTCAATACACCACGGGCGGTGATGTCGGCCAGCGCATCGGCTTGGGCCTGAACTGCGCCAAGGGCACCGCCGCAGAACACGGTAGCCAGAAACAGGGTACGGAACTTGGTCATGCACGAGCCTCGCAGGGTCAGAGTGGGCAACTGGACAGGCAGTTACACAGCACAAGTGCACGGGCCATGCCAGAAAGCTCCCTAAACCCCGCAGAAGCAGGCCAGCCCGTCTGCGCCACGGTCTTACTGGTCTGAACAGTTGCCTGCTGACTAAGGCAAGCGCGCCGCGCTGCGCCCCGCATTTGTGCAAGGCCCGTTCAGCCTGCGCCAGCACGGAGCAAGGCTTGCCAGCGCCCCGCATTGTCCGTAAAAGGGTCGAACCCTGCCCTCTGACCGGTCTGAACTGCATGCTTGATACCCTCCCCCGCGCCGTCCCGGAAATCGCCTTGCAGGCAATCCGCAAACTGATCGATGACGGTGGTTATCTGCCCGGTGATGCCCTGCCCTCGCAGCGCGACCTGGCCGAGCAACTGGGGGTCAGCCGGGCCTCGTTGCGCGAAGCATTATCGACCCTCAGCGCGTTGGGCCTGGTCAGCGTGCAGCCCGGTAAGGGCGTGTTCGTGCTGGCCCCAGTGCCGGCAACCCCGGTGGGCTTCAGTTGGCCGTACGCCGAGCAGGTGTCTGCCGCCGACACCTTCCAACTGCGCTATGCACTGGAAGGCTTTGCCGCCGGGCAGGCGGCGCTGAACCTGACGGCCGACGATCTTGACCGGCTTGCCGCCAATGTCGAGGCCATGCGCCAGGAGTTGCGTGCGGGTAACTTCGAAGCGGCAGCGCGGCTGGACTTTGCCTTCCACCAGGCGCTGCTGCAGGCCGCCGGCAACCGCGCCATGCTGCATGTGATCACCGCCAGCCAGGACATCTTTCTGGAAAGCCAGAAGCTGCCGTTCATACGTCCGGAGCGGGCCATGGAAACCTGGCAGGAGCACAGCAAGATCCTCCGCGCCCTGGCCCGACGCTCGCAACTGGGCGCGCAGCGGGCCATGCAGGAGCATATCCGCAACGCGGCTTCGCGTACCGGCGTGGTGTTCCCGGTCTAGCCCTGCGCAACCGCTTGCCTGCTGGTTGAAACAGATAGCTCAGTGTCGCCCCCGAATATGCGCGCGGCGCAACCTGCCGATCTACTGATAGCCATAACAACGATGCTGCGGCCCGACTGCGGCACTTTCAATCAGGCTGCCATGGCAAATCGGAGCGTATCCGCATGTCCACTTCCCATGAGGTATCACCGGCCACCTTGCGCCGGGTCATCGCGGCCTCGGCCGTTGGCAATTTCGTCGAGTGGTTCGACTTCGCCGTCTACGGCTTCCTTGCCACACTGATCGCCAGCCAGTTCTTCGCCAGCTCCGACCCCGGCGCCGGCCTGCTCAAAACCTTTGCCGTGTTCGCCGTAGCCTTTGCCTTGCGGCCATTGGGCGGCATCGTGTTTGGTGCTTTGGGAGATCGGCTCGGGCGCAAACGCGTGTTGTCGATGACCATTCTGCTGATGGCGGGCTCGACCACACTCATCGGCCTGCTGCCCACCTACGCCAGCATCGGTATCGCCGCGCCGCTGTTACTGGCCCTGGCGCGCTGCCTGCAAGGCTTTTCCGCTGGTGGCGAGTACGCAGGTGCATGCGCTTATCTGATGGAACACGCACCGCAAAACAGACGCGCGTTCTATGGCAGCTTCGTGCCGATGTCGACCTTTTCGGCGTTTGCCTGCGCAGCAGTGATCGCCTACGCCCTCGAGGCAAACCTGAGCAGTGACGCGATGAACAGCTGGGGCTGGCGTGTGCCGTTTCTGATCGCGGCGCCATTGGGCCTGGTCGGTCTGTACCTGCGCTGGCGCATGGAGGAAACCCCAGCGTTCCGCGCGGCCATCGCCGAAGGCAAGGTGCACAGCCATTCGCCGCTCAAGCAGACCCTGCGCAATCACGGCCGGGCGATCCGCAACCTCGGCGCGTTCATTTCGCTGACGGCACTGTCGTTCTATATGTTCACCACCTACTTTGCCACCTACCTGCAACTGGTCGGCAACCTGACCCGCGCGCAGTCGTTGCTGGTGACCACTGTGGCACTGCTGTTCGCCGCTGCCGGCTGCCCACTGGCCGGGTTGCTTTCGGACCGCATTGGCCGACGCAAGACCATTGGTTTTACCTGCCTGTGGGTGATGATTGCGGTGTTCCCGGCCTACTGGCTGGCGAGCTCGGGGTCGATGTCCGGCGCCTTGCTCGGCGTGATCCTGCTGGCGGTCGGTGCGCTGATGAGTGGTGTAGTCACTGCCGCGCTGCTCTCGGAGAGCTTCCCTACCCGCAGCCGCTACACCGCCTCGGCGATCACCTACAACGTTGCCTACACGCTGTTCGGCGGCACCGCGCCGCTGGTTGCGACCTGGCTGATTGGCCAGACCGGCAGCAGCCTGGCACCTGCGTTTTATCTGGTGGTGATCGCCTTGCTGGCGTTGATCGGTGGCCTGGCGCTGCCGGAGACTGCGCGGGTTTCACTGCATGACGAGGTGCCGACAGGGCAGCCTAACCCCGCCGTTTAAGCCATGTCTGCGGGTCGTTGAGGCCCCGTTGCACAGTCAGTTGCGGTAGTCGCCACCGTGCACGGCCCAGAGGTAGGCCTTGTCTGCCTCAAGCCTCAGGTCACGCCACTCTTGCCACGTCACCAAGCCCAGGCGGTCCATTTCGTCAGCCTGATAGAGCAGCCGCTCGTGGTAGGTGTTGGGGCAGTCCATGCGCTGCTGGCGGTCCTCGAGCAGTTGATACCACCCCGACAGTGCCGAGATCCGCTGTTGATCCTGTGGCTGCAAGGAGGCAACGAAGACATTCATTGGCAGTTACCCGGCGCTGGTTTCCCGGTTGAGTCAGCGCAGCGCTGAGGGGTTCCTGCGAACTTGCCCATGGCCCGCTCAGCGGTTAGAGGCTGCGGGTAATGCCGCCATCGACGCGGATGTTCTGCCCGGTGATGTAGGCGGCGCCTTCACTGGCCAGAAATGCCACGGTGGCGGCGATTTCTTCGCTGGTGCCATAGCGCTTGAGCGGTACGCTGTCGCGGCGTTGCTCGGTGCTGGGCAAGCTGTCGATCCAGCCGGGCAAGACGTTGTTGATGCGCACGTTATCGCCGGCAAATTCGTCGGCAAAAATCTTGGTGAACGCGGCCAGCCCTGCGCGGAATACCGCTGAAGTCGGGAACAGGGAGCTAGGTTCAAAAGCCCAGGCGGTAGAAATATTGATGATCACGCCACCTTGCTGGCGCTGCATGATCGGCGTAACCAGGCGACTGGGACGGATTACATTGAGCAGGTACGTATCCATGCCAAGCTGCCAGTCCTGATCGGTCAGCTCCAGAATTGGCGCCCGTGGGCCGTGGCCTGCGCTGTTGACCAGCACGTCGACGCGGCCCCATTTGGTCAAGACCGCATCGACCAGTGCTTGCAGATCGGCAGGGGATTGATTGCTGCCGGTCAGGCCGATACCGCCTAGTTCAGCGGCAAGGGCCTCGCCTTTGCCGGAAGAGGACAGGATCGCGACGTGAAAGCCGTCGGCGGCTAGTCGGCGGGCGGCGGCGGCGCCCATGCCGCTGCCGCCGGCGGTGATAATGGCTACTTTGTCTGCTGACATGATTGCTCCTGAGTACACATTGATGACGCTTAAAGGCTACACCCGAGAGCAGGCTCGTCAGCAGTCATGAATAATCACGAGAGCCAGTAGAAAAACTTCTGAGTAGAACCTGATTCGAAACTCTCCCGCACGGCCATTGGCCGATGCGGTCCTACTCATTAAGGTGTTATTTCCAGCAGATCAGGGCCGTCTTCCATGCCACCACGCAGCACATCCCCAGAGCACGCCTTCACCGGCTTCGTCAGCGTGCGCGGCGCCCGCGAGCACAACTTGCAGAACGTCGATGTCGACATCCCTCGCGACGCGCTGGTGGTGTTTACCGGTGTGTCCGGCTCAGGCAAATCCTCGCTGGCGTTTTCCACCGTATATGCCGAAGCGCAGCGGCGTTATTTCGAATCGGTGGCGCCTTACGCACGGCGCCTGATCGATCAGGTCGGGGTACCCGATGTCGACGCCATTGAAGGCTTGCCGCCAGCGGTAGCCCTGCAGCAGCAACGCGGCAGCCCCAGTGCGCGCTCCTCGGTGGGCAGCGTGACCACCTTGTCGAGTTCGATCCGCATGCTCTACTCGCGCGCCGGCAGTTACCCCGACGGGCAACCAATGCTGTACGCCGAGGACTTCTCGCCGAATACGCCGCAGGGCGCTTGCCCGGAGTGTCATGGCCTGGGCCGCGTCTATGAAGTCACCGAGGCGAGCATGGTGCCCGACCCTTCTCTAACTATCCGCGAGCGTGCGGTGGCGGCCTGGCCGTTGGCCTGGGGCGGGCAGAATCAGCGCGATATCCTCGTCACCCTGGGCTACGACATCGACAAGCCATGGCGCGATCTACCGCAAGAACAGCGTGACTGGATCCTGTTCACCGAGGAAACCCCGACTGTGCCGGTGTACGCCGGGCTGACTCCCGAGCAGACCCGCACAGCGCTCAAACGCAAGCTGGAGCCAAGTTATCAAGGCACATTCAGTGGCGCCAAGCGCTATGTGCTGCACACCTTCATGCACTCGCAAAGCGCGCAGATGCGCAAGCGCGTCAGCCAGTACATGCGCCCAAGTGCATGCCCGCTGTGCGCCGGCAAACGCCTCAAGCGCGAAGCCCTGACCGTCACCTTCGCCAGCCTGGACATTGCCGAGCTGTCGCAGCTGCCGTTGCAGGACCTGGCCGTGGTATTGCGCACGGTGACCAATCCCGACTACCTGACCAACGCAGAGCAAAGCGGCGCTACCCTCTCCCATCAGCAAACCCGCGAGGCCCGCCAGCAACGCGCAGCCAAGGGCGAGCCGGCGCACAGCGGAGGCCCGGACGTGCGCCACACGCCCAATCTGTCGCTGGAGAAACGCCTGGCCGCGCAACGCATTGCCGCCGAACTGCTGGAACGGATCAACACCTTGATCGACCTTGGCCTGGGGTATCTGGCACTCGAGCGCAGCACGCCCACGCTGTCGTCCGGCGAGCTGCAGCGGCTGCGCCTGGCCACTCAGCTCAACTCGCAACTGTTCGGCGTGATCTATGTGCTTGACGAACCCTCGGCCGGCTTGCACCCGGCCGATAGCGAGGCGCTGTACGCGGCCCTGCAACGGCTGAAAAGCAGCGGCAATTCAGTGTTTGTGGTCGAGCACGACCTGGACACCATGCGCCGCGCCGACTGGCTGATCGATGTGGGCCCAGCCGCCGGCGAGCACGGCGGGCATATCCTCTACAGCGGCCCGCCAGCGGGCCTGGCCGAGATCGAGCAGTCGTGTACACGCGCGTATCTGTTCGCCGAGGCCGCGCCGCAGCATCAGCAACCAAGGGCCCCCCAGGGTTGGCTGACACTTGAGGGCGTGACCCGCAACAACCTGCAGGACCTCAGTGCGCAATTCCCGCTGGGCTGCTTCACGGCGGTTACCGGGATCTCCGGCTCGGGCAAGTCCAGCCTGGTCAGCCAGGCCCTGCTCGAGCTGGTAAGCGCCCATCTCGGCCAGCCGGAGCAAGCCGCAGAGCCTGACGAACAAAGCCTGGAAGACGAGCCGGAACAAGCCAGCAGTGGCCGCATCGGCGCCGGCCTGGAGGCGATCAAGCGGCTGGTCAAGGTCGACCAGAAGCCGATCGGGCGTACCCCGCGCTCCAACCTGGCCACCTACACCGGGCTGTTCGATCACGTCCGCAAACTGTTTGCCGCTACCGAACAGGCCAAAGCGCAGGGCTTCGACGCCGGACGTTTCTCGTTCAACGTTGCCAAGGGCCGTTGTGAAACCTGCGAAGGCGAAGGTTTTGTCAGCGTCGAGTTGCTGTTCATGCCCAGCGTCTACGCGCCCTGCCCGACCTGCCACGGCGCCCGCTACAACCCGGCAACGCTGGCAGTGACCTGGCAGGACATGAGCATTGCCGATGTGCTCGGCATGACCGTCGAACAAGCGCTGCAGGTGTTTGCCGAACAGCCGCCCGTGCGGCGCAGCTTGCAGGTGCTGGCCGATATTGGCCTGGGTTATCTGCGCCTTGGCCAACCGGCCACCGAGCTGTCCGGTGGCGAAGCGCAACGGATCAAGCTGGCCACCGAGCTGCAACGCAGCGCGCGCGGCGCCACCCTGTATGTGCTGGATGAGCCCACCAACGGCCTGCACCCGCAGGACGTCGACCGCCTGCTGCTGCAACTGAACCGGCTGGTCGACGGCGGGCACACGGTGGTGGTGGTCGAGCATGACATGCGTGTGGTGGCGCAAAGCGACTGGGTCATCGACATCGGCCCCGGCGCCGGCACTGCGGGTGGCCAGGTCGTCGCCAGCGGCGCGCCCGCCGAGGTCGCCAGCTGCAAGCAAAGCCGGACGGCGCCATTTCTGGCAAGCGTGCTGCGCTGAGGCTGCGGCCCAATCGGCAACTGGAAAGTTGCCGATTGGGCCAGTGCTTCTATATTGACTGAACCCTGCCGCACGCGAGGCCAACCATGGCCAGCACCGCCCAGCTGATCATTTGCGAGCACTGCGACTGCGTTTATCAGCAGGTTGTGCTCGGCAAACATCAAAAATCCTTGTGTGTGCGCTGCGCCGGCGTGCTGGAGCGCTACAACGGCCTGACGGTGGAACAGCGCCTGGCGCTGACCATCACCGCAGCCATGCTGTGGCTGTTCGCCAACTTCTATCCGATCATGACCATCAGCCTGCAAGGCCTGAAAAACAGCGCCACTTTGTGGGATTCGGTACTGGCACTGAGCCAGGGACCAATCACATTCATTGCCATGGTCGCAGCCATCGCCATCATCATCGCGCCGGCGTTTCAGTTGATGCTGCTGATCTGGGTGCTGGCCTTTGCCCTCAGCCAGCGCCGCGCGCCGGCGTTCAAACTGTGCATGCGCTGGCTGGAAACCCTGCGCCCGTGGAGCATGCTCGAAGTCTGCCTGCTCGGCGCCATGGTTGCGGTGTTCAAGCTGGCCGGGATGCTGGCGGTGCTGCCCGGTATCGGCCTGTTCGCCCTCGCCGCGCTGAGCCTGCTGCTGATCCGCATCGCTGGTCGCGATATCCGCGAACTGTGGGCGCTGCCATGAACCGCACTGCCAGAGACCACCCACCGACGGCCGCCGAGCTCAACCTGTGCCTGTGTCACAGCTGCGGCCTGGCCTGCGACATGCGCGACGAGCCACACAGTTGCCCGCGCTGCGACGCACCACTGCACCGGCGCAAGGTCAACTCGCTGGCCCGCACCTGGGCGTTCATGCTGGCCGCGCTGGTGTTCTACATCCCGGCCAACCTGCTGCCGGTGATGAACACGACCATGCTCGGCGACGGTGCCGACAGCACCATCATGAGTGGCGTGCTGGAGTTCTGGGCGCACGGCGCGTGGGACATCGCGCTGATCATCTTCATCGCCAGCATCGCGGTGCCGGGGGTCAAGTTCGTCGCGCTGTCGCTGCTGCTGATCACCGTCCAGCGGCGCAGCCAGTGGGCGTGCCGCGAGCGTTCGCAGTTGTACCGATTTGTCGAGTTGATCGGCTACTGGTCGATGCTCGACGTGCTGGTAGTGGCGCTGGTTGCAGCGCTGGTCAAGTTCCAGGCGCTGGGCGATATCGAGCCGCGCGTGGGGATTCTGTTCTTTGGCCTGGTGGTGGTGTTCACCATGCTCGCGGCGATGAGCTTTGACCCGCGTCTGATCTGGCAAACAGGACCTGAGGAGGCCATGGATGAAGTCGCCCACCACTGAAGCACCGGCAGAACCGGGACCACCGCCAATCAAGACGCGCCGTTTCAGCGTGTCACTGGTGTGGCTGGTCCCGCTGGTGGCGGTACTGGTCGGCCTGTCGTTGGTGATTCACAGCAAACTGCAGGAAGGCCCGACCGTCACCCTCAACTTCAAGACCGGCAGTGGCCTGGTGGCGAACAAGACCGAGGTCAAATACCGCAGCGTGGTCATCGGTCACGTTTCGGCGGTGGCCCTGAGCGATGATCAACGCAGCGTCAACGCCACCGTTCAGCTGGACAAGCAAGCCGAGGGCTTCACCCGCGAAGACTCGCAGTTCTGGGTGGTACGACCGCGCATTGGCGCCGGCGGCGTGTCGGGCATCGACACGCTGCTCTCGGGTGACTATATCGGCGCCGACATCGGCCAGGCCGAGGGCCGCGCCAAGCGCTTCAAGGGCCTGGAAAACCCGCCGCCGATCACCTACGGCGAACCTGGCAAGCGCTTCACCCTGCACACCCAGGACCTCGGCTCGCTGGATATTGGCTCGCCGGTGTACTACCGCAAGATCCCGGTCGGCCAGGTAGTCGCCTATGCGCTGGATGCCGACGGCAAAGGCGTCAATATCGAAGTGTTCATCCACGCCCCCAACGACGCCTATGTCACCGACAACACGCGCTTCTGGAACGCCAGCGGCATCGACGTCAACATCGGCGCCAACGGCGTGGCGATCAAGACTGAATCGCTGTCGACCCTGCTGGTTGGCGGCATCGCCTTCCGCGCACCTGAGTACAGCCCCAACGATAGCGCCGCCGCCGAAGCCCGCACCTATGAGCTGTTCGACGATCAGCAAACCGCGCTGGCCCCGCCGAGCGGCAAAGCCCAGTACCTGACATTGCGTTTCGACCAGGCCATGCGCGGCCTCAAAGTGGGCGCGCCGGTGGAGTTTCTCGGTATCGAGATCGGCCGAGTGGTCTCGGTCAATCTGGACTTTGATGAAGTGCAACGCAGCTTCCCGATCAACGTCGGCATCGTGGTGTATGCGCAACGATTGGGCCAGGCGCACAAGAAAATGCTCAAAGCGCTCAAGCATGATCCGGATGACATGACCGCCACCGCCCAGGTGTTCAGCTCGTTCGTCGCCAACGGCCTGCGCGCGCAGGCACGCAATGGCAACCTGCTGACCGGTCAGCTATACATCGCCCTGGACTTCTTCCCCAAGGCGCCCAAGGTCGCCTTCGACCTGAACGCCAGGCCAATTGCGATCCCGACCCTGCCCGGCAGCCTGGAAATCCTCCAGGAGCAACTCCAGGCGATGCTGGAAAAAATCAACAAGCTGCCCGTCGAGCGCATCGCCGGCAACCTCGACGGCAACTTGATCGAGCTGCGCAAAGGCCTGATGCAGTTCAACAGCCGCACCCTGCCGGGGGTGCAGAGCACCTTGGCGGATGTCAGCAAGACCTTGCAGTCGGCCAGCGCCACGCTCGCCGAAGACTCGCCGCAGCGTGAGAAGCTCAGTGAGACCCTCGACGAACTCGGGCGCATGTCTCGCTCGTTGCGCGATCTGTCCGATTACCTTGGGCGTAACCCAGAGGCGTTGATCCGTGGTCGACCAAGCAATGCGCCACCTATCGACCTGCAAGGCCCACCGCGCAACTGACCCGGAGCGATAGCCATGACTTCACCCTGCAAGCTCATGCTCATCGTCACGCTGGCGCTGCTGGCAGCGTGTCGCAGTGAGCCGATCCAGTTTCACACGCTGATGCCAACCCAGGTCAGCCGCTCCCCGGCTGGCAGCGAGATCGCCATCGAAAGCGTCAGCGTGCCCGCGCAGGTCGACCGCGCCCAGATCGTGATTCGCCAGGGCGCCAGCGGCCTGGCCATTCTGGAAACGCAATGGTGGGGCGCCAGCCTGGCCGATGAGCTGCGCAGCGCCTTGGCCGAGCAACTAAGCAGTGGCGTGCCTGGCCAGCAACGCTCGGTAAGAATCATTGTGCAGCGCTTTGATTCCGTGCCCGGCCAATACGCCCTGCTGGATACCAAGTGGCGCCTGCGGGTCGCCGCAGGCGCCAGCCTGGATTGTCGCAGTGTGGTGCAGAGCCCGGCCGGCGCATCAATCGATGCGGTGGTTACGGCCCATCAGCGCAACCTGATGCGGCTGGCCTCGCTGATCAACCAGACCGCGCGCAATCCGCAAGCAGGCTGCGCAGCCAGCCCAAGCCTGGGCCCGGGCGTCTGACTACTCGGTAGGCGACTCGGTATTCACATATGGCGGCACTTCGGCGAGGGCAAACGCACGGCGCTGATCACGCTGCGGCAAACGCCTGGCCGGCAGCGGCTCGAGCGTCTGCGCCTGGCCGGTGACCAACGCGCGTTCGATGGCCATGATTACGCGCACATCACGCCAGCCCTCATCGCCATCCGGCTCCGGCGCCTGGTCGTTGAGGATGCAGTCGGAGAAGTACGCGGTCTCGCCGGCAAATTGATCCACCACCGGATGCACATGCACGCGGGTGGTGTCATCGAGGGTGGCGCGGTAGCTGATCGCGACATCTTCCCCATAGCCATAACAAGGCGATGCTTCGATTTCGCCCTCAGTGCCGAGCAGCTGGAAGCGCTCGGAATCAGGCAGGCAGTAGCTGACGGTGAACTGCGCCAGGCGCTCTTCAGGAAAACGCAGCGACACGTTGACGGTGTCCCACGTGTCGATCTGGCTGCCTGGCGAATGGCTGCCTATCGCACTCACCTCAATCGGCTCGGCATTGAACAGCTGGCGCACCATGTTCAGCGGGTATGGGCCCATGTCAGCTACCGGGCCTGCGGCAAAGCCGCTGTGGGCGCGGTGATTACTCGGTTTGACGGTCTGGGTGAAGATCGATGTGAACAGACGCGGCTGGCCGAACTCGCCGCTATGCACCCGCTCGATCATCTCCAACGTGCCCGGCTCGCAGTGCAATCGGTAGGCGATCATCAATTTGGTACCGGTGCGTTGCGCCGCATCGCGCATGGCCACGCAGTCGTCATCGCTGGCCGCCATGGGTTTTTCCAGCAGCACGTGGATACCGGCTTCCAGCGCCGGGATGACGAATTCGCGATGGCGGAAATTGGGCGTGGCAATGTACACCGCATCTATTTCACCTGAGGCGAGCAGTGCTGCGTAATCAGTGTAGGCCCACGCCTTGAGCTGATAGCGGCTGGCCAGCTGACGGGCCTTCTCAGGGTCGCCAGTCACCAGTGCAGCGAGCGCCGAATTGTCGGTCTGGCCGACCCCAGGCATGAATGCACCCTGTGAGATCGAACCGCCGCCAACCACTGCGTAGCGGATTTTGCCATCTGAACTGGGCATTGCTGTCTCCTTGTGGGAAATTTTCATTAGCTAGGAAGTGGGCAAGCAAGCCGGGGGGCGAGTTCGATTTTTCTTGCCTTGCGGATGATCGAGCACCATGGGGAAAATTATTTTCATCAGGCTGCATCCAAACCCGTTACTGGTGGGTAGTACTGTCAGCAGCCCATCGCTGCCACTCGGTTACTCACCAGGAGATACACCATGAATGGCAAACGTACTCTCAGCCTGATCAGCGCTTCCCTGGCCATCGGCGGCCTGTCCCTGTTCACGCAGACCGCCCAGGCGCAAATGGGCCTGCCGGATGCAGTCAAGGTGCCGGACGGCAACAAAGTGATGATGGAAACCGTCGGCGTAGGCGAGATTACCTACGAGTGCCGCGACAAGGTAGATGCCGCCGGCCAGACCGAGTGGTTCTTCGTCGGCCCCAAAGCCGTGCTCAATGACCGCAAGGGCAAAGCAGTCGGCGACTACTTTGGCCCACCTGCAACCTGGCAGGCCAAGGATGGTTCGAAAGTCACCGGCACCCAGGTCGCCGTCTCCCCAGCCAGCAAAGGCGACATCCCCTACCAACTGGTCAAGGCCAACCCCGCCGACGGCAAAGGCGCGATGCAGGGCGTGAGCTACATTCAGCGCACCGCGACCAAAGGCGGCGTAGCTCCCGCCAGCGCATGCACTGCCGCCAACAAGGGTGAGAAACAGGTTGTCAAATATCAGGCCGACTACATCTTCTGGTCTGCCAAGTGATCGACGTGCGCGGCAAGTGCTGATTACAAAAGTCGTCTAAGCTCTGCGACAAACCCCGGCCAGCCGGCTGGGGTCCGCATCCCTTGCCAATGGCTGAACAGAATTTGTCCTTGCCTGAACCCGCGTTTGATTATCAACGTTGCCTGCTGGCCTGCGCTGCAGGCGATCGTAGAGCCCTGCGCGAGCTGTATCAGCAGGAAAGCGCGCGTTTGCTCGGGGTCGCCCTGCGCATCGCACGCGAACCGGCGGTGGCTGAAGACATCGTCCATGACGCCTTCGTACGCATCTGGACGCACGCCGCAAGCTTCGATCCAGACAGAGGTTCGGCACGTGGCTGGATCTACAGCGTCACCCGGCATCTGGCATTGAACTTCGTGCGTGATGGCGCCCGCCAGGTGCCTCTGAATGAGCAACACGACGAGGCACTGCAAGCCTCTGCGCAGTGGCAGCCAGTGGACTTTACCGCGCAGGCGCATTCGGCGCGGATTTACCACTGCCTGGAGCAGCTGGAACCGGCGCGGCGCGACTGCATCCTGCACGCCTACGTCGACGGCTGCACCCATGCAGAAATCGCCCAGCGCATGAGCACGCCGCTGGGCACGGTCAAGGCCTGGATCAAGCGCAGCCTGGCAGCATTGCGGGAGTGCATGGGATGAACAACGACCAGAGCAACGCCGATGAGCTGGAGCAACTGGCCGGTGAATACGTACTGGGCACGCTGGACGCCGAGCAACGTGCCGCCGTGCAACAACGCCTGGCCTATGACGGTGCCTTGCGCGCCGCTGTCGATGCCTGGGAGCAACGCCTGCTGGAGTTGACTGCCCTCGCCCCGGCGCAACAACCCTCGAGGCAACTGTGGCAGCGCATCGGCCGCAGCCTGGACAACCTCGCTCCGCGTGAAGCAGCCCCCGAACGCAGCGTGAACACCTCCTGGTGGAACCTGCTGCCGCTGTGGCGTGGCCTGGCAGGTGCTGGCCTGGCGGCGAGTCTGGTGATGGCCGTGGCGCTGTCGAGCCAGACTGTCACGCCGCCGCAGACCTCCTATCTGGTCGTGCTGGTCGCCCCGCAAGACCGCGCCCCGGGCTGGGTGATTCAGGCCAGCAGTCCGCGTGAGGTCGAGCTGATTCCACTCGGCCAAGTCACTGTGCCGGCCGACAAAACCCTGCAGTTCTGGACCAAAGGTAATGACTGGCAAGCGCCGGTGTCGCTGGGTCTGGTCCAGCCAGGGGAGAAGATTTCGGTGCCGCTGGACAAACTGCCGCCGCTTGAAGCGAACCAGTTGTTCGAACTGACACTGGAGAATGCCGGCGGATCGAAGACTGGCAAGCCGACTGGGCCGATTCAGTTTATTGGCCGGGCGGTGAAAGTCATCTGATTGTCGGCATGGAACCTGTGGCTTCGAGATTGAGCACCGCATGAGCTATGTGGACAAAGCTGTCCAAAAGCCCTCATGCTCACAGCTTCAAGTTCACGACCGAGCAAGGAAGCCATCATGACTGTTTGCGGTAACGACCGGCAGATCGACAACATCGAATTCAATGTCAGCGACATTGCCCGCAGCAAAGCGTTTTACGCCAAGGCATTCGACTGGACCTTTGTCGACTACGGCCCAACCTACACCGAATTCAGTGACGGTCGCCTGAGCGGCGGCTTCACTACCGGCGAACCGGTGCGCCCCGGCGGCCCGCTGGTGATTCTGTACGCCGACGATCTGGATGCGACTCAGCAGCGGCTGCTGGCTGCTGGCGCGCAGATCAGTCGGCAGACCTTCTCATTCCCCGGCGGCAGCCGCTTCCACTTCATCGACCCGGACGGCTACGAGCTGGCGGTGTGGACTGCAACAAGCACTGCTTGATCGCCCCGTTCAGTTGTCACCGAAAAAACTGCGCCCGCGTTCCTTGAGCAATTCGACCATCGCGGCCACGGCCGGTGGCAGATAGCCCTCGGCGCGAATCGACACCGCCACAGTGCGATGCATGGTGGTTTCATCCAGGGTCACCGCACGCAAGCGCGACATACCGTGGCCGTGCTCAAGGGTTTCCCTCGCTACAAAGCTCAGCAGCCGGGTGCGCTCGATCAGGCGGGGCAGCATCGAGATGCTGTTGGCTTCGATCTGCACCTGTGGCATCGGCAAATGGTGAGTGGCAAACACGTTGTCGATCCAGCGCCTGGAACTGACCGTGATCGCCGGCAGCACCCAGCGGTATTGGCAAAGGCTGTGCAAGGTGATCGGCGCGGCAAACAATGGATGGTCGGCACTGGCTACCACTACGGCCTCATCCTGCAAGATCGGGTAACTGCTGACGTGCGGATCAACGACGATCAGCGGGCAGATGATGGCATCCAACCGCCCCGAGCGCAGTGACTCCTTGAGCAGATCGTCCTGGCCGATGGACAGCTGCAAGGTCAGCTCGGGCGCGCGCTGCAACAGCGACTCGGTCAGCCGCGGCAACAAGTACTCAGCCATGCTCGCCGCGCAACCGAGGCGGATGTTGCCAATCAAACCACCGGCAAAATCCCGGACCTCGCGCTCGGTTTCGGCGATGTTCAGCTGCAATTGCCGACCTCGCTCAAGCAGCAACTCGCCTACGTCGGTCAGCTTGATACGCCGACCATCGCGCTTGAACAGCCGCGTGCCGAGGGATTCTTCCAGCCGCTGGATACTTTTGCTCAAGGCGGGCTGGCTGCGGTTGAGCCGTTCGGCAGCCCGGCCAAGATGGCCAAGCTCAGCGATGGTGGCGAAGTACGTCAGGTCGCGAAGGTCCATGATTCATGAATTTCAGTTATAGGTTCATCGAAAGTAGAAAATAGACTTGATCGATTGCGCCGTCGATAATTTTCTCCAGCAAGCGCCATTACCGGGTCGAGGAGAATCACCACGTGCAGTTGTTGCTATCAAATCCCCTGCTGATCTTGCGTTGGCTGGCCCTGATCGGTTGCACTGCCGCCAGCGGCCAACTACTGCATGCGTTGGCAGTGCCTGCAGGATTGTTTCTCGGGCCGATGCTGACCGCGATCGCCTTTGGCGTCAGTGGCGCCGGGCTGCTCCTGCACAAACAGGTATTTCGCTTCGGCCAGGGCTGCGTCGGCCTGATGGTTGCCCACTCGATGAGCTGGACGGTACTGGCGGCCTTGGCGCAGTCGTGGCCGGTGATGCTGATAACCACGCTGCTCACTGTGCTGTTGAGCGCCGTGGTAGGCCTGGCCACTGTGCGTTACGGCGGTATCTCGGCCGCGACTGCAGCCTGGGGCACAGCCCCTGGCGCAGCTTCGGCGATGGTCTCGATGGCGGAAGCACACGGTGCCGATCCTCGGATAGTGGCAACCATGCAATACGTGCGGGTCGTCTGCGTAGTGATGATCGGCGCGCTGGTCAGCCACCTGCTTGGCGCCGGCGATATCGCCAGCAAGGCGTTGGTACCAGCCGCCAGCACCCCTGCGGTACAACTGAACCAACTGCTGCCATGCCTGGCAGTGATTGTGATCGGGATAACCCTGGCCGCCAAACTGCCTGCGGGCGCGCTGCTGGCACCGTTGTTGATCGGTAGTGCGCTGCAACTGAGTGGCCTGATGCAGATCACCCTGCCCGGCTGGTTGCTGGCCTTTGCCTATGGCGCCATCGGATGCTACGTAGGCCTGCGTTTCGATCGGGTCACGGTGCGTTATGTGGGCAGCCGCTTACCGACCATGATCGCCGGAGCGACCGGCTTGATCGCGCTGTGCGCCGGCTGCGCCTGGTTGCTGGCATGGGTCACTGGGCATGATTTTCTTTCGATGTACCTGGCAACCAGCCCAGGCGGGCTGGATGCCATGGCCATCATTGCGGTGGAAACCCAATCAGATGTCGGGCTAGTCCTGGCAATGCAGACCCTGCGCCTGTTTGCCGTGATCATAACCGGTGCCTTTTGCGCCAGACAGATCATCCGCCTGGCCAAGGCCTGAAACCCGCTTAACCCCTGCTGCGCGTTTACCAGAGCGCAATGTCGTAGGTCAGGTACAGCCGATTGCTGTCACGACCGCGGGCGAAGTCAGCGCGATAGACGTAGTTACGTGCCTTGATGCCAAGCCCCTTGAAGGTGCCCGACTGGACTACGTAGGCCAGCTCGATGTCACGTTCCCACTCGCTCAGGCCAGCATCGCCGGAACGGCCATTGTCACCGCTCAGGTAGCGGGTCATGAAGGTCAGGCCTGGCACACCGGCTGCAGCAAAGTTGTAGGCGTAGCTGGCCATCCAGGTCTTTTCTTCTTCCTCGATGAACTTGCCGATGCCGACGTTGCTGAACGAGTACACGGTCGCACCGCTGATGTACGGCAGCCCGGCGTCGCCGTTGAGCACCTGGTAACCGGCACCTACGGTATGGCCGCTGTGGGCGTAGGCCAACTGGCCGCTGAGCATGTCGTTGTCGATCCGGCCGGCGTAGGCCGAACCGCTGTCATGGCTGCTGAAGTAGCGCAGGTCGCTGGTCAACACGCCGCCACCGAGCTTGAGGTCGTGCTGAATACCGGCGAAGTCCTGGCGGTAGAAGTTTTCCAGTTCGCCATGGAAGTAGCTCAGGCGCAGTGTTTTGCTGGCGGCATAGTCAGCACCGGCGTAGCGGAAATCGCCGGTCTCGTCGCCCCGATAGCCGTCGACATAGAGCCCGGTGCTGTCGGACGAATCGCGCTGCTTGAAGCGGTCCAGCTGGCCGGCAGTCAGGGTCAGTCCATCGATATCGGTGCTGACCAGTTGAGTGCCCTGGTAGGTCTGCGGCAACAAGCGTGCATCGTTGTGCACCAGCACCGGGGTCTTGGGCAGCAAGGTGCCGTGCTTGACCACGGTATTGGCCAGCTTGGCTTTGGCGGTTACACCAGCGCTGGCGAACTCGTCGGCCGCGCGGCCATCGTCATGCACGGGCAACAGGCCGGTGCCACTGCGGCCGCGACCGGAGTCGAGCTTGACTCCGACCAGCGCCATGGCATCGAGGCCAACACCGATGGTGCCCTGGGTGAAGCCTGACTGGTAATCCAGCAAAAAGCCCTGCGCCCATTCGGTGCGCTCGCTCTTGGCAGCGGCGGCAGCGCGGGCAGTCATGCCCTGCTCGTCACGGAAGTTCTCGTTGAAGTAGACATTGCGCAGTTGCAGCTTGAGTTTGCTGTCTTCGATAAAACCGCCGGCGACGGCCGCAGGCAGGCAGCCGCAGAACAGGCCGCAGGCGGCCCCACGCAGAAGGAGTGATTGCATGTCAGAGGACTCTTTTATTGTTTTTTGAAGGGCTGCGCGGGCACCGAGCGGTGCCCGTCCAACAAGGTCAGGCGAAGAACGAAATGGCGCCGGTCAGGACTGCCAGGGCGGTGATTACCAGGGAGGTGTACACCGCCCATTTAACCGTGGCTTTTTGGAAGTCGCCGATATCGCGGTCAACCATCCCCACCAGCAGCAGGGTCGAAGCCACCAGCGGGCTCATCAGGTGTACCGGCTGGCCAAGTACCGAGGCGCGAGCGATTTCCACCGGGTCGATGCCGTATGCAGCAGCGGCGTTGGCCAGAATCGGCACCACGCCGAAGTAGTAGGCATCGTTGGACAGGACGAAGGTCAGCGGCATGCTGGTGATCGCCGCCACCAGCGGGAACCAGTGGCCCCAGGCATCCGGGATCCAGTCAACCAGGGTCTGCGCCAGCGCGTCGACCATCTTCGTGCCCGAGAAGATGCCCGCGAAGATACCGGCGGCAAACACCAGCAGGACCACGGTCATGGCATTGCCCGAGTGGGCGAGGATGCGCTCTTTCTGGATGTCCAGCTGCGGGTAGTTGATCATCAGCGCAGCAACGAAACCGATCATGAACAGGATCGCCGCGTGCATCACACCCAGCACCAGCGCAGTCATCACCGCGATCACCAGCACCAGGTTGACGTAGGCCAGGCGCGGACGCTTGTGCGGGGTGTCTTCCAGGATCGCCTTGATGTAGCAATCGCCACCACCGGACTCGAGCTTGATGTTACCAATGCGCTTGCGCTCGCTACGGCCCAGCAGGAACGCGGTGAACACAACCCAGGCGGCGCCGCCGATCATGGTTGGCAGCATCGGGATGAAGTAGTGGGTGGCGTCCAGGCCCAAGGCAGCGATGGCGCGAGTAGCCGGCCCGCCCCATGGGCTCATGCCGCTCATGATGCTCAGCGACAGCATCGAGATGGTCGCCAGAATCATCGGGTTCATGCCGATGCGCTTGTACAGCGGCAGCATCGCGGCGCAGGTGATCATGTAGGTGGTGGTGCCGTCACCATCCAGTGCGACCAGCAGCGACAGCAGCGCGGTGCCGATGGCAATTTTCAGCGGGTCGCCATTGACCCTTTTGAGGATCTTGCGGATCAGCGGATCGAACAAGCCCGCATCGATCATCAGGCCAAAGAAGAGAATGGCAAACAGCAACAAGGCTGCCGACGGCGCAACCATTTTCAGGCCGTCGAGCATCATCTTGCCGGTTTCCGGGGCGAAGCCGCCGATCACCGCAAATACGATAGGCACGACCGTCAAGGCTACGATCGGGGATAAGCGTTTGCTCATGATCAGGTAGGTGAACGCCACTACCATGACCAAACCGAGGAGTGCGAGCATGTCTGTATCTCTTGTTTTTATTGTAAATACGCACGTCTGCCGGGCAGACGGCGCCTGACCCGCTCGATGCCCGGCAAGGCAGCGAGCGATTGTATGTCAATCGTTAAACGAAGCGTTTAAAGCGATCAGCCGGCGAGCCTGCGCACGGACGGCGCGTAGACGTAGCCGGAGAAGAGCCGCCGGGCAGTGCGTACCACCGAGGCTTGAATCGGCTTGCCTTCGGTGCGTTCCAGGGCAATATCGATGCTGCCGCTCGGGTGTTCCAGACGCACCTGAGTAAGGCCACTGGCGCGCTCGCCGAGCATCTGCATGACCACCGTGCCTGGGCTGACGCAGGCCGTCGCCAGGCCGATGGCGCCGGTGATGGCCAATGCCCGATGGCAGTCGTGCGGCATGAAGTAACGCACCTGCAGGGTGCCGTCGAATTTGGCGGGCGAGATCAGCACGGGTTTGGGGATGACCATACCGCTGACATCGCCCAGGCCCATCGCCGCGCCGGCCTTGATCCGCAGCGCTTCGATCTTTTGCATCAGCGCGCTGTTGCCCTCGAGCTCGGCCGGGCTTTCGCCGCCGGTAACGCCAAGCTTGCCGGCTTCGATGATCATCATCGGCATGGCCATGTCGATGCAGGTCAGCTCGACACCATCGATCACATCGCTGGCCTGACCGGTGGGGAACAGCTTGCCGGTCTTGCTGCCAACGGCATCGAGGAAGGTCAACTGCACTGGCGCTGCGGTACCCGGCACGCCATCGATCGCAGTACGGCCCTCGTAGCGGACGATGCCGCCGGGGGTTTCCACCAGCGAGTTGACGAAGGTACCGGTGTTCAAGTTGCGGATGCGCACCAGGGTCTTGCCTTCGGTGGCCTTGACCAGGCCCTCTTCGATGGCGAATGGCCCGACTGCGCAGAGCATGTTGCCGCAATTAGGTGCAGTATCGACGCGGCGCTGAGCGACCATGACCTGAACGAACAGGTAGTCGACATCGGCATCGGCATGCAGCGAGGGGCTGAGGATCGCCACTTTGCTGGTCTGCGGGCTGCCGCCGCCGATGCCGTCGATTTCCAGCTCATGGCCAGAGCCCATCAGGTTGATCAGCATTTCGTCACGCTCGACCACATTGGTCGGCAAGTCCCAGGCATGGAAAAACGGACCCTTGGAGGTACCGCCGCGCATTAGAACACAAGGAATTCGTTGCATGACTACTGACTCTTGTTGATCAATAGGGGGTATTGATGTGTTGGAAACAAGAGTGACAGGGACCGATAAATCAATCCAATGCAAGGATCGTAGCTATTATTGCGTGCAGCAAATGAATCAAGTCGTGAACTGCTGAAGAGAATCGTCATGGAATATGAGCTCCAGGATATAAGATCTTTCGTGAAAATCGCCGAACTTGGCAGCTTCCACGAAGCTGCTGATGTGCTCCATCTGTCTCAACCGGCACTGAGCCGGCGGATCAAGAAGCTAGAAGAAGGCCTGGGTACGCCGTTGCTCGAACGGACCACGCGCCGGGTCAGCCTGACCAGTGTCGGCCGCGACTTCCTGCCCAAGGCCCGACGCCTGCTGGATGACTTTGAGGACTCGATCCTGAGCATCCGCGAACTGGCCGAACGCCAGACCGGCCAGGTGACCTTGGCCTGCATCCCGACCGCAGCGTTCTACTTTTTGCCGTCGGTGATTCGCCTGTACAACGAGCAATACCCGAAGATCCGTATTCGCCTGCTCGATCTCAGCGCCAACGACGGGCTTGAGGCCGTACTGCGCGGTGAAGCCGACTTCGGCATCAACATGATGAGTGGCCAGCACCCGGACATTGAGTTCGTGCCGCTGGTCGAGGAGAAGTTCGTCCTCGCCTGCCGCCGTGACCATGAGCTGGCCAGCCGCGCTTCGGTGACCTGGACGCAGCTGGCCGACTATCGCCTGATCGGCGTAGGCCGCTTGAGCGGCAACCGGATGCTGCTCGACCATGCCTTGTCCGGCCTGAGCTGGCGTCCCAAGTGGTTCTATGAGGTGCAGCACTTGTCGACGTCGCTGGGCATGGTCGAGGCTGGCCTTGGCGTCTCCGCCATGCCTAGCCTGGCCATGCCGGCAGCCGACCACCCTACCCTGGTCAGCGTGCCGCTGAGCGAGCCAGAGGTGACCCGTACCCTCGGCCTGGTCTACCGGCGCGGCGCCTCGCTGTCGCCGGCTGCCGAGAAGTTCGTGGCCATTCTGCTGGAGAAATGGCCGAACAGCTGAGCCGTGCACGTCGACTGGCTTGCGCTGGTACTGAGCGGACGTCATTCGCCCCCCAGGCCGTGCGGATCGGGCTGGCGTTTTTCGATGGCAAATTTGAGCAACGCCGCGCTACGGAAAATGCCGTGGGCGAACTTGCCGTAGGGCAAGGTCAGGAACAGCGCCATCACGCAGCCCAGGTGCACCGCGAGCAAGATGGCCATCGCTCCGGTGTCGCGCCAGCCGAGCAAGGCCAGGCCAGTCAGGCTGACCAGCAGCAACAGCAGGATGAACGCGCGGTCCATCGGCCGCTGGCTGACATCGCCATGCGCTGGGTCACGGCGCAGGTTGAGCACCAGCAGGCCGACAGGGCCGATGACCAGGCCCACACCGCCGACAGTACCCAGCACTACCGGCCAGCTGAGCAACGGATAAGGCGCCATTTCACCCAGCAGGTAGTGGTAACCGGTGGCGACCACCGTCGCCGCGAAACAGAGCATGAAACCGTAGAAGGTCAGGTGATGAAAACGCCGGCGCCACAAGGTATAGCGGTCGCTCTCGTTGGTGCAGCCCTGGCCATGACCACCGTCCAGATACTTCAGTGTCAGCGCCGCAGTCGAGGCTTCCACCACCGCAGCATGCTTGCTTGCGGGCGGGCTGTCTGCCGGTGCGACCTCGCGCCAGAAGCGTCTGACGGCGATGCTCAACGCCAGCATCGCCGCGGCGAAGACCACGCCAAACATCAACGCCAGGGTGTTATGCCGGAACACCGCATAGAAATCCCCCGCCAGCCGCCCTGGTAGCAGCGTGCCATTGGCCAGCAGCGCCAGCAGCAGGAACAGCGACAACCCGGCTGCCAGTGCACTGGCGAGCAGCGTGCCGTTATGCCGGTAGAGCCGGCCGAACGCGCTTGGCCAGGCGTAGTCCGAGTAAGTCTGGCCGCGCACGGTGGCCAGCGCCTTCGGCACATTTACGGCAAACTCATGCGGTGCGGCGTACTGGCAGGCATGCAGGCAGGCACCGCAGTTGTGACACAGGTTGGCCAGGTAGTGGATGTCGGCCTTGTTGAAGTCCAGCCGCCGGGTCATTGCCGGGAACACCGCACAAAAGCCCTCGCAATAACGGCAGGCATTACAGATGCGCATCTGCCGGTCGACTTCGCTTTCGTCCACATTCAGCACGGCGATCAGTTCGCCGTGGCCCTTGCTGGGCTCGACCAGCCGCGGTTCAAGCAGTTGCGCAGTCATGGGCAATCTCGCTGGAAGGATGGTGATAGCCGAGCGCTGCCGCCGCCTGGGTGCCGGCAATCCGGCCGAAAGCGGTGCCGATGGACATGCCGACGCCGGCGGTGTAGCCCTTGCCCAAGACGTTGCCGGCCATCATTTCACCGGCAACGAACAGGTTCGGGCTGGGCTTGCCGGCAAAGTGCACGGCGGCGGTGTGATCGGTGCGCAGGCCCAGGTAGGTAAAGGTCACGCCGGGGCGCAACGGGTAGCCGTAGAAAGGTGGGGTATCGAGCGGGCGCGCCCAATGGCTCTTGACCGGTTGCACGCCTTGGGTATGGCAGTCATCAAGCCGAGTGTGGTCAAACGTGCCGACCTGGCAGGCCGCGTTGTAGGCCTGCACGGTGGCGACGAATTTGCCTTCGGGCAGGCCGAGCTGCTGTGCCAGCTCACCGAGGGTATTGGCCTTGGTGCCGGCAAACACCGGCGGCATGAAACGCCCGAGCGCCTTTTGGTCAATGATCGAAAAGCCCACCTGCCCTGGCTGCTGGGCGACCAGGCGGCCCCAGATGGCATAGCGCTTGGGCCAGAAGTCTTCGCCCTCGTCGTAGAAGCGCTGGCCGTCACGGTTGACCACCACGCCGAGCGACACGCAGTCGATACGGGTGCAGATGCCGCCGTCATACAGCGGAGCACGCGCGTCGATGGCAACCATGTGCGCCTGGGTCGGGTCGCCGATGGTGTCGGCGCCCTGCCCCATCAAGCCACGCAGCAGCACGCCGGTGTTGAAGCGTGTGCCACGGATCAGAAAATTGTCTGCAGTCCACTCGCCACGTTCGTTCTGGCCCCAGGCCTCGCGCAGCCATTCACGATTGGACTCAAAGCCACCGGCGGCGAGCACACAGGCCCGCGCCTCGATACGTTCGGCGGGCAGGTCGCGGCCATCGACGTGACGAGGGCCGATATGCGCGGCCACAAACCGATCACCGTCAAGTTCGATGTGGCTGACCGGTGCGTTGTAGCGAACGCCTACGCCGAGCTGCTCGGCGCTGCGGAAATAGGCATTGACCAGCGCCTTGCCGCCCCCCATGAAAAAGGCGTTGGTGCGCGCGGTATGCAGGGCACCGGACAACGACGGCTGAAAGTGCACGCCATGGCTGCGCATCCAGTCCCGGCAGGTCGCCGAAGCTCTGATAACCAGGCGCGCCAGCTTTTCATCGGTCATGCCGCCGGTGACCTTGAGCAGGTCCTGCCAGAACTCTTCTTCCGGGTAGCTCTCGACCAGCACATCCTGCGGCGCATCGTGCATGCATCTGAGGTTGCGCGTGTGCTGCGAGTTGCCACCGCGCCATTCGCGCGGTGCGGCTTCCAGCAACAGCACGCTGGCACCGGCCTCGCGCGCCATCAGCGCAGCGCACAGGGCTGCGTTGCCGCCCCCTATGACGAGCACATCAATCATATCGCCTCCTGTTCAGCGAGGAGACGGGCGTTCGGTTGCTCCTCGCGATGGCGGCGACTTTAGAGCGCTGCCCAGGACGGCGAAACGGGCTGTCGGCACAGGGGCCTACAGTTTTGCTAAAGGGTCAGGTAGAGAGCATCCGTGCACCGGGCCAACGGCCTTGCTCGACCAGCTCACGCGCCACGTCGAACAGCACGATGCGCGTGGCCAGTGCCGCCGGTGACAGTTCGTCTTCGGCCAGGCTGACCATCACATTGCGTCGCTCGGCGTCGGCATCGCTGATCTCGAACACCTTCAGCCCCGCCTGCAGCGATCGCGCTACCGTGGCGCCTGGCTGGATGGTTGCGGCGTGGCCGGCACACACCGCGTCCATCAACAACGACAGGCCGTAGATCTCCATGACGATGTCAGGCTCATGCCCCACCCGCTCGAAGGCTGAACGCAGTGTCGTGCGCAAACCGTGCTGGGCGCTGGGCAACACCAGCGGCAGATCCTTGAGCTGTGCCAGGCTAAGGCTATCGCCCCACTCCGCCCGCACCAGCGCCGCTGGCACCAACGCAAACAAGCGCTCTTGCAGCAGCGATCGCAGGCTCAAACGCGGCCCCACATCGGCCTGGAACAGTACCGCCAGGTCCAGATGGCGCGCGTTGAGCTGGTTGACCAGATAACCCGAAAGCATCTCAACCAGATGCAGGCGCACGTCTGGATAACGCTCGCGCATGCGCGCAATCAGCGGCAGGCCAAGGATCGATGCTGTTGTGGGCGCCAGGCCAACGCTGGCATAGCCGCTCATGCGCCCGCTCTGCGCGGCCAGCACAGCGTGCTCGGCCTGACGCAGTGTCAGCCGGGCATGGTGCTGGAACGCCAACCCGGCCGCGGTAGGCGCCACGCCGGTGCTGGTGCGGGTCAACAGCCGCGTGCACAGCTCACCTTCGAGCTTGGACAGCTGCTGGCTCAACGCCGAAGCGCCAACCCCCAGCTCAAGGGCGGCGCGGCCGAGGCTGCCGTGTTCAAGTACACCGAGGTAGTAGCGTAATTGGCGCAGTTCCATGGAGACCTCGGGCGATGGTGGGCGGCTACCCTATACTCAAAGCTTTGCACAACTCAATGGCTGACTCGACGGTGATGTTGCAACCTGCTGGGCCGCACATCGGCACTTTCCCAGCGCGTTGGGATCGAAGATTGCAGACAAACCATTCGACTGTTTCCAGGAGGTGCCTGATGATCCTACGCAACACTTTACTGCTGTCATGCCTGGCTTTGGCGCTGGCCGGCTGCGCAAGCTCCAGCGACAACCAGAAACCGCCGGCAACCATGCAGGTCGACCTGCAGCGTTACCAAGGCACCTGGTATGAAGTCGCCCGCCTGCCGATGTTCTTCCAGCGCAACTGCGTGCAGTCAGAAGCGCGATATGGCCTGCGCGCCGACGGCCTGATCGACGTCACCAATCGCTGCCGTGAAGAAGACGGCAAGTGGAACGAAGTCCACGGCACCGCCGAACCACAGGTGCCTGGCAAGACAGACAAGCTCTGGGTCAAGTTCGACAACTGGTTCAGCAAGCTCCTGCCCGGCTTGACCAAGGGCGAGTACTGGGTGCTGTACCACGATCAGGATTACCAGGTTGCCCTGGTCGGCCACCCGAACCGCGAGTATCTGTGGCTGCTGTCGCGCACGCTGACTATCAGCAGTGAAACGCGTGAGAAATTGCTGACTACGGCGCGTGAGCAAGGGTATGACGTGAGTGAGTTGGTGTGGCGTAAGGCGGATTAGATGATATAGGTCGGAAGGGGCTGACGTGTCACGACACCTTCCGACCTATATACTTACAGTTCCAGCTTCTTTTCGACAACAATCATTCCGATTTAATTCACTCACTGACACTCTAAGGCTATAACATTGAAAAAATGTGATTCCCCAGTCTCTATCAGACCCACCCATGCTACATACGCTTTACTAAAATCATGGACGCAAGGTAGAGCAGCAGTTTCACCCCGGTCGGCCATGCACTACCCAGAGCGCTCATCAATTTGTAGGTCCATATAATTCACCAATACCCTCGCCCACTCTACTGCCTCTTTGTTTTAGCGATCTTGACACAAGCCCATTCAATTAGGCTATCGTTGGACAACTCACTACTCATAAATGGCCCTGGCGGCGTAAAGTAGTGAAGCCCCTGCAACACCCAGCCCCCCCATCCCCGACTCGAAGTCGAAAACGTAAGCCGCAGGGTAGCACACCAGTCGTTAGGCACTATTTTGCCGCGCCGAATATAGAGATGATGGCAATCTATCAGGAAGAAAAATTAGACACAACCTCCTGCCACGCAACGTGCAGGCATCCTCCATAACCAAAACCTTTAGACGCGGATTAGCGAATACTATTTTCTGCATGACATTAATATCATCATTCATCATGCTATAGATTCCAGCCAGCATACCAATGCCTACCGAGCCTATCCCATACTCTCTCTAGATCATTTATCGTCGCTTAATATGTCATAACAATGCTCGCGAGGAGCCTCGCTACCTGACTACAAGAGACAATGCGAAGACCTTGAGCGAGTGGCTCTAAGGGCCATCCCTTCAAGGTGTTCTGAAATTGCACATGTCGTGAGATCGCCGGGGCCGCTGCGCGCCCCAGCGATCTCAAGCCAGAAAAAATCAGAAAAATGCAGAGACCTTGAAAGGGATGGCTCTAAAGGGCCTCAACATACAACAAAGACAAGTTCATCCTTGACATGTAACCGCGCCCTACGGTAAGGCCGGAACATTCAATACTGTTCTATCTTGATTATTGCGACGACGATCAGTATCCAGGCGCATCCAACAATCGTCAGCCACAAAGACGTCAGCATCCTTTTTTTCAATCCGGCAGGAAACGCCCGCAGCTCTTCAATGCTTAGCAATCCTCTTCGAAGGTGCGGACCTGGCAGAAGCAACAAACCGCATATATTGCAAACAAGCACCCAGCGCGAGCGCACACTTGAAACGCCCATGTAATTCTTTTGCTGCTCAAGCCACGGACTGCTTTTGATAGCAGACAGCGCGATGAAGAAGTCTCTACTGCATGCAATATAAAAGCTTAACGCCAAGCCTGATAGAACAATCATTGTAGGGCACACCAATATAACCATGCGAAACATCGGCGACCAACTGCTGAACTCAATCATAATATTGTTCATAAAGTGACTCGCCTACTACTTCCCCAACCATTTCACCTAGCATGCCGCCGACCAATGAGCCAGCGCCTACGAGCACCAAGCCACATATAGGGGCGCCTAAGCCAGCAGATACAACAGAGAACACGCCACAAAATCCTGTAGCAACTGCTCCACCCAACTGAGCTCCGGCTCCCCCTCCTGCTATTCCTCCCGAGAAGCTGCCTGCTTCGGTCAGTCGAATTTTTTACACTCGGCTGTCTCGCCAACTCGACACACCTCCTGAACCTTCAAGTAAGAAGATACCGCCCCCAAACCGATAGCCACAGCGCCGCCGCGCTTTAGATACTTTGATGCCCCCGCCACCTCATCCAAATGCGTGGCATACCCCGGAATCTGCCCCGGCCCACCGGCTTTTGACCAATGGTGAACCAGGCTCTTGGTAGAAATCTTCAAATCACGACGAAGACGCTCGTAAGGGCCGAGGTTCAATCGCTTGTTCAAAAACGCCGCCTTAAACTGTCCATCCAGTTGCCTGAGCAACTTCTGTCGACTAGCAAAAAACTCCGGGCTGTTCAGGTGGCCGAACTTGGCGAACTGCTGCTTGTGCAACTGATCGACCTCCAGCAAGGTCGCCCGGACCTGCCTCAGGCCTTGCTCCAGCACGTCCTTACCGACACCCATGGACTGACTCGCGCCTGTCAGCAGCCCTGCAATTTCAGCCTGGTGCTCCATCATGAATTCGGCTTCGTCGTAGTCGAGCAGCGCCAGCGAGTCGCGAGCCTGCTGTGCGGCGGCCATCAGTTGAGCTTCTTAGCGGGTGCAGGCGTCGCCGTTGTCGGGGTCACCAATGACGAAAATCTCGCCGGCCTTGAAGCCGTCCTTGAAGGTCGGGTTGAGCATCTGCAGGCGCGAGATCGGCAAGGTGCCGTCCTGCTCAGCCAAATGCAGCAGCACCTGAGGGAAGGACATGTTGCGCTGGACAACATGAAAGCCTGGCTCATTAATGTACGGCCGGCTATCAACGAAGTGCACAGGCTGACCAAAGCTCTGCGCGCCTGGGCCGACCACGCGCGAAGACCTTGTCTCTCGCCAGGGTGGGACAAAGTCAGGTGGCGCTACAACTCGGTTCGTACCGGGCGGGCAAGCGCACAGCACCAGCGAACCATCGACCGCCACTTCGCTGCCATCGGAGATAAAGCACGGCGCGCCTTCGGCAACGGTGCCTGGTTCGGCGCACAACGGGCAGGCCGTGGTCTTGTCGCCGACACGCAGGACCATGCGCCCATCACAGATGTAGCCATCACCCGTGGCGAGGCACACCGCCCCCGTTGTCGTATCATCGCCATCGACAGCTTGACCTTTACCGTCAATTATCACGCGCATCTGCAAACGCCCTGTGCTTGTTTAGCCAGGGAAACTAGCAGCTTCTGACCGGTATTTTTCCCCGCCAAAAGCGAACAGGATGCGGCCTACTACAGTGAGCGAAAAGTCTTACGGCCGGACACTTTTCCTGACAGGCAAAACTCTCAAACCCGCTTTGAGAGTCTTCATCAGTCAGCCAACGCAAGGCTAAAATAGCCCTCCGAACCCAAGAGGATCCTGCAATGGACCTGCAGTTTCTGGGCACCTCGTCTGGGGTACCCACCAAGGCCCGCAACGTCAGCGCGACAGCAGTCATAGAAGCGTCCGGCAAAAGCTGGTATCTGGTCGATTGCGGCGAAGGCACCCAGCATCAGTTGCTGCACACACCACTGTCGATGCGTGATCTGCGCGGGATATTCATCACCCATGTCCACGGTGACCACTGCTACGGGCTGCCGGGATTGCTCGCCAGCGCGGGAATGTCCGGGCGCAGCGAACCGCTCGAACTGATCATGCCGCTGGCACTGCATGAGTGGCTGCGCCAGAGTCTGGCGGTGAGCCAGACCTATCTGCCCTTCGAGCTGCATCTGCTGGCGGTAGAAACGCTGCAGGACTGGCGCAGCGCGCAGGTTGCGGTGACTACCGTAGAGCTGTCGCACCGGGTGCCGAGCTATGGCTTTGTGTTCACCGAGATCAACCCGGAGCCGCGCCTGGACACCGACCGCCTGCAAGCCGACGGCATCCCGCGCGGGCCGCTGTGGGGTGATCTGGCCCATGGCCGGCAGGTCGAACATGAAGGTCGTGTGCTCGACACGCTGACTTACCTGAAGGCATCGCGAGCGGCCCGGCGCATCGTCGTCTGCGGCGACAACGACTCACCCGCTCTGCTGGCCGAGGTTGCCAAAGGTGCCGATGTGCTAGTGCATGAAGCCACCTTCACCGAACCTGTGCTGCAACGCTCGCAATCGAACTTCGGCCACAGCACTGCGGCGGCTGTCGCGCAATTTGCCGAGGCTGCAGGTGTACCGAACCTGGTATTGACTCACTTCAGCGCCCGTTATCAGGACAACCCGCAGCGCAGCCCGTCCATCGATGATGTGCGCCAGGAGGCGCAGGCCCATTACAGCGGGCAACTGACACTGGCTCGGGACCTGCAGCGTTATCACCTGGGCAAGGATGGCCTGCTCGCAGCGCTCTGAGTTGGCCGACAGTGCGCTTCTTCACAAAGATCAGTAACCGGTCATTTCCAGGTAACCCCTGCCCTGCCCGCTGCCGCCCTCGACCCGCACCGGCCCTTCCCAATACGGGAACCGGGTGTTCATCCAGGCCTGCTTGTACAGCGCTTCGACCTGCACATCGACGCCCTGCTTCGGCAGCCGCACGCGCCAGCGGGTCGGTACGGTTTTACCGTTTGCCTGCTTGCTCGAGGCCAGCACTTGCAGCTCGATCTGCGCTCCCTGGAGTGGCTGGGTCTTGCCGTCGGCGCTGACCCAGGTGCCGGCTTTATAGGCATCGCCGTGAGCTTCGCGCACCTGAAACAGCATTACCTTGGCGCCGCTGTCCAGGTGCAGGGAAAACCAGTCCCAGCCTGACTGCCCGGCCGCCAGCGGTTGGCTGCTCCATTCGCGATCGAGCCAGGCCTGACCGGTAACGGCCACGTGCTGGCCGTCACGCTCGACTTCGCCACTGACCTGATAAAACGGTTGGCTGTAGTAATAGGAAGCCTGGCCTTTGCCGGATTTTTCGCTGTAGCCCTTGGCCCCGTGCAGCACCAATGGCCGCTCACTGACCAAGTGCAGATCAAAGCGGAAATCCTCGCCTGCGGCTTTCATCTGCAACTGGCCAATCCCATTGCCGCCCTGCAGCGACCAATCATCTATCCAGGCGCGAAATGGCTGCGCCTCAACCCCAGCCTGGCCGATGCCACCGCGGGCGAGCACCTCACTGGACTGATGACCACCCGGCCCGGTCAGCGCCGCGTGGCCCATCCACAGATTGGGGCTGTTCCAGTCGGCGGTTTCCGCGCCAGGGCGCAATGCCGAACGAAACAAGGTCCACTGCGCGCCCCACTGCCGCCCCTGGGCATCCTGCAAGTTGGCGGTGACGTACCACCACTCGATGCGGAAGCCGTCGTGGGCGCCATGATCACGCGGGAACTGCAGCTCATGGCCCGGCGTGACCTGCTGGAAGGCGCTGGCCTGCTGACCCAGACCGGCAAAACTGTTGGGCTCGGGTGCAGGCCCATCGCAGCCTGCAAGCAGCAGGCACAGCGCGGTCAGCCAGGGTTTAACGTTCATTGGCAAACTGCCTCAAGAGATCGCTGGGTTGCCTGCGCGCCAGTTGCCAGAGCGGCCAGGCGCTGGCCAGAAAGCTGGTCAGCACGCCGAGCACTGCCAGTTGCAACAGCTGACCGGGGAACACATACAGCGGCAGGCGCCAACCAAACGCCTGCACGTTGACCACGGCCACCAGGCACCAGGCCAGTAGCAAGCCAAGCGGAATCGCCAGCAACACGGTGCAACTGCTCAGCATCAGGGTCTGGCCGAGTGTCAGCCAGATCAACCTACGGCGTTCGACCCCCAGCGCCCACAACGGCGCCAACTGGCCCAGGCGGCTCTGGCCGAGGCTCAGCAGGCTGATGAACAACGCCACACCGGCGATACCCAGGGTCAGGCTGTTGAGTGCGGCGGTAGCGGCAAAGGTGCGCTCGAACACTGCAGCAGACCATCGCTTGAGCGTGGTCTGCTCGACCATGCGGCTGTCATCGAGGTTGAACTGTTGGCCCAGCGCCCGCTTTAGCGCCGGCAAATGCTCGCTAGCCACGGTCAGGCCCAGATTGCTCAACGTCGCCTGCGGCCAGTGCTGGCGTAACCAGTCGGCGCTGATCAGCAGGTGCCCTTTGGGATTGCCATAATCGGCATAGATGCCTACTACCGGCATCGTTTGTGCTGATGGCTCGGGCAGTTGCAAGGCGTCGCCAAGACCCAGCTGCAGGCGCCTGGCCAACTGTTCGCTGAGCATGATCCCGCGCCCCTGCGCAAGCTGCTCCCAGGCACCGGCGGATTTTTCCAGCAGCGGCCAGTGGTTGCTGTAGTACGGGTGATCGACGATGCCCTGGACCTGCGTCGGCCATTGCTGCAGCCGCCACTCGACGCGCCAGTTGGGCAGCACCGCGGTGACTTCGGGCTGGCATGCCAGCCAGTCGCTGATCTGCACTGCCTGGGCAGTGTCGCGCGGGGTCAGGTACAGGTCTGCCGACAGGCGCTGATCGAGCCAGCCGGTGAAGGTGCGGCGAAAGCCCTCGGTCATGCTGCCCACACCGACGCTGGCGGCCAACGCCAGCAGCAAGGCCATCAGCGCCAGGCTCAGCGCCGGCAATTGCTGGCGGCTGTCGGCCACGAACCATTGCGGCAATGGCCGCCGGCACAAGCGCGCTAAACCGGCCAGGGCAAGCTCGAGCAAGGCCGGCAGCAATAGCGCCGCTGCCAGCAGCAATGCCGCGAGCAGGACAAAGGCGCTAGTCAGGTTATTGCCCCACTGCCAGCACCCCAGCGCTACCAAACCAAGCAACAAGGCGACCAACGCCTGACGACGCAGCCACGGCCCTTGGGCCAGGCGCCAGGCCTGTGGCTGGGCAAGCACCAGCAGCGGCAGGCGCGCAGCGCGCAGCACGCTGCTGACACCGGCCAACAACGCACCGAGCAGACTCACGCCGACGCCGGCCAGCCACCACTGCGGCGACAGGCTCAGTTGCCCGGCGATCTGCCCCCCATACAAGCCGCGCACACTGGCCGCGAAGTCAGGCAGCAACAGGCTGGCCAGCAGATAACCACTGACCACCCCGGCGAGGCCGCCGAGCAACGCGAACGCACCCAGCTCCAGCGCCAGCCCGGTCAACAGCACCCGCAAGCTGACACCGCAGGCACGCAAGGTTCTGATCAAGCCGCGCCGTTGCTCCAGCGCCAGGCCAATGGCCGCATGGGCAATGAACAGGCCGACCACGAATGCCAGCAAGCCCAGCGCAGTCAGGTTGAGGTGAAAGCTGTCGGTCAGGCGCTGCAGATCACCGTCGTCGCCACCGGTTTGCAGCATAAGCTGGGCGGCGATGTCGGCAGGCAGCGCGGTGGGTTGTTTTTCGAGCAGCAGACGCGACAGTTGTCCTGGCGCGCCGAGCAGCGCCTGCGCGTGGCCGATATCGACCACGATCACCCCAGGCGCCAGTTCCGCTTGCAGGACCAACGGCGGCATCAGCTGACCATCGCGGGTGCGCGCGCGCTCACCCGGTTGCAGGTTCAACTGGCGTAGCGTGTCTGGACTGATCCAGGCTTGCCCAGGGCTGTCGATGAAGGCCGCAAGCTCGAACGCTTGCGCCTGTACCCCGGCCACGGCCATCTTCGCTGGCAGGCTCAGCGGTTCAATACCGATCAAGCGCACTGCCTGAGTCGCGCTTCCTGAAAGTTGCAGGCGGCCTTCCAGAACCGGCGTCACCTGCACGCCTCTAGTGCGCAGTTGCACATAAAGCGCTTGCGCCAGATGCTCGCCCTGACGCGGCACCAGTTGCGTCTGGCTGGCACCTGAAAGCACACCGCTGGCACGGGCATAGTCGCTGCGGGCCTGGCTGTTGAGCGCCTGCACGCCGGTCCACAATGCTGTTGCCAGCCACAGTCCGGTAAAGATACTGAAGCACTGCAAGCGGTGCCGGCGCCAATGGCTGAGCAGCGCCTGCAAGGTAATCAGCAGTCTGGCCATCAATCCGGCTCCGGCTGAACACGTCCAGCCTTGAGGAAGCACCGATGTTCGAGCCGCGCCGCCAACTGCCGGCTGTGGGTCACCATCAACAGGCTGCTACCCGCCTGGGCAACCAGCTCGAGCATCAGTTGCAGGACTTCCTCACTGCTTGCTTCATCGAGGCTGCCGGTGGGCTCGTCGGCCAGCACCAGCGCCGGCCGTCCCGCCAACGCACGACCAATCGCCACACGTTGCTGCTGGCCGCCCGACAGCTGCTCGGGGTAGCGCTGCAACAACTCGGTCAGCCCAAGCCGCTCCGCCATCTGCGCGGTCCAGGCAGGATCGTGGCGCCCGGCCAGGCGGGCTTGAAACGCCAGGTTGGCGGCAACGTCGAGGCTGCTGATCAAGTTGTATTGCTGAAACACCAGGCCAATGCTGTCGCGGCGCCAGCGTGCCAGCGCCGTTTCGTCTCGCGTATCGAGGGGTACGCCCTCGATCAGGATCCTGCCACTGTCGGCCCGATCGAGGCCGGCGAGCAGGTGCAGCAATGTGCTCTTGCCGCTACCGGATTCGCCCATCAGCGCCAGGCTGCTGCCCCGCGCCAGTTGCAGGTCGACACCCTGCAGCACAGGCAGAACGCCCTGGGCGGTAGTGAATGACTTGCACAGCTGCTCGACGACCAACATCGGTGGGGCTTCCTCTCAGGGTACAACGGGCGTTAATCAGTAAAAGTCTTAGGCACAGCGTTGCAGCCATAGGTTGCATCGTTCTGCCCTTCAAGGGTAGGCGCGATCGGGGCTAAACTGAGGCACGAATATCATCAGGCTTACAGGAACCTCCATGGCCCGCACTGCGATACCTGGCTACCACCCATCGTGGTTGCTGCTGATCCTGCTCATCGGCAGCCTTGCATCGCTGACGGGATGCTCGAACAAATCCAGCGCTACGCGCTATGCCCAAGCAGGCGCAAACTGCTTCGCCAAGGCAGTGCCGACCGCTGGCGAGGGTGGCCTGGCATGGGGCAACACGTTGAGCGCGGCGCGCAAGAAATCCATGGACAGCTGCATGCGCTATGCGAGCCGTTCAGGCGGTACGCCGAAGACCTGTCAGGTGGTGATGGCCAAGTGCAAGTGATGGGTGGCGACTACGAGCGGGCCCGCTAGGTCGGGCTATAAGGCCGGTTAACTCGGTTGGTCGTAAGACCGCCCGCCCGCAGCCACCATTGCGATTGTGCAGGCATTGCACCTGAACAATCGCGCAATCATGGTCGGCCAGTGGGCAGGCAGCAATCAGGCGAATCTGATAGCCACGGGTTACTGCAGCCACGGCGGCGGTGGCGGCTCCTCGCTCTTGACCGGCCCACGCTCGGCTTCTTCACGACCGGCACGGCGACGTTCGTCATCCATCCGCGCCGCTTCGATCTCGCGCAGCACGCCGCCGACATCGGCGTCGTGGTCGTCATCCTCGAACTCGCCGGTCAGCGGGCTATCGGGCAACAATTCCCCGGCCTCGAACAGCGACCACATCTCACGGGCGTAGCGGGTGTCCTTGAGCTCGGGAGCAAAGCGCCCGAAGTAACCGCTCATGTTCGCCACGTCACGATCGAGCATGCTGAAGGCATGGTTGTTGGCGGCAGCATCGACGGCCTGGGGCAAGTCGATGATCACCGGGCCATCCGGGCCGAGCAGGACGTTGAATTCGGACAAGTCACCGTGCACCAGCCCCGCACAGAGCATCAAGACGATCTGGCGGATCACGAACGCATGGTATTCACGCGCCTGATCCGGATCCAGGTACACGTCGTTGAGGCGTGGCGCGGCGTTGCCGTCGGCATCGACCACCAGCTCCATCAACAGCACGCCGTCCTGGAAGTCGTAGGGCTTGGGCACTCGCACCCCGGCATGCGCCAGGCGGAACAAGGCGGCCACCTCTGCGTTCTGCCAGGCATCTTCGGCTTCCTTGCGACCGTACTTGGAACCCTTGGCCATGGCCCGCGCCTGGCGGCTGTTGCGCACCGTGCGCCCTTCCTGGTACTCGGCCGCCTGGCGGAAGCTGCGTTTGTTGGCCTCCTTGTAGACCTTGGCACAACGCACCTGGGTACCGCAGCGCACCACATACACCGCTGCTTCCTTGCCACTCATCAAGGGCCGCAACACCTCGTCGACCAGACCGTCTTCGATCAGCGGCTCAATACGTTTTGGAGTCTTCATCAGGTTTAATTCAGGGTCCTGTTCTGCCAGACACATGGTTTGCCGGCCATCCTCTCACAGCCTGATCCGACTTGCTCGTTTCGAGCTAATCAATACGAGGATGTTGTTGTACCAAATGCGTGCGTTTGGCCTCAAGTTCAGCAATCTGCTCGTCGATGTCCTCGATTTTTTGCTCAATGTTGTCGTGGTGTTCCTGCAGCAGTTCACGCGCTTCATCGATGTCCGAGGCGGCGGGCGCAGCGCCGCGCAATGGCTGATTGGCAGTTTCTTTCATGGTGATACCGGTGATCAGACCGATCAGGGCAATGACCATCAGGTAGTAAGCCGGCATGTACAGGTTGTTGGTGCTTTCTACCAGCCAGGCGGCGATGGTCGGGGTCAGGCCGGCGATCAGCACAGAAATATTGAAGGCACTGGCCAGCGCGCTGTAGCGAATGTGCGTCGGGAACATCGCCGGCAGCGTCGAAGCCATCACCCCGATGAAGAAGTTGAGCAGCACCGCCAGCATCAGCAAACCGGCGAAGATCAGCCCGAGCACACCGCTGGTGATCAGCATGAAGGCCGGGATGGCCAGTGCGAACAAGCCGATGCTGCCGCACAGGATAAACGGACGGCGGCCGTATTTATCGCTGAGGAAGCCGATCAAAGGCTGCACGAAGAGCATTCCCACCATGATCGCGATGATGATCAGCACCCCGCGGCTCTCGCTGTAATGCAGGTTGTGCGACAGGTAGCTGGGCATGTACGTCAGCAGCATGTAATAAGTGACGTTGGTGGCGATGACTACGCCAACGCAGGTCAGCAGGCTGCGCCAGTGCTTGGTAGCCACCTCCTTGAACGACACCTTCGGACCGCCGGCCAGACCTTCGCGATCGCCCTGCTCGAGCTTGTCGACATGCTGCTGGAAGGCGGGGGTCTCTTCCAGCGCATGGCGCAGATACAGGCCGATCATGCCCAGCGGCAGCGCCAGCAGAAACGGCACCCGCCAGCCCCACTCCTGGAACTTCTCTTCACCGATCATGGCCGAGATGAACACCACTAGGCCGGCGCCGGCAACAAAGCCTGCGATCGAGCCAAAGTCGAGCCAACTGCCGAGGAAGCCGCGCTTGCGGTCCGGGGCGTACTCGGCGACGAAAATCGAGGCACCGGTGTATTCCCCCCCCACCGAGAAGCCCTGGGCCATCTTGCACAGCAGTAGCAGGATGGGCGCCCAGATGCCAATCGCAGCATAGGACGGAATCAAGCCAATGGCGAAGGTGCTCAGGGACATGATCACAATGGTGGCGGCGAGGACCTTCTGCCTGCCGTATTTGTCACCGAGGGCGCCGAAGAACAGCCCGCCCAGGGGCCGAATCAAGAACGGCACCGAGAACGTACCCAACGCTGCGATCATCTGTACGCTGGGGTCAGCGCCGGGGAAAAAGACCTTGCCGAGCACATAGGCGACAAAGCCGTAGACGCCGAAGTCGAACCACTCCATGGCGTTGCCAAGCGCTGCGGCGGTGATCGCCTTGCGCATCTTGGCGTCGTCAACAATGGTGATGTCTTTCAAGCCGATCGGCTTGACGCTTTTTTTGCGTGATTTCATATCTGCCACTCTGTTACTGACGTGTCCATTACCGGTTGCCATTGTTTTAATGGCCAGGCTCTAAGGCATCAGATACAAAGGGTTACGAAAAAATTCACTGAGCGCCGACATTTTTCGCGCTAACAAACAGGCCATCTGCGCTGATGCTCCACGCAGATGGCCTGGTATTGGTGATCAGCGCAGCATTACTGACTGCGCGTTACCCGCCAAATGGTGTTGGCGAGGTCGTCGGCGATGATCAGCGCCCCACGCGGATCCACCGTCACACCCACCGGACGACCGCGGGTCTTGCCATCTTCACCACGGAAGCCGGTGGCAAAGTCGATCGGCTCGCCGGCCGGCTTGCCATTGCTGAACGGCACGAAGATCACCTTGTAGCCCACCGGATTCGGTCGGTTCCAGCTACCGTGCTCGCCGACGAACGCGCCCTCGGCAAACTGCGCGCCCATGGCCGCCACCGAAAAATCAACGCCCAGAGCAGCGACGTGGGAGCCGAGGCTGTAATCCGGCTTGATCGCCGCAGCGACTTTCTCGGGGTTCTGCGGCTGCGCACGGGGGTCGACGTTCTGCCCCCAGTAGCTATAGGGCCAGCCGTAGAAGCCCCCCGCTTTGACTAAGGTCAGGTAGTCAGGCACCAGGTCAGGGCCAAGCTCATCGCGCTCGTTGACCACAGCCCACAGTTCACCGCTGGTGGGTTCGATGCTCAGCGCAGTCGGGTTACGCAGGCCAGTCGCATAGGGCTTGTGCGCGCCGGTCTGGGCGTCGATCTGCCAGACCATGGCCCGATCGATTTCTACCTCCATGCCGCGCTCGGTGATATTGCTGTTGGAGCCGATGCCGACGTACAGGTAGCGCCCGTCGGGGCTGATCGTCAGCGCCTTGGTCCAGTGATGGTTGATCTCGGCCGGCAGGTCGCTGACCTTACTGGGCGGCCCAATGGCCTTGGTCTGGCCATCCGCGTAGTCAAAGCGCACCAGCGCATCCTGATTGGCCACGTACACGCTGCCCTCGAAGTAGGCCAGGCCATAGGGTGCGTTGAGGCCTTCGGCGAACACCGTTTTCACTTCGTACTTGCCGTCCCCATCAGCGTCACGCAGCAAGGTCAGGCGGTTACCGCCCTTGACCTGGGTATTGCCCTTGGCCTTGATAGAGCTGGCGATGACGTCCTTGGGCTTGAGTTTGGCCGCACTGCCGCCGCGCCCTTCCGCTACCAGAATATCGCCGTTGGGCAGCACCAGCGTCTGCCGCGGGATCTTCAGGTCAGTGGCAATCGCAGTAACGTTGAAGCCCTGCGGTACGGTTGGCTTGAGATCGCCCCAGGGGGTCGGCTCGGCGATTTTCATACTCGGCAACAGGCCGCGCTGCTGATCAGGCAGTTTCGGGTTGGCGCCGTAGGTTTGCGTGGCGTCGCCCTCGCCACCGCAGGCGCTGAGCAGCAGCGCCATGCTCAAGGCTGTCAGTGCATGTACGCGGTTCATCTCACACCCCCGGAGCGCAGATTGGTCAGGCCGAGGCCGGTTGCGATGCACGCCAACGCACTGACGATGACCGACAACACCAGCCCCGACGGCATCACGGCCCAGGCATCCTTGGCATGCTCAAAGGCGTTCATCAGGCCCAGCAGCCAGGTAGCCAGCAGCAGCACGAAGTACACCACTGGGCGCCCGCCCTTGTGCTCGGCGCGGATCAGATTGACCAGGGCAAACAGCAATGCCAATCCGCAGAACAGCAAGCCGCCGGCAATCAGCCAGGCAGCAAAGTTGGCCCATTGAATCTGGTAGCTTTGGTAATAGGCTATGTCACTGAGCAAGGCGCCGAGAAACAGCGGCACGGTACCGGCCAACAGAGTCGCGTGCAGCGCTCCTGGCCGGCAGCGATAGAGGGTTGAGTCGTTCACGGTGGCTCCTTTCATCGATCCAGAGGTCCCTCCCTGCACAGACTGCGCCTGGAGGCCTAATGGAAGATCGCTCGGCCATAGCGATAGTTCAGCGCGATTGCAGACAGGGCTGTAATCTGGCGGCTACCCGTTTGCTGAGCGGCACCGGCTGAGGACTAGAGTTTTGGGCAAAGACGCTGACAACCCGTGCATATCCAAATGCCAGATCCGCGACGAAGTTTGCCTGGGCTGCGGGCGCAGCAAAGACGATATTCGCAAGTGGAAGAAGATGAAGAAGAGCGAGCGCATCGAGGCTGTGCAAAAGGCCAAGGCGCGCTTGAAGGCTATCAAGAAAGGCAAAAAATAAGGGGGGCCGCAGAGCAGCCCCACGTGGTAACCGCTTAGCCCGCGAACTTGGCCCGCGCTGCGTGCAGCTTCTTGTAGCTGTCGACCAAGCGCAGATGCCGATCGAGCCCCTCCAGCTTCATACTGGTCGGCGTCAAGCCATGGAAGCGCACGTTGCCCTCGACCGAGCCCACGACCGCATCCATCCGCGCATTGCCGAACATGCGGCGCAAGTTGACCTCGTAGTCGGCCAGTTCCAGTTCATCATCGAGCACCACTTCCAGCACCACGTTGAGCGCCTGATAGAACAGGCCGCGCTCAACGGTGTTGTCGTTGAACTGCAGGAACGCTTCTACCAGTTCCTTGGCTTCGTCGAAGCGCTTCAAGGCGAGCTTGATCAGCAGCTTCAATTCCAGAATGGTCAACTGGCCCCACACCGTGTTGTCGTCGAACTCGACACCGATCAAGGTGGTGATGTCGGTGTATTCGTCCACTTCGCAGTTATCCAGACGCTTGACCAGCGCCTTCAGGCTGCGATCGTCCAGGCGGTGCAGGTTGAGGATGTCTCCGCGGAACAGCAGCGCCTTGTTGGTGTTATCCCAGATCAAGTCTTCAACCGGATAGATCTCGGAATAGTCCGGCACCAGGATACGGCAGGCCTTGGCGCCAAGGTGCTCGTACACGGCCATGTACACTTCCTTGCCCAGCGATTCGAGGATGCCGAACAGGGTTGCAGCCTCTTCCTCGTTGGAGTTTTCCCCTTCACCAGAGAAGTCCCACTCAACGAATTCGAAGTCGGCCTTGGCACTGAAGAAGCGCCATGAGACGACACCGCTGGAGTCGATGAAGTGCTCGACGAAGTTGTTCGGCTCGGTCACTGCGTGGCTCTCGAACGTCGGCTGCGGCAGGTCATTGAGACCTTCGAAGCTGCGCCCCTGAAGCAACTCGGTGAGGCTTCGTTCAAGCGCGACTTCCAGGCTTGGGTGCGCGCCGAACGAGGCGAACACGCCGCCGGTGCGCGGGTTCATCAAGGTCACACACATGACCGGGAATTCGCCGCCCAGCGAGGCATCCTTGACCAGCACCGGGAAGCCCTGCTCTTCCAGCCCCTTGATCCCAGCGAGGATGGCCGGGTATTTGGCCAGCACGTCCTCAGGAACATCTGGCAGGGCCAGTTCACCCTCAAGAATTTCCCGTTTTACCGCACGTTCGAAAATCTCTGACAGGCACTGCACCTGCGCCTCGGCCAGAGTGTTGCCGGCGCTCATGCCGTTGCTCAGGTACAGGTTTTCGATCAGGTTGGAGGGGAAGTACACCACTTCACCGTCGGACTGACGAACGAACGGCAGCGAACAAATGCCGCGCTTCACATTGCCCGAGTTGGTGTCGTACAGGTGCGAGCCGCGCAGTTCGCCGTCGGGGTTGTAGATCTCGAGGCAGTACTCATCGAGGATCTCGGCAGGCAAGGCGTCCTTGCTGCCGGGTTTGAACCAGCGCTCGTCCGGGTAATGCACGAACTCGGCGTTGGCGATGTCTTCGCCCCAGAACTGATCGTTGTAGAAGAAGTTGCAGTTGAGGCGTTCGATGAACTCGCCCAGCGCCGAAGCCAGGGCTCCTTCCTTGGTGGCGCCCTTGCCGTTGGTAAAGCACATGGGCGAATGCGCATCGCGCACGTGCAATGACCAGACGTTGGGCACGATATTGCGCCACGAGGCGATTTCGATCTTCATCCCAAGGCCCGCGAGAATGCCCGACATGTTGGCAATGGTCTGCTCCAGTGGCAGGTCCTTGCCAGCGATGTACGTGCTTGCCTGCGGATCGCTGTCGAGCATCAACAAGGCTTGCGCATCAGCATCCAGGTTAGCCACCTGTTCGATGACGAACTCTGGGCCGGCCTGTACCACCTTCTTCACCGTGCAACGGTCGATCGAACGCAGGATGCCCTGGCGGTCCTTGTCGGAGATATCCGCCGGCAGTTCGACCTGGATCTTGAAGATCTGGTTGTAGCGGTTTTCCGGGTCGACGATATTGTTTTGCGACAGGCGAATGTTGTCGGTGGGGATGTTGCGCGTTTCGCAATACAACTTCACGAAGTAAGCCGCACACAACGCCGACGAAGCCAAGAAGTAGTCGAACGGACCCGGCGCCGAGCCATCGCCCTTGTAGCGAATGGGCTGATCGGCGACCACCGTGAAATCATCGAACTTGGCTTCAAGTCGGAGGTTGTCGAGAAAGTTAACCTTGATTTCCATGCGGGATTACCATGATAAAGCGAAACGAAATGGCCGCCATTATCCGGATTTTTGCCGCGCAAGTCTTTGCCGATCAGCGCGGCGTACACGTTGCAGCCGCTGGCGTGCTTGCTTAGCGTCAAGGCCGCTCATAAAATGATAATGACTCCCAATTGCGCTTCGAGCCTTTTATGACCTCCAGCCAACGCCCGCTGAACCGTCAGGTGCAGTGCCTTTACCAGGAACATCAGCGTTGGCTGTTGAGCTGGCTGCGGCCCCGCGTCGACTGCCGTGAGCTTGCCGCAGACCTGGTGCAGGATGTGTTCATTCGGGTGCTCAGTGCCAAGGATGCACAGAATCAGCTTGAGGCAGTGCGCGAACCCAAGAGTTACCTGGCCACCATCGCCCGCCGCCTGATGATCGACCATTTTCGCCGGGCTCGGCTCGAACGCGCCTGGCTGCAGGCCCTGGCCGAGCAACCCGAGGCGGTCAGCATCAGCGAAGAAACCCGCGCGATTTTGCTCGAAAGCCTGTGCGAACTGGATGCGATGCTCGCCGGCCTGGGCCCAAACGTGCGCCAGGCGTTTTTGCTGTCGCAACTCGACGGCATGAGCTACAAGCTGATTGCAGAGCAATTGCAGGTTTCGGTGGTGACGGTTACCCGCTATGTAGCCAAGGCCACCCAGCATTGCGTGCTGTTCAGCCTGGGCGCCGAACGCTGATGACTGTCCTCCACGCTCGACAACGCGCAGCCCTGGAACAAGCCGCAGGATGGTTTGGGCTTTTGCAGTGCGAAGAAGCCTCGGTTGCAGACCAGGCTGGCTGGCAAGCATGGCTCGACCGCGATGAATACAATCGCTGGGCCTGGGCTCAGATCGAACAACTGCAACAACGTCTGCATGGCATGCCCACGAACGTTACCGGGCGAGCGCTGCGCCTTGCCGGTCAGCCCGCGCTGGATAGCAGACGCGCCGTGCTCAAAGGTTTCGCCTTGATGATGGGTACCGGCGCGCTTGGCTACGCAGGTTATCGCCAAGGCCAACGCGCAGGCTGGATGGCTGACTACCACACACGCACCGGCGAGCGGCTCAATACGATGCTCGCCGACGGATCGCGCCTGCAACTGAACACCGCCAGTGCCGTCGACGTGCTCTACAGCGCAACTCAACGCCGAATACAACTGCACAGAGGCGAGCTGCTGCTTACCAGCGCCGCCGACCCTGCTCGTCGGCCGCTGCAGGTGCAGACCGCACAGGGCAGCATTCAGGCGCTGGGCACGCGCTTCGCCGTCAGGGCCGACGGCGCGAGCACGCTGGTCAGCGTTTTTCAACATCAGGTGCGTGTCACCCCAAACGGCGCTGCGCCAGTGGTGCTCGAAGCAGGCAGCCAGTGCCGCTTCAACGCCAGCCAGCTTGGCGCGGTGCAACCGATCAATACCGGTCAGGACGCCTGGAGCGAGGGCATGCTGGTGGCCAATGATCAGCGTCTGGATGCGTTTCTCGCTGAACTGAGCCGCTATCGCCCCGGCTGGTTACGCTGCGACCCCGCGGTCGCAGGGCTGCGCATCAGCGGCGCCTTCGCCATCGACGACAGCGACCAGACCTTGCGCGCACTCAGCACGACCCTGCCCGTGCGCGTAGTACAAACCACACGCTATTGGGTCACAGTGGTAGCGCTATAAAGCATCCTGGTTCGGTAATCGCCCATTTTCAACCAGCAAACATGCTAGCCGATTGACGAATTAACCAGATAGTACAAATATCGGGGCAATCAAAAACAACAAAGTGATCTGCCATGACGCCCCGAATTCTCGTGCTCAACGGCCCCAATCTCAATCTGCTCGGCACCCGCGAACCTGAGCAGTATGGCCGCGAGACGCTCGCCGACCTCGCCAACAGCTGCGCCGACAGCGCCCGCGATCTGGGCCTGGATATCGAATTCCGCCAGACCAACCACGAAGGCGAACTGATCGACTGGATCCACGCCGCCCGCGGTCGTTGCGCCGGCATCGTGATCAACCCAGGTGCGTGGACCCACACCTCGGTGGCCATCCGTGATGCGCTGGTCGCCAGCGAGCTGCCAGTGATCGAAGTACACCTGTCCAATGTGCACAAGCGTGAGCCGTTCCGGCATATCTCGTTCGTCTCGTCGATTGCCGTTGGGGTGATCTGCGGCCTGGGTAGCCATGGCTATCAGATGGCGCTGGCGCACTTTGGGCAGATGTTCGCGGAGCAAGCAGCATGAGCCAACCAAGCATTCTGGCCGGCCTGATTGGCCGCGGCATCCAGGCATCCCGCACCCCTGCCCTGCATGAGCACGAGGGCGACGCGCAATCGCTGCGTTACCTGTATCGGCTGATCGATGCCGACCAGCTGGGGTTGGAAGACAGCGCCCTGCCCGATCTGCTTGAGGCCGCGCAACGCACCGGCTTTACCGGCCTCAACATCACCTTCCCGTTCAAGCAGGCGATCCTGCCGTTGCTCGATGAGCTGTCGGGTGAAGCGCGTGGCATTGGCGCGGTGAACACAGTGGTGTTCAAGGACGGCAAGCGCATTGGTCATAACACTGATTGCCTGGGCTTCGCCGAGGGTTTCCGACGCGGGCTGGGCGACGTCAGCAAGCGCTTGGTGGTGCAGATGGGCGCCGGTGGCGCCGGTGCTGCCGTGGCCCATGCCCTGCTCGCTGAAGGAGTCGAACAGCTGGTGCTGTTCGAAGTCGATGTTGCGCGCGGGCAAGCCCTGGTCGACAACCTGAACCAGCGCTTCGGCGCAGGCCGAGCTGCCCTGGGCGGTGATCTCGCTGCCACCCTGGCCGATGCCGATGGCCTGGTCAACACCACACCGGTGGGCATGGCTAAGCTGCCAGGCACACCCTTGCCAGTGGAACTGCTGCACGCGCGGCTATGGGTTGCCGAGATCATCTACTTCCCGCTTGAGACAGCACTGCTGCGCCACGCCCGTGCGCTCGGCTGCCGCACCCTCGACGGTGGCAACATGGCGGTATTTCAAGCGGTCAAGGCATTCGAGCTGATCAGCGGCAGAGTCGCAGACGCCAGCAGGATGCAGGCGCATTTCGCCAGCATGGATTGAAATGCCGGGCGACGGGCTGCCGAGGTTGCAGCCCGCTTGCCTCAGCTTTCATGGCAGCCACTGGTGGCATAGCTGCGGTATTCAACGCTCTGGCGCTGGCCGTGCGAATCGAGATACTCGATGCGCGAGTTGACTACCCCGCACGCATTGCTGCGGTCATCTTCTACCGACAGTACTTTCTTCACGTCCAGCCGATCGCCATAGCGATAATGCATGGCGCTGCTGCTTTCCATCGATACGCTGTTGGCTTGCGCAGCGATGGTGGCGCTGCTGGCAACGGCGAATAAGGCTGCACGGGCAATAGTCTTGAAGTTCATGGCAACTCTCCGGGCTAGGTGGGGAAGACCACGCTTCCCGTTGAGTGCCATTTCACCCCCGACAGGTATCTGCCCTGTGTCGCCGAAGCGGCGTTATTGCGAGCCCGTGTATCTGCAGCACTGCGAGATACACTGCAATACAAAGCCGCGCAGGCAAGCGCCTTGGCGCTCGGTACACTGCGTCCATTCTCGCTGAGACGGACTTGCCTGATGGATCACATCGACCACATCCTAATCGTCGACGACGATCGCGAAATCCGCGAGCTGGTCGGCAATTACCTGAAGAAGAACGGCCTGCGCACCAGCATTGTCGCCGATGGCCGGCAGATGCGCAGCTTTCTGGAGTCGAACACGGTAGATCTGATCGTCCTCGACATCATGATGCCCGGCGACGACGGCCTGCTGCTGTGCCGTGAGTTGCGCGCCGGTCGCCAGCGTACTACGCCGGTTCTGATGCTTACCGCGCGCAATGACGAGACCGATCGCATTGTCGGTCTGGAGATGGGCGCCGATGATTACCTGACCAAACCGTTTTCCGCCCGTGAGCTACTGGCGCGGATCAACGCAGTGCTGCGCCGCACCCGGATGCTGCCGCCGAATCTGACCATCAGTGAAAGCAGCCGATTATTGGCCTTCGGCCAGTGGCGGCTGGATACCAGCGCACGCCACCTGCTTGACCAGCAAGGCACGCTGGTGGCCCTGAGCGGCGCCGAGTACCGGCTGCTGCGGGTGTTCCTCGACCACCCGCAGCGGGTGCTCAGCCGCGAGCAGTTGCTCAACCTTACCCAAGGCCGTGAGGCGGATATCTTCGATCGCTCGATCGACCTGCTGGTCAGCCGCCTGCGTCAGCGTCTGGGCGACGATGCTCGTGAGCCGACCTGCATCAAAACCGTACGCAGCGAAGGTTACGTGTTCTCGCTGGCGGTTCAACTGCTCGAGCCAACACTATGAAATGGCCGCACACGCTGGCTTCGCGGCTGGCCTTGATCTTCTTCAGCGGGCTGGTGCTGGCCTACGGGCTGTCGTTCAGCCTGCAGGCCTATGAGCGCTTTGTCAGCAGCCGCTCGATGATGCTCACCAATCTCGAACAGGATGTAGCCACCTCGGTGGCAATTCTCGACCGCCTGCCCGCAGCAGAGCGCGCCGCCTGGCTGCCGCGGCTGGAGCGCAGCACCTACCGCTACCGGCTCGACAACGGCCAGAGCGGCCAGGCCATGCCCAGCGAGAACCCGCCGATGGCGGCCGAGTCGGTGGTCAAGGCAATTGGCAAGGACCATCACCTGAGGTTCCTGGAGATCCCCGATCAGGACGCGCACTTCCAGGTCCATCTGCGCCTGGCCGACGGCGCCCCGCTGACCATCGATGTAACGCCAGCACTGGCACCGGTAGCCAGCTGGCTGCCGGTTGTGCTGCTGATACAACTGGTGCTGCTGCTGATCTGTACCTGGCTCGCCGTGCATTTGGCGATCGGCCCATTGACGAAGCTATCGCAGGCGGTGGACAACCTCGACCCCAACGCCCCCGGGCCGCAACTGGATGAAAGCGGCCCACGTGAGGTCAGGTATGCGGCAGTGGCCTTCAACGCCCTGCAAGCACGTATCGCTGCCTACCTGAAAGAGCGCATGCAAATCCTTGCGGCGATTTCCCATGATTTGCAGACGCCCATTACCCGCATGAAACTGCGCGTGGAGGTGATGGATGATGGGCAGGAAAAGGACAAATTATCGAGCGACCTGAGCGCCATGGAGCATCTGGTTCGCGAGGGCGTGGCCTATGCCCGCAGCATGGACGGCGGCACCGAAGCGCCGTGCCGCGTTGATGTTGACGCCTTCATCGACAGTATCGTCTTCGATTACCAGGACAGCGGAGCCCAGGTCGAGCGGCTGGGCCATACCAGCGGTACCGTGCAGACCCGGCCGCATGCCTTGCGCCGGGTGCTGGTCAACCTGCTCGATAATGCGCTGAAGTTTGCCGGGGCTGCGCAGCTGGATGTATCCCGGCATAACGACCTGACGATCATCCGCGTGCTCGATGACGGCCCGGGCATACCTCAAGAAGAGCTCGACGAGGTACTCAAGCCGTTTTACCGGGTTGAAGGCTCACGCAATCGTCAGACCGGTGGCACCGGCCTGGGATTGGCGATTGCCCAGCAACTGACGCTTGCGATGGGCGCCAGGCTGACGTTGAGCAACCGCTCGGGCGGCGGACTCTGCGCCCAAATCGAGGTGCCTTGAAGGCCTAGCCGGAGCTTGCAATACACAGCGATACACAACGCTGTTTGGTCGACACATTGCCGATACCTCAGCGTCGCAGACTCTGCTCTCCCCCTCTTCATGCAGCGGAGTCTGACCATGAACGCTATGAACCGCGCCTTCAGCAGTTTCGACAATTTCGCAGGCTGGACTGCCGACATACCGCTGCGCTTGTTCCTGGCCTGGGAGTTTTTTGAATCAGGCTGGGAAAAATTCAACGGCGGCAACTGGTTTGGCGACCTGCAAGCGAGTTTCCCGTTCCCTTTCAACCTGGTGCCTGCACAATTCAACTGGCAGCTATCGATGTGGGTCGAGCTGGTCGCCCCGCTGCTGCTGTTGCTGGGTCTGGGCACCCGGCTGGCCTCGGCGACACTGATTATCCTGACCGTGGTGGCCATTGCCGCAGTTCACTGGCCTGCCGACTGGTCGAGCCTGGCCGAGCTAGCCAAAGGTTATGCGATTACCGACCAAGGCTATGGCAACTTCAAACTACCGCTGATTTACCTGGTGGTCTTGCTGGCCCTGCTGCTGAGGGGCGCCGGCCGATTGAGCCTGGATCATTGGCTCTGGCAGCGACGCCCGATTACCACCAATACCGCGTGATAAATTTCCGCCCACGGCCCTCGTCATTTGTACAAATGAGCCAACCAAGCGAGTAAGCCGTGGACCTGCAGAGCATTCTGGGCAATTTGTTCGCCAACGCCGCCAGCGTTGGCCTCAAGGGCGTGTTTCAGTTCGTCTTCGATGGCCATACTGCGTACTGGTACGAGGCCGGCGGCCATGCCGAAAGCGGCAGCGGCCAGCACGGCTCAGCAGATGTCAGCATTGCCGTTGCCAGCGCAGATTTCATGGCGATCATGGCCGGGCAGGCCAATGTCGAAGAACTATTCGCCAGCGGCCGCCTGATCATCGACGGCAACCTGGGCCTGGCTACTCTGCTGCCGCAGGCGATCGACATGGCGCTGCGCGGTAACCAGGCGCCTGCGGTCGAAGCGAATCGCCGCTATCCGCCAAGCGCCCGACCCAGCGATGCGCTGTCTGCAGCGCAGCCGCCGTTAACTCGAATCGAACGGCGGCCACGCTACGGCTTGTCCGTGGACGAGTTCCGCCAACACTACATGCTGCACGGCATTCCGCTGGTGATCAGCGACGCGCTGCACGACTGGCCGTTGTTCAGCAATGGTCATGAGGCCTCGCTCGAGCTGTTCGCCAACCTGCAAGGCATTACCCGCCACGGCGACTATGTCGAGAAAACTTTCTCCACCGAGCGCGACTTCCGCTCGACGTCCATGGCTGATTTTGTCTCCAGCCTGGACAACCCCATAGCGGCAAGCACTGACGGCAAGCCGCCCGCATACATGGGTAATAACATCCTGCCGGCACAACTGCTCGAACACATCCGCTACCCCGACTATTTCGAAGCCGAGCAATTCATCTCGCCGCGCATCTGGATCGGCCCCAAAGGCACGCTGACGCCCCTGCATCGCGACGACAGCGACAACCTGTTCGCTCAGGTCTGGGGAGAAAAGTCGTTCATACTCGCCGCGCCCCATCACCGCGAGGCCCTGGGCTGCTGGGCGACATCGCCAGACGGGGGCCTGGAAGGCTGTGACGTTGACCCCAGAGCGCCCGATTACGCGCAATTCCCGCGTTGCCGCGAGGTGCGGTTCCTGGAAGTTGTGCTGCAGGCTGGCGACTTGCTGTTCCTGCCCGAAGGCTGGTTTCATCAAGTCGAGTCGCTGTCGACATCGTTGTCGGTGAATTTCTGGGTGGATTCAGGCCGCGGCTGGCCACGCTCGCCACTGCCTGAGGTGGTCGAAGCAGCGCCCTGCCCTAGAGTACCCGCTTGATCAGCGGCTCCAGCCGACTGAAACGCAAGCGTTTGAGGAATTTGCGCACCTGCTGCGGATGCTCGCCTGGCTCGCCCAGCTCACTGGCCGAGCGCAGCGCCGGCGCATGGCGCCTGAGCGCTTGCAACTCTTTCTCGCGCGGCGCCAACCACTGGCCCAGCGGGTCATCGATGAGTAACCCGTTTTCAAGGTCGAGGTTGAAGCCGCGCGGGTTGAGATTGTTGCCGGTGAGCAGGCTGTAGCGCTGATCGATCCAAACGCCCTTGGCGTGGAAGGTGTGGCCGGGGTCATTCCAGATGCGCAGGGTCAACTGACCCGCGTCGATCGCCGCCTGGCGGCGTTTGGCAAAGGCGCGCAGGGTGTCTTCGTACAGGTACGGCAATACACCACTGGCGCTGAATGGCTCACCAGGCGCGACGTAAAAATCGTTGGCAGTACGGTCGCCGACAATGATTTCCAGCGCCACACCACGCGCCAGTGCCCGATCAATCTCGGCCATGACCAGGCGCGGCGGATTGAAATAGGGCGTACTGATGACGATCTGCTCGTCCGCTGCTGCGAGTAACGCGCAGATCGCACGGTTGAGCGGGTTGCCACGGCCAATGCCGAGCAGCGGGATGACCCGCAGGCCGTGACTGGCCGGTTCAGTCGGCAATGGATAGGTCATGCGCCGCAAGCGTGCGCGCAAGCGACGGATAGCAGCGCGCATAGTGCGCGTGGCCGGCGGCGCGGGCTGGTCCAGGCGCGGCGTGGCAGCGCTGGCCAGCACCTCGTGGACCAGGCTGACCATGGCATCGGCAAGGCTTGGGCACTCGAACAGGTGATAACGGTCGAGGCGATACCGATCGAAGCGATGCAGGTAAACGTTGTTGAGGCTGGCACCGGTGTAGATCACGCAATCATCGATGACGCTGCCTTTGAGGTGCAGCACGCCAAACAGCTCACGGGTTTGTACCGGCACGCCGTGGATGACGACGTCCAGACCGCGCTGTTCGCGCTGGGCCTGATACCAGGCGGCGTTGCCGGGCTGGCGGCCAGCGCCAAGCAAGCCACGACGCGCGCGGAACCAGTCAACCACGATGACGATCTGCAGTTCAGGCCGCGCCGCCTTGGCCTGGTAAAGCGCGTCCAGCACCTCTTGACCGGCTTCGTCTTCCTGCAGGTACAGCGCCACGATGACGATGCGCCGCTGCGCGCTGGCAATGCGTTCGAGCAACACCGTGCGATAAGCTGCAGCATCAGGCAGAGCGCTGATGGCTTGCGGGTCGATGGCAAAACCAAGCTGGGGAACAGGCATGGACGTGCGGATCAAGCGGATCACCTCCGGTCTCGAGTGAAATGCAAGGTTCACCCGTGCATTGCGTGGCGCCCATCATAGCAATAACGCCAGCACGCCCGACCATCGCGATCATTACAAAAAAATGAAGGGATGAGATGTCGCCGCCACCAGAGCAGCCCAGATTGCCTGGGGCTGCCCGGGGCGCCAACGGCTACTTCAGATCGAAACGGTCCAACTCCATCACCTTCACCCAGGCCGCGATGAAGTCCTTGGCAAACTTCTCACTGGCATCACTGCTGGCGTAGACCTCGCTCACTGCGCGCAACTGCGCGTGGGAGCCGAACACCAGATCTACCCGGGTACCCGTCCACTTCGGCTGGCCAGTTTTGCGGTCGCGGCCTTCGAACGCATTGTTGTCCGCGCCGGTCGCCTTCCATTCAACGCTCATATCCAGCAAGTTGCGGAAGAAGTCATTGCTCAACTGCCCAGGTTTGTCGGTGAACACGCCATGCTTGCTCGCATCGTTGTTCGCGCCCAGCACACGCAGACCACCGATCAGCACGGTCAGCTCTGGCGCGGTCAAGGTCAGCAGTTGCGCCTTGTCCAGCAACAGCCGCTCTGCTTTGACGTTGTAACTGCCCTTGGCGAAGTTTCGGAAACCGTCAGCCAACGGTTCCAGCGCACCGAACGATTCGACATCGGTCTGCTCCTGCGAAGCGTCGACACGACCCGGACGGAACGGCACAGTCAGGGCATGGCCGGCATCACGCGCCGCTTTTTCGACGGCAGCACTGCCAGCCAGCACAATCAAGTCGGCCATCGACATCTGCTGGCCGTCAGTGGCGAAACCGCTGCGAATGCCTTCCAGCACACCCAGCACTTTATCCAGCTGCTGCGGCTGATTGGCGGCCCAGAACTTCTGCGGCGCCAAGCGTATACGCGCGCCGTTGGCACCGCCACGTTTGTCCGAGCCACGGAAGGTCGAGGCCGAAGCCCAGGCGGTAGAGACCAGCTCGCCTACGCTCAGGCCCGAGGCGAGCACTTTGCTCTTGAGCGAGGCGATGTCTTGCTCGCTGAGTGCCGAGGGGGTGGCTTTGGGCAGAGGGTCTTGCCAGAGCAGCTCTTCCTGCGGCAGCTCCGGCCCCAGATAGCGCGCCAGCGGGCCCATGTCGCGATGGATCAGCTTGTACCAGGCGCGCGCAAAGGCATCCGCCAACTGCTCGGGGTGATCCTTGAAGCGACGCGCTATCGGCTCATAGATGGGGTCAAAGCGCAACGCCAGGTCGGAGGTCAGCATTGACGGCGCATGGCGCTTGCTTGGGTCGTGCGCGTCGGGGATCTGCCCGGCCCCATCACCGTTCTTTGGCTGCCACTGATGGGCGCCAGCAGGGCTTTTGCTCAGTTCCCAGTCGAAGCGGAACAGATTTTCCAGATACTCGTTGCTCCAGCGCGTCGGCGTCGAGGTCCAGGTCACTTCGAGGCCACTGGTGATGGTGTCGGGGCCTTTGCCGGTGCCAAACTTGTTGTGCCAACCCAGACCTTGCTGTTCCAGGCCGGCAGCCTCGGGCTCGGCGCCAACGTTGTCGGCCGGACCGGCGCCGTGGGTCTTGCCAAAGGCGTGCCCGCCAGCGATCAGGGCCACGGTTTCTTCATCATTCATGGCCATGCGGCCGAAAGTCTCGCGGATATCCTTGGCCGATGCGACGGGGTCCGGATTGCCTTCGGGGCCTTCCGGGTTGACGTAGATCAGGCCCATCTGCACCGCCGCCAGCGGATTCTCCAGGTTGCGCCCGGCATCGGTGCGGCTTTGTTCCTCACCATGCTTGGCGGGCTCGGCAACCAGGTCACCCTGGCCCGGCGCTTGAGCCTTGCCGTAGCGGGTGTCACCGCCCAGCCAGACCTTTTCCGAACCCCAGTAGACGTCTTCGTCGGGTTCCCACACATCGGCTCGGCCGCCGGAATAGCCAAAGGTCTTGAAGCCCATCGATTCGAGGGCGACGTTGCCGGTCAGTACGATCAAGTCAGCCCAGGAGATAGCCTTGCCGTATTTCTGCTTGATCGGCCACAGCAGACGCCTCGCCTTGTCCAGGCTGACGTTGTCTGGCCAGCTGTTGAGCGGCGCAAAGCGTTGTTGCCCGGAGCCTGCACCACCGCGCCCGTCGCCAATGCGATAGGTGCCGGCGCTATGCCAGGCCATGCGTACGAACAACGGCCCGTAATGGCCAAAGTCGGCTGGCCACCACTCCTGCGAATCGGTCATCAGCGCGGTCAGGTCCTGCTTGAGGGCTTGAAAATCAAGGCTGGCATAGGCTTTGGCGTAGTCAAAATCGGGGTCCATTGGATCGGACTTGTCTGAATGCTGGTGCAGAATGTTCAGGTTGAGTTGGTCAGGCCACCAGTCACGATTGCTGGTGCCACCACCTGCGGTTTGATGGAACGGGCATTTCGATTCGTTCGACATCTGCGGGTACCTTCGGGTCGGGTTCTGTCAGAGTTCCGGTCTAGGCCAGCTTGATCAGCAGAGCACACAGGCTCGGCCGTCTGCTCATCAGGTGGAGCGGTCAGGCCGCCACAAGCGTGCAAAGGGGTTGCCTGGATACGGCGTGCTGTGCAGCAGGCGCTGCGCAGCCGCAGGCTTGTCCCTTGACCAAGACTAGCTGAGCGCTGGCAGAGGTCTAATAGAGCAAGTATTCCCCACCAATAGCGTGAATCTGTCAGCACCCCGAAGCCAGCGTGCGCGCCAGCAGATTACTTGCGCCGTTGCATCCACGCAGCGCCCAGACCACTGAGGCAGATGATCGCGATGCCCACCATGCTCAGGTGGTCTGGCACCTGGCCGAAGACCACAAAGCCCAACAGCCCGGCAAACACGATCTGGCAGTAGCTGAACGGCGCCAGCATGGCCGGTGCGGCAAAGCGGAAGGCCTGGGTCAGCAGCAGGTGCGCAGACATCCCGAAAGCACCCAGCGCCAGCATCAGCAGCAGGTGGTCCCACTCGGGCATCTTCCAGAAAAACGGCACCAATGCCGTCATCACCAGGGTATTGCACAGCCCGGCAAAGAAGTTGCTGGTGGTCGGGCTGTCGTAGGCAGCTACTTTGCGGGTGAGTAGCTGATAAAAGCAGAAACCCAATGCAGAGCCGAACGGGAAAAGAATCGCCGGGGTGAACATTGAGCCGCCTGGGTGTACCACTACCAACACGCCAATGAAGCCCATTACTACCGCGACCCACTGGCCAGTGGTGACATGCTCTTTGAGCAGCGGTACCGACAATGCCGTCACAAACACCGGTGCGAGAAAGTTGACCGAAGTGGCCTCGGCCAATGGCAGATACTGCAGGCCCGCGGTAAACAGCAGACTGGTACTCAGCAGGCTCAGTGCACGCAGCGTCTGCAACACAGGCTTGCGGGTACGCAGCACCGCCATGCCCGACTTGGGCAGAAAGATCCCAGCCATCAGCAATGTATGCACCAGATAGCGGACCCACACCACCATGATGATCGGGTACAGACCACCGAGGAACTTGGACAGCGCGTCATGGCTGGCAAACAGGAAAGTGGCGACCACTACCAGGGCGATGCCTCGCAGCGGCTGATTGACTCCGGACAGCGGTGTACTCGAACTCATGGCGTACTCAAATATGGACCTGGCAGCTACTCCGCCAAGATCCGGCTGCCATCAAAGGCGGCCTGGATATGGGCGAATTCTAGAAGAGATGCGCGCAATTGCGATAGCCGGTAATGGATTGCCATATTTACCGGCCGCTTTAGCGTTCGCTGATCGAACACTTTTTCACAGCAGGTACGACAGCACCGATGCGCTAAAGCTCCCGGCGCAACAGGTATGTGTCCATGATCCAGCCCTTGCGTTGCCGCGCTTGTTCACGCGCGGCCACAATCTGCGCTTTCATCTGCAACAAAGGCCCGGAAAGCAGCAGCTCGTCCGCCGTGCCGAGATAGGCGCCCCAGTAAATATGCAGATGTGGGTCGTCGATATCGGCAAACGCGCACTGGCCATCAAGCATGACCAGCACATTGTCGATCTGCTTCACTGCGCCGAGCTGCCGCCCGGGAAGTACGGTCAGCGGCTCACCAATGCGGTTCAGCGGGATCTGATGACGAGCTGCCAGGGCCTGAATGCTGCTGATGCCGGGGATGACTTCGAGTTGCAGTTGTGTACCTTGCTGGCGTACCAACTGGAGAATCCGCAGCGTGCTGTCGTACAGGCTTGGTTCGCCCCACAGCAAGAAAGCACCCACGTCGTCCGGGCCGAGTTCGTCATCGATCAATCTTGCGTAGAGCGCTGCGCGTTGCTGGTGCCAGTCCTGTACTGCCTCAATGTAATCGCTGGCCAATGCATCACGCTGCGGATCATCGACTTGCAGCACCCGGTAGTCGCCAGTGGGCAGGTAGCGCTCGAGAATTGCCCGGCGCATGCGCACCAGCTCATCAGAGCGGGCGCCCTTGTCGAGGACGAAGAATACCGTGGCCCGTTTGAGCGCATCGACTGCCTCGAACGTCACCTGCCGCGGATCACCAGGGCCGATGCCGATCAATAACAACTGCTTCATTAGCCACTCCCGCTCGGGTTTGCTGTGATTGCCAGACCCTGAGTGTCGGCTTGAGCCGACACTATGTCGAGCAGTCAAGGCTGTGGGTGAACAGCAAATAAATTAACGCACATAAAACTAGTATAGTTCCCTGACTACTTGCAAAGTTTATGGTTTACCCTGACGCCGTCGGCAACTACACTCGGGACTAGTGAACAGTACTATCCCTGCGTGACCGACGTTAAATCTTCTTACAATGTTCGTCACGTTTTGACGCAGTCGTATTTAAGGAGTGATGAAAGTGTCCAGACTCGCAGAGTTTCGCGCTGCCGAAAAAGCGCTTCAGGAACAGATCGCCCAACTCGAGGCGCTCAAGCAGGATGCCGGTCTCAAACGCGAAATCGAGTTCGAGCAGAGACTGCTGGGCCTTATGAAAACTTACGAAAAGGGCCTGCGCGATATCGTCGCCATCCTTGACCCCAAGGGCAGCAGCAAACCTGCCACAAAGGCATCCGGGGCAGCACCAAAACAGCAGCGCCGCGCCCGCGTGGTCAAGGTTTACGAGAACCCGCACACCGGCGAACTGATCGAAACCAAGGGCGGTAACCACCGCGGTCTGAAAGCCTGGAAAGAAGAACACGGCGCCAGCACTGTCGACGGCTGGTTGCGTCCATGAAACATGGACATACGCTTCACACTTTTTTCACAGCTTGTGGGCCATGATCATTCCAGCTAACGGATTAGCGACCCCATCTGCGCCCGCACACGCGGGCCTCTAATTTCAGCGCCCTGCCCTCGTGCAGGGCGCTTTCATTTTGCCTCCCCGCTCACGTCCCGTATCATGGACGGCCTGTCTTACCGCTGGTGCCTGTGGGCCCGGCCTCGTCTCTGGAGCCTTCATGAGCCTGAACGACCTCAACACCTTGCCTGGCGTTACCGCTCAAACGGACGCTGCCACTGCGCAATTCGTTTTCAACCACACCATGCTGCGCGTCAAGGACATCGAGAAATCGCTGGACTTCTACACCCGCGTGCTCGGTTTCAAGCTGGTCGACAAGCGCGATTTCGTCGAAGCCAGGTTCAGCCTGTATTTCCTGGCACTGGTTGACCCCGCGCAAATTCCGGCTGATGACGATGCTCGTCACCAGTGGATGAAGTCGATCCCGGGCGTGCTGGAGCTGACTCATAACCACGGCACTGAAAGTGATGCAGCGTTTGCCTATCACGATGGCAACACTGACCCACGCGGTTTTGGTCATATCTGCATTTCGGTGCCTGATGTAGTTGCAGCGTGCGAACGCTTTGAAGCTTTGCAGGTGCCGTTCCAGAAGCGCCTGAGCGACGGCCGCATGAACCATCTGGCATTCATCAAAGACCCCGATGGTTACTGGGTCGAAGTGATTCAGCCGACGCCCTTGTAAGCACAGCTGACTAGGCGCTCCGCGCATAGGCGATTGCAGCATCGATCTGCGTTTCCGTGGGGCGCACGCCGGTATACAGCACAAACTGCTCCAGCGCTTGCAGGGCAATCACCTCAAGCCCTGTGATGACCGGTTTGCCGAGCGCTTCGGCGCGGCAGATCAGTGGCGTGCGCGCCGGCATCGCCACCACGTCGAACACCCGTTCTGCCACTGCAATCGCGGTTTCGGGGAACGCCAGTTGCTCCGCCTCAGGGCCGCCGGCCATACCAATCGGCGTGACGTTGATCAGCATCGGCGGCGCCAAGTCGCCCAGTTCTGCCTGCCAGCGATAACCCAGCATGTCGGCCAGTTGCCGCCCAGCTTGTTCATTACGGGCAATAATCAGCCCTTCACGAAAGCCGGCGTCACTCAACGCACAGGCTACTGCCTTGGCCATCCCGCCGCTGCCACGCAGCGCGAACGCTGTAGCCGGGTCTACCTCATGTTTGGCCAGCAACTGCTGCACGGCCAGATAATCGGTGTTGTAAGCCTTCAAGTAGCCGTCGCTGTTGACCAGCGTATTAACCGACTCGATGGCAGCCGCAGACGCATCAACCTCGTCGACCAACGCCAGGCAAGCTTCCTTGAACGGCATCGATACACCGCAACCGCGAATCCCCAATGCTCGAATACCAGCCACCGCGGCGGGCAGATCATCTGTGGTCATCGCCTTGTAGTAGTAATCCAGGCCCAGCTGTTCATAGAGATGATTGTGAAAGCGCACGCCAAAGGTGCCGGGACGGCCGGCCAGGGAGATGCACAACTGCGTGTTTCTGCTGGGAATGTGGCTCATCTACTGCTCCGTTTGCCTGAGCTGAATGGTTGCTCCAGCGTACCAGAGGGCATTGCTTACACAACCTTTACCCTTTCCCGGCGCTCAGTTGACAGTAACAACGGCCATAGTAGGAGCCATCGCGCAGCGTGGTCTCGACACTACTGTTGATAGAGCTGATGACCACTATTGAGGAAGTTGATTTCAAACGCCGTCAGCAGCTGGGTAAGGTTGGCGCACGTCTTACAGGAGGTCAGCATGGCCACTATCCAGATCATGTCGGTTGTTGGTAGCGCAGTTCCCACTCGCTTGCGTGAGCAGGGGCTGCTGGCCTGCTGGTATCTGATGCGCAATGGCGAGCCGGTGAGCGGCCCGCTGGCGTCCAAAGCCTGTGCTGTAGCGATGGCCGATCAGCTGCAGAGCGGCAGCTTGATGGCTTGAACGAATGTGTTGTGTGTTGCTCCTTGTGCCCTTGTTGCCCGCCATTTTTGGCGGGCTTTTTTTTGCGCGCTGGGGCAGGCCTCAGGCTGGATCTGGATGCTCGCTGGAGACTGTGTTGTTGGTCTCTACGTCAGACATTTCTTCGTCCAGGCCGGCATCTTCATCTTCAGGCAGCGCAGGCTTGGGGTCATGAGCCGTCTCGTTGTCGGTCGTACCGCCTACGCCCTGCTGAGAGATGTTGCCAGTGCTTTTTCGTCGATATCCATAGCGCTACCCTCGTCAATGCACGGATGATCCGTGCCTTAGCGTGAGAGCCGCGCGATTGACCCAAGTGCCCGCGACGAGACCAACGGCGCTAACTCTCGAGAAGCAACTCTTAACAGTGGGTATTGGCTAAGCCGATCGTTTTCCCCGGTGTTGATCAATTCGACGCTCTATCGTCATTAATACGACGTTTGCGCCGAACCCCCTGCAGCAACAATACAGCGCTGGGAATCAACAGACCGACCGCAGTCCAGCCAAACGCAGGCTGACCAGAAGCGCCTACGGCGGCGAAGACAACACCGATAACCAGCATGGACCCGCCTGCGGCGTAAAAAGGGGTAATGCTGTGCTTGCTCATGATGATCCTCCTTGAAGTGCGGTATTTAATCATGAATCGACAAAGTGCCCATCGTCTTCGGCAACCTCAAGCAACGAAGTAACCCGTTCGCGCTACGCCCCACTCCCACAGCTTCGCCGCAGATGGCGTTAAAAAATGGATACAGGATTAAAATTCCTTCACCTTGCGCCCTTTAGTCATAAGGCATTCGACACGCTTTGGGCCATACTCCACAATGCAGCGGTTTTTTGGGGAAAACCCTGCAAAGCCAACGACATACCTCCTTTTAGTGAGCCTCAACGTGAAAACTTCTCTGTCCATCCTCAGCCTGCTGCTGTTGCTCACTGGAACTTCGACCCTCGCAACTACCGCTGCCGCTGTGCCGCCGCCGAGCCAGACTCAGCGCGATCCGGCCAAACTGCACCTGGCCTCGGGCAGCGCGCTGCTGATCGACCTCAACAGCAACAAGGAGCTGTACGCAAGCCATGCCGACCGGGTGGTGCCGATTGCCTCGGTGACCAAACTGATGACGGCCATGGTAGTGCTCGATGCGAAACTGCCTATGGACGAGCAGTTGACCATGACCATCGCCAACAACCCGGAAATGAAGGGTGTGTACTCGCGGGTACGCCTGGGTAGCCAGCTCGATCGTCGCGAGACCTTGCTGATCACTTTGATGTCGTCGGAAAACCGCGCAGCCAACAGCCTCGCCAACCACTATCCAGGCGGCTATGGTGCCTTTATCAAGGCCATGAACGCCAAGGCGCGCAGCCTCGGCATGAGTCATACCCGCTATGTCGAGCCTACAGGCCTGTCGACGCTGAACGTGTCGACCGCACGCGACCTTGGCAAGCTGCTGTTGGCATCGCGCAAGTACCCATTGTTGAGCGACTTGTCGACCACTCGCGAAAAGACCGTGGCGTTTCGCAAGCCTAACTACACGCTGGGCTTTCGCAACACCGACCATCTGGTCAACAAGAGCAACTGGGACATCAAGCTGACCAAGACCGGCTTTACCAATGAAGCAGGGCACTGCCTGGTGCTGCTGACCCGGATGGACAACCGCCCCGTGGCGATGGTGATTCTGGATGCCTTCGGCAAGTACACCCACTTCGCCGACGCCAGCCGCATGCGCCAGTGGCTGGAAACCGGTGCGGCCAAACCTGCACCGGCCGTGGCCATGCAGTACAAAGCGGAGCGACGCAAGGTCGTTGCCGACTGAGCCTGACGCTCCAGGGCGACGCCAGGCCAACCGCCGTGCGTCGTCTCAGGCCTGGGTATTGACCGTACCGCCGGCGCTGCTGTCACCGGTCTTGGTCAGGGCTTCGAGCAACTGCGCGGTCGCCGCCATGACCTGGCCAGTCAGCGTGCTGACGCTGGATTGCTTGGCCGTAATCAAAGCGATCATGGCACCATCATCTGTGTCTTTAGCCATCATCTCGGCCATTTGCTTCTGCTCTTCGGCGAGCTGTTTTTGCAGTTGCTTGATCAGTTCGCGCAATTGCTTGATGTGCGGCGGCTCGCTGCTGTCCGAGCCGCTATCTGCTTGTGCCGCCTTGGCACCGCCAGCGACTTTTGACAGGTCGACAGGCATGGCGCCGCCCTTCTCGACCTGCTCGACGTCATCACGCTGATTGGTTTTGCCGGCGACTTGCGCCGAAGCAGCGCCAGCGATCGAGATGCCTGTAACTGTAACCATGTTCCGTACCTGCCCTGAAGTGGTCCTTGCGTTGACCAGGTTATCGGCCGCGCGCAGCAGATCTTGAAGTGGGCAGCACCTGCGCTGCAGGCTGGCTAAATTCCCTCAAAGCTGGCTCGTTCCAAAATGTGTAGAAGGCGCAGGGACCAAACTCCGGCGCGCCTGTTCATTCGAACTTCAGGGAACGCAGCCATGAGCCAGACCCCAGAAACAGTCAAAGATTTGATCGGCGTGGGTTTCGGCCCTTCCAACCTGGCCTTGGCCATCGCCCTCGAAGAACTCGCCCAGAGCCAGGGCCATGCCCTGGACGCCCTGTTCATCGACAAGCAGCAAGACTACCGCTGGCACGGCGATACGCTGGCCACTCAGAGCGAGTTGCAGATCTCCTTCCTCAAGGACCTGGTATCGCTGCGCACCCCTACCAGCCCGTACAGCTTCGTCAATTACCTGCACCAGAAACAGCGCCTGGCCGACTTCATCAACCTCGGCACCTTTTACCCGTGCCGGTTGGAGTACAACGACTACCTGCGCTGGGCCGCCGAGCATTTCGCCGACCAGGCCGTGTACGGCGAAGAAGTACTGCGTATCGAACCGGAACTGCACGCTGGCCGGGTCGAGCACCTGCGGCTGGTCTCGCGCGACGGTCAGGGCCGTGAGTACAGCCGGCGCACGTGTTCGGTAGTAATTGGTAGCGGCGGCACGCCGAAAATCCCGGAGAAATTCGCCGGGTTCAAGGACGACAAGCGCGTCTTCCACCACTCCCGCTACATCAGCGGCCTGGCCAAACTACCCTGCGCCGAAGGCAAGCCGATGCGTATCGCGGTGATCGGTTCCGGGCAAAGCGCGGCCGAGGCCTTTATCGACCTCAACGACAGCTACCCGTCGGTCAAGGTCGACATGATCCTGCGTGCCACTGCGCTCAAGCCTGCCGATGACAGTCCTTTCGTCAACGAGATCTTTGCCCCCGACTACACCGACCTCGTCTACAACGAGCCTGCCGAACTGCGCAGCAAGCTGATCGGCGAGTACCACAACACCAACTATTCTGTGGTCGACCTCGACCTGATCGACCGCATCTACGGCATCCTCTACCGGCAGAAGGTCTCCCACCAGTATCGCCACAACGTACTGTGCCGGCGCAACGTGGATGCGGTCGTAGCCACTGCCGATGGCATCGAACTGACCCTGCGCGACCTCGCCACCGGCCAGCAACAGACTCACCGCTATGACGCGGTGATCCTCGCCACCGGCTACGAACGCCGTTCGCACCGAGAACTGCTGGCGCCGCTGCAGGGCTACCTGGACGACTTCAGTGCCGATCGCAACTATCGAGTCCTGGCCAGCCCGGACATGCACGCCTCGGTGTACCTGCAAGGCTTCTGCGAAACCACTCATGGCCTGAGCGATACGTTGCTGTCGGTGCTGCCCGCCCGTGCCGCGGAAATCGGCCAGGCGCTCTATCAGGACCTCGCCCAGCGCTGCGCCCGCCCGGCGGTAATGGCCGCCGCGAGCAACGCCTGAGGGTACAGGACACCTTCTGAAATATCTGGTTGCATTTAAAAAGGCAGGATTTTCATTCTCATTCGTCTTTATTAATGCAGCCTTACACGGTTGAGCATGCGCTCGACCCTTATTTTCAGAAGATGACCGATGGCCCAACCTACGAAAAAGTCCAAGTCCAAGCTGTGGTTCCTCGTCCACAGCTGGCTCGCCCTGCCGATCTGGTTCTTTGTCCTGATCGTCTGCTTCACCGGCATGCTGGCCGTGGTCAGCCAGGAGATAGTCTGGCTGGCCAACTCTGACGTGCGCGCGAGCAAACCCAGCGACGGCGCCGAGCGGCTGAGCTTTCAGCAGATCATCGACGCCCTGCACAAGGCCGAGCCGGACATGGCCGTGCGCATGCTGGTGCAGCCTGAGGGTTCGCACTTTGCCCTCGCCGCCAGCGTCACCAACCCGGATGGCACCACGCCAACCCTTTACGTCAACCCGTACACCGGGGTGATCCAAGGCAAGGCGCCGGACTTCAACTTCGAAGCCTTCACCCGTGCCCTGCACGGCTGGTGGCTGGTGCCGTTCACCAATGGCTACAGCTGGGGCTGGTACCTGGTGTCGCTGCTCGGCCTGCCGATGCTGGCCTCGCTGGTGACCGGCCTGGTGGTGTACAAAAAGTTCTGGCGCGGCTTTTTCAAGCCGGTGCGCAGCGGCCACGGCTCGCGGATCTTCTGGGGTGACGTACACCGGCTGGCGGGGGTCTGGTCGATCTGGTTCATCACGGTCATTTCGATTACCGGCATCTGGTTCCTGATCCAGGCCATTCTCGGTGACAACCATATAACGATCTCCAGCGAGCCGATCGTGCCGGTGATTGCCCGCGAAGACGTGCCGCTGACTGCCGACGGCAGCCCGGCACCGCGGATCGACCTGGATGCAGCGGCGCGCATCGCCACCGAGGCCATTCCCGGCCTTGAGATCACCTTCATCAGCCTGCCCAGCACGGCCTACAGCCATGTCGAAATGGGTGGCCGCGGCTGGTACCCGCTGATGTTCCAGACCGCATCGGTCAACCCCTACACCAGCAATGTCGACAGCAAGTTCCTGCTCGAAGACCGCTCCGCGCTGGAGTTCGTCACCGAGTCGATGCGTCCACTGCACACCGGCGACTTCGGCGGCCTGGCGATCAAGCTGATCTGGTTCTTCTTCGGCCTGGTATTGACCCTGATGGTACTCAGCGGGCTGTTGATCTGGACCAAGCGCACCGCCCAGGCCACCGCCGCAGCGCTCAAGCGCACCGATCGAGTCGCGCGTGCGCAACCGGCACGCAGTGAAACTTCAGTGGAGGCGCAGCCATGAGCAAGGCGCAAGCAGTAACGGTGAGCCCGCTCAAGCAGTTCTGGCTGAAGTGGCGATTCCACATCAACATCCTGCTGATCCTGATCCCGCTGGGGTTCATGCCCAAGTACTTCGCCGACGCGGCTATGTTCCGCGGCGACAGTGGTTTGGGCGCCAATCAGGTCAGCGACATTCAGGTAGGCCCGTACACGCTCGACCTGGCCGAGCTGCGCGACGAAGCGCCCAGGGCGGATGGCTCGGCGGGTCATTTCAAACTGTTCAACGCAGCCCTGTGCAAAGCCTGCACCACGGAGGTTAAAGCGGTCTACCTGCGTATCGGCAAGCCGCGCAGCCTGCGCGCTGCGGGGACGATTTTCTTCGGGGCACCGTACCGCATGATCACTTCGCTGCCGGTACCGCCGCGCACACGGTCTGACGCACAGGTCTGGATCACTATCGAAGGCTGGGACGGCAGCATGCACCAGGCATCCGTCCCCCTGGCCCAGGCCTCACCGGCAACCGTGGCCTGGCTCGAGAAACAAGGAGGCACCAAATGAAACACCTGACTCGCAGGCTGGCCCTGCCAATTCTGCTGCTCTGCGCGGGCCCTGCCCTGGCGCACAATCCGATGTGCGAGTGCGCACCGGTCGATGCGGAGCAGATCAAATGCACCGGTGGCTTCTCCGATGGCAGCGGCGCACCCGGCGTGACCCTGGACGTGATCGGCTACGACGAGCAGGTGCTGGTCGGCAGCAAGCTGGGAGACGACTCGACACTGACCTTCAAGCGCCCCGACGGTGAATTCTACGTGCTGTTCGACGCCGGCCCCGGGCACGTCGTTGAAATCGACCATGCCGATATAGGCGAGCCATGAGTCGCGCCCAGGTGATCCGCCCGGCCGGTGCCGGGCACGAGACGCTATATGTACTGCTGATAGCCCTGCTGATCCTGGCGCTGGCCGCCACGGTGGTAACGCTGCGCGGCGAGCGTGAGGATGAAGTCAGCATCGAGAGCCACCAGATCGACGCCCGTCGCGACCTGACAGCGGCCGAACAAGGGGTATTCACAGACCTGTTGGTGGCGTTCGACGAGATCCGCCAGTTGCGCGAAGAGACCGGTTCCATGCCTGAAGTGGCCAGCCTCGCCGAAGAAGGCCTGCCGCCGTTTGTCAGCGATGCCAGCAGCGTCAGCCGCGGTGGCCATCAATGGCAGTGGCTGGCTGCCGGCGCCTATCTGGGACGCAGCCAGGACAGCGCGGTCGCCGGCAGCTTCCTGCTGATCGTGCCCGCGCAGGCGGATGAACGGGCCGATGTCTGGCTGCGCCGCGACACCGCAGCCGTGGTCCCCGACGACCTGCAGCCGGTGGCCCTGATCGCCGCTGGCTGGCAGCAAGTGGTCAGCCATTACGACGCCGGGGTTACCCGTCAACACCGTCACTGAATCCAAGGACTCCTCCATGCTTCGCTCCGCCCTCGCCCGCCGCGCCCTCGCCCTGCTCATGGCCTGCGCCCTCCCGGCCCTGACCCATGCCGAGGCCGGCAAGCCACTGCGCATCGGCATCACCCTGCATCCTTATTACAGCTACGTGAGCAACATCGTCGGCGACAAGGCCGAAGTGGTGCCGTTGATTCCTGCCGGTTTCAACCCGCACGCCTACGAGCCGCGGGCCGAAGACATCAAACGCATTGGCGGCCTGGATGTGATCGTGCTCAACGGCGTCGGCCATGATGACTTCGCCGACCGCATGATCGCCGCCAGCGAAACCCCTGATGTCAAAACCATCGAGGCCAATGCCAACGTGCCGCTGCTGGCCGCGACCGGGATTGCCGCCCGTGGTGCAGGCAAGGTGGTCAACCCGCACACCTTCCTGTCGATCAGCACCACCATCGCCCAGGTCAACAATATCGCCCGCGAGCTGGGCAAGCTCGACCCGGACAACGCCAAGTTCTATACCCAGAACGCCCGTGCCTATGCCAAGCGCCTGCGCAAGCTGCGCGCCGACGCCCTGGCCAAGGTCACCGAAGCGCCCCACGCGGATTTTCGCGTAGCGACCATTCATGCCGCCTACGACTATCTGGTGCGCGACTTCGGCCTGGAGGTCACCGCGGTGGTCGAGCCAGCTCACGGCATCGAGCCAAGCCCGGCGCAGCTGAAAAAGACCATCGACCAGCTAAAGGCACTCGACGTCAAAGTGATCTTCTCGGAGATGGACTTCCCTTCGGCCTACGTCGAAACCATCCAGCGTGAGTCTGGCGTGCGTATCTACCCGCTGACGCACATCTCCTACGGCGAATACACCAAGGAGAAGTACGAAGTCGAGATGCAGCGCAACCTCGATACCGTGGTCCGAGCGATTCAGGAGAACAACGCATGACTGCGGCGGCCAACCTCAGCGTGGCCATGGGCCCGCGCATCGAGTTCGCCGGCATCGACCTGACTCTCGGGCGGACTTCGATTCTGGAACAGGTCAGTTTCAGCGTGGCAGCCGGCAGCGTGCATGCCATCGTCGGCCCCAACGGCGGCGGCAAGAGCTCGCTGATCAAGACCCTGCTCGGGCAGATGCCGCATCAGGGTCAGCTTACCTTGCACTGGCCGGGCGAGCGCGAAGTGATCGGCTACGTGCCACAAGCGCTGGAGTTCGATCGTGGCCTACCTATGACTGTCGACGACTTCATGGCTGCCATGTGCCAGCGTCGACCGGCCTTTCTCGGCCTGTCGCGCCGGGTCCAACCTGCCATCGATGCAGCACTGGCCCGGGTGGGCATGCTCGACAAGCGCAAGCGGCGCATGGGCGCGCTGTCTGGTGGCGAGCGCCAGCGCGTGCTGCTGGCCCAAGGGCTGATCCCCGAGCCACAATTGCTGGTGCTTGACGAACCCATGTCGGCCCTCGATGAAGCCGGCATCCAGGTGTTCGAGCAACTGCTGCACAGCTGGCGCCAGAGCGGCACCACCGTGCTGTGGATCGAGCATGATCTGGAAGCTGTACTGCGCTTGGCCGACCGAGTGACCGGCCTCAGCCGCAAAGTACTGTTCGATGCGCCACCGGCCCAAGCCCTGACCCCCGAGCGGCTGCTTGGTCTGTTCTCCGTCCACCCTCGCAGCGAGAGCCTCGCCCGATGAGCTTTGAAGCCTTCCGCCAACTGATCCAGGAATGGGCCAGCGCTGGCTATCTGCCGGAGGCGCTGGCCTACGGCTTCGTCATCAACGCGCTGATTGCCGGGGTGATGATCGGGCCGGTGCTGGGTGGCCTCGGCACCCTGGTCGTGGTCAAACGCTTCGCCTTCTTCTCCGAAGCGGTCGGCCATGCCGCGCTGACCGGGGTTGCCATCGGCATCCTGCTCGGCGAGCCCTACACCGGGCCGTACGGCAGCCTGTTCGGCTACTGCCTGCTGTTCGGCATCCTGCTCAATTTCCTGCGCAACCGCACCGGGCTGTCGCCGGACACCTTGATCGGGGTGTTCCTGTCGGTGTCGCTGGCACTGGGCGCAAGCCTGCTGCTGATGCTCGCGGGCAAGATCAACGTGCACATCCTCGAGAACGTCTTGTTCGGCTCGGTGCTGACGGTCAGTGCTCAGGACCTGCTGGTGCTGGGCATCGTCGCAGTGCTGGTGCTGGCCCTGGCGTTGCCGCTGTACAACCGGATCATGCTGGCCAGCTTCAACCCGCAGCTGGCGGCGGTCCGCGGTGTAGCGGTGAAGACCCTGGACTATCTGTTCGTCGTGCTGGTGACGTTGGTGACCGTGGCTTCGGTCAAGGTCATCGGCGCGATTCTGGTCGGCGCCCTGCTGGTGATCCCGGCAGCGGCAGCACGCCTGGTCAGCCAGTCGCTGAAAGGCTTTTTCTTCATCTCGGTGCTGATCGCTACGGTGAGCACGCTGTGCGGCATTCTGCTGCCGATCGTCTTCGACCTGCCGGTGCCGTCTGGTGCGGCGATCATTCTGGTGGCCGGCGTCTGCTTCGCCCTTGCCGCCCTCGCCCGCGCTCTGGTACCACGCCTGCAAGGAAACCCGGCATGACTTCTACCCTCAAGCAACTGACTCTGGCCTTGGCCCTGGCGGGCCTGCCCGCGCTGACGCTGGCGGCCAAACCGGCAACGGTTACCGTGCTGACCAGCCTGCCGGTCACCCACAGCCTGGCCACCGCGCTGCTCGAAGGCACGTCGGTACAGCTCAACAGCGCGGCGCCGGCGAACCTGCCAGCGACCCGCCAGCCGTCGTACTTCAGTGGCCGCGGTGGCGCCAGCCTGGACGAGGCCGCGCAAACGGCCGACGCCGCCATTGGCCTGCGTTCGATCTGGCGCGATGACCCGCTCTACCCAATGGCCCGGCGCAGCAACATCCGCATCGTCGATATCGATGCCGCACGCCCGGTAGACGGTGCGCTGCCAGGCATTGCGGTCCAGGGAGACAACGCTTTTGCCGGCTATCCATGGCTCAACCCCACCAACATGGGGCGCATGGCCGACGTCGTGGCCAACGATCTCGAGCGTTTGTCGCCGAACGACAAGGCCCGGATCCAGGCCAATCTGGCAGGCCTGAAACGGCAGATGCTGGAACTCAACGCCAGCAGCCAGACACGCCTGGCCGAGGCCGACAACCTCAGTGTGGTGAACCTGTCCGAGCGCCTCGGTTATCTGGTCAGCGGGCTCAATCTGGATGTGGTCGATCAGCCACTGCCGGCGGATGACAAGTGGGATGCCGCGGCGCTCAAGGCCTTGGCCGACACGCTCAAAGGTCAGGACGTGGCCTTGGTGGTTCACCATCGCCAACCCGCTGCCGAAGTCGCCGAGGTTATCAAGGCGGCCGGAGCAAAACTGGTCATAGTTGAAAGTGATCCACAAGACAGCGTTGCCGGGCTCAAAGCCAGTGTCGAACAGGTCATCGCCGCTCTGCTCGGCTAGACCTGGTTTCAGGGGCTGTCAACAGCCCCTGAAATGCTCATCCATCAGCGCTTCATACAGCGCTGATAACGCTCATCTACTCGACCAGCGAACCACGCCGTGGTCAGCTTGCGGGTGATCTTCGGGCTCTTCAACTCGATCCCTGGCAACACCGCGCGCGGCAGCGACTTGCCGGCTTTGGCATCTGCCAGAGCAAATACCTCGCGATACAACTCGCTCTCCTCGAACGCAAGGCTGTCGCCCTCCTCCAGCTGGCTGCGTATTTGCGTGTTGCGCAAGCCCAGCTTCACCCCCAGCTTGCGTGCTGCCTGCTCGGTAGCGCCGGGCATGATCGAGCCCGGTGCAATCAGGTCACCATCGAGCGCCAGGCTGACGCCACTGGCGCGACTCAGCGCCGCCTGAAACGCCGCGTTGCGGCTGGCGTACCAACCGGCATTGAAGTCGCCAAAACGGTACAGCTGACGCGGGTAATGCGCCGGATACCCCAACAGGTGGGCGATGCCGAAGTACATGCCGCCGCGTCGGCTGAACACCTCCTGGCGAATGGTACCCTGATAGCTATAGGGGTAACTGCGGGCATGACGCTGGGCAAAGTCGATACTGACCTGCATCGGCCCACCGGTGTGCACCGGGTTAAGCCCGCCGAGCAGCGTCTTGCCCAACGGCAAACGTTCGATGACCTCGTCGTACAGCGCGCTGAGCTGCTTCTCGCTGCGCACCGCCGCCAGCCGCTGCTGATACGACTTGCCGTTGCCGGAGGGCGTCAGCAACGCAGCGTCCACCAGCAGCTTGGGGATATGCAGCCGGCCGGCCCGGCGGTCGATCTCGGCGCGGGCGATGCGGCCCAGGTTGGGCACCTGCGGGTCGGCGGTAAAGGTTGATTCCTGCTCGGTCACGGCCAATACCGCGCACAGGTTGCTCTTGCTCGGATCAAGTTGCTGAGCTGTAAACGCCGTCTGGATGTCTTCGGCCCAGCCCTGACGGTCGTTGAGTTGGGCGGGCAGCAGCCGCAGCAGTTGTGCGCGAACCTTGGCCGGGTCTGCTTCGGGAGCACTCTCGCGCTGACCGGCACACCCTTGCAGCAGGGCCAGAATCACCACGCCGGCCCCGGCCAGACGGCGGTTCAGGGTTGTTCTCCGACCATGTAGGTTTTGCTGATATGGCGGAACTGCGGATGGGCAGCGCTGCCCATTAGCTCGAACACGACCATCTCGCGGGTGACGATCTGCGCACCGGCGGCACGCATGCGCGCCAGCGCTGCAGCTTTATTCGCCACGGTACGGCTGTCGCAGGCATCCTCGACGACAAAGACCTGCTTGCCCAAACCGAGCAGGCCAAGCACGGTTTGCAGTACGCACACGTGGGTCTCCATGCCGCACACGATCACCTGCTCGCGCTCGAGCAAACTGGCCGGCAGACACTGCGCGGCCACGCAGGAAAAGTGCTGCTTGCTGACCACCTGCGCGGCCGGAGCCGCCGCTGTGAGCTCGGTCAGGGTTGACCCGAGGCCTTGCGGGTATTGCTCGGAGATTACCGTTGGCAGCTGCAGCTCGGCAGTTGCCGCGAGCAACCAGCGCGCTCGCGCCCGGGTACCGGCCGGGTCGCTCATGGCGCCAACCAGTTTTTCCTGGATATCGACGACCAGCAGCGTGGCCTTGAGCGGATCAATCAACATTGCCCATCCCTTGCAGAGGAAAACTCAAGCCTCTCGCAAGCAAGGGAGGACGTCAATCAGGCAGTCAGGCGCAGCGGCTCGAGGACCTCGGTCAGCACGCTCAGCACGCGGTCTTCGTGCTCATGAATGAAGAAGTGCCCACCCGGGAAGTGCTGCAGAGAAAACTCCCCAAGCGTTTCTCGGCTCCAGGCCTGCAACTGATCAGGGCTGGCGCGATCCGTCTCGCCACCGAGCACCCGCAACGGGCAGCGCAGTAATGGCCGCTGGCGATAGGCATAGCGGCCACACAGGAGAAAGTCAGCGCGCAGGATCGGCAAGGTCAGGCTCATCAGCTCCTGATTGTTCAACACCTCCTCAGGCGTACCTTGCAGACTGCGCAGCTCGGCGATCAACTCGGCGTCGCTGCGTGGCTCGCGCCAGCGGTTGCCGTCGTAGTCCTCGCGCCGAGTGGGCGCGGCGGTACCGCAGGCAAACAACGCCAACGGCGGCGGGCAACCCAGCGCCTGCAGCTCGTGGGCCAACTCAAACGCCACCAGCGCGCCAAGGCTATGGCCAAGCAGCGCGTAAGGCGCGTTGGCTGCCAACCGTTGCTCAGCGGCCAATTGCCTGGCCAGACCCAGCAGGTCGGTGTGCAACGCCTCGCCCATGCGCGCACCGCGACCTGGCAACTCCACCGGACGCACCTGCAGCCAGGCTGGCAGCTTGCGCCGCCAGCGGCTATAGACCATTGCACTGGCGCCTGAGTAGGGAAGGCACAACAGGTTGACTACGCTCACCGGCAGACGCTCACTGCGCCGCCGCTGCTGCCATCTTCTGGCGCAAGCTCAGCGGTCGCATGTCGGTCCAGACCTCATCGATGTAGGCCAGGCACTCCTGCTTCAGGCCGCTTTTGCCCGCTGCGCGCCAGCCCGCCGGGATCGCCTTGTATTCAGGCCAGATCGAGTACTGCTCCTCATGGTTGAGCACCACCTGAAAAACGATATCGTCACGGTCGAAAACGGAAGTCATTGCCTGTCTCCTTGGAAGTTGCCCGCCCCAGCACGGTCGGCGCGGGGCGATGGTTGCGGCCGTCTCAACGGCACTGACTTCAAGAGAACGTAAAAGCCCCGGGCAAAATTAGTCACCCGTAGTCTTTGCAAGCGCCGCCAATGCTGTCATACATCCAGTTACATCTGCCCAGCGCTTCAAGGAGAACAACAATGCTCGGTGTGACCGACTACGGCGCCTTCGTCATCGCCTTTCTGATCCTGCTGGCCATCCCCGGTCCTGGCAACTTCGCGCTGATCACCGCTACCGGCAAGGCGGGCATCAAAGGTGGCCTGGCTGCCACGTGCGGGGTGATTCTCGGCGATCAGGTATTGATGTGGCTGGCGGTGGCTGGGGTTGCCACGCTGCTGGCGGCCTACCCCGCGGCGTTCCATGTGGTGCAGTGGGCCGGCGCGGCCTATCTCGCCTATCTGGGACTGCGCATGCTGCTCAGCAAAGCCGGCGGCGCACCGCGCGTCAGCCGCATGGACAGCGGCCATTACCTGCGCCAGACGATGATGATCACCCTGCTCAACCCCAAGGCGATCATGTTCTACATGGCGTTCTTTCCGCTGTTCATCGACCCGGTTCGGCACCAGGGCATGGTCACTTTCGCCTTCATGGCGGTAACCATCGCCGCGCTGACATTGCTTTACGGGCTGGTGGCCGTGCTGCTGACCCATCACCTGGCCGAACGCATGCGCGCCAGCCCCAAACTGTCGAATGTGCTCGAGCGCCTGGCGGGTGCTTGCCTGATTGGCTTCGGGATCAAACTGGCGGCGATGCGCTGACTCAGGCGTCGCGCAGCAGGTCGTGCGCATCGAGCAGGCGGAAAGCGACTTCCGGGTTGCGCTCCAGCCCCCGGCGGATGGCTGCGGGGATGGCCTGGCGGGTCTTGCGGCACAGACCGGGCTGCTCGGCCAGTTCGATGAGGATACCGCGCATGGTGCGCACTTCGTTGAAACTGGGAGCAATGTGCACGCGGACGCCAAGCTGATCATGCATCAGCTGCTGCAAACGGTGCAGATCTTCAAGGCCCTTGAGGTTTTCCAGGCGTTCGAGCAGGCGTTTTTCTTCGTGGCGGGTCAGGCGCAGGATACGCTGCGCTGCAGGCGATGCGGCTTGCAAGTCATCGCGCCCGCAGTCGCAGGCACCGGGCGGGCAAGGTTGACGTATCGGCTGGCTGGCGGTCATGTGCCTAGCATAGCCGTTGTCACCGAGCCGCAACCACCGCCGTTGCTGTTCCGAGAACGGGCAAATCGATACCCGTGCTCAGATCAGCCAGCAACCTGTCATTGCAACAGATCCTGGATCTTGTCACGCAGCGTATCCAGGTCGAACGGCTTGGCCAGGATCGGCGCCTTGCGCGCAATCGGGCTGCCGGATTCGAGGATCTCGGCTGGATAGCCGCTGATGAAAATCACCTTCAGATCAGGCCGCAGCTTGACCGCTGGCTCGGCGATCTGTACCCCGGAGATCCCACCCGGCAACCGGTAATCGGTGACGATCAGGTCCAGATGAGGCTTGCGCGCGAGAATCTCGAACGCCTGCTGGCCGTCTTCGGCAACCAGCACGTGGTAGCCCTCACCTGAAAGATAGTCGCGCAAGATCATCCGAATGGCCGGTTCATCCTCGACTACCAGTACAACATCTTGTGCATCTTCGCTCATGACAACGCCTTGGAATTCAGCAAGTTGGCCATCTGACCCCGGGCTTAAGCAGAGGTTGCCTGCGCCTGGTCGGTTTGTTGTGACAGCGCCGTCAGTGGCAGCAGCACGCTGAATGTCGCGCCTTGGCCTACCTCGCTGTCGATCTGGATCTGCCCACCATGGGCCCTGACAATCTGCTCGGAGATATACAGACCCAAGCCCAGGCCTCCGATGGCCTGCTCTGCTGCAACACGCTCGAACTGCTGGAAGATCCGCTGCTGGTTGGCGGCGCTGACGCCGATACCGTGGTCCTGCACCTGCACCCAGGCCATCCCGGCCTGCTCGAACACCCGTACCTGCACCGGTTGCCGTTGACCGTAACGCAATGCATTGGACAACAGGTTGGCTACCACTTGTTCAATCCGAAACTCATCCCACTCACCTTCAACTGTATCGCAGCATTGCAGCTCGATGTGGGTATTGGAGGCCAGCGCCTGCGCTTCGAAGTTCTCCACCAGGCCGCTGACCAGCTGCGCCAGGTCGAACTGGCGCGGCCGCAGCGACAATTTACCGGTGCGGATGCGCGATACGTCGAGCATGTCCTCGATCAGCCTGATAAGGCTGTTGATCTGCCGCTCGTCGCGCTCGACCATGGCCTGTAGCTTGTCTTCGCTGAATGCAGCCAGGTTGCCTCGCGCCAGGTGCATCTTGCGCAGCTGGGTTTCCAGAATCAGCCCGTTCAGCGGCGTGCGCACTTCATGGGACACGATCGACATGAAGTCGTCGCGCATGCGCACCGCGCGCTCCAGCTCGCCCCGCGCCACCTGTAACTGACCGAGCAACACCTCCTGCTCCTGACGGCTGCGTTCCAGGTCCTGCAGCTGGCGGTCGAGCACCTTGCGCTGGCGGTACAGATCGACAAACACCGACACCTTGCTCTTCACCGCCATGGTGTCGAGGGGTTTGTGCAAAAAGTCGACGGCGCCACTTTCGTAGCCCTTGAACGCGTAGTTCATCTCGCGCCCGGCGGCGCTGACGAAGACGATCGGGATGTGCTTGGTTTTTTCCGTGCCGCGCATCAACTCCGCCAGCTCGAAGCCGTTCATGCCGGGCATCTGCACGTCCAGAATGGCCAAGGCAAATTCGTGTTCAAGCAACAGCCCCAACGCGTCTTCGGCAGACTGCGCCTGGTGCACTTCGCGGTCTTCGCCATGGATCAGCGCGGCGAGGGCCAGCAGGTTCTCTGGCAGATCGTCGACGATCAGCAGTTTGGCGGTAATCTGGCTTAACATGCGCTGGTTTCCAGGCTGCCGAGCAATTGCCCGATGCCGCTCAAAGTAAGGATGTAATCAGGGCTGTGCAGGGCCAATGCGGCCTCCGGCATCAGCGCGACTTGTGCGTCCTGCGGGTCCTGGACCACTGTCCGGCCTCCGCATTGTTTGATGTAGGCGAGCCCGCGCGCGCCGTCTTCATTGGCACCGGTCAGGAGCACACCAAGCAGCCGCTGGCGATAGGCATCGGCTGCCGAGGTAAACAGAAAATCAATCGCCGGGCGAGAGAAATGCACCGGCTCTTCCTGGCTAAGCGACAGGCTCAAATCCTGCTCGACCGACAAATGATAGGCCGGCCCGGCCACGTAGATCAGCCCAGGCTCGATCAACGCCTTGTCACGCGCCTCCCGCACGGGTCGCTGCACCTTGCGCTGCAACACTTCGGCAAGCTGGCTGTGGCGGTCATCCGGCAGGTGCAGCACGCACAGCACCGGCACGGCGAAGCCCTGCGGCAGGCTGCCGAGTACGGTGAACAGGGCTGCGACACCACCCGCCGAAGCGCCGATCACTACCGCATCGACGCCCGTCATGATTTACGGAAGATCCGTTCAGGTTTGACCAAAGGCTCGAACTGCTCGCTGTAAGCAGAAAAATCCACCGACTCCTTGCTGCCCAGCACCAGAAAGCCGCGGTGGCACAGCGACTCGTGGAACAGGCCAAAGGCGCGGTCCTGCAAACTCTTGTTGAAGTAGATCAGCACGTTGCGGCACGACACCAACTGGGTTTCCGAGAACACACTGTCGGTGGCCAGGCTGTGGTCGGCAAAGGTCACGTTGTCGCGCAGGCTGCTGTCCATGATCGCGTTGCCGTAGGCGCTGGTGTAGTACTCGCTGAAGTCCCGGCGGCCACCGGCCTTGCGGTAGTTTTCTTCATAGCCCTGCATGTTCTGCATCGAATAGATGCCCTGCTTGGCTTTCTCCAGCGAATTCGGGTTGATATCGGTGGCGTAGATGATGGTGCGCTCGAGCATGCCTTCCTCGCGCAGGAGGATGGCCATCGAGTACACCTCTTCACCGGTGCTGCAACCAGCGATCCAGATCTTCAGCGACGGCCAGGTGCGCAACAACGGCACGACTTCTTCGCGCAGTGCAAGAAAATGCCCAGGGTCGCGAAACATCTCGCTGACCGGGATCGTCAGGTACTGCAGCAACTGCATGAACATGCCCGGGTCATGCAGCACCCGCTCCTGCAGCGCCGACACCGTACGGCAGTCGAACTGACGCAGCGCGTGCAGGATGCGGCGCTTGATCGACGCCCCGGAGTAATCGCGGAAGTCGTAGCTGTACTTGAGATAGATCGCCTCGATCAGCAATCGGATCTCGATGTCGGTGTTGCGCTCGCTAGTCAAATTCGCTCCAGTTGCGGCAGCCAGACGCGGATCAGTGAGAACAGCCGGTCCAGATCAATCGGTTTGGCCAGATAATCATTGGCCCCAGCCTGCAGACAGCGCTGCTGGTCGTCTTTCATCGCCTTGGCGGTCACGGCAATGATCGGCAGTTTGCGCCAGCGCGCTTGCTGGCGAATCAAGCGAGTAGCCTCGTAGCCGTCCATTTCCGGCATCATCACGTCCATCAGCACCAGGTCGATGTCGTCGTGAAGCTCCAACTGCTCCAGCGCTTCGCGTCCGTTGCGGCCGATCTCGACGATGGCGCCCTTGTGTTCCAGGGCGCTGGTCAGGGCGAAGATGTTGCGCACGTCGTCGTCGACCAGAAGGATCTTGCGGCCCTCGAACACTTTGTCACGGCTGCGCGCCGTCTTCAGCATGCGCTGACGCTCGTTGGACAACTGCGCCTCGACCTTGTGCAGGAACAACGTCACTTCATCGAGCAGACGCTCCGGCGAGCGCGCGCCCTTGATGATGATCGAGCGCGAGTACTTGAGCAGCTCGGTTTCTTCTTCGCGGGTGAGGTTGCGCCCGGTATAGACGATGACCGGCGGGAACGCGCGAATATCCTCAGCCGTCATTCGCTTGAGCAGCTCGTTGCCGAGCATGTCGGGCAGCTTGAGGTCGATGATCATACAGTCATAGATGTTCTCGCGCAGCAGCTCGAGTGCATCCTGAGCCAACGCCACCGCCGTGATTTCGATGTCGTCGTCCCCGATCAGGCGGGCAATGCTCTCGCGCTGCAGGTCGTCGTCTTCAACCAGCAGGATGCGTTTGAGCTTCTGGGTCAGCTTGGCTTCGAGCAGGCCGAACACCTCTTTGAGCTCTTCGCGACTGGTCGGCTTGACCGCGTAACCGACCGCGCCCATGTGCATGGCCGCTTCGACACGGTCTTCGACCGAGATGATATGCACAGGAATATGGCGCGTGCTGGCCTGCTCCTTGAGCCTCTGCAGCACGGTCAGGCCGGAATGGTCAGGCAGGCGCATATCGAGCAGGACCGCATCCGGCAGGTACTGCGCCGCCAGCCCGAAGCCCTCGTCGGCGCTCTGCGCGGCCAGGCAGTTGTAACCCAGCTCATGGGCCAGGTCGAAGAGAATACGGGCGAAGTTCGGCTCGTCCTCGACCACCAGAATGCAGCGCTTGCTGAACGGCGCCAGCTCGCGGTCATCGGCAAACGCGTGGCGCGGCAGCGGTACTGCTGCTGGCACCTGCGGCGCTGCCGGCAACTGATCGACAGCTGGGCGCAGGGTCTGCACCTCGACCGGCTCATCCGACTCATAGCGCTCGGGCATGATCAGGCTGAACACGCTGCCTTGGCCGGGGCTGCTGTCGAGGCTGATCTGGCCACCGAGCAGATGGGCCAGGTCGCGCGAAATCGACAGGCCCAGCCCGGTGCCACCGTAACGGCGATTGCTGGTGCCGTCGACCTGATGGAAGGCGCCGAAAATCGCCTGCTGTTGATCCGGCGCAATGCCGATACCACTGTCGCGCACGGCAAACACCAGGCCGACGCCGGCCTGCTTGCTGATGGTGATGCTGACCTGGCCACGCTCGGTGAACTTGATCGCATTCGAAAGCAGGTTCTTGAGGATCTGCTCCAGGCGCTGGCGGTCGGTGAACAGCGTCGCCGGCAGCGGGTGTTCGAGCACGACCTGGAAGTCCAGGCCTTTGTCTTTGGCCAGCGGCACGAACATGCTGCGCAGGCCTTCGACCAGGCGCTCGACCTGGGTCGTCTCGGGGCGCACTTCAAGCTTGCCCGCCTCGACCTTGGCGATGTCGAGAATGTCATTGATCAGGTTGAGCAGATCGTTGCCAGCCGAATAGATCGAATCGGCGAACTTGACCTGTTCGGCGGTGAGGTTGCCCTCGTCGTTTTCGGCGAGCAGCTTGGCCAGGATCAGCGAGCTGTTCAGCGGCGTGCGCAGCTCGTGGGACATGTTGGCGAGGAATTCTGATTTGTACTTGCTCGAGCGCTGCAAGTCTTCGGCGCGGGCCTGCAGCTCTTGCTGGGCTTCATTGAGCTCGCTGTTCTTGCGATCGAGTGCCTCGGTGCGCTCGGACAAGCTCTCGTTGGTCTGCTCAAGTTCGGCCTGCTGCGTCTCAAGGTGCGCTTGCGATTCCTTCAGCACGCGGGACTGTTCTTCCAGCTCCTCGTTGGCAGTCTTGAGCTCTTCCTGTTGCACCTGCAGTTCTTCGTTGAGCTGCTGGGTTTCGGCCAGCACCTCTTGCAGGCGCTGACGGTAGCGGGCGCTTTCGATCGACATGCCGAGGTTTTCGGCAACGCGCTCGACAATCTCCTGGTCACGCTCGCTCAGCGGGCGCAGGAAGCCAAGTTCGACGACGCCATTGATCTGGCCATTGTCGCGAGTCGGCATCAACAGTGCGCTGCGCGGCAAGCCGCTGCCCAGACCCGAGCTGAGGCGGAAGTAATCTTCCGGCAGCTGATCGAGGCGCACCACGCGCGACTGGCGCACCGCTTCCGACACCAAGCCCTCGTCGACGCCCAGCGCCTGCGTACGCAGTTGCTCCGCGGCGCTCAGGCCGTAACTGGCGACACGGACCAGGCTGCCGTGCTCGTTACGCACATACAACGCGCCAACCACACTGCCCAGGTACGTCGCAAAAAACTTCAGGATGTTGTCGCCCAGCATCGGCAGGGTCAACTGCCCCAGCACTTGTTCGGCCAGCTGGGTCTGGCCATTACGCAGCCAGGCATTGTGTTCAAGGCGTTCATTGGCGCGCTGCTGCGCCTGCATGTTACTTACGTAGCTGTCCGACAACGCCAGCAAATCGCGGCGTCCCAGATACGCCAGCAGGCCGCTGAGCGCGACGATAAACAGTACGAAGGTGGTAATCGCCGTGACGGTAACCGTGTTGACGGTCTGGTTACGGACCTGGCGCAGTTGCTGTTCGTTGCCGATGAAGTCGTCAAACTCTTTGCGCACCTCGTCGGTGATACGCTTGCCGCGGCCGTTGGTGATCGCCTGCTGGAATCCGCCCTGAGTCCGGCGCAGGGTGATCATCTCCTGGCCAAAATCGTTCCAGGCATGCTGCAGCGCGCTCAGCCGATCAATCCGGTCGACCTGCGCCGGGTTGTCTGCCACCAGATCGCGCAAGCTGTCCAGGCTTGCGAATATACGCGGCTTGGCCACCTCGTAAGGGTCCAGGAACCGCTCGTCACCGGTGATCAGAAACCCGCGCATGCCGGTTTCCATGTCGATCGACAGTTTCAGCGTTTCGTTGGCATTGCCAATCACGCGGTCGGTGTGTTCGACCCATTGCATGGCCGAGAGCAGGTAGCTGATTACCGCGACAAACGCCACGGCGCCAAGCAGGCCCACGCCAAGTGGCAAGCCGACGTTGCGGCTTAACAGTTTGCGAAAGCTCTGCTGGTCCATAGAAGCTGCTTGAATCATCTGATAACGCCCGAGCGAATTAACTGTTGAATAGCGAGGGTGCCGGCATCTGCAAGATGCTGCTGCAGTGTCCCACTGGCGGGTCTGACAGCGAAGTCTAACCAGCTTTGCCATTTATGGCAGGGGCATTTAGCCAGTATTTGAGAACGGGGTGCGCCAATCGTTCCATCTGATTGCAGTGAACGTTATATTGGGAACTTCTGGGCCTGATACGGGCACAGAGTAGAGACACTTATCTAGTACAGGACCCCGACATGCACCCCCTTCTAGTAGTCGAAGACGACGGCATCGTACGTATGCTGATGGTCGAAGTGCTCGAGGATCTTGGCTATAAGGTGGTCGAAGCAGCAGACGCCACCAGTGCCCTGGCTATCCTCAATGACCCTGCAACGCCCTTGGACCTGCTGATGACCGACGTCGGCTTGCCCGATATGAGCGGTCAGGATCTGGCGGGTAAAGCACGGGAAATTCGCCCGCTGCTACCCGTGCTGTTTGCCAGTGGCTATGCCGACAGCTTGAGCGTGCCGGAAGGCATGCACTCGATCGGCAAGCCGTTCAGTATCGACCAGTTGCGCGACAAGGTCGTGCAGATGATCGGGCCTGCAGACTCAACGCAGGCCTGACTTACAGCTAAAAGACAGCTGTCACTTGGTTGCAGCAGGCCGGGCGCCGTCGATCCGGCTAACTGTAATCAAGCGCTCACTGGCCGGCACCGGCCGTCCATACAAGAACCCTTGGAAGTGCGAGCAACCCTCAGCGCGCAGCAGTTCCATCTGCTCGGGCGTCTCGACCCCTTCTGCAGTGGTCTTGATCATCAGGCTGCTGGACAGTTCAGTTATGGCGCGGATGATCGACAGCGCTTCGCGACTGTCACACATGTCATTGACGAACGACTTGTCGATCTTGATTCGATCGAACGGGAACGAGCGCAGATACCCCAGCGATGAATAGCCGGTGCCGAAATCGTCCAGCGAGATCGACGCACCAAGCTCCTTCAGCGCCCGCAGGGTATTGACGTTCTCCTCGCTGTTCCCCAACAGAACCGATTCGGTGATCTCCAGCTCCAGACGGTGGGCGGGTAAGCCCGAGTCCGCCAATGCCAGGGTTACGACGTGTAACAGGTTGGCGCTCTTGAACTGCACGGGCGAGAGGTTGACCGACACCACCTGATCGGTGCCCCAGGTGGCCGCCTCCTGGCAGGCAAGATTCAGCGCGCGGGCGCCTATCTCGTGAATCAGCCCGGTTTCTTCGGCGATCGGAATAAAGTCCATCGGCATGATCATGCCGCGAATGGGATGCTCCCAGCGCAGCAATGCTTCGTAACCCGTGACCGCATGGGTCTGCTGGTCGACCACCGGCTGGTAATGCAGTTGCAACTGGCCCAGGTGCAAGGCAGTACGCAGATCGGTTTCAACCAGACGGCGCTGACGGGCGGCATTGTCGAGTTCGAGATGGAAGCACTCATAACGATTGCGGCCGTTGCGCTTGGCCTCGTACAAAGCCATGTCGGCGTAGCCCAGCAGTTGCTCGGCGTGTTCATGATCATTCGGCGCAATGGCGATGCCGATACTGACGCCAACGCTGAACTGATGGCCTTCGATACGAAATACCGGCGCCATCGCCTCGATCAGGCGACGGGCGGTGACACAGGCGGCTTGCGGGCTGTCCATGCCGTGGAGGACGACAGCGAACTCATCCCCGCCAAGCCGCGCCAAGGTGTCCTGGTCGCGCAGTTCACCGCGCAGGCGAGTGCCCAGCGCACGCAGCAGCTTGTCGCCGAAGGCGTGACCGAGGGAGTCGTTGATGTTCTTGAAGTTGTCCAGGTCCAGGCACAACGCGGCGGTGAGCTTGCCACTCTCCTCTGCGCGCAGCAGCGCCTGCTTCAGGCGTTCATGGAACAACGTGCGGTTAGGTAACCCGGTCAAGGCATCGTGGTGCGCCATGTGATGAATCTGCGCATGCGCGGCCAGCTCTTCGGTCGCATCCTCAGCCACGAACAGCACATAGTCCGGCTGGCCGTCGCGGTTTTCGCTGAGCGATGCTCGGCTGCGCAAGGTTCGCGGGCCACAGGCGGTATTCACCCGAGTTTCCGAGGCGTAGCCCTTGCTACTGCGCGAACCACGCGTCAGCTGCTGCTGGAGGTAATCGACCGCCTCCGGCTGCAGGCAGTCCTCTGGCAACTGGCCGATCATGCTCGCACCCTGGCCGCCAAACAGACGCTCGGCCTGCTGATTGGCCAACAGGATGCGATGGCTGTCGAGATCCTGGACGATCAGGCTGGCCGGAATGTTGGAGATCACCGAGTCGAGAAAACGCGACAGGTCGGCCATTTCCTGGCTGTGCTGCTCGGCTAGCTCCTTGGCCATGAGCAACTCCTGCTCGTAGCGATGGCGCTCGGACACGTCGCGGGTGATCTTGGCAAAACCGAGCAGCTGCCCGTCAGCATCGAGCACCGCATCGATGACCACATGCGCACGGAACGCGCTGCCGTCCTTGCGCAGTCGCCACCCCTGTTCTTCAAACCGTCCGGTGCTGCGGGCCAGTTCCAGATTGCGCTGCGGGATCCCGGCAGCGCGATCCTCATGGTCGTAGAACAGCGAGTAGTGCTGCCCGACTATTTCCTCGGCGCTGTAGCCCTTGGCGCGTTGCGCCCCCGGGTTCCAGTTGGCGACCACGCCTTCGGGCGTGAGCATGTAGATGGCGTAATCCACCACACTCTGAATCAACAGGCGATACATGACGTCGGGATTACTGACTAGCGACATTAGCTTCTCTGATCGGCAACACACACAAGAAAAGGCCCGGCAGGAAGGCCGGACCGGAGCGGATAATGGCATTATGCCGCGCAGGAGAGTTTTTTGTGAACTTGATCAGAGCCTAGCGGCCGCTTGCGCCCAGCCCTGCGATGGCAGCGACTGCGTCAACCTCTATCAGCATCCCATCAAGCGCCAGACGTGGCACCGGGATCAGCGTGCAGGTTGGCTTCATGTGCGCGCCCCAGGCCTGATCTGCCGCCTGCACCCATTGGCGCAGACGCTCTTCGCTGTGATCAACGATAAGCAAGGTGAGTTTGAATACATCGCCCAGACCGGCACCTTTGGAAGCCAGCGCCAGCTGCAGGTTGAGCAATGCCTGGGCCGCCTGTTCAGCAAACAGTGCTGAAAGGTTGCCCTGAGCGTCTTCGCCGCCCTGCCCGGCTACATACAGCAGGCAACTGTCGGAGCGGACCTGAGCAACATGCGAATAAGCATTGGCGCTGGGGTCATAAAGGCTGTCGGGATTGGTCAATTGGAAAACGTGGGACATGCGGTCGCTCCATCGAGTGAAAGAACGACCGAGTATCAAACCTCAGGTTAACCCGAGGTCAAGAGGATTATTTTTCTTCCAGCACATGACGGCCTTTGACTGCCCGCGGGCCGCGCCACATCCAGAACAACAGCCCAGGCACTGGCGCGTAGACGACAAAGACGATCCAGAGCATTTTTCGCTCCGCTCGCCGTTCACTACCGATGATGTTCCAGATCGCCCAGATTTCCAGGGCGATGACCACAGCGGCGACAATGATCCAGATCGTTCCGATTTCCATAAGCGTCCTCCCGTGAGCATGTAATGCTTTGGTCCCGCAGAAGGCGCAAGGGTTCATTCCGATTCAGCCCGTCTCAGGGCTTCGTCACCTGATCCAGCGCACTTTGCAGCGCCTTGGCATCGCTGAACTGCTGTTGTGCTACCACGCGACTGTGGTCCAGTTGCAACCAGAGCACCTGGCCTTCCTGCCCAGGGTAACGGCTGGCGACTTCACCTTGACGATCAAGCATGACCCGGTAGCTGTAGTCACGCATGGCTGGAATGGCGAACAGCTTGCTGATTATAGACGGCATACGCTGGATATCCGCGACGAACACTGCATGCCGCGCCTCCAGATATCCCTTGGGCTGCTCGGCGATGGCCGCCTTGACCAGCTTGGCGCCGTCCATGTCGCGGGCCACAAGCAGAATGCGCGTATCGCCATTCAGAGTGTAGCTCTGGTCATGCTGATCCTGCAGGGTCCAGGGCGCGAGTTGATCGCCAACTGCAACGGCATTGGCCACGAGCGGCAGGCAGGCAAGTAAAAGGGCGGCGGCGAATTTCATCTGGATTACTCGGATTGACGGCCTGCCAGCATAGAGCATGTCGCCAATAACGACCTCAACTACCACCCCAGCGCCGCCTCTATTGTCTTTGCCCGGCGCCCGCAGCACACTCACCGCGTCAGCCAGGAAGCGGAGCCGGCAGTGGCCACACCTCGTCAATTCAGCAAGAAGACCAGCACCAGCAACATGTTCCGGACCAAGTCCGCAGATGCCAGTGTGCACAAGCCCTACCAGGTCGATTTCGTCTTGCTCGAACACTTCTCGATGGCCAGTTTCACCGTGGCCATGGACGTCCTGGTCACGGCCAACCTGCTGCGCGCCGACAGCTTCGGCTTCACCCCGTTGTCGCTGGATGGCGAACGCGTGCAAAGCGACCTGGGCCTTGAGCTGATCGCCACCGATCTGGATCCGGCAACCCTCAAGCAGGCTGATCTGTTGATCATCTGCGGCGGTTTGCGTACTCCACTCAAGTACCCGGCGCTGGATCGGCTACTGCAGGATTGCAACCATCATGGCCTGGCGTTGGGCGGGCTGTGGAACGGTGCGTGGTTTCTCGGGCGGGCCGGAGTTTTGAGTGACTATGGCTGCAGCGTTCACCCCGAACAGCGTGCCAGCCTGGCCGAGCGCAGCCCGCAAACACGGATCACCCCGGCAAGCTTTACCCTTGACCGTGATCGGCTGACAGCAGCCAGCCCCAATGGCGCGATGGAATTGATGCTTGGGCTGGTACGGCGCTTGTACGGTGACGCCCTGGCAGAAGGCGTCGAGGAGATTCTATCGTTCTCCGGGGCGCGCTACCGCCAGGTCGGACCTGGCGCGAAAAAATCCATGAGCCTGCACCTGCGCACCATTGTCGAACTGATGGAAAACAACCTCGAAGAGACCCTCAGCCTGGACCAGCTGGCCGCTTACAGTGATCGCTCGCGGCGCCAGATCGACCGCCTGTTCCAGGCGCAACTGGGCACCTCGCCGCGGCGCTACTACATGGAGCTGCGCATCACCAAGAGCCGCCGCCTGCTGCAGTACTCGGACCTGTCGGTGATGGAAGTCGCCGTCGCCTGCGGGTTTGTCTCGGTGTCGCACTTCAGCAAGTGCTATGCAGCCTACTTTGGCTATCCGCCGTCGCGCGAGCAACGCCTGGGCGAATAGCCCGTTCAGGCACGGATATAGCGCAGCACGACGTCGCCGATCATCTGTTTGTGGCGCTGCTTGACCTGGTCATCGGTCATGTCGATCTGGAAGATCTCGCTGAAGGTGTGCCGGTTGGAGACCCGGTAGAAGCAGAACGAGCTCATCAGCATATGCAGGTCGATGACTTCGATACCCTCGCGGAACACGCCCTCGGCAACGCCGCGCTCGAGCGTGTGACCCAGTGTCTCCAGCACCACGCTGCTCATCTCGCGAATGACCGGTGATTGCTTGACGTATTCGCCATAGTGGATGTTTTCAGTCGAGACGATACGTACGAAGTCGACGTTGTGGTCGTGGTGGTCGAAGGTGAACTCCACCAGCCGGCGGATAGCCTGCTCTGGCGGCAAGGTCTCCAGATCGAGGCTGCGCTCGGTCTTGCGAATGTCGCCATAGAGCTTGACCAGGCACTCGACGTAGAGCTGCTCCTTGCTGCCGAAGTAGTAATAGATCATGCGCTTGGAGGTGGCAGTACGCTCGGCGATGGCGTCGACGCGGGCGCCGGCCAGGCCTTGCTGAACGAACTCGCCAATGGCGGCCTGGAGGATGTCCTTGCGGGTCTTCTCCGGGTTGTTCTTGCGCGATTTGCGCGCCCCTTCCAGGGCGGGCTCGCCGAGGCTGACTACGGGATCACTCATACCCACTCACAGGCTAATTATTGGAATTGGAGGGATTATCCGTGACTGCTGCGACGCAGGGAAGCGCGCAGATGGTCGCATTGGTCAGGTTTTGTGACAGGTGCGCCGGCCGCTGGGCCGGCGCTTGCCTTACAACACAGGTTTGCGTGCTGCCCCGCTGCGGGCTTTGGCCATGGCCGCCAGGCGGACCGCGACGTTGGCTGCGCCGTAACCGGCATAACCACCCTTGCGCTGGATGATTTCGAAGAAGAAACGCTCTTCGAACGGCTCGGTATACACGTGGAACAGCTCGCCGCCTTGGGCGTCACGGTCGTACAGCACGTTGTAGTAGGCTAGCTCACTGAGGAACTCGTCGTCGAAATCAAACCGCGCAGCGAGGTCGTCGTAGTAGTTCAGGGGGATTTCCAGCAGCGGCACACCGGCATTTTTTGCCCGCGCCACTTCACTGAAGATGTCGGCACAGTCAAAGGCGATATGGTGGACGCCCGAGCCACGATAGCTGGACAAGGCGTGGGCAATCGCAGTGTTGCGGTTCTCCGAGATATTCAGCGGCAAGCGCAAGGTGCCACACTGGCTGCGCAAGGCACGGCTCTTGACCAGGCCGTAGGGGTCGGGCAAGACCACCTCGTCGTCGGCCTCGAAGTCGAACAGGCTCTTGTAGAACAGCACCCAACTGTCCAGCGATTCGGCCGGCAGGGCCAGGGCCATGTGGTCGATGCGTTGCAGGCCACCACTGGCGCCGCTGGCGGCATCCAGGCGGAAGTCACTGTCGTAGATGGTATGGCCGGCACCGGCCTGCTCGACCAGGTAGATCAGGCTGCCATCCGGCGCACGTACGGCCGGGATCTCGCGCTCGTTGGGCCCGACCAGACCACGGAATGGCTGGCCACGGTAGGCGGTGGCACGCTGCAAGGCAGCCTGGCCGTCCTTGACCCGCAGTGCGGTGGCGCACAACGAAGGGCCATGGGCTTCGAAGAAGTTATGCGCGAATGAATAGGGCTCAGCGTTGAGCACGATGTTGATATCGCCTTGGCGCAGCAGCCGGACACCCTTGCTGCGGTGTGCACCCGCCTCGACAAAGCCCAGGCGCTTGAGCCAACCACTCAGACGTGCTCCTACCGCTTCATCGACGGCAAACTCAAGGAACTCGACACCGTCGTAGGTACTGGCTGGCGCCGGGTCAAACAGTACCTCAGGCTCGATCGGCTGGGCCTCACGCTGCAATTGCAGGCGGGTTTTTTCTTCCAGGTACAACAGCGAACGCAGGCCATCGGCAGCGTTCTGCCGAGTAGGTGCAGCGCGGAAGCCATCGTTGAAGATCTCCAGCGACAACGGCCCGCGGTAACCGGTCTGCAGAATCGGCGCGAGGAAGCCCGCCAGGTCCATTTCGCCTTGCCCCGGGAAGCAGCGGAAGTGCCGGCTCCACTCCAGCACGTCCATGGCCAGGATCGGCGCATCAGCCATTTGCACGAAGAAGATCTTGTCGCCCGGAATCTGCCGGATTGCACTCGGGTCGCCCTTGAGCGACAGGGTGTGAAAGCTGTCGAGGATCACCCCCAGCGCCGGGTGATCGGCCTGGCGTACCAGGTTCCAGACCTGCTGGTAGGTATTGACGTGACGGCCCCAGGCCAAGGCTTCGTAGCCAATGCGCAGGCCGCGGGCACCAGCATGTTCGGCCAGCAGGCGCAGGTCGTCGACCAGGATCTGCTCATCGCTCAGCGCATCCGCCTGCACGTTGCTGCACACCAGCACCAAATCCGTGCCCAGCTCCTGCATCAGGTCGAACTTGCGCTCGGCGCGGTCGAGGTTTTTCTGCAGACGGTCGCGGCGGCAGCCTTCGAAGTCGCGGAAGGGCTGGAACAGGGTGATGGCGATGCCCAGATCGGCGCACATCTGGCGGATCTCGCGCGGGCTGCCGGCGTAATAGAGCAGGTCATTTTCGAAAATCTCGACGCCGTCAAAGCCGGCTGCGGCGATGGCTTCGAGTTTTTCTGGCAGAGTGCCGCTCAAGGACACGGTGGCAATCGAACGCTGCATGCTGGAGTTCCTTGTTATTTGAGAAGCGTCAGCCAAAAAACCCTTGCAGGTGCTTGGCAGAATCGATTATTCGCGGGTAAAGTCCCGCCATCAATGACTTTTGTACGAAACAGTTAGTTTTTGTTCGATTACCGAACACAAGCGAATTTGGCGAATTGATTCGGTGCTCTCGCCTGGGCAACCATGAATCCAGTTACAGACCATTCGAACTCCTCACTGCCCTGCGAACGTTCAGCGGACCCTGTACCGACAAGCCCAGCGTCACGACATAATAAGTTCAATAACAAGAACAACGGAGACAACAATGGCTCACTCCAGCTCTCAAGCCAAGAAAGCGACCGCCAGTGGGTGGATAGGCTCGGCCCTCGAGTACTACGACTTTTTCATCTACGCCCAAGCCGCAGCACTGATCTTCCCGCAGATCTTCTTCCCGTCGATGGACCCGAAAATGGCCATCATCGCCTCGCTGGCGACTTACGGTGTCGGTTACCTGGCCCGTCCGGTGGGTGCCGTTGTCCTCGGTCACTGGGGTGATACCCGCGGCCGCAAAAACGTTCTGCTGTTGTGCATGTTCCTCATGGGTATCTCGACCATGGCCGTTGGCCTGCTGCCGACCTACCATGATATTGGCATCATTGCCCCGATCATTCTTGTGCTGCTGCGCCTGGTTCAGGGCTTTGCGGTTGCCGGTGAGATCTCCGGTGCCAGCTCGATGATCATGGAGCATGCGCCGTTCGGACGCCGAGGTTACTTCGCCAGCTTCACTCTGCAAGGGGTTCAGGCAGGTCAGGTACTGGCTGCGGCGGTGTTCCTGCCACTGGCCTACTTCATGCCAAGCGAAGCTTTCAACGAGTGGGGCTGGCGCATTCCGTTCCTGCTCAGCGCATTCGTGCTGGTAGCCGGCTTCATCATCCGTAAGGAAGTCCACGAGACCCCGGCCTTCGTCAAGGAAGAGAAGCAGGACAAGATCGCCCGCTCGCCAGTCAAGGAAGCGTTCAAGTACAGCTGGAAGCACATGGTCCTGGTTATGTTCATGGCCCTGATGAACGTGATTCCAGTCGTTGCCACCGTGTTCGGTGCAGCCTATGCGGTGCAGCCGGCTTACGGCATCGGCTTCGACAAGAGCGTGTACCTGTGGATCCCGGTAGTCGGCAACATCGTCGCAGTGCTGGTGATCCCGTTCGTTGGCAACCTGTCTGACAAGATCGGCCGCCGTCCAACCATGATTGCCGGCTGCCTGGGCTCGGGCCTGCTGGCCTTCGGTTACCTGTATGCGATCAGCATTCAAAACGTGCCGCTCGCGTTCTGCGCATCGATCCTGATGTGGGGCATGGTCTACCAAGGTTACAACGCGGTATTCCCAAGTTTCTTCCCGGAGCTGTTCAATACTCGCTACCGCGTCTCGGCCATGGCTATCGCGCAGAACATCGGCACCATGTTCACTGCCATGCTGCCAGCGGTATTCGCCGCCATTGCGCCGCCAGGCTCGGAAAACATCTGGCTGGTAGTAGGTGGCTCGGCGTTCTTCATCACCTGCATCTGCGCCCTGGCTGCCTACGTGGCTCCCGAGACGCACCGTCTGGCGATGGAAGACCTCGGCAACCCGAATGCCAAACCGATGGACAAAGATACCTACGAAGCTACCCGCAAAGGCAGCCTCAACACTGCTGCAACTCAGTAAAAACTGCCTGGGGCTGCGTGCAGCCCCAGCCGTTTCAAGCGCTGACCACCGCCTGCAAGTTGGCCCACAAGCGTTCGACATGCTCACGCTCGGTGGGCAGCGCCCCTACCGATACCCGCACCATCCACTGACCTTCCAGCGTTGCCGGCGTGACGTACGCCAACCCCGAACCATTGAGTCGATCGGCCCAGGCCCGGGTATGCGCATCCAGCGCCGCACCTTCCAGCCCGTTCGGGCAATGAAGAATACACAACGTCTGCAACTGCACCGGCGCCAACACCTGCCAATCTTCTGCGGCCTCGACCTGAGCGGCCAGCCAGCGAGCGTTGTCCAGATCGCGGCGCAAGCGCTGCTGCAAGGCCTCCACCCCTTCGCTGCGCAGCATCAGCCATAGCTTCAGCGCACGGAAACGCCGCCCCAGCGGAATGCCCCAGTCACGCAGGTTCTTCACCTCGCCGTCGACCGCCGACTGCAAGTAACTCGGGTTGGTGCTCATCACCCTAATCAGGTGTTGTGGGTCGCGCACGTAGTAAATCGAGCAATCGAAGGCCACCCCCAGCCACTTGTGCGCGTTGACCACGACCGAGTCGGCCAGCTCGATACCGTCCCACATCCAGCGACACTCAGGCAGGATCATCGCCGAGCCAGCCATGGCCGAGTCGACATGCAGCCATAGTTGGTGTGCCTGGCTGATAGCGCCGATCGCTGCCAGCGGGTCCAGCGCAGTGGTGGTCGTGGTGCCGGTGGTGGCGACTACCGCGCACGGTTGATTACCCGCCGCCAGGTCAGCCTCGATGGCCGCCTGCAACGCCGCTGGCTGCATGGCGAATTGCTCGTCGGTGGCGATCAGGCGGATGTTCTCGCGACCGAACCCTGCCAGTAAAGCCGCTTTGTCAACCGAGCTGTGGGCGTGGGCGCTGGCGTATACGATCAGCGGCTTGGGCTGGCCCTGCAAACCACCACGGGTCAGGGCAAAGTCACTGGCGCGCTCGCGGGCGCAGATCAACGCCACCAGGGTGCTGGTCGATGCAGTGTCCTGGATCACCCCGCTCCACTGCGTAGACAAACCCAGCAACTGTCGCAGCCAGTCGAGGGTGGTTTCTTCCAGCTCGCTCAGGGCCGGACTGGATTGCCAGGACAAGCCGAGCACGCCCAGGCCGGTACTGAGAAAGTCGCCCAAGACTGACGACAGGGTGCCGTTGGAGGGGAAGTAGCCATAGAAGTCTGGATGCTGCCAGTGCGACAGGCCGGGCATGACCAGCTTGTTGAAATCGTCGAGGATGGCTTCGAAGGGCTCGCCTTGATGCGGCGCAGCTACAGGCAAGGCGGCTTTCAAATAGCCGGGCTCGACCTGCGCCATGACCGGGCGCTCGGCGATGGTCTGGCGATAGTCGGCAATCAGGTCGATCAGTTGGTGGCCGTGCTGGCGAAATTGTTCGGGGGTCACGCGCGGGCTCCTTGCGGGCTGAGAATGGGCTGCTGTTGCTGCAGCCCAGTCTAGGCGCACGGCCGTCGCGCAATAACCCCGCCTGGTGCATAGGTACTATGGCGAAGGCGCATGCCCGCCGTGCACGCCGAACTGCGACTGACGCCACACTTCGTAGACCCGGTTGCGCAGCCAGCGATGCTCGGCCGACGCCTGCAAGCGCTGATGCCAGACCACCCAGTAGCGCTGGCTGTGCTCGACAAAGGCTAACGGCCGCCAGGCCAGGCCGTGCAACCGGGCCAGCTGCCGAGCAATGTGCTCGGGCACCGTCACCAGCGACTGGCTGTTGCCAACCACCTGTACGGTAGCCGAAAAGAACGGCACCTCCAGGCTGATCCGGCGCTGCAGCCCCTGCGCCCGCAGGTGGCGATCAATAAAGCTGTCCTTGTCACCGCCGCCACTGATGCGCACATGCTTGAAGGCCAGATAATCATCCTGGCTCAAAAGCCCACGGGCGGTCAGTGGGTGATCAGCGCGCATCAGGCATACGGCGCGGTCTTCGCCAAGCAGGCGGCCATGAAGGTTGGCCGGCGACTCGTCGAACAGCGTCGTGGCCAGGTCAATCTCACCGCTGGCGAGCTGCGCATACTGCCCTGCCTGCCAGGTACGAAAATCCAGCGACACCCCTGGTGCCTCAACTTCAAGCGCCGCCACCAGCAACGGCAACATATGCTCGGCAACGTAATCCGACGCGGCCAGACAAAAGCGCCGCTCGCACCTCGCTGGGTCGAACACAGCCGGCTCGCGCAGCGCCTGCAAGGCTTCGAGCACCTGGCGGAGCGGCTCGACCAGCGCCTCGGCATGCTCGCTGAGCACGTAACCACGGCCCTGACGGACCAGCAATGGATCATCGAACGCCTCACGCAAGCTGGCCAACTGGCGGCTCAAGGCCGACTGGCTGACGCCCAGGCGCGCACCGGCATGGCTGAGGTTTTTCAGCTCAAGCAGGCAATCGAGGGTCCGAAGATGGGAGAGACTGAGCGAGGCGAAGACAGGATGCATGACGTACCACACAAAAGCAGCGTTGCGCCGCGAAAGGGCCGCAGTGCGGCCCCCATGCACTGATCAGTCAGTCAGGCCGACGTAGACGTTCTGCACGTCGTCGTTGTCGTTGATCGCTTCGAGGAACGCTTCAACTTCGGCCAGAGCCTCGGCACTGAGGCTGGCAGCACTTACCGGGTTTTTCGGGGTGTAGCCGATTTTTGCCGAAATCACGGTAAAGCCCTGCGCTGGCAACGCCTTCTGTACAGCGTCGACGTCGGTCGTGTCGGTGATGAACAGGGTCGCGCCCTCCTCTTCACCTTCTTCGAAGTCCTGCGCGCCGGCTTCGATGGCAGCCATTTCCGGATCGGCGTCAGCGCTGTCCGGGGTGGCTTCAATCAGGCCAACATGATTGAAGTCCCAGGCTACCGAACCGCTGGCGCCCAACTGGCCCTTGCGAAACAGCACGCGGATCTGGGCGACGGTGCGGTTGACGTTGTCGGTCAGGCACTCGACGATCAGCGGCACCTGATGCGGCGCGAAGCCTTCGTAGCTGACGGCGGTGTACTGCACCGCGTCGCCATCCAGGCCTGCGCCTTTGCGGATCGCCCGCTCGAGGGTCTCGCGGGTCATCGAGGCCTTTTTGGCCTGTTCTATCGCCAGACGCAGACGCGAGTTGGAGTCAGGGTCGGCGCCGGATTTGGCAGCGATCTGAATTTCCTTGGCCAGCTTGCCCATGATCTTGCCTTTGGCATTGGCTGCGGTTTCTCTGTGCTTGGCTTTCCACTGTGCGCCCATGTCGACTCTCTACGTTTCAGCGGGCCGGTTCAGGAAGCGACCGGCCAAAGTGGCAGCAGTTTATACGGCCCTCGGCAAAAAATCTCGCGCCTGCAGCGCCAGCCGGCACTGAGGCTTGATCAATATCAGCCTTTGTCGGCTTTGCCGGCGGCTGCGGCATACCTGGCCAGGCGCACGTCCAGCCGCCGTGGCCGCATGCCGCGGTCTTCTGCCCGCTCCTTGCGGCGGATCGCATCGCGCACCAGCAGCGAGCCCAGATAACGGATCGGCTCCGGCGGAAACTGCCCCAGCGGGCCTTTGACCAGCCCTGATCGGGTCCAGGGGTTGTCCAGCCCCAAGGCCAGTGACGAGAGAATCTGCCCGCCCATATGACACGGGCCGACGCCACTGCCTGAATAGCCGAAGCCGTAGAAGACATTGCCCTGCCCGTCCAACCGCCCGAAGAAGGGCAAGCCGGTTACCGAACGGTCCGACGGCCCGTTCCAGCTCGCCGCAATCGGCACCTCGGCCAGCGCCGGGAAGAAGTCGTCGAGCGTCTGGCGCAGCAGCGGCTGGTACGGCGAAGGCTGGTCAAACACCGGCAGCATGCGCCCGCCGTAGGCAAAGGTATTGCCACCCTTGCCGAGCATCAGCCGGCCGTCGCTGGTGTTGTGGTAGTAATGCACGAAGATGCGCGAGTCGAGCACGCTGATGCCGCTGTCCAGGCCGATTTCATCGAGCAGCTCAGGGCACGGCTCGGTGATCACCATATCGCTGGAGACGATTGCCACGCTGCGCTCGAACTGCGGGAACGCCCGCGCCATCCAGGCATTGAGGCCCAGCACCACTCGATCAGCACGGACCGTTGCATGAGCAGTGCGCACCTGTACCGGTGCGCCATGCTCAAGGCTGGTCATCGCCGTGCCTTCGTATATGCGCACCCCGCGCTGCAACGCAACGCGGCGCAAACCACGCACCAGCCGGCCCGGCTGCACTGTCGCGGCGGCCGGCGAGAACCAGCCTTCAAGATGGCGCGCAGAGCCCGCCCGCTGCTGCACCTGCTCAAGCGCCAGTCGCTCGAAAGAATTGATGCCCTGACGCGCCAAGGCGGCAATCACCGCATCGGTGCCGCCCAGTTGCGCGGCGTTGCTGGCGGTGTACAGGGTGCCATCCATGCGGTAGTCGCAATAGATGCCATTGGCTGCGCAATAGTCGCCGATGGCCGCAATACTGCGCTCCGATTCGCGCACCAGGCGCACCGCTTCGGCCGCGCCGAACAAGCGCTCGAGGGTGAAGTACTTGGCCGACCAGGACAACGCACAACCGCCGTTGCGGCCACTGGCCCCGGCGCCGCAGATATCGGCTTCGATCAGCACCACCTCCAGCTGCGGCGCCTGCTCCTTGATCATCAATGCCGTCCACAAGCCGGTGTAACCACCACCGACGATGCACACATCACAACGGATGTCGGCGCTCAGCGGCGGGCACAGTGCGTCCTGCTCCTGATCCAGGGCTTGTTGCAGCCAGAAGGGTCTCATCGCTTGGGCTTTCCTTTAACTGCGCAGTGGCTTGATTGCCATGCTGGTATTGGGGGCAACGTCGATCACCTGTTGGGCGGCGACCGGGCGACTGTTCCAGTGCGGCAGCAGCACCAGCGCGGAGAACAGCGCGCAGCCAGCAAACACGATAAATACCGTGACACTGTCGAAGTAGCCCGGTAGCAAGCCGCCCAGCACCGCGCCAACCGAACCGCAACCGTTGACGAAGCCTGCTGCGGTAGCACCGGCCTTGGCGCTGCCAAAGTCAATTGCAGCGGCGCCGCTGATCATTGAATCGGGGCCGTACAAGGTCAGGCCCATGACAAACAGCAGGCCCACCACCAGGGCAATGCTGCCGCTGTTCATCGCTGCCATGAACAACGCCAGGGTCACCGTCAACAGCAGCAGGCTGATCACACAGGCGGGCATGCGCCGGGCGCCGAACAGCTTGTCCGACGCCAGCCCGATGATGATCGGCCCGAGCAGCCCGGCCAGCTCGAATGCGGTGGGAATGATTGCAGCACCCACCTTGCCCACCGACGGCATCTGTTCAAACACGATCACCGGGCCCCAGAGCAAGATGGCGTAGCGCGCTGGCTTCAACAGAAAGTAAGCCAGGCCCAGTGTCAGCACCGTGCGATTACGCAGGATCTCGCGCAGCGGTTGCCATACGCTGCACAGGTTTGGCCCTGGAGCCATGCTCTGCGGCTCTGGCTCGACCGCCGGCAGGCCAACATCTTCAGGCTTGTTGCGTTGCAGAAAGAAGAACAACACCGCCACCAGCGCCACCACCACCGCACTGGAGAAAAACGCCGCGTGCCAGGTGCCGATCAAGGTATACGCCCACCAACCGGCAAACGGTGACGCCACCAGCCCGCCAAAGGCGTAGCACGAGCTCCACAGCCCCAGCACCCGGCCGCGCTGCGACGAAGGGAAGAAGCTGCCAAGGTTCTTGCACAACCCCGCCCAACCGGTCGACTGCGCCAGGCCCTGAATCAACATGCAGGTGGCAAAGATCGGGAAGGTTGCGTAGCTGCCCATCACCACCGCCGCCGCCGCTGAAATCAGCAACCCGCCGAGCACTACCACGCGCGGCCCGAAACGGTCGGCAAGCATGCCCCAGGTGAACTGGCCGACTGCGTAGGCAGCCAGATAGAGGGCATCGAGGTTGGCCATTGCCGCCTTGTCGAGCATGAAGCTTGGGTCTTCGCCGATGCCCAGCTTGGCCACCGAGAAGGCCTTGCGGGTGAAATAGAAGCCAGCGTAGGCCAGCCAGGTAATGGCGAAAATCTGGATACGCCACCGTTTGATGGCAGCAAGGGTTTGGTTCATGGGAGTCTGACCTCTCGCTCAAGTGTGCCGGCAGAATGTGAAAAAACGCCTGTCTTGTTGTTGTGAGTCGCACTACATGACGGTGGCCATCGTCGGGTCAGATAACAGGGCCGGCTGACATGACCGCGCCGCTGCTACGGCTACCAGCGCGCTGCGTCTTGCTGCGCACTGGAGCTGTCGATCATAGAAACAGTTACTGACTGATAACAAAAATCGATTTATCGTATTTCACACATAAGCTCAGCTTGTAAGTGGAGGCGGTATGTCGGTGTCTCAGGCACAGCTCAAGGCGTTTCATGCGGTCGCTCAACACGGTAGCTTCACGCGCGCGGCGCAAAAGCTGTTTCTCACTCAGCCAGCCGTGTCCGACCAGGTGCGCAAGCTCGAAGAGCGCTTTGGCGTGCTGCTGTTTCATCGCAACAAACGCTCGATGCAACTGACCGACCTCGGCGAGCGGCTGCTGGGCGTCACCCAGCGCCTATTCGCCTGCGAAGCCGAAGCCGTCGAGTTGCTACAGGATTCGCGTGCATTGCACACCGGCAGCCTGGTGTTGGCGGTGGATGCGCCGGTGCATGTGTTGCCGCAGATTGCCCGCTTCTGCCAGCGTTACCCCGGCATTCAGGTCAAGATCGAGACTGGCAACACCGATGAATCACTGGCGCGCCTGTTCAGCTATCAGGCCGACCTCGCCCTGCTCGGCCGCGATGTCGATGACGAGCGCCTGTACTGCGTGCCAATGCGCCGCGACCCGATGGTGGCGTTTGTGTCGCACAACCACCCCTGGGCCAGTCGCGCCTCGATCAGCCTGGCTGATCTGGACGACACGCCGCTGGTGCTGCGTGAACCAGGCTCGGTGACGCGGCAGACGCTGGAAGAGGAAATGCACCGGGCAGGGCTGCGCATCCGCGCGGCAATTCAGGTCGAAGGCCGCGAAGCTGCGCGCGAGGCGGTGGTAGTAGGGATTGGCGTTGGCGTGGTGTCGGCTGCCGAGTTTGGCGCCGACGCTCGGGTATGTGCGCTGCCGATCGTCGACTGCCAGCGGCATTTGACTGAAACACTGGTGTGCCTCAGCGAGCAACGTACCCGCCGGGTGGTGGCGACCTTTTTGCAGCTGGTCCAGGAAGAGCTTTGAGCCCTCCCTGCCCTATCTAGGCTGGCGCTGGTTTCGCAGCTAGCGAGTAGCAAGCACAAACAAGCGCGGGAACGGCAGCAGCAGCTTGCCATCGCTGGACGCTGGGTAGTCATGCTCCATCGCCTGCAGATACAACTGCAGAAAGTCCGCCTGTTCTGCTTCGTTCAGACGATCCAGATAAGGTCGCAGTGCCGAGCCTTTGAACCATTCAACCACCGCCTGCGCACCGCCGGCCAAGGGGTGATGGTAAGTCGTGCGCCAGACGTCGACGCGGCTGCACAGCGGGCTGAGCAAGTCGTAATAGAACCCTGCGGTATGCCGCGGCGGCAGCGAGAAGTCAGCGAACTTGTCGGCCCATGGCCCGCGCTTGGCGATCTCGCGAATCTGTCGGTGGGCCGGTTCGTCGATGTTGTCCGGAGTCTGCACGGCAAGGCTGGCGCCTTCGCTGAGCTGGCGGATCAGGTGCGGATACAGCGTGGCGTGCTCGGGCAGCCATTGCAGCGAAGCGTTGGCGAGGATCAAGTCCTGTGGTTCGGCTGCTTGCCAGGTCGCGATGTCGGCAATCTTGCAGCTCACCCTCGGCACACTCAAACGCGGTCGTTTATTGGCCTTGTCGATCATGTCCGGATCACTGTCGAGCGCTGTCACCTGAGCGTCCGGGCAGCGTTGCAACAACACTTCGGTGGAGTTGCCCGGCCCACAGCCAAGGTCGGTAGCGTGACGCACTGGACGCGGCGGCACCGCCGCCAGCAGATCGCGCACGGGGCGGCTGCGTTCGTCTTCAAACAGCGAATATTGGTTGGCAGACCAGGCCATGGGCGGCTCCTGTAGGCGGCTGAGCGCCTAGCATAAGCCATGTCGAGGGCTTCGCGGTGAGACCCGCACAAACAAACGCGGCCGGCCCCTTGCGGGAACCGGCCGACATCATACAGCGCGTTGCTTAGTGCAGTTTTTTCGCCGAACGGATCTGATGCACAATACCCATCGCCACCACCACACAGGCAGCAATGCCGGTCGAAACCACCAGAATCTGGTAGTCAGGCATGAACGCCATGGTCACCAGCGCAGCAACGATAAACGCAATCACCAGGTAGGTCAGCCAAGGGAACAGCCACATCTGCAGGCGGATCTCCTTGCCTTCGGCAATCAATTTGCGGCGCATACGCAGTTGGGAGAAGGCGATCACCAGGTACACCAGCAAAGCGATCATGCCCGTGGTGTTCATCAAGGTGTCGAGCACGTCCTTGGGCCGCAGCGTCTCGCTGAAGTTGATCAGCGCGCACACCACTGCCACCGCGCACGAACCGACGATCGCGAACACCGGTACGCCAGTGCCGGCGCGGGTGATCTTGAAGAACGACGGCGCGTCGCCACGCTGAGCCAGCGAAAACAGCATGCGCGAGGCAGTGTAATGGCCCGAGATCAGGCAGCTGCTCACCGAGGTCAACACGACGAAGTTCATCAGCAGCTCGGCATATGGCACGCCCAGCAGTTCCAGCGTACGGCGATAAGCGCCATAGCCCGACTCACCCAGGTGCGGGTCATTCCACGGCACCAGGCAGACGATCAGGAAGATCGAGCCGACATAGAACAGGCACACCCGCCAGACCACCGAGTTGGTCGCCTTGACGATCTGCCCGGCCGGGTCTTTCGACTCGGAGGCAGCGATGGTCACGATCTCCGCACCGAGGAAGGCGAACATCACCCCAAGCAGCGCACCAATCACCGTGGTAAAGCCGTTCGGCATGAAGCCTTCGGCGGTCAGGTGAGTGATCCCGCGGACCTCACCGAACTGCCAGATATTCAACACCGCCGAGCCACACACGATCAGGAAGCAGACGATCGCGATCACCTTGATCAAGGCAAACCAGAACTCGAATTCGCCATAGTGCTTGACGTTGAAGAAGTTGACGGTGATCAGCACCAGGGTCGTCGCCAGGACGAACACATTGGTGCTTACCCCCGGGAAGAAGCCGTGCAGGATCTTGCCCGCCACATACGCTTCCCAGGCCATCAGGATGACCCAGTACCACCAGTACAACCAACCGATGGTGAAGCCCGCCCAACGGCCAATGGCGCGGTCAGCGTAGGTCGAGAACGAGCCGGTGTCTGGCGAAGACGTCGCCATTTCACCGAGCATGCGCATGATCAGCACCACCAGGATGCCGCCAGCCAGATAAGCCAGCACCGCAGCTGGGCCGGCGCTGTGAATGACACTGCCGGAGCCGACGAACAGTGCGCCGCCGATGACCCCGGCGATCGACATCATCGTCAGGTGGCGCGACTTGAGCGAAGCATTCAGCTTGCTCTCCGGCGCCCCTTTTTCGGATGCGGTAGTTGTAGATGTTGCGTCCATCAGTTGTGTCCCCGTGCTTCTTTTTATCTAAGGAATTGCGTGAAACCCCGATGGCAAGCGGTTTCACCTGTACATCGATACTGATGCGCGCAGGCGCTGTGCGAGGGCACGAGCAGGCCTTCCGTGGCGGCCTGTGGCTCGCTCGAGGCGGGCCTCGAACGAACTGAAACAAAAGGTGTCTGGCGATCTCAGACACCTAATGTAAAAATGTCGCGCTGATTGAGCCATGCACAGTGGCATGAAAGTCGCACTGCACTGTACAGGCCGCCCATGCAATACACCGCGCGACACCCGGCCGACGCCCCGCGTCTGCACACCTGAAGGCACCCCCATGCTCGTACTACATCCAGACTCCGCCACCCCGCTGGTCAACCAGATCATCGACGGCTTGCGCGAGTTGATCGACAGCCAGGCGCTCAAACCCGGCGCCAAGGTCCCGTCGATCCGCGCCTTTGCCGCCACCTACTCGGTGAGCACCTTCACCGTGGTCGAAGCGTACGACCGCCTGGTTGCGCAAGGGCTGCTGGTCAGCCGCGGCAACACCGGCTTTTTCGTCAATCGCGCGGCCAGCGAGCAACTCGACAGACCGGCCCACGGCGCCGACAACAGCCGGCCGTCGTTTAATGCCGAGTGGTACCTGCAGCAGATTTTCGAAACCCGTCAGTTGCCGTTCAAACCCGGCTGCGGCTGGCTGCCCAACGACTGGATGTACGAAGATGGCCTGCGCCGTGGCATGCGTCAGGTCGCCGGTAGCCCGTTGGAGCTGTCCGGCTATGGCGAGCCGATGGGCCTGCCGGAGCTGCGCACGCTGACCGCGCAGAACCTGCAGCAAGAGCTATCGATCGTGGTCAACCCGGCGCAGCTGATGCTCACCCACGGCGCCAGCCAGGCGCTGGATCTGGCGGTACGCACGTTGGTGCGCCCCGGTGATGTTGTGCTGGTCGACGACCCGGGCTACCCCAACCTGATGAGCATCCTGCGGTTTCAGGGCGCTACCCTGATCGGCGTGCCGCGCACCCCGGCCGGCTACGACCTCGATCGCCTGGAGCAACTGCTCAGCGAACACCGCCCAAGTGTCTTCTTCACCCAGCCGCACCTGCACAGCCCGACCTGCTCGCGTACGCCGTTGCCGCAACTGCACCGCTTGCTGCAGCTGGCCAGCCAGCATGGCTTCCGGCTGGTGGAAAACAACTTGTACGCCGACATGATCGCGGAGCCGCAGCCGTGCCTGGCCAGCCTCGATCACCTGCAGCAAGTCGTATACGTCGGCAGCTATTCAAAAAGCATTTCGCCGAACGTGCGGGTTGGTTACCTGTTCGCCAACCCGGAACTGATGCAGCAGTTGCTGCGGCTGAAAATGCGCTCTGGGCTGACCACCTCCCAAGTGATGGAACGGGTGGTCTACGCGGCGATCATCGATGGCCGCTGGCGCAAGCACCTCAAACGCCTGCGCCAGCGCCTGGCCGAAGCACACCAAGAAGTGGGCCGGCATTTGCACCGGCTGGGCTTCGAGCTGTTCACCGAATCGGACGAAGGCATGTACGTGTGGGCGCGGCACCGGGCCATCCCGGACAGCGCGGCCCTGCTGGATGACGCGCTGGAGCAAGGCATCATGCTCGGCCCCGGACAGTTGTTCATGGTCGACGCCCAGGCGACTGGGTGGATGCGCTTCAACGTCGCGTTCAGCACCGACCCGGCGATGTGGGAGCTGTTGGAGAAGATTCTGGTCAAGCAGGTGCGCCGCTCGGCTATCTAATGCCAGCGACTGCAGGTGACGATACCCGCTGTGACAATCTGCCCACAGCGGGCAGTCACAAATGATAATGACTCGTAGTAATATTGCGCCCTGCCTCCCACATCACGCGCGATAGCCAATGCCAGCTGAACAACCCACGCCCGCGCCGCGAGTGCTGGTGGTCGACGACCACCGCAAGATCCGCGACCCGCTGGCGACCTACCTGCGCCGCCATGGTTTCGAGGTGCGCACCGCCGCCGACGCGGCCGGACTCTGGCAATTGCTCAAGCAGCAGGCGTTCGACGTGGCCGTATTCGATGTCATGCTGCCCGACGGCGATGGCTTCGAGCTGTGCCAGCAACTGCACCGGCGCTGCAACCTGCCGGTGATCCTGCTTACCGCCCGCGACACCACTGCAGACCGTATTCGCGGCCTCGACTTGGGCGCCGATGACTACCTGACCAAGCCGTTCGAGCCGCGTGAGCTGGTCGCGCGGCTGAACAGCGTGCTGCGCCGGCATCAGGCAACCCAGGCGCGACTCCACGCGGCGCCTGCAGCTACGCCCGCAGCACGCCGCTATCGCTTCGCCGGCTGGCACTTCTGCGCCAGCAGCGCCTCGCTCAGCCGCGAAGGTGCCGAGTCAGTTCAGTTGAGCACCGCCGAGGGCAAACTGCTGCAGGTGTTTCTGGCCCACCCGCATCGCAGCCTGACCCGGCAACGGCTGGTCGACCTGACGGCAGCGCACGACAGCGACATCAGCGAACGCGCCATCGACCGCCAGGTCAGTCGCCTGCGGCGCAAGCTCAGCCATGAAGGGCAAACCGCCGAGCTGCTGCGCACCTTGTGGGGCAGCGGCTACTTGCTGGCCGCCGATGTCGAGCTTGAATAGCTTGCGCCGGCTGTGGCCGCAGCGCTTGCTGCATCAGTTACTGCTGCTGCGGTGCCTGGCGCTGCTGGCCTCGCACTTGATCGGCATCGTTCTGCTGCAGCGCCACGGCAGCCTGCTTCATCCGCTGTCCCGGGCAGCCAGCCTGGAGCGCCTGGCAACTGCGTTCAACCTGGCGCGCGACCTGCCCGCAGCGCAGGCCAACAGGATGCTGGCCAAGATGGCCAACCCGGAAACCCGCTTCTGGATCGCGGCAACCCCCGAGGTCAGTGCTTTCGCCGCTCGCTCTGAAGAACAGCGGCTTAGCCGCGACCTGCGCCAGCGCCTGCAGCTATCCCCGCAACACTCGCTGATCGTGCAACTGGAGCGGGTCAACGGCACCGACGCCCGCGCTTATCCGTTCAGTCCTGGCGGTTGGGCGCCACTACGCTTGCGCAGCAGCCTGGCGCTGGGCAACGGCCAGTATCTGAATGCCGAGCAGCACCCCAGCGGTGCTTATCAGTGGGGCACTGTACTGGCTTACAGCTTGCCAATGACCACCCTGCCGGTCTTGCTGGTGATGATGTTCGGCTTTGCCCGCGTGCTGCGCCCGATCAAGGCCCTGGCCAAAGCCACCGAGCGGGTCAGCCGTGGTGAGTGGATTGCGCCGCTGCCGTTAACCGGCCCGCACGAAGCACGCGAGCTGACCCATGCATTCAACACGATGCAGGCCAACCTGGCCCGGCATGTCGAAGGCCGCACCCGCTTGTTGGCAGCGATCAGCCATGACCTCAACACGCCGCTGACCGAATTGCGTTTGCAGGTTGAGCTGCTTGACCCCCGGCGCCACCCGCGACGACTTGCTGGAAAGCCTGGGCGAGCTGACGGCGATGGTCGGCGAAACCCTGGAGTTCGTGCGCGGTGATGCAGTGCAGGAGGCGACTTGTCAGTTGCGCCTGAACGACTTGCTTGACGAGCTGGACCGACGTTATCGCCTGCTTGGGCAACCGTTAACCTGGGATGTGCAGCAACAGGCCTGGCTAAGCTGCCGACCTTTGGCGCTCAAACGTGCCCTGACCAACCTGATCGACAACGCCTTGAAGCATGGCGGTGCGACCCACGTGACGCTCAGCCAGGCTGACGGCCAGGTGCGCCTGGAGATCACCGATCAAGGTCCGGGGCTGCCTGAGCAGTGGTTGGAAAAAGTCTTTGAACCCTTTGTCCAGCTCGGCCGCGGTGGTGCCGACGCCCGCAGCGGTGGTGGCCTCGGTCTGGGCTTGGCGATCGCCCGTGCCTGCATTCAGGCCCATGGCGGTGAACTGCTGTTGGCACCGGTCTTCTGCTCGGAGTCGGTGTAGGTGTAGTTGCCTTTGATCAGCAGGTCGGAGCGGATGTCCCATTGACCGGTCAGCTCGACGCCACGGATCACCGCCTTGTCGACATTGACCCGGTCCATGACGATGTAGCCGTTCCAGCGCCGGTCGGTGGTTACGGTCGAGAGCTTGTCCTGGAAGTCGTTGTAGAACAACGTCACGCCTGCCGACAGATCATTGCGGTTGGACCACAGCGCCGACACTTCGTAGTTGGTGCTGGTCTCGGGCTTGAGGTCAGGGTTGCCGAGCATGACGAACCGGTTGCGGCGCAGGTAGGCGTAGCCTTCAACCACGGCGCGCAGCTCAGGGGTCTTGAAGCCGCGGGCAACACCGCCTTTGAGCGTCCACTGATCCGTCGCGCGCCAGACCCCATACAGGCGTGGGCTGAAGTGGTTGCCGTATTCTTCGTGGTTGTCCATGCGCAGGCCGCCGGTCAAGGCGAAGGTGTCGGTGACCGACCATTCGTTTTCGGCAAACAGCGCTTTTTGCTGGACCGAGAACTCGTAATCAACCTTGTCACCCAAGCCCTGGTTCCAGTCGGTGACCTGGTTTTCCTGCCATTGCAGACCAACCGTGCTGACGTTGTAGGTGGTCGGCACGACCAACTTGGCGTCGAGCATGCGGTTGCGGATTTCAGGCTTGCGCCCGTAGATGTCGGTCTGGTCTGGCGTGGCCTTGCCTTCGCGGCTGGTGGTTTCCTGATAGAGGGCGACGTCAGAGGTGGCCCAGCCCCAGCGCCCCTGTTGCGACAGCGACCAGTGATCACGGTTGTTCTCTTGCTCGCGGGTGGCCCAGTTGGCACTGACGCCACCACCGTTTTTCAGGCGCGTAACGCCGGCTTCGAGCAGGATGTCGTGATCGATAGTGGGCGTGAAGGCCAGGCGCGTGGTCAGGTCGCGGTGATCGGCCTTGCTGTGGCCGTTGGTCTGTTCCAGGTCAGTATCGGCCTGGCGGTCCAGGTAGCGGCCCCACACTTGCAGGCCAAGCAGGTCTTCCTTGAGCGGACCGCTCAAGTAGAAAGTGGTTTGCCCGGCGTCGCCCTCAGCGCTGTGCTGACGCGCCGAATAGTCGTAACCGATCGAGCCGCCCCACTCGGGCGAGACCTTGCGGGTAATGACGTTGATCACCCCCCCGATAGCGTCCGAGCCATACAGCGACCACATCGGCCCGCGCACCACCTCAATCCGCTCGATGGCGGCTGCCGGCGGGACAAAACTCTGCTCGTAACCGGCGTTGCCGTTGACCCGTGATTCACGGGCGCTCTGGCGTTTGCCATCGACCAGAATCAAGGTGTAGTCGCCCGGCATGCCGCGCATCGAGATGTCGCTTTCGTTGGCGCCGCCGTTGACGGTGACACCCTCGACATCACGCACTGCGTCACCGAGGTCGCGGTACGACTTGCGACGCAGGTCTTCGCCGTCGATCACGGTGATCGACGCGGGCGCGTCCTCAACCCGCTGCTCGAAGCCCGAGGCAGTCACAACCACATCTTCAAGGGTCAATGGGACGGGTTCTGGAGGGTTTGTCTGCGCGTGTGCGGCACCCGCCAGAAATACGGCCAACGTGGAGGAACGGCTGAAAATACGACGTGGTGCGCGCATGCAAGTGACCTGTGAATTCCGCTGTAAAAGAGAATCCTAATCAGATGCATTGGCGCAAATGGGACAAAGTGTGACAGCCGCTGTCGACGACCGCGACGCCAAAGGCAGCGTCGAGGTACCACAGCTATGCCTGCAGGCACCTCAAGCACGCGGACCAGCCGATCATTCGGCAGCCTGCAATCCCATCTGCCAGAAGTCCGCCTCAAGCCGTGAGGCCTGGGCAAAGATCGCCGCCAGCTCGGTGAAACGTGACTCGGTCATGCTTCGCGCGGCCAGTTCGTCCAGGTGCTTGCGGGCAGACGCCGCCACGTCTTGATAGGCCTCACCGGCATACTCGCTGATCCATTCGCGGTACGGATGCTGGTTCAGATCACCGATTGCGCCCGCCAGGCGCTGGCCGATTTCGGCGTAGCCGATCACGCACGGTGCCAGCGCAACGTGCAGTTCAAGCAGGTCGCCGGCGGCGCCGCAGTCAAGCACATAGCGGGTATAGGCCACGGTCGCCTGATGCTCGGGGGCAGCTTGAATGTCGGCTTGCGACAAGCCCCAGCGGGCGCACAGGCGCAGGTGCAGTTCAGTCTCGTCAAGAATCGCCGAAAGCCCGGCCTGCGCGGCGCGGATGTCACTTGGCAGGCGGCTCTTGTAGGCGGCCAGCGCCCAGGCGCGGGCGAACTGGATCAGGAACAGATAGTCCTGCACCAGATACTCGCGAAACGCCGCCTGACTGAGGGTGCCCGTCTGCATCTGCTGCAGGAAGTCATGCTCGACGTAGCTCGCCCATTGCGGCGCAGCGGCGGCCTTGAGCCGATCAAAAATATCCATGTCAGGCCTCGCCATCGTACACGGCATCGAAGAAGGCCAGTTCCAGCGCGACGGTGCGCAGGTAAAAGTCGCGGCTGAGCTCGGCCTCCTTTGGCCCGACGCGGTCAAGTTCAGCTTGCAGGAACGCGACAAAATCCTCGAAGAACGGGTTGTTATGCAAGGTGATCCACTCAGCGTGGACGAAATGCTCGGGCAGTGGCTGCGGCGCCTTCTGCGCCCAGTCCAGGTACAACCCCTCGGCCACATTTAGCACCGCCAGCGCTGCCGCATAGGAGCGGCTTGCCGCCGCCTCGGCCATGACCGCCTTGAAGCCTGCAGTAGGCGCACTGTCGGCAGGCTCGTCGCGCTGCGCCGGGCTTACACCGAGGGCCTCGAATGCACGCAAGAAATAGGTATTTTCGTCACTCGAGATCATCCCGGCAAAACGGCCCAGACGCAGGCGCGCTTCAAAGGTATCGGCTGTGGCAATAGCCGCACCGAGCAGGGTCAGGAAGCTGTCGAGAAAGCGATGGTCCTGAACCAGGTAACGGACCATGACCGGATCCGCCAGGGAACCATCACATAGCTGCCGCACGAAGCGGTGGCCAACGGCAGCCGACCAGGTAGGTTCGCTCTGCTCGCGCAAATAATGGGTAAAACGTTCGCTCATGCTGCTGTCCTCTGGGAGGTGGCAGCGAGGCCAGGCGGGTGATGCATGGTGCGGCCTCGCAGTGAGGCCGGCGCAAAGGCAGGTCGGCTGTCCCATCCCTTCGCCGGCATGATCCGGATCAGGTGTTAAGGGTCACCGCGCTGCATCTCGCCAGCGGTTTCTCAGCCCGTCTCCGGGCTCCCCTTGGTAGCGCTCAGGTATACCGCAGTCGCAGGTCGGTTGTCACGGCACATTGGCTGCACGCCCCGCAACAGGTATGCTTGGCGAACATAGCCAATTGCTATCATTAAAGCCGTGCAGTGATCGCGCGCCAAGGAACCCGCTTTGCCCAGCAACCCCACGCGCCAGACCATCGCCCGCCAGTGGCAGTTGCTTAAACTGCTGCCTGACCGCCACCCGGGCATGAGTTCCAATCAGTTGCAGCAGGCCCTGCACCAGGTCGGCCATGGCACCAGCAAGCGCACGGTGGAACGTGATCTGAACGAGCTGACCGAGCTGTTTCCGGTGCGCTGCAACAGCAAGGGCACCCCATATGGCTGGTACTGGCAGGCCGAGCTCAGCACCGAGCTGCTGCAGCCGCCGCAGCCCAGCGATCGTTGCATGGCGCAACCGATCACCTTGCGTGCCTGGGTGACGCCGGGGCTGGCGCGGCAGTTGGCGGCGCAGCCGCTGTCGGACGACATGTTGCTGGAGCCGCTTGCCGAAGGCGACGCCAGGTTGGTGGCCACGGTTGCCTATGACCACGCCCTCATCAGCTGGCTGCTGGCACATGCCGGCTCGATCAAGGTCACTGCACCTGACAGCGTGCGTGAGGCCCTGCTCGAACGGCTGCGTCAAGCGCTGCTGTTGCACGACAGCGACTGAACCAGCGTCAAAATCTGTGCGCAAATTACCTCAATCTGCGATAAACGCCGCACAAATCATTGGCGCGAGCGCTAAATGTCACCGATCAAGTTGAATGAACTCCCTACTATTCGACCGCGTCCCCCGAATGAACGAAAACAATCCGGCCTGTGCCGGGACTTTCATCATCGAGGGAAACGACCATGGACAAGACCGACCACAGCGCCTCATCGCCACCCGATAATAATCAGGATCACCTGCACACAATCGCCGACGAGGCTGGTGCCCTGCTCGGCGAGGCGAAGACGCAAGGTGCCGAGCAATTCGAGCACTACCGCGACACAGCTGCCGACCAGTTGGACTCGCTCCAGGAGGGTGCTCGTTCGGCGGCATCTGCGCTGAGAGACATCGATACGCTGGGTATCTCGCATTACCTCGGCCAGGCCGCGGAATGCATCGGCACCTTTGCCGAGCAGATCCGCCACGAGAGCGCCGAGGATCTGCTGCACAAAGGCTCGCGGCTGGCACGCGACAACCCCGGGCTGTTCCTCGCCGGCAGTGTTGCCGTCGGCTTTGCCTTGTCGCGGTTCCTGCGCGCCAGCGGCCACCATGACACCACTTCAGCAACGCCCGCCCCCGCCTATGGCAGTAACGAGCCCTACCACAGCACCCCGCCCACCCCAGACCGCGCCAGCGATGTTTCCACGCACAAACCCTACACCCCGGTCGACCCGATCGGCGTCGGTGCCGGTACCCCTGTGACCGTCAGCGCTCAGCAACGTGACCCGCTTGAAGGAGCCGAATGATGAACAACGACTCGTTCCACACCCCGCCTCCGGTGCAACCGGCCAGCGAAGATCCAGTCGGCATCGGCGGCCTGCTGCGCCAACTGATGCGTGAAGTGCCCGAGCTGTTCAGCAAAGAGCTGGCGTTGGCCAAAGCCGAGCTGACGCACAACCTCAACACCCTGAAGGCCGGCACTGCGGCAGTTGCCGCTGGCACCATTGTGCTGCTGGCAGGCTTCATCATCCTGCTGCTGGCTGCGGTCTACGCGCTGGCAATGGTGGTTGCGCCATGGCTGGCGGCACTGATCGTCGGTGCGATCACGGTGATCATCGGCTTCATCATGCTGCAGTCGGGCAAGAAGCAGTTCGAGCCCGGCCATCTGATGCCCGACCGCACCCTGCATGCCATGCAACAGGACAAGGACACGCTGAAGAGGAAACTGCCATGAGCACTTCTTTCGAACATGAAGCAGACAAAGACCCGGACCTGCTCGAGCAGGAAATAAACGCCAAGCGTGAGCACATCAGTGACCTGGTCGATGCTCTGGAACAGCGCCTGAGCCCCGGCCAATTGATGGATCAGGTGCTGGCGTACGGCAAGGGTAATGGCGGCGAGTTCTTGCATAATCTGGGCACTACATTGAAGAACAACCCTGTGCCAGCGACCCTGACCGCAGTGGGCATGGCTTGGCTGGCGATGAACCAGAACCGGCCGTTCAGCCCAGGGCCTGCACACACCGGGACGGGCCTGGGGGATAAGCTGGGCGAGGCTGTCGATGCGGTCAAAGGCGCGTTCGGACACGCTGGCGATGCCCTCCACGATGCCAAGCATACCGTGCAAGCCAAGGCACATGATCTGCGCGATTCGGTCGGTGGTTCAGCCGACAGCGTCCGCGACACGGCGCATCAGATGGGCGATCAAGCCACCGCTCTGAAGAACCAGTTCGACCATCTACTCAAGGAGCAACCGTTGGTAATGGCTGCACTGGGCATCGCCCTGGGCGCTGCGTTGGGCGCGGCGCTGCCGACTACGCGCAAGGAGGACCAGTTGATGGGCGAGCACAGCGACCGCTTGACCGACACGCTCAAGGCCAAGGGTGAGCAGGTCAAGGAGACTGTGACGCAGACGGTGAAGGACAATACTGCGCCGGATCGGCATGAGCCTGCGCAGACTGACTTGTCGTCGGGGTTGGGTTTCCAGCGCTGAACAACACGGCGCATCGTTTTTAGGGCTGCTCAGCAGCCCTAAAACTCACAGCCAGAGCGTTACCACCTGCCCAAACCTCCTTGCCATAGGCTACTGTTCCCCCTTGCGCGTCGTTCAAGCCAAGGAATCCCTATGCCGCATCGCCTGTTACTGCCGCTATTGCTGCTGTGCCCGCTCGCCTCTGCCGCCGATGCACCGCAAAAAGACGCCACCAGCTTCACCCGCCAAAGCAATCAACAATGGTTGCAGCGCCTCCCCTTCAACGACCGCGCCGATTTCGACGCCGCTCAGCGCGGCTTGATCGAGCGCTTCGATGGCCGCATCGACAATGCCGACAGCCAACCGGTGTGGGACCTGCAGCGCTACGCCTTCATCAACGGTGAAGCGCCTGCCACCATCAACCCAAGCCTGTGGCGCCAAGCCCAACTGAACGCCATCGCTGGCTTGTTCCAGGTCACCGAGGGCATCTATCAGGTACGCGGCCTGGACCTCGCCAACATGACCCTGGTCGAAGGCGAAAGCGGTTTGATCGTGATCGACCCACTGCACTCGGTAGAAACCGCGCGCGCCGCCATGGAGCTGTACTTCAAGCATCGCCCGCGCAAGCCTGTGCTGGCGGTGATCTACAGCAACCCGCAGGTGAGCAGCTATGGTGGCGTGCGCGGCGTCGTCGACCCCGCCGAGGTCAAGGCCGGCAGGGTTCAGGTGCTGGCACCGCGCGGTTTCTATGCGCAGGCCATCAGCGAGAACGTGCTGGCGGGCCCAGCGATGCAGCGCCGCGCCGAATACCTGTATGGCAACGCCCTGCCCCGCGGGCCTCGCGGCCAGGTCGATGCAGGCCTGGGCAAAGACATATCCAGCAACGCCACGATCAGCCTGATCGCCCCCACGCGGGAGATAAGCAAAGCGGTCGAGACCGTGCGCATCGATGGCATCGACATCGAATTCCAGCTCACCTCAGGCCAGGACGCGCCGGCACAGATGAACCTCTGGCTGCCGCGCTTCAAGGCGCTGGCCATGGGCGAGAACGTCGCCCACAGTCAACTGAGCCTGCTCGACCTGCGTGGCGCGCCGGTGCGCGATGCCAGAAGCTGGTCGCGCTACCTCGACCAGGTCTTGGTGCGTTACGGTGAGCGGGCCGAGATCATCCTCGGCCAGCATCACTGGCCAACCTGGAGCGGCGCGGCAGTGCGCGAGTACCTTGCCGACCAGCGTGACCTGTACGCCTATATCGATGGCCAGACGCTACGCCTGATCAATCAGGGCCTGACCCCGGACGCAATTGCCGCGCAACTCGCCACGCTGCCCCCGCGCCTGGCCAAGCGCTGGTACAGCCGCGATTATTACGGCTCGCTCAGCCTCAACGTGCGTGCGGTCTATCAACGCTACATGGGAAGCTACGACGGCAACCCCGCTACCCTCGACCCACTGCCACCGAGCGACACCGGCCGGCGCTATGTCGAAGCCATGGGCGGCGCCAACCAGGTGCTGAGCCTGGCGCGCAAGGCATTTGCTTCAGGTGATTACCGCTGGGTCGCCGAGCTGACTCGGCAATTGATCTACGCCCAGCCCGGTAACAGCGCAGCACGTCAGCTGCAGGCCGATGCGTTCGAGCAACTCGGCTACCAGAGCGAGAACGCCACCTGGCGCAATGCGTACCTGAGTGGGGCGCAGGAGCTGCGCGACGGTGTTGCCGCAAGCCCTGTCCCCGGCAACGTCGATGACATGGTATGGGCCCTGGCAGCGCCACTGTTCTTCGATCTGCTCAGCGTGCGCCTCGATGCGCAAAAGGCAGCCGAGCAGGACCTGACCATCAACTGGCGCTTCACTGACCTGGGTGAAGATTATGCGCTGACCGTGCGCAACGGCGTGCTGACCCACCGCGACCGCACGCGCCACCGCCGTGCGGATGTCGAGGTCAGCATGAAAAAAGCCACACTCGATCGTATCGCCTTGAAGCAGACCGGCTTCGTCAAAGAGGTCACAGTGGGTGATATCAGCATCAGCGGCGAGCGGATCAAGTTCCTGCGTCTGATGTCCGGGCTGGAAGATCCTCAGGGGCGCTTCGAGCTGGTCGCGCCTTAAGCGCGGCGCTGGGCCGTAGCCTGCTGGCTGCGGCTCAGGCATGCGTAGCCAAGGCCCAATACACCGATCGCCAGTGCACCGAGCAACGCCAGCAGCAGCTGGCTGTAGCTGGCAATGGTGGCTGGCAGGCCGACGAACTCGCGGTAAGCGAGAATCTGCGCCTCGCCGTCAGCGTGGCGAATGCTCAGGCCGCCCTGTCGGATCTGCGAGTAGTCCGAATCGAAGTACACCCATACCTTGCAGTCTTCGCGCCCGCCGATGGTGGCGATGTCGATCAGGTTGGTGGCCGCCTGTGGGATGATGTCGTTGCCGTCATCGTCACGCACCTGCACCAGGCCCTTGGCCGGCAAGCGGATCTGAATGTTCTTCAGCGGGGCTTCGCGGTTGTTCTTCAGCTCTATCACCAAGCCGGTACGATGGTCGACCAGGCCTGCCTCGAACGGCTTGGCAAACAACGCCAGATACGGCGCCTGGGCCGCGTCCACCAGCTTGTCGACCTGCTGATTGCTCAACTGGCCCTGGCTGATATCGCTCATCTGCCCGTGCAAGCGCTCGTAGCGTAGCATGTCGTTGGCAGTACTGATGCGCTCGCTGAACTGGCTTGGGTAGGTCAGGTAGGAATAGGTAAGCCGCGCTTCCAGGGCTGGGTCCTGCTTGAATGCCAGATACAGGCCGCCTGCACAGGCACCAGCGACCAGCAGGCCAACGAGGGCTTTACCGACTTTTTCCCAACTCACCTGGGCGTTTCCTTATTTCGCTGTAGGGGCGATGCAAAATCGCCGGCCAAGCGTGCCACTGATCGCGCTCAGGGGCAAATGCGAATTAGACTGATCGCCAGCCATCGCCCACGCAGATAAGCCTGCGCGGGCGATGGTCAGGATCAAGCCAGGCGCTGCACCTGGGCCGGGGTGCGGCGCATCAGCACTTTGCCATTGCGCACTGAAACCAGTGCGTAACCCTGGCTGCGGACCATCTCGTAATCATCCGGCGCCGACAGCACCAGCAGATTCGCTGGCCGTCCGACCTCCAGCCCATAGCGCTCGCCAAGATTGAGGGTGCGCGCGCTGTTGTCGGTGATCAGGTCGAGCGAGCGCTGCAGGTCTTCGTAGCCGAGCATGTGGCAGATGTGCAAGCCGGCCTCGAGAATGCGCAGAATGTTGCCATTGCCCAGCGGGTACCACGGGTCGACGATCGAGTCCTGGCCAAAGCACACGTTCATCCCGGCGCGGTCGATTTCGGCGACGCGGGTCAGGCCACGGCGTTTGGGGTAGGTGTCGAACCGGCCCTGCAGGTGGATGCTCTCGGTCGGGCAGGAAACAAAGTTGATGCCCGACATTTTCAGCAAGCGAAACAGCTTCGAGCAGTAGGCGTTGTCATACGAACCCATTGCCGTGGTGTGGCTGGCGGTAACCCGCACACCCATGCCGCGCACGCGTGCCTCCTCGGCCAGCACTTCGAGGAAGCGCGACTGCGGGTCGTCGGTCTCGTCACAATGGACATCCACCAGGCAGCCGCTGCGCTCGGCCAGGTCCATCAGAAACTTGATCGACGACACGCCCTGGTCGCGGGTGTTCTCGAAGTGCGGGATGCCGCCCACCACATCCGCGCCCATCGCCACTGCCTCGGTCATCAAGGCGCGACCATTGGCGTACGACTCGATGCCCTCCTGCGGAAACGCGACAATCTGCAGGTCGATCAGGTGGCGCACTTCTTCGCGGACTTCAATCATCGCCTTGAGTGCGGTCAGCTTGGGATCGGTGACGTCGACATGGGTACGCACATGCTGGATGCCGTGATCGACCAGCATGCCGATGGTCTTGCTGGCGCGGGTCTTGGTGTCTTCATGGGTATTGAGCTCTTTGCGCTCGGCCCAGCGCTCGATGCCCTCGAACAAGGTACCGCTCATGTTCCAGTTGGGCTCGCCAGCGGTGAGGGTGGCATCGAGGTGAATATGCGGCTCGATAAAGGGCGGCACCACCAGATTGTGCTCGGCGTCGATATCACTGGCGTTATTCAGCGCCAGCGGCCCGCTCTGCGCCTGGATCGCAGCGATGCGCTCGCCTTCGAGTTCGATGCGAAACAGCCCGTCCTTGCCACGCAGGCGTGCATTGATGATGTTCATGGTTCTACTCCTTGCCCTGGGCTGCGGTCATGCGCCATATGAGCATAGCGACCGCAGCATTCATACGAAAAAGCGGATCATCGAGTGATTGTCCGCTCAGTTGTTCGATTCTGCCGATGCGTTGATTGATGGTGTTGCGGTGCAGGCCCAAGCGCGCGGCGGCCTGCAAGGCGTTACCGTTGGCGCCCAGCAGGGCGTCGAGTGTGTGCAACAACGCATGGGGATGCTTGCGCCCGGTTTCGATCAGGCGACCGAGGGTTTGGCTGACGAAGCTGTCGATCAGGCCGCGGTCGCTGATCCCCTGCAACAGGCGCAGCACGCCCAGCTCGCTGAAGTCGCACAGGCCGCTGGCCGGGCGCAGGTGCTGGGCGACGTCGAGCGCCTGACGGGCTTCGTTGAGTGCCTGGCGATAGTGCGCGCAGTCCTCGGCCAGGCAGGACATGCCCAGATACACCCCGGCGTCACCGGCAATAACCCGCAACTGCTGATGCAACTGCGCCAACCCACCGCGCAGGTTCGGCACGTCAGGCAGCAATAGCACGAACAGATCGCCCGGCAACTGTGCCGTGACAGCGCCCGGCTGGGTGCGACACCATGCTTGCAGGCAGTCTTCCAGCGCTTGCTGGCTGGCCTGCCAAAGGCGCTCGGCTTGCTCCGGAGCATGCTGTTCGAATACCTCATCGCCTGCCAGCCGCAGCGCCACCAGCCGCCGCGGCTCGTCCAGCGCCAGCTGCAAGTGCGCGGCGCGTTGCCGGGCGATGGCCAGGCTTGGATAATCGCCGGTCAGCAATTGCCCGATGATGTCATCCCGCGAGCGGCGCGCTTGTGCCATCTGCACCAGCGCCGTACCGATCAAATGGGTCACCACCACCATCTTCAGCGCGTAGGGCTGCTCAATCAAGCTCAGGCCCAGTTGCTCGGCGCGTTCGATCACCTTCGGTGGAATCTGCTGAATGAAGCTGCCACCAGTGAGGATCACCAGACCGGCGATGCCCACCGCGTCGCCATCCTCGACTAGGCTCAGCAGATTGGCCTCGCCGCGCGGGTGATTGATGCCCGTAACGAACACAAGCTCGCCGCCCATCACCCACTCGGCAATACCCTCGTTCTCGGCCACGTAGGGCCAGCGCACCCGCCGCTGCAGGTTGCGTTGGCCGGCGCGCACAGTCATCTGCGCCAGCCCTGGCAGGCGCAAAATTTCTTCCAATGCCAGGCTCACGGCTCGACCTGCGCCAGCGCCCGGCGCCGACCGCCAAGCTCGAGCAGAACGATGTAGCACAGCGCCGAAGCACCGATCCCCACCAACGGCGCGACCCACGGCGAGCTGTAGGCCAACAGCGCACCGACGGCGTAGGCAGTCAGCCCCTTGAGGTTGTAGCGTGGCAACTGAACCGAGGCCAGCGCCGGGTACTTGCCGCGATGGCGGTACCAGAAATCAGCCATGATCACCCCGCCGACCGGCGGAATGATCGAACCCAGCAGCACCAGAAACGGGATCAGCAGCTCGTACATGCCGCCAATCGCCAAGAGGGTGCCCAGCCCCGCCGCGACCAGAGTTGCCGTGCGCCGGCGTTCGCTGCGCAGGAGATGGCAGGCCGCTGCCGAGACGTTGTAGATGGTCGGCCCCTGGATGGTCCACAGGTTCAGGCAGAGCATGATCACTGCAGCGAACGACAAGCCCTGCAGGATCATCACCTCGACGATATCGGCCTGCTGATAGACCATCGCGCACCATGCTCCCGCCACCACCATCAAGCCATTGCCGAGCAGAAAACTGACCACACTGGCGGTCACTGCGACCCGCCCGCTGCGCGACAGGCGCGTCCAGTTGGTCGCTTGAGTCGCACCGCTGGCGAAGGTGCCAAAGACCATGGTCACCGCCGCCGAAAACGTCATCGTCTCATGCGGCACTACCGCAGCCAGGCCAGCAAAGCCACCGGCGTCGCCGGTAGCGATGTACATCGACACCAGCAACAGCACGAACATCAACGGCACCGACACCCGCGACAGCAGGTCCAGGCCCTTGAAGCCAATGATCGCGGTAATGCTGAAACCAAGACCGAACAGCACCATCAGCGGCACAGTGAAGCCCTCAGCCAGGCCCAGGATCTTCAGCAGCACGATCGCCACCGTCGCGGTGCCCCAGGCGTACCAGCCCAGCTCGGCGAAGCCCAGCAGGAAGTCCGATAGCCGGCTGCCCGCCTCGCCAAAGCAAAAGCGCCCCATCAATACCGTGTTCAGCCCGCTGCGCGAGGCGATGAACGCCAGGCTCGCGGCGTACAACGCCAGCAGTGAGTTGCCGATGGTGGCGATCCACAGCATGTCGACAAAATTGAACGCCATGCCCAGCTTGCCGCCGGCGAACATGGTGCCGGTGAAGAAGGTGAAACTGAACAAAACCATGGCGATCGGCAGCAGGCCCTTGCGGGCTGACTGCGGGGCTTCGGATAACGGGAATTCGCTGGGCGTGCTCATCGATGCTGCTCCGGGTAGTGGATGGAGCAGCTAGAGCAATATGCGGGCCGCTTCGAAGGGGCCGCTGATCTCGCAAAAAGCGTGCGTCCGCCACAATGATCACTGTGCAGTCAGCACACTTTCTTCAACATGACGGCCTCAGGCGTGTGCTTTATGACTCATCCCAAGGCAACCCTGCACCATTCAGGCGCATTGCTATGGGAGGTTGGGAAACGAGCGTTGTGCTGTCCAGCCATTACGAGATGATCTGGAATCAGCAGACCACCAGTGTCAGCAAGCTGGTTTCCGGGGCCTGAGTATTAGCCACGCTGGCGCCGCCCTGGGTAAATATTGTTTATCTACGATCGTCGATTGTCAGGCGATAGCGGCAACGGCAAGATGCCCGCCGAATTGCTCAAACAAGGAACGTCCCCGTGCAAACCTCAGCATCATCCATGCCCTCAGCGGTAGCCCCTGCGCCGTCACGCTATAACGTCTTCAAGCGGCTTGGCATGCTGGCCCTGGCGCTCATCATCTACCTCGCCGCAAGCGTGCTGGTTGTCCTGCCCGACCCGTCCGCGCCCCTCACCAGCCAGAAGCTGATCAACTCGGTAGGCTATGCCGCGATCGGCCTGTTGGTGCTGCTGTGTTTGCAGTACCGCAAGCAAGGCCTCAGGCAGGTGATCCTCGGCCAGCACTGGCGGCGCCCGTTGCTGTTCGGTCTGATCGCCATGGTCGGGACCTACACGCTGTGCGCGCTACTGATGCACCTTTTGCAGATACCCCGCGAAAGCTTCATGGTGCACTTCTACGACGGCCTAGGCCCGGCCCAGATCGCCCTGCTCTGCCTGACTCTGGTGCTGTTCCCGCCGGTCGCCGAAGAGCTAATGTTCAGGCACTACGTGATGCGCGTATTTGCGCTGGACAGTGGCCGCTTCTGGCAGTGGACCGCGATCGTGGTCAGCACGCTGGTGTTTGCTGCGCTGCACAACCAGTACGATAACCTGATCACCTTGGTAACGCTGGTTGCGGTCGGCTTGATCCTCGCCATCGCACGTGTAGCCAGCGGCGGTTTGCTGGTGCCGGTGTTACTGCATGCCGCGGCGGAGGTGGTGGCAATTTCGATCAATTATCTGCAGATGGATTGAGGTAACTGGAGACTCGTTGGGCGCTAGCGCCGAGCAGCGTTTTCATTCGGCGCCGGGCGGAATCCCATCTTTGTTCTTGTCTTTGAGCCGAGCCCTCTCCTCTTCGGTGGAATGAGCAGGCACCTGGCTGTCTTGCTGGTCGTCTTTTGGATCGGTCATGGCAGTTTCCTCAGTGTGTGGACATTGGGCAGCCCACCTGCGCAGCAGTTCAGATTAAGCAGCACCCTGGCCAGCGCAAGATGATTGCTTTGTTCAAGTATCAGGCGTGCCTACTGCCGATCATGAGGCTCCTCGTTCTGGAGTCTTGTCATGATCCGTTTTCTGCGCACTGCCTACGCCCCGCTGTTTCTGTTCGGCTTTATCGCCACGGCTTGCTGGCTGGTTGCTCGCCAGGTTCCGCTGTGGGCATTGATACCGCTGCTTGTACTGGCAATCATCGTCTCGTTCGGCATGGAGCGGTGGTTGCCATTCAAGGCCGAATGGAACCGCAACCAAGGCGACAGCCTGAGGGATAGCCTGCATGCACTGTGCAACGAGGGCCTTAATTGCCTGAGCCTGATGGCACTGCCCTGGTTTGCGCGCTGGCTGCCAGATCTGGGGCTATGGCCTGAGCAGTGGCCGTTTGTCGTGCAAGTGATTGTGACTATCATCTTTGCCGACCTGGGCATCACGCTGATGCACTGGGCCAGCCACCGCAACAAATGGCTGTGGCGGCTGCACGCCGTGCACCACAGCCCGCAACGGCTGTATGGTTTCAATGGTTTGATGAAGCATCCGCTGCATCAGTTGCTCGAGGCGCTGGCCGGGATCGGCCCGTTGCTGCTGCTGGGTTTGCCAGAAAACGTTGCAGGGCTATTGGCGTTCGCAATCGCTATCCAGTTGCTGCTGCAGCACAGCAATGTCGATATCCGTGTCGGCTACCTGGATCGACTGTTCGCCTGGGCACCGGTGCACCGCTATCACCACATCAAGTACGGCCGCGCAGGTGACGTCAACTTCGCGCTGTTTTTCAGTTTCTGGGATCTGTTGCTGGGCACGGCTTTCACTCGCAGCGGATGCGAGCTGCGGTCTAGCGACCTGGGGATTGGCTCGCAGCCCGACTACCCGAAGGCCTACCTGCAGCAGCTGGCCCAGCCCTTCAAGCGCCCGGCAAGCAAGCACCCGGAGCCACGCCTGCCGTGCCACCTGGGTGGTGTGCAGGCAGCAGACGCAGGTGCAGATGACGCAGGTTCTGGCGGCCACTGATGCCGAACATGCTGCGCAGTGTTCGCGACAGGTGCGCAGAGTCGGCAAAGCCTGCCGCGTGAGCGGCCTCGGTCAACGAGCTGCCTTGCATGGCCAGCATCAAGGCCAGGCGCAGTCGCCGCCAGCGCACCATACGCCTGATCGAAACACCCAGCTGGCTGTCGAACAGCCGCTGTAGGTGACTCACTGAGGTGTGCACATGACGAGCAAGCTCTGCCGCACTGAGTTTCTCCAGCAGGTGGTCATCCATCTGCCGCAATACCGCCTGCAAACGCTCTGGCAAAGGTTGCCGCCGAATAGACTGAACCGTGCGCGCCAGCGCGGCCAGCGAACCGTGGTCCGCTTCGGCGATGGCACGCAGGCTGGCGATTTCGAAAGAAGACGGCTCGGCATAGACAGCCAAGACCTCGGCATCGGTCACCTCGACTGCATGAGCCTGCATCGACTCGGTCCATTGCCACGGGCCGGGCTCGCCCGCCAGCAGCACGCTGAGGCACTGATGCGCGTAATGCCGGTGCGGGCTGGCGTGGCCGGTCAGGCCTTTGAATAACGCGAAGTCAGTGCCCAGCCACAGCTCGCCACGCCATGGCTGATTAGCTCTGATCGACTTCATTGCATCCCCTCCGGATAGCGGCGCACCAGCCCGCCGCGGTAGCCAGTCGGTATTGAGTCAGAAATCGACGGTCGCCGATAGCTGAACAGTGCGCGCAGCCCCAAGGCCAAGGCTGGACGTCAACGGCATGCCCCAGTAGGCCTTGTTGGTGAGGTTGGTCACGCTGCCGCGCAAGGTCAAGGGATAGCTGGCCGCCTGGGTGGTGTAACGGGCACCTACGTCATAGAGGGTGTAGCCCGGGATCGACAGTGTGTTGTCGCTGCTGATGTACTGCTTGCCGACCGAGGTAGCATTGCCGGTCAAGGTCAGGCCCGGCACCAGCGGCGTATCCCACTCCAGGCCCAACTTGCCCTGCAGTTTGGGCACGCCAGTGGCCAGCTTGCCTTCGCTGGCAACGTTGGCGCTCTTGGTCACTTCAGCTTCGACATAGCCCACCCCGCCCATCAACCGGACGTCACTGAGCGGCGCGCCGAAGACCCCCCACTCCACGCCGCGGTTACGCTGCTCGCCACCAAAAGAGAAGACGTTGCTGACCGGGTCGGTATAGCTGCCTGGGCGTTCGATCTGGTACAGCGCCAAGGTATGAGTGAAGCTGCCCAGGTCGAGCTTGAGGCCGACTTCTTTCTGCTTGGATTTATATGGGGCAAACACTTCGCCGGAATTGGCGCTGGTGATCGGCGCAACTGCGCCTTTGCTCAACCCCTCGATGTAGTTGGCGTACAGCGACAAGTCATCCGTTACTTTGACCAGCAACGCGACGGCGGGCGTCGTGGCGCTTTCGTCGTAACGCGAAGTGCGATCGCCGGTGACAACGCTGAAGGTGTCAGTCAGCACCTGCTGACGACGCACGCCGACGGTCAACTGCAACCGATCATCCAACACCGACAGCGTATCGGCGACACCGTAGCTGGCCAGGCGATTTTCCAGATGTTGCACGGCCGGCCAGGACTCGTCGGCAGCCGCCCCCCAGACCGGATGGTAGATATTGGTGGTGACATTGGCACCCGGCACCGAGCGGCGGCCAAAGTCCTTTTGCTCGTCATCATAATGGGTGGCATTCACCGTCAGCTGATGACCAATGCCGAAGGTCTCGAAGGTTGCGCGCAGGCCGGCTTCAGCAGATTTTTTCTCGAGCTGCATTTTCAGCTGGCCCATGGTGGTGTTGTAGTCACCTGCAGCGTTGATCACCTGGGCAGACATGGTCCCGCTGTAGGCGTAGTCGGTCTTGCTGGCACCGACCGCCGCGTAGGCGAGCACATGCTCGTTGAGGTCGAACTCGCCGCGCAGCATCGCCCCCTTGTCCTTGTTTTCGACATAGGCCCAGTCCGGGTTGAGCAGTGTGTCGGATTTTGGCGGTTTGGGCACTGCCACTCCCGGTGCCAGACTGATGCCCCGGTTTTGCCCTCTGACCTTGTCATCGGCACTGTAAAAGTCTGCCGACAAGCGCGCCCGCTCCCCTCGCCAGTCCAGCGCCAATGCCGAGACGCCGACTTTCATCCGCTGCCCGTCGACCGCTGTGTCGCCATCGCGATAGACCTGGTTGAAGCGCACGCCAAACTGCTGGCCCTGGCCAAACCGCCGGCCAACGTCGAGGTGCCCACCTAACTGCGCATCAGACATGTAGCTGGTGGTCAGCCGAGTCAGCGGCTGCTCGCCTGCGCGTTTGGGCACCAGGTTGACCGTGCCCGCCACGGAGCCATTCGGCGGCATGCCGTTGAGCAACGCCGACGGCCCCTTGAGCACCTCGATCCGCTCGAACATTTCCGGCGAGGTGCGATAGAACGGCGCGATGCCGAACAGGCCGCCGAAGCTCATGTCACTGCTGCTAGAGGCCAGGCCGCGGATAAGGTAGTTCTCGCTGTAGGTACCGGTCAGGCCGTTGCTGAATACCGAAGGATCAGTAGCGGCGATAACATCGGTGACGTTCTGCGCCTGGGTATCGGCAATAAATTTCTCGGTGTAGCTGATGGTGCTGAACGGCGTCTCCATGAAGTCCTTGTTGCCGAGCAGGCCCACCCGACCACCATAGGCAACCTGGCCGCCGGCATATTCGCTGGGCAGTTGGGCTGCCTGCAGTGCGGTGTCTTCGATGTGGATGGCGGGCAGCACGGCAGCGCTGCCTTGCTGCTCCTGCTGCTGATTGTCTTGCGCAGCCAACGCCTGACTGCTCAGACTCGCCCCGAACAGCATTGCTTGCACAGCGATGGCGAGTGGCTTGCGGGTAAAGGCTGCGCGAAGGCGCGCGGGGGTTACAGGAACGTTGTTCACGCTGAAGCTCCATTGGGTAGTACGGGCAGTGGTTGTGTTTTTTTCAGGGCGAGCGAAAGCAATGGCGCCAGTGCGATGCGCTGGCCCATAGGCAAATCGGTGTTTCAGTTCAGGGTTGAATCAGGGTTGGTAGGCTTTGATCACGTCATCGACGATCAACTTCAGCGAGGTTGGGCTGGCGGCCGTGACATACCAGGCTTCAGGGTCGACGAAGAGCACGCGCTGCCGCTTCCACGCGGTGGTCTGACGCAGCAACGGGTTACTCATGCTGGCCGCCGTCATGCCAGCTCGGCGCTCCATCACCGCCGTACGGTCGACCACATAAATGATGTCCGGGTTGGCAAGCTGTATGAACTCGCTGGATATCGGCTGGCCATGCAGGCCGGTTTCGCCCGCTGGGCCGGCGGGCTTGACGCCCAGGGCCGCGAAGACAAACCCATAGCGCGAGTTGACCCCGAACGAGCTGAACGCGCCGTTGTTGTGCAGCACCACCAACGCACGCTCCGGGCGCCCGTGGGTAATGCGCCTGGCCTGTGCCACCGTGGCGTCGAGCTCGCTGACCTTGGCCGCGGCAAGCGCCTGCTTGCCGAAGATTTCGCCCAGCGTCAGCAGGTGCTCGCGGATCACCTCGATGTGCCTTGATTGGCTGTCACGGTAGTCAACATCGAACTGAATGGTCGGTGCCATCTCGCTGAGTTCGGCGTAGTGATTGGCCTGTAGTGACGTGATCAGGATCAGGTCGGGCCTGCTTGCGTGTACGCGCTCCAGGTTGGGCTGAACGATCGAGCCCAAATCCTCCACCTGGGCGGCATCCTTGTATCGAGCGAGAAAGTGCGGCACGAAATCCTTGGGCATACCCGCCACCGGCACGTCCAGCTGATCGAGAAAGTCGACCTCATTCATGTCCAGCGCGACAACCCGCTGCGGTAGCTTGCCGACCACGCTGGTGCCTGACTGATGCGATATGGTAACCGCCGTATAGGCCGCCTGGGCGACCGTACTGGTCGACACCGGCGCAGTTTTGTCGTCGCAACCTGACAGCGCAGCGGCCGCTGTCATCATCACGGTCAAGGCCCAATAGCGGGTGTGCTTGGTGCTGGTCATTGCAGTTCTCATGCTGGGTTGAAATAGTTGCAGAGGCGGCCGCGCTGGCCTTGGGTAATTTCAAAGTCGAGGCCGTACAACGCGCTCATGCACGCTTCGGTGACCACCTCGCCCACACTGCCCACGGAGTGAACTCGACCCTGGCGCATGGCAACGATGTGGTCGGAGTAGCTGGCGGCGAAGTTGATGTCATGCACCACCAGAATCACCGTTCGCCGTTGCTCGTCGCAGAGCCTGCGCAGCGCGCGCATGATCTGCACGGCGTGGCTGATATCAAGGTTGTTCAGGGGTTCGTCGAGCAACAGGTAATCGGTTTGCTGGGCAATGGTCATGGCCAGAAACGCCATCTGCCGCTGGCCGCCGCTCAACTCGTCGATATAGGCGTGGCGCAACGCTTGCAGCGCAAGAAAGCTAATGGCGTCCTCGATCGCTTGCACATCCGTAGCACCCAACACGCCGCGGCAGTGGGGAAAGCGACCGAACGCCACCAGCTCCTCGACCGTAAGGCGCAGGTTGAAATCCGGCGACTGACGCAGGGTTGCCACTTGCCTGGCGAAGTCGCTCAGCGCGATGTCGGCAATGCGCTGGCCGTCGATGCGCACCTCGCCCTGGCTGGGCTGCAGCAAACGGGCAAGGGTCATCAGCAGCGTGCTCTTGCCGGCGCCATTAGGACCGATCAGTGACGTCAGCTGACCGCGTGGAAAGCTCAGGTCGACGCCGTCCAACACGGTTTTGCCGGCGTAGGATTTGTGCAGGTCGTGAACGGTGATCATGGTGTGCCTCGGCCGCGTACCATCAGCGCCAGGAAATACCCGCCACACAGCAGGTTGACCAGAATGCCGACGGTAGTTTTGTAGTTGAAGACGTGCTCGACCAGCAGTTGCGCGATGATGAACAGACCGATCGCGACAGCGCTGCCCACGGCCAGCGTGATGCGATGGCGGAACGTCGCAGCCAGTGCGTAGGTGACGTTCGCAACAAAGATGCCCATGAACGCAGTGGGCCCAAGCAAGCTGGTGGAGACCGCGACCAGCACGGCAATCAGCGCCAGCGTCAGGCGCACCGTGCGCCGGTAGTCCACACCGAGTGAAATCGCCTGCTCGCGTCCCAGCGCCAGCACATCGAGTGTCGCAAGCCTGGTTACGCCGACGCAGAACACCACGCTGACCAGCAGCCCCGAGCAGAGCAACTGCACTGGCTGGGCGCGGTTGAACGAAGGCTGACTGAAGCCGAGCAACATCGAGAACTCGCCGGGGCTCACCTTGAGCTGCACAAATTGGGTAAACGTGCCCATCAGCATGCTCAGCACCAGCCCCACCAGCAGCAGGAAATAGACATTGCTGCGGCCATCGCGAAACAACCAGCAATGGATCACCCACGAGTAAACCAGCATCAACAGCACCAACAGCGCGAAGTTGCCGCTAGCGCCGAGCACGATCAGGCTGGAGGTGCCCAGCGCCAATACCAGTAATGCCTGGAACAGCAGATAAACAGCCTCATAACCCATGATCGCCGGGGTCAGAATGCGATTGCCGGTAAGGGTCTGGAACGCGATCGACGACCATGCCACGCAGACGCCACCGATGATCATGGCGCCCAGGCGGAGCAGGCGTTTGCGCATCACATAGTCAAAATCTATCCCCGTGTTCCACAGCACAAAGACTGCGCCGAGCACACCCACCAACAGCCAGATCGCGAACAGTCTGCTGCGCGCCATCAGCGGTGCCTCCAAACGATCAAGGCCAGCAATAGCACGCCGCCAAGACTCCCGGCGGTCAGCCCGATCGGCACCTCAAAGGGGTAGATGATCAACCGACCCAGGATGTCGCACAGCAGCAGCAACGCAGCACCGCCGAGGGCCACGATGGGCAAGGTACGCTGCAGGTTATCGCCGTAGCGCAAGGCAACCAGGTTGGGGATCACCAGGCCCACGAACGGGATAGCTCCGACCGTGATCACCGAGACCGCCACCGTCGCCGCCACGAGCATCAAGCCTGCGGTCACCGTACCGACGTAGTTCAGGCCAAGGCCGCTGGCAATGCCCTCGCCCATGCCCAGCACGGTGAAGCGTTGGGCGAACAGGTAGCTGGCGAGAACCACAGGCAACGTCAGGTAGACGATTTCGTAATTGCCCTGCACTACCCTGGAGAAATCGCCCAACAGCCAGCCCTGCATGCTCTGCAGAATGTTGTGCCTATAGGCGTAGAACTCGGCCAAGGCGCTTAACACACTGCCATACATCAGTCCGATCACCGGCACCAGCACGCTGTTGCGCAGGCGAATGCGCTGGATGATCGCAACGAACAGGGCACTCGCGCCGAAGCAGAACAACAACGCCAGCAGCATCCGCCCAGCACTACCCGCCCCCGGCGCCAGTATCATCGCCACGAGGATGCCCAGCTTGGCCGCGTCCAGGCCGCCGGAGGTGGCCGGCTCGACAAACTTGTTGCGCACCACATGCTGCAGAATTACCCCGCACACGGCCAAACCGGCGCCAATCAGGACCAACGCGGCCAGCCGCGGCAAGCGGCTCGCCGTCAGCGTCAGCCAGGCACTCGCATCACCCGCCGCGAGCTGCGCCCACTGCAATGGGCGGGCGCCTACCATCAGCGATACGGCGCAAAGCCCAATGAACACGCCAAGCCAACAGGCACGCATCAGACCGGGCCTCGCTGGGTGGCTGCGGTGATACGCCAGCCCTGGGCCGCCTGCCGCTGGCGGATAAACCCGGCGTAGCGCCCGCCACAGCCAAGCAAGGCGGCCGGCGCGCCCTGCTCGACGACACGGCCGTTTTCCAGCACCACGATCTGATCAGCCGTCGCCACGGTCGAGAGTTGATGAGCGATGACGATCAGTGTGCAGCGGCCGCGCAGGCGCTGCAGGGTTTGCGCAATCGCAGCCTGGTTGTCCGCATCCAGCGCTGCGGTGGCTTCGTCGACCAGCAGGATCGGTGCGTCTTTGAGCAGCGCCCGGGCAATCGCGATGCGCTGACGCTCGCCCCCGGAGAGCCGCGCCCCGCCTTCGCCGACCTGGCTGTCGAGGCCGTCCGGCAGACGCGCGACGACCTCGCTGACACCCGCCTGCTGCGCCGCGAGCAGTACTTGCTCGGTGCTGGCAGACGGCTTACCGATGCGGATGTTATCGGCGATGCTGCCCTGGAGCAGGTAGCTGTCCTGGAAGATCTGACTGATCTGCCCGGCCAGGCGCTCGCTGGCGATCTGCCGCACATCCACGCCGCCGACCAGCAGGCTACCTTGGCCGACATCGAAAAAGCGCGCGATCAGCCTGACCAGGGTGGTCTTGCCTGAGCCGGAGGCTCCGATCAGCGCAACCATGCTGCCGGCTTTGATGCGCAGGCTGATGCCTTGCAGAACGTTCGGTTGGTCGGCCGCATACGCGAAGCTGACGTCATGCAGCTCCACCGAGCCATCGGCCGGTTGCTGCGGCGTGTGTGGTTGGGTCAGTGGCGCGACCGCGAGAATCGCCTGTGCGGCCTCTAGCTGAGCCTGGCCAGCGCGCACGATGTCTGCGTAGCTGGCAACCTCCAACAGCGGATCGACAAAACGGCAGAGCAACACCAGCCCGACGACCAACGTCACCAACGTGGTGTAGTCCGCGCCTGCGCCAAAGGCATCGCTCAGCCACAGCGCTGCCACACCGAGCAAGCAGGCAAACAAAACGTGCACCACCCAGGCGTTCAGCAGCGCAGACAATGACGAGCGCACGATCAGACGCCTGGCCGATTGCCGCTGGCGGTCGATGGCCTGGTCCAGCAACCGCGTGCCGCCGCCCTCGCCGTTGAACGCCCGCAGCACCGACTGCGCTTGAGCGAATTCGACAATGCGCTGGCTGGCGGCCGCAAAATCGTGCTGAAAAGCTGCGTCCACGCGACGCCCAAGGCGGCCCATGAGCCACATCGTACTCAGCAGCACCGGCAGCCCCAAAAGTGCAACCAGACCCAACGGCCCGTGCACCCAGAGCAACATCAACAGCATCACCAGCGACGTCAGTGCACTGCTGATCAGGGGCGTGAAGACATGCGCAGGCAACTGCGCCACCGCCATCATGCCTGGGCCAATCACGTGCGCGAGCCGTGCCGGCTGCTCGGCGTCGAACCAGCCAATCGGGAGGCGCGCCACGTGATCGCCAATGCGCTGGCGGGCGCTGCGCAGCACCGCGACCCCAACCGCTACCCCGGCCCGTTCGACCTTGAGGCGCAGCATCCAGCACAGCAGCACCCCGCCCAGCAACCCGCCGAGCCACAGACCACTGCCACGTATATCGCCGTTCAACAGGCAAGTCAGTGCCGGCAACAAGGTGGCGATGGTCAGCCCACTCAGCAGGCCGTAGCCCACCGCCAGCGTGAGATAGCGAAGCAGCACCTTGGCGTCATCGGCCAGCAGTTCAGAGAGCGCGTTCAGCATGTCGCCACTCCCGCCCGCTGCACATAACCGCCCCGCCTCCAGAGCCGTGCATACAGCCCGCCCCGCGCGAGCAGGTCGGTGTGCCTGCCCTGCTCGCAGATGCGCCCGTCGTCAACCACGATGATCTGATCGGCGTCCGTGATAGTGTCCAGCCGGTGGGCGATCACCACCAGTGTGCGCCCTGCGGCGAAGCGCGACAGCGCCTCCTGGATGGCAGCTTCGCTGTCGCCGTCGGCCGCAGCGGTGGCCTCGTCGAGTAGCAGAATCGGTGGATCCAGCAGCACTGCGCGGGCAATGCTCAAGCGCTGCTGCTCACCGCCGGACAATCGCGCATCGTCACCGATCATCGAGTCGTAACCACGCGGCAGGCAGGTAATGCGTTCATGAATGTTGGCGATACGGGCAGCGGCCTCGATCTGTGCCTGGGTTGCCGATGGGCGCCCCAGTGCGATGTTGTCGCGCACGCTGGCATTGATCAGGCGCACCTCCTGCAGGACGAAACCGATGCGCTGGTACAACTGCGCCGATTCGATCTGCCGCAGGTCGACGCCGCCCAGTGTGATGCGCCCTGCGCTGGGATCGAAGAAGCGCAACAGCAGCCGCGCCAGCGTCGATTTGCCCGCGCCGGATGGGCCGACAATGGCTGTGGTCGTGCCTGGCTTCAGCGTCAAGCTGATGTCGCTGACCACCTTATGCTCCGGCCGATAGCTATAGCTGACCTGCTCCAGGCGTATCTCGTTGCTGCCTGGCGTCTGCGCAACAGCCGCCGTCGGCTGGTCCAGCAAAGGGGTCTGCAAAAGCGCCTGAATCCGCTGGGCGGCGGCGGTCGCACTGTTCAGGTCGTGGCTAAGGTAGTGCAACAGCAGCAGCGGTGCGCACAACACCGGGGTCACCAAGGCAAACGGCAAGACCTCAAGCGGTGCGATCCAGCCCAGCGCGACAAACCCAGCGCCGCTGCAGAGCACCACGCCCAGCACCGATACCGGTGCAATCAGCGCATTGGCGGTCGCCATTAACGCTACCAAGGGCCGGGTGAAGTCAGCGAATGTGTCAGCAAAATCATCCACTGCAGTGCGGTAGCTGGCGTGCGCCTTGCCGGTGCTGCCAAATGCCTTGACTACCTGCACGCCGTCAACGAATTCAGTGACTGCCGTGCCTATTTTGGCCATGCCGGTTACAAACGCCTGCATATTGCCCGCGCTGGCCTTCATCGCCCGGCCGAAAAACACGAAGAACCCAGGGAACGGCAACAGCGACACCAGTGCCAGCCGCCAATCCATCGCAAACAGGTAGATCAACGAAGCCACAATGGCCCCCGCCGCGCGCCCTACAGTTGTGTAGAAATGCGCCGTCAGGCTGTGCAGGGTGGCGATATCGTCCTGCAGCGCCTGCTTCACCTCACCCGAGGCACGCTCGCTGAACCAACCCAACGGTACCCGTGACAAGCGCTGGGTGATGGCTTGACGCAACTGATGGGTGATGTGGTTATCAGCCAGGTGCGCAAGCAGCTCGCCTGCAGACATGAGCGCGATGCCCAACAACAAGCTGAGCACGCTGACACCCAGGCCCCAGGCAATGTTGCCGTGCAACTCTATGGCTGCTCCGCTCTGTTCGGCCAGCAACAACGTGCCGATATGCGCAATGGCCGCAAGTGGCACCAACGTCAGCATCGCACCGAACGCCGCCAGCGACCCCGCCAGCAAAAGCCGTCCCCGAATGGGGTTGAGTAGTCGGTATATCGCCCCGGCAGGAGGCGGGATGGCCGTAGCCATGTCATCAGCGCTCATTGGAAAACTCGTAGAAATCAAGCCAAATCGCTGAATGCGAAGCGGCCTGAGAAGCATAATCATATTTAGTTGCATGACTATAAACTAATTTGCGAATTCTCGACAAGACGGTTACAAGACTGCTGTCACGAACCAAGGATCAGCCATGAGTGCCCCCCAACAACCTGCGACCCGAGGGCGCCCGCGCCTGATAACCCGCGAACGGATTGCCGAGGCCGGCATAGCGATAGGCCTGCCGCATATCACCTTTGTCGGCGTCGCCGCCGCGATCGGCGTCAGCCACATGGCGCTGTACAAGCATGTGGCCAATCTGGAGGCGCTGAAAATTCTGGTGGCCGAGGAAATGTTCCAGCGTTGGCAGATCCCCCAGGCGCACGAGTGCGCGGACCTAGCCGGCTACATGCTGCGCTTTGCCGACTCGATCCAGGCGTTCGTCAAAGCGCACCCCGGGCTGACGCCGTACATCATCCGTCGCTCGGTGGCGACCGAATCGATGCTGGCCAAGATCATCGGGCACCAGGCGCATATCGCCCAGGCTTACGTGCTCTCGCCAGACAGTGCACGCTGGCTATTGGCGACTGTTGCGTTTCATTGTTTTGCAGTCGCGGATACGGTGTATTCGGCCACCAGCCTGGAGCCGCTGCCAGGGGTCGATCAGGAGGCTGAGAAGCTTGAGATGGAGGCAGCACTGGTCCATGGAGTGCGCGCGCTGATCAATGGCGCAGTGGGAATGCTGGCGGAGGCCGGGGACGGCGTGTAGCTGCTCGCGGCTATCAACCGGCGATGCTACTCTGCAAATCTAAATCGTCGTCGCAGGACTGGCCCATGAGCTTCAACTGGCATTCAGGCCCCTTCAATCGTTCCACTCCTTTGGACGATCAATACCGTAACACCCAAAAGGTCCGCCAGTTCCTGACCGCCGAATGCGGTGATGGCTTTAAGTTCGACCGTCCGTTCATGGCCTGGATCAAGAGCGGTGCTCCAGCAACGATGGGCGATGTCGCAGACGAATGGCTGCGTAGGAACCGCAGAGGCTAGCAAGCGACCAAGTTTGCCTGAGCCTGAATCGATCCCCGCCAAGCCCACTGCCGAGTGGGCTTTTTCACGTCTGGGTGAAGGCCCGATCACGCCTTCGACGAACATGCAGCGGCAACGCGCTCAGTAAAGTATTTGTCAGTTTTATGTAAACAAAATTGGGCAATTACTTTTAAATGGTTCTCATTTGCGATACCGTCCGACCCCGATTGCATTCTGCCTCTTGAATCCAACCGATCGACAAGGACTGTTCCACGATGCCACGCCCACCGTTCTGCCGTGCCCTGCTCACCCTGGCGCTGATCGCCGCAAGCCCTGTTCAGGCCGAAGAAACCCTCGAGCTAGAGCCGCTGCCTGCCACTGAACTGCAAGCTTCGTTCGTCACCGCTAGCGGCGGCGGCACTGATGTGCGCGATGCCCCGGCCAGCGTCAGTGTCATCACCCGCGAAGAGATCGAGCGCCAGCCGGTGTACGACCTCAACACCCTGCTGCGGCGTATCCCCGGTGTGACCGGCGGCTTTGGCCCGGTGGGCGAGCAGTCGAAGATCAAGCTGCGCGGCCTGGACGACAAGTACACGCTGATTCTGGTGGACGGCAAACGCATCGGCAGCTCCGCCGACACCAACTACCGCCGCGACCTGGGCCGCCAGGACATCAACTGGATCTCGCCGAACATGATCGAGCGGATCGAGATCGTGCGCGGGCCGATGTCGTCGCTGTACGGCTCGGACGCCATGGGCGGCGTCATCAACATCATCACCCGCAAGGTTTCCCGTGAGTGGAGCGGCTCGCTCAACGCCAACACAACCATCCCGGAAGACTCCGACCGCGGCCAGACCAACCAGACCAGCGTCAACCTGTCCGGCCCGATCACCGAATCGCTAGGCCTGCGCCTGGGCGCCAACCTCACCCGGCGGGCGGCCGACGAAGTCGAACCGCGGGTCGATACCCTCGGCGACTTCGTCTACAACGACGGCGCTGGCGGGGCCAAGGACCACAGCGTCAACGCTCTGCTCAACTGGCAAGTCAACGACAACCACCAGCTGTCATTCGAAGCCACACAAGGCGTGGAGCGCTCCTGGTCGTCGAAAAAGACGTTCGGCGACTGGGACGAAACCATTGGTGAAGGCTTTGGTGCTGCGCGTCTGACCCGAGACAGCTTCATCATCTCGCACAACGCGGACTGGGGCTTTGGCACGTCGCGTATCGACGCCTACCTGAACAAATTCAAGAACGACATCAGCTGGGGCAAGGCCAGCTCCGAGGAAAAGATCGTCGAAGGCAGCCTCAACATCCCGTTCGATCTGCTGATCAACCAGCGCCTCACCGTTGGCGGGCAATGGAAGCGCGAGCAACTGACCAACACCGACACGCTGGGTACCGTCCCCGTCGATTATCAGGGCAAGCCAGTCAGCGGTGCGGGCCTTGAGGGCGACTACTCGGCGCTGTTCATCGAAGACGAACTGTTCCTGCTCGACAACCTCTCGCTGACCTTGGGCAACCGCTTCGACCACAGTGACGAATATGGCAACCACAACAGCCCGCGCGCCTACCTTGTCTACCACCCGCACCCGGACTGGACAGTTCGCGGCGGCGTGTCGCGAGGTTTCCGTGCGCCAAGCCTGAAAGAAGGCAGCGCCGGTGCGGCAACCAACTCCGGCGGTCGCGGCTGCACTTCGCTGCGGCCGCTGGGGTACGTCACCGGCGAATGCTGGATGGCCGGCAACCCAAACCTGCGCCCGGAAATCAGCACCAACAAAGAAATCGGCGTGTCCTTTGACCACGACGGCTGGGAAGCAGGCCTCACCTACTTCCACACCGACTTCAAGGACAAGATCGAATACGCCCCGCTGGGCAACTTCCAGGGCCGTTGGTGGACCATGCTGGAGAACGCCGACAAAGCCCGCACACGCGGCTGGGAAGGCAGTAGCAAAGTCCCCCTGTGGGAGAATGCCAGCTGGCGCACCAATGCCACCTACATGCTCGAAAGCCGCAACCTGTCGACCGGCCGCGACCTGATCAGCGCGCCTAAACTGTCGCTGTTCAGCGCCATTGATTGGCAGATCAGCGACCGCATCGGCACCGAGCTGTCGGCGCAGCATGTGGGCAAGCAGCGCGGTTTGGGCACTGACTTCGTCAAGTCGTACACCACCTATGACTTGAGCGCCAACTGGGCGGCGACCAACTGGCTGTCACTCAATGCCGGCGTGCAGAACCTGCTCGATGAAGACCCGCGGGATGAGTCGACCAGCTTTTACGTGCCGGGTCGGGCGTACTTTGTCGGGATGACGACTTACTTCTGAAGATTGTCTGGACATCACGCAAATCCCTGTAGGAGCGGCCTTGCCGGGGCGCCGGACCGGTCGGAAAGGCTCGAGTAGCGGGCCCGGCGATATTGGTCGCGAAGCTGAAAACTGGGGCCGCTACGCGCCCCTTTCCGACCGGTCCGGCGCCCCGGCAAGGCCGCTCTACAGAAACCGCGTGGTGTCAGGATTGAGACGGTAGCTTGCCCAGTGTATGAACCATCAAACCGTGGTTCACATCCTGAGCCAGCGCTTTGGCCATGCCACTCAGGTAATGCAGTGCGGTCAGCAGCGTCGGCACTTCCTGCTGGTCGGCCAAGGCCAGATCAGTGCTGTCAAACAGAAGGGTGGCAGCTGTACGCGGGTTGACAGACCGGGAAAATAGGAAACGGGCGCACACGAGGTGCCCCACATATAGCCACCATGAAAGCCGCGGGCACGCGTCACTAAATTCACAGTCTGTCAAAACCGGTCGCTGAATTGGCAGGACAGGGTCAGGCTAGAAGGAAGTGAATGGACTGCAACGACGCAAAGCACTTGGAAGTATGTTTGGGAAATGGACTACAGGGAAGCGGAAAAATCTGCCTTTGGACATGATTTGACGCGGCCTGAAACAGGTTTTATTGTCCGGTAATACGTTGTTTCCAAAAGCCTCTGAGGCACTGATGCTCCCTGACTCAGCATTCTATACAGCACGCGGAAGACGCATAGCGCGACTGCGTGGCAAAGTTGGGCTGTGCATGGTCGCAGCACTCTCCTTCCTCGCCGGCATGACTGACGCAGTCGGCTTCACCGCAACAGGTGATTTCGTATCCTTCATGAGCGGCAATACCACCCGCCTTGCGGTTTCAATTGGTGAGCGGGACTACAACTCCATCCTCACCATCAGCACTCTGATCGGTGCGTTCATCGCTGGCAATGCCATCGGCGTGATCGTCACGCGCCTAGTCGGCCGCCGCTCCTGGCCGTTGCTGCTCTGCGTAGGCGCCCTGCTCTGCCTGGCGGGTTCGACCCCTATACCGCTGTTCTCGCTGGTGTGCACTGTCATAGCCATGGGCATGATCAATGCCGTGGTCGAGGAAGTGAATGGTTTGCCGATCGGGCTGACTTACGTCACCGGCGCCCTGTCACGCTTCGGCCGCGGGCTTGGCCGGTGGTTGATGGGTGAGCGCAAGCCGGGCTGGCGGGTGCAGCTTGTGCCTTGGATGGGAATGCTGCTGGGAGCAGTTGCCGGCGCGCTGCTGCAGGGGTATCTCGGAATCACAGCCTTTGTGATCAACGGGCTTCTGGTGTTTGCACTCGCCGCGTCATCGCTAGCCATCCCACGTCGCTGGCAGCGGAACTACATGCCCAGGTAGCTCTAGACTTTCAGGCAGACGATGTTTAACCAGCGCCCCCTATGCCCTATGCCGGGCCATATGGATGAGCGCAAGTCTACGGCCATCCAGGGATGCTCGTTCTTCGACGGCGAAGGGTAAGAAGCCGAGCTTGGGATAGAGCAGCAAGCCTGCCGTATTCTCGTTGAAGCATGAGATCTGTACTTGCGTGGCTTCGTAGCGCTCGAACGCAAGGGCAGTCATGGTCTCCACGAGGAAGCTTGCCACACCTTTACCGCGCGCCTCTGGGGCAACGATGACATTGCCTATGCAGAAGACCCCACCCTTTTCGGCACGATAAAAATTGGCAAAGCCAACGACGCGGTCCTGCATTTCAACAACTGTTGAGTCGAACCGTTGAGCGATCGCAGCAGACAGCTGATCCTCTGTCAGAGGGTAGCGAGCCTTCGGAAGCATGTAGAACTGAATCGCCCCGGGTTTCGTAGACACCTCTTTGCCTTAAACTGAGGCCAATTAGGAGGTGCCATGAGCAACCCACGATATCCCGAAGAATTCAAAATCCAAGCGGTCAATCAAATGACCGAAAAGAAGCTGCCTGTCGCTGATGTGGCGGCTCGTCTCGGCGTGTAGACGCATAGCCTCTATGCCTGGATAAAGCGCTACAGCAAACCTCAAGAAGAACGGCAGCAGGACGATGATCAGCACGCTGAACTGCGTCGTCTGCGAGCAGAACTCAAGCACGTCACTGAAGAGCGAGACATATTAAAAAAGGCCGCCGCGTACTTTGCCAAGGAGTGCGGCTGAAGTACGCCTTTATCAGGCAGCACGCGGGCGACTATTCGATTCGACGGCTTTGCCTGACGCTGAAGGTCCATCCCAGCGGTTACTACGCCTGGCTGTCTGAACCGCAATCTGTGCGCGCCAAAGACGATCAGCGACTACCGGGCTTGATCAAGCATTCGTGGTTGGAGAGCGACGGCGTTTATGGGTATCGCAAAATCCATGACGATCTGCGCGAGGCAGGTGAAGACTGTGGTCACCATTGTGTGGCAAGGCTGATGCGTCTTGAAGGGTCTGCGCTCTCAGACAGGGTATCGACGCCGCCCTGGCAAATCAACAATCAGCTGTCGCCGGTAGAGTTTGCAAACCGTTACGCATTGAGCTTGCAAGGTGTCTAGAGAGTCCGAGGCGATTCAGTTTTAAATATAAGCAGCCATGCTGCCACCGTCCGCGGTTAAAGGTTGCAAGAGCGCGGCCGTATGCAGCTAGGATCTCATGATGGCGGTCAGTTCCCACAGACTTGGCCAAACCCCGAACCCTCGCGAGAAGGCCTTGAAACTTGGCGCTCATACAGCGTCGATATTCGGGTTTGACCAAGATTACGGTATGTCGGTCGGGTCACACCTCACCGCTGCGGCTGTGGAGCTAGCCAGCATGGAGTCAGCCCTCCTCCAGCAGTATCGCTGACCATCGGTCTTTGAAATGCAAAAAGCCCAGCGCGGGGCTGGGCTCTGTCGACTTAATCCAAAGGATCAGATGATCACTTGAGCCCCGATACGGAGATTATTCCCAGGGATGCTTTTGATATATGTAACGTTTAACAGTGGGTGAACCTGACAAATCCGGCGGCCCTTGCCTATTCACACTCCGAAAGGGCGGATTCTGTACGTAACGGGCGCGATCCTCTGAACGATTTTTATCGGCTTGATCTTGTTGATCACCTTGATAGTTATCTTTATCAGCCGGCATGCTTACCAGCCTATCACTATCAATCCCATATCTATCTCTGGATATACGCACCTCTCAACGCTCAGAAATTCTGAGCTACATCGAGTATGCGCCTATTAAAATATGGAATTTTTCTATTAGACCGCCGGGCCGACTGAAAGCGGAAGGTATGGCCTGTCGCACATCCAGCGGGGATCGCCTGCTTCAGCCGGCGCCAGAACACCCGCTTGGCCTGCTTGAAGGTCGGAGCGCCGTACCAAATCTCGTCCTCGACGCTCACGCCCCACCCGCAGCCAGACGTGCCGCGCGGCGCATCTCTGCCTTGCCGAGGAAGGTCTTGCCGAATCGACGCCCACACACCGCATCACGGATGCGAGCCTCTGGCTGAAACCCCCAGCAATAGATGTTCGCCTGCTTCGGCGTCAGCTTCACCGGCGGATCATAGGTGCGGACTTCAAGCCCGAATTCTGCTTTGACAGAGGCAACGACTTGGGGTGGCGTGTCAAAGCAAGCGAGCTCCGGTACCACAAAGGCTTTCACGTCGCCTCTGAGTGCGGCCGTAGGTGGACATCCGTCAAAGTACTGTCAAAGTCAGGCCGACTTGAGCAGACAGGTTCCGCAGGCCCTCGAAATGTTGATCTTGGCCACCTCAGACGGCCGGCTTGCAGCGTCAATCAGCTGCTGTACGTCATGACTGGCGCCGTAGCGACGCACCACGCCGACAAACTCCTCGACGTCATGCCCACGCATCTCAAGTTTGGGCAGGCCGTCTTGGGTGAATGCCGGGGCGCCGTACTTATCGAGCTTGTGCGCTATGTGGTAGAGCTCGTGCTCGACCAAGGCGCAGAACTCAGCCTCGGTGTATTGGGCGCAATAGTCAGCGGCAAGGGTGATCAGGAACTCTGGCTCTTCGCCGAACCAGTCACGCATCTGTTGCTCTTGCCGGGCCTTCTGCCAGCCACCGGCGCGGATCATCAGTTGCTCGGCTTGGCCCAGCACCGTCCTGCCCTTCTTCGCGAATGCAGAGGACGCCCACAGCACGCCGACATTGGCGTCGATGAGGTGAGCATGCGCTTCGTAGTGGATGCTGCCGGTGGTGGCGAGTATCTCGGCCTGGATCCACTCCCAACCTTCGGGGGCTGGGGTCAGGCGGATGCCAAAGTCGGACAGATCGGACAGCTCAAGCAGTGACGATGGTGGATATGGCCTATCCATAGATCACCTTGGGCTTGAAATAATGGCGCGGCAAGAATTGATTCGATGCAGGGGATAGGGATTCGCCCGGGGTCTGACGTTCGACGCAGGCTAGGCATGATCATTAATTCATCCGGCCTAACATTCGGCGCGCTCATCCAGATACCGCATTACTGACCAACACTGTTAGTTTTGGGCATCACACACAGTGACCCTCACTCCCGTGGCCACAATTTCGTACTCAGTCTCAGAAATCTTTTTCAAGTCACCACCCTGTTGCATTTCGAAATGCTTTACACCTTCATGTCGAACCATGCCTCGTGATGAGCGCTCAACTGTCTCATCCTGATAGATGTTAATCACGTACTTCACATTGTCCGTGCCTACACCCGTGAACTTTCCAACGTATTTATCTGACATGTCCTAACTCCTTGCGTGAACCCTCAAGGTAGCTGGTGCTGACATATCGATCCACACCACTGAGCAGATCAGCTCAACATTGGGTTGGTATGCGCCAAATCGTGCTTGTTTGGAAGAGATACGCCCGGCCCGGAAGGCTCGTTCAATCGCCTCCCAGTCGGGTTGCTTTGTTGTCATGGTTACCTCAGTCGGCTGCGTTGATCATCTTTGCGGTCTGCTCAAGCGCGTAGGCCGCCATCTCAGCTTTGAGTAGTGCCGGGCCCAGCTCCACAGCGCTGAAGAGCCCGGAAGTCTCTGCCTGAGCACGCAGAGCAGTTACTGCGCTCATTCCATGGCGTCCTGAGACCCATCCCGACACGGTTCCCTGCTTCACCCCTAACGAATTAGCGGTCTTGACCTGTCCACCGAAATGGTCGACCAGTTGATCGTAAATGCTCATTGCAAACGCTCTTTATAGGACGTCCTATAACTCTATACATAGGGAAATCTGCTTGACTGCAAGGCAGGCTGATGCAGCCATAGCTAGCGGTTCGCTTGGCTATATTGTCAACGAGTGGGTTTCCGGTAAATTCAATATGCCTACAGATCTCTTCCCAGCTAAAACAAATGAACCCTTATACAGCCCGGCCCAGCGCCGGGAATGCTGTTTCTGCTGAGCCCCTTCTCTGCTATCGTGTCGCCCTCAGATCGCAATGGAAGCATCAAGGAATGGAATCATGGAAGACCCTAGCGATTGTCTTTATGGCATCGATCAGCGCTGGCGCTGTAGCGTTTGAAGTCAAGAACCCCGTAGAGAGAACCCTGACAGTCACCACCATGGTCCCAACGATGATCCTCGGTGGAACCACAGCATTCACAGTCTACGGCCCCTCGATGATGATAAAGGCGAAGGACGACGCCCTCGCATTCATTGGCTCAGAAGGCGATATTCGCGGCGCTCAGTTTGAGCAGGCCGTACGCTTTTACCGCACGACATACACGCCTCCTCTGATGACCGACCAGCAGCTCGCCCAGAGCATAGTCACTTCGTACTGATCGCGACCGTTCACGACATTTCCACAGTCGCGCGCCTATGGTCACCACAGCTTCTCGCGAACATTCCTCTAAGCCCGCTCTACTCATCGCGGGCCTTTCTTTGCCTGCGTGATGGCGGATAGCCAGAGGCGAGGTGATCACCAGATGCAGAGATGATGTTTTGTCTCCATACCTGGTGCGTCGCAGGCCAGAACGGAAGAAAAAGCGAGAGGGGAAAGATCACTGGACGAAGATCGACGAGAGGTTTCTCACGCGAGCTTTCAAAGATGCGAGGGATGCCGCTGGGTGTTATCGCGACCTCAAAGAGGAAGAGATGCCAGGGTTTCATGAAGTGCGCGCCCTCTCCCTTCACTTGTACACGCGAGCCGGGAAAGACGGTCAGAAGATTGCCGGGCATGCGACCGAAGGCATGACCAGGAACTACCAAAAGGGGCACGAGGATGTGGTGTGGTCCGAAGTCGACGCCGACTTGGATATCGGCGAAATAGCCGGATAGTTTTGCGCGCCTTTTGCGCGAGTTTTGCGCGCGGCCGCCCATAAAAAAATCCAGCCACCGCTAAGTGACTGGATTTCTAGGGATTTTTGGTCGGGACGGAGTGATTCGAACACTCGACCCCTTGCACCCCATGCAAGTGCGCTACCGGGCTGCGCTACGCCCCGAACTGCTCTCAATACTGCTGAGAACGGTACAAAATCTACCCTAACCTTTTGATTAATGAAAGCTTTTTTTCGAAAAACTTTCCATTCGTCGGATCAGGTTATTTCCTCAACACCACCAGCACATCTTCCAACTCGACAATCATCTGCCGAATCATCTGCTTGTACTGCGTCGTGTCGTCCTTGGCTTCATCACTGGACATGCGCAAGCGCGCACCGCCGATGGTGAAGCCTTGGTCGTACAGCAGCGCGCGGATCTGGCGGATCATCAGCACGTCTTGGCGCTGATAATACCGGCGGTTGCCGCGCCGTTTGACGGGGTTGAGCTGGGGAAACTCCTGTTCCCAGTAGCGCAGCACGTGCGGTTTTACCGCACAGAGCTCGCTGACTTCACCAATGGTGAAGTAGCGTTTGCCCGGGATGGGGGGCAGCTCGTCGTTATGACTTGGTTCCAGCATAGGCCTCAACCCGGGCTTTCAATTTCTGCCCTGGACGAAAGGTGACGACGCGGCGTGCGGTGATCGGGATTTCTTCCCCAGTTTTGGGGTTGCGGCCCGGCCGTTGGCGTTTGTCGCGAAGATCAAAGTTGCCGAATCCGGACAACTTGACCTGCTCGTTATCTTCAAGCGCGTGGCGGATCTCTTCGAAAAACAACTCGACGAGTTCCTTCGCCTCTCGCTTGTTAAGCCCAAGCTCCTCGTACAGCCTCTCGGCCATCTCAGCTTTCGTCAGAGCACCCATGCCGTTATTTCCTTAACGTGGTGTTCAACCTTTGTTCGAGCGAGGTGAGGATCAACTGCAGGGTGGCATTCACCTCATCGTCATTAAGAGTGCGCGATGGATGCTGCCAGGTCAAGCCGACCGCGAGGCTTTTTCTATCAGGATCAATGCCTTTACCCTGGTAGACGTCAAACAGCCTGAGGTCTGTGAGCCATTCGCCTGCATTGTCACGAATTGCTTCAAGGACGTCGCTGGCGGCCACATCACGGCCAGCAATCAGGGCCAGGTCGCGACGGGTTTCAGGGAATTTGGACAGTTCGCTGAATTTCGGCAGGCAGCCTTCGACCACTTCTTCCAGGATCAGCTCGAAGACGAACACCGGGCGGTCCAGGTCGAGGGTCTTGGCCAGCTCTGGATGCAGAGCACCGAGGTAGCCGACTTCCTTGCCGTCGCGTTCGATACGGGCGGTCTGGCCTGGGTGAAGGGCTGGGTGCTTGCCCGCGACGAACTTGAAGTCACCGAGCGCGCCGGAGTAACCCAGCACCGCTTCAACGTCGGCTTTGACGTCGAAGAAGTCGATGCCATCGCGTGGATTGGCCCAGCCTTCTGGCAAGCGGGTACCAGTGACGACGCCAGCGAGCATCGGCTGCTGCTTGAGGTCGCCGAGTTGGCCGACAAAGCGTTGGCCGCTCTCGAACAGCCGCACGCGGTCTTGCTGGCGGTTGAGATTGTGCTGCAGTGCTTTGACCAGGCCAGGCCACAACGAGGCGCGCATGGCGGCCATGTCGTTGGAAATCGGGTTGGCCAGCAGCAGCGGCTCGACGCCAGGGCTGAACAGCTCGAACAGTTTCGGGTCGATGAAGCTGTAGGTGATTGCTTCCTGATAACCGCGTGCTACCAGCAGGCGGCGCAGGGTTGGCAGCTCACCGCGGGCTTCCGGCGCGCCTTTGGGGGCGAGACGGGCTTGCGGATAGCGCACTGGCAGGTGGTTGTAGCCATACAGACGGGCCAGTTCTTCGATCAGGTCGACTTCAAGACTGATATCGAAGCGGTGGCTTGGCACTTGTACCGTCCACTGCCCTGCCCCATCGGCGCTGGTGGTCAGCTCGAGGGCGTTGAGCAGTTGCTCGACCTGGGCTGGGTCCATATCCATGCCGAGCATCTGGCTGATGCGTTCGGCGCGCAGGGTAATCGGCGCAACTTTCGGCAGGTGCTGCTCGCTGACTGCTTCGACGATCGGGCCGGCTTCGCCGCCGACGATTTCCAGCAGCAGCGCGGTCGCGCGCTCCATGGCTTCGCGGGCTAGTTGCGAGTCGACGCCGCGCTCGTAGCGGTGCGAGGCATCGGTGTGCAGACCGTAGGAACGGGCCTTGCCAGCGACGGAAATCGGCTCGAAGAAGGCGCTCTCAAGGAACAGATCGCGGGTCTTCTCGGTATTCACGCCGCTGTGCTCGCCACCCATGACGCCGGCAATGGCCAGGGCCCGGGTGTGGTCGGCGATGACCAGGGTGTCGCTACGCAGGGCGACTTCCTGACCGTCGAGCAGGACCAGCTTCTCGCCTTCTTCGGCCATCCGCACGCGGATGCCACCGTTGATTTCGGCGAGGTCGAAGGCGTGCATCGGCTGGCCGAGCTCGAGCATCACGTAGTTGGTGATGTCGACTGCAGCGTCGATGCTGCGCACGTCGCTGCGGCGCAGGCGTTCAACCAGCCACAGCGGGCTTGGCTTGGCCAGGTCGACGTTGCGGATCACGCGGCCGAGGTAGCGCGGGCACGCGGCCGGGGCCGAGACTTCAACCGAGCGCACTTCGTCGTGGCTGGCGGCAACGGCCGGCACGTCGATGCGGGTAACCGGCACGTCGTACAAGGCGCTGACATCGCGCGCCATACCGGCCACCGAGAGGCAGTCGCCACGGTTCGGGGTCAGGCCGATTTCGATGCTGGCGTCGTCGAGATTGAGGTATTCACGGATGTCCTGACCAACCGGCGCATCGGCGGCCAGTTCAAGCAGGCCGTCGTTTTCTTCGCTGATCTGCAACTCGGCAGCCGAGCACAGCATGCCGTTGGATTCAACGCCACGCAGTTTGGCCTTTTTGATCTTGAAGTCGCCTGGCAGCTCGGCTCCGATCATGGCGAAGGGGATCTTCAGGCCCGGGCGCACGTTAGGCGCGCCGCAGACGACTTGGAAGGTCTCCTGGCCGTTGCTGACCTGGCACACACGCAGCTTGTCGGCATCGGGGTGCTGCTCGGTGCTGAGCACTTCGCCGACGATGATACCGCTGAACTGGCCAGCCGCCGGCGTGACGCTGTCGACTTCGAGGCCGGCCATGGACAGACGAGCAACCAGCTCGTCGCGGGAGACTTGCGGGTTTACCCAACCGCGCAGCCACTGTTCACTGAATTTCATGCTGTTCTCCTGAATATGGTCGAGGTGTGGCCTAGCGGAATTGCGCCAGGAACCGCAGGTCGTTGTCGAAGAACAGACGCAAATCGTTGACGCCATAACGCAGCATGGCCAGACGCTCGGCGCCCATGCCGAAGGCAAAGCCCTGGAACTCTTCCGGGTCAATGCCAGACATGCGCAGCACGTTCGGATGGACCATGCCGCAGCCCATCACTTCCAGCCAGCCGGTCTGCTTGCACACGCGGCAGCCTTTGCCGGAACACATCACGCACTGAATGTCGACTTCAGCGGACGGTTCGGTGAAGGGGAAGAACGACGGACGGAAACGTACATCCAGCTGCTTCTCGAAGAACACCCGCAGGAATTCTTCGATGGTGCCCTTGAGGTCGGCAAAGTTGATGTCGCGATCGATCAACAAGCCTTCCACCTGGTGGAACATCGGCGAATGGGTGATATCCGAATCGCAGCGATAGACGCGGCCAGGGCAGACAATGCGAATCGGCGGCTGGGTCGATTCCATGGTACGTACCTGCACCGGCGAGGTGTGGGTGCGCAGCAGCATGTTGGCATTGAAGTAGAAGGTGTCGTGCATCGCCCGGGCCGGGTGGTGGCCGGGGATGTTGAGCGCCTCGAAGTTGTGATAGTCGTCTTCGACCTCAGGGCCTTCGGCGATGCCGTAGCCAATGTGGGTGAAGAACTGTTCGATGCGTTCGAGGGTACGGGTGATCGGGTGCAGGCCGCCAGTGGTCTGGCCACGGCCCGCCAGGGTCACGTCAATGCATTCGGCAGCCAGGCGAGCGCTGAGCTCGGCCTCTTCAAAGCCAGCCTTGCGCGCATTGAGCACTTCGGTGACGCGTTCCTTGGCGTCGTTGATCAGCGCTCCAACCTTGGGGCGCTCTTCGGCTGGCAGGTTGCCCAGGGTCTTCATCACCTGGGTCAGCTCGCCTTTCTTGCCGAGAAATTGAACCCGGATCTGTTCCAGGGCATTGATGTCTTCAGCGCGCTCCACAGCTTCCAGGGCTTGGGAGACCAGCGCGTCCAGGTTTTCCATGTACAGACTCCAGATACAAAAATAGGGGAAGAGCTTTGAAGGCTCTTCCCCTATCGATGACGTTCAACACCCGACGGCGCATGCGCCGCCGGATGATTGTCGTGGGTACTTAAGCCAGAACGGCTTTAGCTTTCTCGACAATCGCAGCAAACGCCGCTTTTTCGTTCACTGCCAGGTCAGCCAGAACTTTACGGTCGATTTCGATCGACGCTTTTTTCAGGCCAGCAATCAGGCGGCTGTAAGACAGACCGTTGACGCGAGCACCAGCGTTGATACGAGCGATCCACAGAGCGCGGAACTGACGTTTTTTCTGGCGACGGTCACGGTAGGCGTATTGACCAGCCTTGATGACAGCCTGCTTGGCAACACGGAATACGCGCGAACGTGCACCGTAGTAACCTTTAGCCAGTTTCAGAATTTTTTTGTGACGCTTACGAGCAATTACGCCGCGCTTTACACGAGCCATGAGTAACTTCCTCTATCTAGACCAGAATTAACGAACGCGCAGCATGCGCGCGACTTTTGCCACGTCAGACGGGTGCAGCATGCTGCTACCACGCAGTTGACGCTTACGCTTGGTCGACATTTTGGTCAGGATGTGGCTCTTGAAAGCGTGCTTGTGCTTGAAGCCGGTCGCCGTTTTCAGGAAACGCTTCGCTGCACCGCTCTTGGTTTTCATTTTTGGCATGTTCGTAACTCCGCATTGGGGTGGATAAACATAACCGCAAGGCCTGCCGTGCCCTGGTGGTTATTTCTTTTTCTTGGGGGCGATGACCATCAAAAGTTGGCGTCCTTCCATCTTCGGATGCTGTTCGACGGTCCCGTATTCGGCGAGATCAGCTTCGATCCGCTTCAGCAGTTCCATACCCAGCTCCTGGTGGGCCATCTCACGACCACGGAATCTCAGAGAGATCTTGGTCTTGTCCCCATCACTTAGGAAACGTACCAGGTTGCGTAGTTTTACCTGGTAATCCCCTTCCTCCGTCCCTGGACGAAACTTGATTTCTTTGATCTGGATGATCTTCTGGTTTTTCTTGGCTGCAGCCTGTTGCTTCTTCTTCTCGAACAGGCTTTTGCCGTAGTCCATGACTTTACAGACAGGAGGTACGGCGTCAGCAGAAATCTCTACCAGATCCAGCTTCGCTTCTTCAGCGATACGAAGCGCTTCTTCGATCGAGACGATGCCCAACTGTTCACCGTCAGCACCAATTAACCGAACCTCGCGTGCAGAGATATTCTCGTTGATCGGGGCCTTCGGTGCAGCTCGTTTATCGTTTCTCATATCACGCTTAATAATCATTACTCCGATTCTTGGCGACCACGCCGGGAAACCGCATGCGCAAGGAACTCGGCGAATTGGGCGACGGGCATGGAGCCCAGGTCTGCGCCTTCGCGAGTACGCACAGCGACGGTTTGCGTTTCGACTTCACGGTCCCCTATAACCAAAAGGTACGGGACCTTGAGCAAAGTATGCTCGCGGATTTTAAAGCCGATCTTCTCATTTCTCAAGTCAGACTTGGCACGAAAACCGCTATTGATCAGATTTTTTTCAACCTGAAGGGCAAAATCGGCCTGCTTGTCAGTGATGTTCATGATCACTGCCTGGGTTGGCGCAAGCCAAGCCGGGAATACGCCAGCGTAGTGCTCGATCAGCATACCGATGAAGCGTTCGAACGAACCGAGGATGGCGCGGTGCAGCATTACCGGGCGCTTGCGCGCGTTATCTTCGGCAATGTAGCTGGCGTCCAGACGCTCAGGCAGGTTCGGATCGTACTGCAGGGTACCACACTGCCAGTTACGACCGAGGCAGTCACGCAGGGTGAACTCGATTTTCGGGCCGTAGAAGGCGCCCTCGCCTGGCTGATATTCCCACTCCAGGCCGGATTCGTTAAGTGCATCAGCCAGGGCGCCTTCGGCGCGATCCCACAGCTCGTCCGAACCGACACGCTTGGCCGGACGGGTCGAAAGCTTCATGGCGACGTCGACGAAACCGAAGTCTTTATAGACATCGAGGGTCAGCTTGATGAAGTCGGCCGCTTCTTTCTTGACCTGATCTTCGGTGCAGAAGATGTGCGCATCATCCTGAACGAAACCACGCACACGCATGATGCCATGCAACGCACCAGATGGCTCGTTACGGTGGCACGCACCGAACTCGGCCAAACGCAGTGGCAGGTCGCGGTACGACTTCAGACCCTGATTGAACACCTGCACGTGGCACGGGCAGTTCATCGGCTTGACCGCGTAATCACGGCTTTCCGACGATGTGGTGAACATGTTTTCGGCGTAGTTGGACCAGTGACCGGAACGCTCCCAGAGGATTCGATCGACCACTTGCGGGGTCTTGATCTCAAGGTAGCCGTTCTGACGCTGCACAGTACGCATGTACTGCTCGAGCACCTGATAAACAGTCCAGCCGTTCGGATGCCAGAAGACCATGCCCGGCGCTTCTTCCTGCAGGTGGAACAGGTCGAGTTGCTTGCCGATCTTGCGGTGATCGCGCTTCTCGGCTTCCTCGATGCGCTGAATGTAGGCAGCCAGCTGCTTCTTGTCAGCCCAGGCGGTGCCGTACACGCGCTGCAGCTGCTCGTTCTTGGCGTCGCCGCGCCAGTAGGCGCCGGACAGCTTGGTCAGCTTGAACGATTTGAGGAAGCGGGTATTGGGCACGTGCGGACCGCGGCACATGTCGACGTATTCTTCGTGATGGTACAGACCCATGGTCTGCTCATCCGGCATGTCCTCAACAAGGCGCAGCTTGTAGTCTTCGCCACGGGCCTGGAACACGTCGATGACTTCGGCGCGCGGGGTGACCTTCTTGATGACGTCGTAGTCTTTCTCGATCAGCTGCTGCATGCGCTTTTCGATGGCAGCGAGGTCATCAGGGGTAAAGGGGCGCTCGTAGGCGATATCGTAATAGAAGCCGTCATCGATGACTGGGCCGATTACCATCTTGGCGGTCGGGTACAGCTGCTTGACTGCGTGGCCGACCAGGTGGGCGCACGAGTGACGGATGATTTCCAGCCCCTCTTCATCTTTGGGGGTGATGATCTGCAGGGTGGCGTCGTGCTCGATCAGGTCGCAGGCATCGACCAGCTTGCCGTCGACTTTACCGGCCAGGGTGGCCTTGGCCAGGCCAGCGCCAATCGAGGCGGCGACTTCGGCTACGGATACAGCGTGATCGAACGAACGTTGACTGCCATCGGGAAGAGTAATGGTGGGCATGGCGCCTCCTCTCCTAGTGGTGACCCCTACCAAAGGTCACGTGGGTTGGGATGAGCCAGTACAAGATCCGACCTGCCTTCCTTATATAGAGGAAGCCTGCCTCACAGTGGCAGAAGCCTTTCGGCTTGTCAGGGGCGAACCAGAGTGACTGGAAATAGAAAGATAGCTGCTGGCTGCCTCTGGGCAACTGCAAGCCGAGCATGCTAGCACGCAGGTTAGCGGCCAGGCACGAATATTTGGTAAATGCGTAAATCCGGTGAACTGTGAGTAAAAAAGCCTATCAGATTTGCTGATGCATCCGATTTTCATCAGACCTATATCAAGGGAGTGTCTGGTTATGCGACTTCAGTCTCTTCTGGCCCTGACCGCCGCGGGGGCACTGCTGCTGCCCATGGCGGCCCAAGCCGACTGGCCAGCCGGCAAGAAAGACGCCTACATGCAGCAATGAGTGCAGGTGGCCACCCAGCAAGGCGTCAGCGCCAAGGACGCCGACACCCACTGTAAGTGTGGTGCCCAGGCAATCGAGAAGAATTTCAGCAAGGCTGAGATCGAAGACCTCGACAGCAAGGACGGTGTTGACGCGAAATTGATGCAAAAGGCTCAAACTGTGGTAAAACAGGCGTGCACGACGAAAGGTTGACCGCCTAACAGCGGGCTTCCGAGCCTTTATTTGCGCTGTATCAGTTTTCTTCGCAGTTAAAAGGCGCGACACGCGCAGAATTAGACTATGATGTACCTGGCGCACGCAGCTTCGGCTACATCTGCACCGATAAAAAATTACGTTTCTGGAGATTCACCCCATGTCCAATCGCCAAACCGGCACCGTCAAGTGGTTCAACGATGAAAAAGGCTTCGGCTTCATCACTCCTCAAGGCGGCGGCGACGACCTGTTCGTACACTTCAAAGCCATCGAATCTGACGGCTTCAAGAGCCTGAAAGAAGGCCAGACTGTTTCCTTCGTTGCCGAAAAAGGCCAGAAGGGTATGCAGGCTGCACAGGTTCGTCCGGAGTAATTCGGATGCTGTAAAAAAACCCGCCCTCGTGGCGGGTTTTTTTATGCCTGAATTTTACAGATTGGTCGCCGCCACCCATGGCGCCAGCGACCATTAAAGAGCGAATCAGCCGCAGTTGACGCGGACGACGTTACCCTGCTCGTCAACATTGAGGTTGAGTCGCTCGGAGCGGTACTCCAGGGTGACCATATCGTGCGGTTTGAGGATGCGGGCCATTTGCGAGCCGCTGGCTTTGCGCGCCTGCTCAAGCAGCTCGGGCGTGCCCGGTTTGCCTACGGTGAAGTCAGCGCCGCTGGCGTTACAGCGGCCATCGTTGCCAGCCGAGGCTGCCGGTGCGCTGCTGTCACCGCCCGGCGCGCTGCCAGTGCTGCAACCAGCCAGCGCAATAGCTACCAGCACGGTTGCCAGAGAAGCACGGGTACGGAACATGAATCCTCCTAATCATCATGGGAACTGCTGTATGCGACAGTAGTGCGCAATATTCGTTGCAAAACGCCCAAGTGTGCCTGACTCGCGCCCGCGAGGGGAAACAGCAATCGTCACCGGGTTTTGCACCGAATAAATAGTTTGTCGCGCACGGACTGTTATGCCTAAGTCGCAGGGCTCTTGACGCAAAGGCATGATTTACTGCAATAAGTGGAGTGCAGCATGCCTCCCTACGAACGCCAGGGCCCGGTGTTCGATCTATAGTCCGAACCAACGAGAAATTTCCAATGCGCAGCCTCAGCATCGATGCCGACATCCAGGTCCACTTACCCGCGGGCCATCGCTCGTACGCACCAGGCACCGCCGAGGAGCTAATGTTGATTGCCGTGGACCTGCTGGTACACGAACTCGGCAACGAAGGCTCCCGCAGCTTTATAGAGCAAGTGCTGGAGCGCTACGCGCCCCAGGCTGCAGCTATGGCAATCGAGCCAGCCGCTCGCTGAGCAGATCGAACAAGCCCTGGGCATCGCCTTCCTCTACCCACATGACGTTGGCGGGCTGCTTGAGCACGCCATACCAGTCGGCAACGGTCTGACCGAAGGTCGGGCCTTCCCGACTGTCGACACTCATGTGGATCTGCCGCCCGCTGAACATCTCTGGCTTGAGCAGATAAGCAATGACGCTGGCATCATGTACCGGCCCGCCGGGCATGCCGTAGAGCTGCATGTCATGCTGAATGTAGGCGTTGAGGATGTCCACGACCTGCTTGCTGGCGCGGTTGTTGACCGCGCTCAACTGCTTGAGCCGAGTATCGCTGGTCAGCAGCTTGTGGGTGACATCCAGAGGCAGGTAGGTGAGCTTGACGCCACTGGCCAACACCACCTCAGCGGCATGCGGGTCCGCGTACAGATTGAATTCAGCAACTGGCGTGATGTTTCCGCCATTGAAGTGGGCGCCGCCCATGACCACGACTTCCTTGATGCCTTGGGCGATTCCTGGCTGCTGGATCAGCGCCAAGGCCAAGTTGGTCTGCGGCCCAAGCATGGCGATGGTGATGCTGTGCGGCTTGGCTGCGCTCAGGGTATCGACCAGATACTGCACCGCATTGCCCGCGGCCAAGCCTTGCTTTGGCTCATGCACCTGCACGCCGGTAATGCCCTCCTCGCCGTGAACCTCAGCGGCGTAGATGGGCAGGCGCACCAAAGGTCGCCCAGCACCGGCGTAGACCGGTATGTCTTCGCGCCCAGCCCACTCACGGGCCAGACGCGCGTTGCGGGCGGTTTTCTCTAGGCGCACGTTGCCGGCAACCGTGGTGATCGCGCGAATGTTCAGCTCCCCGGGTGAAGCCATCGCCAAAAACAGCGCCACCAGGTCATCGGCACCAGGGTCGGTGTCGATGATCAACTCGTGCGGGGCGGCGTGCAGCATCGAGGTGGTTACAGCGGCCATGAGGGCGGCTCCTTGCAGCAGTTTCTTCAACATAAGGCACTCCTGCGCCAACAGTTTGCAAATTCAGGGCGCGCCACGGCGGATCGAAGCCAACAGGTCAAAACGTGACGCCAGCGACCAATGCGATATTGCTGAATGGCTTGCACTCCCCGGTGCGCACAATGACCTTGGCCTGACGACTCAGCAGCTTGAACTCACTGTGCGGCATCTGCTGGCGAACGCCGAGCAAGCCCAGCGCGCTGAGCTGCTGGATTTCAGCCAACGCCGGTGGCGCGACCTCGAACAGCTCGGCCGCCAAGACATGCCGTTCGACCTGCATTTCGCTCAGCACCACCCGCAGTACACTGGCAAAGTCCGGCAAGCCCGAGGTAATGGCCAGGTCGATCAATTCCACGCCAGCCGGCACCGGCAAGCCGGCATCACCGATCACCACGATGTCGCCATGACCCAGGCCGGCAATCGTGCGCGACAGAGCAATATTGAGCAGTGCGGTCTTTTTCATGGCTGCAGCTCCGTCAGATAGGGAATCGAGGGCTGCGCTCCCGCACGAGTGACCGATATGGCGGCCGCGCGCTGACCGAGGGTGATCGCCTCAGCCTCACTCAGCCCACGCGCCAAGCCAGCGGCAAAGCCACCGATAAAGGTGTCACCGGCCGCGGTCGTGTCGAGCGCTTTGACCGGCGTTGCCGGATAGTGCTGGCAGCCTTGCGCGCTCACCAGCAAAGCGCCCTCGCTACCGAGGGTCACGATCACCTTGCCGACCCCGAACGCGAGCAACTGCTCGGCAGCGCGGCGGGCGCTGTCCTGGTCGCTCACCGTAATGCCGGTCAAAGCCTGGGCCTCGCTTTCGTTGGGCGCGAGGTAGTCGATGTTGGTAAACCAGTCTGCCGGCAGCGGGCCGGTAGCGGGGGCAGGATTGAGAATCACTGTCTTGCCCAACTCACGGGCTCGGACCAAGGTCCAGGCGACCGTTGCCTGGGGCACTTCCAGTTGGCAGATAACGATATCAGCGGCCTGCAACAAGCTGTCAGCGCGCTGCACCGACTCGGCGCTGAGCAGGCCGTTGGCACCGGGGATCACCACAATTGCGTTCTGGCTGGCAGCGTCCACCACGATCAGCGCCACTCCGCTGGAAACACCCGCGCAGCTAGCCACTGCCTGGCAATCAACGCCTTCGACCTGCAGCGCTTGTAGCAGCTGCGGGCCATAGGCGTCATCACCGACATTGCCGATCATGGCCACGCTGGCGCCAAGGCGCGCCACGGCCACCGTCTGGTTGGCGCCCTTGCCGCCGGGCACCGTGAAAAAACCGTCGCCGGTCAGCGTCTCGCCGGCTCGCGGCAAGCGCTCGGCGCGGGCCACCAAGTCCATGTTGAGGCTGCCGACCACTACTACCTTGGCATGCATGGGACGTCCTTAGCGGTAATCATTGAACAGGTCCGGGCGTGGCCCGGTAGATTCGCGCATGATGATGCGCGGGGCGATGATGCGCTGCTCGGCCGGGGCGTCGTGCCGCGGCCTGGCGATGCGCGACAGCAGCAATTCGGCAGCACTCTCGCCCAGCTCGCGAATCGACTGGCCTACGGTGGTCAGCGGCGGGTATATGTAGCGGCTGAGCTCGATGTCATCGAAACCGATCACCGATAGCTCGGCCGGCACGCTGATATTGCGCTCGGCGGCCGCGCGCAGGACGCCAAAGCCGATCATGTCGTTGCCGGCAAAAATCGCCGTGGGCCGCTGGCCGTCGAGCAACTGCGCCGCAGCAGCGTGGCCGCCTGGGCTGGTGAAATCACAGTGCAACACACGTGCTGCGCTGATCTCAGCCTGCGCCTCGGCCATAGCCCGGTGAAAACCGGCCACGCGCAACTGGCTGACCCCGGTCTCGGCTGGCCCGCCAATACAGGCGATGTCGCGGTGGCCGAGCTCGAGCAGGTGACGGGTGGCGAGGTAAGCGCCTTGTTCGTGGTCGATCCGCACCAGGTCGGCATCAACGCCCTCCAGCGCGCAGTCGACGATGACCATCGGCGTGCGCACACAGGCCAGGCTCTGCAGCAAGTCACTGTCTTCACCGACTGACGCTACCACCAGGCCATCAATGCGCTTTTCCAGCAGTACGCGCAGGTAGCTGCGCTGCTTTTGCGGATTGTCGTCGGAGTTGCACAGGATCACGCAGTAGCCATTACGCTCGCAGCCATCCTCAATTCCCCGGGCCAGCTCGGCAAAGTACGGGTTGACGCTGCTAGGCACCAACAGGCCGATAGTGGCGGTACTGCGCGCCTTGAGCGAGCGGGCTACGGCACTGGGCACGTAGTCGAGTTCGGCGATGGCCGCCTCAACCTTCAGGCGCACCTGCTCGCTGACTGGGCGGGTCTTGTTCAGTACATGGGAAACGGTGGTATAGGAAATCCCCGCCATTGCCGCGACATCTTTGATGGTTGCCATGGTTTCAGTTCCGCCGGCTCGCGCGCCGGCTGCGATAAGTGTCGAGCACCACGGCAATCACAATGACCGCCCCGGTGATAATGCGTTTGGTTGGTTCGGAAGCGCCGATCTGAGCCAGCCCGGCGGCCAGCACCGAAATGATCAGCACCCCGAAAAATGTACTGATCACTGAGCCGCGCCCGCCCATCAGGCTGGTACCGCCGATCACCACGGCGGCAATCACCTGCAGTTCAAGGCCAGCACCGGCGTTCGGGTCGGCGGCCTCCAGACGAGAAATCTGGAACAGCGCGGCGAGGCCGGCGAGCAGACCCATCAGGGTGAACACCATGATCTTGTAGGGCCGCGGGTCGATCCCGGCCAGGCGTACAGCTTCTTCATTGGTACCAATGCCGATCAGGTAGCGGCCGAACACCGTGCGTGTCAGTACAAGGTGGGCAACGACGATGACCAGCAAGGCAATGATGAAGGCTGGCGAGATGCCAAATGCTACTGGATTGGAAAACCAGGCGTAGGCATCGCCGATATAGGCCGTGCGCGAATCAGTGAACTGATAGGCCAGACCACGGGCCATTTCCAGCACACCGAGCGAGACGATAAAGGATGGAATGCGCCAGGCCACGGTGATGCAGCCAGTGACGCTGCCAGCCAGGGCGGCGACTGCCATGCCCAGCAGCGCAGCGGGCAACACGCTCCAGCCCCACCCCAGAATTGCCACGCTGACCGCCGAGGCTGCCAAGGCCAGCACCGAGCCCACCGACAGGTCGATGCCACCGATGATCAACACCAGCGTCATGCCTACTGCCAGCACCATCAGATCGGGGATCTGGTTGGCCAGGGTACTGAAGGTTGCGTACGACCAGAAATGGCTGCTCATAAACGAGAACAGCACAATCATTGCCAGCAATGCGCCGGCCAGTCCCAGGTAAGTACCCAGGCCCAGATAGGTGCCGCTGCGGCGAGCGGGAGTGTCGACGGGAGAGCTGTTCATGGGTCCATCCTGGGAGCTGCTTCATGCAGCAGAGCATCACGTTGTTGATAACCGGCGAAAGCCGCGGCAAGCAGTTGATCCTGGCTCCAGGCATCGCGCTCGAAGGTGTCGATCAGGCGACCCGCCGAGAGCACACCGATGCGATCGCAGATCAGCATCAGCTCGCGCAGGTCGCTTGAAACAACCACCAGCGCCTTGCCCTGGCGCGCCAACTCGGCAAGCAGGCCATAGATGTCGAACTTGGCGCCAACGTCGATACCGCGGGTCGGCTCGTCGAACAGCAGTACCTGGCAGTCGCGCTCGAGCCAGCGGCCAATCACCACCTTTTGCTGATTGCCACCGGACAACTCACTGACAGCCTGCGCCGGGCTTGCGCTGCGAATGCGCATGGCGCTGATCTGGCGCTCGGCCAAGGCTGTTTCGGCAGCGCTGTTGATGACTCCAGCACGGGACACGGCGCCCAGGTTACCGAGGGCAATATTGGCGCTGATCGACTGCGTCAGCAGCAGCCCCTCACCTTTGCGATCCTCGGTAATCAATGCAATGCCAGCACGCACAGCGGCCTTGGGCGAGTCGACAGTGATCGGCTGCGGCGGCTGACCAAGGGCAACGCTGCCGCTGTCGGCGCGGTCGGCGCCGTAGATCAGCCGCAGCAGTTCGGTACGGCCGGCGCCGATCAGGCCGGAGATACCAAAGATCTCACCTGCCCTCACCTCGAATGAAACCTCGCACACCTTGCCGGCACGGCTGAGCTTGTCGACCTTGAGCAGCGGCGCGCCGATCTGGCGCCTGCCCAGGTCGATATGCTCGCCCACGTCACGACCGACCATCAGGTTGACCAGCTCGGCACTGTTGTAACGTTGGATCGGCTCGGCGCACACCAGCTTGCCATCGCGCAGCACCGCGATGCGCTGGGCCACACGCTGCAGCTCTTCAAGGCGATGGGATATGTACACGATAGCCACGCCGCGCTGACGCAGGCGCTCGATCTGGACAAACAGCAGCTCGACCTCGCGGGCAGTGAGCATCGCCGTAGGCTCGTCGAAGATCAGCACCCGGCAATCACCAATCAGGTTGCGGGCGATCTCGACCATCTGCTGATGGCCGATACCCAACTCACCGACCAGGGTATCCGGGTCAATCGCGTCCAGGCCCACCTGCGCCATAGCGGCGACCGCCAACTGGCGCAGACGCTTGTGATTGATCCAGCCGAAACGGCTGGGCAAGTTGTCGAGAAACAGGTTCTCGGCAACCGTCAGGGTGGGCAGCAGGTTCAGCTCCTGCATCACCATACGCACCCCAAGCCCCTCTGCCGCACTGCGGCTGGCAGGGCTGTAAGGTTGGCCGAGGTAGCTCATGTGCCCAACGGTGGGAATTTCCAGGCCGCTGATCAACTTCGATAGCGTGCTTTTGCCGGCGCCGTTCTCACCGGTCAGCGCCAGCACTTCGCCGGCGTACAGCTCCAGCTCGACGTCAGCCAGCACAGGCTGGGCGTAGCTCTTGCCCAGCCCGCTGACCGCGAGCACCGTTTGCGTGGCCGATGCAGACATGGCCGGGTCTCCTGCCTGGATCACGGCTTGGTGATCAATTCAACCGGGGTTTGGATGACATTGTCGGCATCGACAGCGGTTTTTTCGCCCTTGATCATCTGTAGCGCAGCCTGGATGCCATATACGGCTTGCTTCTTGGCATCCTGATCGAGCGTGGCGAGCACGCGACCATCTTTGAGCATCGGCTTGATGGCGTTGATGTTGTCATAGCCGACTACCTGAACCTGATCTTTCTTGCCTGCGGCACGCACAGCCGAGACAGCCCCAAGCGCCATGCTGTCGTTGCCGGCCAACAGCGCTTTGATCTCTGGATACTCGTTGAGCATGGCCGCCGCCACCGCGTTGCCCTTGTCGATTTCCCAGTTACCAGACTGCACCGAAACGACCTTGATCTGTGCCGCCTGCATGGCGTCCTGGAAACCAGCCGTGCGCTGTTGGGCGTTGGTAGTGGTGGAGACGCCTTCGATAATACCCACCTGATCACCTGGCTTGAGCTTTTGCTGGGCCAGATAGTCACCGACCAGCCTGGCACCCTTGCGGTTGTCAGGGCCAACGAAGGGCACGCTGAGATTTTTGCTCTTGAGCACTTCGGGGTCGAGACGGTTATCGATGTTGATGACGGTGATGCCGGCATCCATGGCTTTCTTGATCACCGGCACCAGCGCCTTGGAGTCAGCCGGCGCGATCACCAGCGCGTTGGCGCCAGTGGCGATCATTTGCTCGACGATGCGGATCTGGTTGCTGGTGTCGGACTCGTCCTTGATGCCGTTGGCTACCAGGTCGAAGTCGTTAGGGTGCTCTTTCTGGTAGGCCTTGGCGCCGTCTTCCATGGTGCGGAAGAACTCGTTGGCCAATGACTTCATGACCAGAGCGACTTTGGGTTTTTCTTCAGCCTGACCTGGCAGGGGGAGTGCGAGCGCCAACGAGGAGACGATAGCGAGGGACAGCAGACGACCGGGGAACGGCAGTTTCATGAGATGACTCCGAATCTTGTGTTTTTTATCGGATCGCAATCGTTTGCGTTAAGCCACTATGGAAACAAGCCCTGATTTTGTCAATTGCCTGAGACGCTGTTTTGGCAAACCGGGGCGAGCGGCAGGTTACGCGGATTAGCCACGGAAAACCGAACAATTTACCTGTATCCGTTCGGTAAGCCGAATACATCCCATCGCTGGATTTGTCTCAGCATATGAGCGAACTCCCGCCTGGAGCGGCTCAACCCAGATACACCGCCGCGTTGGTATGAAACCTGCCTGCTCAGCTGTGCGACATATAAATCTCACCAGGAAGATCGAGAGAACAATAACGATGAAAACCGCACTGAAGACATTTGCCCCGGGCGCCCTCGCCCTGCTGCTGATCCTGCCGACTGCAGTTTCTGCCAAAGAAGCCGAGCAGCAACAAAAGCTCGCCAATGTGGTGATTCTCGCCACCGGCGGCACCATTGCCGGCGCCGGCGCCAGCGCCGCCAACAGCGCTACCTATCAGGCCGCCAAGGTAGGCATCGACAAATTGATCGCCGGCGTACCGGAGCTGGCTCAACTGGCCAATGTGCGCGGCGAGCAGGTCATGCAGATCGCATCCGAAAGCATCAGCAACGACGACCTGCTCAAGCTGGGCAAACGCGTCGCCGAGCTGGCTGACAGCAACGACGTCGACGGCATCGTTATCACCCACGGCACCGACACCCTGGAAGAAACCGCCTACTTCCTCAACCTGGTAGAAAAGACCGACAAGCCAATCGTAGTGGTCGGTTCGATGCGCCCGGGCACCGCAATGTCGGCTGACGGCATGCTCAACCTTTACAACGCCGTAGCCGTCGCCAGCGACAAGCAATCGCGCGGCAAAGGCGTACTGGTGACCATGAACGACGAAATCCAGTCCGGCCGTGACGTCAGCAAGTCGATCAACATCAAGACCGAAGCGTTCAAGAGCGCCTGGGGCCCGATGGGCATGGTCGTGGAAGGCAAATCGTACTGGTTCCGCCTGCCAGCCAAGCGTCACACCTCCAACTCCGAGTTCGACATCAAGCAAATCAGTAGCCTGCCTGCCGTAGACATCGCCTACGGCTACGGCAACGTCACCGACACCGCCTACAAGGCTCTGGCGCAAAATGGCGCCAAGGCGTTGATCCATGCCGGTACCGGTAACGGCTCGGTATCGTCCCGCGTGGTACCGGCCCTGCAAGAGCTGCGTAAAAACGGCGTGCAGATCATTCGCTCTTCCCACGTAAACCAGGGCGGTTTCGTACTGCGCAACGCCGAGCAGCCGGATGACAAGAACGACTGGGTGGTTGCCCATGACCTGAACCCGCAAAAGGCACGAATTCTGGCGATGGTCGCAATGACCAAGACCCAGGACAGCAAAGAGCTGCAGCGGATCTTCTGGGAATATTGATCTGTTGATTGCCTGAGCCGAGCAACGCTTTGCTCACCGCTGTCGCGGGCTGTATGGCCCGCGACAGTCACTGGGCCAAGGCTCACGAGGTTGTTGCGAAATTGCCTGCAGTGAAATACTGTACGCACATACAGCACAACAAGGAACACCCCCGATGGCCGCTGCCTCTCAAGCCACCCCCAGCCCATACCAACAACTGGGCGAGCGCATTCAGAAAATCATAAACAGCCCTACCGCCCAGCGCAGCAAGTCTGCGTTGATCTTTAGGCTGGAGCACGAGTTGCCGGATGACTGGGCAACGCTACTCGAAGAGATCGCTGAAAACGACAATGTCACCCTTGCCTACCGGGATGATGGCGGCGTGCAGATCTTCTGGACTGTACCCAAGGAAGACTGAGCAGGGACTCAAGCCTTGGCGGTAGCATCGCCCGCTTGCGGCCTGAGCAAGGCATTGACCTGCGAGGTCAGTGCCTCGAGGGCAAATGGCTTGGTCAGTATCGCCATGGTCGACTCCAGCGGCTGACTATCGAGCACTTCAGGCTGCGCATAGCCCGTCATCAGCAACACCGGCAGGTCAGGCCGCGATTGCCTGCCCGCCTCCGCCATCTGCCGCCCGTCAAGCCCGCCGGGTAAACCGATGTCGGTCACCAGCAGATCAATGCGGATGTCCGACCGCAGCAGTTGCAACCCTGCCAGGCTATCCGCCGCCTCGATCACCACATAGCCGTAACTGCCCAGGGTTTCGCTGACAAACATGCGCACGGAGGACTCGTCATCGACCACCAAAACCGTTTCGCCGGCTGCGGCCGTGGGCTTGGCACACTCGCCAGGTTGTGCCTGCGGGGCGTCCAGCGCAGCGACGTGGCCCGGCAACTGCAGCAGCACCCGCGTGCCTTTGCCCGGCTCTGACTCGATCCTCACCTGGCCACCGGATTGCTTGGCAAAGCCATAGATCATCGACAAGCCAAGCCCGGTACCGGCGCCAACCGGCTTGGTCGTGAAGAACGGCTCGAAGGCCTTGCCGAGCACTTCGGCGCTCATGCCGGTACCACTGTCCGCCACGCAAATGCTCAGGTAGTTGCCGGGGCTCAACTCTGGATCAAGCTCGGGCCCAGTCGTCAGCCGCTGGTCGCGAGTGCTTATCAGAATCCTGCCGCCACCCGGCATGGCATCGCGCGAATTGATACACAGATTGAGTAAGGCGTTTTCAACCTGCGCCGGGTCGACCAGACAAGCACTGGCCTGGGCTGCCAACTCCACCTTCAGGCTGATTGCCGGCCCGACCGTACGCCGGATCAGCTCCTCCATGCCGCCGATCAAGGCATGCACATCAGTCTCGACCGGCACCAGCGTCTGCCGACGGGAGAACGCGAGCAGGCGATGGGTAAGGGCAGCGGCGCGCTGGGCGGCACCATGAGCAACGCCCAGGTAACGCTCCAGATCGGCCGTGCGCCCCTGATTCAAACGCAGCCTGATCAAGTCGAGGCTACCGCTGATGCCGGCCAGGAGATTGTTGAAATCGTGAGCGATACCCCCGGTCAGTTGGCCCACAGCCTCCATCTTCTGTGCCTGACGCAGCGCAGCCTGAGCTGCCTCGCGCTCGGCAACGGCGACGCTGATGCGGACTTCCAACGTACGATTTAGCTCGAGCAAGGCGGATTCGGCGTTCTTTCGCGCGGTGACATCCATCGAGGAGCCGATCAAACCGATCACTTCACCGGCGTCGCTCAGCAACGGCGCCTTCACCGACAGCCAAACGGCTACAGAACCGTCCGGCATGTCGACCCGCTCTTCAATCTGCTCAGCCTGACCGCTGTCCATGATGCGCTGGTCGTTCGCCATGACCTGGCGCGCCTGCGCTTCGTCTTCAAGAAATTCCAGGTCGGTCTTGCCGAGGTAAACCTCGGGAGGCTTGCCGATCAGCTGCGTAGTGCCGTGGTTGGCGACCAGCATCCGTCCCTGGCGGTCCTTGGCGTACACCACGCCAGGCACTGCCGCCGTGAACGTGCGCAACAAGGCGTTTGCGCGATCGCGCTCAGCTTCGGCAACCCGCCGCCCCTCAATGTCCATCAGCACGCCTGGGAAGCGCACAGCCATGCCCTGCTCATCGAGCTCGGCGCGACCATTGGCCTCTACCCAGCGATAGCAGCCGTCGTCCTGGCGAACACGATATTCACAGCGAAAGCGCCCACCGCGAGCCATGGCCTGTTCGATGTCGCGGCCAACCCGTTCGCGGTCTTGCTCGTGGATGGAGGCGAACGCCTCGGAGATCGGAATGCCGCTGGTGCAGCGTTCTGCAGACAGCCCGAATGAGCGGGCGAAGCGCTCGTCAGCCGTCACGCAGTCGTTGCGAATGTCCCACAGCCAGGTACCAATAATGGCGCCAGCGTCGAGAGCCAGTTGCAGACGCTCCGAGGCATCAGTCGGGAAAACCTGAAGACGGTCGGGCCTGACCATCGCTTCGACCCGCACCGCAGGGCCTTCTCGATCCATTGCTACATCTTGAGTTACCCAGCTTCAAGGTCGGGCATATTACCGACCAAGCGGGTAAATGCGCTAGATAAAGTAGACAGCGCAACCGAGGCCAGCGTTCAAGTCAAGGTTTGCAGATAGGCACTGGCTTGCTGATAGCGGCTGAGCCGGGCAAGGTCAGCGGGACCTGGGCAGGCGATGCGACTAAGGTCGCTGTTATCGGCCAGATCAGCCAGTTTGACTTCTCGTGCCAGAGGGTCAGCGCCCGCCCGAATCACAAACGCCTCATAGCTCTCGCCAGGACGTCGACTCAGCGAGAGCAAGGCGGCGAGGATTTTCAGCGGGAAACCCTCAAGAGCGAGGTCTGATACCGTCAGGGACGTGTCTTCGAGTACATCGTGGAGTACAGCGACAATCCGCTGCTCAGGTGTGGACACCCGCATCATCACCCGCAGCGGATGAAGAATGTAGGCCGCCCCACCCTTGTCGTACTGCCCCTCGTGGGCTTTGGCGGCTACAGCGATGGCCCGTTCCAATGTAGACATGCGACCCCTCCCTGTTCAGCGCCCGCTTAGCCAAGCATAGCCAACGATCGCGTTCAGGCACAGCCCGCCTGCCTCATCAGTCACTTATCAGCGCTGGGCGCCATGCTGGATCACCACAGAGTCAGTGCCTTGACGCGCCATCACATCGGCCTTGCGCGCCTGCGCCTCTTCTTTGGTCGGGAATGGACCCAGCAGCACCACCGGCTTGCCATCACGGTACTCGACCGAAGAGGGAATACCCTTCTCTATAAGGCGCGCAGTCATGTCGCTCAGAGCCCCCATGTTCGGCCCCTGCACCACCTCGACATCCCAGCCCTCTGGCGCCGGCTGATCGGCCAGGGCTTCGGCGCGACGCTGCAGCTCGGCACCACCACAGATCTCGCGGATGCGCAGGTCGTCGCCGGTTTCGTCGACGATGATCTGGTACTGGCCATCCCGCTTGATTGCAACGTAGCTGCGGTAAGCCTCGAATTTGCCGTCAGCGTCCTTGCCACGGAATTGACCGCAGATCGAGCCATCGGTATCGAAGCGCACGTTGGCGAATTTGGCGGTCTTGGGATTACTCAGGTGTTCGGCCACCTGTTTGTGCACGCCATCCACTTCATTGTTGCAGCCCGCCAAGGCCAGCATCGCTGTTACCACCGCAAGTTTACGCACGCGTCTAACTCCAGAATCGAAGGCGCGGATTCTACCATGATGGCTGGCTAGCGCCGATGGGCAGGCTGCCGCAGGGTGTTTCAGGCGCGAAACAAATGCAAAAAGGGCGACCCTTTCGGATCGCCCTCTTCAAGTGTGGTAGGCACAATTGGACTCGAACCAACGACCCCCACCATGTCAAGGTGGTGCTCTAACCAACTGAGCTATGTGCCTGTCGTGGGGCGCATATTACGAGTGAAGCGCACCCCTGTAAAGCTTTTTTTGAAGAAAATCAAAACCTTTGGCCACCGAGCGGCGAACTCTGGCGCACGCCCCTGAGACTGAGGGTCGACCACCAGTATCAGCAACCAACGGCAGCGCAAATGAAAAAAGGGTGACCCTTACGGATCACCCCTTTTCGATTTGGTAGGCACAATTGGACTCGAACCAACGACCCCCACCATGTCAAGGTGGTGCTCTAACCAACTGAGCTATGTGCCTGTCGTGGGGCGCATTCTACGGAATCCAAAAACCCTGTCAACTGTTTTTTCCACGCTAAGCCACTGAATCATAAAAATATTTACTAATAGTCACGCGCCACCGCTGCGTAAGGGATTTTCACCGTACGACTAGCGGGTGTTTATTATTATTGATAGCATCGGTACATTCGTTAAAAATATAAAACACGAGGTCTCTCGAGCATGGCTAATACCCCCTACCCACAGTCCTACTACGCCGCCTCGGCCAACCCGGTGCCGCCACGTCCGGCGCTGCTGGGTGAGGTGGAAACCGACATCTGCGTAATCGGTGCGGGCTATACCGGCCTGTCGAGCGCACTGTTCCTGCTGGAGAACGGCTTCAAGGTTACCGTCGTCGAAGCTGCCAAGGTTGGCTTTGGTGCATCCGGCCGCAACGGCGGCCAGATCGTCAACAGCTACAGCCGTGACATCGACGTGATCGAACGTACTGTTGGCCCGCGCGAAGCAAAATTGCTGGGCGCGATGGCCTTCGAAGGCGGGCGTATCATCCGCGAGCGCGTAGCCAAGTACAACATCCAGTGCGACCTCAAGGACGGCGGCGTATTCGCGGCCATCACGCCCAAGCAGATGGCCCACCTGGAATCGCAAAAACGCTTGTGGGAACGCTATGGCCACACCCAACTGGAGCTCATGGACCAGAAGCGCATCCGTGAAGTGGTCGCGTGCGAAAGCTATATAGGCGGCATGCTCGACATGAGCGGCGGCCATATTCATCCGCTCAACCTGGCCTTGGGCGAAGCGGCTGCGGTCGAGTCGCTGGGCGGCGTGATCTATGAACAAACCCCAGCCATACGCATCGAGCGCGGCGCCAACCCTGTCGTGCACACCCCGCAGGGTAAGATCCGCGCTAAGTACATCATCGTTGCCGGCAACGCTTATCTGGGTAACCTGGTGCCGGAACTGGCCTCGAAGTCGATGCCATGCGGTACTCAGGTGATCACCACCGAGCCACTCAGCGATGAGTTGGCACGTACCCTGCTGCCGCAGGACTACTGCGTCGAGGACTGCAACTACCTGCTCGACTACTACCGCCTGACCGGCGACAAGCGCCTGATCTTCGGCGGCGGCGTGGTCTACGGCGCACGCGACCCGGCCAACATCGAAGCGATCATCCGGCCGAAGATGCTCAAGGCATTCCCGCAGCTCAAGGACGTCAAGATCGACTACGCCTGGACCGGCAACTTCCTGCTGACGCTGTCACGTCTGCCTCAGGTCGGCCGCATAGGCGACAACATCTACTACTCGCAAGGCTGCTCCGGCCACGGCGTGACCTACACCCACCTGGCGGGCAAGGTCCTGGCCGAAGCGCTGCGCGGCCAGGCCGAACGCTTTGACGCATTCGCCGGCCTGCCGCACTACCCGTTCCCGGGAGGCCAACTGCTACGGGTACCGTTCAGCGCCATGGGTGCGTGGTATTACAGCCTGCGCGATCGTCTGGGCTTCTGATCCATAGCGGATGAAGACGGCCGGCCATCAGCGCCGGCCGTTTGCGTTCAGGGCTGGCCGAGGCTGCTGACGGCTTGTCTGGCTGCCATTTCCTGCCCTGCCCGGGCCAGTTCATCGGCGCCTTGCAACCAGCGCTGGCGATCAACCTGTGCAGGCAGTTGCTGCGGTGGCTGAATCAACACTGCCCAACTGCCCTGCTCCGCCCACGCCTTGGCAAACGCGTCGAACGACATCATCTGCCGCCGCTGCATGCCTGCACGCAGCAGCACCCGCTGCTTGTAGCTGTCATAGCCGACCAGTACCGCATAACGCGGCTCACCCCACCACGCCGAACCCTCTTGATAACGCAGCAGCACCGGGTTGCCCGCCGCCACCTGGGCGAGCAATGCATCCAGACGCTTGTCCAGCGGATACACCAGCATGCCGTAATCACGCGCCACAGGCGGGATCGATGTTTCCAGCGCTTCGGCTGCTTCAGGCAGCTTCAGCGGCTTGTCGAGCAAGCCCGGGGTGATACGAATGCCTTGCTGCGAGAGCATGACCGCCAGCGCCATGGCGCCGCTGTGATTGGCGTTGCCGCGGAAGAACGGCACGCTGCTGATCTCGACCCGCTGCGGCAAGCCTTTTACATCCGCTGGAGGCGCGCCGGCGCAGCCAACCAGACTGGCCGCCAGCAGGCATGCAGCTAGCAAGCGCTGTGAAGGGTTGAGCAACGACTTGCGGGAAGCTTGCAACATGGACACTCACTTGTCTGAAGCCGGGCTGACATCCGGCGATGGTCTCTGATCATAGGGCGCTAGCGCGCGCAGGAATAGCCCGACGCAGGCTAGTAACAAATCGGACCAAGGGTTCGACCTAAGCTCAATTGAACGTCATGAGGGTAACGCTAGACTAAGTAAGTGTCTGGAAGGCGAGCCTGGGGCAAGCCCGAGAGAAGGAGGCACACATGAGCCTGACTATGGGAATTCTGCTGTTGGTAGGTATGTGGCTGAGTGTAGCCGCTGCCATGTTATGGGGCGTTCTGCGCATTGTCCGCAGGCATTCGCATCATCCACTGCCGGTTCAGGCCAAGGCCAAGCTCTTGCCCGTGCAAAGCGCCCGTCGGCCCGCGGCAGCGCACTGACATCGCGTCAGCGCAAAACAAAAAACCGCGCAGCTTGAAAGCATACGCGGTCGCTTGATGAAACTGCCATTGCGAATGGGGCGCCAAGCGCCCCGCGCACCTTACTCCTGTGCAGCCTCACGCTTGAGGCGAGCGCGGCGAGCAAAGATGTTGAGCATCTCGATCGCAGTCGAGAACGCCATCGCTGCATATACATAACCTTTAGGCACATGGGCACCGAAACCTTCGGCGATCAGGGTCATGCCGATCATGATCAGGAAGCCCAAGGCCAGCATCACGACGGTCGGGTTGTCGTTGATGAAGTTGGCAAGCGGATCGGCGGCCACCATCATCACGATAACAGCTGCCACCACAGCGATGATCATGATCGGCAAGTGCTCGGTCATGCCAACTGCGGTGATGATGCTGTCGACCGAGAACACGATATCCAGCAGCAGAATCTGGAAGATCGCTGCGGCGAAGCCCAGGGTCACGGTGGACGAGACTGTGGCCTCATGCTTGGCACCGTGCGGATCGACACTCTCGTGGATCTCTTTGGTTGCCTTCCACAGCAGGAACAGGCCACCGGCGATCAGGATCATGTCCTTCCAGGAGAAGGCATTGCCGAAGATCTCGATTACCGGATCGGTCAACTGAACGATCCAGGCCACGGTGCTGAGCAACGCCAGGCGCATGATCAACGCCATGCTGATACCAATCCGGCGCGCCTTGGAGCGGTACTCGACAGGCAGCTTGTTGGTCAGGATCGAGATGAAGATCAGGTTGTCGATACCGAGCACAACTTCCATTGCCACCAATGTGGCCAAAGCTACCCAGGCGGTCGGGCTTGCGGCGAGTTCCAGCAAATATTCCATGAATCAATCCTGTTTCTGGCTATGTTAGGGCTGTGTTCGCAGCTGGGGGTCAGATGTCCTGGGTCTTGCCTTCGCCATCGGCAGGCTTGGTCGATTTCTCACCCTCGCCGCCAATGACGTCATTCAACGCTTGCTGAGCGGCTTCATTGGTCTTGTCGATGGCCTGCTTGGCAGACTGCGCCGCCTGATCGAGCACCTGCTGGGCAGATTTCTCAGCCTGATCGCACCCGGCCAGGCTGAACAGCGCCAGCGCAAGAACCAACGGGGTACCGATGGATTTCAGTTGTAGCATAGGATCCTCACTTGTCATGTCTGGGCAGCGCGCGTGGCGCCTGATGAAAGGCATTCTAATGAAGCGGAAACATCCGGAAAATTCGTTTTTTTAGCGGCTATACTTCGTTTTTTACGAATCCGGAAACAACCATGCTCAATTACCGGCAGCTGCATTATTTTTGGGTAGTCGCACGCACCGGCAGTATTGCCCGCGCCAGTGAGCAGCTGAATCTGACGCCGCAAACCATTAGTGGGCAGATCAGCCTGTTCGAGCAGACCCATGGTCTGGAATTGTTCCAGCGTGTCGGGCGTCAGCTTGAGCTGACCGAGAGCGGCAGGCAGACACTGGTCTACGCCGAACAGATGTTCCAGATCGGCAGCGAGCTCGAGACCATGCTGCGCGCCGGGCCGCAGGAGCAGATCCTGTTCCGCGTCGGCGTTGCCGATGTGGTCCCCAAGTCCATCGTTTATCGCTTGCTGGCCCCGACCATGGAGCTGGACGGCGCCCTGCGCATCAATTGCCGGGAAGACAAACTCGAGCGGCTGCTGGCCGACCTGGCCATCCAGCGTCTGGACCTGGTGATTTCCGACAGCCCCATGCCCAGCCATCTGGATATCAAAGGCTACAGCCAGAAACTCGGCGAATGCGGCTTGAGCTTTTTTGCCACCCCAGCTCTGGCGGCAGAATACTCGGGTGCATTTCCGGCCTGCCTGAATGATGCGCCGTTGCTGATCCCGGGTCAGGAGACAGTTGTACGCAGCCGTTTACTGCGCTGGCTGTCCGAGCAGCAGGTGCAGCCGCGGATCGTCGGTGAGTTCGATGACAGTGCCTTGATGCAGGCCTTCGGTCAGTCCGGCAGCGGCATTTTCGTTGCGCCCAGCGTGATTGCCGATGAGGTGTGCCGCCAATATGCGGTGGTGCTGATCGGCCATACCGAGGCGGTCAACGAGTCGTTCTATGCGATCTCGGTAGAGCGCAAGGTCAAGCACCCGGGGATCGTCGCGATTACCGAGGGTGCGCGCAAAGAGTTGTTCCACTGGTAAGCAGCGGCCGGGGGCGCTGGTCTATGGTACAGTCGCGCCCGTCCAAATCCCTGAGATTCGCTGCACATGCTGCCTGTTCTTCGCCTGCTCACCCGCACCAGCCTGGTTACCCAGATCGTCATCGGCCTGATCGCCGGCATCGCCCTGGCCTTGCTCGCGCCTGCCGTGGCGCTGGACCTGGCGTTTCTCGGCAAGGTTTTCGTCAGTGCGCTCAAGGCGGTAGCGCCCGTCCTGGTGTTCGTGCTGGTGATGGCCTCGATCGCCAACCACAAGCACGGCCAGCAAATCCATATCCGCTCGATCCTGTGGCTGTACCTGCTGGGCACCTTTGGCGCAGCCGTGGTCGCCGTGATCGCCAGCATGCTGTTCCCCTCGACCCTGCTGCTCAGCGCCAGTGAGGCGTCGCTGAGCGCTCCGGGCGGTATCACCGAAGTGCTGCAGAACTTGCTGCTCAGCGCTGTCGATAATCCGGTAGCGGCGCTGCTCAACGCCAACTTCGTCGGCGTGCTGACCTGGGCCATCGGCCTGGGGATCGCCCTGCGCCATGCCAGCGAGGCCACCCGCACCGTAGTCGACGACCTGTCCAATGCGGTGACTTATATCGTGCGCGTGGTCATTCGTTTTGCGCCGCTGGGGATCTTCGGCCTGGTCGCAGCGACCCTGGCTCAATCGGGGCTGAGCGCCCTGCTTGGCTACCTGCACCTGCTGGCGGTATTGATCGGCTGCATGCTGTTTGTCGCGCTGGTGATGAACCCGCTGATCGTGTTCTGGAAGATCCGCCGCAACCCCTACCCGCTGGTGCTGATGTGCCTGCGCGAGAGCGGCATCACGGCGTTCTTCACCCGCAGCTCGGCCGCCAACATCCCGGTCAACCTGGCACTGTCGGAAAAACTCGGCCTGCATGAAGATACTTACTCGGTCTCGATCCCGCTTGGCGCAACCATCAACATGGCCGGCGCGGCGATCACCATCACCGTGCTGAGCCTGGCGGCCGTGCATACCCTGGGCATCAGTGTCGACCTGCCCACTGCCGTGCTCCTCAGCGTAGTGGCTGCGGTGTGTGCCTGCGGCGCATCGGGGGTGGCCGGTGGTTCTCTGTTGCTGATCCCATTGGCGTGCAGCCTGTTCGGCATTCCCAGTGAAATCGCCATGCAGGTGGTCGCCGTCGGTTTCATCATCGGTGTGCTGCAGGACTCGGCTGAAACGGCGCTGAATTCTTCGACCGATGTGATCTTCACCGCCGCCGCCTGTAAGGCCCGGGAGCGACGCGCAGCCTGAGTGATAAGGCGGCGCCGCTGGCAATTGCTTAACGGCGCCGCTTTACCTAGGCTAGGGGCCTTTCCTCGCAACGAGACAGGGCCATGTCAGAACAACACAACGCCAGTGAAGGCCGCTTCAACAGCACCGAGATCCGCATCCTCGGCTCGCTGATCGAAAAGCAGGCCACCAGCCCTGAAACCTACCCCTTGACCCTCAACGCGCTGGTGGTCGCCTGTAACCAGAAGACCAGCCGCGAACCGGTGATGAATCTCTCTCAGGGCCAGGTTGGCCAGGCGCTGCGAGCGCTCGAAGGGCGTGGTTTTACCAAACTGCAGATGGGCAGCCGCGCTGACCGCTGGGAGCAACGCGTAGACAAGGCGCTGGAACTGGTGCCCGCGCAGCTGGTGCTGATGGGTTTGATGTTTTTGCGCGGGCCGCAGACGATCAACGAGTTGTTGACCCGCAGCAACCGCTTGCATGAGTTCGAGGATGACCAACAGGTCCAGCATCAGCTCGAGCGCTTGATTTCACGTGAGCTGGCGGTTCACCTGCCGCGTCAGGCTGGCCAGCGGGAAGACCGCTATACCCACGCGCTGGGTGATCCGGCAGAGATCGAGGCTATTCTTGCGGCGCGTCAGCAAGGCGGCGCTGAACGCAGTTCGGCCCCTAGCATCGCTGAAGAACGTATCAGCGCGCTGGAGGCACAAATTGCAGCACTGGAAGAACGCCTGGCCCTGCTGGAAGGCTGAACCCAGCCAGCGCAGCAGGCGTCTACGTCAGGCCGGCGCCGAGCTGCGGATCAGGTGATCGAAGGCGGACAGCGAGGCCTTGGCACCCTCGCCCACCGCAATCACGATCTGCTTGTACGGCACGGTGGTGACGTCCCCGGCAGCGAACACACCAGGGATGTTGGTCTGGCCCTTGGCGTCGACGATGATCTCGCCACGCGGCGACAGCTCGACCGTGCCTTTGAGCCAATCGGTGTTGGGCAGCAGGCCGATCTGTACAAAAATCCCTTCCAGCGCGATGTCATGCAGCTCATCGCTGTTGCGGTCCTTGTAACGAAGGCCGTTGACCTTTTCGCCATCTCCCAACACTTCGGTGGTCAGCGCACTGGTGATCAACTGGACGTTGGCCAGGCTGTGCAGTTTGCGCTGCAACACCGCATCGGCACGCAGCTGGCTGTCGAACTCGATCAATGTCACCTGAGCGACGATACCGGCGAGGTCGATGGCCGCTTCCACACCTGAGTTGCCGCCACCGATCACCGCCACGCGCTTGCCCTTGAACAGCGGGCCATCGCAGTGCGGGCAGTAGGCAACACCGCGGGCGCGGTACTGCTGCTCGCCAGGCACGTTCATCTCGCGCCAGCGTGCACCGGTGGCAAGGATCACGGTCTTGGCCTTCAGCGAAGCGCCGCTGGCCAGCCGCACTTCGTGCAGGCCGCCAGCAGCAGCCGGGATCAATGCCTCACCGCGCTGCAGGTTCATGATGTCGACGTCGTACTGCTTGACGTGCTCTTCCAGCGCCGAGGCCAGTTTTGGCCCTTCGGTTTCCTGCACCGAGATGAAGTTCTCGATCGCCATGGTGTCGAGCACCTGGCCGCCGAAACGCTCGGCGGCAACGCCGGTACGGATGCCCTTGCGCGCAGCATAGATTGCAGCTGCGGCGCCGGCGGGGCCACCGCCCACCACCAGCACATCGAAAGCGTTTTTGGCGTTGATCTTCTCGGCCTGGCGTGTACCAGAGCTGGTGTCGATCTTGCCAAGAATCTCTTCCAGGCCCATGCGGCCCTGGCCAAACACTTCGCCGTTGAGGTATATGCTCGGCACGGCCATGACCTTGCGTGCTTCAACCTCGTCCTGGAACAGCGCGCCATCGATGGCCACGTGTTTCACATTGGGGTTGAGCACCGCCATCAGGTTCAACGCCTGGACTACGTCCGGGCAGTTCTGGCACGACAGCGAGAAGTAGGTTTCAAAAGTGAAGTCGCCTTGCAGCGCCTGGATCTGCTCGATCACTTCGGCACTGGCCTTGGACGGATGGCCGCCGACTTGCAGCAGCGCCAGCACCAGTGAGGTAAATTCGTGGCCCATGGGGATGCCGGCAAAGCGCAGGCTGATATCAGCACCCGGGCGGTTCAGCGAGAACGAGGGCCGGCGCGTGTCGCTGCCGTCCTTGTTCAAGGTAATCAGGTCAGACAGGCCGGCAATTTCCACCAGCAGGTCGTGCATTTCGCGGGACTTCGCACCGTCGTCGAGGGAGGCTACGATCTCGATCGGCTGGGTGACCCGCTCCAGGTAGGTTTTCAGTTGCGATTTAAGCGTGGCGTCCAACATACGGGCGATTCCTTGAGCAATCAGGGTAAACAAAAACGCCCAGGCAAAAGTGCCCGGGCGTTTGGCGGGGCGGTGATGACTTCAGCTATGGCGGCTGTTCACCGCCCGCGACTGGCGCACGATCTTAGATCTTGCCAACCAGGTCCAGCGAAGGGGCCAGGGTGGCTTCGCCTTCTTTCCACTTGGCCGGGCAGACTTCGCCTGGGTGAGCGGCAACGTACTGGGCAGCTTTGACCTTGCGCAGCAGCTCGCTGGCGTCACGGCCTACACCACCGTCGTTGATTTCGACGATCTTGATCTGGCCTTCTGGGTTGATCACGAAGGTACCGCGATCAGCCATGCCAGCTTCTTCGATCAGCACGTCGAAGTTGCGCGAGATGACGTGGGTCGGGTCACCGATCAGCGGGTACTTGATCTTGCCGATGGTTTCCGAGGTGTCATGCCAGGCTTTGTGGGTGAAGTGGGTGTCGGTCGACACACCGTAGATTTCCACGCCCAGCTTCTGGAACTCGGCGTAGTTGTCGGCCAGGTCGCCCAGTTCGGTCGGGCAGACGAAGGTGAAGTCGGCTGGGTAGAAGAATACGACAGCCCACTTGCCTTTCAGGTCGGCTTCGCTGACCTGAACGAATTCGCCGTTGTGGAAGGCAGTAGCGTTGAACGGTTTGACCTGGCTGTTGATGATAGGCATGAGAGAAGCTCCGTCATGGGATTAAGAAGTGGTTGACGGGGAGAATACTAACCACCTGAACCGGCGTTGGCTCATTGGCAAAGCTCATGCTGCTGATTGGTTTTGGCTATAAGCAGCTCATTCCGATAGATCCTTTCATCCATAGGAAAGCAGCACAGTGGCACGCGTCCTAGCCACTCCGGGCCGAACGCTCTGCGCAATCTGCACATACGCCGCACGCAGGACTATCCGCACAAAGTCGTCCCCAGGTCGCACTCTGGCCAAGTTATGCCGAGTGGTGCCCAACTGCAGCAAGCCGCCATCACTGCGCATCAGACGCACCACCAGGCCCGTAGCACTTGATTCGCCGGCAAGTTGCAGGTGATCAGTTGCGCCACCACCGCTGGCATCTTCGAACTGCGCTAGCACCTGCACTGACCGTCGTTTTGTGCTCGGCTGGCAGCGCAACCGCAACTCGAAGTCGACCGCCGCCGACTGGCTGCCAGGCCGCGGAAACCGCTCCAGGACTGCACGCTGAGGTTGACCTGAGTGTGCCGGCTTGACCCCTCCAGATGGCAGGTCGGCCCCTGACCCCACCAGCAGGATCAGCGCATTGCCGTGCGCATGGTTACAAACTCTTCGGCCGCTGTAGGGTGCACGCCGATAGTCTCGTCAAATTGCGCCTTGGTCGCGCCTGCCTTGAGCGCAATACCCAGGCCTTGGATGATCTCTCCCGCGTCTGGCCCGACCATGTGACAACCCAGCACCTTGTCGGTATCGGCGTCCACCACCAACTTCATCAGCGTCTTCTCCTGAATCTCGGTGAGGGTAAGCTTCATTGCTCGGAAGCGGCTTTCAAAAATTCGCACCTTGTGACCCGCCTCAATGGCCTGTTCCTCGGTCAGGCCAACCGTACCAATCGGCGGTTGACTGAACACCGCGGTGGGGATGTTCCGGTAATCCACCGGTCGGTACTGCTCCGGTTTGAACAGACGCCGCGCAACGGCCATGCCTTCAGCCAGCGCCACAGGGGTGAGCTGGACTCGACCGATGACATCACCAATTGCCAGAATAGAAGGCTCAGTGGTCTGGTACTGATCATCGACACGCACGAAACCACGCTCGTCGAGTTCCACACCCGTGTGTTCCAGGCCAAGGTTGTCCAGCATCGGCCGGCGGCCTGTCGCGTAGAACACGCAGTCGGTGAGCAGCTCACGGCCATCCTTGAGGGTGGCCTTGAGGCTGCCATCTGTCTGCTGATCGATCCGTTGAATGTCGCTATTGAACTGCAGGTCAACGCCGCGCTTGTCCAATTCGTCCTTGAGATGAGTGCGCACCGAGCCGTCGAAGCCGCGCAGGAACAAGTCGCCGCGATAAAGCAGGCTGGTGGCGCTGCCAAGCCCTTGGAAAATACCGGCAAACTCGACCGCGATGTAGCCGCCGCCGACCACCAGAATGCGCTTGGGCAACTGCTTGAGGAAGAACGCCTCGTTGGATGTGATCGCCAGCTCTTTGCCCGGGATGTCCGGCACCTGCGGCCAGCCACCGGTAGCAATGAGAACATGCTTGGCCGAGTAGCGCTGACCGTCTATTTCGACTTCATTGGCGCCCGTCAGCCGCGCATGGCCTTCGAGCAGGGTTACCCCACTGTTGACCAGCAAGTTGCGGTAAATGCCATTGAGCCGCTCGATTTCGCGATTCTTGTTGGCAATCAGCGTGCCCCAGTCGAAGTGCCCCTCTTCCAGCGTCCAGCCGAAGCCGGCAGCCTGCTCCATTTCGTCAGCGACGTGGGCGGCATACACCATCAGCTTTTTCGGCACGCAGCCCACATTGACACAGGTACCGCCCAGGTAGCGGCTCTCGGCCACAGCGACCCTGGCGCCAAAACCCGCCGCGAATCGCGCGGCACGCACACCGCCGGAACCGGCACCAATCACGAACAGATCAAAATCGTAAGTCACAATCCAGACTCCACAAAAAAGCCACCCAAGAGGGTGGCTGTTTTTCATACGGGCTGCAAGCCTGCAGGCTTAGTAAGCCTTGCCAGCCTTGTAGAAGTTCTCGAAGCAGAAGTTGGTCGCCTCGATGTAACCTTCGGCGCCACCGCAGTCAAAGCGCTTGCCCTTGAACTTGTAGGCGATCACACAGCCTTCCTGCGCCTGCTTCATCAGCGCGTCGGTGATCTGAATCTCGCCGCCTTTGCCTGGCTCGGTTTCACGGATCTTCTGGAAGATGTCCGGGGTCAGGATGTAGCGGCCGATGATGGCCAGGTTCGACGGGGCATCTTCCGGTGCTGGTTTCTCGACCATGCTGTTAACACGGTAGATGTCGTCGCGGATCATCTCGCCAGAGATAACGCCGTACTTGTTGGTTTCCTGCGGATCGACTTCCTGAATGGCAACGATCGAGCAGCGGAATTGGTTGTAGAGCTTGACCATCTGCTGCAGCACGCCATCGCCGTCGAGGTTGACACACAGGTCGTCCGCCAGCACGACCGCAAACGGCTCGTCGCCAATCAGCGGTTGGCCGGTCAGGATGGCATGGCCCAGGCCTTTCATTTCGGTCTGACGGGTGTACGAGAACGAGCACTCGTCGAGCAGACGGCGAATACCGACCAGGTATTTTTCCTTGTCGGTGCCTTTGATCTGGTTTTCCAGCTCATAGCTGATGTCGAAGTGGTCTTCAAGCGCGCGCTTGCCACGACCGGTCACGATGGAGATCTCGCTCAGGCCGGCATCCAGCGCCTCCTCGACGCCATACTGGATCAGTGGCTTGTTTACCACTGGCAGCATTTCCTTGGGCATGGCTTTGGTAGCTGGCAGGAAGCGGGTGCCGTAGCCGGCTGCCGGGAACAAGCATTTCTTGATCATATACGTCCTTAATAAGGGCTTAGCGTACGAAATTCGGCGCAGTCTAATCAGGCGGCGCGCACCTTACAATGCCCAGCCTGAAGCGACCGCTGCGATGATAGAGATACCCCAGTGTAGTTAGTTCCAACGGATCGCAAATATTCAGCTTGTTGCCGGCAGGTTTGGCCTGCTGACAGCGGGCTCTGGTAGCCCTGAACCCGCTTCGAAGCGCGTCATTTTCACGCCAGTGCATACGCAAAAAGACGCGCATCAGAAGTTTCTACCGCAAGCGTTACCGGGTTATCCCCTGCCCGATCAGCGTGCCATCGACCTTTTGCCCATACAGGTTGACGCCGTCATTGGCATGAAACTTCAATCGGGTTTTTTCGACTGAGCCTTCCACCAGGCGCGGGTCCTGCGGCCGTTCGTGGCGATTGATCCATGCAGCGACATCCCATGCCTGCTGATCACTGAGGCTGCCGGGCTTGCCAAGTGGCATGTTGTACTTGATGAACGACGCCGCCGTATTGATCCGGTGCATGCCAGCGCCCCAGTTGTAGGAGTCCTTGCCCCATAGCGGTGGCATCACGTATTCACCTGCCACCTGCTGGCCTTCGCCTTGATCGCCGTGGCAGATCGCACATTGCTCGCGATACACCTGCTTGCCGCGTTTGAAGTCATACCCACCCTTGGGCTGAGGCACTTCGGGATAACCACGCCCAGGTGTCTCGACCGCGGTCGGCGCATTGGTCGACAGCCAGTATGAGTAAACGCTCAGTGCGGTCATCTGCGGGCTATCCGCCGCAGGCGGCTTGCCGTTCATGCTGAACTGGAAGCAGCCCTGGATGCGTTCGGCGAAGGTGTTGACCTTGTCATTTTTCTTGCGATATGCCGGGTACATCGGATAAGCGCCCCACAGCGGCGCAGAAAACGCCATACGGCCCTGATCAAGGTGGCAATTGCTGCAGTTCATGCCGTTGCCCACGGCCTCGGGCATCAGCCGGCGGGTATCGACAAACAAGGCATGGCCCTCGCGGACCATCTGGCCAAAGGCGTTGTCCGGGATCTGGGTTTCAGCGGGCGGCGCGAACTGCACTGCAGCCTGCGTGCCGGGCACCTTGAGCTGGGATTGATCTTCCATGGCAATCGGCGTGGCAGCTTGGGCGCTACCCATGGCCAACAATAGGGTGGCAATGATCGGCTTCATGGCTTGACCTCCTGGGCCAGTGGATGGGCGAAGAACTCGGCAACTGCCGTTATCTCGGCATCGGTCATGGCCTTGGCCACGCCGACCATCAACTGATTGGGGTCATTGCTACGGCTGCCGTCGCGCCAGGCATTGAGCTGCGCCACCAGGTACGCCGCAGGCTGCCCCGCCAGTGGCGGGAAGTGCTCACCGACACCGCTGCCGCCTGGCCCGTGGCACTGCACACAACCCGGGATTTGCCGCTCCCAGTCGCCGTACAGGGCCAAGCGCGACACCGGGTCGGTGGCAATCTGCTGGCGACGCAGATCAGGTGCCGGGCCACTCGGCAGGCTGGCCAGGTACTCGCTGACGGCTTTGGCTTCCTGCGCGCTCAAGGCCTTGGCCAGCGGCTCCATCACCGGCTGCTTGCGGCTGCCACTGCGAAAGTCCTGCAGCTGCTTGTTCAGATACCCGGCCGACAAGCCGGCCAGCCGCGGAAACCCTGCAGCGGCGATGCCCTTGGCATCGGGGCCATGACAGCCCAGGCAGGCCATCGCAGCGGGGTTGGCCCCACCCTGGGTGAAGATTTTCTGGCCTTCGGCGGCATGCGCCGCGGGCCAGGCCAGGATCAGCGCAGTGCTGATCGCAAAACGACTCAAGGGATTCATCACGGGACGCTCCATTTCCTTGTTATAAGCTTAGGCTTAAAAGGTATAAGCACAAAAATATTAGGCTTATCCTCCGGCAGGCAACAACGCCTACCGGACAAGAACATGACAATTGGCCCGCTAAATGGCCGTTTAGCTGAGCTGGATCAAGATCCGGAGATGCATTTGGTCGTGGCTGCGCGCACATCACCCAAGCGCAGCGGGAAGTTGTTCAGCCGCTCGCGCAGCTTGATGCTGCTGCCGCTACCACGCTTGTCGATGTCAATCAACGCAGCAGGACCCGCACCCGCGGTCAGCTTCTGCGGCACGATCAGGCGCAGGCCGTCGCCGCGCTTTTCCTGCACCAGCGCGTCGCGGCTACTCGCCAACTCGGCTTTGATACAGTCGGCGTACACCTGAGGCGCCTTGCCAGACATCACATCCATGGTTTCTCGCGATTGCTCCAGCTCAGCGACACTTACACAGCCGCCCAGAGTCAAGGTCATCGCCGCCACCGCCCACTTCATTGGAATACCTCTGCCTGCTTTAAAGAATGTGTATGACAACAACCGGGCGGGTTTGCTCCCTGCTTTGGCGGATTTATCCCTAGCCCGGCCATCAGGGGCGGGAGTGTACCGCTACATCGTGATATCTTGCGCAATTGCACGAATAAACTTTGCGGAGCATCACATGAAATTCGTACACCAGCGCGAGCACCTCAACGAGGACGACATTGTCGTGATCGAGTGCTCCCAGCGCTGCAACATCCGCCTGATGAACGACGCCAATTTCCGCAGTTTCAAGAATGGCGGGCGTCACACCTACCATGGCGGCGCGTTCGACCAGTTCCCGGCGAAAATCGTCGTGCCGAGCACCGGCTTTTGGAACATCACCCTCGACACGACCACGCCCCGGCCGATCTCGGTCACGCGCAAGCCAACCTTCACGCACAAGATCAAAATCGTGCGTCGCTCGTCGTCGCAACTGAGATAAGCCCGCCATGACCCAGAACATCAAGTACGTGATCAAATACAAGCTCGATGGCGAGCAACGCTTCGACTTCGCCGTGATGCCGGACAACTCCGAAGAGCAGGCGCGGCTGGCGCTGCAACAGATCCATGGCGATGACGTAGCTAAGATCAGCGACATCAAGGTCAGCAAGGCCCTGTAAACCTGGCCCTGGCTGGGCGCCGAGTTGAAACAGACGTTGACAGGAGTGCACATGAGCAACTGGCCAGACCGCCGTATCCTGGATCTGCTCGGCATCGATGTGCCGATCCTGCAAGCACCGATGGCCGGAGCCACCGGCTCAACCATGGCCATCGCTGTGGGCACGGCTGGCGGCCTCGCGGCTCTGCCCTGTGCCATGATTAGCCTGGATCAGGTGCGCAGTGAAGTGGCAGCGTTCCGCGCCGCCTGCGCAGGGCCTTTGAACCTGAACTTCTTCTGCCATCAACCGCCGCCCGCTGATGCAGCCCGGGCACTGCGCTGGAAGCAGGCCCTGCAGCCGTATTATCAGGAGCTGGGCGCTGATTTCGCCGCGCCGACGCCGGTATCCAACCGTGCACCATTCGATGAGCACAGCTGCCAACTGGTTGAAGAACTGCGGCCGCAGGTGGTCAGCTTTCACTTCGGCCTGCCCGCTGCCAGCCTGCTGCAGCGGGTCAAGGCCACCGGCGCCAAAGTGCTGTCGAGTGCGACCACGGTGCAGGAGGCGCTCTGGCTGGAACAGCACGGTTGCGATGCGATCATCGCCATGGGCTATGAAGCCGGCGGCCATCGCGGCATGTTCCTCAGCGATGACATCACCAGCCAGATCGGCACCTTCGCCTTGATCCCGCAAATTGTCGACGCAGTGCGGCTGCCGGTGATCGGCGCCGGTGGCATTGCCGATCACCGCGGCCTGGTGGCCGCACTGGCTCTTGGCGCCTCGGCGGTGCAGATCGGCACTGCCTACCTGTTCTGCCCGGAGGCGAAGGTATCTGCAGCCCACCGCCAGGCGCTGGATACCGCCCCCGCCAGTGACACAGCGCTGACCAACCTGTTCACCGGGCGGCCCGCGCGTGGCATCAACAACCGCATCATGCGCGAACTTGGCCCGATGAGCGATCTGGCACCCGCCTTCCCCCTGGCAGGAGGCGCATTGATGCCGCTGCGGGCGATCAGCGATAGCGCCGGCAGCAGTGACTTCAGCAATCTGTGGGCCGGCCAGGCTTTGCGCCTTGGCCGACACCTGCCTGCGACAGAGCTGACCAGAGACATTGCCGAGCGCGCGCTGGAGCAGTTAGAGCGCTGATTCGATCCCGCGACTATGGCCCTTCCCGCAGAGCCGACTCTCGCTATATAGTCCCGTATATAACGATAACCTGCTCCCGGAGAGTTGCTTCATGCGTATGCGTTTGTCCTACCTGGCTGCAACGGCGGCCACCCTGCTCGCCTGCACCAATGCCTGGGCCGATGAAGTTCAAGTTGCCGTCGCAGCCAACTTCACCACGCCGATCCAGGCGATTGCCAAAGACTTCGAGAAGGACACCGGGCACAAGCTAGTGGCCTCCTTCGGCGCGACGGGCCAGTTCTATGCGCAGATCAATAACGGCGCACCTTTCGAAGTATTCCTGGCGGCCGATGACAGCACTCCGGCCAAGCTTGAGCAAGAAAAGCAGACCGTTGCCGGCTCGCGCTTCACCTACGCCATCGGCACCTTGGCACTCTGGTCTGCCAAGCCAGGCTACGTCGACGCGCAAGGCGAAGTGCTGAAAACAAATGACTACAAGCACCTGTCGATCGCCAACCCCAAGACCGCTCCCTACGGCCTGGCAGCGACTCAGGTGCTGGCCAAGCTGAACCTGACTGAAGCCACCAAAGGCAAGCTCGTCGAAGGCCAGAACATCACCCAGGCGTTCCAGTTCGTTTCCACCGGCAACGCTGAGCTGGGCTTTGTCGCCCTGTCGCAGATCTACAAAGATGGCAAAGTCAAAAACGGCTCGGCCTGGATCGTCCCGTCCAGCCTGCATGACCCGATCCGCCAGGATGCGGTAATCCTCAACAAGGGCAAGGACAACCCCGCTGCCAAGGCGTTTATCGACTACCTCAGAGGCCCCAAGGCCACAGCCGTGATCAAATCCTATGGTTATCAGATCTGATGCCGCTTGATGCTGCAGACTTCGGAGCGATCTGGCTGACCTTCAAACTGGCCAGCCTGACTACTCTGATTCTGCTCGTCATAGGCACACCGATTGCCTGGTGGCTGGCGCGGACCCGCTCGTGGTTGCGCGGCCCGGTCGGCGCGGTGGTCGCTCTGCCATTGGTGCTGCCGCCGACGGTGATCGGCTTTTACCTGCTGATCGCCCTCGGCCCGCACGGCTGGCTGGGCCAAGCCACTCAGGCACTCGGCCTGGGCAGCGTGGTATTCAGCTTCACCGGCCTGGTAATTGGTTCGGTGGTGTACTCCATGCCGTTTGTGGTGCAACCCCTGCAAAACGCCTTCAGCGCGATTGGATCAAGGCCTTTGGAAGTCGCCGCCACGCTGCGTGCAAGCCCTTGGGACACTTTCATTCATGTCGTGCTGCCGCTGGCTCGGCCGGGGTTCGTCACCGCCAGCATCCTTGGCTTTGCCCACACCGTGGGCGAGTTCGGTGTGGTGTTGATGATCGGCGGCAATATCCCTGACAAGACCCGCGTGGTGTCGGTGCAGATCTTCGACCATGTCGAGTCGATGGCCTACGCACAAGCACACTGGCTGGCCGCAGCCATGCTGGTGTTCTCGTTCCTGGTGTTGCTCCTGCTGTACGCGGGGCGCCGTGGCAAGCCCGGCTGGAGTTGAGATGAGTGCTTCAATACTGGCGCGACTGACCCTGGCGCGCGACGATTTCACCCTGGATGTCGACCTGCAACTGCCAGGTTCAGGGATCAGCGCCTTGTTCGGCCATTCCGGGTCGGGCAAGACATCGTGCCTGCGTTGCCTGGCGGGTCTGGAGCGTGCGGCGAGCGCCTACATCGAGGTCAACGGTGAAGTGTGGCAAGACAGTGCCAGCGGGTTTTTCCTCCCGCCACATCGGCGCCCGATCGGCTATGTATTCCAGGAAGCCAGCCTGTTTCCCCACCTGTCAGTGCGCGCCAACCTGGAGTTCGGCTGGCGCCGGGTGCCGGCGGCACAGCGCAAGGTCAGCCTTGAACAGGCGTGTGCGCTACTGGGCATCGGTCATTTGCTTGAGCGCCGTCCAGCCACCTTGTCTGGCGGCGAAGCGCAGCGGGTCGGCATCGCTCGCGCCCTACTCAGCAGCCCGCGGTTGCTGCTGCTGGACGAGCCGCTGGCAGCGCTGGATGGACCACGCAAACGCGAGATTCTGCCGTATCTGGAGCACCTGCATGAAGAGCTGCAGATTCCACTGGTCTACGTCAGCCATGCCCAGGATGAAGTGGCGCGGCTAGCTGACTATCTAGTGTTGCTGGAGCAGGGCAAGGTGCTTGCAAGCGGCCCCATCAGCGAGACACTGGCCCGGTTGGACCTGCCGTTGGCTCAGGGCGACGATGCCGGCGTGGTGCTGGAAGGGCTGGTGGTCGGCCATGATCCGCACTATCAATTGTTCGACCTGCGCTTGCCCGGCAATGATGCCCAACCGCTGCGTATCGCCCATCCTTCGCTGCAAGTTGGCAGCACGCACCGGCTGAAGATCCAGGCCCGCGATGTCAGCCTGGCCTTGGCGGCAGACAGCCAGTCGAGCATTCTCAACCGCTTGCCCGTGCGCGTGCGTGAGCTGCGCGCCGCCGATAACCCGGCCCATCTGCTGGTCAGTCTGGATGCGGCCGGCACCACGCTGTTGGCGCGCATCACCCGTTACTCCGCCGACCAGCTCGGCGTGCACCCGGGCCAGGCGCTATGGGCGCAAATCAAATCGGTTGCTGTTTTACTCTGAGCATCCACGCCAACGGCGTTGTCCATTGAGCAGACACCTGGTCGCTGGATGCCGCCCCATGCTCGATTGCCCGCTGCCCCGTTCCCTGCACTATGTCGACGACAGCCAGCCTGGCCTGAGCCGACGCCGATGGCGTGATCGCTTTATCTACCTGGACGCGGAAGGTGAACGGGTGCGCGATGAGGCGACGCTTGCGCGCATCGCGGCGCTGGTCATCCCCCCGGCCTACACCGACGTGTGGATCTGCGCCGACCCGCAGGGCCATCTGCAAGCCACCGGCCGCGACGCTCGCGGACGCAAACAATATCGCTATCACGCGCAATGGCGCGAAGTGCGCGATCAGCATAAATACGGACGTATGCTGGCCTTTGCTCAGGTGCTGCCCAAATTGCGCAAGCAGCTCGACGCCCACCTGCGCCGCCCAGGGCTGGGCCGGGAAAAGGTCATGGCGCTGGTGGTCAGCCTGCTCGACTCGACCTTGATCCGCGTCGGCAATCGCCAGTACTTGCGCGACAACAACTCCTATGGATTGACCACCCTCAACTCCGATCATGTCGAGGTCAAGGGCAGTACCATTCGCTTCCAGTTCAGGGGCAAGCGCGGCGTGGAGCACAACGTTACCTTGCGCGACCGGCGGCTGGCCGGCTTGGTCAAACGCTGCATGGAGCTGCCCGGGCAGACGTTATTCCAGTATCTGGATGACAACGGCGAGCGGCACAGCATCGGCTCGAGCGATATCAACCTGTTTCTGCAACAGCTGACCGGCGCTGACTTTACCGCCAAGGACTACCGCACCTGGGCCGGCAGCAGCCTGGCCCTGCATCTGTTACGGCCATTGGCCTGGGAGCCGGAAACCGAAGCCAAGCGCCAGGTCACGGCGATTGTGCGTCAGGTTGCCGCACGCTTGGGCAACACGCCGGCAGTGTGCCGGCGCTGCTACATCCACCCGGCAGTGCTTGAGCACTTCCAGCTGGGGCGCCTCGGTGCTCTGCCGCGAGCCCGCATTCGCCAGGGGCTTGAGCCAGAAGAAGTGACTTTGATGCACTTTTTGCGGGCGCTGCAGGAGTCCGATTGACCGGGTCTAGGTGCGCTATCAAGCAGAGAAATTTCCAATCTGCGCGTAAGCCCCCTATTCTTGCCCCCGAGCACCTCCGCCGGGGCACTTCAACCCGCAAAACCGGCACCTGCAGCTAGAGACATGAAACAGATTTTATTTACGGGGGAATTACTATCCTCCGAAAGCGTCTTTAATGAGAAGGAAGAGGGACACGCTCCCGCCGCAGCGGTAACTGACCGCACGGTTTTCGTTATTACCCAAGGAGAACTACATGCTGATACTCACCCGCAAGGTCGGCGAAAGCATCGTCATCGACGATAATATCAAAGTGACCATTTTGGGCGTCAAAGGGATGCAAGTGAGGATCGGCATCGATGCGCCTAAAGATGTTCAGGTTCATCGCGAGGAGATTTTCAAACGCATCCAGGCAGGCAGCCCTGCACCGGAAAAGCCCCACGACGAGCAACACTGAAACCTGCATCGCTTGAAGCCGCACGGATGCGCTTGACCGATCGGCCCGCCGATGCGGGATCTTGCCAGGCCTTCAGCCGCCCAGCAGCTCCCGCACTTTGGCTACCAGTTCATTGGCATGGAATGGTTTCTGAAATACTGCACCGAACAAATTGCAATCCGCTTGCGCAGCTTGCGCGCCGCTCATCAAGATCAGCGGTAAATGTGCCAGCGCAGGATCATCTCGAATTGCCGTGGCTAATTCCTGGCCATTCTTCTTCGGCATCATGTGATCGGTAATCACCAGATCAATAGCCTTCTGGCGCAGCAGATCCAGCGCCTTCTCGCCGTTGTTGCCCTTTTCCACCAGGAAACCCTCGTCCTCCAGGGCATAACCCAGGATCTCGGCAATCAGGTATTCGTCATCGACGATCAAAATGGTCTTCATCGCTGGACTGTCAGCCGCCCTCCGACTGAGTAGGCGTGCCGCCAAGCACTGCGCTGGCACCTTCGAAAGCCTTGCGCACAACCACCCCATTCGGTCCCATGCACAGCTCATGGAGCGCAGGGTCGTAGTCACTGTCGCGCACTTTGAGCAGTGACAGCATGCGCCGCAGCCGGCTATCGAGTTCGACGAATCGGGTCAGGATCAGGTTATCGACGATGCTCGACAGGTCGGGTGACGGCGCACTGACTTCGGCACCAAACAGATCACGCATTTCCCAGGTCATCAACATCGTCACATCGCGGGCACGCAGCTCGCCGATCAGGGCGCGGAAGAAGCCATTGATGCGTGCCGGATCGAATGCCAGCCGGCTGAATGCACCGAGGCTGTCGATCACCACGCGCTTGGCACCGAGGCTATCAACCTGTTTCAGCAAGCGCGCACCGACCTGATCGAGCAGGCCCTCGGTGGTTGGCTGCCAGCTCAACAGCAAAGCCCCTGAGCGCTCCAGCTCAGCGAAGTCGTAACCAAAGGCACTGGCCTTCTGGCGCAATCGGGTAGGCGATTCGTAGAAGCCAAAATGCACCGCCGGCTGCACAGGTGACGCAGCCGCTACGAATGCCAGGCCCAGAGAGGTTTTGCCGATCCCCGAAGGCCCCATTATCAATGTGGTTGAGCCGACACTGACGCCACCGCCAAGCATGTCGTCCAGCGCTTGCGAGCCGGTGCTGATAGATTCCATTGTCTCCGAGCCAAGGTGGCTGGGATGGCTGTAGAGCGCCTCCAGACGCGGGAACACCGTCAGCCCGGCGCTATCGATCTGGCACTCGTGCAAGCCAGACAACGCAGCGCTGCCGCGGGTCTTGCGCAGCTGAATAGTACGCACGGCACGGCTGCCAACCAACGTCTCACCCAGTTCGATGACGCCATCGACCATGGTGTGTTCGGGGCTGCCTTCCTGCAGGCGCGAACTGGTCAGCAGCAGCACGGTGCAACCCACGAAGGCGGCATGCCCTTGCAGCTCGGAGATGAATTTCTTGGTGTCGAGCGTGGTTTCGGCACGTATGCGGGCATTGAGCAGGCCATCGACAATCAGCAGGCTGGCCTGCTGCCGGCTAATTTCCTGACGCATCAGCCGCACCACGGCATCCAGGCCCTCCTGTTCGAGGGTGTCGAACGCGCTGACAAACTGGATCTGATCGCCTACCAGCGCCGGGTCGAAGAACTCCAGCGTCGACAGGCACTGGAACAACCGCTCATGTGATTCGCTAAACAGAGTGGCCACCAGCACCCGTCCGCCATTGCGCACGTGGCCACACGCCAACTGATTGGCGAGGATGGTTTTGCCGGCCCCAGGCGGGCCTTGAACGACATAGGACGCGCCAGCGACCAGGCCGCCACGCAGCAAAGCATCCAGCCCTTCGATACCTGTCTCGACTCGCTTGAGTACTTCAACCATGGCCGCTACCTGTCGGGTTCGCGTTAAGGGGGGCTCAGCACCGCCGGCAAGTACAGGCACATACTGGTGCCCTCCCCAACCTTGCTGGACGCACAGATGGCACCGTTGCTCTGCTTGGCAAAGCCATACACCTGGCTAAGACCCAGCCCGGTACCCTTGCCAAACGACTTGGTGGTGAAAAACGGCTCGAAGATGCGCGGCAGCACATGCGCCTCGACACCCACGCCGGAGTCTTGCACATTGAACCGCACGAATGGCCCGTGCAGGCCCTCGACCTCACCTGCCAATTGCACGCAATCGACCTCGAGGCGAATCCGCCCCTCACCTTCGATCGCATCGCGCGCATTGAACAGAAGATTGAGCAGAACCATCTGCAATTGGCCAGGGTCGGCCTCGATCAGCGGCAGCTCTGTCGCCAGCTGCTGCTCGAATTCGATGCTGCCGGGTAGCGCGTGCTCGATCAAGCCACGGGTCGAATCAATCAGCGCGAGCGGAGCAATGCTCACCGAACTCAACTGGCGATGGCGGGCAAAACTGAGCAGTTGCTGAGTCAGTTGAGTGCCGCGCTGCCCTGCATCGATGATGTGTTCGAGCAAGCGCTGGACCCGCTGCGGATCCTGGCTGCTGCTGGCCATCCGCGCCGAGCTGAGGATAATCGTCAGCAGGTTGTTGAAGTCATGCGCCAGCCCGCCGGTCAACTGCCCCAGGGCTTCGAGCTTTTGCGCCTGGAACAACTGCGCGCGTACCGCGTCGAGCTGCAGCGCAGACTCGCGCCGGTCGGTGATATCGCGCGTAACCTTGGCCAGGCCGATGATCTGGCCCTGCTCATCGCGCACTACGTCCAACGCGGCCAACGCCCAGAACTGCGTGCCGTCCTGACGCACGCGCCAGCCTTCATCCTGGGCGACGCCATTCTCCAAGGCCTTGCGCAGGATCTGCTCGGGGCGATCCTGGGCACAGTCCTCAGGCGTGAAAAAAACGGAGAAATGCTGGCCGATGATCTCGGCGGCCTTGTAGCCCTTGATACGCTCTGCACCCGCATTCCACGACACTACGTGGCCAGAGGGATCAAGCATATAGATAGCGTAATCAACCACCGACTGAACGAGCTGCTCGTAGCGGTTGGCGGTCATTTCGGATTGGTCCGGGTGGTCGGTTGAAACCATGAAAACTCCACAGGCACCACAGGGTGAGGCATAAACATGATGTTGAGTCTACTCGCCCTTTACAGGCTAAGCGAAGCTCTTGACGAGTAGCCGTCTGACGGAGCCGCTTCGGGCTGGCGATATCGCTCGCAGTGAGCAGCATGGTCGCCTGAAAAGTCGCGAACAGTGGCTTAATGACACTATCGTGTCAATTGCTTGGGGTTCAGCCCTCAGGGATCAGCCGGAAATGCCTGCATGGAGGGGTGTTTTGTTGACGCATCTATAACGATGGGTTATAAAGCGCGCTTGATTGCAGAGCATCTGTTTAACGTGCCGGTCGCATAGACCCTTTCAAGCGTGCGAGTGTGGTGGAATTGGTATACACAGCAGACTTAAAATCTGCCGGCGTGAGCCTTGCGGGTTCGAGTCCCGCCACTCGCACCACTTATTGCGTAAAGGGCGCCCCATGGGGCGCCTTTTGTTTGCGCGCAAGAATTGCTCGCAACTCCTGCTACAGTGAAATATCCAACCTCACTGGTACCCCGCCATGCGCTATACCCTGTTCGCCGGTCAACGCGATGCCATCATCCTGCTCGCCCGCATCCTGCTGATGATTCTGTTCTTGCTCTCGGGCTGGAGCAAACTAACAGGCTTTGAAGGCACGGTCAGCTACTTCACCTCGATAGGTGCACCTGCGCCGACACTGGCAGCAGCCATCGCAGTGGTCATGGAGTTCTTCGTCGCAATTGTGCTGATTCTCGGGTTCTATACGCGACCATTGGCAATGCTGTTCGCGCTCTTCGTGGTCGGCACCGCAATGATTGGCCACCCGTTCTGGGACATGGTCGAGCCTGCGCGCAGCGCCAACATGACTCAGTTTTTCAAGAACATGAGCATTGTCGGTGGTCTGCTGCTGCTCGCCGTGACGGGCGCTGGCAGGTTCTCGCTGGATCGGCGCTGAGTGCTTGCCTTCGGCTTGATCTGCGTGCTGGTGTGAGTCAGTCGTCTACGTCATCGTGCCAGGCAGGATGGTCGTATTCGTCGTCGCTGTCATTGGGGGTGCTCTCATCGAGCGTGCTTTCGTCATCCTCGACCTCATCCAGCAAACCCTGGGCATCGGCCTCGGGCGCAAAGTCTTCATAGAGGAATTCGTGATCAAGCAGATGATCGTGTTCGGGTTCGTGGAGGTCGTGTTCGTCGCTCATACCAGGCTCCTTGAATAGCTCGCCTGTATAAAGTGATCATCGGTGCAGGTCAACGGCTTAACTGTTAATCCCGACTTAACCAGGGCATTGCACCCTGCCTGAGCTCCCTTCAAGAATCCTTGCCTGCCTTACGGCGGGCTTTTTTTCGCCTGCAGATTACCTGAATGATCTTGCTACATCGTCTTCACGTTTTACTGACAAGCCCGGCCAGATACTACACAGGCTCCGTACGATCTTTAGACCCGCCCACCGTTGGCGGGTTTTCTTTGCCTGTGATTCGGCAATCGCGCAACTCGGCGTCCAGCCAGCGCAGCGCAAACGCGCACGCGCCGAAGGACACCTGTTACAGCAGACTCAAGGCGTCTTGGCAGCCTGAGCCTTGGTCCAGTGCACCTTGGGCGCGGCAGGGTTGAAACCGCTTACGCCTCGTGGCACTTCCTTGATCTCGCCGCCCTTGGACAAGAACTGCTCAATTTGCTCATTCAAGCGCAGTTGAGCGTGATGGGTCGCAGACTGGGACATGCTGATACCTCACTGATGAGCCACCCAGAGAGAGGACTCGCCCGCCACTATACACCGCAAAGCACGTAAGCAGGACTTTAAAGCCAGATAAAGAGAGATCCCTGCCAAATTTACGCAGATATCAGCAAGATTAACGAGCGTAAAACTTCGCGCTCTTGCCTCGGTTGTGGTGGCCTCGAATATGAGTGAAGCTTGGCGAAACTCACGGAGAGAGGATGTACCCATGCCGTTTTCAGCGGACGAACGCGCAGCACTGCTGGCGCTCAAGGGCGTAGGCCCGACGGTTATCAGCAGGCTTGAGCAGATGGGCATCGAGTCACTGCAGATGTTGGGCGATTCGAACGTAGATGACATTCTGGCGCAGGCTTCGGCAGCGCTGGGGTCGACCTGCTGGAAGAACAGCCCGCAGGCGAGAGCGGCGATTAGTGCAGCGGTGAAGCTTGGGAGCAAAACGGGAAATTTCCCTTAAGGCTCCTTAAGCGGAACAATCAACACTGAGGCAGATCTGCGACTCTGACTAGTGATGTGGAATCGATACCTGACTCACTCAAGAGCCCTTGACCGCTGAAAAACACGTTGCCTCCAAGGAGGTCGCAATTTTTCGATAACCATTGGCATCGGTCGCCTTAGTAAATTCAGCCATTTGCGAGTCGATGATTTGCTTCGTGCCATCCCGTATTTGCTTAAATTCAGCGGTAGCTAATGGCCCCTTATCATACATACCCAGTGTCGTGCTTATCACACCGGCAAAACCCGCCAAGATGGCCGGAGCAAACCCACCAGTGCCCGCTGTTAACAGCATGGCACTGGTAAAGCCAACAACCCGCCAGCGGCGCTGAGACTCAATCTCCAGGACTCCAAGTTTATTTCGCGCTTCTCATAATTGTTTGATCTGGCTCGTCAACGGGACGCGGCGGCGTCTACATCGCTGATAGCATAACTCTCAAGCTTGCGCGTATCCGTTTCTCCAGCTGCAACCGCCTTATCATGTAAGCTCTCAGGCCTGACCGTTTCAACCTCGCTCATCGAAAAGCAACCACTGATGAGCACCGCCCAGCTCGTCAGAATTCATGCACTGCGCATAAAGTCACCCTATGTAATGACTATCACTCAATAGGGTAGGCATTCCAAGCTAGAGCACAAGGCGACCCCGTCAGCTTTCCGGGATTGCCCATTTTCCCACTACGTGAGAGCCGGATAAAGGTGGTAGCGATTGACACCGGTTTTCTCGATTATCACTCGGTCGCCCGCAGACAGGCCATGAGACGTGAAGAATTCACCGACCCAAGAGCGCTTTCTGAAAATTTTTTTATCCCCAGCAATGTCGGTGAATACAGATGCAGCAATGCCACAGTGAATCTCCAACAAAGCGCCTGGCTCTTCCGAATTAGGACCGCCAACGGACTCAGAAGGGAACAAGTCCATGACACTCGAAAGGTAGAGATGGTTGTTGTTTAGATTGCCTTGCGTCAGTTCAATTATTCGAAACAGCATGGACCCACCTCCACAGAAACAGTGAAACTGCAGTAGAAACCGTCATTCATAATTAGGCATCCGATCAGCCAACGGCAGGCGGCGAGCGGAAGAAGCCAATGGCCTCGGTGATTGAGTTAACATGACCCAAGTCTCCATCACTTACGGCTTTATGCAATAAACCAGAGAGGATTGCGCTGCGTGTAGCTTCTGGTATCACGCAAGGACTTAATACTGCTCTGGATTGAGGATATGAACCCCAGTGTACTCCCAATGCCCTGACGCCACCTTGGCTTTGATTTTTATGATCGTACCAACCAGTAATAAGCACAAAACCCTCATCAACATATATCTGCTGATGTTCTTTCCAGTATGAAATCATCTTCATCCCCACGCCCTCCTTGAAAGTATTGAAAAATACCGACACTGAAAATAAATCGCGTCGCCCACTACTTTATCTATTTCAAAACTTGCCTGCCAGCGCCGTCGGACGTGCCGCCCACACGAAAAGGGGAGTGTCTGAGCAACGCGTTGAATTGAGATCAGCTTGGCCTGCTTTTTTTCGCCGAGCACCCTCGACAACAGCCGCCCCGAAAGCGTTGCGCGCGCTCAGCGAGCACATCAAGCGCGTCAGCCGGCAACCCGCTCTCTCGCAACGCACTAGCGAGGAATAGCCCCTGAACGAATTTGGCGTTAGCATCACCCCCTTAGTCGGCTTAACAGCCTGTTTTTCAGATCAGGGTCGCATCGTGGAAAAGCTCAAACGCCTCCAAAGTGGAATAGAAGGACTGGACGCTCTGCTCAAGGGCGGGCTGGTCGCAGGTGCCTCGTACATTATCCAAGGGCGCCCAGGTTCCGGCAAAACGATCCTGGCCAACCAACTTGGATTCCATCATGCGAACAATGGCGGCCGCGTTTTGGTTGCCACGCTGCTGGCCGAGTCACATGACCGTCTTTTTCAGTTTCTTTCCACACTGAGCTTTTTCGACTCATCCAGGATTGGCGAAGAAATTCAGTTCGTCAGCGCGTTTGACACACTGGAAAACGAAGGCCTGGATGAGGTAGTAAAGCTGCTGCGTCGCGAGATCAGCCGTCGCAAAGCCACCGTACTGGTCGTCGATGGCCTGCTCAATGCGCGCTCCAAAGCCGACTCACACATCGACACCAAAAAATTCATTTCAGAGCTTCAGGGCCACGCTGCTTTTGCCGGTTGCACCGTGCTGTTTCTAACCAGTTCACGGCTGGACGACGGTAGCCCTGAGCACACCATGGTCGATGGCGTCATTGAAATAGGCGAAGAGCTGTTCGGCACCCGCTCGGTACGGCGCATTCAACTGCGTAAAACGCGCGGCAGTGCTGCGTTGGCAGGCCTTCACGAGTGTGAGATTACCGACAACGGGCTGGTGGTTTATCCTCGTCTGGAAAGCCTGTACAGCCACCCGTCTGCACCCGACAGTGCTGACATGACGCGCATTGGCAGTGGGATTGCATCACTGGACACGATGCTGGGAGGCGGCCTTTACAGTTCCAGCGTGTCTTTGGTCATGGGCCCTTCCGGCATCGGCAAAACGACGCTGGGCCTGAAGTTCTTGGCGGAGTCGACGGTGGACAGCCCAGGGCTGCATTTTGGTTTCTACGAAAGCCCGCAACGGCTACGGCTCAAGGGCGACTCACTGGGCATCGACATCAAAGGCATGGAAGACAGCGGCGCCCTGACCATCGCCTGGCAGCCAACAACCGAAGGTCTGCTGGACGGGCTCGGTGCTCGACTGCTGAGCATTGTCGAAGACAAAGGTATCAAGCGCGTGTTCGTCGACAGCCTTAGCGGCATGACTCGAGTCGCGACCAATCCGGCAAGGATTACTGACTTCCTCAGCGCGCTGATGAACGAGCTGCGCGCCCGAGGTGTCACGGTACTGGCAACGTGGGAAATGCGCGATCTGCTGGGCTCCGAGGTCAGCGCGCCCAACTCCGACCTGTCGAGCATCGTCGACAACCTGATGCTGATGCGCTTCGCCGAGAATGACTTTGAACTAAAGCGAACGCTGTCCGTTCTTAAAGTCCGAGACAGCGCTTATGATCCCTCCCGATTCGAGGTCGTCATCCAAGCCCAGGATGTTTTACTCAAAAAGGCTTCAAGACATGAACCATCAGTCCCAACTGAGTGATGTCCTGGTTCTATCTCTTAGGTTTTTGAGTGGATTAAAATAAAGTGACTACCATCTTGGTCGTCGACGACGAATATTTAATTGCTGACATTCTCAGCTTCGCGCTGGAGGATGAGGGGTTTTCCGTGGTAACGGCCAGCAATGGCCGAAAAGGACTCGATGCTCTGGACAGAGTCAAGCCTGCCTTGATCATCACCGACTTCATGATGCCGGCCATGGACGGCCTGGAATTCGCTACCGCCGTGCGAGCCCTGCCATCGCTACATCAAGTACCGATTATTTTGATAAGCGGCGCCCAGGCACATATCGGTATGCAGCGACCGGATTTATTTGACGCGGTATTGCCTAAGCCCTTCAATATCGACGTAATTATCGCCGAGGTCAGAAAACTGCTGCATTCAGCGTAGCCGTGCCCGTGCGGCTAACACTGACTGCACCGGCTACAGCCGAGTCATCGCCCGAGCCCGCTCGGTTGCGCAGCTGCCTCATCGGTGATTTCTGCCTGTTCGGCACCCACCAATAAACATTGGACTTCAGCTGCTTCACTCCATACTTTCCGGCCCACAAAGAAAAACCCCGCAGACGTTAATCTGCGGGGCTTTCAAATATGGAGGCCGAGGTCGGAATCGAACCGGCGTAGACGGATTTGCAATCCGGAGCATAACCACTTTGCTACTCGGCCTCAAAGGTTGGATCTAGCGGCTTACGCCCTGCTATCTCCTTGAAACTTCAGCGCTTTTTCAAGCTTGCTGCGCTTCAATGGACGCCATTATGTCTGCATTCGCTTGGCCTTGCAACCCCAATGTCAGAAAAAATCTTCAAGGGGTTCAAGGTGTTAGCGTAAGCGGCCGAGCTTGCTCCACAGCCCCACCAAGGTGTTCTCAACCGCGCCGCTGGCGGCCACACCAATGCGCTCCTGCAAGCTTTTGCGTTCGGCAAACCGCAGGTGGTAAAGGTTGGCTTCACGGGCGCGGTCACTGAGGTATTCGTCGCTGGTACGCAGCTCATCAACCAGCTGCATGTTCAGCGCCGCAACACCCAGCCAGACCTCGCCGGTGGCCACTTCGTCCATGTGCAGCTGCGGGCGGTAACGACCAACAAAGTCCTTGAACAGCTGATGGGTGACGTCGAGGTCTTCCTGGAACTTCTCGCGGCCCTTCTCGGTGTTCTCGCCGAATACGGTCAGCGTGCGTTTGTACTCACCGGCGGTCAGCACTTCAAAATCGATGTCGTGCTTTTTCAGCAGGCGATTGACGTTTGGCAACTGAGCGACCACGCCGATCGAGCCAAGGATGGCAAACGGTGCGCTGACGATCTTGTCGCCGATGCAGGCCATCATGTAACCGCCGCTGGCAGCAACCTTGTCGATGCACACGGTAAGCGGGATACCAGCCTGACGGATGCGCGCCAGTTGCGACGAGGCCAGGCCATAACTGTGCACCAGCCCACCGCCGCTCTCGAGCCGCAGCACGACTTCATCACGCGGGGTGGCGAGGGTCAGCAGCGCGGTAATTTCGTTACGCAGACTTTCGGTGGCAGAGGCTTTGATGTCGCCATCGAAATCAAGAACGAAGACCCGCGCCTTGTCCTCGCCCTTGGCTTTCTTCTGCTGCTTGTCGGCCTTGGCCTGCTGCTTGCGAAGCGCCTTGAGTTGAGCCTTGTCGAACAGGCCCGCCTCGAGCCGCTCACGCAGCGCTTTGTAGAAGTCGTTGAGACGGGTGACCTGCAACTGCCCGCCGGGCTTGCCGCGGCCTTTGCCGCGCAGGCCGGCAATAGCCGAAAGCACCACCAGAAAAGCAATCACCAGGGTGGCGGTTTTGGCGAGAAAGCTTGCGTATTCTGCAAGAAACTCCACGTTGACTCCTTTATAAATCAGCACCTGCACGGTGCGAAACTGCAGCCAGCATACCGGGGCGTACGGGGCACTGCCAGCAGGCGAAAACGCTGGCAACATCTTTCAAACAAGCTTTTCAAACGCTTGTATGTTTTTTCGTTGACAGCCACTCTGGCGCATCCTAACCTCCCAGCAACTTCACTCGGCCGGATATCGATGTGGGCAACCTCTACCTGATCCGACATGGCCAAGCCTCGTTTGGTGCCGCCGACTACGACGTACTGTCGCCGGTCGGCGTGCGTCAGAGCCAGGCGTTGGGCAGCCATCTGGCCAACCTCGGATTGCGCCTGGATCGTTGCATCGCCGGCGACCTGCGCCGGCAACAGGACACCGCCCTGCTCGCGCTCGAAGCCATGAGCACCCTGGGCTGCGCGGTGCCGGCGCTGGAGACCGATGCCGGCTTCAATGAATTCGACGCCGATGGGGTGATTCGCACACTGCTGCCGGCGCTGCTGCCAGAGGAGCCGCAGGCGCTGCATGTGCTCAGCAACGCTGCGCAAAACCGCAGCGAGTTTCAGCGCCTGTTTGCCTTGATGGTGCAGCGCTGGCACGACGGCCAGCATCCGGCCGATGGGCTGGAGAGCTGGGAGGCTTTTACCGGCCGCCTGCGCAGTGCCCTGCAGCGGGTGTTGGACGCCGCCGACAGCGGCGACAACGTGGCTGTTTTCACCTCGGGCGGCAGCATCGCCGCCCTGCTCCACCTGATTACCGGCATCACCCCCAGCCAGGCGTTTGCGCTGAACTGGCAGATTATCAACACGTCGTTCAGCCAGCTGAAGTTTCGCGGCAATGACGTGGCACTGGCTTCCTTCAACTGTCAGGCCCATGTGCAGCTGTTGAAGGCGCCGGAGCTCATCACCTATAGGTGAGCCCGGCCTGTTGTGTCCCTGCGGACGCGAATTTCACTTAACAAGGAATACACCATGAGCGATGTAGCTAAAGCCGTCGAAGCGATGAAAGCCAAGTTCAATCCCGCTGCTGCTGAAGGCCTGGACCTGGTGTTCGGCTTCAACATCACCGACGAAGACAAGCAATACGCGCTGGTCGTCAAAGACGGCACCTGCGACATCCAGGAAGGTGAAAACCCAGACGCCAACTGCACCCTGGTACTGGACAGCGAGACCCTCAAAGGCATCGTCAGCGGCGAAACCGATGGCATGCAAGCGTTCATGGGCGGCAAGCTGCGCGTTGAAGGCGACATGATGCTGTCGATGAAACTCAGCGAGCTGTTCCCTGCCTGAGTGGCAACGACATTGGTACGAAAGAAACCGAAGCCTGCACCGGCTTCGGTTTTTTTTTGCCTGCTAGGGCGCTCATCGCCCAGTATAGGTAATGCACATCAAGCGTACTGATCAAGCGCCAACACGCCTGCCTATATGGCGACTGGCACGCTTGTTCCACTACTGCAGGCCAATTAGATTAGCCAATAATCCTCGATACCGAGAATAAGGACCACGCATGACGCTGACTGACCAGTCCACCCAGGTACGCCCCGGCGAAGAACTCGATGCCAGCGTTATCGATCCCTATCTCAAAGCTCATCTGCCTGGCCTGGAAGGCGTGCCGCTGATCAGTCAGTTCCCGGGCGGCGCCTCCAATCTGACCTACCTGGTCAGCTACCCACAGCGTGAGTTCGTATTGCGGCGTCCGCCCTTTGGCGCCAAAGCCAAGTCAGCACACGACATGGCCCGTGAGTTTCGTATCCTCAATCAGCTCAACCGCGGTTTTCCTTACTGCCCCAAGGCCTACCTGCACTGCACCGACGAAAGCCTGATCGGCAGCGAGTTCTACCTGATGGACCGGGTCGAAGGGATCATCCTGCGCTCGGACATCCCGCTGGAGCTGGGCCTCGATGCCCAGCGCACCGAAGCCCTGTGCAAAAGCTTCATCGACCGTTTGGTGCAATTGCATCAAGTGGATTACCGCGCCTGCGGCCTGGCTGACCTGGGCAAACCCGAGGGTTACGTGCAGCGCCAGATCGAGGGCTGGATCAGCCGCTATGAGCAGGCCGCCACCCCAGATGCACCGCGCTGGCAGCAGGTCATCGACTGGCTGCGGGCAAAGATGCCAGCCGACCACCCGCGCTCAGCCATCGTGCACAACGACTACCGCTTCGACAACGTCATCCTCGACGCAGCCAACCCGATGCAGATCATCGGCGTTCTGGACTGGGAGATGACCACCCTCGGTGACCCGTTGATGGACCTGGGCAACAGCCTGGCTTACTGGATCGAGGCCGACGACCCCGCCCCCATGCAACTGATGCGGCGCCAGCCAAGCAACGCTCCGGGCATGCTCAGCCGGGCGCAGTTCGTTGCCTACTACGCCGAGCGCGCCGGCATCCGCATCGACAACTTCGACTTCTACTACTGCTATGGACTGTTCCGCCTCGCAGGGATCGTCCAGCAGATCTATTACCGCTTCCACCACGGCCAGACGCAGGACAAACGCTTCGCGCAGTTCATTCACATGAACCGCCTGCTTGAGCAGATGGCGCTGCAAGTGATCGGCAAGTCCGCACTTTGACCACACACAACAAGGGACACAGCATGGCCAAGACGCAACTGTTCGACCTCGACGGCAAGATTGCCTTCGTTTCCGGCGCCAGCCGCGGCATCGGCGAAGCCATCGCCCACCTGCTGGCAGAGCAAGGCGCGCACGTGATTGTCTCCAGCCGCAAGCTAGACGGCTGTCAGCAGGTCGCCGAGGCGATCATCGCAGCCGGCGGCAAAGCAACTGCAGTGGCCTGCCATATCGGTGAGCTGGAACAGATCCAACAGGTGTTTGCCGGCATTCGCGAGCAGTTCGGCAGGCTCGACATCCTGGTCAACAACGCGGCCACCAACCCCCAGTTCTGCAACGTGCTGGACACCGACCCGGGCGCCTTTCAGAAAACCGTCGACGTCAACATTCGCGGTTACTTCTTCATGTCGGTAGAGGCCGGCAAACTGATGCGTGAGCACGGTGGTGGCAGCATCATCAACGTGGCCTCGATCAACGGCGTGTCCCCGGGGCTGTTCCAGGGCATCTACTCGGTGACCAAGGCCGCGGTGATCAACATGACCAAGGTGTTCGCCAAGGAGTGCGCGCAGTTCGGCATCCGCTGCAACGCCTTACTGCCAGGTCTGACCGATACCAAGTTCGCCTCGGCACTGGTCAAGAATGACGCCATCCTCAACGTCGCCCTGCAGCAGATCCCGCTCAAACGTGTGGCGGCGCCCAGCGAGATGGCGGGCGCAGTGTTGTACCTGGCAAGCGACGCCTCGAGCTACACCACCGGTACCCTGCTCAATGTCGACGGTGGGTTTCTGTCCTGAGCCGGCCGGTCACAGGCAGGTCGCCGCAGCAGCCCGGCGGCGCAGTGCGGTGGTGTCGGCTTTTTGCGCGTAATAGTCGACGCGTGTGCCACCGTCTTGCGGGTAGATGTCGGCAAACGACTCTGCCTCACGGGTATATACCGTCAAGCCGCCACTCTTGCGCGGCTGCAGGTAACCACTGGCGTCGACCCCAAAGACAGCCTCATCCTGCCAACTGAACTGGATGCATTGGGCAACCATTTCCGCAGCCTTTTGCGATTTCAGCTGTGCAGTCGGCGCAGTGCCGCGCGCGGCATCCATGGTCGACGAGGCACACCCCAGCAGCATCAATGCTGCGGCCATCGGCACAATTGCACGCATGTTTCATCCTCGTAGGCAAAAAAGAACGCGACTCTAGCATTTGCGTGCCTGCACAAGTGAATTCTCGAGGCTCAGCTGTTGTCGCATTAACACACCTATTGCATTTGGAGACTGTGCATGAAAATGCGCCCACTGCTGTCCGCCCTGCTGTTCACCGCCACCCTCCCTTGCCTGCCATTGGCTGCCACTGCAGCCGAAAGCAACGTCGAGAGCGTCAAGGCGCCGGAGTCTCACGACCGCGAACTGAAGGTCGGTGACAAGGCCCCGGATCAATACAAACGCGATGATGGCGCCGTGGTTGACTGGAAAGCCAACGGCCTGCCAGCGCCGGAAAAAGAAAGCCACTGGGTGAAAATGGGCAATCGCTTCGTGCTGGTGCAGATCACCAACGGCGTCGTGCTGGCCATCCAGGCGGCGAAGTAAGCTAGCAGGGGCCTGGCACTGCTGCCATGTGCACAGTATTGCGCCCATCCGCCTTGGCTTGATACAGCGCCGCATCCGCTCGCCCGAGCAGCGCTGCCGCACTGTCATCAGGCCCGGGCACTGCGCACCAGAGGCCGACGCTGAAGCGCAGCTCGATAGTGTCGTCAGCGAACTGCGCCGGGCTTTGTGCGATGGCCTGGCGCAAGCCCTGCAGTGCCGCCATCGCGCCCTCACGCTCGGTATGTGGCAACAGCAGCAGGAATTCCTCCCCGCCATAACGTCCCAGGCTGTCAGCCGCACGCAGGCGCCGTTGTAGCTGGCGAACGCAGTGGCACAGCACCTCATCCCCAGCCAGGTGGCCATACAGATCGTTGATCCGTTTGAAGTGATCGATATCGATCATCGCAACGGCCAGGTGACTGCCCTCATCACGTGCGCGCTCCAGCTCTTGGTCGAAACGCTGGAGGATGGCCCGACGATTGTAAGTGCCGGTCAGCACATCATGCAGCGCCATGTGCTGCAAGCGCGACTCGCTGCGCTCTTTGGCCATCAGCACCAGGCCGAGCGAATACATCATCACCGTTACCGTGCCGATCGCCACCGATACTGTCTGCTTGAGGTTGCTAATGTCGTAGCGCATATCGGCTGCCTCCCCAGCCAGCACAGCAACCACCCGCATACCCAGACCGACCAGGCTGATGCAAGCTCCGATGACCAACAGCAAGTGCGCCCGCCCTGGGCGTTCGACATGGCGCCGTGCCCAATACAGCAACAGCCCGCATTGAGCCATGAGCACCACGGTGGCCAGCAGCATGCGTGGTTCGAGCGTCTCCAGCAGAAGCAGCAGCCCGCCTAACATGCATAACGGAATGATGAAAATACCTCGCCACGGTACTTTCAGTTCACGCACCCGAAACAAGCTTGTCGAGTAGAACGCCAACGCCAGCGACAGCAGGCTGTTGCCCAAGGCATAGCTGACCCACAGCGGGGCCTGGGCATACAGCGTGTAGCAGATGTATGCGAGGGCGTGCGCGAGCAGGCCACAGCCGGTCAGCAGCAGGTTGTCACGGCGATTGTATTGACCCACCAGCAACAGACAGAACGCCATGATGGTGGCGACCAGCGCGACGGCGGCGAACAGTGTAGGTGTATGGGCGATCATCTTGTTTAACCAGGCGGCGGGTGGCCGTCTCACTGCGGCCTGCCAACCAGTCTAGGGCGCCGAGCGCAAACCGGCCATGACCGAACGGGGCAGATCAGCAGCCATCAAGCCCGAGCGTTCCATCGAGTGACAAAAAATTCATTGTCGAAGAAACCAAATCGATCGAATCCGGTCCTACTGAGTAGCCCGTAATCCATTACGGATCAATGACCTGACTTAGCCACTTGTTTCGAGGTTCACCATTATGCGTCTGACTCTGCCTTCTCTCGCCTTGGGTATGTTGCTGAGCCAAAGCGCTTTTGCCGGTGACGGCACTGCAGCTATCGGCGGCGGCCTCGGCGGCGTGCTCGGTAATGTGGTCGGTCAGCAGATGGGCGGCCGCACCGGCGCAGCTATCGGTGCGGGCCTGGGCGGCGCAGCCGGCAGCGCCGTCGGCGCGCGCAAAGGCAATCGCACCGAGGCAGCGCTGGGTGGCGGCCTGGGTTCGGCAGGTGGCTCGCTGGTCGGTGGCGCCCTCGGCGGCTCGACCGGCTCGACCGTCGGCGCTGGCCTGGGCGGCGCAGCAGGTGGCGCCGTGGGTAACCACATGGGCGACAACGGCGGCAGCAAGAAGAAGCACAAGCGCCGCCATCGCCACTGATTGCAATCTCAGAACGCCGGGGCCACGTTGTAGCCCCGGCAATCGCAAGCCGCCCCACCCTCACAACGCTTAGGCTGCTCCCGCACTGCACCAATGCAGCGCGACAAAAACCTGCACCACATCAACACCCCCATCACGCCAAACTGCCACACTGACTGCTACTGTCTTGTGTGCCCCCTGCGTGAAGGATCACTTCCTCGTCATGAACCCTGAGCTACTCATGGTGCTCGGCCTGCTGGCCGTGGTTATCCTGTTATTCATCCTCAACCGCCCACGCATGGACGTGGTTGCGTTGCTGGTCATCGTATTTCTGCCGCTGTCCGGCATCCTTACTGTAGAGCAAGCCCTGGCCGGCTTCAGCGATCCTAACGTGGTCCTTATCGCGGCGCTGTTCGTCATCGGCGAAGGCCTGGTGCGCACCGGCATTGCCTACCGCATCGGTGAATGGATGAGCGCCCGCGCAGGCAACAGCGAAGCGCGTCTGCTGGTCTTGCTGATGGTTTCGGTAGCCGGCCTGGGTTCGGTGATGAGCTCGACTGGAGTCGTCGCTATCTTTATCCCGGTGGTGCTGAGCATTGCCGCGCGGCTCGGCCTGGCACCCAGCCGGCTGATGATGCCGTTGAGCTTTGCCGGTTTGATCAGCGGCATGCTCAGCCTGGTTGCCACGCCGCCCAACGTGGTTGTACACAGCGAGCTGGTGCGTCATGGCGAGCAGGGCTTCGGCTTTTTCAGTTTCACCCCGTTCGGCCTGGTAGTGCTGGTGCTGGGCATCGGCTACATGCTGCTGACCCGACGCTGGCTCAACGGCGAAGTACGCAAGGATGGCCGCACCGAAAGCCGCCGCACCTTGCTCGACCTGGTGCTCGACTACAAGCTCAATGGCCGCGAACGGCGCTTGCGCATTCGCCCTGACTCACCGCTGGTGGGGCATACCCTGGGTGAACTGGAATTACGCACTCGCCACGGCGCCAACGTGATCGGTATCGAGCGCCAGCACAAGTTCACCACCCGAGTGATCAGCGCCGACTCCAACAGCGTTTTGCAACAGGGCGATGTGCTGCTGCTCGATCTGTTCGCCGACCGCGATGATCTGCGCAGCCTGTGCCAATCGATGCGCCTTGAGCCGCTGCACTTCAAGGCGGCCTACTTCATCGATCAGTCGCAGGAACTGGGCATGGCCGAAGTGTCGCTGCCACCTGGCTCGCAGCTGATCGGCAAAAGTATTCTTGAGCTGACCTTCCGCAGCCGCTACGACCTCAACGTAGTCGGTCTGCGCCGCGAACAGGCCGCCATCGACGAGCAACTGGTGGAAGAAAAACTGCGCCAAGGCGATACCTTGCTGGTGGTCGGTCCCTGGAAAGCCGTGCGTCAGCTGCAAAGCCAGCCCAAGGATTTTCTGGTGCTGAGCCTGCCTGCCGAGATCGATCAGGTGGCGCCGGCACGAAGCCGCGCGCCATACGCCTTGATCAGCCTGGCGGTGATGGTTGGCTTGATGGTCAGCGGGCTGGTCCCCAACGTCATCGCCGCGCTGATCGGCTGCCTGCTGATGGGCGCCGGGCGCTGCATCGACATGAACAGCGCCTACCGCGCGATCCACTGGCAGAGCCTGGTGCTGATCGTCGGCATGTTGCCATTTGCCTTGGCCCTGCAGCAGACCGGCGGCATCGATCTGGCGGTCGGCGGCCTGGTCAGCCTGCTCGGCAATGCCGGGCCCAGCGCCATTCTTGCCTGCCTGTTCGCCGTGACTGCGATCATCGGCCTGTTCATCTCCAACACCGCCACCGCAGTGCTGATGGCGCCAGTGGCGATCAGCACCGCCCATCAACTGGGCATGTCGCCCTACCCGTTCGCCATGACTGTTGCACTGGCAGCCTCGGCGGCGTTCATGACGCCGGTGTCTTCACCGGTCAACACCTTGGTCCTGGGGCCTGGCCAATACCGCTTTGCTGACTTCGTCAAAGTGGGGGTGCCGTTCACCTTGCTGGTGATGCTGGTAACTGTGGTGATGGTGCCGTGGTTCTTTGGGCTCTAGTGAGGCAATTTGACAGCAGGCGCGCTGGCGAAACACACTGACACTAATATCCCAGGTGCCTGCAGTCGTTGTCCTGGATCCGTCTATGCCAGCCGGTAGAACCCATGGTGTTTCCAGCACGCTCGCAGCTCCTGCCTTATGTTGTCCTGTTCAGCCTGACCCTGGCCCTTACCCTTGGCGGCGTTCTCGCCCGCCCGATCGAGTCGTTGTCGCTGTTCTGGCCGGTCAACGCAGTGCTGGCAGGCGTCCTGCTGCGCTATCCCCACCAGGCGACTCCACTTGGCTTCGCCTTGGTGTGGCTGGCCATGGTGGCTGCCGACCTGGCCTGCGGGAGTAATTGGCAACCGGCGCTGTGGTTCAACCTGTGCAATCTGAGCGTGATCGTTACGGTTTGGCTGCTGCTGGTCCGCTTGCCGCGCCAGCACCGGCGCATGCGCAGCCCTCAGGGCGTGCTTTGCGTGTTTGCCGCGTGCGCCGCTGGCGCCATGGTGGCGGCAAGCATGGCCTGCCTGATGTCGGCACCGTGGTTTCAGGAATCGATGCGCGCGACCTGGCTGGCCTGGTTCAGCGAACAGTTTTCCACCTGCATATTGATCGTGCCGGCCCTGCTGACCGCGCCCTCGCGGGGCGTGTTGCTGCATGGCGGCGGCAAGCCCGTTCGCCTGGCACCGCTGCTGGTGCTGGTGGGTTCGTTGGCATTGAGCATCGTATTTGGCGGCCCTGGCGCGATTGCGTTCCCGATCGCCGCCTTGCTCTGGTGTGCCTGGACCTACTCACCCTTCCTTGTGTCACTACTGGCGCTGATGGCGGGTAGCAGCTTGATCGTCGCCGTGGCGCAAAACCTCATGCACTTCAGCGTGCCGCAGAGCGTGTCGGGGGTGACCACGCTGATGTCGGCACGGCTGGGCATCGCCATGCTGGTACTGGGCCCTCTGGTAGTGGCCTGCGTGAGCAATGCCAACCGGAGCCTGCTGGCGCGGCTTGAACATCAGGCAACCATCGATCATCTGACCGGCGCCCTCACCCGCAGCGCCTTCACGCGTTTGGCCAATGCCCTGCTCGACAGCCGCCAGCAGCTTGATCAGGCCATGCCGCTGACCTTGATGATGCTCGATATCGATCACTTCAAAAGCATCAATGACCGCCATGGCCATGGTGTCGGCGACCAAGTGCTGCGCACCTTCGCCCACGCCCTGCAAGAGCAGCTGCGCGATGGCGAGCTGTTTGCACGGTTGGGTGGCGAAGAGTTTGTCGTGGTCTTGCCCGGGCTTGCGCCCGAGCATGCCCAGTTCACTGCCGAACGCCTGCGCCGGGCAGTGCAGGACCTACACCTGAACCACGCCGACCCGCGCCTGCAGATGACCGTCAGCATCGGTTTGGCAGGTTGTGCCGAGGGCGGCCCATCGCCTGCGCTGGACGCGCTGCTGGTATGCGCCGACAAGGCGCTGTATCGCGCCAAGGCACGTGGCCGCAATTGCGTCGAGCTCGCCGAACAGGCGCTACAGCAGACCGTCTGAATCCAGGCCGATAATCGCTGCTCAAATTCTGCTCAATCTAACGCAGGCCGCTAACCACCTAATCTGCAGCGATTTATCCACAGACCTACCCACGTTTTCTGTGGACAGTTTTCCCAAGGCAAAGAACGACTTATCGCACATACGACAACGCCGAGTCGGCTTGTAGGCCACTCGGCTATGGGTAGTTGCACAAGGGTGAGCGCCGCAGCTCTGGCCCGCCTGGGGAAGCAGCGGGCCGGCACGGTCAAGGCGGCGGAATGGTGCCCAAAAGGCCGATACAGATTGTCAGCAGCAGAAAACCACCGAGGAACAGCGCAAGCTTGCCCATTGGAACCTCCAGTGTGAACACGAATTGGCGTAGCTGGCCTAGGGCGGACCATCGCGGCACAAGTAGCTTGGCGTGCAACGGTCAGTCGATTGGGCTTGTGAGGTATTTTCCGCCTTCGGCTGATACGGTTACAGATGCAGGTTCGCGGAAAAAAAGCAGATCAGATGAGACCAGCAGCTGGCCACAGGCACCTATTCAACGCGTCACTCCAGCAGTTGCAGCTTCTCGCGAGGCAGCCAGCCCAACTCACCATTGCCAGCAAGGCGGCACCACAACCAGCCATTCATGGGCAGCAGGGCGAGCACCTGCTGCCCCGGATCAACATCCAGCTCATGCGCCGAGTAGTGCTCCAGCGCCCTGCCATGGGCGACGCCAACCCGCTCGATAAGCTGCGCCGGGATCCAGCCAGGCTCCTGCCCGGCGCAAGTGCACAGGTACCAGTCCAGCCAGCTCTCGTTACCCTCGTAACGCTGGCCGATCTCGAGCAGATCGCCCTTGGCGACCCGGATGGGTCGCGGGTATCCGGATCGATGCGCTTGGATAACAACGTACTTCACTTGCCTCTCCCTAGCTGAGTGCGCGTCGGGCCAACGCTGGCGCGCCCGAAATCATATAACTGCGTTACAACGCCATGACCATCTCGTGCCAGCTCATGCCACCGTGATCGGAGGGTGATGGCTGCACATAGCGATAGCCGAGTTTTTCGTACAGTGTGACGTGGCGCTGCTTGCACATCAGATGGATAGTCGCCTTGCCCCGCGCGCGCATCTGCTCGACGAAGTGCGCCATCAGCAGCCCGGCAAAGCCGCGCCCCTGCAGCGCCGGGTCTACCACCACCGACATGATCACCACATTGGCAGCGCGCGGATCATGCCCGACCAGCTCCTTGAAGGCCTCATCGGACATCACCACCTGCTCGGCGCAACCGCTGTTGATGAAACCAGCAATCTCGCCATCCAGTTCCAGAATCAGAAAGCCCTCTGGATACTGCTCGATGCGCATGGCTATTTTTTCCCGAGTGGCCGCCTCATCGCCCTCGTAGGCGCTGGTTTCGATCTGGTAGCAGCGCTCCACATCCTGCAAGCTGGCCTGGCGCAAGGTCGGCGTGGTCATCAAACTGTCCCCCATTTCGGTAAAGCCCGCCATGCTAGCGCAACTGCCGGCAAACTTGTTGCTCGCGGGACAGACTGACGCCAGAATCAGCCGATCAGCCCACACGCGCCGCAGGAAGCCGCCCCCATGAGCACCGCCAAGCGACGCACCGCGCCCAGCGTGATCAATCATCTGCTTGCCTTTGAGGCCGCTGCCCGGCTGGGCAGCTTCCGCGCCGCAGGCGAGGCGCTGAGCGTCACCCAGGGCGCAGTCGCCCAGCAAGTACGCACGCTGGAAGAGAAGCTCGGCATGGCCTTGTTCGAACGCCTGCCCCGCGGCCTGTGCACGACGCCCCAGGGCCGCGAGTACCTGCAGCGGGTGCAGCAGGCATTGCACATCATCGAAGACGCCACCACCGAGCTCCTCGCTCAAGGTGCCCCGGGCGATCCCCACCAGGTAGTGCTCAGCACCACGCCAGCTTTTGCCAGCCGCTGGTTGATCCCACGACTGGGCCGGCTGGCGGCCGCACATCCGCAGATCGCGCTGATGATCGATGCCTCCGACAGTACCCGGCCACTGACCGGCAAAGGCGCGGTGGACATGGCCGTGCGCTGGGGCACTGCCCCTTTCGCGGGCTGTCACGCGCGTCACCTGCTGGTGGGCCAGGCTCTGCCCGTGTGCGCGCCGTCACTACGTAACGCGGGTGACTGGCAGGTACCTGCTGATCTGGCCAGTGCACCGCTTGTTTCCGACAGCCACAACAACTGGAAGCGCTGGTTCGATCACTACGGCCAGCCAGGCACCCGGTTTACCGGCCCAGCGTTCTCGCAAACCATTCTGGCGATAGAGGCTGCCGAGCAAGGCATGGGCATCGCCTTGGTGCCAGCACTGCTGGTAGCCAACGCCCTGCAGGCTGGCACGCTGGTACTGGCCTTGGCGGGCCATGAGTTACCCACCGGTGCGGGCTTCTACATACTTACTGGGGAAGCTGCGGCCGTTGGTTCGGCAGCCGCGTTGGTCACCCAATGGCTAGAGCAGGAGGCCGCCGAGCCGGGGCAATTGCAACAGGTCGTTTCACGGGAGCCGCGCAGCTAGGCGGTAGAGGCGCAGTAAGAAATTATTTCAGAGCGCAGACAAAAACCTTGGAAACACTGCACCGCTTGGCCTGCGAGCGCATTAAATACAAACGTTTCGAAATATCGGCACACACTCATCGTAGGACGACTCTGGTCGGCTTGTAGGATTAAACCTACAGCAGTGCAACACCTGTACGAAAACGCAGTTCCGGCTCCCAGAATGAGCTGATACGGTCGGCTCATTCCTACAACGGCAGGGACGCCATGAGCCAGAGAATCGAGATGGAAAACTACGACCAGTCCGCCCTAGCACTGCAGAAAAACCTACTCACCCTGCGTCAGCAGCGCGATCGTCAGCGCGCAGTCGGCAATCACACCGAAGCTGATCATCTGGACAAGCTGATTACAGGCATCGAGCAGACCTTCGCCCAGTTGCAGGACACCTTCAAGCCGACGACTCTGCAGTGATCTGAGCGGCCTCAGGCGTCGAATTTCTGCCGCACGACCCAGCTCAATGCCCAGCCGGCGAATGTGTAGAACGCGTCCAGATAAACCAGGCCTTTGTAATTGGGCAGCAGCCCACCCTGTGCCAGCAGTTCGGCCATGTCCGGCGTCGGCGGACTCAGCAGGTAGTAGGCGTTGGGCAACAATGCCAACGCCAGCAGGATCAGATACGTCACGCCTTTGAACAATGACTCTCGCTCGGGCGATTGTGCGGCCAGGCGCATCCCGAAAAAGGCGACCACGCCCGCTACTGGCAAGACCCAAATATGGGATGGCATGCTGAAAAAGATCTCTGCAGCCAGACTGCGTGATTCCACGGTTGAAACTCCTTGTCAAAATGGGCAGGGCTTTTGCGGCGGCTGCATGACCGCCAAAAGGCCGGGATTGTTACAAGCGCGCAGACCAATTGCAAAGTCCGTACTGACTGAACGCGACCGCTCTCCCCACCCCCCCCCGCCGTGCCAGCCCCGGCGAAATCATTGCCAAATTTCTCGCAACAGCGTCTAATTGCAATTAGTTATCATTAGTGACCAAGCCATGTCTGCTGACGACCTTGCCCTTCGATGCGCCACCCAGGATCTCTACAGTAGCCACAGCGGCTGGCTGCTCGGCTGGCTGCGCCGGCGTCTGCAGTGTCACAGCGATGCCGCCGACCTGGTCCAGGATACGTTCGTACGGGTCATCAAGGGGCGCCGCGCGCTGGACATCCGCGAGCCGCGGCAGTACCTGAGCACCGTCGCCAAGGGCCTGGTCATCGACCTGTTCCGCCGCCGTGCTCTCGAACAAAGCTATCTGTAAGCCTTGGCCGCCCTGCCCGTCGACGAATACCCCTCGGAAGAAACCCAAGCCATTGTTCTGGAGACCCTGATGGAGGTCGACCGCATGCTCGACAGCCTGGGCGACAAAGTCCGCCAGACCTTCATCCTGTCGCAGTTCGAGGGCTTGAGTTACCCACGCATTGCCGAGCGCCAGGGGATATCCCTGCGCACGGTAAACAACCATATGGCCAAGGCTATCGAACACTGCTGCCTGATCCGCATGGGCTTGCTCTGATGGCCGCGGGCCAGCCCTTGGCACCCGCCCAGCGCGATGCCTTGCGCAGCGCCGCCCAGTGGTACGCGTTGCTGTCTTCGGGCATGCAGCAAGCCCGCGATCAGCAGCGCTGGCAGCAGTGGCACGACGCCGACCCGCTCCACCAGCAGGCCTGGCAGCAGGTCGAAGAAGTCCGGCAGTTGGTTGCCGGCGTGCCGGCCGAGGTTGCGGTCACGGCCTTACAACAGTCCAGGCAATCACGTCGCCAGGTCCTGCGCCAGCTGCTGGTACTCGCGGGCGTTGGCGCAGTTGGCTGGAGCGGTGTCCGCAGCGACCTGGCTACCAGCCTGCTCGCCACTCATCACACTGGGGTTGGTGAACAACGCGTGTTGGTACTGGCAGATGGCAGTCAGGTATTGCTCGATAGCCAGTCTGCGCTGGACGTGCGCTTCGATGATCAGCGTCGGCTGCTGCACCTGCACAGCGGCCGAATGCTGGTGCAGACGGCCGCTGATGTGCGATCGCGGCCCTTCTGTGTGACCTGCGCGCAAGGCCAGGTAGAGGCGCTGGGTACCTGCTTCAGCGTGCAGGCCGACAAGTCATTCTGCGAAGTCGCGGTACTCGACAAGGCCGTGCGCATCCACCCTGCGCAAAGTCCGCAGTCGCTGCGTCTTGAGGCCGGCCAGCACGTGCGCTTCGACCCGCATCAACTGAGCGAACCCGCGCCCTCGGATGCGTCGACGGCGTCCTGGCGTACAGGCAATCTGATTGCCATCAAACGCCCTCTCGGCGAACTGCTCGAAGAGCTGGGCCGCTACCGCCATGGCTGGCTGCGCTGCGACCCGTCGATTGCAGCGCTGAAAGTCTCCGGCGCGTTCCCCCTGGACGACACCGACCGCGCCCTGGCCGCGCTGGAGAGCGGCTTTGATCTGCGTATCGAGCGCCGCAGCCGCTACTGGGTCCGCGTCATGCCAAAGCCAACTTGAGCCGTGCAGAAAAAAACTTCACGCAGCGGTGCACTGTTTCTCCATGTCGCTCGGGCAATCCTCAGAAACCTACCGTTTGCGCGGTTTATTTTTGGGGAGGACACTATGATGTATCCGATCGTGTGCCGGCTGAAGCCGCTGGCCGCAGCCATTCGACTGAGTTTTATCGCCCTTGGCAGCGCCACGCTACCCGGCCTGGTCACTGCAGCTGAACAGAGCGCGGTGCAGCCGTACCACATCGCCGCCGGCAACCTGACCGAGACCCTCAGCGCCTTTGCCTCGGCCTCTGGCAGCGCCTTGTCGTTCGAAGCCGCACTCACCGATGGCCGCCGTTCACCTGGCTTGCAAGGCAGCTACAGCGTCAGCCAAGGCTTTGCCCTGTTGCTGCAAGGCACCGGCCTGCAAGCCGAACTGCAAGCCGAACTGCAAGGCAATGGCAGCTATGCATTGCGCCCGCAGGCAACCGCTGACGGCGCCATGCAGCTGGACGCCACCCGTATCGACGGTGCAGGCCTAGGTGCCTACACCGAGCACACCAACTCCTACACCACCGGCTCGACCAGCACCGCGACCAAGCTGCCGCTGTCACTGCGCGAAACCCCACAATCGGTCACGGTCATCACCCGCAGACTGATGGACGAGCAGGGTCTGTCGACCATCAACAAAGTACTGACGTTCACGCCCGGCATCACCAGCAACCACCGTGACAGCGAGCGCTACACGTTCTATGCGCGCGGCTTTCAGATCGACAATTTCCAGTACGACGGCATCCCCTCACAGGTCGCCAACGAGTCGCAGCAGTACATCGGCGCGTTGTCCGACATGGCCATCTATGACCGCGTAGAAGTGGTCCGCGGCGCGACCGGCTTGCTCAGCGGCACCGGCAATCCGTCGGCGACCATCAACCTGGTGCGCAAACGACCAACTCGCGAGTTTCAGGGCTATGTTGCCGGCGAAGTGGGCTCATGGGACAAATACCGATCCGAGCTCGGTGTGTCCGGCCCGCTGACCGACAGCGGCAATGTGCGCGGGCGCTTCGTCACCGCCTATGAGCATAAAAACTCGTACATCGACTGGTACAAGCAGGAAAACCGCGTGATGTACGGCGCCGTCGACATCGACCTGAATGACGACCTGACCCTGCGCACCAGCCTCGATTATCAGAACAACAACGCCGATGGCACCACTTACGGCCATATCCCGCTGTTCTACAACAACGGCCAGCAAACCAACTTCCCGCGCAACTTCAACCCGGCAACGCGCTGGAGTTACATGAACAACACCGGCTATAACTTCAGTACGCTGCTGGAGCAACGCCTGGCCAATGACTGGACCCTGAAAACCGCCTACAGCCACCAGTACTCGTACCGCAAAAGCCAGAGCGCATCAGCCAGTGGCGGCTATGCCGACCCGCAAACCGGTCAGGGCAACTTCGCCTTCGTCAGTCGCCTGGACAGCTACCAGACCCAGGACACTCTCGACGCCTACGCCTCCGGCCCGTTCAGCCTGGGTGAGCGCGAGCATGATGCGGTAATCGGTGTGAGCACCTCGCGTACGCACCTCAACTTCCCCCGAGTACAGCGATCTTGGCCCGGTCGGCGATATCCCGCAGGTGGGCAACATCCATGAATGGGATGGGCGTGCCATCGACCGGCCGACATTCAGCAAGATTGGCGACAACCTCACCAAGCTGCGCCAGACCGGCATCTACGGTTCGGTACGGCTGAAGCCAACTGACGACCTGTCGATCATTCTCGGCTCTCGGGTCAGTTGGTGGGACATCAACGACATGAAGAGCACCGGCGGCAAACGGGTCGAGAAGGTCAAGAAGACCGGTGAAGTCACGCCGTATGTAGGCATCGTCTACGACCTCAATGACACCTATTCGGTGTATGCCAGCTACACCAGCATCTTCCAGCCGCAAACATTCTATAAAACCACCAGCGGTACAGCCGTCGCGCCGCTGACCGGTGACAATTACGAAATCGGTTTGAAGGCCGAGCTGTTCGACGGCGCGCTCAACGCCAGCATCGCGCTGTTTGATGTCGAACAGAAAAACACGGCATCGGCCATCGGTGTGGATGGTGACGGCCAGACCGTCTACAAAGCCATCGCCGGCACCAGCACTCGCGGTGTCGAAACCGAAGTGTCCGGCGAACTGTTGCCGGGCCTGAACGTTTACGGTGGCTACACATACCGCGAATCGCACGACAAGGACGGTGAGCGCGTCGCGTCCAACCAGCCGATCAATCTGTTCAAGCTGGGGACGTCCTACCGCATGCCCGGCGACCTGTCGCGCCTGACCATCGGCGGCAACTTGACCTGGCAAAGCGAAGCCTATGCCGCCCAGCAGATCAACTGGAGCGGCCCCATGCGCAAAGCGACGCAGGATGCCTACGCAGTGGTCGGTTTGTTGGCCAGTTACGAGGTTGATGAGCACTTGACCGTCGGCTTCAACCTGAACAACCTGTTCGACGAGAAGTACTACGACGGCTTGGGCACCTTTGCCTCAGGTTCCTACGGCGAACCCCGCAATGCGGTGGTCAATGCCAAGTGGCGCTTCTGACAGTGACGCGGGAATGAAGACAGCCAACTGCAGAACATCGAGGTGTTCTGGTAAAGTGCCGCCGCCCAATATCTGTATTCGGGCTCTAGTCCATGGAGTAGTAACGTGAAGTCATTCAGCAAGGTCATCGCTTCTGCAGTACTGGGTCTCGCTCTGGCAGGTTGCACCGGCACCGCCATGAAAACTCAGCAGTACGACAGCAGCCAGTACACCATTGTTGGCCACAGCGAAGCCAGTGCCACCGGCCTGATGCTGTTCGGCTTGATCCCGATTCGCCAGAACAGCCGTTTCGTACGCGCGCAAGATTACGCCATCAAGGCCAAGGGCGGCGATGCGATGATCAACACCCAGGTACAAGAGAGCTGGTTCTGGGCATGGGTTCTGAATGGCTACACCACCACCGTTTCCGGTGATGTGATCAAGCTGAAGACTGCTCAGTAAGTAGCGTCTTGCTTGATAAAGCCCGGTTCGCCGGGCTTTTTTATGTGTGCCAGCACGCGATCAGGCTTTACCTTCGTGACGCCTGGCCGTTACAGTCGATGCCTGGGCGTGTGCTGCGCCTGCGGTCCGCGCGAAGGGGTTTCCCAGGCATGCGTTGTACATTGCCCATTCCAGCTCCCGGCTTGTCGGCGGACCGAGCCCTGTAAGGAGTTGGCATGCCCGCCATTAATGCTTCCCGCCATCATGGTCTTGTTGACCTGCACGCGCTGCGCAAACGCGCCAAGCAGTTGCTCAAAGCCCTCAAGAACAACCAAGCCGAAGATACCCGCGTGCAGTTGCGCGCAATCGGCGTGCCTGGCCCTGAGTACAAGCTCGCCGACACTCAGTGGCTGGTAGCGCGTGAAACGGGTTTCTCCAGTTGGCCAAAGTTGATTGCACATGCCGACAGCGTCGCCTTCGCCGCACGTCATCCGGACTTTGCTGCGACCAACGAAGCCACCGTTCAGCACTGGCGCTGCGGCAGCGATATCGAGCACAGCCTGCGCGTCGCCGGCTTCTCGGGCGCGTTTCATATGTTCGATGATCCCATGGTCATGGGGCCTGTACCGGCACTGCCTGACAACGATTACTGGCAAGTGCGTGCAGCATTCATTCAGCAGACATTCGGTTTGTCGGCACGTGATGTCGAGCAACGCCAAGCCTCACAACGCCACGCCCTGGCCCAGCTGGGCCCTGATAGCGAGTTGGTGTTGTGGTGCGAGGGCGACGCCTATGACCAGCTGTTTCTGATTCGAGTCCTGGCAAGCCTGCCCGTCGTGCCACGCAGGCTGGAACTGATCGAGACCAACCGCGTGCCGGGCGTTGAGCGTTTCATTGGGCTGGGCCAGCTGGCGCCGGATGTGCTTGCATGGCTCTGGCCACAACGGCGCGCACTGGCTGCAGACGCCTTGGCGCTGGCACGGGAGGCATGGGCGGCCTACACCTCAGCCGACCCTGGCAACTGGGCGCGGATGGCAGGCCCGGTGCATCCGGCATTGCCGCTGCTCGGGCCCGCGCTGGCCAGGCAACTCCAGGAACTCCCGGGCGCCTCGGATGGCTTGAGTCTGACCCAGCGTCTGACCCTGCGGATACTGGCAGATCACGGAGCGTTGCCTGCCAGCAAAGTGTTCGCTCATTTGAGCAAGGACTATGAACCTCTGCCCTTTCTGGGGGATTTGATGTTCGCTACGCTGTTGCGTCCGCTCATCGATGCGCCGCAGCCACTGGTGCAGGAACAGCCGGGCGGTGAGTGGCAGCACCGTCTTGTTCGAATCACCGACCTGGGTGAGCGCGTATTACGAGGCACCGTGAATTGGCTCGACTGTGCCCCAGCTGAGCGCTGGGTTGGCGGCGTGCAGATCGTTGCTGAGCAAAAGCCATGGGTCGTCAGTGAACACGGGGACGTGTGGCGGCGTTGATTCAGCGATCAACGCGTTCCTGTTACCGCGGCCCTAAAGTGCCACTAGCACACTTGTGCTAATCGACCCCGCACCCACCTGGCGCTATATTCGCCAGCAACCCCAATGCTTCCCACCAGCACGGCGAATTCGCCGTGCAAGGGATCGTTGCGCGTTGAAAAAACCAAAACACCCCCAAGGAAGAAACGCCATGAAACTGCACGCTCCAGTCACCCGCCTCGCCCTGCTCGGCGCCCTGATGATCGGCGTTGCCGGTTGCAGCCATATGAAACCCACCGAAGACCATCTCAAAACGCTCTCGGAAACCAATATCGGTGAGACGGTCAAGCGCGTTTCCAATGTGCGCAGTGACTCCATGACCACCTATTACATCGCCAGCACCGCTTCCGGTGACTACAACTGCTCCGTGCCCAGCGGTGCCAGTGGCGGAATGTTCGCCGTGGCCAGCTTCGGCATGATGAAACCCGCCGCCTACTGCCAGCCAAAAGGCGCCCGCGGTAATGGGTTGACCCCGTTCAACCAGTAAGCGGCCCCTGACTGAGCTCGCGCAGAGCGCCCCGTAGTTCAGCGGGGCGCACTGGCTTGGACAGAATGGCGATCTGCCGATCGTGCAGGGCTGCCTGGATTCTCTCGAGATCATGCCCGGTCAGAATCAGCGCTGGCACCGCAACGCCGCGCTGCGCGCGCAGGTGGTCGATGCATTCGATACCGGTGGCGTGGTTGCCCAGGTCATAGTCGGCGACGATGATGTCGCAATCGCTGACCAGATCATGCCCGCTCGACTCCGCCTGCACCTTGCAGCCCCAGCGCTCCAGCAATGCCTGGGTGGCGAGCAGCACGTTGTGGTCATCTTCCACCAGGCACACTTTCAAACCGGTCAACAGACCCGCCTGACGTGGATCGTCGCGCACTACGTGTTGCTCAGGGGCGGTCGCCAGCGGCAAGCCGCTGAGGCTGACCGAAGTGCCACGGCCCACCCGCGAGCGCAGCGTCACGTCCATGCCCATCAACAGCCCAAGGCGCTTGACGATTGACAAGCCCAGACCGACACCCTCAACGTCTTTATCGCGCAGCTGGCGAACGCGATAGAACTCCTCGAACACCCGCGACAGATGCTCCTCGGCAATCCCCTGCCCCTGGTCGTGGATCTCCACCACCAGGCCGCCGTGGCGCCGGCGCACGCCGACCAGTACAGGGCGCTGGCGGCCGTACTTGAAGCAGTTGGAGAGCACGTTCTGCACCATGGTCGCCAACAGTGCCGGATCGACCCGCACCCAGTGTTTGCATGGCCGCAGGCGCAATTCGACCCCGGCCCAACGGGCGGCTTCGGAGTTCTGGCGGAGCAGCTCGGCGAGCAACTCGCCCAGGTGAACTTCCTGATACTTGGGTAGCAAGCGGCCGTTGTCCAGGGTGTAGAGATCGAGAATGGAGCGGAACAATTGCGAGACGTTCAGCAGCGACCGGTCGATGTTATCTACCAGCCGCCGCTCTTCATCGCCCAGGCGTGCCTCACGCAGGCAGGCGGTGAACAGGCCGATGGAGTGGATGGGTTGGCGCAGATCATGGCTGGCCTGGGCCAGGAAGCGCGACTTTTCCAGGTTGGCGGCGATGGCCTCCTCGGAGGCCTTGCGCGTGCGCTCCAGCAGCAGGTGGGCGTAGACCGGAATCACCGTACTGGTGATCATCAGCATCAGCATCATGAAGGGCTGCGCCTGCCACAACGGATTCAGCCCGTACACGATCATCAGCGCCAGCAAGCCAAGGACGGTGGCAATCGCCAGATAGCGCGAACCATAGCGCATGCCGTTGCCCAGGTTGACCCAGACCATCACCGCATACAACGGCAACGCCGCCTTGCCGCCGATCACCAGGCCGAACGAGGTGCCGGTATAGTCGTGAATCATCCCGAAAACCCGCCGTGCCGGGTAATGCCCGGGCCAGCGCGCGATGACCTGACGAAGTACGATCGAGGCCAGCAGGAACACAACGATATAGAGCATCACCGGCACGTAGTGCGCCACCGACTGCCCTGGCAAGAAGCCCAGCACACCGATGTACACCATGGCGCAAAGGGCTACCACAATACGCAGGTTGGCTTGATCCAGTTCAGCGTCTTTCATGAACTTCACGGGCAACGTCCTTGTACGGTCATCGTCATGCTGGCACGCCGAGCAGGCAGGCCCTGAGCAGAGTGTTAAAGTACCACGCAGGCGCAGCACCTGACCCCAGGGAGGGGCACTCCATGACATGCCGCATCATCATCGCTGACGACCACCCCATGTTTCGCGAGGGGATGCTGCGCACGGTGCAACGCTTGCTGCCCGAGGCTCAGGTAGAGCAGGCCGGCGATCTGGACACAGTGCTGAACATGCTCGAACGCGACAGCGACGTGGACACGCTGATCCTCGACCTGCGCTTCCCCGGCCTGACCTGCATCAGCCAACTGGGTGAGCTGCGCAAGCAGCTGCGGCGTACCACATTGATCGTGGTATCGATGGTCGATGACCCGCTGTTGATCGAACAGGTGATGGCGATGGGAGCCGATGGCTTCATCGGCAAGAACATCGCGCCCGAAGAGATCGGCCAGGCGCTGCTCGCCATCCGCGAAGGCGAGGTGCTGGTCAAGTTCGCACCCTCAGGGCTATTACCTCTGGACACCAACACCCTGACTACGCGCCAGCAGGAAGTGTTGCGGCTGATCGCTCAAGGCAAGACCAACAAGGAAATCGCCAAGGCCCTGGATATTTCGCCGTTTACCGTGCGCATCCATGTATCCGGATTGCTGCGAACCCTCAACGTGCCATCGCGGGCAGCGGCAGCCGTCAAATACAGCGCATCCTAGTAAGTCAGCGCTGCCGCGACACTGTTACACGCCGCCCGGAGAATCCAGCACCATCCTCACCTTGCGGCCAAGTTCCTGCGGTAAGTACGGTTTGGATATCACTTCAAATTCAGAACCGCCAATGTCAGTTCGCTCGATCGAGCTCTCTGCATAGCCAGTGGTCAGCAGAACCTTCATCGACGGATGCTGCAACTGCACCTTGCGCGCCAGCGTCACGCCATTGATGCCGCCCGGCATGATCAGATCAGTGAACAGCAGGTCGAAGTGCAGCCCCTTCTCCAGGATCATCAACGCATCCTTGGCATCATTGGCCACCCGGGTCTCATAGCCCTGTTCTTCGAGGATCACTTGGGCCAGCTCGGCAACATCAGCGCGGTCTTCCACGATCAGGATGCGCTCATCACCGGTTTTGGACTTGAGCAGGCTCGCGCGCTCCAAGGGGTGCAGCTCGCTGGCATCGGCGGGGAAGTAAAAGCGCACGGTAGTCCCTACGCCCTCTTCCGAGTAGATCTTGACTGCGCCACCGGACTGTTTGGCAAAGCCATACACCATCGACAGCCCAAGGCCGGTGCCCTTGCCCTCGTCCTTGGTGGTAAAGAACGGGTCCATCGCTCGACCGCGCACGGCCTCGGGCATGCCCTCACCGTTGTCGGTGACCGAGACGCAGACGTAATGTCCCGCATGCAGCCCTTCATAAGACGCTCGCGCATCTTCGGTCACGATGACGTTCTTGGTTTCAATATTGATTGCCTGGCGCTCATCTCCAGCCATGGCATCGCGCGCATTGATGATGACGTTGAGCAAGGCGATCTGCGCCTGAGCCGGATCGATCCGGCAATTGTGCAATCCGTCATCCAGGCTGAGCGATACAGAGACACCATCGCCTAACGTCTGGTTGATCAACACCTGTGCGTCAGTGACGATCTGATTGATATTGATCACCCGCCCCTGCAGCGATTGCTTGCGCGAGAAGGCCAGCAATTGCTTGGTCAACGTATTGGCCCTTTCCACCGCCTGGGTGGCATGGGTCAGGCCCCTGACGATCTTGGCCAGATCGGGCTGCTCCTTCTCGGCAGCCGACTTGGCCAACGAGACATAACCACCGATGACTTGCAGCAGGTTGTTGAAATCGTGCGCTATGCCGCCGGTCAGTTGCCCCAATGCCTCCATCTTCTGCGACTGGCGCAATGCATCTTCCACATCTCGACGCCGGCTGACGTCCAGCTGGGATGCGAAAAAGTATTTGAGCTCACCGCTGTCGTTATAGATCGGCGAGATGAATAGCGCATTCCAGAACGAACTGCCGTCCTTACGGTAGTTCAGCACCTCGGTGGAAAAGTCATAACGCTGAGCGACGGCCTGGCGGATCGCAGCGATCACGTTCTGATCCGTATCCTTGCCCTGCAGGAACCGACAGTTGTGGCCGATCAACTCATCTTCGCCATAACCAGTCATTTCCTGAAAGGCTTGGTTGGCAAAGATGATGGGATTGTCCGGCTGGTTGGGGTCCGTGACGATCATCGGCATGCGAGTGCTTTCGACCGCGGCGAAGAAAATGTCCTTCGGATGGCCCATGACTTCAGCAGTGAATCGATTGTCTACTCTAATCCCACTGGTCGGCACTGCGGAGTCCTCTGCAAAGGTGCGCTGGGGTCTGCAGATAGTCGAGACCCAAAGATGACGGGGGATGCAGAGCAGCGCGCCCAGATCCAAGCCCTTGCGCTTGGATCATTGGGCAGTAGCAAAGGTTCGCAGATTTTTCGATTCAGCTCGCTGTCACCAATCGTAAGTCATTTCCACAGATGCAACCCGCTCCTGCCCGTAGTAGCAGCCAAACGCATAGTTGCAGTCCGAAATGAACTCGCGGTCAAACACGTTCTGCACGTTCAGGCTGGTACGCAAACCGCGCAGGCCGGCATCCAGCGCGCCCAGGTCGTAGCTGATGGTGGTGTCATAAACCACATAGGCGGGCACGTCGAACGAGTTGGCCGAGTCCCCTGGCTTGCGTCCGGTGTAGCGAGCGCCGGCACCGAAGGTCAGGCCAGCGAGCGTTGCCTGAGTGAAGTGATAATCGACCCACAACGAGGCCGACACGGGCGCCGTTGCCTCACTGCGGTTGCCCTCATCGCCGTAGGTGCTTTTGGTATAGAACGCGTCGATGTAGGTGGCGGCGGCCATCACATCAACATTGTCGAGGCTGGACTTGGCTTCCAGTTCGATACCTCGCGCACGCACTTCACCACTTTGCGTCGAGTATTGCGGGTACTCGGTGTCGCCCGTCAGCACGTTCTTCTGTTTGACCTGAAACACCGACGCGGTAATCAGCGTCTTGTCGAAGGGCTGGTACTTCACCCCCACTTCGTACTGCTCACCCTTGGTTGGCGTAAAGGCTTTGCCACCGCGCTCGGGGGCGGCGGTGCCCAGGGTCGGCAGGAACGACTCGGAGTAGCTGACATAGGGCGCCAGGCCGAACTCGGTGACATACGTCAGACCGACTCGTCCGGTGAACTTGTTGTCCCGCTGCGACGCTAAGGTGTGGGCGAGCAGGTCCTTGTTGTCGATTTCCGCCCAGTCCTGGCGACCGCCAATGGTCAGGACCCAGTGGTCGAAGCGGATCTGGTCCTGCAGGTACACGCCGGTCTGGCGTAGGGTGTTGTCCCATTGGGTGTCGAGCACCGGGGTTACGCTGGAGCTGTCGTAGTTGTTCTTGCCATACAGATCGACCGGCAACACGTTGTAGGCGTTATAGCCATCGTACTTGCGAGTGAAGTGACGATAATCGACGCCGGTCAGCAGGGTGTGCTCAAGCGCACTGGTGTTGAAGGTGTATTCCAGGTTGTTGTCGATGGTGTAGGCAATGTTGTGCTGGCGCCAGTCGAGTTTGACTCGATTGGCCCGGGTCTGATCAACCACTCCGGCCGCATCGGTGACGAAGCTGCGCAGATAAAAGCCCTTGTACTGGTCACGCACGTCGGTGTAGCGCGTGGTGGAGCGGTAAGTCAGGTCGTCACTCAGGTTATGGCTGAAGTCATAGCCAAAAATATACTGGTCACGCTTGTAATCGTTGTATCGCGAATCACCGGAAAAGAACTCCCGCTTGATCTTCTGCCCGGTCGGGCCACGGTCCAGTGAGCCGATCCGTGGCAACGATTGATAGTCGGCCTGGCCATCGTCGCGCTGGATCTGCGCCAATAGGGTTAACGAGGTGTCTTCAGTGGGTGTCCAGGTCAGGCTCGGCGCCAGCAACATTCGCTCGGAGTGGGTATGCGCGACCTGCTCATTGCCTTTCTTGGCAACGCCGACAAGGCGATAGCTGAATTCCTTTTGCTCGTCGAGCGGGCCGCTGGTATCGATTGCACCGTTGACCCGGTTATAGCTACCCGCGCCGAGCTTGATCTGGCTGCGCTGTTCGCTGGTGGGGCGTTTGGACACCAGGTTGATCAGGCCGCCCGGCTGGTTCTGCCCGAACAACACCGATGACGGCCCTTTGAGCACTTCGATGCGCTCCAGGGTATAGGGGTCGATCTGCGGCGCACCGCCGAGGCTACCGGCATAAGGTATGTAGGCACCGTCGAAATACAGCGGCGTCGGGGCGAAGCCGCGGCTGGTGATCTCGTCGGCGATCACGTTGCGATCGGTGAAGCCGCCGGTGGTCAAGCCCGGCGTGTAGCGCAGGGCCTGGGTCAGGTTGCGCGCGCCCTGCACGGCGACCTGATCGGCCGTCACCACGTTGATCGCCTGGGGGATTTCCAGAATCGGCGTATCGGTCTTGGTCGCGGTAGCGCTGCGCGTGGCGACATAGCCGTCGACCGGTCCGTAGGCCGACTCGATGGCCTCGCCGGAAATATTGGTAGCGCCCAGTTGCATGGCGGCACCCTGCTCACGCAGCAACAGCGAGTAGCTGCCGCTGGCCAAACGAACCGCTTGCAAGCGGGTACCGGCCAGCAGCTTCTGCAGCCCGGCATCAGTGCTGTAGCGGCCGCGCAAGCGGCTGGTCTGCTGCCCGGCAGCGTGGGCCGGATCGAACGAGACCGTCACGCCGGCAGCGGCCGCGAACTGAGTGAGCGCCGACCCCAGTGCGCCGGCGGGGATATCAAAGCTGCTTTCAATGTTGGTCTGAGCCGACGCCGGCGGGGCCATCAGCGCGGTGCCGACTGGCAGAGACAGCGCCATCCCCAGCAGCGCGGCGTGCACCGCACGGTTCAGGGGTTTGACTGCAGGTTTGCTGAAGATTTCGCGCGGTTGAGGGTTGCGGGGGATCATGCGGTTTCCTTGCGCCCGGTGGCAGTAGATGACGGCGTCTGTGTGCGCCTCTACCTACCAAGTCGAACGAGAATAAAAATCAACAACCCCTGCGCTGGATTATTTTTACAACGGTTTCAAGCCGGCTCGACGCGCGTCCAATAACGGCTGAACCGACGCAGGCGCACGGGTAAGGTCGACGTCAGATTGTCGAGGATGACGTCGCTGTCACCGAGGTGAAAGGCACCTGAAATCCGCAGCTGAGCCAACGCCGACGCACACCCCAGATGGCCCGGGCGATAGCGTTGTAATTCGCTAATGAAGTCGCCCAGGGACCAGTCCTCGATAACCAGCATGTCGCGCGTCCAGGCATCCAGCTGCGACGGGGACTGCTGCAGCGTACCGGCCTCGGTGCTGACGAAATCCAGTTGTTGACCGGCATTGACGCGTACCGCCGAACCTATGGCGCTTGCGCAGCGCACTTCAACCGCATGCTCCTGCACACTGACCCGAGTACGGTGCGCGTCGTAACGCACCACGAAGCGAGTACCCAGGGCGCGGATGCTGCCCGAAGGGGTATGCACGATGAAGGGGCGCGCCTGCGCGTCCGGCGCCGTCTCGATCTGGATTTCACCGCTGAGCAGTTGTATTTCACGCACGCTCGCGCTGTAGTGAATGTCCACCGCAGTGGCGGTATTGAGCATCAGCAAGCTGCCGTCATCCAGGCGCAGCCGACGCCGCTCGCCGGTAACGGTACGCTGGTCGGCCATCAAGGTTGGCAGTGGCGTTGTGCTCCAGGCCAGCGTGCCAGCCCCGCCTGCGGCCAGCAAAAGCGAAAGGACCTTGAGCACCTCGCGACGTTTGGCCCGGGCACTGCTCAGCGTTGGCCGGCCTATGCCTGGTGTGACCTGGGCGAGCTTGTCCTGCAGTCGAGCCAGTCGCTCCCACGCCTGAACATGCCGCGGATCACGCTCCAGCCAACGCAGATGCGCTTCACGCAAGGCAGCATCGGGCGTTTCGGTGCGCAAGTCGACGTACCAGCGCGCGGCGGCCTCGAGTGTTGCGTGGTCAAGGGCTTGCTCACGCACGTTCGTCATCTGCCAGCAGAAGGCAATGAGTCAGGGCGCGCACCGCGTGTTTCTTGACCGTGTTCACCGAGATATTCAGGCGTCGGCCAATCTCGACGTAGCTCAGCCCATCGAGCTGGGCCAGCAGGAAAATCTCGCGCGTGCGCCCACCCAGGCCGTCCAGCATGCGGTCGATTTCCATCAGGGTTTCGATGATCAGCGCGCGGGTTTCAGGCGAAATATCCAGCGGCTCGGGGCTGAGCGCGAGGGTTTCCAGGTAGGCCTGTTCCAGGTAGCGACGGCGGAACATGTCGATCATCAAACTGCGCGCGATGGTGCTCAGATAGGCGCGAGGCTCACGCAATTCGGTTGCCTTGCGCTGGGTGATTACCCGGATGAACGTGTCCTGGGCGAGGTCCGCAGCGTTGTCGACACAGCCGAGGCGCTGGCGCAACCAGCCGCAGAGCCACTGGTGATGGGTCTCGTAGAGTGACTGCACGGCGTTTTGCTGGGAGTAGTCGACAGAAGACATGAGAAGCGGCCTGGCGCAGGATCTGATAATGACTCTCATTTTGGCCAAGGGGTGTGGGGATGGCAATAGCCCGCTGCAGCGAGCGCATGTTTGGACCGCGGCGATCCTCTGCGTAACCGTCGGCACCGCAACCGTGAAACCTGTTCTGTGAACATAACCTCATCACGCGGTCAGTATGTATTCGGCAGCGCGGCTCTATTCATGCCCTCGCCTCCACCATGACTGAGGATCACCATCATGATCACCCTGCATCACTTGAACGAATCGCGCTCCATTCGAACGCTTTGGCTGCTGGAAGAGATGGGCGTGCCTTACAAAACAGAGTTCTATGCCCGTGATCGAGCAACCCATTTCGCCCCTGAGTCGCTGAAGGCCATTCATTCACTCGGCAAGTCGCCGGTGATCGAGCTCAACGGTAAGGTGGTTGCGGAGTCAGGTGCGATTACCGAGATTCTGATCGAACGTTACGCCCCGCACCTGGCGCCGGCGAGAGACAGCGATGAGTACGTCGAGTACCTGCAATGGCTGCACTTCTCTGAAAGCTCCGCCATGCTGCCGCCGCTGCTTCAGGTGTTCATGCAGCGCGAGACGGCCGAGCTGGTTTTCCTGCCGAGCTATGCCCAAGCCGAGGGCAAGAAGATCTTCGCTTACCTGAATGACCAGCTGGAGAACAAAGACTACCTGGTGGGCGGCAAACTGAGCGGCGCTGACTTCATGATGTACTTTGTGGCCGAGCTTATTCAGCGCTTTGACCGTAGGGGTGAATACCCGAACATCGGGAAGTATCTGCTCAATCTGAAAACGCTTGAGAGCTGGAAGAAGGCCCAGGCGATCGAGGCTAGCCACTACGGATAAAAAGGTCCGAAGGATCAGCTGAGGTCGAGCCGAGGCTGTCGCCTTGAGGCGCATCCCTTTCAGGGTGTTCTGAAATTGCACTAGTCGTGAGCTTGCCGGGGCCGCTGCGCGCCCCTTTCGCGACACAAGGCCGCTCCTTGTATCTACAGGAACGCCGCCGCGCAGTAATTTTCGCGGATTGGTCAAAAATCAGGCTGCCGTGATTCTGTGGGAGCGGCCTTGTGTCGCGAAAGGGGCGCGCAGCGGCCCCAGAGATCTCAAGCGAGAGAAAAATCCAGAAAAATGCAGAGACCTTGAAAGGGATGGCCTTGAAGCGGGCATGTAAAAGCCTGACAACTTCGAGACCAGCAGCGCTCGTCAGCTTAGCGACTCCTTGGGTAGGCCGCTTTGGCAACAAGAACGACAGAGACGTCGTACATGATGTCGCCCCCTCTTGTTGTCTTGTAAATATTACAGAGCATTCTGCCCTCACCCCTAGGTGGAATCACTCTGACAGCATCTGGACCTGTGGTTCTTTCCAGGCTCAACGGCGCGGCTGTCAACTCTCCCGCGTAAATCTCGGCAACCACGATATTTTTGGGTGTCGTCTTCTGCGACCGTTGCCTGACTCCCTGCCCCAGCCCCCTGAGCCTTCCGGCAATCAAACGAACGCACATGTCATCCAACTGCGTCTTGAGGGGTCTGGCGTCCCTGCTGGATGGCCATCGGACAAAGTCACTCTTGACGCTCGTGACATCCTTTTTCAGCAAGTTCTTACCCGCAGACGGCACGCCAGAAGCATCCGCAGCGAAAATATAGCTAACCGTCGCGGGATAAGCAGATGCCAGCCGGCGCGGATCATTCTGGGTAAGGTGCTGTTTGATATAAGCCTGCGTATACCACCGCGCTTCAATCTTTACTCTCTTCTTGTCGGTAGCCGCGTGGGCGCTATTGGCAAAGACCAATGAAAGCACTGCGATGGCAATCAAGCTGAAATTCACGAGAGATCCTTTCTGTTTGTTGTGATGTGACGCGGCCGTTGGTTCAATCCTGCTATAGCAAAAGCTTCAGTGGCCTTGTTCCCGCCAGCAGTACTAGAAATCCACCTTGCCCCGACCTGACTTGATGGTGCTGCGCTTGGCTTTGCCTTCAAGGCGGCGGGTCTTCGAGCCCAGGGTCGGTTTGGTCGGGCGGCGTTTCTTCTCGGTCTTGCCGGCAGCAATGATCAGCTCGGCAAGCCGCGCCAAGGCGTCGGTGCGGTTCTGCTCCTGGGTGCGGTACTGCTGGCCCTTGATGATCAACACGCCGTCGCTGGTGATGCGGCTGTCACGCAGCGCCAACAGCCGCTCCTTGTAAAAGTCGGGCAGCGACGAGGCGCGGATATCGAAGCGCAGGTGCACAGCGCTGGACACCTTGTTGACGTTCTGGCCACCGGCGCCCTGAGCACGGATGTAGGTCAGTTCGATGTCGGTATCCGGCAGATGCACAGTGTTGGAGATGGTCAGCATGAGATGGCCTTTGTGGTTGCGCGCATTATCACAGGGTTGGCGGCTCGCCCATAGCAGCACAGCAATCTCCCTGAAACAGGGCCGAAGTCGCCCTTCCCCAACGGAACGCGTCATAGATGATAACCCAAGCTATAGATAACAAAAACATAGGTTATTTGAAGCTTTATAACGCGTGTTTTACCCTTGGCGGTATGACCAAAGCCCCCGAAATGCTCAAAGATCGAATTCACCAACGCCGCACAGCCCTGGGCTTGAGCCAGCAGCAGCTCGCCGAAATATCAGGGGTGAGCCAGGTCACTATTCAGCACTTGGAGAGCGGCCGAAACGCGACGTCGAAGAAGTTGCTGGAGATCGCGAGGGCGCTCGGCGTAACTGCGGAGTGGCTGGGCTCAGGGCAAGAGGCTCCACCGGCAAGGAGTAACGTGCAGGCGACACACGTTCTGCCAGAGTCATACCGGTATCCGGTGATCAGCTGGGTTGCTGCAGGCGCCTGGGCCGAAGCGGTAGAACCCTTCCCGCCTGGCTACTCGGACAGGTATGAAATGTCCGATTACGACTCGAAGGGCACCGCCTTCTGGCTTGAGGTCAAAGGTGACTCCATGACCTCCCCAGTAGGCACCAGCATCACTGAAGGCATGCTTATCCTGGTAGACCCGGAGGCTGAAGCGATTTCCGGAAAGCTGGTCATCGCCAAACTTTCCGACAGCAACGAGGCCACCTTCAAGAAGCTGGTAGAGGATGGAGGCCGCCGCTTCTTGAAGCCACTGAATCCTGCATACCCAGTAGAGCAGTGCATGGAGGGCTGTCGCATTGTCGGTGTGGTAGTGCGCGCCATGATCAAGCTTTAAGCGCTTACCCTCCCAAGGCCCAGCCATCGAGCTGGGCTTTTTTTCGCCTAGCCGTATTTCGCCGCGCCCAGTTCTCAAGCATTGAGAACCTTCGGCACGCAAGGGTCCCGCCCATAGCGGTATTACTTGCCGGAAATTATAACTTTTGTTATTGACACGAGAGAAACCTGAATTATCATCAATCAATAACACAAGTTAATTTTGGCTTCGCTAGCCATGACGCTCTGCCCAACCTGACGTGTCCACCTTGATGCACCCAGGCCATTACGTGTCTACAACGCGGCCTGGATTCCTACCTTGAACAAGGAGATCACCATGCACGCATTTGGCAACATCACCGCAAACGGCAAGGTCTATCTTTACCCAGCCGAGCTGCCCAGAGACCTGCTCTGGATCGACCACAACGGCCACACCAACTACTGGTGCTCGGTCCAGGCAGGCACCAGCGGCAGTTCAAAGAACCCACGCACCGAGGGCCGGCAAACGCTGCCAGGCACCGCTGTGTCTTTCAACTGGCTCCCGGGCAGCGCCAGGCACTCCATGTTCGGCCGGGTGCGGGTCGAGCAGGCGCCTTCCAGCGGCAAGGTCATCATCGGCCAGATCCACGCAGTCAATGCGCTCAACCCTTTTCTGATGGTGATCTGGTGGAATGGGTATGTGCGCATCGAGATTCGCGATGTGCCGCTCGGCGTCACCCGCACGCTGCTCAAGAAGCAGATGCCGCTGGGCCAAGTGTTCGATTACTGCATCCAGGTCGACGAACGCAGCCAGCTAACTGCCACGCTCGACGAGCTCAGCGCCAGCGCGCCGGTGAATTCGAAGTGGAGCAAGTACCCGTTCTACTTCAAGGCAGGTGCTTATGTGATCGATAACAAAGGTGATGCGAGCGAGGGTGGCTGGGTAGTTTACGAGGCGCTCGACGTGATCGACGGAGTGCTGCCCGCTTGATCACAGGGCTGGGTTTGCATGCCCCAAAGACGTAAAAGGCCACAGGTTTTGCTCGGCCTGCTCCTGTGGGCTCGGCCCGCTTTGGCACCCTGCGAGTACGGCCACCATCAAGGCTAGAGCTGGTATCAAGTTTCGCATGCGTTCTCATTTTCCCTAAAAGTCGCAGAGTAACTCCGCTCCAAGTGTTGCGAGCGTCCGGTGAACCCACCTCGTGTAAGACAGGCCGGCCCCAGTGTAACGTGATAGCAATCGCAGGATCCCACTTGACCGAGCCTGCGCAGACACATCATTACATCCTCCAGTGCGCTCTGCTGCGGACTGACCCATGCGGGCAAACGAGTGACCACGTCGATGCTACGCCACAGTTGGGATGACGCGCGCGAGGAGGCAGTCAGGAGGCGACCGAAAGCGGGGGCTATATTCGGGTTCAGCTCGGTTTCGGTACGCCACCCTGGAAGCGCTGAATTCTGGCTTGGCGCTCCAACTGGCGGTGCAGCAGACCGATTTCATTGAAGTCCCCGGCACTCTTACCGTCCTTGAGGATCAGCTGCACGAGTCGGCCTTCCAGGGCGCCGCCGATGCGCTCTGCGTTGTCTGCCCGGTCCCACTCGTCTCGGGCCTTCCAGCTGTGGACGGTCTTCTCCTTCTCGTTCAGGTAATCGGCAATATCAGTGATGCGCCAACCGGTCCAGTACAGGAACTTGGCGTGTCGGCGCGAGTCGGTAGTCGGTTGGGCTGTAGTGTTCATGGCGCCGATGCTGACGCTCACGCGCGCGTTGCCCCACTGGCGCACCCTGTAGCCCGCCCTCCTACAAAGCCACCGCGTTGCCGTACAGCAGCGCTTTGCGGACCATGCCCTCATCGCTAGGCACAACGCCACTGCACTGAGGACAGCCCGAATGGCCGCAAGCACCGCACCCGCCAAGAAACTTCGCTCCGACTGGTTCCGCATCCCAATCAGTGCTGCTCCGTTTTTCGGCGGTGTCATTGGCCTGCTGGGCGTCGAGTTCACCCGCGCCACCGCGAAGAAGTTCTTCACACGCAAAGAGGGAACCGCATGACCACACTTCGACACGGCGATTGCTCACAGGCTGTTCGCGAGCTGCAGCGCCTGCTCAACGCCAACGGCGCCGAATTGGACGCCGACGGTGCCTTTGGCGATGCAACCGAGGCGGCAGTCCGGACCTACCAGGGGAAGGTCGGGCTCGTCTCCGACGGCAAAGCCGGCCCGAAGACCATGGCCAGTCTGCAAGGCCTGGACATACGCAAGCTCCTCAAACATTCGGATTTGCTGCAGGCCTCCGCTCGTCTCGGCGTGCCGGTCGCGGCTGTGTACGCCTTGAACGAAGTTGAATCGAAGGGCCGCGGCTTCCTGGACAATGGAAAGCCGGTGATCCTCTTTGAGCGCCACGTCATGTACAAGCGTCTGCAACTGGCTGGTTCGCCGGGCGATGACCAGGAGCAGTTGCTCCACCGCGCCGATCTGCTGGCCAAACAGGCGCCGAACCTGGTCAATCCAAAAGCCGGCGGCTACATCGGCGGAAGCGCCGAGCATCAGCGCCTTGCTCAGGCCCGGCAGCTGGATGAAGTAGCGGCACTGGAGTCCGCGAGCTGGGGTGGCTTCCAGGTAATGGGCTACCACTGGCAGCGTCTGGGTTACTCCAGCGTGCATGATTTTGTCGACGCAATGATCCGCAGCGAAGCGGACCACCTGGAAGCTTTCGTCCGCTACATCGAAGCCGACGCCAATCTGCTCAAAGCCTTGAAAGCCCAGAAGTGGGCAACGGTAGCCAAGCTCTACAACGGCCCGGACTACCAGCGGAACCTGTACGACGTGAAGCTGGAGCGCGCTTTCGAGCGGCACCAGAACCGCGCTTTGGTGGCGGCATGAGCGAGCGAGGGCAGAAACATCGCTTCCCATATCGACAACTTATCCAGCGCATGACGAGCCTGTCACCAACTGGGGGATGCAGGGCTGTGCTTCTGCCGGCGGGGACTGACATCGAGGAATGTCAGAAGATCGCCGACGCACTAAAACAGGTGATGCCTACCCCGCCATTGGTGATCTGCGGCGATCTGCAGGCTCTCGATGAAGCAGACATGAACGCAGCCGGCTGGTATCGAAAATGATTGGCTTGCGCGAAGGGCTGTTGGCCGGAGCTTTGTTTGCTGCGGTTTCGGCTGGTCTGTGGGGGTGGGGCCAGCAGGTCTTGCTAGGGACTGAGAAGGGAAAATCAAAGGCCCTCCAGGACCAACTCACCACAGCCCAGGGCGAAGCCCGCGACAACCTGGCCGCTGCCAACACATTGAAAACCACCCTGGAGCGTGAACGCGAGAGCCAAGCCAAGCTGCTGCTGATACAGGGCGAGCTCCGCGCAGGGCTGGCGAACCGCGAAAGCCAGATCGAGGACCTAAAGAATGAGAGCGAAGAACTTCGCAACTGGGCTGATCAGCCTATTCCTGGTGCTGCTCGCCGGCTGCGGCAGCGTCCTGCGATCACCGGAGCCGCCGCCTACCGTCAGTGGCTGTCCCGTGGTGGTCCCTTGCCAGCTGCCGGCGACGAAGCCAGCCCGGAACGGCCAACTATTGACTGATCAAGAGCGTACCGAGCTGGCCTGGGCCGAATGCGCTGCCCAAGTCGACGCAGTTTTCCAGTACCAGGTGACCCATGAACAAACCCGATAGTCTTCGTGACCTCCTGCTGCAGGCCGTGCCCGTGCTGAGGAAAAACCCCGAGCGTCTGTTGATGTTCATTGATCAAGGCAAGGTCCGCTGCACGGCGGCTGCGAGTCTGTCGTTCGAATACAGCTACACCCTGCAGATGATCTTGACCGACTTCGCCGGGCACCCTGACAGTGTGATGATCCCAATCCTAGACTGGCTGCGGGTCAATCAATCCGAATTGCTCGTAAACATGGACAAGTCTGCCGAGGGTCTCAAGTTTGAGGCCGATATGCTTGACCGCAGTAAGGTGGATCTCAGCCTCACCCTGCCATTAACTGAGCGCGTGATCGTGACTCGCAGAAGTGGTGGCGGCTTTGATGTCGAGCACGCCGCCGAGCCCCAATACGAGGGCTACGCCGAGCAGGGGCCTGTCACTCTATTTGCGGATGGCGAACCGATCGCCACCTGGCATCGACGGCGATGATCTTCAAGCACTACGCGAAGCGGATCAGCGAGGACGGCCCTGATGTAGTGGGGTTGTTGAATCAGACGCTCAGGTTGACCTGAACGCACAAAAAAGGGGCCGCAAGGGCCCCTTTCTTCTGCCTGTCATTCCCAAAGTGTTCCCAAAACGCTCCCATTTGCGGGTTCAGCGGTGGCGAACATCAATGAAATCAAGCACTTGTGTGGCGGAAGCGTAGAGATTCGAACTCTAGGATAGTTGCCCATCGACGGTTTTCAAGACCGTTGCCTTAAACCACTCGGCCACGCTTCCGGATACAGCGGGCGCCATAATACCGTAATGAAACACGCTGTCAAACTCTCTGTGTCGCGGCCTGCGGTGGCTCTGGTATGCTCTCAGCATCCATAGGTTTCTACCCACAGGAGTGTCGCCATGCGCGAACAGGATTATGCCCTACAACACGGCCAGCAGGCCGAACAGCTGGAGGTCAGCAAGGTCCTGCGTAACACCTACAGCTTGCTGGCGCTTACCCTCGCATTCAGCGGTCTGATGGCGTTCGTTGCGCAGCAGATGCGTGTCGGCTACCCGAACATCTTCGTGGTGCTGATAGGCTTCTACGGCCTGTTCTTCCTCACTGCCAAACTGCGTGACTCGGTCTGGGGCCTGGTGTCGACCTTCGCTTTGACCGGCTTCATGGGCTTCATTCTTGGCCCGATCCTCAACCGCTACCTCGGCATGGCTGGTGGTGCGGAAGTGGTCAGCTCGGCATTTGCCATGACTGCACTGGTGTTTGGTGGTCTGTCGGCCTACGTGCTGATCAGCCGTAAAGACATGAGCTTCCTCAGCGGCTTCATCACTGCTGGCTTCTTCGTCCTGCTGGGCGCGGTGGTTGCGAGCTTCTTCTTCCAGATCAGCGGCCTGCAGCTGGCGATCAGCGCCGGTTTCGTGCTGTTCTCGTCGGTCTGCATTCTGTTCCAGACCAGCGCCATCATTCATGGCGGCGAGCGCAACTACATCATGGCGACCATCAGCCTGTATGTATCGATCTACAACCTGTTCATCAGCCTGTTGCAGCTGTTCGGCATCATGGGTCGTGATGACTGATCGTTGATTGACCGGTAACGCAGAAAAGCCCGCTTCGGCGGGCTTTTTTGTGGGCGACGTTTGGCGGTGGCCGAGATTACCAGCCGTATCCAGCCAGACACTGGGCTGAGCCGCTGCATTTAGGCTACCCGAATCAGCCAGCGGCCCTTAAAATGCGCTCCTTTTTTCTTCCGGGGCAGCTACCCATGAGTTCGATCGAACAAGGGCCCGGCGCAGCAGCGCCTGACAATGAACTGGTCCTTGGCCTTGAGGACAAGCCGCGGCCGCTGATCGCCATGCTCGCTGCCCTGCAGCATCTGCTGGCGATCATCGTGCCGATCGTTACCCCGGGCCTGCTGATTTGTCAGGCGCTGGGCGTTTCAGCGCGGGATACCAACCTTATCGTATCCATGTCGCTGGTGATTTCGGGGATTGCCACCTTTGTCCAGTGTCGGCGCTTCGGGCCGTTTGGTGCGGGGCTGTTGATCGTACAGGGCACCAGCTTCAACTTTGTCGGGCCGTTGATTGCCGGTGGTGCATTGATGGTCAAGCAAGGCACGCCGGTTGAGGGTGTGATGGCGGCGATCTTTGGTGTGGTGATTGCCGGCTCCTTCGTCGAGATGGGCGTGTCGCGCATTCTGCCGTTCATCAAACGCCTGATCAGCCCGCTGGTGACCGGCATCGTGGTGCTGATGATCGGTCTGACCTTGATCAAGGTCGGCTTGATCAGCATGGGCGGTGGCTTCACGGCGATGGCCAATGGCACTTTTGCCAACGGCGAAAACCTGCTGCTGTCGGGGGTGGTGCTGGCAATCATCGTGCTGCTCAACCGCATCCCGGTGGTGTGGATGCGCAGCTGCGCCATCGTCATCGCACTGGCGGCGGGCTATGCCCTGGCCGGTTACATGGGCCGGCTGGACTTTACCGGCATGCATGAGGCGGCACTGTTCCAGGTACCGACGCCGCTGCACTTTGGCCTGAGTTTCTCGTGGGCGTTGTTCATTCCGATGCTGGTGATCTATCTGGTGACGTCGCTGGAAGCCATAGGTGACGTAACGGCGACCAGCAAGGTCTCGCGTGAACCGGTCGAAGGCACGGTGTGGATGCAGCGGATCAAGGGTGGCGTGCTGGTCAACGGCGCCAACTCGCTGCTGGCTGGGGTGTTCAATACCTTCCCGAGTTCGATCTTTGCGCAGAACAATGGCGTGATTCAACTGACCGGGATTGCCAGCCGCCACATTGGTATCTGGATCGCTGCCATGCTGGTATTGCTGGGGTTGTTCCCAACCGTTGCCGGGGTGATTCAGGCAGTGCCGGAGCCGGTGCTGGGTGGCGCGGCGATGGTGATGTTTGGCGCCGTTGCTGCTTCGGGGATCAATATCCTCGCCAGCACGCGGCTGGACCGGCGTGCCCTGCTGATCATCGCGGTATCGCTGGCCTTGGGCCTGGGCGTGGCGCAGGTGCCGGAGTTTCTTGCGCACATGCCGTCGGCGCTGCGTAACGTGCTGGAATCGGGCGTGGCCACCGGTGGCATCTGCGCGCTGGTACTGAACTGGTTCTTGCCCGAGAGCAAGGCGCAACAGTGAGCATTGCCCCGCCGGTAGCGGTGGCGGGGTTGTTTTGCTTTATCATGGTCGGATCACGTTGCAAGAGCCTCCCATGAAATTCGCCATCGCGGTTTTTTCCCCGGCCCATGCGCCCTCTTCGCGTCGCGCCCTGCGCTTCGCCGAGGCGGCGCTGGCCGGCGGGCACCAGATTGCCCGCCTGTTCTTCTATCAGGACGGGGTGCACAGCGCCTCGGCCAACGTCGTCACGCCGCAGGATGAACTGGACGTGGCTGCGCAGTGGCGTGCGTTCATCGCAGGCAACCAGCTCGACGCGGTGGTGTGCATCGCTGCCGCCCTGCGCCGCGGCGTGCTGGATGCGACCGAAGCCAACCGCTACCAGCGCCCTGCCGTGAACCTGCCGGCACCCTGGGAGCTGTCGGGGCTGGGCCAGTTGCACGAGGCGGCGCAGGTTGCCGACCGTCTGGTCTGTTTTGGAGGCGATTGAAGTGGCCAAATCCTTGTTGATCATCAGCCGCCAGGCACCGTGGAGCGGCCCGTCCGCACGCGAAGCGCTGGACATCGCCCTGGCTGGCGGCGCCTTTGATCTGCCGCTGGGCATGCTGTTCATGGATGACGGCGTGTTCCAGCTCGCCGCTGCCCAGCAACCGGCCTCGCTGCAGCTCAAAGACCTCGCCGCCAACCTGCAGGCGCTGCCGATGTTTGGCGTAGAAGCGCTGTTCGTGTGTGCCCACAGTGTGGCTGAACGCGGCCTGGACCCGGCCAGCCTGAGCTTGCCGGTCGAGCTGCTGGATGATGCAGCGCTGGCGGCATTGATTGGCCGTTTTGACCAGGTGGTAACGCTCTGATGACGACCCTGCATGTAATCAGTCATTCGCCCTTTGGCGACAATCGCCTGGCCAGCTGCCTGCGTTTGCTCGGCGCCAACGACGCCATCCTGCTCTGCGGCGATGCGGTTTACGCACTGCGCGCAGGCACTGCGCCGCAGCAACTGCTGCAAACGGCACGTTTGCAGCACCGCCTGTTCGCCCTCGCTGAGGATGTCCAGGCGCGTGCCATCGACAGCACCTTGGCCGAAGCGGTGGACTACCCCGCCTTCGTCGAGCTGTCGTTGCGCTTCGACAAAGTGAACAGCTGGCTATGAACGCATTGACTGTCGGCGAGCATCACATCGCCCTGGACAAGGACGGCTTTCTGCTCGACCTGCAAGACTGGTCCCCCGCCGTCGCCGAGGCTCTGGCCGAACGCGAAGGTATCGCGCTCAGCCCCGAGCACTGGGAAGTGCTCGAGGTGCTGCGTGGGTTCTACCAGGAATACCAGCTGTCACCGGCCACGCGCCCGCTGATCAAGTACACCGCGCTCAAGCTGGGCGTGGAAAAAGGCAACAGCCCGCACCTCAACCGCCTGTTCAATGGCACTCCCGCCAAACTTGCCGCCAAGCTGGCGGGCCTGCCCAAGCCGACCAATTGCATATGACCGAGCAACTCCCCGAACCGCGCCCGCTGACCCTGCACACCCCTGCCGAGCACCCGTTCGCCGAATTCGTGCGCATCCTCGGCAAAGGCAAGCGCGGCGCCCGCGGCCTGAGCCGTGAAGAAGCCCGTGCAGCGATGACCTTGCTCCTTGAAGGCAAGGTCGAGGACACCCAACTGGGTGCCTTTCTCATGCTGCTGCGGCACAAGGAAGAAAGCGCTGAAGAACTCGCTGGCTTCACCGAGGCCCTGCGCGCGCAACTGCAAGCCCCGCAGATCGCGGTCGACCTGGACTGGCCGAGCTATGCCGGCAAGAAGCGTCACCTGCCGTGGTATCTGCTGGCGGCCAAGTGCCTGGCAGGCAATGGCGTGCGCATCATGCTCCACGGTGGCGGCGCGCATACCGCCGGGCGCATGTATACCGAACAGGTGCTGGACCTGCTGGAGATTCCGCTGTGCCGCGACTGGCCATCACTCGCGCGCGCCTTGGACGAGCAACAGTTGGCGTTCTTCCCACTGCAGGACTGGGCGCCGCAGTTGCAGCGCATGATCGACCTGCGCAACACCCTTGGCCTGCGTTCGCCGATCCACTCACTGGCACGGGTGCTTAACCCACTGGCGGCGCGCTGCGGCCTGCAGAGTATCTTCCACCCGGGTTATCAGGCCGTGCACCGTGAAGCCAGCCGCCTGCTCGGCGATCACGTGATTGTGGTCAAGGGCGATGGTGGCGAGATCGAGATCAATCCGGACGTGGCCAGCCACCTGTACGGCACCAGCGGCGGCGAGAATTGGGACGAAGAATGGCCCGCCATGAGTGCCCAGCGCCATGTCAAACCGGCCTCCCTGCAACCCGAGCATCTGCTGGCGGTCTGGCGCGGCAGGGCGCAGGACAGCTATGGCAAAATGGCCGTGGTCGCCACCATGGCGCTGGCCCTGCGTGGTCTGGGTAAGGATCGCGATCAGGCCTTTGCCAACGCGCAGCGGTTGTGGGCGGATCGCAACAGGATCGACTAATTCGATAGATACCACGCAGTCTTTGCGCTATTTATCCGAACGCTAGTCCCTAGACTGGGCTCCAAAGACAAATCACTTTTGTACAAGGAGCTCGGCATGGGCCTTTTGATTGACGGTCGCTGGCATGACCAGTGGTACCAGACCAGCAAGGACGGCGCGTTTCAGCGCGAGAACGCACAACGGCGCAATCAGCTGCCCAAGGCCGAAGCCGGGCGCTATCACCTGTATGTGTCGCTGGCCTGCCCGTGGGCGCATCGCACGCTGATCGTCCGCGCGCTCAAAGGCCTTGAGCCGTTGATCGATGTCTCGGTGGTGAGCTGGCTGATGGCCGAGCACGGCTGGACCTTCGATCAGCAGCAAGGCTCCAGCGGTGATCATCTCGATGGCCTGCAGTACATGCACCAACGCTACACCCGCGACGACCCCAACTATACCGGTCGTGTCACTGTGCCGGTGCTGTGGGACAAGCAGGAACAACGCATCGTCAACAACGAGTCAGCCGAGATTATCCGTATCTTCAACAGCGCCTTCAATGCGCTGACCGGCAACCACCTCGACCTCTATCCCGAAGCGCTGCGCCCTACCATCGATGCGCTTAACGAGCGGATCTACCCGGCCATCAACAATGGTGTCTACCGGGCGGGCTTCGCAACTTCGCAGGAAGCCTACGAAACCGCGTTCGATGAGGTGTTCAACGAACTGGACCATCTCGAGCAGCTACTGAGTGGCCAACGCTACCTGGCGGGCGAGTATCTGACCGAAGCCGACGTGCGCCTGTTCACCACGCTGGTGCGCTTCGATGCGGTGTACCACGGCCACTTCAAGTGCAACCTGCGCCGCCTCAGCGATTACCCGAACCTGTCCAACTGGCTGCGCGAGCTGTATCAGTGGCCGGGTGTGGCCGAGACGGTGAACATGGAGCACATCCAGAAGCACTACTACCTCAGCCACAAAACCATCAACCCCAACGGCATTGTGCCCAAAGGCCCGCTGCAGGACTTCAATGCAGCGCATGATCGTCAGCGTCTGCCAGGTAGAGGTATCTACCAAGGCGTTTGAACCGAGCCTGCCACCGCGGTGGCGGATCTGCAAAGGTCAGTCGCGCATGAAGCCGCCGTCCACGTCCATGATCTCGCCGGTAACAAAGCCCGCCTCGACCGACGCCAGAAAGCACACCGCGGCAGCAATATCCCGCGGCGTGCCCGCCCGGCCCAAGGGCATCTGCGCCAGCACCTGAGCGCGTGCCTGCGGTGCCAGCGCAGTAGTCATTTCAGTGTCGGTGAGCGCCGGTGAGACTGCATTGACTGTGATATCGAAAGGCCCGGCCTCGCGCGCCAGACCTTTGGTCAGTGCGATCACCGCGCCCTTGGCGGCGGCATAGCAGCTGTTCCCCAGCAACCCTCCTCCACGCTTGCCAGCCACCGAGGCGATATTGATGATGCGCCCGCAGCGGCGGTCCATCATGCCCGGCAGCACCGCCTTGGCACAGAAGAACACACTGTTGAGGTCGATCGCCATGACCCGGTTCCATTCCGCCGTGGTCAGCTCCAGCAGCGGTACGGTGGAGACGATGCCGGCATTGTTGACCAGGATATCGACCGGCCCAAGCAGCCGCTCGACCTCATCGACCATCGCCAGTACCTGATCCTCCTGAGCCACGTCCACGGCCACGCCGATGGCCTGAATGCCCTGCGCACGCAGCGCTTCGGCAGCTCGTTCGGCTGCAATCGGATCAAGGTCGGCCAGGGCCACCTGGGCCCCGCAATGACCAAGCGCGACGGCAATCGCATGGCCGATACCGCGGGCGGCACCGGTCACCAAAGCGGTGCGGCCAGCGAGGCTGAAGTTCATCGGGGCGTAGGCGGCAGCTGTACTCATTATTGTTATGTCCTTGATGAAGGGCGAACTCAGGCTCACCCCCTGCGCAGCAAGGGGTGTTCAAGCAAAGAGGATCAGGCGGGTTGCGGCTCAGGCGCGGCGGCAGGCATCCAGCGCTAGCTGTTCCTTGAGCGGCGGGATATCCAGCCGACGCAGCACCCGGTACAGCGAGGGCCGGCAGATGCCCAGCTCGCGCGCGGCCGCCGACATGTTCCAACGGCAGGTCTGCAGCACTTCCAGCACATCGGCGCGCTCGTCACCGGCGCGGCTCGGGCGGATCGGTGTCACGTTCGGCACTACCACGCGCACAGGTGCGCTAGCGGCCGGCAGCTGGGCGATAAAGTCCACTGGCAGGTCGGCGCGGGTGATCCGCGCGCCTTCCATCACCGCACAGGCATAGCGGATCACCGCGCGCATCTGGCGCAGGTTGCCCGGCCAGGCGTGGGTCAACAGCAGTGACCAGACTTCGGCGCTGATCACCTGGCGCGGGTCACAGCCTGGCAACTCATGGGCGACCATGTTGCACAGCAGTTCGCCGCGGTCAGTGCGCTCGCGCAGCGGCGGCAGCTCGACCACGCCGGTGGCGATGCGATAGAACAGGTCTTCACGGAAACTGCCGTCGGCTACCCGCGCCGACAGGTCCTGGTGGGTCGCGCAGACCAGGGCGAAGTTGACCGGTACGCTGCGTTCGGCGCCCAGCGGGGTCACCTCACGTTCGGCGATTACCCGCAGCAAGCGAGTCTGCTGCTCGTAAGGCATGTCGCCGATCTCGTCGAGGAACAAGGTGCCGCCATCCGCCTGCTGCACCTTGCCCTTCTTGCCGCCGGGCAACGCCCCGGAAAACGCCCCACGGCTGTAGCCGAACAGCTCGCTCTCGATCAGTGTCTCCGGGATCGAGGCACAGTTGAGCGCCACCATCTGCGCGGCGCGGCGTTGGCTGTGGGCATGCAGGGCGCGGGCGAGGATCTCTTTGCCGGTGCCGGTTTCACCGCGGATCAATACCGCGATGCCGCGCTCCATCAAGCGCAGCGCCCGGCGAAACGCCTGGCGCACTTGCGGGTCACTGTCGTGGGCGATATCGGTTTCGGCAACTTCGGCGTGGCAAACAGCGGGGTCGGTCAGGGAATGCATCAGCGTCACCTTTTATTGTTCTATAGCTTGTGACTATGTCGGCGGGCGACGCTTGTGGCGTGGCCGGGGCCGATGGGGTGTGGCCTGATCACATTAGGTAGGCGGACTTATATTTTCCAATACATAATCAAGCATCCACTGATACCTTTGCGAGCATCATGATCGAACTTCGCCATCTTCAGTACTTCCGCACCCTGGCCGAGACCCTGCACTTCGGCCGCGCCGCCGAGCGCCTGCATATCTCCCAGCCGCCGCTGTCGCGCCAAATTGCCCTGCTGGAAGAGGAACTGGGGGTGAAGCTGTTCGACCGCTCACGGCGGCGGGTCGAGCTGACCGAGGCCGGGCAGCGCTTTTACCTTGATACCGGCACGGTGTTCGCCGCCTTCGAGCAGGCCAAGCGTAACGCCCTGGCAGCGGCACGTGGCGCTGCGGGCGAGTTGTCGGTGGGGTTCATGATGTCGACCGCCTACAGCATCACCCCGGCGATCACCCGCCGGTATGCTGCGTTGTTCCCGCAGGTCAATCTGAAGCTCACCGAGACCCTGCCGCTAGACCTGGCACAGGACATCAGCAGCGGCCACAAAGACGTCGCCATCATGTACCGACCGCAGGACTGCAGCGGGCTGGAGACGGTCACCCTGTACCGCGAAGAGATGACCCTGGTGCTGCCACCCGGCCACCGCCTGCTGCAGCAGGAGCTGATCGAGCCGCAATCATTGGCGGGCGAGCCGTTCATCATCGTGCCGCGGCGAATCGCCCCGGCGCTGCATGACATGATCTGCAACTACTGCCTGCAACACGGCGTGACACCGAACATAGGCATGGAGATCAACCTGCAGCAGACCATCGTCAACCTGGTCGGCGAAGGCCTGGGCGTGGCCATCGTGCCGCGCTCGATGCGCAACATGCGCCTGGCCACCACCAGCTTCAAACCGCTGCGCAACGCGCCGGTGATCGAAGTAGTCGCAGTGTGGAAGGCAGACAATCACAACCCGTGCATTGCCACCTTCGTCGAGGCGGCGCTGCAGGCCGGCGAGCAGGCTACGCGTGAGGACCACGCGCAGCGGCTGCTGGAGGGATAACGCTCAGATTTCGAGAATGCCCGAAGCCATGAACCCGCCGTCCACCGGGATCACATGGCCACTGATGTAGGAGGCATCCTCGGACGCAAGAAACGCCACCGCACCAGCCATTTCCGCCGGCGTGCCATAGCGGCGCAGCGGCACCGCGCGGGCATACGACTCACGGGTGGCCGCCGAATGCAGCGCCTGGGTCAGCGGCGTATCCACCGGCCCTGGCGCGATGCCGTTGACGGTGATGCCGTGCTCGGCCAGCTCCACGGCCATCTGCCGGGTCAGGCCGATCACCGCCGCCTTCGACGTGCCATAGGCGGTACGGCCCATGCTGGCGCGCATGCCGCTGATCGAGGCGACGTTGACGATCCGCCCCCAGCCCCGTTCGCGCATCAACTGCGCGGCGTGCTGGCTGCAGAGCAAGGTGCCGGTCAGGTTGATATTCATCAAGCGCTGCCAGCCTTCAAGCTCGGTATCGAGAAACGCCTGGGTGCGCGCCACGCCGGCATTGTTGACCAGCACATCGCAGCGGCCAAAGCGCTCGCGCAGCGCGGCGAACAATGCGCTGATCGACTGCGCATCACCAACATCGATGGCCATCGCCTGGGCCTCAATACCCTGCACCCGCAGCCCGGCGACCATCTCCTCTGCCGCCGCCAGGTTGATATCGGCCACCACCACGGTGTGGCCATCGTGGCCGAGGCGCTCGGCAATGGCAGCACCGATGCCCATGGCAGCCCCGGTCACCACGGCCACCCGACCATAGCCCGGCGCGTTGCGTGTTGTTGTTTTCGCAGCTTGGCTCATGACAGCACTCTCTTAAAGGAAACCAATGGAAATCCACGGGAAGCAGGCCACTACCGCCAGCGCTACCAGCAGCGCCCCGAGGTAACCCCAGACGCGGCGAATAACGTGGTCGGACGAGGTTTTGCTGATGGCGCAGGCGGCATAGAAACCCACCCCCAACGGCGGTGCGAACAAGCCCACGCCCATCGCCAGGATCACCACCATGGCGTAGTGCACCGGGTGAATGCCGAGCATCTCTGCCAGCGGGAACATCAACGGCCCGAACAGGACGATGGCCGGGATGCCTTCGAGCACGCTGCCCAGAATCAGGAACACCAGAATCGTCACCACCATGAAGCCGAAGGTGCCGCCCGGGATTTCCTCGATCAGCTCCACCAGCGAGGCGGAGAAGCCAGATTGAGTCAGTGCCCAGGCCATTGCCGAGGCCATGCCGATGATCAGCAGGATCGCCCCCGACAGCGACGCCGCTTCCAGCAGCATCGGATACAGCCGGGCAAAGTCGATATGGCGCATGTACAAATGCATGACCAGGCCAACCAGCACCACGTAGGCGACACCAATCGTCGACACCTCGGTCGCGGTCGCCGCGCCTTCGAGCACTGCCACGCGGATCAGCAACGGCAAGGCCAAGGCTGGCAAGGCGATGAGGAAGGTCTTGCCGACCCGCGACATCGGCGCGCGCTCGATCTTCGGTGCGTCTTCCTTGCGTGAACGCCACCAGCACACCGCAGCAATGGCAATGGTCGCGACCACGGCGGGCATCAGGCCGCCGATGAACAGCGCGGTAATCGAAACGCTGCACACCGCACCGATGGTGATCAGCACCAGGCTCGGCGGAATGGTCTCGGTCATGGCCCCGGTAGCGGCCAGCAGCGCCGCCAGTTCTTCGGGCTTGGAGCCGCGTTTTTTCATTTCAGGGAACAGCGCCGGTGCGACTGCAGCCATGTCGGCCACTTTCGAGCCGGAAATCCCCGACACCAGAAACATCGCCCCCAACAGCACATACTGCAGGCCGCCACGGACATGACCGAGCAGCGAGGCCATGAAGTCGATCAGCGTGCGGGCCATGCCCGACAGCTGCAGCACCACGCCGAGCAGCACGAACAGCGGCACCGCCAGCAGGACCAGATGCGACATACCCTCGTCCATCCGGCCGACCACGATCGACAGCGGCGCATGAGTCACCAGCGCCAGATAGGCCATGGTCGCAGTGCCGAAGGCGAAAGCAATCGGGATACCGCCAAACACGCAGGCGCCGAGCAACACCAGGAAGAACACCACCAGATTGTAGTTACCCATGGCCGCCAGCAGCGGCTGCGCCAGCCACAACACCGCGGCCACTGCCGCAACCACCACCAGCCCAGCCATGAACTGGCGCACCGTCGAATAACGCGCCATCCGCGCCACCGCCGCCAACAGCATCAAAACCGCGCCAACCGGCAAGGCCGCCGCCCGCACACCGTCGGGAATGCCCAGCGCCGGCGTGGTGATCGACATCTGCTCGTGGGAGTGTTCCATGGCCGGTGAGATGATCATCGCCACGAACAAACATACGATCAGCGCCGACAACGTCTCGCTGAACCCGCGCCAGGCAATCGGCAGCTTGTTGACCAAGGCCGACATGCGCATGTGCTCGCCGCGGTCCAGCGCCAGCACCGCGCCGAACATCGACAGCCAGATAAACAGCGACGAGGCCAGCTCGTCGGTCCAGATCAGTGGGCTGTGCAGCACATAACGGGAGATCACCCCCGCCAGCAGCACCAGCGTCTCGATTACCATCAAGGTAACGGCGAGTGCGCCAACGACGCGCATGATCCAGCTGTTCAGACAGATCAGCGCCCGGGCCGGCAGGCGCAGCGATTGGTTGGGGGCCATGACGGCTGGCGCGCTCATCAGGCCAGCTTCCCGGAGAACTGCTCAAGAATCGCCCACGCCTCGTCACCGAACTTGCCATGCCAGTCGGCATAGTAATTGGCGCTGCGCAGCTTCTCGCGGAACGGCTCGGCCGGCGACTCGACCAGCTCCAGGCCTTTGCTCTTGAGGGTGTCGCGGGTGCTGCCTTCAAGGGTGGCAAGGTCGGCGCGCTGGGCCATCACTGCCTTCTCTATGTGCTTGCGCAGCACCTCTTGCAGTTCAGGCGGCAGGCGCCCGATCGAAGCGCTGTTGCCCAGCATCCAGAAGCCGTCCCAGACGTGGTTGGTCAGCGAGCAGTATTTCTGCACCTCGTACAGCTTGGCCGACGACACCAGGGTCAGCGGGTTTTCCTGCCCTTCGACGATGCGCGTCTGCAACGCCGAATACACTTCGGCGAAGTTGATGCTGGTCGGCGCCGCATCCAGCGCACGGAAAATCGACATGATGATCGGGCTTGGCGGCACACGCAGCTTCATCCCGCGCAGGTCATCCGGGGTGGCCACCGGGCGCGTGCTGGTGGTGGTCACGCGGAAGCCGTTGTCCCACATCCGCTCGTAGGCGAACAGGGTGCCGGTCTTGGCGATCTCGCTGCGCACATGAGCGCCGAGAGCGCCGTCCATGGCATTCCAGACCTGCTGATAGTCCTTGAAGGCAAAGCCGACGGCGCTGATCTGCACCGACGGCACCATGGTGCCGAGGATCACCGGCGACAGCGAGAACAGGTCAACCGCCCCCGAGCGCACCTGCGCCAGGGTATCGGTGTCGCTGCCCAGCTGGCTGCTGGGGAACACCTGCACGCTCAAAGCGCCGTTGGTTTCCTCCTTGATCGCCTTGGCCATTTCCCGGGCACGGATATTCATCGGGTGGCTGATGGGCAGGTTGTTGGCAAACTTCAGTTTGAAGTCCGCGGCGCGGCTGTTGCCGCTGTACAGGCCCATCCCGGCAGCGGCGACAGCAGCCCCTGCCAGCGAGGCGGTCTTGATAAAGGAACGGCGGGTGAAATCGCTCATGAAGCTCTCCTGACCTATTTGTTCTTATTGATCGAGTTGCGGCGATGATAGGCATGTTGTTAGCAATACGGGTGCCACGCTTGAGTAACAGCGCTCAGCAGGCCCCTTTGCAGGCTCGCAAGCACTGGGCAAGCGACTGATTTATCTTGAGAAATTATTTATCCGAGGGCTTGTTAGATTTTGTGACAGGCCTGCCAGAGGCGCCCAGCAGGTGTAACAGGTGTCTCCTTGAACTGTCGCCCTGGCAGCCAGGGCGACACCTGTAGACCGGCATTCGCTACCGACAACCACCCTCTTGCGCCAGCAAAGCCCCAGCCTAGAGGGCTCTTACCGAGCTTGGCACCGCCCTTGCTATTGACCTCGCAAACAACATCATGCGAGGACGCACCTCATGGATTCCCCGGTCATCAGCGGTTGGTACCACTCCCCATTCGGCAAGTTTCCCGATATCGACCCCGAGCAAATGATGGCCGATGCCGCCATCGGCGCCCTGCAGCACGCCGGGCTCGACGCCGAGCAGATCGACTCGGTTCACGTCGGCCACTTCAATGCAGGCCTGATCTACCAGGACTTCCCTTCCGCGCTGCTGGCCAATCATCTGCCGGCGCTGCGCTTTACCCCGTCGGTGCGGGTTGAAAACGCCTGTTCCACAGGCTCTGCAGCGATCCACTCGGCGCTGCAGGCCGTGCTCAGCGGCCAGGCCCGCCATGCCCTGGTGGTGGGCTTCGAGAAGATGAACGGGCTGCCCACCGCCGAAGTCGGCAAGATCCTGCTCAAGTGCTGTTATGCCCGCGAAGAAGCGCAGATCGAAAACGGCTTTGCTGGTGTGTTCGGCAACATCGCCCAGGCCTACTTCGAGCGCCACGGCGATCAGTCCGACGCGCTGGCGATGATCGCTGCAAAAAACCACGCCAACGGCGCCCTCAACCCGTTTGCTCATATGCGCCGGGATGTCGGCTATGACTTCTGCCGTAACCCGTCCGAGAAAAACCCGTTTGTGGCCGGCCCGCTCAAGCGCAGCGACTGCTCGCTGATTACTGATGGCGCTGCGGCGCTGGTGATCAGCCGTGCCGAACAACTGCCCGGGCAACAACCGGCTGTGCGCTTGCGCGCTGCGGTACAGGTCAACGATTACCTGCCGCTGTCACGCCGCGACCCGACCGTGTTCGAAGGCGCCGCACGCGCCTGGCAGCAGGCCTTGAGCGAGGCCGGCTTGAGCCTGGCCGACCTGTCACTGGTCGAGACCCATGACTGCTTCACCATCGCCGAACTGCTCGAATACGAAGCCATGGGCCTGGCCCCGCGCGGCCAGGGCGCGCGGGTGATCGCCGAGGGTATTAGCCGCAAGGATGGCCGCCTGCCGGTCAACCCGTCGGGCGGGCTCAAGTCCAAAGGCCACCCGATCGGCGCTACCGGCGTGTCGATGCACGTAATGGCCGCCATGCAGCTAACCGGCCAGGCTGGCGACATGCAGCTGCCACGGGCTGACCGTGCCGGGGTGTTCAACATGGGCGGCGCGGCGGTAACCAACTACGTCAGCATCCTGGAGGCTGTGCAATGACCGGGATCGACAATGTCATGAACCTCGGCGAACTGCTCGCCCAGATCGCCCGGCGCCTGCCCGATGCCCCCGGCTTCATCCGCGGTGCCGACAGCTACAGCTGGCAGCAACTGCTGACCCGCGTCGACAGCGTCGCCGCGGCCCTGCGCGAGCGTGGCCTGGGCAAGGGCGACAAGCTGCTGGTGCACTCGCGCAATAATTTGCAGCTGTTCGAGAGTGCCTGGGTAGCGTTCCGCCTGGGCATGGTCTGGGTGCCGACCAACGTGCGCATCACCCCGCCCGAAGCGGCTTACCTGGGCAGCTCCAGCGGCGCGGTGGCGATGCTCTACGACGATGGCATGGCGACCTATGTCGACGCGGTGCGCGAAGCTTCGCCAGCACTGCGCATGGTCATCGCCATCGGCGCCCCGCGTGACGGCGAGCTGAGCTACAACGCCCTGCTCGACCAAGGCGCGCCACTGCAACCAGCGTTTCGCCCCGCTGAGGTGAGCTACCACGACCCGCTGTGGTTCTTCTACACCTCCGGCACCACCGGCCACCCCAAGGCGGGCATCCTCACCCACGGCCAGATGGCGTTCGTCATCAACAATCACCTGGCCGACCTGATGCCCAGCCTGAGCCCACACTCGCGCTCGCTGGTGCTGGCGCCATTGTCCCATGGCGCCGGCATTCATGCCCTGATCAATGCCGCCCGCGGCGCCGCCTGCGTGCTGCCGGCCGGCGACCGGCTGGACTGCGACGAAGCCTGGCGGCTGGTCGAGGAGCACCGGGTCGACAATCTGTTCACCGTGCCAACCATCGTCAAGATGCTCACCGAAGACCCGGCCGTCGACCGTTACGACCACAGCAGCCTGCGCTATGTGATCTACGCGGGCGCGCCGATGTACCGCGCCGATCAGTGCCACGCCCTGCGCACCCTGGGCAAGGTGCTGGTGCAGTACTACGGCCTTGGCGAAGTGACCGGCAACATCACCGTGCTGCCGGCGGACTGCCACGATGCCGAGGACAGCCCCCAGGCCAAGGTCGGCTCCTGCGGCTACCCGCGCACCGGCATGCAGGTGGCCATCCTCGATGAGCACGGCACTGAACTGCCAACCGGCAGCGATGGCGAGATCTGCGTACGCGGCCCGGCGGTGTTCGCCGGCTACTACAACAATCCCAAGGCCAATGCCGAATGCTTCCGCCATGGCTGGTTCCACACCGGTGACCTCGGCCACGTTGACCAGGAGGGTTATCTGTTCATCACGGGACGCGCCTCGGACATGTACATCTCCGGCGGCTCCAACGTATATCCACGCGAGATCGAAGAGGCGCTCCTGACTCACCCGGCAGTCACCGAAGTCGCAGTACTGGGGCTGCCCGACGAGAAGTGGGGCGAGTGCGGCTGCGCCGTGATCGTGGTCACTGCCGAGGTCAGCGACGAGCAACTGCTGGCCCACCTGGAGCCGCGCCTGGCCCGCTATAAATGGCCGAAGCGTTTTGTGCGCTGGACCGAGATGCCCAAGTCCGGCTACGGCAAAATCGTCAAAAAACAGATCCGCGCCCTGCTCGACGCCAGCGAGGCGGTGCTATGAACCCGCATTTTGAAGAGCGCAACGGCGTCCGCGTATTCATCCACGGCGGCCAACCGCAACAGCCGCGCTTGCTCGACTGCGAGGTGCCGGACTGCGAAGAACTGCGCGTAGTGCTGCCACTGGCCTGCAACGTTGCCCAAGGCCTGCTGCAGGCGCTGCAGGGTCGCCGCTATCGCAGTGCAGTCGGGCGCATCCTGTGTGGTGGCGCAGCGCACCTGAGCTACCACCGCATGGTCACCACCACTGACCAGCAGCGGCCCTACGACTACGGCCAGGCGGTGGTGCTGGACGGCTATATCACCTTTGTCAGCGGCGCCATCACCGTCGGCCGCGATGCCCACGGCGCGCCACTGCTGCACTGCCACGCCGGCTTCATCGACCGCGACGGCCAGCAGCATGGCGGTCATCTGGTGCTCGACCGGTTGGTGGTCGGCAGTGAGCCGCTGGTGCTGCGCCTGTGCCTCTTCGACCAGGTCGCGTATCAGGTCAAGCCTGATGCCGAAACCCACTTCAACCTGCTTCATCCGGTGTTCCAGGAGGCGTCATGAACACTGCAGCAATCCAGAGCGAAGCGCAGGTACAGAGTGGCCGGCTTGGCCGCCTTGTAGTGGCCCGGCTCAAGCCCAACGAAGACATCATCGACAGCGCCGAAGCCCTTTGCGCCAGCCACGGCATCAGCCTGGCGGTGGTCCGCGGCGGCCTCGGCAGCCTGATCGACGGCGAGTTGCAGTACCTGGGCCGCAGCGGCATGCAGGACATCCATGTACCAGGCCCAGGGGTGGAAATCCTCAGCCTCAGTGGTGAAATCGCCCCCGGCGCGAGCAGCCTGCAAGCGGTGCTGGCCGACGCCGACGGCAAGATTTTCGCCGGTCGCCTGCAGCGTGGCCGCAACCTGTCGTTCATCACCGTCGAGCTGACCTTGCAGGAATGGCTGCCTGACTGACTGCCCTCACTGAAGAGCATCACCCGGGCGTTGCCGCGCCCGGCGTTCTTGCGCCCGCGCGTTGGGCGCCCCACTGCATCAGGAAAACAACAATGACAAGAAAGCCCTCAATGTACCTTTCACTGCTGACCGCTACCAGCGCCCTGCTCATCCCCGCCGCCCAGGCGGCCTTCATCGAAGATGGCAAGGCCACGCTCAACCTGCGCAACTACTACTTCAACAACGACATGCGCGACCGCGCCGGTGGCGCCGGGCAAAGCAAGACGGCCGAATGGGCGCAAGGCTTCATGCTCGACTACAAGTCAGGCTTCACCGACGGCACGGTCGGCTTTGGCGTGGATGCCCTCGGCCTGCTTGGGGTGCGCCTGGACGGCGGCGCCGGCAATCATCGCGGCAGCTCGATGATCCCCGACGACAGCGACGGCAGCGCCGTCGACGAATGGAGCCGGCTGGGCCTGACCGGCAAGATGCGCTTGTCCAAAACCGAAGCGCGCTACGGCACCTTGCAGCCCAAGCTGCCGATTCTGGTGGCCAACGATGGTCGGGTACTACCGCAGACTTTTGAAGGCGGCATGATCACCTCGCAAGAAATCGACGGCCTGACCCTCATCGGCGGGCGCCTCGAGCATGCCACCGGGCGCGCCTCGACCAACCGCTCAGGGCTGGCCGTGGCAGGCGGCACCGAGCAAAGCAACGAGTTCATCTTCGCCGGTGCCGACTATCAACTGAGCAAGGCGCTCAAGCTGCAGTACTACGCCGCCCAGCTCGAAGACTATTACGTGCAGCACTTCGGCGGCCTGGTGCATGTATGGGCACTGAGCGACAACCAGTCGCTGACCACCGACCTGCGCTACTTCAAGACCGATGCAAGCGGGCGCAACGATTCGGCCAGCGGGCGCGGCGAGGGTTATCGCGTCAGTGGCCTGGCCGATACGCCGGGCAAGATCGACAACGATACCTGGAGCGCCATGTTCACCTATGCCGTTGGCGGCCACAGCGTACTGCTCGGGCATCAGCGCGTGTCCGACAGTGGCAACTTCGTTCAGCTCAACCAGGGCAATACCGGCGAAGGCGCCGCAGGGTCGAGCATCTACCTGTTCACTGACCGCCTGGTGACCAGCTTTACCCGCGCTGGCGAGCGCACCACTTTTGGTCAATACGGCTACAATTTCGCCGCACTCGGGGTGCCAGGGCTGGTGGCATCGGTCACCTACCTGAAGGGCACGAATATTCGCATGGCTTCAGGCGGCGACGAAAAGGAATGGGAGCGCGATATCGCCCTGGATTATGTGGTGCAGGGCGGTACCTTCAAGGGGCTGGGGTTCAGCTGGCGCAATGGCATGTTGCGCAGTGGTGTGCCCAGCGAGTGGGATCAGGATCAGAACCGCTTGACCGTCAGCTATTCTTTACCGTTGTTCTAGGGCGCAAGGCTTGAAATAGCTGGCACCGGCTTCGCCGGTGTTCGCGGGCAAGCCCGCTCCCACAGGGTCATGCGGGGTTTCCTGCGCCGCGCTGTCGCGGATAGAACACGAGTTCAGCAATGCCGCTTAACCCTGTGGGAGCGGGTTTACCCGCGAACGAAGGCGAAGCCTTCGCCATACAAGGACGGTGCTGCGAAGACTTCGACGTGCAAGGGCTGCACAGCAGCCCCAATGCACTATTGCTGAGTGCCTTCGAACCAGGCCAGCTTCTCGCGCAACTGCACCACCTCACCCACGATCACGAGAGTAGGCGCATGCACTTCATGCTCAGCCACCATCGCCGGCAGATCTGCCAACGTGCCGGTGAACACTCGTTGATTACGCGTGGTGCCCTGCTGCACCAAGGCCGCTGGCGTAGTCGCCGCACGGCCATGGCGGATCAGTTCAGCGCAAATCGTCGGCAAGCCGACCAGGCCCATGTAGAAGACCAGGGTCTGCCCAGGTGAAACCAGATCGTGCCACGGCAGGTTGCTGCTACCGTCCTTCAGGTGACCGGTGACGAAGCGCACTGACTGCGCGTAATCACGGTGAGTCAGCGGAATCCCGGCGTACGCCGAGCAACCGCTGGCAGCGGTGATGCCTGGGACTACCTGAAACGGAATACCATGCTCGGCCAGCTCCTCGATCTCTTCGCCACCGCGGCCGAAGATGAACGGGTCGCCGCCCTTGAGCCGCAATACGCGCTTGCCCTGCAAGGCCAGCTCAACCAACAGCTGATTGATCTGTTCCTGCGGCACCGAGTGATCAGCGCGGCGCTTGCCGACGTAGATCCGCTCGGCATCGCGCCGGCACATGTCGATGATCGCCGGTGCCACCAAGCGGTCGTACAGCACCACATCGGCCTGCTGCATCAGGCGCAAGGCACGGAAGGTCAGCAGGTCCGGATCACCCGGACCAGCCCCCACCAGATACACCTCACCGCCCTGCTGCACCGGTGCGCCGTCGACCATCGCCTGCAACAAACGCTCGGCTTCAGCGCTCTGCCCGGCCAGCTGACGCTCGGCAATCGGGCCCTGGAATACCGTCTCCCAGAAGCCGCGGCGCTGATTGACGTCCGGGTACAGCGATTTCACCTGATGGCGAAACCGCGCGGCAAGCCCGGCAAGCTCCCCATAGGCCGCCGGAATCCAGGCTTCCAGCTTGGCCCGGATCAGCCGCGCCAACACCGGCGCATCGCCGCCACTGGACACTGCTACCACCAACGGCGAGCGATCGACGATGGCCGGGAAGATCACCGTACACAGCGCCGGCGCATCGACCACATTGACCGGCAGGCTGCGTGCCTGCGCTTCGGCCGACACCTGAGCATTGAGCTGCGGATCGTCGGTGGCAGCGATCACCAGCCGGCACCCTTCCAGGTCCGTGACCTGGTAGCCACGCACCAGCACCTCGCCGCCGGTTGCCTCGGTCAAGCTGATCAGCTGGCTGTCGACCTGCGGCGCCACCACGCGCAGCGCGGCGCCGGCATCGGCCAGCAAGCGCGCCTTGCGCAGGGCGATTTCGCCACCGCCGACGACCAGTACCTGGCCGCCCTGCAACTTGTGAAACAGCGGCAGGTAATCCATTTAACCGATGACCTCGACGCCGCCCATGTACGGCTTGAGCACTTCCGGCACACGGATCGAACCGTCGGCCTGCTGGTAGTTCTCGAGCACTGCAACCAAGGTCCGGCCTACCGCCAGGCCGGAGCCGTTGAGGGTGTGTACCAGCTCGGGCTTGCCGGTTTCCGGGTTGCGCCAGCGCGCCTGCATGCGGCGCGCCTGGAAGTCGCCACAGTTGGAGCACGAGCTGATTTCGCGGAACTTGTCCTGGCTCGGCACCCACACTTCCAGGTCATAGGTCTTGACCGCACTGAAGCCCATGTCGCCGGTGCACAGGGCCAATACCCGGTATGGCAGCTCCAGCAGTTGCAGGACGCGCTCGGCGTTGGCGGTCAGGCCTTCCAGCGCTTCCATCGACTTGCTCGGCTCGACGATCTGGACCATCTCGACCTTGTCGAACTGGTGCTGACGGATCATGCCGCGGGTATCGCGGCCCGACGCACCGGCTTCACTGCGGAAGCACGGTGTGTGCGCAACGAACTTGATCGGCATTTGCTTGGCGTCGAGGATTTCGCCGGCAACGATGTTGGTCAGCGACACTTCGGCGGTCGGGATCAGGTAGAAGTCGGCTTCGCCTGCGCGGCTGATCTTGAACAGGTCTTCCTCGAACTTCGGCAGCTGGCCGGTGCCCTGCAAGGCAGGCGCCTGCACCAGGTACGGGGTATAGGCCTCTTCGTAGCCGTGCTCGCTGGTGTGCAGGTTAATCATGAACTGCGCCAGGGCGCGGTGCAGGCGGGCGATCGGGCCACGCAGCAGGGCAAAGCGTGCGCCGGAGAGCTTGGCCGCGGTCTCGAAGTCCAGGCCACCGCTGATTTCACCCAGGGCAACGTGGTCTTTGACCTCGAAGTCGAAGGCACGCGGGGTGCCCCAGCGGCGCACTTCGACGTTGCCGTCTTCATCGGCACCGACCGGCACGCTGGCGTCCGGCAGGTTGGGGATGGTCAGCAGAATGCCGTCCAGCTCAGCCTGGATCTCGTCCAGCTCGGTCTTGCCGGCCGCCAGTTCGTTGGCCATGCGCTCGACATCAGCCATCAGCGGCGCGATGTCTTCGCCCTTGGCTTTGGCCTGGCCGATCGACTTGGAACGGGCGTTACGCTCAGCCTGCAGCTGTTCGGTACGGGTCTGCACCGCCTTGCGACGCTCTTCCAGTGATTCGATGCGCGCGACATCCAGGCTAAAGCCACGGGAGGCCAGGCGATCCGCCACTTCCTGAAGTTGGCCGCGTAACAGTTTGGCATCGAGCATATCGTTCTCTCGTTATAGGTGTGTTGGTTCAGAATTTGGTTAGCGACAGGCCGGCCCAGGTGGCAAGCAACCCGCCGCATACGCTAATAGCGGTATAGCCTAGGGCCAGCGGTATCTGGCCGTTTTCCAGCAGGCGCACGGTATCGAGCGAAAATGACGAAAACGTGGTCAGCCCGCCGAGAAAACCGACGATCAAACCAGCGCGTAGCTCGACCGGGACCATCGGTTTGTACAGAAACAGCCCATACAGCAGGCCGATCAGCAAGCAGCCGACCAGATTGACCGCCAGCGTACCGAGATAGAAGTGCCGTGGCCAGTGGGCGCTGACCCAGGTGCTGGTGGCAAACCGCAGCAGGGTGCCGGCGACGCCGCCGGCGCTGAGGGCCGCAATCAAGGCAATCATGGTTTTCTCCGCTGGCGAGGGCTGTTGCGATCGAGCTCGGCGAGGTGGCGCAGCTTCTCGCCGATCTTCAGTTCCAGGCCGCGTGGCACTGGCTGATAGTAAGGTCGTGGTTCGAGTTGGTCCGGGAAATAGTCTTCGCCTGCGGCGTAGGCATCCGGCTCATCGTGGGCGTAGCGGTATTCTTCGCCGTAGCCCAGTTGCTTCATCAATTTGGTCGGCGCGTTGCGCAGGTGCAGCGGCACTTCCAGCGAGCCGTGCTCGGCTGCCTCGCGCATGGCCGCCTTGAAGCCCATATACACCGCATTGCTCTTCGGCGCGCAGGCGATGTAAGTGATGGCCTGGGCCACCGCCAGCTCGCCTTCCGGGCTGCCAAGGCGCTCCTGCACGTCCCACGCCGACAGGCACAGGCTCAGCGCCCGCGGGTCGGCGTTGCCGATATCTTCGCTGGCCATGCGCACCACGCGCCGGGCGATGTACAGCGGGTCGCAGCCGCCATCGAGCATGCGCGCGTACCAGTACAGCGCGCCATCCGGGTTGGAGCCGCGCACTGACTTGTGCAGCGCCGATATCTGGTCATAGAACGCTTCGCCGCCCTTGTCGAAGCGCCGGCGGCTGTCGCCGAGCAGGCTCTGCAGCAAATCAACGCCGATATCAGTGCCGTCTTCGGCCAGGTCCGAAGCGTTTTCGAGGAAGTTGAGCATGCGCCGGCCGTCACCATCGGCAGCGGCCATGAGCATCTTGAAGGCTTCATCGCCCACCGTCAGCTGACGCTTGCCCAGGCCGCGCTCTTCGCTGAGGGCGCGATTGACCAATTTGCGCAACGCATCCTCATCCAGGCTCTTGAGCACATAGACGCGCGCCCGCGAGAGCAAGGCGTTGTTCAATTCGAATGAGGGATTCTCGGTGGTCGCACCGATAAAAATCAGCGTGCCGTCTTCAACGAACGGCAGAAATGCATCCTGCTGCGACTTGTTGAAGCGGTGCACTTCATCGACGAAGAGGATGGTCCGCCGGCCGTATTGAGCCGCCTGCTGCTTGGCCACCTCAACCGCCTGGCGGATCTCCTTGACCCCGGCCAGTACTGCCGAGACCGTTTCGAAGTGGGCATCACAGAACTGCGCCAGCAGCCGCGCCAGGGTGGTCTTGCCAACCCCCGGCGGGCCCCAGAAGATCATCGAGTGCAGCGCCCCCTGCTCCAACGCCTCGCGCAGCGGCTTGCCGCGCGCCAGCAGGTGCTCCTGGCCTACGTACTCGTCCAGGTTGGACGGACGCAGCCGGGCAGCCAGTGGCTGGGAGACGGGTTCGCTACGAAACAGGTCCATGACGGCCTCTGATTACTCCTGGATAACGTCCGCGCCTTGCGGAATCTTGAAGTTGAAGCGGTCAGCAGGCACCGGCTGGTTGGCCTTGACCCCATTGAACAGGATGTTGGTGCGCTGGCCGACGCTGTCGATCAGTTGCATGTCGTTGATCAGGCCTTTGCGGAACGACACGCGCAGCGAATCGAACAGGGTGTCCTTGGTTTTAGGCTTGAGGGTGAAGTCCATCACCTCGCCCTGCTCCTTGGAGGTGATATCGAAGCTTTGGCTGATCTTGGAGACATCGCCCGACAGCAGCAGCGCCGGGGTCTGGTTCAAACGTACATCGAGCTTCTTCACCGTGGCCTGTTCCAGGTCCGGGTCCCACAGGGTGACCTTCTGGCCGTCGGAGACCACCACCTGCTCCTGCGGCGCATCGGTATGCCAGTAGAACAGGCCCGGACGCTTGACGGTCATCTTGCCCGTGGTTTCCTGCAGACTGGTACCGCCGGCATCCAGGGTCAGCTGGGAGAAATTGGCTTCGATGGTCTGCGACTTCTCGAGCAGATCGGTCAGGCGCTTCACATCGTTCTCGCCGGCATGCGCCGACAGGGTGCCCAGAGCCAGGGCGGAAACCAACAGCATGCGAATCGCGCGCATGGAAATCCTCGTTGAACAGTAGATGGGCCGGGCGCCGTGATTGGCGCCCGGCAGGGTGATGATCAATCGCGTGGGCCGCCCGGCGCAATCACTTCGCGCGAGCCGTTGGTGTTCATGGCGGTGACTACCCCGGCCATTTCCATCGACTCGATCATCCGCGCGGCGCGGTTATAGCCGATTTTCAGCTTGCGCTGCACGGCCGAGATCGAGGCGCGACGGCTTTCAAGTACGAACTGCACGGCTTCGTCATACAGGGCGTCGGTTTCGGCATCGTCATCACCGCCACCGCTGCTGCCTTCAAAGCCGCTGCCGGCCTCTTCGACACCGTTGAGGATGTCGTCGTTGTAGTCCGGCGCGCCACGCAGCTTCCACGCTTCCACCACGCGGTGGACTTCTTCGTCGGAAACAAAGGCACCGTGCACGCGGATCGGCAGGCTGGTGCCCGGCGGCATGTAGAGCATGTCACCGTGACCCAGCAACTGTTCGGCGCCACCCTGGTCGATGATGGTCCGCGAGTCGATCTTGCTCGACACCTGGAACGCCATACGCGTCGGGATGTTGGCCTTGATCAGGCCGGTGATGACGTCAACCGATGGCCGTTGGGTAGCGAGGATCAAGTGAATACCTGCCGCCCGCGCCTTCTGCGCGATGCGGGCGATCAGTTCTTCGACCTTTTTGCCGACGATCATCATCATGTCGGCGAACTCGTCGACCACCACGACGATGGTCGGCAAGGTTTTCAGGGTTGGCGGCTCGTCATCCATGCTCTCGCGACGGTACAACGGGTCATGAATGACCTCGCCAGCCTCCTGGGCGTCCTTGATCTTGCGGTTGAAGCCGGCCAGGTTCCGTACGCCCATGGCCGCCATCAGCTTGTAGCGGCGCTCCATTTCGGCAACGCTCCAGCGCAGGGCGTTGGCTGCGTCCTTCATGTCGGTAACGACCGGGCAGAGCAGGTGCGGAATGCCTTCGTAGATCGACAGCTCGAGCATTTTCGGGTCGATCATGATCAAGCGGGCGTCTTCCGGGCCGGACTTGAACAGGATCGACAGGATCATGGCGTTGACCCCCACCGACTTACCCGAGCCGGTGGTACCGGCCACCAGCAAGTGCGGCATCTTGGCCAGGTCGGTGATCACCGGCTTGCCGCCGATGTCGTGACCCAGGGCCAATGCTACTGGCGACTTGGCGTCATCGTACTGGGAAGACGACAGCACCTCGGAGAAGCGCACCATCTGCCGGTTCTCGTTGGGGATCTCGATACCGACGGTGGTCTTGCCGGGGATCACCTCGACCACCCGCACGCTGGTCACGGCCAGGGAACGGGCCAGATCCTTGGCCAGGTTGGCGATACGGCTGACCTTGACCCCGGCTGCCGGCTGGATCTCGTAACGAGTGATCACCGGGCCAGGATGGATCGAGTCAACCGAGACCTCGACACCAAACTCCTTGAGCTTGATTTCCAGCAGATGGCCAACACCGGCCAGGGATTCTGGCGAGTATTCGATTTTCTTTTCTTCTGCCGGATCGAGGATCGAGATCGGCGGCAGAGTGCCTTCGACGGCACTGTCGACGAACAGCGGCGTCTGTTTTTCCTTGAGGATGCGTTTGCTCGGCTCCGGCGCCTTGACCGGGGCTGGCATGATCACCGGTGCCGGCTGCTGCACGCGCTGGGCAACGTGCTTGGTCAGCGCGTCGTCACGCTCGATGATGCGTTCGCGCGCCTTGAGCTGCTCGCGCTTGTCGGCCACCACCGGCGCTACGACCGTGTCGACCTGCTCATCGACCTCACGCAGCTGCGCCACCAGGCGCTTGCGCTCGTTGCGAGCTTCCCACCAGCGATTGGCCGCACCTTGCACCAGCTCGAACAGGTCGAGGGTGATCTTGCCGGTCATGTCCATGACCTTGAACCAGGACAGATCGGTGAACACCGTCAGGCCGAACAGGAACAGGGCAATGAACATCAGGGTGCTGCCCTGCACATTCAACAGGCTGCGGGCCAGGTCGCCGAGGCTCTCGCCCAGCGCGCCGCCGGCCGAGAACGGCAGGCTTGCCGACGGATGGAAATGGATATGGGCCAGGGCTGCGCCCGACAACACCAGAAACACCAGACCAATCAACCGCCAGGAGAACAACCAGCCACTCCACTGCCACGGCTGATGGCGCTCACGGAAGATCTGCCAGGTCTTGATCCCCAGCAGCAACGGGAAGATATAGGCGAAGTAGCCCAGCACCATGAACAGAATGTCGGCGAAATACGCGCCAGCGCGGCCAGCCGCGTTCTGCACCTGATCGACATTGCTGGTGTGGGTGAAGCCTGGGTCGGCGGTGTCGTAGGTCAGCAGCGCCATCCACAGGTACAGGCACAGCGCGCCGACGGCGATCAGCGCACCTTCCTTGAGGCGATAATGCAACTGCTGGCGCCACATCGGTACCGGCAGAGGGGGCGGAGTTGCGGTGGATTTCTTCAAAACGCGTCTATTCCTGCGCTTGCTGCGCGTCCAGTAGTGATCGACCCGATGTCCGGTCAATGAACCCGTACTTTTAACATTCCTGCCCGCCAGCCGCCATGGCGGCGCGCCGGATGGGCGCGAACGGTGAGCAAACTTTCATGGGTGCAATTTGAGCACGCATTGCCTTGCGTGACAAAGGCTTATGCTGTGTTTTTGCACAGGTGTGACAACAAAGCCTCGGGTTGGTGCCGATTGCCTGAAAAATCTGCTGGCAATTGCCTTGGCGAGCGTCAGCGCTGCGGGTTGGCGTTGGATTGACCTGCTGACGAGGGCGGGCCATGCTGTCAGCCCTCCCCTCCCCACTGCACATGACGCCCATGCTGACCTGGCTGACCCGCGACTCGCTGACCTTTCCGCCCCTGACAAAGGCTCTGCAGGAGCCCAACGGATTACTTGCCGCTGGCGGTGACCTGAGTCCTGAGCGCTTGGTTCAGGCCTATCGGCATGGCTGCTTTCCGTGGTTTCAGGATGGTCAGCCCATTCTCTGGTGGTCACCCGACCCACGCACGGTGTTGTTCCCCGACGAGCTGCACGTGTCACGCTCGCTGGCCAAGCTGATCCGCCAGCAGCGTTACCAGGTCAGTTTCGATACTGACTTCGAAACGGTAATTGCCGCCTGTGCAGCGCCACGCGACTACACCGACGGCACCTGGATCACCGACCCCATGCGCGCAGCCTACTGCGAGCTGCACCGGCGCGGCTTCGCCCATTCGGTGGAAGTACGCGAGAACGGCGAGCTGGTCGGCGGCCTGTACGGCCTGGCCATGGGCCGGCTGTTTTTTGGCGAGTCGATGTTCAGCCGCGCCGACAACGCCTCCAAAGTGGGCTTCGTTACCCTGGTCGAGCACCTGCGTGCGGCCGGTTTCGTCCTGATCGACTGCCAGATGCCAACCAACCACCTGCACAGCCTCGGCGCCCGCGAAATCAGCCGCGCCAGCTTTGCCGAGCACCTCGCACGCCATCTCGACCAGACCGTCGACATCAGCTGGGTTCGCTAGGCGAGTTTGCCCAGCTGGCTTACACTTAGGACTACGTCTTGCCGAGGGGTCGATCATGACAGAGTTGGCGCGGTTGAAGTTCTATGCCACTCAGCCCCACTCCTGCAGCTACCTGCCCGATGAGCAGGCCACCACGCTGTTCCTCGACCCTAGCCAGCCGATGGACGTCGATGTGTATGCCGACCTCTCCGAAATGGGCTTTCGCCGCAGTGGCGACCACCTGTATCGCCCGCATTGCCAGAACTGCAACGCCTGCGTACCAGCGCGCATCCCCGTCGCCCGCTTCATCCCCAATCGCCAGCAGCGGCGTATCCTCAAGCGCAACAGCGACCTGCAGGTAACTGCCGCCCGGCCATCGTTCAAGGAGGAATACTTCGACCTGTACCGGCGCTACATTGAGCAGCGCCACAGCGACGGCGACATGTATCCACCCAGTCGCGATCAGTTTTCCACCTTTCTTGTGCGCGATCTGCCATTCTGCTGGTTCTATGAGTTTCGCCTGAATGGGCGGCTGCTTGCGGTGGCGGTATGCGATATGCTGCCCAACGGGCTGTCGGCGGTGTACACCTTCTACGAGCCGGATGAAGAACGCCGCAGCCTGGGGCGCTTCGCCATTCTCTGGCAGATCAACGATGCACTGCGCCAGAACCTTGAGGCGGTGTACCTTGGCTACTGGATCAAGAACTGCAAAAAGATGAGTTACAAGACCCAGTATCGCCCCATCGAACTGCTGATCAACCAACGTTGGGTCAGCCTCAATTGAAAGCATTGGCTTGAAATACTCTTTTCGGGCATAATCCACGCCACTTTTTTGCCCGGTGCAGTTGCGCGTCGGGCCTACACTGGATACCGAGGGCTTTACTGCATGTCGAAAGAAGACAGCTTCGAAATGGAAGGCACTGTCGTCGACACCCTGCCCAACACCATGTTCCGCGTGGAGTTGGAAAATGGGCACGTCGTAACCGCGCATATCTCCGGAAAAATGCGCAAGAACTACATCCGTATTCTCACTGGCGACAAGGTCCGCGTCGAGCTGACGCCTTACGACCTGAGCAAGGGCCGCATCACCTACCGCGCCCGTTAAGCTCCAGTCATGAAAAAGCCCGGCCAATGTGCCGGGCTTTTTTGTGGCCAAAGAAAAAGGGCCGCCGAGGCGGCCCACTCTGCTCGATCACGCCACTTCGGCAGTGGTCTCGAAGTCGAACACCAACTCGCCATCACGTAGCTCGATGTGCACCACGCCGCCATGCTCGGCCAGCTCACCGAACAGGATCTCTTCAGCCAAGGGCCGCTTGATCTTGTCCTGGATAAGCCGTGCCATCGGCCGGGCACCCATCTGCACGTCATAGCCGCTGGCAGCCAGCCAGCCACGTGCCTCATCACTGACCTCAAGCAGTACACGCTTGTCTTCCAGCTGAGCCTGCAGTTCGATAAGGAACTTGTCGACGATGCTTTTGATCGTCTCATGGCTCAGGCGACCGAACTGGATGATGGTATCCAGGCGGTTGCGGAATTCCGGCGTGAAGCTCTTGCGAATGACTTCCATCGCATCCGACGCATGGTCCTGATGAGTGAAGCCAATCGAAGCCCGCGCAGCGGTTTCGGCGCCGGCGTTGGTGGTCATGATCAGAATCACGTTGCGGAAGTCCGCCTTGCGCCCGTTGTTGTCGGTCAGGGTACCGTGGTCCATCACCTGCAGCAGCAGGTTGAAGACTTCCGGGTGGGCCTTCTCGATCTCGTCGAGCAGCAGTACGCAGTGCGGCTGCTTGGTGATCGCCTCGGTGAGCAAGCCACCTTGGTCGAAACCGACATAGCCTGGCGGCGCACCGATCAGGCGCGACACAGTGTGCCGTTCCATGTACTCGGACATGTCGAAGCGCACCAGCTCAACGCCCAGCGCCTTGGCCAGCTGACGCGCAGCCTCGGTTTTGCCGACGCCGGTAGGGCCAGCGAACAGGAACGAGCCTACGGGCTTGTCCGGGGCCTTGAGGCCGGCTCGCGACAGCTTGATCGCAGTCGACAGCGAGTCGATCGCTGGATCCTGACCAAATACGGTCAGTTTCAGGTCGCGCTCCAGGTTACGCAGCAGCTCCTTGTCGGAACTGGACACGTGCTTTGGCGGAATCCGAGCGATTTTCGCGACGATATCTTCGACCTGCGCCACTTCGATGCGCTTGACCCGATTGGCCTCCGGCTGCAGACGCTGGTAGGCGCCCGCCTCGTCGATCACGTCGATGGCCTTGTCCGGCATATGCCGATCATTGATATAGCGCGCAGCGAGCTCGGCAGCGGCGCGCAGGGCCTCGTCGCTGTACTCGATGTGGTGATGCGACTCGAAGCGGCCTTTCAGGCCACGCAGGATGCCCACAGTGTCTTCCACCGACGGCTCCGACACATCGACCTTCTGGAAGCGCCGCGCCAGGGCCCGGTCCTTCTCGAAGATGCCACGAAATTCCTGGAAGGTAGTCGAGCCGATACAGCGGATATCACCTGATGAGAGCAGTGGCTTGAGCAGGTTGGACGCATCCATTACCCCGCCCGAGGCCGCGCCGGCACCGATGATGGTGTGGATCTCATCGATGAACAGGATGGCCTGCGGACGTTTTTTCAACTCACCCAACAGCGCTTTGAAGCGCTTCTCGAAGTCGCCACGGTACTTGGTCCCGGCCAGCAGTGCGCCGAGATCGAGCGAATAGACCACGCTCTGCGCCAGCAGATCAGGCACCTGACCGTCGACGATACGTTTGGCCAGGCCTTCGGCGATGGCCGTCTTGCCGACGCCCGCTTCACCGACCAGCAACGGGTTGTTCTTGCGCCGGCGAGCGAGAATCTGCGCTACGCGCTCGACTTCTTGCTCACGGCCCACCAACGGATCGATACGACCCTGACGCGCCTGCTCGTTGAGGTTGCTGGCGTAGGTATCCAGCGGATTGCTCGAGGACGACGTTTCGCCACCCTCTTCATCCTGCATGTCCTGGTCGCTGTCGGCGCTCGGCCCATGGCCTGGCACCTTGGAAATGCCGTGAGCAATGAAGTTGACCACGTCGATACGGGCCACGCTCTGCTGCTTGAGCAGAAACACGGCCTGACTTTCCTGCTCGCTGAAGATAGCCACCAGCACATTGGCGCCGGTCACTTCACGCTTGCCCGAACTCTGCACATGGAACACCGCGCGTTGCAGCACGCGCTGGAAGCCCAGGGTTGGCTGGGTTTCGCGGTCTTCGTCGTGCACCGGGATCAGGGGGGTAGTGGAGTCGATGAACTCTTGCAGGTCGTGCTTGAGCTTGTCGAGATTGGCGCCACAGGCGCGTAGAACGGTTGCGGCCGCCTCATTGTCAAGGAGTGCCAACAGCAGATGTTCGACGGTCATGAACTCATGACGCTTCGAACGGGCCTCCTTGAAGGCCAGATTGAGGGTGACTTCGAGCTCGCGGTTTAACATAGCTTCACCTCATACCCAAGTGGTCGGCGATTAACCGTCCTTCTCGATTTCACAGAGTAGCGGATGCTGGCTCTCCCGGGCGTATTGGTTGACCTGCGCCGCCTTCGTTTCGGCGATATCGCGGGTAAACAATCCGCATACTGCCCGCCCTTCGGTATGGACGGTCAGCATGATCTTGGTCGCCAGCTCGCGGTTCAAACTAAAGAACGTCTCGAGCACTTCGACGACGAAATCCATTGGCGTGTAGTCATCGTTGAATAAAACCACCTTGTACATGGGTGGCGCCTGCAGGATCGGCTTGGCTTCTTGAACAGCCAGACCGGAGCCATCGTCCTCGTTGGTCTGAGGACCATCCTGATTGAATGTTAGTCGAATCTGACTGTGTGCATGCATGGAAAGAATTTCATCACATCGACAAGTTAAGGTTGTGGGTTGACCGCATAGAGCTGGCGCCGGCGCAGGCGCCGCATGACCTTGACTATCGGCAAAACGGTGTTACAACCAATAGAACCCACCGTGGGCGATAAAGATCCGCGCAGTCAACCAGATTTTTCGCAAGGTTCGTATGCGGATACGTGGATGATACTCCAGTGATGGAGTCCTTTGCAGAGGGACATAGGGATGACAAGCGGTAAAGTCAAGTGGTTCAATAATGCCAAGGGCTATGGGTTCATCAACGAGGATGGCAAGACTGAAGACCTCTTTGCCCACTATTCGGCCATCGTAATGGACGGATACAAGACGCTGAAGGCCGGCCAGCTGGTCAAGTTCGAAATCATCCAGGGCCCCAAGGGCCTGCACGCGGTGAACATCAGCGACGCCAAAGCCGAGGTCACAAGTTCAGCAGATCCGGCGACTGAACGCACGAAGGCCACTGTCTGACCATTTGCCTGCCGCTGAGATGTGAACGGGCCGATCGCCTCTTGAACGAGGCGATCGGTTTTTTCGTGTCTACATGTGTTTGATCATCTCATCGCCAAAGCCTGAGCTACCCACCAGCGTAGCGCCGTCCATCAGGCGCTCGAAATCATAGGTAACGGTTTTCGCCGCAATTGCGCCGTTGGTCCCTTTGATGATCAGGTCGGCAGCCTCGGTCCAGCCCATATGCCGCAGCATCATTTCGGCCGAGAGGATAACCGACCCCGGGTTGACCTTGTCCTGGCCGGCATACTTGGGCGCGGTACCGTGCGTCGCTTCGAACATTGCCACCGTATCCGACAGGTTCGCCCCAGGCGCGATGCCAATACCGCCCACTTCTGCCGCCAGCGCATCGGACAGGTAGTCACCGTTCAGGTTGAGCGTGGCAATCACGTCATACTCTGCCGGGCGCAGCAGGATCTGCTGCAGCATGGCATCGGCGATCGCATCCTTGACCACCACCTTCTTGCCACTCTTGGGGTTGGTGAACTGCATCCAGGGCCCGCCATCGAGCAACTCGGCGCCGAACTCTTCCTTGGCCACCTCGTAGCCCCAGTCCTTGAACGCGCCCTCGGTGAATTTCATGATGTTGCCCTTGTGGACCAGGGTCAGCGACTCGCGGTCATTGTCGACCACATACTGCAACGCCTTGCGCACCAGGCGCTTGGTGCCTTCCTTGGAGACCGGCTTGACGCCGATGCCGCAGTCCTGGTCGAAGCGGATCTTGGTGACGCCCATTTCCTCCTTGAGAAACTTGATCACTTTGATGGCTTCGGGCGAACCGGCCTTCCACTCGATGCCGGCATAAATGTCTTCGGAGTTTTCCCGGAAGATCACCATGTCGACGTCTCCCGGCTTTTTCACCGGACTCGGCACGCCCTCGAACCACACCACCGGGCGCAGACACACATACAGGTCAAGCTGTTGGCGCAGGGCCACGTTCAGCGAGCGGATGCCGCCGCCGACCGGTGTGGTCAGCGGGCCTTTGATCGACACCACGTATTCTTTGACTGCGTCGAGGGTCTCTTGCGGCAGCCAGGTGTCCTGGTCATACACCTGCGTAGCTTTTTCACCGGCATAGACCTCCATCCAGGCGATCTTGCGCTTGCCGGCGTAGGCCTTGTGCACCGCGGCATCGACTACCTTGATCATCACCGGGGAAACATCGACCCCGATGCCATCGCCTTCGATATAAGGAATGATCGGGTTGTCGGGCACATTGAGCGAATGGTCGGCATTGACGGTGATCCTGGCGCCGTCGGTCGGCACCGTGATTTTCTGGTATCCCATGCTTGCACTACTCCGGAGTCGGGTGTGGTTGGACATCATGCGATCCAATCAGCCTAAACCACATCTGCCGACCTGCAAGGCCGGGCTTGTACCTGCGGCAATGCACCACATTGCAGGTAAGTCTTTGGTCTTATAAATGCGCTGATACCACTTGGCCTTGCTGATTAGCCCAAAGGGTTTGGTATACTCCGGCCCTGACCGTAAGGTCATGGGGGCGAATCCCCGGAAATCGCGGCTTGCCCCCGGCCCTCGAAGGCCACAAAGTCTGGGCTGTTACCGCATCCCAGCCGCTTGACGCTCGACTGATGCATCCACCATCACCGCTCGTAGCCTCTCGACCTTTTGCCCATGGCGCGCCGTGGGCGATGCGCCTACCCAGCGCACCCGAGACTCGAGTACGCTCAGCAAAACAGAGAGTTAACCCGCATGCCCACCCGCTCTAAGATCATCTATACCTTCACCGACGAAGCCCCTGCCCTCGCCACCTATTCGCTGCTGCCGATCGTCGAAGCGTTCACCGCCTCGGCTGACATCGCCGTCGAAACTCGCGACATCTCCCTGGCTGGCCGTATCCTTGCGGCATTCCCGGAGCAACTCGGCGCAGACAAGCAGGTAAGCGATCATCTGGCGGAGCTGGGCCAACTGGCCACCACCCCTGAAGCCAACATCATCAAGCTGCCGAACATCTCGGCCTCGGTGCCTCAGCTCAAGGCTGCGATCAAGGAACTGCAAGCCAAGGGTTACGCCATCCCTGACTACGCTGACGAGCCTGCCAGCGCTGCCGAAAAAGAATCCCGCGCGCGCTACGACCGCATCAAGGGCAGCGCCGTGAACCCGGTACTGCGCGAAGGCAACTCCGACCGCCGCGCGCCGCTTTCGGTCAAGAACTACGCTCGCAAGCACCCGCACAAAATGGGCGCTTGGGCTTCCGATTCGAAATCGCACGTGGCCCACATGAGCCAAGGCGACTTCTACGGCAGCGAAAAAGCCGCACTGATCGAAGCTGACGACAGCCTGCGCATCGAACTGCTGGACAAGAACGGCGCAACTACCGTTCTGAAGGAAAAAACCGCTGTCAAAGCCGCAGAAGTCGTTGACTGCGCGACCATGAGCCGCAAAGCCCTGAAAGCCTTCATCGCCGAGCAGATTGCGGATGCAAAGGCCAGCGGCGTACTGCTTTCGGTGCACTTGAAAGCAACCATGATGAAGGTTTCCGACCCGATCATGTTCGGCGTCATCGTCGAAGAGTTCTACGGTGAAGTGCTGACCAAGCACGCTGCAGCGCTGGCTGACATCGGCTTCAATGCCAACAACGGCATCGGCGACCTGTACGCCCGCATCAAGGACCTGCCAGCTGACCAGCAAGCGCAGATCGAAGCCGACATCCAGGCCCTGTACGCCGTACGTCCAGCCTTGGCCATGGTCAACTCCGACAAAGGCATCACCAACCTGCACGTGCCGAGCGACGTAATCGTCGACGCCTCGATGCCGGCCATGATCCGTGACTCGGGCAAGATGTGGAACACTGCCGGCGAGCTGCAAGACGCCAAGGCCGTGATCCCGGACCGCTGCTACGCCGGTATCTACCAGGCTGCTATCGAAGACTGCAAGGTCAACGGCGCCTTCGACCCGACCACCATGGGCAGCGTACCGAACGTTGGCCTGATGGCGCAGAAAGCCGAAGAGTACGGCTCCCACGACAAGACCTTCGAAATCAAGGCCGATGGCGTCGTGCGCGTCGTTGATGGCAAAGGCAACGTGGTTCTGCAACAGAACGTCGAAGCCGGCGACATCTTCCGCATGTGCCAGACCAAAGACGCGCCGATCCAGGACTGGGTCAAGCTGGCCGTCAACCGTGCCCGCCTGAGCGGTACCCCAGCGGTGTTCTGGCTCGACCCGGAACGCGCCCACGACGGCGTGATGATCGAGAAAGTCCAGAAGTACCTGAAAGACCACGACACCACTGGCCTGGACATTCGCGTCCTGCCGCCGGTCGAGGCGATCAAGTTCTCCCTGGCCCGTATCCGCGAAGGCAAGGACACCATCTCGGTGACCGGCAACGTTCTGCGCGACTACCTGACCGACCTGTTCCCGATCATGGAGCTGGGCACCAGCGCCAAGATGCTGTCGATCGTGCCGCTGATGAACGGCGGTGGCCTGTTCGAAACCGGCGCTGGCGGTTCGGCACCCAAGCACGTGCAGCAGCTGGTCGAAGAGAACTTCCTGCGTTGGGATTCGCTGGGTGAATTCCTCGCTCTGGCGGCCTCGCTCGAGCACCTGGGCGACACCTACGCCAACCCACGTGCCAAGGTTCTGGCCAACACCCTGGACCAGGCTACCGGCAAGTTCCTCGACAACAACAAGTCGCCTTCGCGCAAGGTTGGCGGTATCGACAACCGCGGCAGCCACTTCTACCTGACCCTGTACTGGGCTCAGGCCCTGGCTGCTCAGAGCGACGACGCTGCGCTGCAAGCGCGCTTCGCCCCGCTGGCCAAGATCCTGACCGAGAACGAAGCGACCATCGTCGCCGAACTCAACGCCGTACAGGGCAAGCCAGTCGACATCGGTGGCTACTACGCCCCGGATGCCGAGCTGACCGCCAAGGTGATGCGTCCAAGCCAGACCCTCAACAACGCGATTGCTGCGCTGTAAGGTTCGCTTGAAGTAACCCCACAAACCCCGGCCACGCACCGGGGTTTGTGCTTTTCAGGATTCCACTATGACCTGGCACCCCCACATCACCGTAGCCACCGTGGTCGAAGACCAGGGCCGCTTCCTCTTCGTCGAGGAATTCAAAGCCGGCCAGCACGTCTTCAACCAACCGGCCGGCCACCTCGAGCCCAACGAAACCCTGCAGCAGGCCGCCCTGCGCGAAACCCTCGAAGAAACCGCCTGGGACGTCGAACTGACCGGCGTGGTGGGCATCTACCTGTACACCGCCCCCAGTAACGGCGTCACCTACCAACGCATCTGCTTCGCTGCCCGCCCCGTCCGGCACCATCCGCAACGCGCCCTCGACAGCGATATAACCCGCGCGCTGTGGATGACCCGCGCCGAGCTGCTGGCCGAGCCACAACGCTGGCGCAGCGAGCTGGTGCCGCGCTGCATCGACGACTACCTGGCAGGCCCGCTGCACAGCCTCGCCTTGCTGCGCGACTGACGCGCACGAGCGGGCCTGATAGAATCGACCTTTTTCCCTGATACACATCGGTAGCCATGACCAGCCCAGCACTCAAAGACCCCGCCAAGACCCGCGTCATCGTCGGCATGTCCGGCGGCGTCGACTCTTCCGTCTCCGCACTTCTGCTGATCGAGCAGGGCTACCAGGTGGAAGGTCTGTTCATGAAAAACTGGGAAGAGGACGACGGCACCGACTACTGCACCGCCCGCGAAGACCTGGCCGACGCCCAGGCCGTGTGCGATCGCATTGGCATCAAGCTGCACACGGCCAACTTTGCCGCCGAGTACTGGGACAACGTGTTCGAGCACTTCCTTGAAGAGTACAAGGCTGGGCGCACGCCAAACCCGGACATCCTCTGCAACCGTGAGATCAAGTTCAAGGCCTTCCTCGACTACGCGCTGTCGCTCGGTGCCGACCTGATCGCCACCGGTCACTATGTACGCCGGCGCGACACCGGCGAGCTGACCGAGCTGCTCAAGGGCCTGGACCCGAACAAGGACCAGAGCTACTTCCTGCATGCCGTCGGCGGCAAGGAAATCGCCCGCACTCTGTTCCCGGTCGGCGAGCTGGAAAAAACCGAAGTACGCGCCATCGCCGAGAAACACGGCCTGGCTACTGCCAAGAAAAAGGACTCCACCGGCATCTGCTTCATTGGCGAACGACGCTTCAGCGACTTCCTCAAGCAGTACCTGCCGGCCCAGCCGGGCAACATCGAAACCACCGAAGGTGAAGTCATCGGTCGCCACCATGGCCTGATGTACCACACCATCGGCCAGCGCCAGGGCCTGGGCATCGGCGGCCTCAAGGACGCCGGTGACGACCCGTGGTACGTGCTGGTCAAGGACCTCGCCCGCAACGTGCTGGTGGTCGGCCAGGGCAACGAGCACCCATGGTTGTTCTCCCGTGCCCTGCTCGCCTCGGACATCTTCTGGGTCAACCCGATCGACCTCGCCACCCCGCGCCGCCTCACGGCCAAGGTGCGCTATCGCCAGGGCGACCAGGGCTGCACCCTGGAACGCACCGAAAGCGGCTACCGCGCCGTGTTCGACGAGCCGCAACGTGCGGTCACCCCCGGCCAGTCGGTGGTGTTCTATGATGGCGAGGTGTGCCTGGGCGGCGGCGTGATCGAGACTGCCGAACCGTGGAGCCCGCGCCCATGAGCAACCTGCACGAGCAGTTGATTGCCCTGGGCGGCGTGTTTCAGGCTGCGGTGCTGGTAGACAAGCTGGCACGCACCGGCCAGTCCAATGACGCCGAGCTTGGCTGCATGCTTGGCAGCCTGCTGGTGATGGATCCCAAGGACACCCTCGAGGTGTTCGGTGGTGATGACCTTAACCTGCGCGACGGTTACCGCGCCCTGGTCGGCGCACTCGAGCGCGAGCCCAGCAGCCTGCAGCGCGAGCCGCTGCGCTATGCCCTGTCGATGCTCGGCCTCGAGCGCCAGCTGGCCAAGCGTGGCGACCTGCTGGAAACCATCGGCAACCGCCTGCCGCAAATCCAGGGGCAGGCCGATCACTTCGGCCTGACCCACGAGAATGTCATCGCTTCCAGTGGCGCCTTGTATCAGGACACCCTGAGCACCTTGCGCCAGCGCATTCAGGTGCATGGCGACATGCGCTTCCTGCAGCAAGCCAGCAACGCATCGAAGATCCGCGCACTGCTGCTGGCCGGGATCCGCGCCGCACGCCTGTGGCGCCAGCTTGGCGGGCACCGCTGGCAACTGGTATTCAGCCGGCGCAAGTTGCTCAACGAGCTGTACAGCATGATGCGCGCCAATTCCTGAATGCCGCGCATCCCCGCCTGGCGCGGTCCGTGTAGGAGCGGCCTTGCCGGGTCACCGGACCGGTCGGAAAGGTGCGCGAAGCGTGCCCAGCAATTCTAGGGTGCTGCACAAATCTTGGGGCCGCTGCGCAGCCCTTTCGCGACACGAGGCCGCTCCTACAGCGACCGCGATAAGCCTTGAAACGGCTCGACCTTTGGTCAGCCACCCGACCTCGGCGCATTTTTCATGTATGATATGCGCCCTCCAAAAGCCTGACTGTCCGAGAACACCCCATGCAGCTTTCCTCGCTCACTGCGGTTTCCCCTGTAGACGGCCGCTACGCCGGCAAAACCCAGGCCTTGCGCCCTATTTTCAGCGAATACGGCCTGATCCGTTTCCGCGCCTTGGTCGAAGTGCGCTGGCTGCAACGCCTGGCCGCTCACCCGCAAATCGGTGAAGTGCCGGCATTCTCGGCCGAGGCCAACGCCGTTCTCGATACCCTGGCCAGCGATTTCCAGCTGGCCCACGCCGAGCGCGTCAAGGAAATCGAACGCACCACCAACCACGACGTCAAGGCCATCGAGTACCTGCTCAAGGAGCAGGCTGCACAACTGCCTGAGCTGGCCAACGTCAGCGAGTTCATCCACTTCGCCTGCACCAGCGAGGACATCAACAACCTGTCCCACGCGCTGATGCTGCGCGCGGGCCGTGATGACGTGCTGCTGCCGCTGATGCGCCAGATCGCCGAAGCGATCCGCGCGCTTGCCCACCAGCATGCCGACGTGCCGATGCTGTCGCGCACCCACGGTCAGCCAGCCTCGCCGACCACCCTGGGCAAAGAGATGGCCAACGTCGTCTACCGCCTCGAGCGCCAAATTGCGCAAGTCGCTGCCGTGCCGCTGATGGGCAAGGTCAACGGCGCCGTCGGTAACTACAACGCGCACCTGTCGGCCTACCCGCAGATCGACTGGGAAGAAAACGCCCGCGCCTTCATCGAAGACGAGCTGGGCCTGCAGTTCAACCCGTACACCACCCAGATCGAGCCGCACGACTACATTGCCGAGCTGTTCGACGCGATCGCCCGCTTCAACACCATCCTGATCGACTTCGACCGGGACATCTGGGGCTACATCTCGCTGGGCTACTTCAAGCAGCGCACCGTTGCCGGTGAAATCGGCTCGTCGACCATGCCGCACAAGGTCAACCCGATCGACTTCGAAAATTCCGAAGGCAACCTCGGTATCGCCAACGCCCTGTTCCAGCACCTGGCCAGCAAACTGCCGGTTTCGCGCTGGCAGCGTGACCTGACCGACTCCACCGTGCTGCGCAACCTGGGCGTGGGCTTCGCTCACAGCGTTATCGCCTATGAAGCCAGCCTGAAGGGCATCAGCAAGCTGGAAGTCAACACCCAGCGCATCGCTGCTGACCTGGACGCCTGCTGGGAAGTGCTAGCCGAGCCGATCCAGACCGTCATGCGCCGCTTCAACATCGAAAACCCCTACGAGAAGCTCAAAGAGCTGACCCGTGGCAAAGGCATCACCCCTGAGGCGCTGCTGACCTTCATCGATGGCCTGGACATGCCAGCCGATGCCAAGGCCGAGCTCAAGCAGCTGACTCCTGCGACCTACATAGGTAACGCAGTAGCGCAGGCCAAACGTATCTAAGATTACGCCTGCGTCTGACGCCCGGCCTAGCCGGGCGTTTTTATTCCCGGACGAAAATTACGTTTTTTCAATAGGTTGAACATGAATTCTGATACTCCACTTCAGCTGCTTGGCGGTTTGACTGCTCGCGAGTTCCTGCGTGACTACTGGCAGAAGAAGCCATTGCTGGTACGCCAGGCATTCACCGACTTCGAAAGCCCGATCGACCCTGACGAGCTGGCTGGCCTGGCCCTGGAAGAGGAAGTCGAATCGCGCCTGGTCCTCGAACACGGCGAACGCCCGTGGGAGCTGCGTCGCGGCCCGTTCACCGAGGACGACTTCGCCACCCTGCCAGAGCGCGACTGGACCCTGCTGGTGCAAGCGGTCGACCAGTTCGTGCCAGAAGTGGCCGAACTGCTGGAAAGCTTCCGCTTCCTGCCAAGCTGGCGCATCGACGATGTGATGATCAGCTATGCCGCGCCCGGCGGCAGCGTTGGCCCGCACTTCGACAACTACGACGTGTTCCTGCTGCAGGGCCACGGTACCCGCAACTGGAAAGTCGGCCAGATGTGCGACAGCGACAGCAAGCTGCTCGAGCACGCCGACCTGCGCATCCTGGCTGACTTCGAGCAGACCGACGAGTGGCGCCTGGAGCCGGGTGACATGCTCTACCTGCCACCACGCCTGGCCCACTTCGGCGTTGCCGAAGACAACTGCCTGACCTACTCGGTCGGTTTCCGCGCGCCAAGCGCTGCTGAAGTGCTGACCCACTTCACCGACTTCCTCAGCCAGTTCCTGCCGGACGAAGAGCGCTACAGCGACGCCGACGCCCAGCCGGTCAGCGACCCGCACCAGATCCAGCACGACGCTCTGGACCGCCTCAAGGCCCTGCTGGCCGAGCACATGGGTGACGAGCGCCTGCTGCTGACCTGGTTCGGCCAGTTCATGACCGAGCCACGCTACCCTGAGCAGGTCGCCGGCGAGCCGCTCAAGGAAGAAGAGCTGATCGACAGCCTGGAACAAGGCGCTATTCTTATCCGTAACCCAAGCGCACGCCTGGCCTGGTCGGAGGTCGATGACAATTTGCTGCTGTTCGCCAGCGGCCAGAGCCGTCTGCTTTCGGGCCACCTGCGCGACCTGCTGAAAATGATCTGCGCCGCCGATGCGCTGCACATCGAAAACCTCGGCCAGTGGCTCAAGGATGAAGAAGGTCTGACCCTGGTCTGCCAGCTGGTCGAACAAGGAAGTCTGGGTTTTGCCAATGAATAGAATCAGCGTTCGGCTTGCCGATTGGATCAAGGACAACAGTGACATCCGCCACATCCGCGATGCGGTGTTCGTTGCCGAGCAGCACATTCCGCCTGAGCTGGAATTTGACGCCGAAGACCCCCAGGCCTTGCATTTCCTGGCCCTTGAGGGTGACTACCCGATCGGCACCGCGCGCTTGCTGGCAGACGGCACCATCGGCCGCATCTCGGTGCTCAAGGACTGGCGCGGGCTGAAAGTGGGCGACGCACTGATGCATGCGGTGATCGCCGAAGCCCAGGCTCGCGACCTCAAGCAACAGACCTTGAGCGCCCAGGTGCATGCCACACCGTTCTACGAGCGGCTGGGCTTCAAGGTGGTCAGCGAGGAGTTCCTCGAGGCCGGCATCCCCCATGTGGAGATGGTGCGCGAGTCCTGCGACCTGGCCTGAGCAATCTCAGGGCCGCTTAAACCGGCCCTGTTTCGCAGCGGGCTGCAATGGCCCGCTGCGTGCTCTGCAACATTGACTCACCAGCAAGCTGTATATGCATACAGATAAAACTTGCCTGGCGGCGCTTCTTTGTCCATCCTGACGCTCATCGTCTGCCCATGAAGCGTTCTCGGCCATGCGCCTGTTTCTCTGCGAAAAACCCTCCCAGGCCAAAGATATCGCTAAAGTGCTCGGCGCCACCCGCCGCGGTGACGGCTGCTGGCAAGGCACTGACGTGTGCGTTACCTGGTGCATCGGCCACCTGCTCGAAACCGCCCCGCCCGACAGTTACGACGCCCGCTACAAGCGCTGGAGCCTGGACGATCTGCCGATCATCCCGGGCCAGTGGAAAATGCTGGTCAAGCCAAAAACCGCCAGCCAGTTCAAGGCAGTCAAACGCCTGCTTGGCGAAGCGCGCGAACTGGTCATCGCCACCGACGCCGACCGCGAAGGCGAGATGATCGCCCGTGAGCTGGTCGAGCACTGCCGGTACCGCGGCCCGATCCAGCGCCTGTGGCTGTCGGCGCTGGACGATGCCTCGATCCGCAAGGCCCTGGCCAAGCTGCTGCCCGGCAGCGAGACCTTCAGCCTGTACCATTCAGCCCTGGGCCGTTCGCGTGCCGACTGGCTGATCGGCATGAACATGAGCCGGCTGTTCACCCTGCTCGGGCGTCAATCCGGTTATCAAGGCGTGTTGCCCGTCGGCCGCGTGCAAACCCCGACCCTGCGCCTGGTGGTAGACCGCGATCGCAGCATCGCCGACTTCGTGCCGGTGCCGTTCTGGGCGATCGACGTGCAGCTTGAGCATGCCGGCAGCCTGTTCAACGCACAGTGGCGCGCGCCTGAAGACGCCTGCGATGATCAGGCCCGCTGCCTTAACCAGAGCCTGGCCCAGCAAGCCGCCGCCGACATGGCAGCGGCTGGCAGTGCGCAGGTCAGCAAGCTGGTCACCGAGCGCGTGCGCGAAGCCGCACCGCTGCCGTTCGATCTGGGCACCCTGCAGGAAATCTGCTCGAAGAAGTTCGGCTACGGCGCCCAGGAAACCCTCGACATCGCCCAGGCCTTGTACGAAACCCACAAACTGATCACCTACCCGCGCAGCGACTGCGGCTTTCTGCCAATGAGCCAGCATGCCGAGGCGCCGGCCATTCTCGCTGCATTGCAGCGCGCCGATGCCAGCCTGGCGCCGCTGCAAGCGCACCTGCAGCCGCAACGCCGCTCGCGCGCCTGGAACGACGCCAAGGTCAGCGCCCACCACGGCATCATCCCCACTGCCGCCGCCAGTGACCCGGCGCGCCTGCCGCCCAAATACAAGGCCGTTTACACCCTGATCCGCGCGCGTTACCTGGCGCAGTTTCTGCCCAACCATGAATACGACCGCACCCAGGCTGATTTCGATTGCGCCGGCCACGCCCTGCGCGCCGTCGGCAAGCAGATTGTCGAACCCGGCTGGCGCCGCGCCCTGCCAGAGGCGCTGACGCCAGCCAAAGGCCGTGAGGCGCCGCCGGCGCAGGTGCTGCCAGCCTTGCAGCAAGGCCAGGCCTGCGCAGTGCGCAACGTCCAACTCAAGGACCTGTGGACCCAGCCGCCGAAACCTTTCACCGAAGGCGACCTGATCAAGGCGATGAAAAACGTCGCCAAGCTGGTGGATGACCCCAAGCTCAAGCAAAAGCTCAAGGAAACCACCGGCATCGGCACCGAGGCCACCCGCGCCAGCATTATCCAGGGCCTGCTCGACCGCGGTTATCTGGTCAAGAACGGCAAGGCCCTGGCCGCCACCCCAGCCGCGTTCAGCCTGATTGACGCCGTCCCACGGGCCATTGCCGACCCGGGCACCACGGCGATCTGGGAGCAGGCTTTGGACATGGTCCAGAGCGGCGAAATGACTCTCGAGGAATTCGTTGCCCGCCAATCGGCCTGGATGGGCAAGCTGGTAGAGCGCTGTAGCGGCATGCGCATGACCATCAGCGGCCCGCTGGTACCCGCCGGTGGCAAGAAGGCGCCCTGGAGCAAGAAGCGCCGCTCGGGCACCAAGGCCAAAGCGGCCGACGGCAAGCCCAAGGCGGCCAAGCCGAGGGTTGCCAGGCGCAAGGCCACTACCTGAGCCTTCGACCTGGCCTCAGGTGCCGCTCTTGAGTCGGCTGAAGGCTCGGGTCAGTTCGCGGTTGAATTGCTTGCCATTGTCGTTCTTGCTGTACAACCGCGCGCGCACCTCGGCCGGCGGATAGGTGCCGGGGGCGTTGCGGATCTGTGCATCGACCAGGCTGTCGGCGGCGCTGATCGCATTGGCGTAGTGAATGGTGTCGGTGATCGGTGCGATCACCTCCGGGCGCATCAGGTAGTCCATCAAGGCCCAGGCCGCCTGCGGGTGCGGTGCGTCCTTGGGCACCACCAGCGCGTCAAGCCAGATCAACGTGCCCTCCTTGGGGATTCGGTAAGCGAGGCTGTAGGTTTTGCCCGCCTGCTGCGCCTGGCCCTGGGCGATAGCCACGTTGCCGTTCCACGACATCGCCACGCAGGTCTCGCCGTTGGCCAGGTCGTTGATGTTGCGATCATTGTCGAAGTAGCGGATGTACGGGCGGATCTTGCGCAGTTGTGCCTCAGCCAGCTTTAGGTCCTCGAGGCGCTGGTGATTGATGTCCAGGCCCATGTAGCGCATCACTGCGGCAAACACTTCGTTGGGGTCATTGAGCAGGCTGACTCCGCAATCGGCAAATTTCGCTACCACCGCCGGGTCGAACAGCATCGCCCAGCTGTCCAGCGGCGCATCGCTCAGGCGTGCGGTCACGGCCTGCTGCTGAAAGCCGACCCCGGTGGTGCCCCAGGCGTAAGTCCCGGCATAGCGGTTGCCGGGGTCGAACACGGCCATGTGCTGACGAAACTCCTCGCCCACACCCTGCAGATGGGGCAGCCGGCTTTTATCCAGCGGCTGCAACGCGCCGCTGGCAATGGCCCGACTCAGGTGCTGACCGGCGCTGAGCACCAGGTCATAGCCGCTGCGCCCGGTCAGCAGTTTGGTTTCGGCGGTTTCCAGCGAATCGAAGTGGTCGGCGACCACGCGGATGCCGGTTTCCTTCTCGAAATTGCTCAGCGTGTCTGGCGCCAAATACTCGCCCCAGATGTACAGGTTGACGGTGGGCTGCGCCGCATCGGCGGCGTGCCCCGCCGCCGCGCTGCCGGCCAGCGCCAACCCAAGTGCCAGCACAGAGGTTTTCATCAGCGAGGTCCTCCGGCGTATTGCGGCATGGTGATGCAGGCAACGTTGCCGCCGCCGAGCAGAATCTCCCGCGAGTTTTCGATGCCGATGATGCGCTTGCCCGGGAACAGCTCTGCCAGGGTTGCCTGGGCCACGCTGTCATTGCGGTCGCCGAACAACGGCACGACGATGGCCGAGTTGCCGGCGTAGTAGTTGATGTAAGACGCACAGATCCGCGTGCCGGCTTCGCGCACATGAGTGCCGTCGACCTGATCCAGCCCGGCGGCTTCGGCAGAGGTCCACTGCAGCACATCAGGTTGGGGCAGCTTGTGCACCTTGAGCTCACGGCCGCGGCTGTCGCGGGTGCTGCGCAGGATGTCATAGGCTTCCTGGTAGATCTCCCACTGCGGGTCATCGCGGTTGTCGGTCCATTGCAGCAGCACCTCGCCGGGCCGTACAAAGCAGGCCAGGTCGTCGACATGGCCGTCGGTTTCATCGAACTTGCAGCCACGTGGCAGCCAGATCACCTGCTCGGCACCAAGGTAATCCTGCAGGCGCCGGGTCACTTCTGCTTTGCCTAGATGAGCGTTGCGATTGCGGTTGAGCAGGCATTGCTCGGTGGTCAGCAGGCTGCCTTGGCCGTCACTCTGGATGCCGCCGAGTTCTGCGATCAACGGCGCACGGTAGCGGTCCAGGTTTTCGATCTCGAGGACCTTGCGAGCGATCTGGTCGTCCTTGTCCCATGGGTAGTAGAGGCCACCGTCGAGGCCGCCATAGGCGTTGAATTCGAAGTCGACGCCGCGTACCTCGCCGCTGTCATCGTTGACCACGAAGCACGGTCCGCTGTCGCGAAACCAGGTGTCATTGCAAGTCATCTCCACTACCCGCACCGCCTCCGGTAGCAGGCGTCGGGCATTGGCGTATTGCGCGGCGGAGGCACACACAGTGACCGGCTCGCTGCTGGCAATCGCCTTGACGATCTCGACCCACACCTGCTGCGCCGGCTTGGCGCCATTGCGCCAAACGTCCGGCCGCTCCGGCCAACCGAGCCAGCAGCCGGCCTTGGCTTCGAACTCGCCGGGCAAGTAGAAACCATCGGCCTTGGGGGTAGTGCTGAGCGAACGTGCCATGGGTCAACCTCGTCGTGACTGAGTGGGATGAGCCGAAGCTACGCCGCCAGCGGGCGCACATCCAACGATGAAAACTCAGCGATTGGTGAATTGAATTCACGGTTCGCTGATCTGTTCGATGAACCAGTCAACGAAGTCGCCCACTGCACCGCGCTCCAGGCGCAAGCGTTCGCAGACCAGCGCGTACTGCCCCTGCGCGGTCACACTGGCGCTGAACGGGCGCACCAGTCGGCCACTTTGCAGGTCGGCCTGGCAGGTCAGGTTGTCGCCCATGGCTACGCCCTGGCCGAGCAGCGCCGCCTCCAGCGCCAACGCCGCATGGGGGAAGTACAGCTGGCGGTTGGGCTGGCCGTCTTCGGCGTGGGTGGCCAGCCACGAAGTCCAGGTCTTGCCGTCCTGGTCGTCGTGCAACAGACAGTGGCGCAACAGCTCGCGCGGGCGCTTCATGGCGCTCTGGTTGAACAGGCCGGGGCTGCACACTGGAAAGAACTGCAGCAGCGGCAACGGCCGCACGAAGTGCGTGCTGGCGTCCAGCGCGCTGGTGCCGTAGGTGATCGCCAGGTCAACGTCCAGCGCTGGCGCCCCGGCATTGATCGGCTGTTCGAGTAGATGCAGGGTGATGTGCGGGTAGCGGCTGCTGAAGTCAGCCAGACGATTGATCAGCCATTTCTGCGCCAGCTCTGCCGTCACCGCAACCCGCAGCACTGCCTGCGAAGCCGGGTCACGCAGCTCGTCACAGGCCTTGCCGATCAACTCGAAGGCCTGTTGCAACTGCTGCAGCAGGCGCTCTGCTTCAGCACTCGGGCGCACCTGGCGGCCGACTCGCTCGAACAACGCCACGCCCAGTTGCGCTTCTAACTGGCGAATCTGGTGGCTGACTGCGCTGTCGGTGACGCACAGCTCGGCCGCGGCCCGGCCGAAATGGCCATGGCGAGCGGCGCACTCGAACGTGCGCAAGGCGGTCAGCGAGGGCAGACGGCGCATGGTTGAAGTCCTGACAGGCGGCTGATGGGCATCGCCAGCATCAGCCAGGCGTTGCAATAAATACAAGCTTGCTGGCGAAACCAGCACCAGCTGCTAGATTTTTCAGGCTGAATCACAGCGCCGTCTAGAGCTCGCAATGACTCCCACTACCCTGCTGGATGAAGTCCGCGCGTTTCGCAGCCAACACCCCGAAGTGCGCTATGTCGACCTGATCAGCCTGGACATCCCCGGGCATTTCTACGGTAAACGCTACCCCATCGACATGCTCGAAAAGCTCGCCGCCGGCAGCCCCCTGAAGCTGCCGCAGAACTGCGTGCTGCTCGGTGCCCAGGGTGGCTTGTTCCCGATTGGCGATTACTGCTTCAACGATGGCGACCCGGATGCACTGCGCCGGCTGATCCCCGGTACGCTCAAGCCGGTCAGCTGGGAAAAGCAGCCACTCGGGCAGATGCTGATCAGCTCCGACGGCACCGATGCGCCCATAGAGTTCGAGCCGCGCGAGGTCCTCGCCCGGGTGCTGCAGCGTCTGCAGGCGCGGGGCATTCGCCCGGTGGTTGCATTCGAGCTGGAGTTTTACCTGTTCGACCGCGCGCTGCAGGACGGCCTGCCGCAGTTTCCCCGCGACCCGGTCAGTGGCGATCGCGATGACCAGCCCAACCTGCATATCGAGCGGTTGTCGCGCTTCTGCGAAGTGCTGCACGACATGGTCGAAACCGCCAACGCCCAAGGCGTCGATGCCAACGTCATCACCGCAGAGCTCGGCCCGGGTCAGTTCGAGATCAACTTCGGCCACTGCGACGACGGCCTGCGCGCCGCCGACTGGGCCGCCCTGTTCTGCCGCAGCAGCCGCGGTGTGGCGCGCAAGCACGGCCTGCGCGCCAGCTTCATGAGCAAGCCCTACCTGCAGGCACCCGGCAGTGGCATGCACGTGCATGTCAGCCTCTACGACGGCAGCGGCAACAACGTGCTCGCCGCCGACCAGCAGCGGCCGTTGCGCCATGCCGTGGCCGGCTGCCTGGCCCTGCTGCCGCAGTGCATGCCGATCTTTGCCGGCAACCACAATGCGTTTCGCCGCTATGGCGCCATGGTCAACGCCGCCAGCCGCGCCAGCTGGGGCTTTGAAGACCGTGACGCGTGCATTCGCATTCCCGAGTCAGACTCACGCAACCTGCGCATCGAGCACCGCCTGGCCGGCGCCGACGCCAACCCGTACCTGGTGCTGGCGGCAATCCTCTGCGGCATGGAGCAAGGCCTGGCGGCCCGGCAAGAGCCGATTGCCCCGCTCAATGATGATCGCGCCAGCGGCATCGACTTTCCCAAAGACATGCTTAGCGCGGTGGCCGCGATGCAAGCGCATCCTGCGGTCAGTGCCGGGCTCGGTGAGGAGTTTGTGAAGGTGTATTGCGAAAACAAACGCCAGGACCACCTGGCCTTCATGGATGAAGTCAGCGCTCGCGAGTATCACTGGTTCCTGTAGCGGGCGGCAAAACCGCCTCGATACTGGCCACACCCGACGCTGGCGTTTACCATGGCAGCCTTTGCCGCGGCCTTTTGCCGCGCACTGCCGCTAAGCCTGAATCCTCATGCCTTTCGAACTCTCCGTTGAACCGTTGACGCTGCTGATCCTGACTCTGGTTGCGTTTGTTGCCGGCTTTATCGACGCCATTGCCGGCGGCGGTGGTCTGTTGACTACCCCTGCGCTGCTGACCGCGGGCATGCCGCCGCATCTGGTGCTGGGCACCAACAAACTCAGCTCGACCTTCGGCTCGGCCACCGCCGGCTTCACCTACTACCGGCGCAAGCTATTCCACCCCGCGCAGTGGCGTCCGGCGCTGTTCGGCACGCTGGTAGGTGCCCTGCTCGGCGCGGTGATCGCCCATTACCTGCCGGCGGAGTGGCTGAACAAGATGCTGCCGGTGGTGGTATTTGCCTGTGGCACCTACCTGTTGTTCGGTGGCACGCCCAAGGCGCCGCTGGACGCCGATGCGCCGATCAAGAAAACCTGGCAGTTGCCTCAGGGCTTTACCCTGGGCTTCTACGACGGAGTCGCCGGGCCAGGCACCGGCGCGTTCTGGACAGTCAGCACGCTGCTGCTGTATCCGATCGATCTGGTCCGCGCCAGTGGTGTGGCGCGGAGCATGAACTTCGTCAGCAACGCGGCGGCGCTGACGGTATTCATCGCCTCCGGTCAGGTCGACTATATCGTGGGCCTGGCCATGGGCCTGGCGGTGATGGTCGGGGCGTTCTTTGGTGCACGCACGGCGATCAGCGGCGGCAGCAAGTTCATCCGCCCGGTATTCATCACCGTGGTCCTGGCGCTGACCGTGCGCCTAGCCTGGCAGCACTGGTTCGGCCAGGCCTAAGCGGCGCGCCACATACAGATCGATCAAGTGCCGGGCAATCGAACGCCCGGCCGGCAGTGGCGGCAGAGCATGCACGTTGAACCACTGCGCATCCTCGATCTCGTCCGGCTGCATGACGATCTCGCCACCGGCGTACTCGGCGTGAAAACCGAGCATCATCGAGTGCGGGAACGGCCAGCACTGGCTGCCGACGTACTGGATGTTCTTCACCTCTACCGCCACCTCTTCACGCACTTCACGCACCAGGCAGTCCTCAGCCGACTCGCCGGGCTCGGCAAACCCGGCCAGCGTGCTGTACACCCCAGTGACAAAGCGCGGTGAACGCGCCAGCAGAATCTCGTCGCCGCGGGTGACCAGCACGATCATGCTGGGCGAAATGCGCGGATAGCTGCGCAGGTCGCAGCTGGCACAGTGCATGGCCCGCTCCCAGTGGATCTGGGTCATGGCCTGGCCGCAGCTGCCGCAAAAGCGATGCTCCCGCGCCCAGGTGCCGATCTGCGCCGCGTAGCCAAGCAGCTTGTAGATATCGAAGTCGCCTTCGAGCATGAACTGGCGCAGGCCACGCCAAGCGCAACCGCTCACATCAGCGGTGCTGCGCAGCTCCAGCAGGAACACCGGCTCACCGTCGAAGTGACCGATGCCGTGCTCGCAGAGGATGTCCAGGTCCTGGCGCTTGAGCCATTCACGCGGGAACAGCACGCCGTTATCGTCCAGCAGAAACCCGTCCGGGCCGCGGGCCACGGCCAACCCTCCGGCGACATTGGGGTCGAGTACTGCGCTAGTCCAGCGTGCTGACATGGTGGGCTTTCCTTCAAGCGCGTCCACCGCCTCGGTCAGTCGGCGAACGTCGGTTTCTGTTTGCTCATGTGAGCCGCAACGGCGACCCGCAAGTCTTCGGACTGCAGCATGGCGGCGTTCCAGGTCGCAATGTACTCAAGGCCATCGGCGATACTGTGCTCGCGCATGTAATTGAGCATCTGCTTGCTGCCGGCCACGGCAATGGGGGATTTTCCCGCAATTTCACGGGCAATGGCAAAGACTCCGTCGAGCAGCGCCGCGTGATCGGGGTAAACCCGGTTGACCAGGCCGATCTGGCGCGCCTCCTGCGCCTCGACATGACGCCCGGTGTAGGCCATTTCGCGCATCACGCCATCAGCGATGATCCGCGGCAGGCGCTGCAGGGTGCCGACGTCGGCGGCCATGCCCATGTCGATTTCCTTGATCGAGAACTGCGCGTCGCTGCTGCAATAACGCATGTCACAGGCCGAGATCAGGTCGATGGCGCCGCCCAGGCAGTAGCCCTGGATCGCTGCCAGCACCGGTTTGCGGCAGTTGTCGACGGCGGTGAACGACGCCTGCATGTTGAGGATGGTCTTGCGTAGCAAGCGCGCATTGCGGCCGACGTCCTTGCCCAGCTGGTTGGCCAGCGAGGCCAGCATCATCAAGTCGATGCCGGACGAGAAGTGCTTGCCGGCGCCGCTGATGACCACTGCGCGGACCGCATCGGTGTCATCGATCCACTGGAAGATCTCGATGATTTCCTGCCAGAACGCCGCGTTCATCGCGTTGATTTTTTCCGGGCGGTTGATCTGCACGTGAGCGAAGTTGTCGGTCAGTTCGACTGTGAACGCGGTGTAGTCGGTCATCGGCGGCACTCCGGTGGCAGAGGGGGTCTGCGCCGGACTATAGCGCACCCTCATGGCGGTACTTGTGCCAAAAGCGGGACTGTTGCCCTTGCGCAGCGGGCGTGCTTTGCGGCACCGTGCTCGACTGCAGAATCATAAGGATACAAATTCATGCAACGCTCCCTGCCGGGCACCATCGCCCATTCGTTTCTTGGCCAGGCGCCGCGCTGGTACAAGGCGGTCATCTGCCTGTTCCTGTTGCTCAACCCTCTGGTGCTGGCCACTTTAGGTCCGGTAGCGACGGGCTGGCTGCTGGTGATCCAGTTCATCTTCACCTTAGGGATGGCACTCAAGTGCTACCCGCTGATGCCAGGCGGGCTGCTGCTGATTGAGGCGTTGTTGCTCAAGCTGACCACCGCCCAGGCGCTGTACGACGAACTACTGCACAACTTCCCGGTGATTCTGCTGCTGATGTTCATGGTCGCCGGCATTCACTTCATGAAGGAATTGCTGCTGTTCCTGTTTTCGAAGATCCTGCTCGGGGTGCACAGCAAGACCGTGCTGGCGCTGCTGTTCTGCGTACTATCGGCGATCCTCTCGGCGTTTCTCGATGCACTGACGGTGACGGCAGTGATCATCAGTGCCGCAGTCGGCTTTTATGCGGTGTATCACCGGGTCGCTTCCGGTGCCAATCCGCGTGAAGACTCGGAGTTGGGCAGCGACCAGCAGGTCGCCCACCTACACCGCGAAGACCTTGACCAGTTCCGCACCTTTCTGCGTAGCCTGCTCATGCACGGCGCTGTCGGCACCGCGCTGGGCGGCGTCTGCACGCTGGTCGGCGAGCCGCAGAACCTGCTGATCGGGCATGAGCTGGGGTGGCACTTCGCTGAATTCTTCTTCAAGGTCGCGCCGGTATCGCTGCCGGTGCTGGGTGCCGGCCTGCTGACCTGCGTCGTGCTGGAAAAGCTACGCCTGTTCGGCTACGGCACCCTGATGCCGACGCGCGTGCGCCAGGTGCTGGCCGCCCACGCGGCCGAGGACGATGCCGCACGCACGCCGGCCCAGCGCCTGGCACTGTGGGTGCAAGGGCTGGCGGCGCTGCTGTTGTGCGTCTGCCTGGGCCTGCACATTGCCGAAGTCGGCTTGATCGGCCTGATGGTGATCGTGCTGATCACGGCCTTCACCGGTATCACCGATGAGCACCGTCTGGGCCGTGCCTTCCAGGACGCCATGCCATTCACCGCGCTACTGGTGGTGTTTTTTGCGGTAGTGGCGGTGATCCACCAGCAGCAGCTGTTCAGCCCGTTGATCGCAGCGGTGTTGGCCCTGCCGCCCGAGCAACAACCGGGCATGCTTTATCTGGCCAACGGCTTGCTCTCGGCAATCAGCGATAACGTGTTCGTTGCCACCATCTACATCACCGAAGTGAAGCAGGCGTTCATCGACGGGCGCATGAGCCGCGAGCACTTCGAGACCCTGGCGGTGGCGATCAATACCGGCACCAACCTGCCCAGCGTGGCCACGCCCAATGGCCAGGCAGCGTTTCTGTTTCTGCTGACCTCGGCGATCGCGCCGCTGGTGCGCCTGTCGTACGGGCGCATGGTGTGGATGGCGCTGCCCTACACCGTGGTCATGGGCGGCCTGGGCTGGTATGCGGTGACCTACTGGTTGTAACCGGCAGTGCTCAGGCGCTCTGGCGCCGCATGGCCAGGATCGCAGCGCCAAAGCCGATGAAGGTAGTTCCCACCACCCGGCTGACCCAGCGGGCAAACTGCGGCCGGGTCAGTACGCCTTTGGCCCGTGCTGCGAGGCTGGCGTAGACCGCCAGCGACAGCAGCGACAACGCCATGAAGATCGCGGTCAGGATCAAGAACTGCGGCAGCAATGCCGCGCCCTGATCGATGAACTGCGGAAACAAGGCGGTGAAAAACATGGTCGCCTTCGGGTTGGTCGCTGCGGTCAGAAATGCCGACTTGTATAGTTTCAGCCGCGTCGGCCTGAGCACTTTCACCGGCGCTGCGCCCGCCTCCGCCAGCATCGGATTCTTTTTCAGCAGCTGCTTGCCGCCGAGATAGAACAGGTAGGCTGCACCGAAAATCTTCACCGCATTGAACAGCACTTCCGAGCTGGCCAGCAGCGCGCCCAAGCCGAGCATCGCCGCAGCCGACAGACAGAACAGCCCGCTGACATTGCCCAGCGATGACCAGATCGCCGAACGTGCGCCGTACAGAATACTGTTGTTGATCGCCATCAACGAGGCCGGCCCTGGGCTGGCAATGGCGATCGCGGCGACCAGGGTGTAGGCAAGTAGCGAGTGGCTGTCCATGGCGTGTAACCCGATAAGAAAGTGAGGTGCTGCAGCGCTTGGCTGGGCACAAGAGGCTCCGATGCTAAAGCACTCACTCACCCGGCATAAGTTACAGATGACCCTGAATCAGGCCATACAGAGCCTTTGCGAATTCATTCGGACCTAGCGTCTGGCGCGCGAATCTTGCCGGCGAACACCCTGAAGCCGAGCGTGTTGTAAGCCAGGGTGATCGGCGCAATGATGGCGAAGCCGACCAGCATGAACGTCTGGCTGGTGGGTGAAGAAGCCGCCTGGGCCAGGCTCAGGTCTGGCGGGATGATCAGCGGAAACAGCGCCAGCAGCATCAGCGCAAATGCCACCGCCACCATGCCCAGTGCCATCAACAGCGGCAGGCAATGCCACCGGCTGCGCCAGGCCAGTTGATAGCCGAGCAGCAACAGCGTCACGCTCGCTAGCGAAGGCCCCGCAATCCACGGTTCGGACAAGCGCTGCCAGTAGCGCTGATCCACGCCCAGGGTGCAGATCAGCACTGCTGCCAGCAGGCTCAACGCCAACAGCGACAGATAGCGAGCCTGGCGCCGGCTGCGCTGGTGCAGGTCGCCCTCGCTGCGCCAGTACAGCCAGCAGGCGCCCAGCCACAGATAACCTGCGACCAACGCCAGGCCACACAACAAGGGAAAGCTGCCCAGCCACTCCCAACCATTACCGTTGTACTGCCCGGCCTTGTGCGGCACACCCTGCAGCAAGGTGCCCAGTGCCACGCCCTGGCAAAGCGTGGCCAGCAGCGAGCCGCCCAGCAACAGCGCATCGCCCATGCCCTTGCGCGGTAAATGCTCGCGAAACTCAATCCCCACCGCACGCACCAGCAGCGCCATGAACATCAGCAAGAACGGCACATACAGCGCCGGCAGCAAAATCGCATAGGCCAGCGGAAACAGCGCCAGCAAACCGCCCCCGCCGAGTACCAGCCAGGTTTCGTTGGCATCCCAGATCGGCAGAATCGACAGCAGCATGACCTGGCGTTGCTCAGGCCGCCGATTGATGCCCATCAGCATGCCCACGCCCAGGTCGGTGCCATCGAGCATCACATAGGTGAGCAACGCAAAGGCCAGCGCGCCGGCACTGAGCAAGGTCAAGGCATCCACGCCGAACATGCTCAAGTCTCCTCGCTCAAGGCCGGCGCCGGGCTGCGCTCGTCTGGCCCGGGTGGTTTGCCCAGCAGGCGCAGCAACAGCCACAGGCCCAGGCCAAATACCAGCGTGTACACCAACAGGATCGCCAGCGTGGCCCAGATCACTTTCGGCGCGGCCACCGGCGACAGGCTGTCTGCCGTGCGCAGCAGGCCATAGACAGTAAACGGCTGGCGGCCGACCTCGGTGACGATCCAGCCGCTTAGCATGGCGACAAAGCCCGCCGGCGCCAGCGCAACACTCGCGCGTTGCAGCCAGCGGGCGTGCCACAACCGTCCGCGCCAGCGCAGCAGCAGGCTGGCAAGGCCCAACGCGGCCATCAACACACCGAGGCCGACCATCACGCGAAAGGCGTAGAACACGATGGCCACTGGCGGTAAGTCGGCCCGCGGGAACTCGTCCAGCGCACTGATGGTGCCGCTCAGGTCATGGGTCAGGTACAGCGAACCGAGGCGCGGAATCGCCACTTCGAAATGATTGCGCTGCTCGGCCATGTCAGGCACGGCGAACAGTCTTAGCGGCTCACCGGCACCTGCTGGCGGGCGGGTCCAGCTGCCTTCGATGGCAGCGACCTTGATCGGCTGCACCTGCAGTGTGTGCTGGCCGTGCAGGTCGCCGGCAATGATCTGCACCGGTGCCAGCAGCGCGATTGCCCACAGCGCCATCGAGTACTGCAGCCGAGCACGCGGATTGCCCGGCTGGCGCAGCAGATGCCAGCCCGCAGCGCCGGCGAGCATGGTCGCCGTGCCCAGCATTGCCGCCAGCAGCATGTGCGTTAGCCGATAAGGGAACGAAGGGTTGAACACGATCGCCCACCAGTCCTCGGCCAGAAAGCGGCCGTCGCCGGCCAGCGAGTAACCCGCTGGCGTGTGCATCCACGAGTTGGCCGAAATGATCCAGAAGGCACTGACCAGCGACCCCAGCGCCACCGTACAGGTCGCCAGAAAATGCAGGCGCGGGCCGACCTTGTACAGGCCGAACAACATCACCCCGAGAAAGCCCGCCTCAAGAAAGAACGCCACCATCACTTCATAGAACATCAGCGGGCCGATCACCTCGCCCGCCTTCACCGACAACACTGACCAGTTGAGGCCGAACTGATATTCCATCACCAGCCCCGACGCTGTGCCGACCGCGACGGTCAGGGCGAAGATCTTCAGCCAGTAGCGGTAAAGGTCGAGACAGTGCTGATTGCGCCGCCACAGCCACAGCGCCTCGAGCACCAGCAACCACTGCGCCAGGCCAATGCTGAAGGCGGCCAGAACGATGTGAAAGCTGATGGTGATCGCGAACTGCGCGCGCGCCGCCAGCAACGCGGCGCCGGCATCAGCGGCTTCAAACAATCTGCTCGCCCTGCGCCAGCGCGCGCTGCAGGTCCTGCGCCGAGGGCTGCCCAGGATGCAGCGTCACCGGCACCGACTTGGCCGCCGGCACTTTGCTCCGTTCGGCGTGATGCCACAGCGGGATCAATGCGTTGCACTCGGGGTAATACGCCGCCGCGCAACCTGCGGGGATGTCGTAGGCGATGATCTGCATCGGCCCGACTTCGCGGCGCACGTCAGGCTCGACGGCGGTGCGCAGGTTGACCCAATCGCCCGGGGCAAAACCCAGCCGAGTGATGTCGCTGCGGTTCATGAATACTACGCTGCGAGTGCCATGCACGCCGCGAAAGCGGTCATCGTAGCCATAGATGGTGGTGTTGAACTGATCGTTGCTGCGCAGCGTCATCAACTGCAGTACATCACGCCGCTCAGGACTGACGGACACGTCATCATCCTCATCCAGACGCCCGGCCGTGACGAACTGCGCCTTGCCCGATTCGGTCTGCCACTGGCGCTCGCAGGCCGGCAGCGGCCGATGGAAACCACCGCGCTGCCACATGCGGGTTTCCATGTCGTGGAATATCTGCGGATACACCGCTGTGATCGCCTCGCGTATCAGCGCGTAGTCACGGCGCCAGGCGTCCCAGGGGATGTTCGCCTGCCCCGCGGTCAGGGTCGCTTCGGCCAGCCCGGCAATGATCGCTACTTCGGCGCGCAGGTGCTCGCTGGCCGGCTCCGCGGTGCCGCGCCAGCCATGCAGGCAGCCGGTACTGTCTTCGGTGCTGTAGCTTTGCGCCACACCGTCCTGGCGGTCGATCTCGATACGCCCCAGACACGGCAGCAACCAGCCATCGCGCCCCGGCAGCAAGTGGGTGCGGTTGAGCTTGGTGGCGGCCTGCACGTTCAACTCAAGGTTGGCCCAGGCCGGCTCCATTCGCGAGGTGTCCGGGATAGCCCGGAGGAAGTTACCGCCCAGACCGATGAAGGCTTTCACCGAGCCTGCGAGGATGCCCTCACAGGTATCCACGGTAGCCAGCCCCATCTGCTCGGGCACCTTGAAGGCGAACAGCGCTTCAATCTTGTCCACCGGCACTTTGGCCGGATCTTCGGTGATCCCTACCGTGCGCTGGCCCTGTACGTTGGAATGGCCACGCACCGGGCACACCCCGGCACCGGGCTTGCCGATGTTGCCGCGTAGCAGCAACAGGTTGACCAGCATCTGCACGTTGGCTACGCCATGACGATGCTGGGTCATGCCCATGCCGAACACCAGCATCACCCGCTCACTGCGGGCATATACCGTGGCGGCGGCTTCCATCGCTGCGCGGGGCAGCCCAGAGCGCTGCTCGAGCGTAGCCCAGCTGTAGCTGTTGACCTGTTCGACAAAGCTGGCAAATCCCTCGGTATGTTCGGCGATGAAGGCATGATCGAGCACCGCCGGCCGGCCCTCGACATGCGCCACGCGGTCCATCTCCAGCAGCGTCTTGCTGATGCCAAGCACCGCCGCCAGATCGCCACCGATGGCCACTTGATGATACTGGCTGCTGATCACCGTAGAGTCTGGGCCAAGCATCTCGCGCGGTGACTGCGGGTTGACGAAGCGCTCCAGGCCGCGTTCGCGCAGCGGGTTGAAGGTGATGATCGGCACCCCACGCCTGCGCGCGTGCTGTAGGGGGTGAAGCATGCGTGGGCTGTTGCTGCCGACGTTCTGGCCGAAGAAGAAGATGCAGTCGGTCTGCTCGAAGTCTTCCAGGGTAACCGTGCCGACCGGCACGCCAATGCTCTCCTGCAAGCCAACCGAGGTGCTCTCGTGGCACATGTTGGAGCTGTCCGGCAGGTTGTTGCTGCCGTAGGCACGGGCAAACAGCTGGTACATGAACGAGGCTTCCAGCGAAGCCCGCCCCGAGGCATAGAACACCACTTGCTCGGGCGACAGCCTGCGCAAGGTCTGGCCGATTTCACGGTAGGCCTGCTCCCAGCTCACCGGCAGATAGCGATCACTGGCACGGTCATAGCGCAGCGGTTCGGTCAAGCGCCCATGCTGCTCAAGGTCGTGGTCACTCCAGCTGCGCAGTTCGCTGAGCGTATGCCGTGCGAAGAACTCAGGCTCGGTGCGTAACGAAGTCAGCTCCCAGGCGGTAGCCTTGGCGCCGTTTTCACAGAACTCCAGCGCGTGCGGATTACGCGGTTTGGCCCAGGCGCAACTGACGCAGGCAAAGCCGTCCGGTTTGTTCTGCTTGAACAGCGCCTTGGGCGACTTGGCCAAGGCCTGCTCACGCCAGAGGATGGTCATCACGGAGTGCGCCGAACCCCAACCTCCCGCCGCCGAGTGATAGGGCTTGAAGCGGGCGTGCGGATGAATAAGCGACGACATGGCGTGCCTCGGTTGACTGGATCAGAGGATGTGTCTAGATATTACGAGGCGAGACTGAGGGCTAAAGTTCAGGGCGGTTGCGGCGGGTCGACGCCAACGGTCGATCCGGCTACTGTAGGCGGCCGAGTTCCCTCACGCATAGGATTGAAGCTGTGATCACCTGCCACCTGAAATACGTTATCGACCCCTATCAGATACCTGCATTCGAGACCTACGCGCGGCTATGGATCGGCCTGGTCAATCGCATGGGCGGCACCCATCACGGTTATCTGCTGCCCGCAGAGGGCGCGAGCAATATCGCTTACTGTCAGTTCAGCTTCCCCAGCCTTGCCGCCTACGAGCAGTACCGCAAGGACTCGGAGAGCGACCCTGAGTGTCAGGCCGCATTTGCCCTGGCAACCGAACAGCGCTTTATCCTCAGCTACGAGCGCAGCTTCATGCGTCCCGTGTTCGGGTAAGTGCATCAGGGCAGCATCTGCTGCCCCTTGCACAAGTGTCCCGCTAGGCCGCCAGGCGCCCGCTGGCAATCGCCTCCGAGGCCGCCAGCATGGCGCGCAACAATACCGCGCATCCAGCGCCAAGATCTTCCGGCGTAGCGTTCTCGATTTCGTTGTGGCTGATGCCGTTTTCGCATGGCACAAAGATCATCCCGGCCGGCCCCAGCTCGGCAAGAAAGATCGCGTCATGCCCTGCCCCGCTGACGATATCCATATGCGACAGCCCCAGCGCACCTGCAGCACTGCGTACGGCTTCGACACAGGTCTTGTCGAAATACAGCGCAGGGAAATCCGCAGTCGGCGTCAGCTCGAAACTCAGACCATGTTTGGCACAGGTCGCCTCGATCACCGCTTGCACTTCGGCGATCATCGCTTGCAACCGATCGGCTTCAAGGTGACGGAAATCCAGGGTCATGCGTACTTCGCCGGGGATCACGTTGCGTGAGCCGGGATACGCCTGCAGGCAGCCGACCGTACCGCAGGCATGCGGTTGATGGCTGTGCGCGGTGCGGTTGACCGCTTCGACCACCGCCGCCGCGCCGACCAGAGCGTCCTTGCGCAGGTGCATCGGCGTCGGCCCGGCATGCGCCTCGACCCCGCGCAGGGTCAGGTCGAACCACTTCTGGCCAAGCGCGCCGAGCACCACGCCGATGGTCTTGGCCTGATCCTCAAGGATCGGCCCCTGCTCGATATGTGCCTCGAAATAAGCGCCCACCGGATGGCCGAGCACCGCGCGCGGTCCGGCGTAGCCGATCGCGTTCAAGGCCTCGCCGACGCTGACGCCTTGCGCATCGGTCTTGGCCAGCGTCTCTTCCAGGGTGAACTTGCCGGCGAACACCCCGGAACCCATCATGCACGGCGCAAAGCGTGAACCTTCTTCATTGGTCCACACCACCACTTCCAGCGGTGCTTCGGTTTCTACGCCCAGGTCATTCAGGGTGCGGATCACCTCCAGCCCGGCCATGACGCCGAAGCAGCCGTCGAACTTGCCGCCAGTGGGTTGGGTGTCGATATGGCTGCCGGTCATCACCGGTGCCAGCGCAGGATTACGCCCGGGCCGGCGGGCAAAGATATTGCCGACTGCGTCGATGCTGACGCTGCAGCCAGCGGCCTCGCACCACTGCACGAACAGGTCGCGCGCCTGGCGGTCGAGGTCGGTCAGGGCCAGCCGACAGACGCCGCCCTTGGCCGTGGCGCCGAGGCGCGCCAATTCCATCAATGATTGCCACAAGCGCTGGCTGTCGACGTGGCTGTGGCTGGATTGCAGGACATCCTTGGCAGGGGTCATGGGCATATCTCCTCAGGCAAATGAGTGGCTGCGTGGTTGTGCGTGCGGTTTCATGGCAACGGCTTGGCCAGGCGCACCGGGCTGCGTGCGGCCAGCGGGCCGAGCACGTAGTACAGCGCGGCACCCAGCAGCGAACCGGTGAACCAGCCGTAGTCGTAGAACCAGCTGAAGCTGCTGTTGCTGATCGACATCACCGTCAGCGCCACCGGCAGGGCGAAGGCGACGAAGCCGGCCCAGTTCCAGGCCGGATAGACGTCATCGCGGTACAGCCCGGCCAGGTCCAGTTGCTGCCGGCGGATCAGGAAGTAGTCCACCACCATGATCCCGGCAATCGGCCCGAGCAGGCTCGAATAACCCAGCAGCCAATTGGAATACACGCTCTCAAGGCTCAGGTCGGAGACGATCCAGCCCAGTTTCTTCAGCAGCTCATGGCCCATCAGCAGCAGGCCGATTACACCGGTCAGGAGCACTGCGCGGGTGCGCCCGATCAGGCGCGGGGCGATGTTCTGAAAGTCGTTGGTCGGTGAGACGATGTTGGCCGCGGTGTTGGTCGACAAAGTGGCAATCACGATCAGAGCCATCGCCAGCGCGACCCAGCCTGGGCTCTGGATGCGGCCGATCAGGCTGACCGGGTCGGATAGGGTTTCACCCACCAGCGACGCCGAGGCAGCGGTCAGCACCACGCCCAGTGAAGCGAACAGGAACATGGTCAGCGGCAGGCCGAAAATCTGCCCGAGAATCTGGTCCTTCTGGCTCTTGGCGTAGCGGCTGAAGTCGGGGATGTTCAACGACAAGGTGGCCCAGAAGCCGACCATCGCCGTCAGCCCGGCGCAGAAGTAACTGACCACGCTGGCGCCTTCCGGGCGTTTTGGCGGCTGCGCCAGCAGTTCGGTCATCGACATATGCGGCAAGGCCCAGAACAGCAGGCCAAAACCGACCGCCACCAGCAGCGGTGCCGAGAGCGTCTCCAGCCACTTGATCGACTCAGCCCCGCGCAGCACCACCCATAGGTTGAGCACCCAGAAGATCATGAAGCCGATCACCTCACCGGTGCCGGCCAGGGCCTTCCAGCCATCGAAGATCGAGCTGAGGAATAGGTGGATGGCCAGGCCGCCGAACATGGTCTGAATGCCAAACCAGCCACAGGCCACCACCGCCCGGATCAGGCACGGCACGTTCGAGCCGATGATGCCGAATGACGAGCGCAGCAGCACCGGGAACGGGATGCCGTACTTGGTGCCGGGAAAGGCGTTAAGGGTCAGTGGGATCAACACGATCAGGTTGGCCAGCAGGATCGCCAGCAGCGCTTCGCCCACACTCAGGCCGAAATACGCCGTGAGCACACCGCCCAGGGTGTAGGTCGGCACGCAGATGGACATGCCCACCCACAGCGCGGTGATGTGCCACTTGTTCCAGGTGCGCTGGTGCACCTTGGTCGGTGCCATATCGTGGTTGTAGCGCGGGCTGTCGAGGACGTCGGAGCCTTCGGACAACTCGCACAAGCCGTCCTTTTCGATCACTTGCGATCTGCTCTGTTGCATGGGGCCTTCTCCAGGTTTTTCTAATTGTTTGCTCATCGGGCTAATGCGATGGCCGGAGTACCACCAGCAGTACTGCACCTGCGGCCCGGCCTGGCTGCGGGCGCACTCAATAAACGTGCCGAGTCGGCCAAGGCCTGTCTCGCTTGCCGTCGCCGGCCGCAGGTAACGTGCTGTTGTGCAAAGCATTCAAGTCATTGTTCGGTGTTGCCCTCGGTGGTGGTGGCCGGTGAACGTCAAACCCTATTCAACGCTGTGGGTTTCAAACTGGTGCAGGCAATTTATTTTCAGTTTGACGTGCCTGAGTGTGACTGGATTTAAACAACTGATTTCGCATGAGAAATCTTGACCAAATTGGCATCTTGTCAAGTGCGTCAAAATGGTGAGATGCCTCACCATTTTGGTGAATTTTGATTTTTATCATTATAAATCAGTTGCTTAATAACGATATATGCTTATAAAAATATTTCTTGAACAATAGTAGATCAACAACTAGATTTCATTCTTGTCAGGTCTGACAGGATTGAAAATATCCTCCAGCTACTGGCAGCACGATAATTTCAAGAACCGGCCAAGACCGGTCAGCCTGCGAGGAAGACGGCATGTCCCTGATGATCCGTGGTGCCACCGTGGTCACCCACGAAGAGAGCTACTCCGCCGATGTCCTGTGTGTCGATGGCCGTATCCAGGCCATTGGGCAAAACCTCGATGTACCCGCCGGCTGCGAGATCCTCGATGGCAGTGGCCAGTACCTGATGCCTGGTGGCCTCGACCCGCACACCCATATGCAATTGCCGTTCATGGGCACCGTGGCCAGCGATGACTTTTTCACCGGCACCGCTGCAGGCCTGGCCGGTGGCACCACCTCGATCATCGACTTCGTCATCCCCAACCCGCAGCAGTCGCTGCTCGAGGCTTTTCATAGCTGGCGCGGCTGGGCCGAGAAGTCGGCCAGTGACTATGGTTTTCATGTCGCCATCACCTGGTGGAGCGAACAGGTTGCCGAAGAGATGGGCGAGTTGGTGGCCAAGCATGGGGTCAACAGCTTCAAGCATTTCATGGCCTACAAGAACGCGATCATGGCGGCCGACGATACTCTGGTCGCCAGCTTCGAGCGCTGCCTGCAACTGGGCGCGGTGCCGACCGTGCATGCCGAAAACGGCGAGCTGGTCTATCACCTTCAGCAAAAGCTGCTGGCCCAGGGCATGACCGGCCCCGAGGCACACCCGCTGTCACGCCCGCCGCAGGTAGAAGGTGAAGCCGCCAGCCGTGCCATCCGCATCGCCGAGACGCTGGGTACGCCGGTGTATCTGGTGCACGTCTCGACCCGCGAAGCACTCGACGAAATCACCTACGCCCGGGCCAAGGGCCAGCCGGTCTACGGCGAAGTGCTGCCGGGCCACCTGCTGATCGACGACAGCGTCTATCGCCACCCGGACTGGTCCACAGCCGCCGGCTATGTGATGAGCCCGCCGTTCCGCCCGCGCGAGCACCAGGAAGCGCTGTGGCGCGGCTTGCAATCGGGCAACCTGCACACCACTGCAACCGATCACTGCTGCTTCTGCGCCGACCAGAAAGGCGCCGGGCGCAATGACTTCAGTCGCATCCCCAACGGCACCGCCGGCATCGAAGACCGCATGGCCGTGCTCTGGGACGCAGGCGTAAACAGTGGCCGGTTGTCGATGCACGAGTTTGTTGCGCTGACCTCGACCAACACCGCGAAGATCTTCAACCTGTTTCCGCGCAAGGGCGCGATTCGCGTCGGCGCCGATGCCGACCTGGTGCTGTGGGACCCGCAGGGCACACGGACGATTTCGGCCAAGACCCACCATCAACGGGTCGACTTCAATATCTTCGAAGGCCGCACCGTGCGCGGTATCCCCAGCCACACCATCAGCCAGGGCCGACTGGTCTGGGCTGACGGTGACCTGCGCGCCGAAGCCGGCGCCGGGCGCTACCTGGAACGGCCCGCCTACCCCTCGGTATTCGAAGTGCTCAGCCGCCGCGCCGAGCACCAGCGCCCGACGCCAGTCGAGCGTTGATTCAGCCTGCAAGGCGCACCGGCCCGGGAGAGGCCGGGCGCAGCCGTATTGCTGTTGTCTGCCATCAACCCAGACCGGCCAGGCGAGTAACCGCCGCCTGTACCGATAAAAAAAAGAGAGAGGCTCCAACCGTGATCGATGCCCTGAAGCACTTGCCGCGCCCGCGTGCCGGCGCCGAACAACTGGCCGATAACTTCGGCGATCTCGCCCCACCCCTCACCGCCCGCCAGGCCGCTGTGGAAAGCGCTCGCTGCCTGTATTGCTTCGATGCACCGTGCATCAACGCGTGCCCCAGCGATATCGACATTCCGTCGTTCATCCACCGTATCAGCGACGACAACCTGCAAGGTGCGGCCGAGAAGATTCTCTCGGCGAACATCCTCGGCGGCAGCTGCGCGCGGGTCTGTCCGACCGAGATCCTCTGCCAGCAAGCCTGCGTACGCAACAGCGCCCAGGAATGCGCACCGGTCCTGATCGGCTTGCTGCAACGCTACGCAGTAGACAATGCCAATTTCAGTGAGCACCCGTTCAAGCGCTCACCCGCCAGCGGCAAGCGCATTGCCGTGGTCGGCGCAGGCCCTGCCGGGCTGTCGTGCGCGCACCGGCTGGCCATGCACGGGCATGACGTGGTGATCTACGAAGCGCAGGAGAAGGCCGGTGGCCTCAATGAATACGGCATCGCCCGCTACAAGCTGGTGGACGACTACGCCCAGCGCGAGGTCGATTTCTTGCTCGGCATCGGCGGCATCGAGATTTGCCATGGCCAGCGCCTGGGCGCCAACCTCAGCCTCACCGAGCTGCATCAGCAATACGATTCGGTGTTCCTCGGTGTGGGCCTGAATGCCGTGCGCCAGCTGGGTCTGGCGGACGAAGAGGCGCCAGGCCTGCTTGCAGCCACCGAGTACATCCGCGAGCTGCGCCAGGCTGATGACCTCAGCCAACTGCCGCTGGCAGAGCGCTGCCTGGTGATCGGCGCGGGCAACACGGCGATTGATATGGCCGTACAGATGAGCCGCCTCGGCGCTCGCGACGTCAACCTGGTGTATCGCCGCGGCCATGCCGACATGGGCGCCACCGAGCATGAACAGGATATCGCCAAGGCCAACCAAGTCCGCTTGCACACCTGGGCGCGCCCCGATGCGGTGTTGCTGGATGACATGGGTCGCGTGCGTGGCATGCGCTTCATACGTACCGAGATGGCCGACGGTCGCCTGCGCGACACCGGCGAAAGCTTCGAGCTGGCTGCCGATGCCATCTTCAAGGCCATCGGCCAACGCTTCGACGACGCCAGCCTGAGCGACCCACTGGCCGCGCAACTGGCCCGCGACGGCGAGCGCATTCGCGTCGACCAGTGCCTGCGCACCAGCCTACCCGGCGTGTATGCCGGCGGTGACTGCACGGCGCTCGGCCAGGACCTCACCGTAGAGGCAGTGCAACACGGCAAACTGGCCGCTGAAGCCATCCATGCCCAACTCATGCTCAATGTGGAGGCCGCATAAATGGCCGATCTGTCGATCGTATTCGCTGGCATCAAGGCGCCCAACCCGTTCTGGCTGGCCTCCGCACCACCCACCGACAAGGCCTACAACGTGGTTCGCGCATTCGAGGCGGGCTGGGGCGGTGTGGTCTGGAAAACCCTCGGCGAAGACCCGGCCGCAGTCAACGTGTCGTCGCGCTACTCGGCGCACTTCGGCGCCAACCGGCTGGTGCAGGGCATCAACAATATCGAACTGATCACCGACCGTTCCCTGGAGATCAACCTGCGCGAGATTACCCAGGTGAAGAAGGACTGGCCGGATCGCGCGCTGATCGTGTCGCTGATGGTGCCCTGTGAAGAGGAGTCGTGGAAGTTCATCCTGCCGCTGGTCGAAGCCACCGGCGCCGACGGCATCGAGCTCAACTTTGGCTGCCCCCACGGCATGCCCGAGCGCGGCATGGGCGCGGCGGTCGGCCAGGTGCCCGAATACGTCGAGATGGTTACCCGCTGGTGCAAGACCTACTGCTCGCTGCCGGTGATCGTCAAATTGACGCCGAACATCACCGACATCCGCCAGTCGGCCCGCGCTGCCCATCGCGGAGGCGCCGATGCGGTGTCGCTGATCAACACCATCAACTCGATCACCAGCGTCGATCTGGACCGCATGGTCGCCCACCCTATCGTTGGCGATCAGAGCACCCACGGCGGCTACTGCGGCTCGGCGGTCAAGCCGATCGCGCTGAACATGGTTGCAGAAATTGCCCGCGATCCGCAGACCCGCGGCTTGCCGATCTGCGGCATCGGTGGCATTGGCAACTGGCGTGATGCTGCCGAGTTCATCGCCCTGGGCAGTGGCGCGGTACAGGTGTGCACGGCGGCGATGCTGCATGGTTTTCGGATTGTCGAGGACATGCAGGACGGCTTGTCGCGCTGGATGGATCAGCATGGCCATCAAAGCCTGGAAGCGTTCCGCGGTCAGGCGGTGGCGCACACGACTGACTGGAAGTACCTGGACATCAACTATCAGGTCATCGCCAAGATCGATCAGGATGCCTGCATCGGTTGTGGCCGCTGCCATATTGCCTGCGAAGACACCTCGCACCAGGCCATCGACAGCACGGTCAAGGCTGATGGCACGCACATCTACAGCGTGATCGATCAGGAGTGTGTGGGCTGTAACCTGTGCCAGATCACCTGCCCGGTCGAGAATTGTATCGAGATGGTCCCGCAGGACACCGGCAAGCCTTATCTGAACTGGACCCAGGACCCGCGCAACCCCTACCGCGAAGCCAGCTGAGGCTGAACAGCGGCTATACAGTGCGCCGGGCTCAAGCCCGGCGCAGCTGTTTCAGGGCTCCAGGCCGATCCCGCGCAGGATCACCCCGGTTACGGTCTGGATGGCGCGCTCAAAGGCCATGTCCGACAGCGGCTCACCACCGTTGAGCAACGTCACCTGATAGCCGAAGTCGGCGTAGTGCTGGGTGGCGGCCCAGATCATGTACAGCAAGGCAGACGGCTCGACCGGCAGAATCTGCCCTTCATCGACCCAGCGACGGATCTTGTTCTCCTTCAACTGCGCCCACGGCACCAGGCTTTCGTCCAGACTGGTGCCGAGCAGCGGCGCGCCGTGAAGCATCTCTTTAGCCCAGATCTTTGAGCCCAGCGAGCGCGAGCGCGAGTGGCTCATCTTGGCCCGGATATAACTGGTCAGCACCACCCGCGGGTCGTCGAAACGCTCGAAGCACAGGGCGTCCTGCTTCCACACTTCGAGCAGGTCCTGCAGCACGGCGCGGTACAGGTCGTCTTTGGTGTTGAAGTAGTAATGCAGGTTGGACCGCGGCAGCTCGGCCTGCTCGGCGATATCGCCCATCGACGTCGCGCCGAAGCCCTTCTCGGCGAAGACCTTTTCGGCAGCGTGGAGAATCTTTTCGACGTTACGGCGGCGGATCTCGATCTTGTGGTTGGCCATGGCCTGTCCAAAACGACTGAAACCCGTCAAGGCTAACAGTTTTGCCGGCGTTACTCACTCGGCAAGCGGCGCTCTGCGCTGCAGGCGTTGCAACAGGCAACGGCCAGCTGCAAGCGCCCAGACCAACAGCGCGATCACGCTGACGGTGAACAACATGCCCGAGACGCCGCTCTGGCTGATCAGCTTGCCGGCGAAGAACGGGAAGCCGAATACGCCGATGAAATACGCCAGGCTGAACAGCAGCAACGCCTGCGCGGTCAGTTGCGGCGGCGCTTCATTGGCTGCCAGGCCATTGATCACCGAGTAATTCAGGCCATAGCCGATGCCCAGCACGCCGGCAGCCAGCACATAGCTGAGGCTGTCATGCACCCAGCTGGCAAAACCCAGCACGGCGATCAGCATCAACGTGGTCAATGCCAGCGAGGTCGGCAGCGGGCTGCGCTTGACCACCCAGCCAGCGATCAACAACCGGCAGGTGATGGCGGCGCCCATGAAACCGATGAAAAACAGCGAATAGTCCAGACCAAGACTGGCCGCGTAACTGGTCTGGAAACTGCCCATGCCGCCAAAGATCGCCCCACCCAGGCCGACCATCACGATCGACAACGCCGAGCGCGAGCGCAGCACCTCGGCCGCCGAGCGCAGGCTGATCTGTACCGGCTCGCTGGGGCGCTGCTGGGCGATGGCGGTGGCCGCGCCCAAGCGCCAGAAGTAGCCACCGCCCAGCGCTGCGGTCAACGCGGCAGTGATGAACGTGGCCTGCACCGGCAGCCCCGCCAGCGCCGCCAACTTGCCCGCCAAAGGGCCGCTGCCGATGCCGGCCAGCATGCTCCCGGACAACAGCGCAAAGCAGTGCGTGCGCCGCGCCGGCGCGACCATCGCCGCGACCATGATCGGCCCCACGGTGTAGAACACGCCCCAGCCGATGCCAAGCAGTGCGCCGCAAGCCATCAGCATCAGGCCCAGCCCCGGCGCCATGGCGAAGCCCAGTGACGCGAGCACAAGGCACAATGCACCGAGCGCAATACAGCGGGCCGCGCCTAAACGCTGCAGCACGTGGCCGGAAACCAGCACCGCGATCAGAGTACTGACCATGGCCACCGCGAACACCTGACCAGCATCGTGCTCGTTACCGCCGAACGAGCGCACCAGCAGCGACAGCAGAAAGGTCGCGCCATAGGCAATCGAGAGCAGGAAGCTGGCAAAGCAGAAGGCGCCGAAACGAGGGGTGGCGGGTGAGTTCATCGGCGCGATCCGTGGGCTACTGGGAGCTGATTTCTAACACGGCCGGAGGCTGCCTTAGGCATGCCAATGCCGGAGTTTAGTTAACCAGGATTGCATCTTTCAGTCTGGATGACCGCGCTCGCTAGAGATCGCGGGCCATCAGCCACTGCTCCTTGTCCCAGGCCTCGAAGCGTTGCAGCACATGCCAGCCGCGCTTGGCGTAGTAAGCGCCCTTGCTCGAGCGCGACCAGGCACTTCCAGTCACCATTGCGCTGGCCCTCGGCAAACTCCACTTGCCAGTCGGCCAGCGGCTGCGTTGCATACTCGTAGCTGAATTGCTGGTGAAGCCGTTGCGCCATATCGGCGCAGTGGTGCATGTGCTGTTCGAGCCAGTGCAGCGAATGCATGAGCAAATCCTTTACAGGCAGATCCCAGAAGACCGCATTCAACCACAACGCGCCCGCGCCGGACACTGCACCTTATGCAGGTTCAACGCGGTGTTGATGATGCCGATATGGCTGAATGCCTGCGGGAAGTTGCCGAGCATACGCTGCCCGGTTGGGTCGTATTGCTCGGCCAGCAAGCCAAGGTCGTTGCATAGCCCGAGCAAGCGCTGATACAGCGCGTCGGCCTGCTCGTGGCGACCCTGCAGCACATACACGTCAGCCAACCAGAACGAACATACCAGGAACGTCCCCTCCCCCGACGACAGCCCATCGCCGCAACTGTCACTGTCGTAACGCAGCAACAAGCCGTTCTTCTGCAGCCGGCTTTCGATCTGCTCCAGGGTGCGGACAAAACGTGGATCGTCGGCTGGCAAGAATCCGGTCAGGGCAATCTGCAGCAGGCTGGCGTCCATTTCGCTGGAGCCGTAGGCTTGGACGAAATGCTCACCGCTTGGGTCGAGCCCCTTGGTACAGACTTCGCGGTGAATCTCGTCCGCCACCCGACGGTAATGCTTGCTGCGATCAAGCTCCTCTTCGGTGGTTTCCGCCAGGCTCGCGGCACGGTCAAAAGCGACCCAGGCCATGACCTTGGAATGCACGAAGTGCTGGGGGCCGCCGCGCACTTCCCAGATACCTTCGTCCGGCTCGCGCCAGATGCTCTCCACATAGGGCAGGATCAACCGCGCAATGGCCGCGCTGCGGGGATGGCGCGGCAGGCCGCCCTTGATCGCCTGGGTCATGGCATCGGCAACTTCGCCATAAATATCCAGCTGATGCTGCCCGGCCGCAGCGTTGCCGACCCGTACCGGCTGAGAGTGCTCATAGCCCGCCAGCCACGGCAGGTCGTACTCCTGCAGATCGCGCTCACCGGCCAGGCCGTACATGATCTGCATCTGCTCAGGGTTGCCCGCCACCGAACGCAGCAGCCATTCGCGCCAGGCTTGCGCCTCGTCGAAGTAGCCCAGGTTCATGAATGCCAGCAAGGTCATGGTCGCATCGCGCAGCCAGCAATATCGGTAGTCCCAGTTACGCTCACCGCCGACCCGTTCTGGCAGCGAGGTGGTCACCGCCGCGACGATGCCGCCAGTTGGAGCATAGGTCATCGCTTTGAGCGTGATCAGTGAACGCCTCACCTGAGCGCTATAGCGGCCAACGTCGGGGCAGCGGCCGGCAAAGGTCTGCCACTCGTTGAGGGTATGGACAAATGCCTCGTCCAGGTCGCAGTCGGGCTGCACCGGCAGATGCGAAGGCTGATGGCGCAGGCTGAACACCTGGCGCTCGCCGGCAGCTACGCGAAAGCGCACACCGGTATGGTGGTCCCAGGCATGGGTGGCGACGCTGCTGGAAAGAATCAGGCGGTCGGGCCCAGCCACCGCGCTGAGGGTCAGCAGGTCGATCTTTTCCACCCAGGGCACGCTGCGGCCGTAATCAAAACGCAGCACCAGGTCCATCTCGAAGCTGGTCTCGCCAGCAAGCCCCTCGACGATGCGAATCACTGAGTTGGTGTCACCCAGCGGCATCAAATCAAGCACCCGCGCCCGACCGCTGGCGGTGCTGTACACCGTCTCCAGAATCAGGCTGTCTTCGAGGTACTGGCGCGTGCTGCTCTCAACCGGATCGGAGGGCGCCAGACGCCAGCGGCCGTTCTCTTCGTTGCCGAGCAAGGCGGCAAACACCGCCGGGGCGTCGAAGCGCGGCAGGCATAGCCAGTCGATCGAACCGTCGCGGCTGACCAGGGCGGCGCTACGGCAGTTGCCGAGCAGAGCGTAGTCTTCGATCGGGGCTGGCATTGAAACTCCTTGGCATGGGTTGAACAGGTTGGGCGGGTTAAATCACCGAAAAGCTCTACCGACCCGGCAACATCAGCCCAGGCTATGCCACTCACGCTTGTCACGGCTGAGCAGCTCGTTGCCCGCTTCCGGGCCATCCTCGCCGGCAGGGTATTCATGCACCTTGCTCTCGCTGGCCCAGGCATCGAGAAACGGCTGTACGGCACGCCAGCCGTTTTCGATGTTGTCAGCGCGCTGGAACAGCGTCTGGTCACCGGTCAGGGAGTCGTAGATCAAGGTCTCGTAGCCGGTGGCCGGCGGCATCTTGAAAAAATCCTTGTAGGCAAATCCGAGCTCGACATTCTCCATGATCATCTCCGGCCCCGGGCGCTTGGCCTGCAGGTCGAACCACATACCTTCATTGGGCTGGATCTGGATTTTCAGGTAGTTGGGCTTGGGTCGCTCCAGCTCCGATTCACGAAACTGGGCGTACGGCGCTGGCTTGAAGCAGATGGCGATCTCGGTGTCACGCACACTCATGCGCTTGCCGGTACGCAGGTAAAAAGGCACCCCAGCCCAACGCCAGTTGTCGATCATCACCTTCAAGGCAACGTAGGTTTCGGTCTGGCTGTCGGGGGCTACGTTGGCTTCTTCGCGGTATCCCGGCACGCGCTTGCGGCCCTGCTTGCCGACGCTGTACTGGCCACGCACCGAGTTTTTCAGGGCCATCTTGGCCGACCAAGGGCGGATGGCGCCGATCACCTTGGCCTTCTCGCCGCGCACCGCATCGGCGCCGAATGCAGCTGGTGGCTCCATGGCGACCATGGCCAACAGCTGGAACAGGTGATTGGGGACCATGTCGCGCAACGCGCCGGTGTTGTCATAGAACGCGCCACGGGTCTCGACGCCGACGGTCTCGGCAGCGGTGATCTGCACGTGGTCGATGTAGTGATTGTTCCAGAACGATTCGAACAGGCCATTGGAGAAGCGGCTGACCAGGATGTTCTGTACGGTCTCTTTGCCCAGATAATGGTCGATGCGGTAGATCTGTCGTTCATGCATGACCTTGAGCAGGCAGGCGTTGAGCGCCTCGGCGCTGGCCAGGTCAGTGCCAAACGGTTTTTCGATCACCACCCGGCGGAAACCCCCAGCCGACTCATCGAGCAAGCCCGCCTCGCCCAGCCGCTGCGCGACCTCAGGGAAGAATCGCGGCGACGTGGCCAGATAGAAGATGGCGTTGCCATGGCGGGTGCCCTCGACGCGCTTGGCCAGGGCCTGATAAGTGGCCGGGTCGAGGAAATCACCGGTCTGGTAATCCAGCCGCTTGGCCAGCCGCGCCCAGACCTTTTCATCGAGGTTCTTGGTCGCGCCCTGCTCGCGGTTGGCCATGAAACTGTGCAGGCGCTCGGCAAACTCCTCTGCGCTGGCGGCGTTGTGGTCAACGCCGACGATACGCAGATTGCGATCGAGCAGGCCGTCGCGGCTGAGGTTGTACAGCGCCGGCATCAGCAGGCGCTTGACCAGATCACCATTGGCGCCGAACAGGAACAACGTGCACGGCGGTGCTGCAGGTATCTTCGTTTGGCTCATGGGCGCTTGTTCTCGACATGCCCACCAAAGCCCAGGCGCATGGCCGACAGGACCTTGTCGCCGAAGGTGCCCTGCTGCTGGCGTGAACGGAAGCGGGCAAACAGCGCGCTGGACAATACCGGTACCGGCACGGCCTGCTCGACGGCAGCGTCGATGGTCCAGCGGCCTTCACCACTGTCCGACACCGAACCACTGAACTGAGCCAAGGCCGGGTCGGCGACCAGCGCGTCGGCGGTCAGGTCGAGCAGCCACGAGGTAACCACGCTGCCACGGCGCCAGACTTCGGCGATTTCTGCCACGTTCAAGTCAAAGCGCTCGGCCTCGGGCAATTCATCACCGCCCTTGCTGCGCAGCAGGTCGAAGCCTTCGGCATAGGCCTGCATCAAGCCGTATTCGATGCCGTTGTGGATCATCTTCACGTAGTGGCCGGAGCCTGCCGGGCCGGCATGGATGTAACCGTGCTCGGCACGTGCGTGCTCACCTTCGCGGCCCTGGGTGCGCGGGATCTCGCCAACACCCGGGGCCAGTGCGCTGAACAGCGGCTCCAGGCGGTCAAACACGTCTTTCTCGCCGCCAATCATCATGCAATAGCCGCGCTCCAGGCCCCAGACGCCGCCGGAGGTGCCGACATCCAGATAATGCAGGCCACGCTGGGACAGCTCGGCCGCGCGGCGCATGTCGTCTTTGTAGAAGGTATTGCCGCCGTCGATGATCGCATCGCCTGGCTCGAGCAGGTCGGCCAGCTGGCGGATGGTCTGCTCGGTCGGCTCGCCGGCTGGCAGCATCACCCACACGGCGCGCGGAGCTTTGAGTTTTTGAATCATTGCGCCCAGGTCGTGGGCACCCTGGGCGCCTTCATTTTCCAGGGCGGTGACCGCGTCGCGATTGCGGTCATGGACCACGGTACGATGCCCGGCACGCATCAGCCGTCTTGCAATATTGCCGCCCATGCGGCCCAGCCCGACGATTCCCAATTGCATGTGGCGTCGCTCCCCTCAGAAATAGATAACAAGGCGTTTCAGGTTTTCAGATTAGTCCAGCTCATCGGCAAAGGGTTCAGCGACGAACGGCCTGACCACCATAAACAAAAAAGTTCCCAAGCTCGCAGAAAGAATTCAGAATGCGCGCCGTATGAGCGGCTACGCTTAGAATGTCACTAGCCAATTGCGAGGTGTGCAATGGGTACCTTGATGCAAAACACTCCTGTCCAGACCCTTTTTGTTTCCGTTCGCCGTGATGAACTGCGTCGTCTGAAGGAAGAGCGTGACCTGCTGTTGCAACAGGTCGCACAGTTGAGCCTGCAGCTTGAGCAGAGCAAAAACAGCGAAAAGTCGCTCATTAGCTGAGACCCTTTACCTACATTTATCGCACGTAGTTGTTTCTACCTTGGAAGCCTCGCAGGCCCACCCGGCGGCCTGCTTCCAAGGAGTTCCAGCATGAACCGCCCCTGCCTTTACCTATCTGTAGCTTTCCTATGCCTGCCTGCATACGCGACCGCGGCAACCAAAGAGTGCCAGCCCGTTGCCGACGATGACGTGCTGTCGCTGTTCAGCCAATGGAATGCCAGCTTGCAGAGCGGTGATCCCGCGGCCGTGGCCAGGCTGTATACAGCAGACGCGCTGTTGCTACCCACGGTGTCCAGTCTGCCGCGGCTGAGCACTGCCGAGCGTGTTGACTACTTCAAGCATTTCCTTGCTGACCGCCCATCCGGCAGGCTCGATAGTCACCATGTCAGCATCGGTTGCAACCAGGCGTCACTGGCCGGGCTGTACACCTTCGATTTTGCGGCGACCGGCAAGCAAGTGGCCGCTCGCTATACCTTTACCTACGACTGGACCGGCAGCGAGTGGCTGATCAGCCATCATCATTCCTCGCTGCTGCCTGCTGACTGAAGCTTGTATCAGGCTTGGCAGGGCACGGCAGGCGGGCGCTAAAAGAGCTGCGCAGCAGACAATAAATAAGTTGAATTGGGAACCATTCGCTTTTATCTTGCGCCCGGTCCTCAATTCAACTGTGCCTGTCTGCCAGGGGCGTCGCATGTCGCTGCATGAAACAGATTCGATCATCCCTCTTGATGTTCTCTACGGCACCCAGCGCAGCTGGCTGCAGGCATGGCTGCGGCGTTCGCTGGGCTGCTCGCAGCAGGCTGCCGACCTGGCGCAGGACACGTTCGTGCGTTTGCTGGTGCGTAACCAGCCAATCAGCGACCGCGCCCCGCGGGCATTGCTGGCGCGCATCGCCCGCGGCCTGGTGATCGATCACTGGCGCCGCGATGCACTGGAACGCGCCTACCTTGAGACCCTGGCCCTGCAGCCAGAGGCCAGTTTCCCATCCCCTGCAGTCCGCCATGAGGCGCTGCAATGTCTGGAGCGCATCGCGCAAATGCTCGACGGCCTCAAGCCGGCCGTGCGTGAGGCATTCCTGCTTTACCAACTGAGCGGCCTGACCCACGTGCAAGTGGCCGAGCAGTTGGGTATTTCCAGCCGCACGGCCGAGCGACACGTAGCCAGCGCCCTGCTCCACTGCTATCGGGTGTGCTTCGAGGACGCCCTGTGAGCGCCAGCGCAGAGCGGTTGCCGGAGGCGATCGTGTGCAAGGCCATCGAGTGGCAGATGCGCCTGCGCGATCAGCCGCACCACCCCGAGTTGCAGGCGCAGCTAATGGCGTGGCGGCAGCGCGATGGCCGGCATGAGTTGGCCTGGCTGCGCTTGGGCCAGTTGGCTGGTCAGTTTGACCCTGGGCGGTTACCGGATGCAGCGCAGACCTCGGCCGTGTTACGGCGGGCCGAGGTTGATGTGGGTCGACGGCGGATGCTGTCGTTGCTTGGGGTGGGTTTGGCGGTTGGCAGTGGCGCGTTGCTGTTGAGCCATACCGCACCTGGCTGGCGGAGTGACTTTGCCACGGCTACCGGGGAGCGTCGACGGGTGCCGATGGCCGCTGGTGGTGAGGTGCTGTTGAACACTGACAGTGCAGTGGATATCGAAGCTGGGCGGGTGCTGCTGCGTTCGGGTGAAGTGTTGCTGGATGGGCCTAGCTGGGTTGTCGGTTGCCGCTTCGCCAGTTGTGAAGGGCGCGGAGCGCGGGCGGTGGTGCGGGAGCGGGCTGGGTTCACTGAGGTGCATGTGGCGCGCGGACAAGTGCTGGTGCGCGGGGCTGGCGGGGTGCAGCAGTTGGCTGCGGGGGATGGGGTGGCGGTAGATGGCGGAGGGGTCAGGCCGTTGGTAGGCGTGGGGATCGATCCGTTTGGTTGGAGTCGGGGGGTGTTGGTTGCCAGTGATGTGGGGCTTGGGGAGTTTTTGGCCGAGGCTGGGCGGTATCGGGCTGGGTGGCTTGGGTGTGATGCGGGGATTGCCGGGCTGCGATTGAGTGGGGTGTTTCGTTTGGATGACCCTGAGGGGTTGTTGGGCAATATCGAGCGGTTGTTGCCGGTCAGGGTGGTGGAGCGGACGCGGTGGTGGGTTCGGGTTGTGGCGGTCTGATCGGTGGTTTGTAATTTGCTGCTTGTTTTGTGAGCTTATCCATTTTCTGTTGTGGCAGTGCGGGCCCCTTTCGCCCTTACGGCGAGTCACTTTTTTGGCAAACGCCCCAAAAAAGTAACCAAAAAAGGGCTCGCTCCCACATACGGCCCCTGCGCTGCGCTCCGGGGTCCCCTCACTCCGGCATAGCTCCCGGGAGGACCGCGCTGTACGGCTCATCCTGAGCCGCAGCGCTTGCCGGCCATCCATGGCCGGCACCTCCCTTCGCAATGCCTGCGCTCGGCCTCCTGAGGTCGCTGGTAGATCAAGATCAAGAGCACGCCTCGCTGCGCTGGCGCAGATCAAAAGCGAAGGTCAAAAGCGAAGGTCAAAAGCTGGGGCCGTTTTGCGGCCCCGCCCTTGATCTGCGCCAGCGCAGCGAGGCGTGCTCTTGCTCTTGATCTTGATCTTGCTCTTGATCCACCGGCGACTCAGGAGGCCGAGCGCAGGTCTTGCGAAGGGAGGTGACGGGCATGGATGCCCGTCAAGCGCTGCGGGCCAGGATGGCCCGTACAGCGCGGTCCTCCCGGGAGCAAGACCGGAGCGAGGGAACCCCGGAGCGCAGCGGAGGGGCCGGATGTGGAGCCAAGCATTTTTTTGGTTACTTTTTTGGTGCGTTTGCCAAAAAAGTGACTCGCCGTAAGGGCGAAAGGGGCCCTAACAGCCACCACAGAAAACGGATAAGCCCACAGAGACAGAGGACAAACCACAAATAACCGAAGCCGCCAGAAAAAACTGTCGGACTTCCCCAGCTCATCCGGTTAGCAAAGATATCCCCTTCAACGGACCACCCCAATGCCACCCCACAGCAGCAACCTCCCCACCGCCCTGGCCCTGGCCCTGACCCTCTTGGCCAGCAGCGCCAGCGCCGCCGAAAAAACCGCGCCAGCCATCCCCCCGGGCCCGCTGGCCCAAGCCCTGAGCACCTTCGCCGAACGCTCGGGCATCACCCTCTCCTTCTCCCCAGAAAACGTTCAAAACCTCACAACCCAAGGCACCCAGCCCGGCGGCACGCTCGACGAAGCCCTCGCCCGCCTGCTCCAGGGCACCAACCTTAGCCCGCACAAAACCCAGTCCGGCTACGTCATCCTGCCCACCGCGACCGACACCAGCCTGCAACTCGACCCCACCAACATCGACGCCAACGCCAGCCAAAGCGCCTTCGCCCCGGTCAGCGGCTACTACGCCAGCAACGCCAGCAACGCAACCAAGACCGACCGCCCAATCCTTGAAACCGCGCAAAGCGTCAGTGTCGTCACCGCCGCGCAGATCGCCGACCGCAAGGTCGACCGCGTCGAAGACGCCGTCGCTTACACCGCCGGCGTGCGTGTGGGCAGCTCGGGCCTGGACCCGCGCTTTGACATGATCAGCGTGCGCGGTTTCGAAACCACCATGTCCGCCGACTTCCTCGACGGCCTGCGCCAACCCGGCAGCGGCTGGCTGTCGCTGTACCAGACCGAAGCCTACAACCTGGAACGCATCGAAGTGGTCAAAGGCCCTGCTTCGGTGCTGTACGGCCAGATCAGCCCCGGCGGCATGGTCAACAGGGTCAGCAAGCGCCCGAGCCTGGACGCACGCAACGAAGTGCAGATCCAGGCCGGCAACTACAACCACCAACAAGGCCAGTTCGACCTCGGCGGACGCCTGGACGAACAAGGCGACCTGCTCTACCGCGTGGTCGGTGTCTACCGCGATGCAGAAAACTACATCGAGCAACTGAACAACGACGTGCGCCTGATCGCGCCATCGCTGAGCTGGCAGATCGACCCCGACACCCGTCTCACCCTGCTCGCCCAATACCAGGAGCGTGAAACCGCCGGTTCACCGATGCTCTACCAGCAAGGCGAGCACCTGAGCAACTTCTGGCAGGGCGATGAATACTTCGACAAACTCGAACAGCGCCAGTGGACCCTGGGTTACGAGTTCGAGCACATCCTCAACGACACCTTCACCTTCCAGCAAAACCTGCGCTACGGCCAGGTCGACACCACCAACCAGTACATGCAGCCCTTCCAGGAGCGTGGCTCGGTGCTCGATCGACAAGCCGTCGGCGTCTACGAAAACATGACCTCGCTGTCGACCGACACCCGCCTGGTCAGCCGCTTCGATACCGGCAGCCTGCGCCACACCCTGGTCAGCGGCTGGGACTATGCCCTGCTTGAAACCGACCTGCTGTACGCCATGGGCCCCGGGCCTTCGATCGATCGCTACGCGCCCGACTACCACCAGCCGGTTGAGCGCCCGAACACGGCCTGGGCCGACGAGGACGGTCTGGAGCACCGCAGCGGCCTGTACCTGCAAGACCAGATCGAGATCGACCGCTGGCGCCTGTCGGCCGGGCTGCGCCGTGACAAGGTAGATGTTCGCCGCAGCAATCACCTCGCCGGCAGCAAGCGCAAGGACGACGACGCGGCCACCACCGGCTCGATCGGCGCGCTGTACCTGTTCGACAACGGTGTCGCGCCCTACGTCAGCTACGCCACCTCGTTTTTGCCACAGAGCAGCAGCCAGCCCGATGGCAGCCCCTACAAGGCCACCGAAGGCGAGCAATATGAGTTGGGCGTGAAGTACCAACCACCGGGCAGCTCGACCCTGCTCACCGCCTCGCTGTACCACCTGACCCAGCAAAACGTGCTGACCCGCGACCTGGCCGACCCGACCCGCAGCATCGCCACCGGTGAGCAGACCTCAAAGGGCCTGGAGCTGGAAGCGGTATCCGACCTGAGCGAGCGCCTCAAGCTGACTGCCAGCTACAGCTACAACGATGCCGAGGTGACCAAGAGCAACGACGGCAACCAGGGCAAGCAACCGCTCAACGTGCCACGCCATCTGGCCTCGATGTGGCTCGACTACCGCTTGCCGTTCGGCCTCGGCCTGGGCGCGGGTGCGCGCTACACCGGCAGCAACTTCGGCAATGCCGCCAACACCCAGAAGAACGAGGGCTACACCCTGGTCGACGCTGGCGTGCACTACGACTTTGCCGGCGACCTGGACGGCGTGCGCCTGGGCTTCAACGCGCGCAACCTGCTCGACAAGCGCTACATCAATTGCCAGCAGGGTTACTGCTATCGCGGCGAGGCACGCAGCCTGGTCACCAGCCTCAGCTATCGCTGGTAAGGAGAACACTGATGATGCGCACACTGTGGATTTACCTGAGCGCCCTGTTTTTTGCCGGGCTGGCACACGCCGCGCCGGTGACACTGGACGGCACTGAACAATGGACGATGAAAAGCGCCCAAGGCCGCGAGTACCGGATCATGGTCAGCCTGCCGGAAGGCGATGTGCCGTGGACCGGCGGCTACCCGGTGATCTACCTGCTCGACGGCAACGCGTACTTCCCGGCCTTCCATGCCGCCAAGCGCGCGCAGGAGCGCTTGCGCGGCTCGATTCTGGTGGCGATCGGTTATCCCAGTGATACCCCGCTGGACTTCGAGCGCCGCGCCTTCGACCTGTCTCCGCCGCAACCAGCCGAACGCAACGTGCCGCCGCAGGGCGGCCAGGACGTGTTTCTGGACTTCATCGAAAAGCGCCTGATGCCTGAGGTCAACAGCCGCTTCAAGGTCGATCAAGACCAACGCAGCCTGGTCGGGCACTCGTTCGGTGGCATGTTCGCGGTGTATACCCTGTTCACCCGCCCGGCGCTGTTTCAGCATGCCGTGGCGATCAGCCCCAGCCTGTGGTGGCGGGACCGCTACTTGCTGGAACACGAGCGCACGTTCACCCAACGCGCCCATGCCAGGCAGATCGACCTCACCCACAGCAGCCTGAACCTGCTGATTGGTGATCGCGAGATGCCCCAGGAGATCCAGGACGCGCGCTCGCTGCAGTTGCGCCTGGAGCAGCTGTCGCAGTACGGCCTGCGCAGTGATTTCCAGATCGAGCCAGGCGAAGACCATATGTCGGCGCCATTTCGTGTTGCCCCGCGCGTGCTCGACGAACTGATGAGCACCCGTCGCTACTAACCGACCGACATCACCCAAAGTGGCGCACCAACACAGTGCGCCAGATCCAAGGCGCACCCCGCTGGCGCATTGCATCCATGACATAAAAATGTCGTAAATGGTCGACATCTTCGCGATTTCCACCCATCTACAGACGCCAACGTTTGCGTCTGGCCCGCCTCATAACGAAAGTGACCGGCGGGTCACCTTTTTATCACCTACTCTCCTACACTCGAATCCGGCCCGCCATTTGCTCTGTCTTCAAATGACGCAAATAAGTCGAACTTTTCAAAACTGCGGTGGGTCAGCAAGTAAGTAGGCCAGGCAAAGGTAAAAACCCAGCCCTGGTCAAGCCATCCCGGACTGATCGACCGCCTTTGGCAAGTACGCTGATTGCGCAGTGCCCGCGCGCACGTTCAGGAGCATGGATAGCACTACACCGTTTAGACCAGAGAGAACCCAACACGAAGCAATGCGACGGGTGCCAGCCACCCGACCAGATTAGGGACGGAGAGAAGAATGATCAGTGCCGCTGTCGAGCCACACGCAAGTAGTTTCAACCCGAACAACCGCGAGCCGCTGCAGATGGAGCGCGGGACGGCAGGCAAGGCACCTGGCGCAGAGCGCCAGAACAACCCGAACAAGCGCAAGGTTCTCTTTGTTACTTCGGAATTCGCCGATCTGGTCAAGACCGGCGGCCTGGGCGATGTGTCTGCCGCACTGCCGCGGGCCATGGCTCACCTGCACGATGTGCGGGTGCTGATCCCCGGCTACCCGCAGGTGGTCGACAGCGACTACCCGATCCATATCGTTGGCGAACTCGGCGGCCACGCTGCTCTGCCGCCGTGCAAGATCGGCCGTATGGACTTGCCCGATGGCCTGGTCATCTATGTGCTGATCTGCCCGGAACTGTATGAGCGTGAAGGCTCGCCCTACGGCGCCAACAACGGGCGCGATTGGCCGGACAACCATATTCGCTTCGCCCGCCTCGGCTTGGCCGCAGCAGAAATCGCTGCTGGCGAGGGCCTGGCACACTGGACCCCGGAACTGGTCCACGCCCACGACTGGCCGGCTGGCCTGGCACCGGCGTACATGCACTGGCGCGGTCTGGAGACACCAACTCTGTTCACCATCCACAACCTGGCCTATCAGGGCGTGTACAACCGTGGCTGCAGCCCGGAGCTGGCGATCCCTGATCACGCCATGCAGCAGGAGGGCATGGAGTTCTACGGCAAGCTGTCGTTCCTCAAGGCCGGCCTGGCTTATTCCAGCCACATCACCACGGTCAGCGCCACTTACGCCAAGGAAATCACCACCCCCGAGTTCGGTTGTGGCCTGGACGGCTTCCTTGCCAGCAAGGCGCAACAGGGCTTGCTTGGCGGCATTCCCAACGGCATCGACGAAAGCTGGGATTCGGCGACCGACAAGCACCTGGTGCACAACTTCAGCATCAACGACTGGGACGGCAAGGCGCGCAATGCCGCGCAGGTCCGCGAGCTGTTCGAACTCGAGCCATCCGACGGCCCGCTGTTCGCGGTGGTCTCGCGCCTGGTGTTCCAGAAAGGTCTGGACCTGACCTTGGCCGTTGCCGATTTCATCGTCGAGCAAGGCGGCCAGATCGCGATCATCGGCCGCGGCGAGCCGGAAGAAGAACAGGCCATGCGCGAGCTTGCCCTGCGTCACCCAGGCCGAATCGGCGTGCGCATTGGCTTCAACGAAACCGACGCCCGGCGCATGTTTGCCGGCAGCGACTTCCTGCTGATGCCATCACGTTACGAACCCTGCGGCTTGAGCCAGATGTACGCCCAGCGCTTCGGTTCGCTGCCGGTGGCGCGCAATACCGGCGGCCTGGCCGACACCATCGACAATGGCGTTACCGGTTTCCTGTTCAACGAATCCACCGTGGACAGCTACCGCGAGGCGCTGAGCCGCGCCTTCTATATCTATGGCAAGAAAGACCTGCTGCATGCCATGCGCTGCCTGTCGATGACCCAGCCATTCAACTGGTGTCAGGCGGTCGAACCCTATGCGCACCTTTATGAAGATCTGGTCAAACAGGTCCAGCTGAGCAATTACTGATCGGAGCTTCGAAGATGCACAGACATGGCGCACATATGTTGGACGCCACGTCCGCGCGCTTCGCCCTCTGGGCGCCGGATGCGCGCAGCGTGAGCCTGCAACTGCAAGACCAACCTGAAATCGATATGCAGCGTGACAGCGATGGCTGGTTCAGCATCGACGTCGCCTGCCCGCCCGGCAGCCGTTATCGCTATCGGGTCAACGCTGAACTGGAAGTGGCCGACCCGGCCTCGCGCTATCAGCCCGAGGGCGTACATGGCCCCAGCCAACTGGTCGACCTTGCTGCCTACCCCTGGCTGCACCCGTGGCAGGGCCGGCCCTGGCATGAAGCGGTCATTCAGGAGGTGCACGTTGGCCTGCTGGATGGCTATGCCGGCGTCGCCGGGCAACTGCCGCGGCTGGCTGAGCTGGGCGTAACTGCCATCGAATTGATGCCCTTGGGGCAGTTCCCAGGCGAGCGTAACTGGGGCTACGACGGCGTGCTGCCGTTCGCCGCGCAGCACACTTACGGCAGCCCGCAGCAGTTGTGTGCACTGGTTGATAAAGCCCATGGCCATGGCCTGATGGTGATGGTCGATGTGGTCTACAACCACTTCGGCCCGGACGGCAACTACCTGCACGCCTACGCTGACCCGTTTTTCCGCGAAGACCGGCAGACGCCATGGGGCGCCGCGATTGATTTTCGCAAGCCCGAGGTGCGCGAGTACTTTATCCAGAACGCTCTGATGTGGCTGTGTGACTACCGCATTGACGGCCTGCGCCTGGATGCGGTGCATGCTATCGACCAACCGGATTTCCTGGTCGAACTGGCCGCCCGGGTGCGTGCTGCAGTAGAGCCGGGACGACAGGTCTGGCTGGTACTGGAAAACGAGCACAATCAGGCCGACCTGCTCGAACAGGGCTTCGACGCGCAGTGGAACGACGATGGCCACAACGCCTTGCACGTGCTGCTGACCGACGAAGTGGAAGGGTATTACGAAGACTACAAGGACCGTCCAGTTGAAAAGCTCGCTCGCTGCCTGAGCGAGGGGTTCGTGTTCCAGGGGCAGAACACTCGCCACGGCACCCCGCGTGGTGAACCCAGCGGGCATCTGCCGCCGACCTCGTTCGTGCTGTTTTTGCAGAACCACGACCAGATCGGCAACCGCGCCATGGGCGAGCGCCTGACACGCCTCTGTCCGCCGCAGGCGCTGCGTGCCGCAACCGGGCTGTTGCTGCTGTCGCCGATGATCCCGTTGCTGTTCATGGGCGATGAAGAAGGCAGCTGTCAGCCGTTCGTGTTCTTCACCGATTTCCATGACGAACTGGCCGATGCAGTACGTGAGGGGCGCCGCGGCGAGTTTGCCCACTTCGCCGCATTTGCCAACCCCGATACCCGCGCCAAGATCCCCGACCCGAACGCCGCCGCGACCTTCAACGCCTCACGGCTCGATGGCCAGCAAGTACTGGCCGGCTGGCACGGCTTGTACCAGCAACTGCTGCAACTGCGCGCTCGGCATATCGTCCCGCACTTGCCCGGCACCCGCGCCCTGGGCTGCGAAGTGCTCGGCGACAAGGCCGTCAGCGCGCGCTGGCAGTTGGGCAACGGCAGCGAGCTGCGCATCGACCTCAACCTGGGCGGTACTGCCGTCAACGCCAACCTGCCCGCCGCCCGCTGGCGCCTGTTCGACACTGGCGCCGATGCCCACCCTGACACTTCCCTGACCGCGCACAGTTGCGTGGTCAGCCTGATCCCTTCTGGCCTGGAACCATCATGAGCGACTCGCCCCTGCACCAATTGGCCGCTCGGGCCGGCCTGGCCCGAGACTGGATAGACGCCAACAACCGCCCGCAACAGGTCAGTGACGAGGTCCTGCGCCAGGTCCTGGCCGGCCTCGGCCACCCTGCTGACGATAATGCCGCGATCACTGCCAGCCTGCGTGATCTGGAACACGCCGAAGACGGCGAGCACCTGCCGCCGCTGTTGACCTGCGAGGTCGACCAGGCGCTGTCGCTGGTGCATTACTTCCCGGCGGGCAGCGCTGTGCAGTGCGTGCTGGAAAACGGCGACCCGCTCGAGCTGCAACTGGACGAACAGGCGCGCCTGCCGGGCACCCTGCCGCTTGGTTACCATCAACTGCAGATCGAGCAGCGCGAGTTTACCGTGGCGGTCTGCCCGCCGCGCTGTTACAGCCTTGAAGAAGTCGTTGACGAGCCGCCTGCGCGGCTGTGGGGCCTGGCCGCTCAGTTGTACAGCCTGCGCCGGGAAGGTGGCGGCGGTTACGGCGATTGCATGGCCTTGGAGCAACTCGCCCGCAGCGCTGCCGAGCGCGGTGCCGACGCCATCGCGATCAGCCCCATCCATGCCTTGAGCCTCGCCGATCAGCAGCATTTCAGCCCCTACTCGCCTTCCAGCCGGCTGCAGCTCAACAGCCTCTACGCCAGCCCCGCCACGGTGCTCGGTGAGCGTGCGGTGCGCCTCGCTGTGGAATCCTGCCTGTTGCAGCCAACCCTCGATGCACTTGAGCAGGAGCCGCTGGTCAACTGGCCGGTGGCCGCCGACGCGCAACAGCGCGTGCTGGAAGCGCTCTACAAAGACTTCAATCAGGGCAATCATCCGCTACGTGAGGACTTTGACAGTTTCTGCGCCGCCGCCGGCGAGCCGCTCACGCTGCACTGCCGTTTTGAGCTGCTGCAGGCCGAAGCCGTCGCTCAGGGCCTGAGCGGCGACTGGCGTAACTGGCCGCCGGCCTGGCAAGACCCTCACCACCCTGAAGTCGAAGCGCTGGCCGCCGCACATCCGTCGCGGGTCGAATACCATGCCTTCTGCCAGTGGCTGACCGAGCGCAGCCTGCAACGCGCGCAACAAGCGGCAGTTGCCGGCGGCATGGCCATCGGCCTGATCGCCGATCTCGCCGTGGGTGCCGACGGCGCCGGCAGCCAGGCCTGGAGCCGGCAGGATGAACTGCTGGCCAGCCTGACCGTCGGCGCACCGCCGGATATTCTCAATCGCTCCGGGCAAGACTGGGGCATCAGTGCGTTCTCCCCAGAGGGCCTCAAGCGCAACGGCTACCGCGCCTTTATCGAAATGCTGCGGGCCAACCTGGCACATGCCGGCGGCCTGCGCATCGACCACGTCATGGGCCTGCGCCGGCTGTGGCTGATCCCCAACGGCGCCAAACCCAGCGAAGGCGCGTACCTGAATTTCCCGCTCGACGACCTGCTGCGCCTGCTGGCGCTGGAGTCGGTCAAGCATGAGGCGGTGATCCTTGGCGAAGACCTCGGCACCGTGCCCGACGGCCTGCGCGAAACCCTGGCGAGCAAGGCCCTGCTGGGCATGCGCGTACTGCCTTTCGAGCAGCACTCCACCGGCCACTTCAAGGCGGCACTGGACTGGCCGGACGACGCCATGGCCACCACCGGCACCCATGACCTGGCGCCCCTCGCCGGCTGGCTGCAAAGCCGCGATATCGACTGGAGCCATCGCCTGCAGCTGCTCGATGCCACCGCCGAGCTGCACTGGCGTCACGACCGGCAAAAAGAGTGCAACGGCCTGCGCCGTCTGCTGGAAAGCAACTACGGCCCGCTGCACGGTGATGACGAGTTGATTGACGCGGCTATCCGCTTTGTCGGCCATACCCGCGCGCCGCTGGTACTGATCCCGCTGGAAGATCTGCTTGGCAGCGATGAGCAGCCCAACCTGCCCGGCACTACCGAAGGCCACCCCAACTGGCGGCGGCGTTTTGCCAAGCCTGTAACTGAATTACTCGATGACGAAGACGCTGCACGGCGTTTGGAACTGCTGGCGCAAGCCCGCGAGCAAGCTTGGGAGCGTGACCGATGAAAGCCTTGACCGCCACTGTGCGCCTGCAATTGCACAGCGACTTCACCCTTGACGATGCAGTGCCGCTGGTGCCGTATTTTGCCCGCCTGGGCATCAGCCATGTGTACGCCTCGCCGATCCTCAAGGCCCGCGCCGGGTCACGTCATGGCTATGATGTGGTCGACCCGACCCAGATCAACCCGGAGCTGGGTGGCGAGGCGGCTTTGCTGCGCCTGGTTGCCGCCCTGCGCCAGCACGGCATGGGCTTCATTCTCGACACCGTGTCCAACCACATGGCCGTCGGTGGCGCCGACAACCCCTGGTGGCAGAGCCTGCTGGCCTGGGGCCGACGCAGCCCCTACGCCGAATTCTTCGACATCCAGTGGCACTCCGCCGATCCGCTGCTGGCCGGTCAACTGCTGCTGCCGTTTCTCGGCAGCGATTATGGCCAGGCCCTGCAGAACGGCGAACTGCCGCTGACCTTTGATGCCACGACCGGCGTGCTTGAGGTTGCTCATTACGATCACCGCTTCCCGATCTGCCCAGCCGATTACGGCCAGATCCTCAGCCACAGTCCACAGCTGCAAGACCTGGCCCAGCACTTCACTGCCCTGCGCGGTTCGGCGCAGCCGCTGATCGACGCCCAGGCGCTGCACGCCGAACTGGCCCGCCGGGTCAACGCCGGCACCTCGCTGGAGCCAGCCTTGGCCGCCTTCGACAGCAGCAGTGAGCAAGGCTTCCATCGCCTGCACGAGCTGCTCGAACGGCAGAGCTATCGCCTGGCCAGCTGGCGCACCGCTGCCGACGACATCAACTGGCGGCGCTTCTTCGACATCAATGAACTGGGCGGCCTGCGCGTTGAGCGTTCGGTGGTGTTCGAGGCGACTCATGCGAAGCTGTTCGAGCTGATCGAACGCGGCCTGGTCGATGGCCTGCGCATCGACCATATCGATGGCCTGGCCGACCCTCGTGGTTACTGCCGCAAACTGCGCCGACGGGTCGACAGCCTGCTCGCCGCCCGGCCAGTGGAAGCCGCCGTTGAGCACTTCCCGATCTACGTCGAGAAAATCCTCGGCGTCGACGAGCACCTGCATCAGGACTGGTTGACCGACGGCACCACCGGTTACGAGTTCATGAACCAGGTGTCGTTGGTGCAGCACGACCCGGCCGGTGAGGCGCCGTTGACCGAGCTCTGGCGCGAAGTCAGCGAGCGCCCAGAGTTCGAGGAAGAAGTCCGCCAGGCACGCAGACTGGTGCTCAACGCGAGCCTGGCCGGCGACTGCGAATCGGTGGCGCAGGCCTTGTTGCAAGTGGCCCGCGACGACCTGATGACCCGCGACCTGACCCTCGGCGCGATTCGCCGTGCCTTGCAGGCGCTGGTCGAGCACTACTCGGTGTACCGCACCTACATCAACGCCCTCGGCCGCCCTGCCGAAGACGAAGTGTTCTTCCAGCAGGCCTTGCTCGCTGCGCGGCAGACCCTCAGTGAAGCCGATTGGCCGCTACTGACCCAGCTCGAGCAGTGGCTCGGCGGCCAGCGCTGGCGCAGCCTGCCACCGGGCCGCGCGCGCAAGCAGCTGCGTCATGCCTGCGTGCGCTTCCAGCAGCTGACCGCGCCCAGCGCCGCCAAAGCGGTCGAGGACACGGCCTTCTATCGCTCGGCGCGGTTGTTGTCGCGCAATGACGTTGGCTTTGAAGCCGAGCGTTTCAGCGCACCGCCCGAGGCGTTCCATGAAGAAGCGCAGCGGCGCTTGCGTGACTTCCCGGACAACCTGCTGGCCACCGCCACCCACGACCACAAACGCGGAGAAGATTGCCGTGCTCGGCTGGCCGTACTCAGCGAACGCGGGCCATGGCTGGCGGGCCGTGTCGAGCATTGGCGCGAATTGGCCGAGCCGCTGCGCGAGGCGCTGGACGATGGCCCGGCACCGAGCCCGGGCGACGAGCTGATGCTGTATCAGACCCTGCTCGGCAGCTGGCCGCTGCACCTTGACCTGAACGATCAGAGCGCGTTGGAGCAATACGCCGAACGCATCCGCCAGTGGCAGCAAAAAGCCCTGCGCGAAGCCAAACTGCGCAGCGCCTGGAGTGCTCCAAACGAGGCCTACGAGGCCGCCTCGGCGGCGTTTGTCGATGGCCTATTGCTGGAGCGTGATCACCAGCAACTGCGCAACTCGCTGGCCGAAGCTGCACAGGCGCTGGCCTGCCCAGGCGCACTCAACGGCCTAGTCCAGACCCTGCTGCGGATGACCTCTCCGGGCGTGCCAGACTTGTACCAAGGCAACGAGTACTGGGACTTCAGCCTGGTCGACCCGGACAATCGGCGCCCGGTCGACTACGCTCTGAGACGGGCCACGCTGGATGCCAGCACGCCACTGGCCGAGCTGATTGGGCAATGGCGCGATGGGCGCATCAAGCAGGCGTTGATCGCCGAGGTGCTGGACCTGCGCATGGCGCACCCGCAGCTGTTCCGCCGTGGTGACTACCTGCCGCTGGAGGTGCAGGGCGAACATGCCGACAAGGTCCTCGCGTTTGCCCGTATTGCCAACGGCCAGCGCGCCATCGTGGTGGTGCCGCGCCTGGCCAGCAGCTTGCTGGGCACTGCCAGCACACCGTTGATCCCAGCGCAGAACTGGGGCAACACACAGCTGATTCTGCCGTTTGCCGAGTCCACTGCACATTGGACTGGACTTTTTGCCAGCCGCGCGGTCAGCCCTACTAGAGCGCTGAAGTTGCGCGAGGTATTGGCGCAATGCCCGGTCAATCTGTTGATACAACAATCTTGAGTATCAGGAGCGTCATGATGAGTGCCAACGAAAAGCGTATTCGCCAGTTTGCCTACGAAATCTGGGAGTCCGAAGGCAAGCCAGAGGGTCATGAGGAACGCCATTGGGAGATGGCCCGCAAGCTCGTCGAAGCGCAAGCCAGTTCGCCCCAGGCCGAGCCCCGTAAAAAACCTGCAGCCAAGCCCAAGGCCGCTGCCGAGGCCAAAGCTGCCGCGCAGCCAAAGCCCAGCGCCGCCCAGAGCAAAGCAGCACAGGCCAAACCTGCCGCCAGCGCAGCAGAAAAGCCAGCTGCCGCGAAGAAGCCTCGCACTGCGAAGAAACCTGCCGGCAGCTGAAACGCAACAATTACGTAGCGGTTGAGCTCAACACCTCCAGTAACCCGGCGCCGTCCTGCACAGCAAGTTTGCAGCGGCGCCGGGGCTGGCTTGAGCTGCCCGTCGTTCGAACACCTTTGCCCACCCATTCCCCTTGCCATCGAGGTCTGCCATGAGCCCCCGTGCCCAAAAGAAAACCCGCTCCGTTGCTCCCTCGCGCATTCGCGAGGGCATGCCCTTCCCCCTCGGTGCTACCTGGGACGGCCTGGGCGTCAACTTCGCCTTGTTCTCGGCCAACGCTACCAAGGTTGAACTGTGCATCTTCGATTCCAGCGGTGAGCAGGAGCTCGAGCGTATCGAGCTGCCTGAATACACCGACGAGATCTATCACGGCTACCTGCCAGACGCTCACCCGGGGCTGGTTTACGGCTACCGTGTGTATGGCCCGTACGAGCCGCAGAACGGTCATCGTTTCAACCCTAACAAGCTGTTGATCGACCCCTACGCCAAACAGCTGGTCGGCACCCTGAAGTGGTCCGAAGCGCTGTTCGGCTACACCATCGGCCATCCCGATGGCGACCTGTCGTTCGACGAGCGTGACAGCGCCCCGTTCGTGCCCAAGTGTAAGGTCATCGATCCGGCCTTTACCTGGGGCCGCGACCACCGGGTGCAGGTGCCGTGGGATCAGACCATCATCTACGAAGCCCACACCCGTGGCATCAGCATGCGCCACCCTTCGGTGCCGGAAGAGCTGCGCGGCACCTTCGCCGGCCTGGCCAACGATGATCTGCTCAAGCACATCAAGGATCTGGGCGTTTCGTCGATCGAGCTGCTGCCGATCCACGCCTTCGTCAACGACCAGCACCTGCTGGAAAAGGACCTGAGCAACTACTGGGGCTACAACAGCATCGCCTTCTTCGCGCCGCACCCGGCGTACCTGGCCAGCGGCAAGATCGCCGAGTTCAAGGAGATGGTCGCGCACCTGCACAACGCCGACCTCGAAGTGATCCTCGATGTGGTCTACAACCACACCGCCGAGGGCAACGAGCAAGGCCCGACGCTGTCGATGCGCGGTATCGACAACGCCTCGTACTACCGCCTGATGCCGGATGACAAGCGCTACTACATCAACGACTCCGGCACCGGCAACACCCTCGACCTGAGCCACCCCTGCGTGCTGCAACTGGTCACCGACTCGCTGCGTTACTGGGCCGGCGAGATGCGCGTGGACGGCTTCCGCTTCGACCTGGCGACCATCCTCGGCCGGTACCATGATGGCTACAACGAGCGCCACAGCTTCCTCGTCGCCTGCCGCCAGGACCCGCTGCTGAGCCAGGTCAAGCTGATCGCCGAGCCGTGGGACTGCGGCCCGGGCGGTTACCAGGTCGGCAACTTTGCGCCGGGCTGGGCCGAGTGGAACGACCGCTTCCGCGACACCGTGCGCAGCTTCTGGAAAGGCGACGAAGGCCAGCTGGCCGACTTTGCCGCGCGCATGACTGCCTCCGGCGACATGTTCAACAACCGCGGCCGGCGCCCGTATTCTTCGGTCAACTTCATCACCGCCCACGACGGCTTTACCCTGCGTGACCTGGTCTCGTACAACGACAAGCACAACGAAGACAACGACGAGAACAACCAGGACGGCACCAGCAACAACATGTCGTGGAACTGCGGTGCCGAAGGCCCGACCGAAGATCCCGAGATCGCCGCCCTGCGCATGCGCCAGATGCGCAACTTCTTCTCTACCCTGCTGCTTGCCCAAGGCACGCCGATGATCGTTGCCGGTGACGAGTTCAGCCGCACCCAGCACGGCAACAACAATGCCTATTGCCAGGACAGCGAGATCGGCTGGATCAACTGGGACCTGGACGAAGAAGGTAGCGAACTGCTGGCCTTCGTCAAACGCCTCACCCGCCTGCGCCTGAAGTACCCGGTGCTGCGTCGCTCGCGCTTCCTGGTCGGCGATTATAACGAAGCGATCGGCGTCAAGGATGTCACCTGGCTGGCGCCGGATGGCAACGAGATGAGCGTCGAGCAATGGGAAGATCCGCACGGGCGTTGCCTGGGCATGCTCATCGATGGCCGTGCGCAGGTCAGCGGCATCGCCCGCCCAGGCTCGGAGGCCACCGTGCTGCTGATCGTCAACTCGCACCACGACACGGTGCCGTTCCTGCTGCCTTCGGTGCCACAGGGCGAGCACTGGAACTGCCTGATCGACACCGACCGACCTGAGCTGCGCAAGGCTGAGCGGCTGGAGTTCGGCACCACCTTCGAGGTGACCGGCCGTTCGTTCCTGCTGATGGTGCTGGAGCGTGACGAAGACTGAGTGCGGGTTGATGGCGGATGCGCCTCTGCAGCGCTGTATCGCTGCAGAGGTGCAGGTCACACACCGAAAAGTCACACGCCGCTAGCAATGTTTCGGCATAGCCAATTCAGGGCAAATAGCGATCCTCGCTATGCGCCTTGAATTGTTCAACGATTCCAATCCTTTACCTCCCTTTACAGATCATCGACACGCCCTTCACAGATTCTTGACGCAAGCGCTGCGGTCTCCTTAGCTGAACTTACCAACTGAAGTAAAAATTTCGCGCCGGGCGCTCTGGCGCGCACCTTCGTGCGCGTTGAACACGCCCTGCGTGCTGGTTTGGGTCGCCCTCTGATGTGTGCCGTACAGCCCGTGACAACAGGCCAGGTCCCTTGGCTGTATTCAATGACAACAGAGGAGAACCGCCATGAACAAGACAGCGCATCCATCACGGATGGAGCATGTTTTCTACGCGGTTTCCACGTCGCTGCTTCTGGCAACCCCGGTGGAAACTTTTGCTTTCGATCAGCAGGACGACGAGCCCTTCGCCAGCCTCTTGCAGCAACCGGCTCCGGCGCAGTTTTCGCTTGATCCGGTCAGCGCCAGCGGCTTGAACATCAATACCCTGAGCGCCCTCTCAGAACGGCTGAGCGGGCGTCAGCAGCGGCCCCTGCCTGACGTGGACGGCAACCAATGGGCGCAGCTTTTTCCCGGCCTGCCGCGCAGCAGCGCCCCAATGCAAAATCAGCTCGAAGCCCGCAGCCAGCAGTTGATCGTCGGACCTGATCTGCTGGTTCGCGAATCATCCGCCGGCAACCTGCACCGCGCCGGCATCTTCGCCGGCCAGAACAACCTGCAGAGCTCGTTCAACGGCATGCGCCCGCTGCTTGGCGACAAGCAGCGCAATGCAGTCAGCCTCAGCGGCGAAAGCCTGGGCGTGTACTGGAGCATGAGCAATGACAAGGGCTGGCACCTGGATGCCGTGGCCATGGGCACGCGCATCGACGTCAGCGGCCGCAGCGACAGCGGCCAGCGCCTGGACGATAGCGGTCACGCCATGACCTTCTCGGTCGAGGGCGGTTTGCCTATTGGTCTGGGTGGTGGCTGGGTGATCGAGCCGCAGGCGCAATTGATCAATCAGCAGTTCTTCCCCGGTAGCCAGGCGCAGGAGGCGACGTTGCAGGCGTTCGACAGCCAGCCGAACTGGAGCGGCCGCGTCGGGGCCAAACTGTCGGCCCGTTATGATGTACGCGGAACGCCGGTCGAACCCTACCTGCGGACAGACGTCTGGTACGACTTCAGCAACGCCGATGGCGTACAGCTGGATCAGGTCGACAAGATTTCCAGCTCGCGCAAGTCGACCACGGTCGAACTTGGCCTGGGGCTGGTAGCGCGGATGACGCCGGATGTGGCGCTGTTCGTCAGCGCCGACTACAGCAGCGACGTCGACGACAATGACCTGAATGGGCTGATTGGCAGCCTGGGTGTGAAGATGCGCTGGTGAACCGATCCGGGCAAGCTGCAGCGAGGCTGCGGCTTGCCCGGACTGGATTCAGTTGGCTGGCTTAAGCACCAATACGCCCAGGGGCGGCAGGTTCAGCGCCAACGACAGCGGCTGCCCATGAGCCGGCAGCGCTTCAGTCGCTACGGCGCCCAGATTGCCGACGTTGGAGCCGGCATACTCCTGTGCGTCGGTGTTGAGCAGCTCTTGCCAGTGCTCGGCAAACGGCACGCCAACCCGGTAGCCCTCACGCGGCACTGGGGTGAAGTTGGCCACCACCAGCAATGGCTCGCCGCTGCTGCTCCAGCGTAACCAGGCAAATACACTGTTCTGCGCGTCGTCGCCGATTAGCCACTGGAAGCCCTGCGGCTGGCAGTCCTGCTCGTGCAGCGCCGGCAGTTCGCGGTATAGCCGGTTGAGGTCGCCAACCAGCTGTTTTACGCCCTGGTGTTCGGAGTACTGCAGCAAGTACCAATCCAGCTGCTGGTCGTGGTTCCACTCACGCCACTGGCCAAACTCACAGCCCATGAACAGCAGTTTCTTGCCTGGGTGCATCCACATGAATGCCAGGTAGGCGCGCAGGTTGGCAAACTTCTGCCAGCGGTCACCGGGCATCTTGTCGATCAGCGAATGCTTGCCATGCACCACTTCGTCGTGGGAAATCGGCAGGATGAAATGCTCGGAGTAGGCATAGATCAGGCCGAAGCTCATCTCGTTGTGGTGGTGATTGCGGTGTACCGGGTCGTTCTGGATGTAATGCAGGGTGTCGTGCATCCAGCCCATGTTCCACTTGTAGTCAAAGCCCAGGCCACCCTGCTGGGTCGGTTGGCTGACGCCGGGCCAGGAGGTGGATTCCTCGGCGATAACCAAGGCCCCGGGCGCCTCATGGGCAACCACGCCGTTGAGGTGACGCAGGAAGTCGATGGCCTCCAGGTTCTCGCGGCCGCCATGGCGGTTGGGCACCCACTCGCCGGCCTTGCGCGAATAGTCGCGGTAGAGCATCGAGGCCACGGCATCGACGCGCAGGCCGTCGATATGGAAGTGCTTCAGCCAGTGCAGCGCCGAGGCCATCATGAACCCGCGCACCTCGTTGCGGCCGAGGTTGTAGATCAGCGTGTTCCAGTCCTGATGGAAGCCCTCCAGTGGGTTTTCGTACTCATACAACGCAGTCCCGTCAAAGCGTGCCAGGCCGTGCTCATCGGTCGGGAAATGCGCCGGCACCCAGTCGAGAATCACGCCGATGCCGCCCTGGTGGCAGGCATCGATGAAGGCAGCAAAATCTTCGGCAGTGCCGTAGCGCGACGTCGGTGCGAACATCGACAGCGGCTGGTATCCCCACGAGCCCCCGAACGGGTGCTCCATTATCGGCAGCATCTCGATGTGGGTGAAACCCAGCTCCTGCACATAGGGCACCAGGCGCTCGGCCAGCTCACGCCAGTTGTACAGTCGGGCTACTTCACCGCTGTCATTGAGCTCGCACTGCCACGAGCCCACGTGCAGCTCGTAGATCGACAGCGGCGCGTAGTAGGCATGACGCCGGGCGCGTTGCTCCATCCAGTCCTGGTCGCGCCATTCGTGGCCCAACGGGCCGGCCACTTTCGAGGCAGTGCTGGGCGGCAGCTCGGTGGCGCGTGCCAACGGGTCGGCCTTGAGCGGCAGTACACCATCCTGGCCGAGCACTTCGAACTTGTAGGTTTCGCCAACGCCCAGGCGCGGCACAAACAACTCCCAGACCCCGGCGCCATGGCGCAGGCGCATCGGGTGGCGGCGGCCGTCCCAGTTGTTGAAATGGCCGACGACCGAGACCCGCTTGGCGTTCGGCGCCCACACCGAGAACAGCACGCCGTCGACGCCGTCGACCTGCATTGGCTGGGCGCCAAAACGCCCGGCCAGGTCACGGTGATTGCCTTCGGCAAACAGGTGCATGTCGATGTCGCCCAGCTGCGGGCCGAAGCTGTACGGGTCTTCGGTGACCTGTTCACCACCGGCCCAGTTGATTGCCAGTTGATAGTCCTGCGGCTGCGCCATGTGGGCGCTGAACAGGCCGGGCAAGCTGCCCTGTTGCATCTCGGCAAGCACGCTGCCGTCGCTGCGCGAGATGACTTTGGCGCTCAGTGCGGCCGGTAAAAAAGCACGCACGAACTGGCCGCCCGCACCGTCCGGGTGCGGGCCGAGCACGGCAAATGGATCGGCGTGCTCGGCGCGGGCCAGGGCGTCGATGTCCCGTTGCCGAAGGCCGCCGTTGTCACGCTTGATTGCGTTCATTTATGACTCTCCCCAGGTACTGATCAGTCCATGCAGACCATGCAAAGGCACGGCCAGCCAGCTTGGCCGGTTTTCGGCTTCATAAGTAATTTCGTAAGCAGCCTTTTCCAGGCAGAACAGCTCCAGTGCCGCGCGCTCGCCGTCGGCCTGCTCCCAGGCGTGGGGCATGGCGGCAGTGGCCAAACCATAGGCTTCGACGAAGGCGTGACGTGACTGGTGCAGGTACTGCCTAGCTACTCGCTGACGTGCCTGCCGCGCGGCGTCGGACAGGTCTACTGCCGAGTCGCTGCGCAGAATCATCGCAGCAGCATAGTCGAACGAACGCAGCACGCCGCTGACATCTTTATATGGGCTGTGCTTGGCGCGGCGCTCCTGCAGCGGCCGGGCCGGCTCGCCCTCGAAGTCAATCAGGTAAGCGTCGCCCTGCACCACCAGCACCTGGCCCAGATGCAGGTCACCATGCACACGCATGAGCAAGCCACCCTGGGCCTGTTGAGCCAGCTCCTCGACGCGCTTGGCGAGGCCGTCGCGCTGTTGCTGCAGGTCGTCGACCAAGGCCTGGCTTTCGCTGTCGAGGCTATCGCGGTGCTGCGCCAGAAGGTCCAGCGCGTGGGTCAGTTCGGCGCTGATCTGCTCGCCCCAGCGGGCGCTGTCGTCGGCGCTGCTGGCGCGTGGCGCGAACGCCTCGTCCTCGGTCGGCGTGGCCAGCAGCAGGTGCATTTCACCCAGACGCTGCCCGAACAGTGCAGCAAAGCCGTTGAGCTCGGTCAGGGCATCGGTGTGCGCTTCAGCGTCGGTACGGGTGGGCTCCATTTCATCGCGAATCGCGCGCTCCAGAGTGTTCTGGGTCCAGGCCCAGGCATCGCCCTGGTTGCTCAGGTAGCCCTGGGCGATCATCAATAGATTGGGCTCTTTCTGCGCATCCACTCGGCTGACCCACGCCAGCAGCGGCGAGATATTGGCAAAGCCGCCAGCGGTCAGGTAGGCGCTCATTTCCAGCTCGGGGTGAATACCCGGATTGACCCGGCGGATCAGCTTGAGTACCACGCAATCGCCGATCACCACCGAGCTGTTCGACTGCTCGGCACTCAGGTAGCGCACCGGGCTGTCTTCATCCAGCCCAAGCGGCGCCAGCAGGTCAGTCGCCTGGAAGCGCAACTCGCCATGCTCATAAGGCAACACGGTGCCGTCCTGACAGTTACGCAGCACCGCACGAATGAACGGCTCGAGCACGAAGGCGTCGGTGATGAGGCCAACCTGACTGCCCCGGCGCACGCGCGACAAGGCCAGTTGCTGCGGCAGCGCGCTGTGGATCTGGTCTTCAGGCAGCAGGCCGAATGGCAATTGATAATGGGTAGTCACGCCATTGCTGAGCACTTCCAGCTCGGCCAGCAACACCGGCGTGGTGGCCGTAGTCAGGCGTACGCCGTAGCTCAGCCGAACCTGGTCAATCGGTGCTTCCTTGCCGGCAAACCAGCGCCGCTTGGGCAGGTATTGCGGCAGTACCGAAGTTTCCAGGGCGTCTCGTGCGGGGGCATCAAGTAGCTCTTCCATACGTTTACGCAGCACCAATGTGGTCAGTTCAGGGAGACTTTCTGCAGGTTCGGCATGCCAGCTGGGCATGCGCTCGCGCGAGGCGAGGACGAACCAGTAGAAGCCGTAAGGCGCCAAGGTCAACAGGAACGGCAACTGGCCTATCGGCGGGAAGGCACTGCCGCCGAGCATCTCCACCGGCACCCTATCGACGTACTGTGACAGGTCGAGCTCGGCCGCCTGCGCGGCGCGCGACACGTTGGCCACGCAGAGGATGGTTTCGCTGTTGCCGTTGGCATCGGTGTACTCACGGATATAGGCGAGGATGCGCCGGTTGCTCGGCGTCAGGGTCTTCATGCTGCCGCGTCCGAAGGCCTTTTGCTGCTTGCGCACGGCGAGCATGCGCCGGTTCCAGTTGAGCAGCGAATGCGGGTCGTGGGCCTGGGCCTCGACGTTGACCGTCTGGTAGCCGTAGAGCGGGTCCATCACCGGTGGCAGCACCAGCCGCTGCGGGTCGGCGCGAGAGAAACCACCGTTGCGGTCCGGCGACCACTGCATCGGCGTGCGTACGCCATCGCGGTCGCCCAAGTAAATGTTGTCGCCCATGCCCAGCTCATCGCCGTAGTACAGGGTCGGCGTACCCGGCATCGACAGCAGCAGGCTGGTCAGCAGTTCGATGCGCCGGCGGTCACGCTGCAGCAGCGGCGCCAGGCGCCGGCGGATGCCGAGGTTGATCCGGGCGCGGCGATCTTCAGCGTAGTAATTCCATAGGTAATCGCGCTCACGGTCAGTGACCATCTCCAGGGTCAGCTCATCGTGGTTACGCAGGAAAATCGCCCATTGGCAGTCCGCCGGGATCTCGGGCGTCTGGCGCAGGATGTCGGTGATCGGGAAGCGGTCTTCCATGGCCAGGGCCATGTACATGCGCGGCATCAGCGGGAAGTGGAACGCCATGTGGCATTCGTCACCAGTGCCCTCGCCAAAGTACGGCCGGGTGTCTTCCGGCCATTGGTTGGCCTCGGCCAAGAGCATGCGGTCCGGGTAGTTGGCGTCGATCTCGGCACGGATGGCTTTCAGCACTACATGGGTTTCAGCCAGGTTCTCGTTATTGGTGCCATCGCGTTCGATCAGATACGGGATCGCGTCCAGGCGCAGGCCGTCGACGCCGATGTCGAGCCAGTAGCGCATTACATCGATTACAGCCTTGAGCACCTGCGGGTTGTCGAAGTTGAGGTCTGGCTGGTGCGAGTAGAAGCGGTGCCAGAAGTACTGCCCGGCAACCGGGTCCCAGGTCCAGTTGGACTTCTCGGTATCGAGGAAAATGATCCGCGTGCCGTCGTACTTCTGGTCGTCATCCGACCACACGTAGAAGTCCCGCGCCTTGCTGCCACGCTTGGCATTGCGCGCGCGCTGGAACCACGGGTGCTGGTCGGAGGTGTGGTTGATCACCAGCTCGGTGATCACCCGCAAGCCGCGCTTGTGCGCCTCGGCGATGAAGCGCTTGGCATCGGCCATGCTGCCGTAGTCCGGGTGCACCGCTTTGTACTCGGCGATGTCATAGCCGTCATCACGCCGCGGCGACGGGTAGAACGGCAGCAGCCACAGCGTGTTGACGCCCAGCTCGGCGATGTAATCGAGCTTGCTGATCAGCCCGGCAAAATCACCGATGCCATCATTGTTGGCGTCGAAAAACGACTTGATGTGCAGCTGATAGATCACCGCATCCTTGTACCAGAGCGGGTCGTCGATAAAAGCTGCCGGGCGTGAACGCTTGGCCATGTGCGACTCCTGTACGAGATCAAGGCTACTGCGCGGCGCTGATACGCCAGATACCAAACGGCTGATAACTCGGGTCGATGCGCATCCACTGGGTCTTGCCGTGCCAGGTCCAGCGGTGGCCGTTCATCAAGTCCTCGCCGTGGGTGTCGGCGTTGTCATCCAGGCCCAGTTCCCACAGTGGTAGTTCAAAGTTGGCCTCCTGGACATTGTCCGGGTCCAGGTTGATCGCGATCAGAATGTAGTTTTCGCGGTCGGCGGTGCGCTTGGCGAAGTACAGGATGTTGTCGTTCCAGCAGTTGAAGAACGCCACGCCCAGGTGCGTCTGCAAGGCCGGGTTTTGCCGGCGGATGCGGTTGAGCTGGGCGATCTCGGCAATGATGTTGCCGGGCGCGGTGAAGTCGCGTGGGCGGATCTCGTACTTCTCCGAATCGAGGTATTCCTCCTTGCCCGGAATCGCCGCCGCTTCGCACAGTTCAAAGCCTGAGTACATGCCCCACAGCCCTGAGCCCATGGTCGCCAGCGCGGCGCGAATCAGAAAGCCGGCACGGCCCGAGCGCTGCAGGAAGAATGGGTTGATGTCCGGTGTGTTGACGAAGAAATTCGGCCGGTAGCAGTGGCTCCATGGCGGCTGGTTCAGTGTCTCGAAGTACTCCTGCAGCTCCTGCTTGCTGTTGCGCCAGGTGAAGTAGGTGTAGCTCTGCGCATAGCCGACCTTGCCCAACCGGGCCATCATCGCTGGTTTGGTGAAGGCCTCGGCAAGGAACAATACGTCCGGATACTGGCTACGCACATTGGCGATCAGCCATTGCCAGAACGGCAGCGGTTTGGTGTGCGGGTTGTCGACGCGGAAGGTCTTGACCCCCTCCTCGACCCAGCCGATGACCACATCGCGCAGCGCCAGCCACAGCGAGGGCACGGCGTCGGCGGCATAAAAGTCGACGTTGACGATGTCCTGATATTTCTTCGGTGGGTTTTCCGCATAGCGGATGGTGCCGTCCGGGCGCCAGCTGAACCAACCGGGGTGCTCGACCAGCCAGGGATGGTCTTGTGAGCACTGAATGGCGAAGTCGAGGGCGATTTCCAGGCCGTGCTCGGCGGCTGCAGCCACCAGCCGGCGGAAGTCTTCGCGGCTGCCCAACTGCGGGTGAATGGCGTCATGACCGCCATCGGCACTACCGATCGCATACGGGCTGCCCGGGTCATCAGGGCCGGCCTGCAGTGAGTTGTTGGGGCCTTTACGGTGGCTGCGGCCAATCGGGTGAATCGGCGGGAAGTACAGCACATCAAAGCCCATGTCACGGATCATCGGCAGGCGCGCATGGACGTCGTTGAAAGTACCGTGGCGCGCCGGGTCGTCGGTGATCGAGCGCGGGAACAGCTCATACCAACTGGCGAACTGCGCCGCCGGGCGATCGACGTCCAGAGGGAACTCGATACTGCGGGTCAGGTAGCTGCGGTGCTCGGCCTCGGCCATCAGGCGCGCGGCATCTTCGCCGAGCAGCAATGCAACCTGGGCTTGCTCATCGAGCCCGGCCAGACGCGATTGCAGCGTCAGAATCTGCTCGCGCAAGGCGCCGCCCGTGCGCTCGGCGCCCTTGCCCAACAGCAGGCGGCCCTCCTCCAACTCCAGCTTGATCTCGACCGCAGCGTTGAATTTCTTTTCCAGGTCGTAGCAGTAGGTGGCGTACGGATCGATCCAGGCTTCGATGGTGAACAGGTGCAGGCCCAATCCGGTCGGGGTGAATTCCCCAAGCCACAGATCATTGCCCGCGTCCTCCATCGGCACATTGTGCCACTCGCGGCTGCGCGCTTCACGCCAGTGCAGCACCACCATCAGCCGATCATGGCCGTCGCTGTAGACTTTGCTGCTGACCGTCACCGGCTGGCCGCTGATGGCTTTGGCGGCAAAGGTGCCACCGTCGAGTACCGGTGCGGTGTCTTCAATGACCAGACGCGGCGCCAGCAACGCCTGGGCCAGGCTGATCGCCTGATCCGGGTGGTCATTGGCCATGGGCACGCTTTCGAAGGGCTCGTTGCGAGACATCGGACCTTGCTCCCTGTGGGCTTGAGGCGGTAAGGGTTCAGAGCCGTCGAACGCGTGGGGGGTTCAAAAAAAAATGAGCAAATGGCGCAGGCGTGGTTCAAAGCCTTTGCATCCCTCATTTACCCAGCGAGGTCAGGCCATGAACATTCCAATCCCGGCGGAGACCCCCGATCCGAACATCGACGACCCGAGCTTGCCGCCGCCGGTGCCGCAGGATGATCCGGATGAGTTGCCGATCAAGCCGACCATGCCGCCGACGGTTGGCGATCCGCCGAGTGAGGAACCGCCGGTCAAGGTTTGAGCATAGTCAACAGGCGCGCTGAGCCTGTTTATGTTTATTGTGGTGTGATATCCCGAGGGCCGCTTTGCGGCCCTTTTTGATGGCTCAGACGCTTGGAAAGCCTCCACAGGCAGACTAACGTTTACGTAAAGGTGATGCCGTGATTGACAGCCCTTGGCCGCAGGTTTACGTTAACGTCAACCCGCTCCTACACAGGGCGTGATGGTTTCAAGAACAATAAAGGTACCCAAGCATGCATTACCCCAGCCTGAACTTCGCCCTCGGCGAGACCATCGACATGCTTCGCGACCAGGTCCGAGCCTTCGTCGCCGCCGAACTGGCCCCGCGCGCGGCACAGATCGACCACGACAACCTGTTCCCTGCCGACATGTGGCGCAAGTTCGGCGACATGGGCCTGCTCGGTATCACCGTGCCGGAAGAATACGGCGGCGCCGGCCTGGGCTATCTGGCCCACGTCGTGGCGATGGAAGAAATCAGCCGTGGCTCGGCCTCGGTGGCCCTCTCCTACGGCGCCCACTCCAACCTCTGCGTCAACCAGATCAACCGCAACGGCAATCACGCGCAAAAGCTCAAGTACCTGCCCAAGCTGCTCAGCGGCGAGCATGTCGGTGCCTTGGCGATGAGTGAGCCGAATGCCGGTTCCGACGTGGTGTCGATGAAGCTGCGCGCCGAACAGCGCGGCGATCACTACGTACTCAACGGCAGCAAGACCTGGATCACCAACGGCCCGGATGCCAACACCTACGTGATCTACGCCAAGACCGACCTCGACAAGGGCGCCCATGGCATCACTGCATTCATCGTCGAGCGTGACTGGAAGGGCTTCTCGCGTAGCAGCAAGTTCGACAAGCTGGGCATGCGCGGCTCCAACACCTGCGAGCTGTTCTTCGACAACGTCGAAGTGCCTGCGCAGAACATCCTCGGCCAGCTCAATGGCGGCGTGCGCGTATTGATGAGCGGCCTCGACTACGAGCGCGTAGTGCTCTCCGGCGGCCCGACCGGGATCATGCAGGCCTGCATGGACCTGGTAGTGCCGTACATCCATGACCGCAAGCAGTTCGGCCAGAGCATCGGCGAGTTTCAGCTGATCCAGGGCAAGATCGCCGACATGTACACCCAACTCAATGCCAGCCGGGCGTATCTATATGCTGTGGCGCAGGCCTGCGACCGCGGCGAGACCACGCGCAAGGACGCCGCCGGGGTGATCCTCTACAGTGCCGAGCGCGCCACGCAGATGGCGCTGGAGGCGATCCAGATTCTGGGCGGCAATGGCTATATCAACGAGTTCCCGGCGGGCCGCCTGCTGCGCGATGCCAAGCTCTACGAAATCGGCGCCGGCACCAGCGAGATCCGCCGGATGCTGATCGGCCGCGAACTGTTCAACGAAACCCGCTGAGCACAAGGACCTGCGCCCATGGCTATTCTGCACACCCAGATCAACCCGCGCTCTGCCGAGTTTGCCGACAACAGCGCGGCCATGCTCGAACAGGTTCAGGCGCTGCGCAGCCTGCTCGCCCAGATCTGCCAGGGCGGCGGCGCCAAGGCCCAGGAGCGGCACACAGCGCGGGGTAAGTTGTTGCCGCGGGAGCGTATCGACCGCTTGCTCGACGCTGGCTCGGCGTTTCTTGAAATCGGCCAATTGGCCGCTTACGAGGTGTACGGCGAAGACGTGCCCGCCGCTGGCGTGATCGCCGGCATCGGTCGGGTCGAGGGCGTCGAGTGCATGATCGTGGCCAACGATGCCACGGTCAAAGGCGGCTCTTATTACCCGCTGACGGTGAAAAAACACCTGCGCGCGCAGACCATCGCCCTGCAGAACCGTCTGCCGTGCATCTACCTGGTCGACTCCGGCGGCGCCAACCTACCGCGCCAGGATGAGGTGTTCCCGGACCGCGAACACTTCGGTCGGATCTTCTTCAACCAAGCCAACATGAGCGCCTTGGGTATCCCCCAGATCGCCGTAGTGATGGGCTCGTGCACCGCCGGCGGCGCCTACGTGCCGGCGATGGCCGACGAGGCGATCATGGTTCGCCAGCAGGCGACGATCTTCCTCGCCGGGCCGCCGCTGGTCAAAGCCGCAACCGGCGAAGTAGTGACCGCAGAGGAGCTGGGCGGCGCCGACGTGCACTGCCGCATCAGTGGCGTTGCCGACCACTACGCCGACAACGACGAACACGCGCTGGCCCTGGCCCGGCGCAGCGTGGCCAACCTCAACTGGCACAAGCTCGGCCGCCTGCAATGCCGCGCACCGGTTGCGCCGTTGTACAGTGCAGACGAGCTGTATGGCGTGGTGCCGGCCGACCCCAAGCAGCCGTTCGACGTGCGCGAGGTGATCGCGCGGCTGGTCGACGGCTCGGTCTTCGATGAATTCAAGGCGCTGTTCGGCACCACCCTGGTGTGCGGCTTCGCCCACCTGCACGGCTACCCGGTGGCGATCCTGGGCAACAACGGCATCTTGTTTGCCGAGGCCGCGCAAAAAGGCGCGCACTTCATCGAACTGGCCTGTCAGCGCGGCATCCCGCTGCTGTTTCTGCAGAACATCACCGGCTTTATGGTCGGCAAGAAGTACGAAGAAGGCGGCATCGCCAAGCACGGCGCCAAGCTGGTGACGGCGGTGGCCTGCGCCCAGGTGCCGAAGTTCACCGTGATCATCGGCGGCAGCTTTGGTGCTGGCAACTATGGCATGTGCGGCCGCGCCTACGACCCACGCATGCTGTGGATGTGGCCCAACGCACGGATCGGCGTGATGGGCGCCGAACAGGCGGCCGGGGTGTTGGTCCAGGTCAAGCGCGAGCAAAGCGAACGCGCCGGCGCGCTGTTCAGCAATGCCGACGAAGCCGCGCTCAAGCAGCCGATTCTTGAACAGTACGAGCGCCAGAGCCACCCCTACTATTCCAGCGCGCGGCTGTGGGACGACGGCGTCATCGACCCAGCGCAAACCCGCGATGTACTGGGCCTGGCGTTGTCTGCCGCGCTCAATGCGCCGATCGAACAGAGCCGTTTCGGCATCTTCCGGATGTGACCCCATGAGCGACTACAGCACCCTTGAACTGATCAAGGACCCCCGCGGCTTTGCCACCCTGTGGCTGAACCGGGCCGACAAGAACAATGCCTTCAACGCGCAGATGATCCGCGAATTGATCGTCGCCGTTGACCGCCTGGGCGCCGACCCAAGCCTGCGCTTCGTGCTGCTGCGCGGCCGTGGCCGGCACTTCAGCGCCGGCGCCGACCTGGCCTGGATGCAACAATCGGCGCAGCTCGACTTCAATACCAATCTGGACGACGCCCACCAGTTGGGCGACCTGATGTACAACCTGTACAACCTCAAGCTGCCTACCTTGGCCGTGGTGCAAGGTGCCGCTTTTGGTGGCGCCCTGGGTCTGATCAGCTGCTGCGACATGGCTATCGGCAGTGAGGATGCGCAGTTCTGCCTGTCGGAAGTGCGCATCGGCCTGGCACCGGCGGTGATCAGCCCATTCGTGGTCAAGGCCATCGGCGAGCGTGCCATTCGCCGTTATGCGCTAACAGCCGAACGCTTCAGTGGCGTGCGTGCGCAGCAGCTGGGCTTGCTCGCTGAAGCCTACCCGGCGGAACAACTCGATCAGCAGGTCGAGGCCTGGGTCGACAATCTGCTGCTCAACAGCCCGCAGGCACTGCGCGCCAGCAAGGACCTGCTGCGTGAGGTCGGCCACGGCGAGCTGACTCCGGCAGTACGCCGTTATTGTGAAAACAGCATTGCCCGCATCCGCGTCAGCGCCGAGGGCCAGGAGGGCCTGCGCGCCTTCCTCGACAAGCGCCGCCCCGCCTGGCAACCCACCGACAAGGACGCACGCCCATGAGCCACCCCACCTTGACTACCTTGCTGGTTGCCAACCGCGGCGAAATCGCATGTCGGGTGATGCGCACCGCTAAAGCCATGGGCCTGACCACTGTCGCCGTGCACAGCGCCATCGACCGCGATGCGCTGCACACTCGTGAGGCCGATATCCGCGTTGATCTGGGGGGCAGCAAGGCTGCCGAGAGCTATCTCGATATCACTAAGCTGCTGGCAGCAGCCAAAGCCAGCGGCGCCCAGGCGATCCACCCAGGCTACGGCTTTTTGTCGGAGAACGCCGGCTTTGCCCGAGCCATTGAGCAGGCCGGGCTGATCTTCCTCGGCCCACCGGCCAGCGCCATCGACGCCATGGGCAGCAAGTCGGCGGCCAAGGCGCTGATGGAGGCCGCGGGCGTGCCGTTGGTGCCCGGCTACCACGGCGCTGCGCAAGATCTGCAGACCTTCCGCGAAGCCGCCGAGCGCATCGGCTACCCGGTGTTGCTCAAGGCCAGTGCCGGCGGCGGCGGCAAGGGCATGAAGGTCGTGGAAGAGGTCAGCCAGCTGGCCGACGCGCTGGCCTCGGCTCAGCGTGAAGCGCAGGCCTCGTTCGGCAATGCGCAGATGCTGGTGGAGAAGTACCTGCTCAAGCCGCGCCACGTAGAGATCCAGGTGTTTGCCGACCAGCACGGCAACTGCCTGTACCTGAACGAGCGCGACTGTTCGATCCAGCGCCGCCATCAAAAGGTCGTCGAAGAGGCGCCAGCGCCCGGGTTGGCGCCGGCGCTACGCAAAGCCATGGGCGAAGCGGCCGTGCGCGCTGCACAGGCAATTGGCTATGTCGGCGCTGGCACGGTCGAGTTTCTGCTCGATGCCCGCGGTGAGTTCTTCTTCATGGAGATGAATACCCGGCTGCAGGTCGAGCACCCGGTCACCGAGGCGATTACCGGCCTTGATCTGGTCGCCTGGCAAATCCGCGTGGCCTGCGGCGAACCGCTGCCGATCACGCAGGCGCAGGTGCCGCTGCGCGGCCATGCTATTGAAGTACGGCTGTATGCCGAGGACCCGGTCAACGAGTTTCTGCCGGCCACCGGGCGCCTGGCGCTGTACCGCGAGTCGGCGCCGGGCGAAGGCCGCCGGGTCGACAGCGGCGTCAGTGAAGGGGACCAGGTATCACCGTTCTATGACCCGATGCTGGGCAAGCTGATTGCCTGGGGTAAAGACCGCGAGCAGGCGCGTCTACGTTTGTTGGCGATGCTCGACGAATTCGCTATTGGTGGAGTCAAGACCAATATCGCCTTCCTGCGGCGGATCCTCGCGCACCCGGCGTTCGCTGCCGCCGAGCTGGATACTGGCTTCATTCCCCGGCATCAGGAGGGATTGCTGCCAGCAGCTGGTGAGCTGCCCGTTCAGTTCTGGGAAGCCGCAGCGCAAGCCTGGCTGCAGAGCGAAGCCACGCGGGTTCGCGAAGATGATGCCGACTCACCGTGGGCCGCCCCCACTGGCTTGCGCCTGGGCCTGCCCAGCCAGAGCAGCGTCCACCTGCACAGCGGCGGGCAGGCTCAAGCGGTGACGCTGCAGGCCAGCGCGCCGTCGACCCTGCGCCTTGAGGGGGAACAGTTGTGCCAGGATGTGGACGGCGTGCGCCGGCGCCATCTGGCGATTCGCCGTGGCGCCACCCTGTACCTGCGCTGGGACGGTGACATGCATGCCGTCAGCGCCTACGACCCGATTGCCGAGGCCGAGGCCAGCAACAGCCAGCACGGCGGACTCAGTGCGCCCATGAACGGCAGCATCGTGCGGGTGCTGGTCGCGCCTGGGCAGGCGGTCGAGGCCGGCACTGCGCTGGTGGTGCTGGAGGCCATGAAGATGGAACACAGCATCCGCGCCGCCCAGGCGGGTACGGTCAAAGCGCTACTGTGCGAAGAAGGTGACATGGTCGCTGAGGGCGCGGTACTGGTCGAACTGGAGTAACGTTTGTGCGTTCTCCGTGGCCCGCTTTGCGGCGCCACGGAGTACGCCGCTCAGAAGATCCCGTGCACGCGCACCACGACACCAAGGAACTCACAGCCCTCTTCGCAAACCAGCGTTGGGTAACTGCCATTTAGCGCCTTCAGGTAGCGTTGGCCACCCTCCTCCGTCAGCTGGCGGAAGATCGCCGACTTGCCGGGCTGGCGGGCCACTACCAAACGCCCTGGCTCCACGGCAACGCCACTGTCAACCAGCACCAGCATGCCCTCGGCAACGCTCTTGCCACTGACTGCGCTCATCGCATCGTTTTCAACCGGTAGCCACCAGGCGTTGCCCTTGGCCAGGTAATCGGTCTGCTCGAACACGCCTGGGTCGCTAGCCGCCTCGCTGCCCAGTGTCTCCCACGCACGCAGCGGGTAACGAAAGCACACTATGTATTTGGTCCAGTCTTCATCTTCGGCGCTATCGTCGACGGCATAGCGCACGCGCTCTTCACCGATCTGCCCGGCCACCTGCAACTGCAGGCTGACGTGGTAGTGCGGCATGCCCAGTTCGACGAACACCTTGTTCATCGAATCGACCCGTGGTTGACGGCGTTTGCACAGCCAGTGGCCAATGCTGCCCTGGGAAACGCCAACGCGTTCGGCGAGCAGTTCCTGCGAGATGTCGAGCTCCTCCATCCGGTCACGGATGAGGGCAATCCATTTATCCATATTCATCGCTGGCACGATACGGACTGCCTCTAGGCGCTCAATACACATAAGGTAGTATTTCCTTGAAAGCATACAAATACATTAGGTATTAGAATCAGGCAGAGTCCTTCCCACAGCGCCGTTCCCGGTATCAGGATGAAACCCCATGAAAAAAGACGAAACAGATCTGGACAGTGAAGCTGCGCGCCGCGCGCTTGACTACTACCTCAACCCCACCCCGCCGCGGCCCAACCTGGACAACAAGGTGTGGACCTTGCAGCCCGGGGTTTCCATTGGCGAAGCCCATGACCATGCGCTGGCCCTGCTGCGCTGCGCGGCGGCAACGGCCCATGAAACCGCCACCCACCAGGACGGCATGACCCGCGAGGTGACACTGGCGCTAATGCATATGGTGAACATGGCAAGGTCACTGCTCGAGCACAAAAAGGCAGTGATGACGGACGACAGATAAGAGCAGAACGTGAACGCCAGGTAACGGCAATGGCCCCGATTGCCGGGACAGGATGAGGAGTGCAGGTAATTTTTTTACCGATTTCAACAAATATCGTTTGACTTGCAAATGATAACGATTATTATTGCACTCAGCAGGTCGCGAGACCCGCTGGATAACCTGGAGACCTTAGGTCGGACTCTCAGATTATCTCCTCATCAGGCTAATCACGGTTTTTGACCCGGCTTTTTGCCGGGTCTTTTTTTGGTCTTCAGGCTAATGAAGATGGGTACCGCTTGATGGCCGCGATCATAGCAAAAGTGTTTCCACAGGTGAATGGATGTAACAGCCTTTTACGCAAACAGCACTTGAGAATCAATCTCGTTAATATTAAGCTGTTCGCGCATCAGGGAAGATGCCCCCACCCCTACACCTGAGCAAGGAGCCACCCATGACCCGCTTGCTGCCCCTTGAACAGCGCCTGCACAGCCATACCGATGAAGACGCCTTGCTGCACCGTCTGCGCCGTCTACCGCGGCGGGTGCAACAAGTGTTTCTGCTCAGCCGCCTCGAACAATTGCCGTTCGCCGCCATCGCCGAGCGCCTCGATCTCAGCGTACACGCCGTCGAACGCCACATGCATCAAGCGTTGCAGGGCACTCAGGCTCGGTCTGACAGCTTTGCCAGCGCCGCCGGCCATTGGTATGTGCGCCTGCAAAACCCACAGGTCAGTGCCAGCGAGCGGATCGACTTCCGCCGCTGGCTGGACGCCGCCGACGAGCACTTGCAGGCCTTCCACCAGACCGAACTGCACTGGCGCCGCCTGCTCGCCCCGGCACGTCAACTGGGGCAGGACGGTTGGTACCGGCAGGGTCAGGCAGCGCTGTCACTGGGCGGTTGCTCGATCGCGGCCGGCCTGGGCCTGGCCGCCCTGCTGGCGATGGCGTACTGGGTGTGAGTAAACCCAGCCCTTGAGCCAGGCGCGGCCTGGCTGCGTTGCCGAGCAATGCCGACACTCGATGAAACACCCCCTTCCAACCGGCAACACATTTGCAGTCCCAGCCGGCGCTGCGAGCGGTGTAGAGTAACCGTCACAAAAAAAGCCACAGGAGCCTGGCAATGACCGTGACGTCGCCCGCTGTAACCATCGACTGCGCTTTCGATTCCGGCAATATTCAGGTGCTTGACGCCAGCAATCCAGAGCAGGTGCATCTGGCCATTCGCCCGGACAGCCACAGTGGCCACTTCCAGTGGTTTCACTTCAAGGTAGATGGCCTTACGCCTGGCCACACTCACCGGTTCAGCCTCGACAACGCCAGCCAGTCTTCCTATCCCAATGCCTGGAGCGGTTATCAGGCCGTGGCCTCGTATGATCAGCAGGTGTGGTTCCGCGTCCCCAGCCGCTTCGACGGCGAGGCCCTGCACTTTGAGTTGCAGGCCACTCAGCCGCAGGCCTGGTTCGCCTACTTCGAGCCCTACTCGCGTGCCCGCCACAATCAATTGATCGACCGCGCCCAGCAGTTGCCGGGAGTCGAGTTGCTGGCCCATGGACGCAGCGTGCAGGGCCGTGATATCCCCCTGTTGCGCGCTGGTGACGGTGCGCCCGGCAAGCGCAAGCTCTGGCTGATCGCCCAGCAGCACCCGGGCGAGCACATGGCCGAGTGGTTCATGGAGGGCGTGATCGAACGCCTCGAAGCCAACGATACGCAGATTCAGGCATTGCTCGCTCAAGCCGACCTGTATCTGATCCCGAACATGAACCCGGACGGCGCCTTCCTCGGCCATCTGCGTACCAACTTCAAGGGCCAGGATCTGAACCGTGCCTGGCAGTCAGCCAGTGTCGACACCAGCCCCGAGGTGCTGTTTGCCCAGGCACAGATGAAGCAATACGGCGTCGATGCATTTATCGACGTGCACGGTGACGAAGAGATCCCCCACGTGTTCACCGCCGCCTGCGAAGGCAACCCAGGATACACCCCGCGCCTGGCGAAACTCGAGGAGCAGTTCCGCAGCACCTTGTGCAGCATCACCGCAGACTTTCAGACCACCCACGGCTATACCCGCGACCAGCCTGCTCAGGCCAACATGACCCTGGCCTGCAACGCTGTCGGGCAACAGTACGACTGCCTCTCACTGACCCTGGAGATGCCCTTCAAGGACCACGACGACGCGCCCAATGTGCAGACGGGCTGGTCTGGACAGCGCTCAAAGGACTTGGCCGGTGCGGTACTGGAGACGTTGGCGAAAATCGCGCGTGATCTACGCTAGCTAGAACTGCACATCCAGAATCACGCTGTCGCTGTAGGTCGCAGCCGGCGGCGTCGGCTGATCGCTGTAGACCCGCGCGTTGTAGTTGAAAATCTGGCTACCAGTGCCAGTGCCTGCGCCCGGGTTGACGTTGGCATCGGTACTGGCACGCCTAGCTGTATTCAGCGAGCCCCAGCGCTCGCTGCCGGCGCTCTTGAAAATGTCATAGGCCAGATAGTTATTGGCCGGTGATTTCATCCGTCGACGGTCGCCAGCCGGGTTTACCCCATCATCCAGGCCAACAGTGTAGTTGCTGCCCTTGGTACAGGAGATGTTGATGCTTTGGTTGACCGTGGTAAACGCACTTACCACCGGCGCACTGTTGAAGACAATGTTCGGGGTGGTGATCTGGCAGTCATTGCTTACCGTCAGGCTCACGTTGAGGGTGCGGCTGCCATTGCCCTTGTCGCGGCCCAGGCAAATCGTGCCGGCACTGATGCCAGAGCAGTAGTCCCAGGCCCAGGCGATGGTCAGGGTTTCCTGGTACAAGCCCGCAGCAACGTTGGCACCCAGGTTGGTCTTCGCATAAAGCGGCACGGTCTTGGGTGTGGTGCCATTGAGCAGGCCAAGCAGGTCGAGGATGCCGTTGCGGGCGAAGTCGAACGCCACGCCACGGGTGATCGGAAAGCTCGTGCTGTTATTGGCATACAAAGTGTAAGGGATCACGTCACCGGTTGGCCCAACCAGCCCGCTGGTGCTGGAGGTGATGGTTGCGTAGAAGTGATCGCCCGAACTCAGCAGACTGAGCAAAGAACCGGTGCACTGCAAACCGGCATTGCTGGTCGAGGCGCTTTGCACTGTGCCGCGCACCAGGGTCGAGTTGACCGTGCCGAAGCTCGCCGGCAGGGTATTGACCATATTGCACAGACCCCAGGCCGGCGCCGCCATCACCGTCGCGAGCAGCGCCACTGCCCCTGCAAAGCGGTTCATTGACACACCAGCGGGCCAATCAACGGCACCGGCCCCTGCCCTTCCGGCAGATCAAAGGCCACTTGGCACTGGCCGCCCTCGGCCAGCTCGACCTGCAGGGTGTTGTGCGCCGAGAGGTTCTCCAGGTACACCAGGCCGTCCCAGCCGACCACCGCCAGGCTGCCGCTCTGCTGATGGGTCACCTGGCTGCCCAGCTTGAGGTTGTTCTGCTGCGCGTCGACCAGCACGATGCTCGCCGCCAGCACCCGCTTAAGCGGGAACTCCAGCAAGTAGCCGCTACCCCGGCGCACGGCGACCCGCTGCTCGACCTGCGGTGCCAGCACATCGGCCGACAGCTCCATTGGATCGATCTCATACTTGCCGCGGTAGTAACCGCTGCTGTACGGCACCAACAAGTGGCCGTTGCGGTCAGTGCGGCCGAGCAGCTGATTCTCATAGCGCACCGGGACATCGGCGTAACCGTCGGTGCTGACCACTACAAAGGCATCGTCAATCCGGTTGGCGGCAAACAGGCCGGCGTCCATCCATACCAGCGAACCGCTGGCGTCGGCCCAGCGGGTCATGGCGTCACTACTGCCATAGGTGCCAGCCTGCAACTGCACCGACTGCAGGCGCCAGGTCGCGTCAGCCTGGCGATAGGCTTCGCGGTCGCCATCGGCATAACCGAGATTGAAACCGATACCGCCACCCACCGGCACGGCGCGGCTGTAGTTGACCCGCTGCTGGCGGCTGCCATCCTGGCTGCGCTCCATGCTCAGGGCCAGGTTGCCATGCAGGTCGAACGGGATGACCAGCTGCGCCTGCATGGCCCACTGGCTTTCGCCGATCTCGCGGTTGGCCGACAGGTACAAGCTGCTATTGCCCCACAACGAGCGGCTCCAGCTCAGGTTGAGCAGACGGGTACGCGAGCCGTCTCCGGCCTGCACATCGAAATAGCCGGCACCGAGGCTGCCATAGCGCTCAAGGTTCAGACTCAGGGTGACCTGTTCACTACGCCTGGACAGCTGCGTGTAGGGCGTGTCGACCCGCGACAGGTCGGCGTAGTCGCCATGGCGCTGCAGGCGCTGGTAACTGAAACCGAGGCGCTGGCTGTTGTATTGATACCCCAGTGCAACCTGCTGACCCTGCTCGCCGTCGAAACGGCTTTGCACCAACGCTGCATTGAGCACGCCAAAATTGCCCAGCCGTAGATTGCCACCCAGGCCGCCGAGGGCGAGGGTCTCGGCGGTCTCCAGATGGCCCTCGAGGGTAAAGCTGTCGCTGACACCGTGGCGCAGGCTGGCGCTGGCAACGCCTGTGCCGTAGCCAAAATCACGTACGCCGTAGTCCCGGCGCAGGCTGCCGGCCGCCAGGGTAAAGTCGCTCAGGCCTTTGCCCAGCAGGCTGCTGGTGACGTAGAACGGCAGCGTGGTAGACACCTGGCGGCCGAGGGCGTCGGTGGTCACCACCACCGCTTCGCCGGCACCGTTGATGAACGGCACGTTGGTCAGGGTGTACGGCCCGGGTTGCAGGTCGGTGGTGCTCGCCTTGTAGCCGTTGATGAAAAGGTCCAGCGACGTCGGTAGCGCCGCCTCGCCGGCAAAGGCCGGCAGCGGGTAGGTGACCAGGTCCGGGCGGGCGGCAAAATCACGCGAAAGCTGCAGGCCGCCGAGCCGCACCGAGCTGGTCCAGGGCAAGGCGCCGGTGACCAGGTCACCGGCCTCGATGGTCAGCAGGCGTTGCTCGTCGGTATAGCGCCAGGTCGTGTCGTAGCGCAGAAATCCCTGACGGGTATCGGCCTGCGGTGCGCTATTGAAGGCCTGGCGCCACTGGCCGGTGGTGCTGAACGTGCCCCAGCTGTCGAACAGACGCAGCTCGTTCCAGGCGGCCAAGTAGGTGCCTCTCTCATCGGTGTCATTCAGGTAGACGTCGTAGTTGAGCAGCGCGCCGAAGCTGCTGCGGGCGTCGCTGGCCGGGTACAGGCCGCGCTCGCCAACCCGCTGCAGCGGCAACCAGGCAGCGGGTACCTGCAACAGCAGGCGCTGGTTGGCGCTGTCGTAGTCGGCATGCAGGCCGGCATAAGCCTCCAGCGCCACCTCACCCTGAGTAACCCCCGGCAGGCTGATGCCCGCTGCAGTGAGCACCTCACTGGCGATAAACAAGCGCCCGGCGCGTTGCTGCACGGGCACCAGCTCAGCCCTGGGCATTTGGTTCACCAGCAGGTCGAGGTACAGCGTGGCATCGGTGACCGCGCTGCTCTCGCTCGGTGGCGGCGGCAGGCCGTTGGCCAGCGCCAGCTGTGGCCCCAGCAGCAAGCCCAGGCACACCTGATGGGCCATCCACGACAGCCATTTCACACACGGCTTCCAGCCATTGTCGGGTCCTCCGTGGCCCCTGACGTCGATTCATCGAAGTTTCACTTGTCCGGGCTGATGGCCTGGGCCACGTCCTGTCCGTTGACCCGGCCCTTGAGCACACTCGCTGCGGTGGGGACTGCGGGCACTGGCCAACGCATGCTGGCGCCGGGCAGCACATAGCCAAGCAGGCCCTCAACCACCGGCTTGTCCTGGCCGGCCTGCTGCAGCACTACGTCGGTCAGGCGCGCGTGGACCGGGCCGCTGTTGCGCAGCTCGACGAAGGGCTTGCCCTGCACATTGACCGCGCGCCAGCTCAGCTGCGGCTTGCCGACTCCATCGGCACTGCGCTTGCCTTCCGGATCGGGTTTGCCCCACAGGCCTTCGCCATACACGAACGACGGAACCGAGTAGCGCATCTGCAGGCGGATCGCCGCCGTCGGTGCCTGAGTACTGGCATCGACCGGCAAGGGTGAGGGGATTTCGTCGATGATGATGCGGTAGGCCTGCTCCTGACCGGCCGGCGAGCTGCCGGTACGGGTCAGCCGGATCAGCTGCTTTTGCCCCGGCGCGATATTCGCCACCGGCGGGCTGCCGATAATCTCGCGCTGGGCCTGGAACTGCTCCTCAAAGCCGCCCTGGCGCCAGGCAAATACGCGCACCTGCAGGTTGGCCGGCGTAGTACCGCGGTTTTCCAGCCACAGCGCCCCCGCCTTCTGATCTGCCTCCAGCACCGGGTCAATTGGCCAGATCAGCACCGAGGTTGCCGCCGCCGCTGGCTGACTGGCCAGCAGCAACCCAACGAGTATTGCTTGCGCCCACTTCGCGCCTGCCCCCATGCCATTCTCCTTGGTTTGTTGGGTTGATCCCTGCGTTCACCAGGTCACCGTGACCTGCACGACATCGGTGTAGGTACCTGCCGGCAATGTCCCCGGGAGCTGCGTGCGACCGTAAACCGGCAGCTTGATCGCCGTCGGGTCGCTGTAGCTGACCGACGTCACCTGGCCGATTGCAAGGCTCTGACTGAAGCCGGCGTCGCGATACAGCTGGTAGGCGAGCAGTTGCGTGCCACCGCTGCGCTTCAGGTTGCGGGTCCCGCCGCTGTTGTTCTGGCCACCGTCCAAGGCCATGCTCAATGCCACCCCCGGCGTGCACTGAAAGCTCACCGTGCTGCCACCCAGCGCTGCGCTGACGCTGGCCTTGGACAGGGCTGACTGCGTGCCGAAGTCGAGGCTGCCGTAAGCGCTCACCCCACCCATCACCAGACACCCGGCCACGACCTGCGCGCTGACCTGAAAGGTACTGGTGGTCGCTGCATCCAACGGCAACGCCAGCACCAGGCCCAGCCCCGCCGTGGTTGCGCGAACCCAGCGATTCATGACTCAGAACGTCAGCTCGACGGCAACCGTGTCGGTGTAGGTGCCCGCCGGCAGGCCAGCCTTGCCCTTGGCCTGGCCGTACAGGTTGACGGTCTGGGCAGCGCCGGTACTGGTCGGCACGGCGATGCTGCCGTCGATGGCCAGCGGCACGGTGTGTCCGGCATCGGTATAGAAGTCATACGGCACGAAGTTGCCATTGCCGTCGGCCAACGCCCGCGTCCCTCCCGTCGACAAGCCATCATGAGCGCCGGCGCGCACGCGAATTGACGCCCCGGTGCCATTCGAGCAGAGGATGCTCATGGCGCCGCCACCCGGGCCCATGACCTGGGCATTGGCGGTACCGAACAAGGCGTCCTGAGTACCGAAGTTGAGGTTACCGAAGTTGACCCCGGAGGTACCGGCACTGCCGTTGACCTGGCAGGCGGCGATCAGGGTCAGAGTCGAGTTGATGGTCCCGGTCACGGTGGCTGCCTGAGCCTGGGACGCCAGCGCCAGGGCGAGCCCGGCGAGTACTGAGCAGGTGAGGTGTGTGCGCATCGGATTCTCCTTGGGTGTTACCAGTCCAGGGTCACGCTGAGGGTGTCGCGGTAAAGCCCGGCGGGCAGCGCGCGCGGCTGCGCGATGACCACGCCGTAGATCGGAATCGGGATCTGCTGGCTGCTGTTGACGGTGAAGGTGCGCGCCTGGCCTACCGGGTAACGGCTGTTGCCGGTGGGATCGACTGCCAGTTGGTAAGGGATCATCTCGCGACCGTTGCTCAGCCGGCGCACACCATCGCCACCGTTCTGGCCAGCATTGATGCGCACGCTGAAGGCGCGCACCGACGGCGTGCAACTGATCTGCAGGCCACCATCGCCTGCGATTTCGTCGACCTTGCCCTGCAACGGCTCCTGCCAGCTCGGCCCGCGCGAACCAAAGTCCATGACCCCTGGCGTACCCAGCGTCGCCGGTGGCTGGTCGCTGCTGATCTGGCACGCGGCACGGATCACCAGGCGCGCTTCGATAACCCCGGTGCTGCTGCCATGCACGGCGCCTGGCAGCAGCAATGGGCCCAGGCTCAGGAGCAGAATGCTGGTGCGACTCATGACGTTGCCTCCTTGCTCATGGCGATGCCCCTACCAGGTGACCGTGACTTTCAACAAGTCGGCGTACAGGCCAGGCCGTGGCACCCAGGCCAGGCTGTCGATGCGCGCATACAGCGGCAACTCGACCGAGCCACTGTCTGGCACCCGCGCCGATTGTGCGCTGCCAACACTCAGCGGCTGGCGCCAGCCTGCGTCGCTGTAAAGCCGATAGGGAATGGGCCTGGCTTGCGCATCCGCGCTGGCCAGGAAGCGCAGCTCGCCTACGCCGCCATGCAGGCCGCCGTCGACGCGGATTTGATAAGGCGTGTCCGGGTTGCATTCGAGCCGTGGTGGCCGAGGGCTGAGGAGCACGCCGGTCAGCGGCGCAGCGGCGCCGTCAAGGCGTGCTGCGCTGCCCAGGTCGATCTGGCCCAATGCTTGCGCCGCCGCATCGCGGGGTTGGTTGACCAGCATGCAACCACGCTCGACCTGCACCCGCACCTCGACCAGAAAGTCCGCCGCCAGGCTGTTCACGCTCAACAACAGCCCCGACCACATGGCCACTCCGCGTACTTCCACCGCACTATCCCTGTTTCAGGCCTTGTTTCCAGGCTATGACCTTGAGGGTAGCAGCGCAGTCTGATCCCGCCGGGTTTACCCTACCCTTCATTGGCATTAACAACAATGGCTTAGGTGGCTATTTGCCGCGTTAAAGGCCACCCGTTCAGCACCTTTCACGGCACTGCACGCTATTTTTGTACTCAAACGGCGAACCCCTGAACTAATCAGACCTCAAATGGCCATATGCCGGCAAAGCAGCCGACAATCTGATACTTTTGCAGCAGCAACATCCTATGCCATGCGCTTTCCGCCGGGCGAGGACAGAATCACCAGGAGTACCGCTTTGACAACTGCCCCCACCGCATTCGACCAGGCTGTCGAGCGCTGCGCCCAGGAGCCCATTCAGGTCCCCGGCAGCATCCAGCCGCAGGGTTTCATGCTGGTACTCGACGAGCAGGACCTGTGCGTGCTGCAAGCCAGCGAGAACGCTGAGCGCTGGCTTGGGGCTGCAGCGCCCGAGCTGCTTGGGCGCACTTTCGCCGAGCTGATCAGCGACAGTTTCGACCTGCGCGCACATATGCAGTATCTGCCGGTCGATGAGGTATTCCCGTTTCATATCGGCGACGTTGAACTACGCCAGCCCAGCCCAGACTGCAGCCACATGCGCGTACTGGTGCATCGTCACGACCAGGTCCTGATCACCGAATTCGAACCGATCCGCACGGCCAGCGGCCCGTCCCGGCATGGCGATTACTACCCGCTGGTACGCGCCTTCGTAGGCAGCGTGCACAAGGTCAGCTGCATCGTCGAACTGTTGCAGCAGTCGGTCATGCAGATCAAACGCATTACCGGCTTTGGCAGGGTCAAGGCCTACCGCTTTGATGCCGAAGGCAACGGCGAGGTACTTGCCGAGGTCGCCGACCCCGGCTACCCGAGCTATCTGGGCCTGTGCTTCCCGGCCTCCGATATTCCACGCCAGGCCCGCGAGTTGTACCGAGTCAATCGGATTCGGGTCATCGAAGATGCCAACTACATTGCCGCGCCGCTGTATCCCCACAGCAACCCGCGCACCGGCAAGCCGCTGGACATGAGCTATGCGGCGTTGCGCGCGGTATCGCCGGTGCACCTACAGTACATGCGCAACATGGGCACCCTGGCATCGACCTCTTTGTCGATCGTGGTAGACGGCAAGTTGTGGGGGCTGATCTCCTGCCATCACGACCAGCCGCATGCCGTCGACCTGCCCACTCGCACGGCCTGCGAGCTGCTGGCCAGCGTGCTGTCGCTGCAGATCGAATCCCGTGAAGCGCACACCGGCACCCAGACCATGCTCGACATGCGCCAGCGCATCGTGCGCATGCTGGCCTCGATGGCCGACCACGACAGCGTCAGTGCTGGTTTGAAGGCCTTGCCTCAGGTCCTGCTGGACTTTGCCGGTGCCACTGGCGCGGCGATCATCAGTGCCGAGCGCTGCGACCTGATCGGCGTGACGCCGCCCGCTGCGCAGGTCAATGCGCTGGTCCACTGGCTGTCGCAGCAAGACGCCGAGTCGGTGTTCAGCACCGACAACGTGCGCAGCGACATCCAGGACTTACCAGAGCTGGCCAAGCACGTTGGCGGTGTGCTGGCGGTGGCGATTTCGCAGATCCACTCGCACTATCTGGTGTGGTTCCGCCCCGAGCAGGTACGCACGGTCAACTGGGCCGGGCGCCCGGAAAAAGCCATCAGCGCCGCGGGCGACCTCAACCCGCGACACAGCTTCGAGCGCTGGCAGGAAGACGTTGGCGGTTACTGCGAATCTTGGGACCCGCTGATCATCGAAGGCGTGGCCGAACTTCGCATAGCCGTACTGGGGATCGTGCTGCGCAAAGCCGAAGAGCTGGCGCAACTGGCCGGTGAGCTGCGCCAGTCGAACAAGGAACTCGAAGCGTTTTCCTACAGCGTGTCGCACGATCTGCGCGCACCGCTGCGGCACATCGCCGGCTACACCGAACTGCTCACCGAAGTCGAAAGCGAGAACTTCAGCGAACGCGGCCAGCGCTTCCTCAAGCACATCGAAGAAGCCGCGCACTTTGCTGGCACACTTGTCGACAACCTGCTCAATTTCTCCCAGATGGGCCGCTCTGCCCTGCGCATGTCGGATGTCGACCTGAACGCCCTGGTCGAAACCATTCGCAACGAGCTGACACCGGATTTTGCCGGCCGTACAATCATCTGGGACGTGGAAAAACTGCCCAAGGTGATCGCCGACCCGGCGTTCATCAACATGGCACTGCATAACCTGATCGCCAACGCGATCAAGTACACCCGTGGCCGCGATCCTGCGCGTATAGAGATCCGCGCCAAGCAACACCGGCACGAGACTGAAATCTATATTCGCGACAACGGCGTCGGCTTCGATATGGCCTATGCCAATAAGCTGTTCGGCGTGTTCCAGCGCTTGCACCGCATGGAAGACTTCGAAGGCACCGGCATCGGCCTGGCCAGCGTGCGCCGGATCATCGAACGTCACGACGGCCGTGTCTGGGCTAACGGCGAGATCAATCAGGGAGCGTCGTTCCATTTCGCCCTCCCGCGCCCTTCATCGAACACCTGAGGTAACGTACACATCATGCTAAAACCGATCTTGTTGGTCGAAGACAACCCCAGGGATCTGGAGTTGACGCTTGTCGCGCTGGAGCGCAGCCAGCTGGCCAACGAAGTCATCGTACTGCGCGATGGCGCCGAAGCCCTCGACTACCTGTTGCGCCGCAACGGTTACGCCGGCCGCGACGATGGCAACCCGGCCGTGCTTCTGCTCGACTTGAAACTGCCCAAGGTGGATGGCCTGGAGGTGCTCAAGGCGGTGCGCGAAACCCCTGAGCTGCGCAGCATCCCGACGGTGATGCTGACCTCCTCGCGGGAAGAACCCGATCTGCTGCGCGCCTATGAGCTCGGGGTCAATGCCTACGTGGTGAAGCCGGTCGAGTTCAAGGAATTTGTCACGGCCATCTCCGATCTGGGGATCTTCTGGGCCGTCCTCAATGAACCGCCGCCTGGCTCGTTGCGGCTGACTCGGCGTGGTAACAATTGAGTCCAACTAGCATGTTGCCAGGCCCGCTCAAGCTACTGATGGTCGAAGACAGTTCGATGGATGCCGAGCTGACCTTATTGCGCCTGGAGCGCAGCGGGCTGCACATCGAGTCGCAACTGGTGTTCGACCATATTGGCGTCGAGCATGCGCTGCACCACGGTCGTTTTGACCTGATCCTGTGCGACTGCGTGTTGCCTGGCTCGTCCGGCACCGAGGTGCTGGCGATTGCTCAGCGGCTGGCGCCAGATGTGCCGTTCATCTTCCTCTCAGGCATTTATGGTGAAGAGCACGCGGTGGAGATGATCCGCCTTGGCGCCACCGACTATGTCCTGAAGAAGAACCTGCCGCTGCTGCCCAAGGCCGTGCGCCGGGCGCTGACCGAAGTGCAGGAGCGCCATCGCCGCCGCCGCGCCGAGGAAGCGCTGGCCGAGCTTGAGGCGCGCGCCCGGTTTGCCATCGATGCTGCGGGCATGGGTACCTGGGACTATCGCCCGCAGGAAGATCTGCTGCTCTGGGATGACCGCTGCAAGACCTTGTTTGGCCTGCCTGTCGACACTCAGATGTCGTTGGATGTGTTCTACGCAGGCATCTATCCCGAAGACGTCGCGCTGGTTCGTGACGCTGTCGAGCAGGTCATGCAGCCCCAGGCAGGCGGTCACTACCGGGTCGAGTTTCGTATCAATCAGCGTGACGGCCTCGAGCCGCGCTGGTTGCTCTCGAGCGGCCAGACCCAATTCGTCGACGGCCGCTGCGTGCGCTTTTCCGGCGTATTGCAGGACATTCATGAACAACGCCAGGCGACCACGGCGCTCAAGCAGCTCAACGAGATGCTCGGCGAGCGGGTCGAGCGGCGTACCCGGGAGCGCGATCGCTCATGGGAATTGTCCCAGGACTTGCTGGCGGTACTGAACAGAGACCTGACCCCGGTCGCGCTCAACCCAGCCTGGGAAGTCAGCCTGGGCATCTCGCGTGAACGCCTGAGCCAGACCACCCTGCTGCAGCTGCTACCCGAGCCGGATCAGGAAGCCTTTCTCGCTGAGCTGGCCGCCCTCGGCCAGGGCCGCACCAGTGCCCGCTTTGTAGGGCGGATTCAACATGCCAGCGGCCAACAGCGCTGGTTGTCCTGGGTGATCGTGCCCGAGGACACCTTGCTCTACGTGGTCGCCCGCGATATCACCAGTGAGCGCGAATCGTCGATGGGCCTGGCCGAGGCCAACATGCGCCTGCGCGAGCAGATCGATGAGCGCGAGCGTATCGAAGCTGCGCTGCAGCAGATGCAGCGGCTGGAGGCAGTCGGCCAGCTGACTGCCGGGGTCGCGCACGACTTCAACAACTTGCTGACGGTGATTCTGACCGGCGCGAGTTTCCTTGAGCGTGACCTGCAGAAAGAGAATTACGACAAGGCCCGCAGCCGCCTCAAGCATATCCGCGAGGCTGGCGAGCGCGGTGCCAAGTTGACCTCACAGTTGCTGGCCTTCTCCCGGCGCCAGCGGCTCGAGCCTGTGCCGCTGAACCTCAACCAGACCCTCACCGGCCTGGAAGAGCTGCTGCGACGCACCTTGGGCGGCAATGTCTCGGTACGCCTGGATCTGGATGCCAGCCTGTGGCAGGCACTGACTGACCCGACCCAGACCGAGATGATCATTCTCAACCTGGCGATCAACGCCCGCGACGCCATGGCCGATGGCGGCCAGCTGATCCTGTCGACGCGCAATACCTTGATCACAAAACGCGCCCAGCGACCGGAAGACCCGGAGCCTGGCGAGTACGTGATGCTGTCGATTCGCGATACCGGTTGCGGCATGAGTGAAGAGGTAGTCGGCAAGGTATTCGAGCCATTCTTCACCACCAAGGACATCGGTAAAGGCTCGGGCCTTGGCCTGGCCCAGGTGTTCGGCTTCGCCAAGCAATCGGGTGGCGGCGTGTCTATCGATACTGCGCCGGACCAGGGTACCTTGGTGTCGGTCTACCTGCCTGCGGTCAAGCAGCCTGTAGCCGTCGAAGCACCAACGGCGCCTGCGGCGCCAGCCCTCTCGGCAGAAGGCCGTGATCGCACCGTGCTGTTGGTGGACGATGATCACCTGGTCCGCGACATGATCGGCGAGCTACTGCGCTCGCACGGTTATCAGGTACGCCAGGCGCACGGTGGCGAGCAGGCCCTGTGCTTGCTCGATGAACACGTCGATGTGCTGCTGACTGACTTTGCCATGCCCGAATTCAACGGCGCGCAGCTCGCTTTGGCGGCGCGTGAGCGCTTCCCGCAATTGCCGGTGGTGATTCTCACCGGCTATGCCGAGCTGCAAGGCTTCGAGCTGGGCGACAGTGTGGTCATTCAGAAACCGGTACAGGATCAGCTGCTGGCGAAGACCCTGGAAGATTTGCTGGGCGCGGTCTGAGCACCGCGCTCGGCCGTTGCTCAGCAACTGCAATACGGATGGGTAGCGTTGGGTGGATTGCGCGGGAATAGAGAGAGGGTAAAGCGAGGAAGATAATGGCAGGGGCGGCTGGATTCGAACCAACGCATGGCAGGATCAAAACCTGCTGCCTTACCGCTTGGCGACGCCCCTGTATCGGCTGCGACAAATACGATGCACTGTCGCTCTGACAATCCCCCTGGCTGACAACATGGGTTGTTGTCGGGGAATGCGCGGCACTTTAACAACAATCCTTGATCATGAAAACCCCTTTTTTTAAAAAAATCTCAAAAAAACAGCAAGTTAGTCAGGCGCCAGCCGCTGCGTGACCGCCTGTCGGCAAAGCTCGTCCAGCTAAAAAACCAAATCCCTGCAGCCCTGCCCAATAGTCAAGTAACCCAGCGCTTACAAGGAGGGCGCCATGCCAGTTTCCCATGACCTGTACCAAGACCTGCACTACCCCCGCGAAATCGTTCAGCAGCGTCGCCAGCAGGATCAGACCCTTGATCGCCTGCTCGACGAGTACGTCGATATCGACAACCAGGTGCTGGCTGCCGAGGCCATCTCGGCGGGCTATACCAGCGATGATGACCTGCACCGCCTCAAGGAGCGTCGCCTGTCGATCAAGTATATGATCGACCGTCAGCTCAAGCGCCAAGCCTGAGGCTGTTCATTTGGCAGTGGCGTATGACCAGTGCCAGCGGGCACTGAGCGGTCGGTAGTCGCCCACAATCGCCTGGCTACCCGCCGGGATGATTGCCTGCCAGCGGTGCTTGCGGTGAAAATGGCCACTCACTGGAGGGCGCCAACCGCCCTGCCCCACCGTCGAGGACCACCTGCTTGTCTGCCTGGATTTCCACGCCGCTTCGCCACTTGCGCCGCCGCTCGCGTACCGATGCGCAAGGCGACTGCCAGCTGTTGAGCTACTTCGAGGACAAGGCCAGGCAGCGCGGCTATAGCTTGAGCGAAGGCCAACGCCGGGTTATCGAGCGCATGACGCAACAGCTTGCCGCGCTGGCTGATGGCCAGGCGCGCAGCTTGTATCTGTATGGATCAGTTGGCCGCGGCAAGAGCTGGCTACTCGATGGCTTTTACCAGGCGCTGGAGGTGGAGGCCAAGCTGCGCCTGCACTTCCACGATTTCTTCGCTCGTCTGCATCAGGGCATGCACCGCCATCGCGGCGCCGACAATGCTATGGCGGCGACCCTGGATGAACTGATTGGCGACTGCCAGGTGCTGTGCTTCGACGAGTTCCATGTACACGACATCGGCGATGCGATGCTGCTCACCCGGCTGTTCAGCGCGCTGTTCGAGCGCAATGTATTTGTCGTCCTGACCTCCAACTATGCCCCCGAAGGCCTGCTGCCCAACCCGCTTTACCATGAGCGGTTCTTGCCAGTGATCCGCCTTATCAACAGCCGCATGCTGGTAATGGAAGTGGGCGGCGACATCGACTTTCGCAGCCTGCCGGCCAACCGCGCGCACCAGCGTTTTACCCAGGGCCACTACGTCTGGCCCGGCACAGCTGAGCAACGCCTGGCTCTGGCGCTGCCTGAAACCCAGCCGCTGACCCTGAACATCAATCAGCGCCCGCTGCGCGCTCTGGCCAGCCAGGATCGACAGGTGCACTTCAGCTTTGTCGATCTGTGCGAGCAGGCCACGGCGGTGGTGGATTATCTGGAGCTGGCCAGCCGTTACGATCGCTGGATCATCGACGACCTGGAAGACCTGGCCGAATGTTCGCTCGCAGCGCAGCAACGCTTCGTCAACCTGGTCGATGTGCTGTACGACCAAGATTGCGAGCTGGTGCTGATTGGCCGCTATCCGCTCGAGCAGAGCCTGGGTGGCGCCATTGCCGACCTGATGCGCAGCCGCAGCCGTCTCGGCCAGCTGCATCAGGTCGGCACGACTGTGCTCTAACCTGCGCGGGGCAGATCGGCCAGCACCGCTTCGATTTCGCCAAGCACAGCCGGGTCATCCAGCGTTGACGGTGGTACATAGGCCTGACCGTCAGCGATCTTGCGCAGCACCGCGCGCAGAATCTTGCCGGAGCGTGTCTTGGGCAAGCGCTTGACCAACCGCACCCGGTTGAAGCATGCCAGCGCACCGATCTGCTCGCGCACACTGGCAACCAGTTCAGCCTGCAATTTTTGCTCGGCTAGTTCTTCGCCGTCCTTGAGTACCACCAACGCCAGCGGCACCTGGCCCTTGATGTCGTCGTGCACACCGATCACCGCGCACTCGGCAACCGCTGCATGGCGGGCGACCAGATCTTCCATTTCGCCGGTAGACAACCGATGCCCGGAGACGTTGATGACGTCATCGGTGCGACCCATGATGTAGACGAAGCCGTCGTCGTCCAGGTAACCGCCATCACCCGTGTGGTAATAGCCGGGATAGGTGTGCAGATACGCTTGCAAATAGCGATGATGATCACCCCACAGCGTCTGGCTGCAGCCCGGCGGCAACGGCAGGGCGATGACGATCGCGCCCTGTTGATTCGGCCCGAGCAAATGGCCGTCGTCGTCCAGCACCTGCACGTGGTAGCCCGGCACTGCGCGGTTGCTCGACCCGGGGCGTGCGGCGCTGCCTTCAAGGCCGACACAGGGTGCGGTCACCGGCCAGCCGGTTTCGGTCTGCCACCAGTGGTCATGCACCGGTTTGCCGGTGACCTGCTCCAGCCATTGATGGGTGCTTGAATCAAGCTTTTCCCCGGCCAGGAACAATTGGCGCAGGGAGCTCAGGTGATACCCGGCGAGCAGTTCGCCATGGGGGTCTTCCTTGCGGATCGCGCGCATCGCCGTCGGCGCGCAGAACAAGGCATTCACCTGATACTGCTCGACCACCCGCCAGTACGCGGCGGCGTCCGGGGTGCGGATCGGCTTGCCTTCATAGAACACCGTGGTGCAACCGGTCATCAGCGGCCCGTAGACGATCAGCGAGTGACCGACCACCCAGCCCACATCGGAAATCCCCCACCAGACATCGCCCGCCTGCATGCCATAGATATGGCGCATGGTGTAGCTCAAGGCGACCGCGTTGCCGCCGTTTTCGCGGACGATGCCCTTGGGTTTGCCGGTGGTGCCGGAGGTGTACATGATATATAGCGGGTCGGTTGCACTGAGCTCGACCGGCGCCACAGGCTGCGCGTTGACCAGTGCCTGTTGCCAGTCCAGGTCACGCCCAGGCTGCAGCGCGGCCTTGGCCTGTGGCCGCTGCAGCACCAGCACGTGGCGGGGCTGATGAGTGGCCAATTGCAGGGCGCGATCGATCAGCGGCTTGTATTCGATGACCCGATCAAACTCCAGCCCGCAGGAGGCCGTGAGCACCAGGGTCGGCTTGGCATCATCGATACGCAGGGCCAGCTCGTTGGCGGCAAAACCGCCGAACACCACCGAGTGCACTGCGCCAATCCGCGCGCAGGCGAGCATGGCCATGGCCGCCTGCGGCACCATCGGCATGTAGATGACGACACCGTCGCCCTTGCGCACGCCCAACTCGCGCAGCAGCCCGGCCAGCCGCGCCACCTCATCGCGCAGTTCACGGTAGCTGAAGCGCTGCTGGGTCGCGGTTACCGGCGAGTCGTAGATCAACGCGATCTGCTCGCCACGGCCTTGTTCGATCTGGTAATCCAGGGCCAGGTAGCAGCTGTTCAGGCGCCCGTCGGCAAACCAGCAATGGCTGCCGTCGGTGTTGTTGATCAGGGTCTGGCGCGGCTTGTGGTACCAGGCCAGCTGGTCGGCCTGTTCGGCCCAGAAGGCCACAGGGTCGGAAATGGAACGGGCGTAGCTGTGCTGGTAGGTCATGTCAGTCGCAACCCGATACTTGTTGTTATTGAAGGGCGAGCCTGCAGTATGGACCTGCCTGACGCCCCTGCCATGGGACTAAAGTCCATAACCGACCTGCAAATTCGCAGCAGCAGGCGCTATCAAGGCGGCGCTTTTGATACGCGCCAAGCAGCGAGCAAGACTCTAGAATAGCCATCACCTTCATCAATGAGCACAGCATGGATATCGAACAGGCACGCACCTTTCTGGAGATTGTGCGCTGCGGCAGCCTGGTCGCCGCCGCCGAGGGCCTGTGCGTGTCGCAGACGGCAATCACCGCGCGGGTGCAGCGTCTTGAGCAGCAGCTAGGTTGCCAGCTGTTTGTCCGCAGCCGCAGCGGCGCCAGCCTGACCGCAGACGGCGAAGCCTTCGTCACCTACGCCCACCAACTGGTGGAAACCTGGGAGGCCGCCCGCCGTGACCTGCCGCTGCCGCAGGGTTGTCAGCAGTTGCTGCACCTGGGCGGCGAAACCAGCCTGGGCAACCCGCTGCTGCTCGACTGGGTCAGTGCGCTGTACCGCGAGATGCCCAGCCATGCCATCCGCAGCGAGGTCAGCGACGGCGAATCGTTGCTGCGCAAGGTCGAGCGCGGCTTGCTCGATGCTGCGCTGGTCTATCAGCCCATCTACGGGCCTGGCCTGCAGGTGGAGCAGTTGATGGAAGAAAAACTGGTGCGCATCCGCCACGTAGAACGGCCAGAGCCTTATGTGTATATCGACTGGGGCGAGACGTTTCGCCGCCAGCACGATGCCGCCCTGCCCGACTGCGCCCGCCCAGCGCTGAGCTTCAACCTCGGCCCGCTGGCCTTGCAGTTCATTCTCGAGCACGGTGGCAGCGGTTATTTCCGTACACGGGTGGTGCAGGCTTATCTGGACAGCGGCGTGTTCGAGCGGGTGCCGCAAGCGCCGGAATTCACCTACCCGACTTTTCTGGTGTACACCCGCAAGCACGACAGCGCCGCCTTGCAGCAGGCCTTCGGCGTGCTGCGCCGGCAAGTCGCAGCGGGCGTCAGTGACTGGTCACAACGCTGGGACCCGCTCATCTGAAGCAAGCGTGCTGTGGTTGAGCAACTGGCGCTTGAGACCGGCAATCAGGTCGGTCTGGGTGATCACCCCGACCAGCTTGCCGTCATCGAGTACCGGCAGGCAGTGCAGGCCTTGCTCGCACAGCAATGGCAGCAGACGCTCCAGCGGGTGCTGGCTACTGACACTGATCACCCGCCGGCTCATCACCTGCTCCAGCACCACCGGCCTGCGCCGCCACAGCCCACGCCAGCTGAACCGCGCCCGCGCCATGGCCGCCGTCAGCACATCACTGAGGCTGACGATGCCGACCAGGCGCCCCTCCGCCAGTACTGGCAGCGTCTTCAGGTGGTGGCTGGCGAGCATCTGCCAGGCTTGCTCCAGCGTGGTCTGCGGGCTGGCAAATTGCACATCGCGGGACATCACCGAAGCCGCGGTGATACCGCCTAGACTGCGCTGCAAGGCATGCTGTTCAGTGGCCAGAAGAATACGCTCAAGCTCGTCACGGCTGACGTCAACGTACTCGCCGATGTCTTCCAGAGCCTGATCGAGGTCGTCGCTGCTGAAACCTACCCGGGCGCTGGGCAGCGGGTCGTGGGTGTGGTGCAGATCCTTGCGCGGCAAGCCAGGCTTGGGATAGCGCACGCCCGTCAGGCGGTTGTAGACCACCGCCACTGCGACCAGCACCAGCGCATTGAGCATGATTGGCTCGAGCAGATGATCGCCCATGGCGACCAGCCCGGAATCGGCCAGTACCGCGCTGACCGCTACTCCGCCGCCCGGGGGGTGCAGGCAGCGCAGCAGGCACATGACCAACAACGACAAGCCCAGTGCAGCGCCAGCCACCCACAGCTCGCTGCCCAGGTGCTGGCGCATGACCAGGCCGATTACACCCGCCAGCGCGTAACTGCCCAGCACCGACCACGGCTGCGCCAGCGGCCCGGCGTGCACGGCGAAAACCAGCACGGCTGTCGCTGCCAGAGGGCCAAGCAAATGCAGCACAATGGAGGAACCATAGGCCAGGCTGCATAACCAACCGGCCAGACACAGGCCGAGCAAGGCACCGACGCCTGCGCGCAGCCATTCTTTGGGAGGAATATTGAGGGGCGCCGGCATAAGGCGCTGCAACCAGGGTTCGGGACGCGAGGCAGACATCGGGCTGATCGTGCTCTTCAAGTTGGCTGGGATGGGCCATTTCAGAGCAAGAGTGTGCCGCGCGCACTATTGTGGGGCAAATTCAAAATAATGCGGTTTGGGCTCAATAATTTTGCAGCATCAGCCTAGACCGTTCAGCGGCCTTTGCCGGGCAGCTCGATACTCACTCGCAGGCCGCCTTGAGGGCTTTGCTGCAGGGCGATGGTGCCGCCGCAGGCGTCGACGATATCGCGCACGATACCAAGGCCCAGGCCGTGGCCGTTGACCTGTTCGTCGAGCCGCGAGCCGCGCTCGAGCACGTGCGCGCGCTTTTCTTCAGGAATACCCGGGCCGTCATCATCCACCCATAACTGATAACCGGTGGCGCAGGTGGCGATACTCAGATGGACTTCGCTGTCGGCCCATTTACAGGCGTTGTCGAGCAGGTTGCCGAGCAGCTCGAGCAGGTCCTCGCGGTCCCAAGGCAGCAGCAGTCCGGCGGGCGTATCGCTTTCGAGCAGCAGACCTTCACCATGAATCATGCCCAAGGTTGCCAGCAGGCTTGGCAACTCCGCATCGCAATCAAACTGCGCGCCGGGCAGAGCATCGCCCGCCAACCGCGCACGGTTGAGTTCACGTTCCAGACGCTGCTGGATCTGTTCGAGCTGCTCGCGCATTTGCGTGCGTACGTCAGGCAAATCGCGCAAGCGCTCGCTGGAGGCCAGGCTGAGCAGAACCGCCATCGGCGTTTTCAACGCATGGCCAAGATTGCCCAGTGCGTTGCGCGAGCGGCGCAGGCTGTCTTCGGTGTGGGCCAGCAGATGGTTGACCTGATCGACCAGCGGCTGCAGTTCGCTGGGCACTTCGGCATCCAGCTGTGAGCGTTGGCCTTGCTGCAGTTGCGCGATCTGCTGGCGTGCGCGCTCCAATGGCCGTAACGAGCGGGTAACGGTGATGCGCTGCAATATCAGCACCAGCACCAGGGCGATCAGGCCCATGCCCAGGCCGATCTGCTGCATGCGCTGAAAGCCCTGGCGTACTGGTGAATAATCCTGCGCGACGCTGATCGAGATGTCCTGGCCCAGGCGCCGATAGTCAGCACGCAGTGCCAGCAGTTGCTGGCCTTCAGGACCTAATACATGGGTATCTTCGAGGCCCGGCTTGGCCGGCTTGGGCATGTCCAGGTCCCACAATGAGCGAGATCGCCAGCTGCCCTGCTCGAAGTCGATGCGAAAGTAATACCCGGAAAACGGCCTTTGGTACGCCGCCGAGATACGCCGCTCATCCAGCTGCAAGCCGTCTGGGCCGCGCCCCAGCGCTACCAGCAGGTTCTCGCTTTCCTTGCGCAAGCCGACTTCAAGGTAGCGCTGCAGGCCGGCCTCGAACAACCACAGGGTCAACTGCGCAAAGGCCAGCCCGATCACTACCAATACGGCGATAAGGCCAACGCTCAAGCGTGCCTGGATCGACTTCACGAGGTGCTGCCGGCGTAGACGTACCCTTGCCCGCGACGTGTTTCGATGACGCTGCGACCGAGTTTGCGCCGCAGGTGATTGACATGCACTTCAAGCACGTTGGAATCGCGCTCGGTTTCGCCATCGTACAGGTGTTCAGCCAGATGCCCCTTGGACAGCACCTGGCCGGGATGCAGCATGAAGTAACGCAGCAGGCGAAACTCGGCGGCAGTCAGTTGCACATTTACGCCCTCGCGAGTGACGCACTGACGGCTTTCGTCCAGGTGCAGGCCAGCCGCTTCGAGCTTGGGCTGATTGGCCAGGCCGCGCGCACGGCGTAGCAGCGCCTGAATGCGCAGCTGCAGCTCTTCAGGGTGGAACGGCTTGCTCAAATAGTCATCAGCGCCGGCCTTCAAGCCTTCGATGCGCTCGGCCCAGGAACCGCGTGCGGTAAGGATCAGCACCGGGGTAGCCAAGCCGCCGGCACGCCACTGGGCGAGAACGTCCAATCCCGGCAGACCGGGCAGACCCAGGTCGAGAATGATCAGATCATACGGCTCGCTCTGGCCCTGATAGACCGCATCACGGCCATCGGCCAGCCAGTCCACGGCGTAGCCCTGCCGCTGCAGGCCGGCAATCAACTCATCGGCCAGCGGCACATTGTCCTCGACCAGCAACAGGCGCATTCAGTCGTCTTCCTCGTCTTTGAGCAGCACACCGCTGCGAGCATCCAGCTTGATCTCGCGCACGACCCCTTCGAGGGTCAGCAGCTCGACCTCGTATTCATAACGGCCATGTTTCTCTTCAAGCTCAGCCTCAAGCAAACGCGCCCCGGGGTAACGCCCCAGGGCGGAGTCGAGCAACTGCTCAAGCGGCAGGATAACGCCCTTTTGCCGCAGCGCGAGGGCTTCATCCTGATCAAGATCACGCGCCAGCGCCAACGAACACACGGCCATCAAGGCAAGGGCCAGGTAGCGCGGCTTGCGCGATAGCGGGCTCATTATTTGTCTTGAGCGTTTTTCAGTACTTCACCGGTCTTGGCATCCAGGTCAACGTCCCATTCAACGTTCTGCGCATCACGCAGCTCAACCTTGAGGATGTAGCGGCCGTATTCGTTTTCAAGCTCGGAGTCGGTGACGGTCGAACCTTTATGCTGGGCCTGAGCCTTTTCGGCCAGCTGCTTGAGTGGCTGCACGGTGCCGGCTTTTTCCAGGGCGCTGATTTCATGCGCCGGCACGTCAGCCAGGGCAGCGGTAGCAGCAACGGACAGGGCAGCGGCGGTGAACAAGGCAGTCAAAGTTTTCATGAGTATCTCTCCATCGGGATGTACAAGTTGTCTACGGGGTTAAGATTAACCACGACTCCTTAAGCCAACCTGAAATTGCTCGCGAGCATCATAGCGCACGCCCCATGCGCTGTTGCAGTGCTTGCACAGTCGCCACCTGGCGGCTGAGCACACAGGCGCAACCACTCATTGCGGCCATGCTGGTAGAATCGCCGCCATTCTCGCTTGCAACAGAGTTACTGCCCCGTGGAAATTTTCAAAGAGTTCACCTTCGAATCGGCCCATCGCCTGCCCAACGTCGCGCCGGGCCATAAATGCGGCCGCCTGCATGGCCACTCGTTCAAGGTCGCCCTGCACCTGACCGGCCCGCTTGATCCGCATACCGGCTGGATTCGCGACTTCTCCGAGATCAAGGCGATCTTCAAGCCGATCTACGAGCAGCTTGATCACAACTACCTGAACGACATCCCCGGCCTGGAAAACCCCACCAGCGAAGTCATCGCGGTATGGATCTGGCAGCAGGTCAAACCGCTGCTGCCAGAGCTGTCCAAGGTCCGTATTCACGAGACCTGCACCAGCGGTTGTGAATACACCGGCGACTGAACAGGCTTAGTCTTCCTGAGACTGGGGGAGCGGTGGCACACACGGGTTGCTGATACACATCAGCAACACCCCTGGCCTGCCACGACCGGCGTTCAGATAGCCGCGGCCGTTCTCCATCAGCCTGCGCACTCGCCGGCCATTGTGGCCGTAGAGTGCCAAATCCAGGTGCAAACCGCCTTCAGCCAGGTTCTCCGGATCCAGCCCGGCTATGTGCCAGAGTGGCGTATGTCTGCCCTTGAGCAGGTGGTAGAGCGGTGTATCCAGGTCAATAGGCAGATCCACAGGCAACGAGACCGTAGGTAAGACACCCACCGGATCCTTGAAGTCGACATGGGCATCGGAGGACGCCAATGTGCCTGCTGCCACGTCGGTGCTGTAGAAGCCCAGGTAGCCATTCCTGCTGATATCCAGCCAATAGTTCAGCTCTGGCCAACGATGGCTGTGACGCCCTTCATAGGCGGGCCGTATTTCGTACGCGTAGCCATAGGCGTGGCGATAGGCGCCGAACCAGAACGTGTCCACCGACAGCGACTTACGCGGGTCAAAGCCGGGCAAGTTATCTACCAGAAATGATTGAAACTCCGTTTCGTGATAATTGCGGTTAGCCATCAGCCAGCCGTCCTCGCCATTCCAGTCATCGAACTCAGTCCAGATGGGCCGCGACAATCGGTCACCCTCTGCCCACACGGCTGGACGATCGGCATAGTCCGCCAGCTGCCAACGGCAACTGGCGGTGAAACACAACTCGGGGATGAATATCAGGCTGCTCATTGCACCGTTCCACATCAAAGGGGAGCCATGCACGCTAACCATCGCTCAAGGGGCGAGGCAGAAGGAAGGCTAGCCCAACACGTCCTTGAGGAAGGACGGGGCGATGTAGCGCTGATAGTGCGCCTCGGACAGCAGGAAAAACTCGCGGTCGATCGCATCACGCAGTTGCGGCAAGTCCCAGCCGCGAAACTCGGGCAGCAAGGCCATGCCATAAGCCTCCAGGTCGCGGATCATCCGCGCACCGCGGGCAATCAGCTGATAGGCCCAGCAGTACTCGGACTGCTGCACCACAAAGCGGATCGAGCGCTGCTCCAGCTGCTGGCGCAGGCATTCTTTGTCGAACACTTCGAGCTTGGCCATCATCACCTGCACCAGCAGTTGCTCAAGGCGCAGCCACACGGCCAGCTTGGCTTCTTCGCTGTAGCCGTTCCAGTGGATGACTTCATGGTGAAAACGCTTGCAGCCGCGGCATACAAGGTCGCCGTAGACCGTTGAGCAGAGCCCGACGCACGGGGTTTTGATGGACTGATTGGACATGAACAGACAGCAGCTTGGCGGTGGCACACGGCCCCATGTTAGCCCTTTGTCTAACCAGGGTCACTTGTTAAAGTCGCATGCCGCGCCTTACTTTTGTTCAGCTTTTGCCGTAGAATCAACCCGCCTTTTCAAGGCAACAATGTCCGTTGGAAGCTGTTTTCAAAGCGTCACGAAGCACAGTTAATCCGGTAGAACGGTGTTGGCCGGCCCATGCAGCCCTCGCATGCGCCGCGCCAACCCCTCATCAGCGCTCCGTTCTACAGGCGTAAAACTTTGAAAACAGCTTCTGCAAGGATTTTCCGCACGCCTGGCTAGGCGGCTCACGAAGCCGTATTGCGCATGGCCGCGTCGAATCCTGGATGAGCGTCCCGGACTCCCTTTAGGGACCACTGATGAGGGTAATAACTGTGCTTGAAGCCTACCGCAAACACATCGAAGAGCGTAAAGCCCTGGGCATCGTGCCCCAGCCGCTGAACGCCGAACAGACTGCAGGCCTGGTCGAACTGTTGAAAAACCCGCCAGCCGGCGAAGAAGCCTTCCTTGTTGACCTGATCACCAACCGCGTACCACCAGGCGTTGACGAAGCTGCCTACGTCAAGGCCGGTTTCCTCTCGGCCATCGCCAAGGGCGAAGCCACTTCGCCACTGCTCGATCGCAAGCATGCCACCGAGCTGCTCGGCACCATGCAGGGCGGCTACAACATCGAGACGCTGGTCGCGCTGCTGGACGACGCCGAACTGGCTGCCGTCGCGGCCGAACAGCTCAAGCACACCCTGCTGATGTTCGATGCTTTCCATGATGTCGCCGAAAAAGCCAAGGCGGGCAACGCCCACGCCAAGGCTGTGCTCGAGTCCTGGGCCAATGGCGAGTGGTTCACCAAGCGCCCTGAAATTGCCGAAAAGTACACCCTGACCGTGTTCAAGGTGCCTGGCGAAACCAACACCGACGACCTCTCCCCTGCCCCGGATGCCTGGTCGCGCCCTGATATCCCGCTGCACGCCCTGGCCATGCTGAAAATGGCCCGTGACGGCATCGAGCCTGAGCAACCAGGCTCGGTCGGTCCGCTCAAGCAGATCGAAGCCATGCGCGCCAAAGGCTTCCCGGTCGCCTACGTCGGTGACGTGGTCGGTACCGGTTCGTCGCGTAAATCGGCAACCAACTCGGTACTGTGGTTCTTCGGTGACGATATCCCCAACGTGCCGAACAAGCGCGCTGGCGGTTTCTGCTTCGGCACCAAGATCGCTCCGATCTTCTACAACACCATGGAAGACGCCGGCGCCCTGCCAATCGAGTTCGACTGCAGCAACCTGGCCATGGGCGACGTCATCGACGTGTACCCGTTCAAAGGTGAAGTACGCCGTCACGAAAGCGACGAGCTGGTCACCACCTTCGGACTGAAGACGCCAGTCCTGCTCGACGAAGTCCGTGCTGGCGGCCGTATCCCGCTGATCGTTGGCCGTGGCTTGACCGACAAGGCGCGCACCGAGCTGGGCATGGGTCCAACCGACCTGTTCAAACTGCCGGACGCACCGGTCGACACTGGCAAGGGCTTCACCCTGGCGCAAAAAATGGTTGGCCGTGCCTGCGGCATGCCAGAAGGCCAGGGCGTACGTCCAGGCGCCTACTGCGAACCGAAGATGACCACCGTGGGTTCACAAGACACCACCGGCCCGATGACCCGCGACGAGCTCAAAGACCTCGCCTGCCTGGGCTTCTCGGCTGATCTGGTCATGCAGTCGTTCTGCCACACCGCGGCTTACCCGAAGCCAATCGACGTCACCACCCACCACACCCTGCCGGATTTCATCCGCACCCGTGGCGGCGTGTCGCTGCGTCCTGGCGACGGCATCATCCACAGCTGGCTGAACCGCATGCTGCTGCCTGACACTGTCGGCACCGGCGGCGACTCGCACACCCGCTTCCCGATCGGCATCTCGTTCCCGGCCGGTTCCGGCCTGGTCGCCTTCGCCGCTGCCACCGGCGTTATGCCGCTGGACATGCCAGAGTCGATCCTGGTTCGCTTCAAGGGCAAGCTGCAGCCTGGCATCACCCTGCGTGACCTGGTCCATGCGATCCCGTACTACGCCATTCAGCAAGGCCTGCTGACCGTCGAGAAGAAAGGCAAGATCAACGCCTTCTCGGGTCGCATCCTGGAGATCGAAGGCCTCGACGAGCTGACTGTCGAGCAAGCGTTCGAGCTGTCCGACGCTTCCGCCGAGCGCTCGGCAGCTGGCTGCACCATCAAGCTGCCGGAAAAAGCGGTTGCCGAATACCTGCAGTCGAACATCACCCTGCTGCGCTGGATGATCAGCGAAGGCTACGGCGATGCGCGGACCATGGAGCGCCGTGCGCAAGCCATGGAAGCCTGGCTGGCCAACCCGCAGCTGCTGTCTGCAGACGCCGATGCCGAATACGCCGAGATCATCGAAATCGACCTGGCCGACGTCAAGGAGCCTGTGCTCTGCGCACCGAACGACCCGGACGACGCCCGCCTGCTGTCTTCGGTACAGGGCGAGAAGATCGACGAAGTGTTCATCGGCTCGTGCATGACCAACATTGGTCACTTCCGCGCTGCTGGCAAGCTGCTGGAGAAGGTCAAGGGCGGTATTCCGACCCGTCTGTGGCTGGCTCCGCCAACCAAGATGGACGCTCACCAGCTGACCGAAGAAGGCTACTACGGCATCTACGGCAAAGCTGGCGCGCGCATGGAAATGCCAGGTTGCTCGCTGTGCATGGGTAACCAAGCACGTGTGCAGACCGGTTCGACCGTGGTTTCCACGTCGACCCGTAACTTCCCTAACCGTCTGGGCGATGCCACCAACGTCTACCTGGCTTCGGCCGAGCTGGCAGCAGTGGCTTCGATCATCGGCAAGCTGCCGACCATCGAAGAGTACATGCAGTACGCCAAAGACATCGACAGCATGGCTGCCGACGTCTACCGCTACCTGAGCTTCGACCAGATCGCCGAGTTCCGTGATGCTGCGGAAAGCGCCAAGATCCCGGTTGTTCAGGCGTAACATCCGGCGGGAGCGTTGAGCTTCCAGCGGCATGAAAAAACCCGGCAGAAATGCCGGGTTTTTTTAGGTTGTTGATGGAGGGATCATTCATTGCGTAACCGGCGGCGCCAGCAGAGCCAACAATTTTCAGCCTAACGGTCGATTCCGTCGACTCGGCCGGCCTCTTCGCGGGGCAAGCCCGCTCCCAAAGGGTCGGGGAGTGTCTGGGTTGCATGATCGATGAGCGCGCCGACAACGGCTACTCCATCAGGATTTCGACCAGCACCTGCGCTGGCGCACTCAACTCCACCCCCTGCCGCGTCACGACCTCGTACGGCTCACTGCGTGACTGCAATTGCAATGGCAGCCTCACCAGCATCCCGTGATCCAGCGCGACCTTGGCCACATCCCACGGCATCACCGCCAGCAAGCCCGGATCCTGCAACAGCATTGACAACGTGGTGAAGGTCGAGGACGTTTCGATCGGATACTGCGGAAAGCTCAACCCTGCCTCGCGAAACTCACGCTCCAGGGTCAGGCGCATCGGCATGTTCACCGGGAACACCACCCACCGCGAATCGGCCAGCTGCGCCAGGTTCAACGAAGCGCTGGCCGCCAGGGGATGTGCCGGGTTGGCCACCAGCACCAGCTGCTCCTGGTGCTTGACCCGGCTGTGGTACGCCGCCGGGCGCGGACTGACACTGGTCCGGCAGATCACCACATCCAGCCGTCCCTGATCGAGCAGGGTCAACAAGCGGTCACTGGTGACCTCGACCACCGCTACCGACAGGTCCGGCTGGCTCTCGCGCAAACGCGCCAGGCCCTCCACCAGAATCGGCACCGCCCCCATGATCGTGCCCACCGACAACCGTCCGCCATGGCCCTGGAGAATTCCCAGCATCTCTTCACGCAGGTGCGCCAGGTCGTTGCCGATCAAGCGCGCATAACGCACCACGCAACGCCCCAGGTCATTCGCCTGCAGGCCCTTGCTGGTACGCTCGAAGAGCACCGCGCCCAGGGTCGATTCGATCTCGTTGAGGGCCTTGGTCGCCCCCGGCTGGGTAATCGACATGGCCTCGGCCGCCTTGTGGATCGAGCCCAGCTCGTCAAGGCTGATCAGCAGGCGTAGCTGGCGCAAGCGCAGGCGCGACGCCATGGAACTCAAAGGTGGCAGCATAGGGGATCACTAAAAGTTATCACGGGGTCAACAGCTCTCATTAGGCAGCAACGCCGCGCAAATTTAAAGTGGCCGCACGTGCTTCCCCACAACAACAAACCGGAGCCAGCATGCGCCTGATCCAATTCGAAACCGCACCCGCCCAGCGCCACGTCGGCGTGGTCGAAGGCGACCTGATTCAGGTCGTGCGTGACACCACCCACCTGCGTGAACTGGCCTTGGCCGCCATCCGCAACCAGCGCAGCCTCACCGCCGAAGTGCTCGAGCGCGGCCTGGACAGCAGCGACCAGCGCTACAGCCAGGCCCTCGCCGAATGCCGGGTATTGCCACCGCTGGACCACGAAGACCCGGCCCACTGCCTGGTCAGCGGCACCGGCCTGACCCACCTGGGCAGCGCCTCGACCCGCGACAAGATGCACCAGCAGAAAGTCGACGACAGCGCCGCCCTCACCGACACCGCGCGGATGTTCCAATGGGGCATCGAGGGCGGCCGTCCCGCCGCCGGCAGCGCAGGCGCGCAGCCGGAATGGTTCTACAAGGGCGATGGCTCGTGCGTGGTACGTCCGGGCCAGGCCTTGCAGACCCCGGCGTTCGCCGAGGACGCCGGTGAAGAGCCGGAGCTGGCCGGGCTCTATGTGATCGGCGATGATGGCCAGCCCTACCGGCTGGGCTTTGCCATCGGCAACGAGTTTTCCGACCATGTGATGGAGCGGCGCAATTACCTCTACCTGGCCCATTCCAAGCTGCGCAACTGCTCGTACGGGCCGGAACTGCGCGTGGGCGAGCTGCCGCGCCACCTGCAGGGCACCAGCCGGATCCGCCGGGGCGACCAGGTGATCTGGGAAAAGGACTTTCTCAGTGGCGAGAACAACATGTGCCACTCGCTGGAGAACCTCGAGTACCACCATTTCAAATACGTCCAGTTCCTCCGTCCGGGCGATGTCCACATCCACTTCTTCGGCACCGCGACCCTGTCGTTCGCCGATCAGATCAAGGCCGGCGAAGGCGATGTGTTCGAGATCAGCCTGGCCGAGTTCGGCGCGCCGCTGCGCAATGGCATTGCCCTGGCGCCGGCGGCCATCTCACCCGGAGCGGTGACCACGCTCTGACCCGACGGCGGCGCAGGGCCGCGCCGCCGCGGCATTTCATAACAATCACAAGAGTGAGATGAGCATGAACAACAGCCCTTACCCGGCGGCCCCCGCGCCCGCCCTGGCTACCGCCGACAGCGCCAAGCCGACCACCGTGCGCTGGCGGATCTTCCTGATCCTGCTGTTGCTGGCCGCGATCAACTACATCGACCGCGCCTCGCTGTCGGTGGCGCTGCCGTTGATTTCCGCCGAGTTCGAACTGACTCCGGCGCTCGAAGGCCTGATCCTCAGCGCGTTCTTCTGGTCGTACGCCTTGATGCAGATCCCTGCCGGGGTGCTGCTCGACCGCTTCCAGGTGCGCAACATCATTGGCGTCGCGACCATCGGCTGGGGCGCCTTCCAGGCCCTGGGCGGCTTCGCCCACAACTGGATCACCCTGCTGATCACCCGCATCGGCCTGGGCGTCGCCGAGTCGCCGATCATGCCCGCCGGCGCCAAGCTCAACGGCGCCTGGCTGACCCCCAACGAACGCGGGCGCGGCGCCACCCTGGTGGACGGCGGCGCGCCGCTGGGCACCGCCTTTGGCGCGATCATCATCGCCGGGCTGATCACCTGGTTCGACTCCTGGCGCATCGCCTTCATCATCGCCGGCGTCGGCACCGTGGCCGCAGGCCTCTGGGCCTGGTGGTACATCCGCAACCACCCCAGCGAACACCCGCAGGTGAACGCCGCCGAACTGGCCTACATCACCCAGGCCAACGATGCCGCGAGCAAGGCCAACGGCAACCGCAAGGCGGTGCTCAAGGAGCTGCTCAAAAGCCGTTCGGTGCTGTGCATGTTCGCCGGCTACGCCTGCTACAACAGCGTGTTCTATGGCCTGCTGACCTGGATGCCGAGCTATCTGCACCAGGCCCACAACCTCGACATCAAGGCCATGGGCGGGGCGACCTTCCTGATCTTCATGTGCGGTTTCGTCGGCGAGCTGATCGGCGGCTGGATCTCCGACAAATGGAAGGCCAAGGGCGGCCAGCCCAACACCGTCATGCGCAGCATGTTCGCCGGCTCCGCTGCGGTCGCCGCGCTGTGCATCCTGCTGGTGGCCTACACCCCGGACGCCGGCCTGGTCATCGCACTGCTCTGCGTGGCGCTGTTCTTCATCCGCTGGTGCGGCATGTACTGGTGCCTGCCGGCGATTCTCGGGGGCAAGTCCAAGGCCGGCGTGCTCGGCGGCAGCATGAACTTCTGCGGCAACATGGTCGGCGTGCTGGTGCCGATCCTGATCGGCCTGATCGTGCAGTTCACCGGTTCCTACTTCCTGGCCCTGATCTTCTTCGTGGTCATGGCCTTCGGCCTGATGCTGTTCTCCGGCCTGATCGACTATCGCGAGCGCGGGCTGGCCTGAGCCACGCGCCCCATTGAGGTGATTGTCATGCAACTCATTACAACAACAGGCAGTGCAAGCGCTGCCAACGCCGTGATCCGACTCAACCCCCTGGACGATGTGCTGGTCGCCCGCCAGCCGCTGCCCAAAGGCCTTTTGCTGGATGAAGGGATCACCGTGCGCGAGCCGATCCCGGCGGGCCACAAGCTGGCCGCGCGCGCCCTGGTCACCGGCCAGCCGCTGCGCCGCTATGGGCAGATCATCGGCTTCGCCAGCCAGGCGATCGCCGCTGGCGAGCATGTTCACGTGCACAACCTGGCGATGGGCGACTTTGCCCGCGACTATGCCTTCGGTGTCGACGCCAAAGGCCGGCAGGCGCCGACCGACGACACCTTCATGGGCATCGTGCGCAGCGATGGCCGGGTTGCCACACGCAACTACATCGGCATCCTGACCTCGGTGAACTGTTCGGCCACGGTGGCGCGGGCGATCGCCGACCACTTCCGCCGCGACATCCACCCCGAAGCCCTGGCGCCCTACCCCAATGTCGACGGCGTGGTCGCCCTGACCCACGGGGTCGGCTGCGCGGTCGATCCCGGTGGCGAAGCGCTGGCGATGTTGCGCCGCACCCTCGGCGGCTACGCCGTGCACGCCAACTTTGCTTCGGTGCTGCTGATCGGCCTGGGCTGCGAAACCAACCAGATTCCCGACCTGCTCGCCGCCCAGGGCCTGGAGAGCAGCCATGCGCTGCGCACCTTTACCATTCAGGGCACCGGCGGCACCTCGAAGACCATTGCCAGCGGCATTGCCCAGGTCATGTCGTTGCTGGCCGAAGCCAACCAGGTCGAGCGCCAGCCGGTCAGCGTTCGCCACCTCACCGTAGGCCTGCAATGCGGTGGCTCGGACGGTTACTCGGGGATCACCGCCAACCCGGCGCTGGGCAATGCGGTAGACCGCCTGGTCGCCGCCGGCGGCACCGCGATCCTGTCGGAAACTCCGGAGATTTATGGTGCCGAACACCTGCTGACCCGCCGTGCGGTGAGCCAGCAGGTCGGCGAAAAGCTGATTGCCCGGATCCAGTGGTGGGAGGCCTATTGCCAACGGATGGGCGCCGAACTGAACAACAACCCGTCGGCGGGCAACAAGGCCGGTGGCCTGACCACCATCCTCGAGAAGTCCCTCGGCGCCGTGGCCAAGGCCGGTTCCAGCGACCTGGTGGATGTCTACGAGTATGCCGAGCCGGTACGCGCCCACGGCCTGGTGTTCATGGACACGCCCGGCTACGACCCGATCTCCGCCACCGGCCAGGTCGCCGGCGGCGCCAACCTGATCGCCTTCACCACCGGCCGCGGCTCGGCCTACGGCTGCGCGCCCTCCCCGTCGATCAAGCTGGCGACCAACACCCGCCTGTGGCAAACCCAGGAAGAGGACATGGACGTCAACTGCGGCGGCATCGCCGACGGCAGCATGACCATCGAAGAACGTGGCGAATACATCTACCGCATGATGCTGAGCATCGCCTCGGGCGAGCGCAGCAAGAGCGAACAGCATGGCTACGGCCAGAACGAGTTCGTGCCGTGGCAGATCGGCGCCATTACCTGATTCCCAGTCTTGTCATTACAGGAGCCCGCATGACCCGCATCCTCGGTCACAACTACATCGGCGGCCTGCGCTCGGCGCAAGGCGACACGCTGCTCGAGAGCCTCGACGCCAGCACCGGCGGACCCTTGCCGGGCGTCTTCAGCCAGGCCACGCAGGCCGAAGTCGACGCCGCCGGCAACGCCGCGGCAGCCGCCTTCCCGGCGTACCGCAACCTGCCCGCCGAGCAGCGCGCGGCGTTTCTCGAGGCGATTGCCGACGAACTCGACGCGCTGGGCGATGACTTCATCGCCACCGTGTGCCGCGAGACCGCCCTGCCCAGCGGCCGTATCCAGGGCGAGCGTGCCCGCACCAGCGGCCAGCTACGCCTGTTCGCCCAGGTGCTGCGCCAGGGTGATTTCTATGCCGCACGCATCGACCCCGCGCTGCCGGAGCGCCAGCCGCTGCCGCGGCCCGACCTGCGTCAGTACCGGATCGGCGTGGGTCCGGTGGCGGTGTTCGGCGCCAGCAACTTCCCCCTCGCCTTCTCCACCGCCGGCGGCGACACCGCCTCGGCCCTGGCCGCCGGCTGCCCGGTGGTGTTCAAGGCGCACAGTGGCCACATGGCCACCGCGGAAGCGGTCGCCGACGCCATCCTGCGCGCCACCGAACGCAGCGGCATGCCGGCCGGGGTGTTCAACATGGTCTACGGCAGCGGGGTCGGTGAGTGGCTGGTCAAGCACCCGGCGATTCAGGCGGTCGGCTTCACCGGTTCGCTCAAGGGCGGCGAGGCCCTGAGCCGGATGGCCGCCGAGCGCGCGCAGCCGATCCCGGTGTTTGCCGAGATGTCCAGCATCAACCCAGTGATCCTGCTGCCCGCGGCGCTGCAGGCGCGTGGCGAAAGCCTGGCGCGCGAGCTGGCGGCGTCGGTGACGCTGGGCTGCGGGCAGTTCTGTACCAATCCTGGCTTGATCATCGGCATACGCTCGGCGGCGTTCGCCGACTTCATCGCGCTGTTCAAGGCGCAGATGGCCGAGCAGCCGGCGCAGACCATGCTCAACCTGGGCACGCTGGCCAGTTATCGCCAGGGGCTCGAGCAGCTGCACAAGCACCCGGGCGTCCGCCACCTGGCGGGCGCGGCGCAAGGCGCGCGGCAGGCGCAGCCGCAGCTGTTCCAGGCGGACGTCGGCCTGCTGCTGGGGGGCGACAGGCTGTTGCAGGAAGAGGTGTTCGGCCCGGCCACGCTGGTCATCGAAGTCGCCGACCAGGCGCAACTGGCCGCTGCCGTGCAGGCGTTGCGCGGGCAACTGACGGCCACCTTGATCGGCGAGGCTGTGGAGCTGCCGGACTACGCTTGGCTGAGTGAGTTGCTGCAGGACAAGGTCGGGCGGGTGTTGCTCAACGGCTACCCGACCGGGGTCGAGGTGTGTGACGCGATGGTGCATGGCGGGCCTTACCCGGCGACCTCGGATGCGCGGGGAACCTCGGTCGGCAGCCTGGCGATCGACCGCTTCCTGCGGCCGGTGTGTTTCCAGAACTACCCGGATGCGCTGTTGCCGCCGGCGCTGCAGGATGGCAATCCGCTGGGGATTTCACGGTTGATCGAGGGTCGGCAGAGTCGGGCGGTGATTGTTCGCTGAGGTCAGGCAGGCTTGTCCCGCGAAGAGGCCGACACTGGCGACACACCTCTGCGACGCTCCCCTCAGATCACCAACAGCTCAACGAACGTGTGCACCGGCGTCGCCTCCAGGCGCGCCTGGGCCTTGCACAGCTCGAAGATCTCGGCACAGCGCTGCCCGGCAAAGCGCGTGGCGAGGTTGGCCTTGAACTTCTCTTCCAGCAACGGAATCCCCTCGGCACGCCGGCGCCGATGACCAATCGGATATTCCACGGTCACCTGTTCGGTGCTGCTGCCATCGTTGAAGAACACCTGCAGCGCATTGGCAATCGAGCGCTTGTCGGCCTCGAGGTACTCGCGGCTGAACCGCGGCTCTTCGACGATTTCCATCTTCTCGCGCAGGCGGTCGATGGTCGGGTGGGCGGCGTGGAAGCTGTCTTCATAGTACTCGGCCACCAGGTTGCCGAAGATCAACGGCACCGCCGCCATGTACTGCAGGCAGTGATCGCGGTCGGCGGCGTTGGCCAGTGGGCCGACCTTGGAGATGATGCGGATTGCCGACTCGTGCGTGGTGATGACGATTCGCTCGATTTCGTGCAGGCGGTTACGCACCTTCGGGTGCAGCGTCACCGCCGCCTCGCAGGCAGTCTGTGCGTGAAACTCAGCAGGGAAGCTGATCTTGAACAGGACGTTTTCCATCACATAGCTGCCCAACGCCTGCGGCAGGCTGAAGCTGCGCTGGGCAGGCGGCTTGAGCGCGAGGTCCTTGTTGGTGTGGCTGAACAGCACATCATAGAAGCCCCACTGCGGCGCCGTGAGCACACCGGGAATGCCCATCTCGCCGCGCAGGGCAATATCGGCCAGGCGCACGCCGCGACTCGACGCGTCTCCCGCGGCCCACGACTTGCGCGAGCCGGCGTTGGGCGCGTGGCGATAGGTGCGCAACGCCTGGCCGTCGACGAAGGCGTGAGACAGTGCCGAGAGCATCTGCTCGCGATTGGCCCCCATCAGCTTGGCGCACACGGCAGTCGAAGCGACCTTGACCAGCAGGACATGGTCCAGGCCGACCCGGTTGAACGAGTTTTCCAGGGCCAGTACGCCCTGGATCTCATGGGCCATGACCATCGCTTCGAGCACGTCGCGCATGCTCAACGGCGGCTCACCGCTGGCCACCCGGCGCTGCGAGAGATGGTCGGCCACCGCCAGGATGCCGCCGAGATTGTCCGACGGATGGCCCCACTCGGCGGCCAGCCAGGTGTCGTTGTAGTCCAGCCAGCGCACGATGCAGCCGATGTCCCAGGCCGCCTTGACCGGGTCCAGCCGGTACGACGTGCCGGGCACCCGCGCGCCATGCGGCACCACGGTCCCCTCGACCAGCGGCCCGAGGTGCTTGCAGCACTCGGGAAAGCGCAGCGCCAGCAAGCCGCAGCCCAAGGTGTCGATCAGGCAGTTGCGCGCAGTGTCCAGGGCCTCCTCCGAGCCGACCTGGTAGTCGAGCACATAGTCGGCGATGGTCTGCAGCACCCGGTCGTAGTCCGGGCGGTCGTTCAGGTCAACGTTGGCACTCATCTCTCATGACTTCCTGTGGCAGGGGGTCGAACGAAAAGTCGAGCACCACACGCGTGCTAGAAGGCGTCGCCGGGCACTCGCACCCAGCCTTCCATCAACACGCGAGCGCTGCGGCTCATGATGGCCTTGGTCACGGTCCACTGGCCGTCTACCTGGCGCGCCTCGGCACCGACGCGCAATGTCCCGGACGGGTGCCCAAAGCACACCGCAGTTCGTTCACCACCGCCTGCAGCCAGATTGACCAGCGTACCGGGGATAGCGGCTGCGGTGCCGATAGCGACTGCTGCAGTACCCATCATGGCGTGGTGCAGTTTGCCCATCGACAACGCGCGTACCAGCAGGTCGATATCTGCCGCCGCGACCGCTTTGCCACTGGACGCAGCATAAGCAGCCGGTGCCGCGACGAAGGCCACCTTGGGCGTGTGCTGACGTTCGCGGGCCTGCTCGAGGTTGCTGATCAAGCCCATGCGCAGTGCGCCATAGGCGCGAATGGTCTCGAAGCGCGCCAGCGCTTGCGGGTCAGCATTGATCGCATCCTGCAATTCGGTGCCGCTGTAACCGAGGTCTTGCGCATTGAGGAAAATGGTCGGGATGCCGGCGTTGATCAGAGTCGCCTTGAACGTGCCAACCCCTGGCACTTCCAGGTCATCAACCAGGTTACCGGTGGGGAACATCGCCCCACCGCCTTCATCATCGGCGGCCGGCTCGACGAACTCCAGTTGCACTTCGGCAGCAGGGAACGTCACCCCGTCCAGCTCGAAGTCACCGGTCTCCTGCACTTCGCCGTTGCTGATCGGCACGTGGGCAATGATGGTCTTGCTGATGTTGGCCTGCCAGATACGCACCGTGGCAATGCCGTTGTGCGGGATGCGCGCTGGGTCGACCAAGCCGCTGCTGATAGCGAACGAGCCGACCGCTGCCGAGAGGTTACCGCAGTTGCCGCTCCAGTCGACAAACGCCTTGTCGATGGCGACCTGGCCGAACAGGTAGTCAACGTCGTGCTCAGGCTTGGTAGTGGTCGAGACGATCACCGCCTTGCTGGTACTGGACGTGCCGCCGCCCATGCCGTCGGTCTGCTTGCGGTATGGATCGGGGCTGCCAATCACGCGCAGGATCAGCGCGTCCCGGGCAGGCCCGGGCTGGCGAGCGCGCTCCGGCAAATCTTGCAGGGAGAAAAACACGCCTTTGCTGGTACCACCACGCAAGTAGGTGGCGGGGATTTTGATCTGCGGTGCGTAGGTCATGATTGAGTCCTATGAATTCTGCGGTCTAGCCGGGGCCGCTGCGCGCCCCGGTACTCAGGCGGTAGCTTCGAGGAAATCCTGGGCGAAGCGCTGCAGTACCCCGCCCGCTTCGTAGATGGAAACCTCTTCAGCGGTGTCCAGGCGGCAGGTCACCGGTACCTCGAGGCGCTCGCCGTTGCGGCGGGTGACCACCAGCGTGAGGGTCGCCCGCGGGGTGCGCCGGCCGAGCACGTCGTAGCTTTCGCTGCCATCGAGGCCGAGGGTGTTGCGGTCGGTGCCGGCCTGGAATTCCAGCGGCAACACCCCCATACCGACCAGATTGGTGCGGTGAATGCGCTCGAAGCCTTCGGCAACGATCGCCTCGACCCCGGCCAGGCGCACGCCCTTGGCGGCCCAGTCGCGTGACGAGCCTTGGCCGTAATCAGCACCGGCAACGATGATCAGCGGCTGCTTGCGCTGCATGTAGGTTTCGATCGCTTCCCACATGCGCACCACCTGCCCTTCCGGCTCAAGCCGCGCCAGCGAACCCTGCTGCACGCTGCCATCGGCCTTGCGCACCATTTCGTTGAACAGCTTGGGGTTGGCAAAGGTGGCGCGCTGGGCAGTCAGGTGATCGCCGCGGTGGGTTGCGTAGGAATTGAAGTCTTCCTCGGGCAGGCCCATCTTCGCCAGGTATTCACCGGCGGCACTGTCGAGCATGATCGCATTCGACGGCGACAGGTGATCGGTGGTGATGTTGTCCGGCAGCACCGCCAGCGGGCGCATGCCGCGCAGGCTGCGCTCTCCGGCCAGGGCGCCTTCCCAGTACGGCGGGCGACGAATGTAGGTGCTCATCGGGCGCCAGTCGTACAGCGGCGGGACCTTGGGCCCGGTGTCTTCTTCGATGGCGAACATCGGGATGTACACACTGCGGAACTGCTCGGGCTTGACCGCTGCACCGACCACGGCATCGATCTCGGCATCGCTGGGCCAGATGTCCTTGAGGCGGATTTCCTTGCCGTCGACCACACCCAGCACATCCTTCTCGATATCGAAGCGGATGGTCCCGGCAATGGCGTAGGCCACCACCAGCGGCGGCGAGGCGAGGAACGCCTGCTTGGCGTACGGGTGGATACGCCCGTCGAAGTTGCGGTTGCCCGACAACACCGCGGTGGCGTACAGGTCGCGGTCGATGATCTCCTGCTGGATAACCGGATCGAGCGCGCCAGACATACCGTTGCAGGTGGTGCAGGCGAAGGCGACGATGCCAAAGCCCAGTTGCTCCAGCTCATGCTCGAGCCCGGCTTCCTGCAGGTACAGCTTGACCGCCTTGGAACCCGGCGCCAGCGACGACTTGACCCACGGCTTGCGGGTCAGCCCAAGGCGGTTGGCGTTGCGGGCGATCAAGCCGGCGGCGATCACGTTGCGCGGGTTGCTGGTATTGGTGCAGCTGGTGATGGCAGCGATGATCACGGCGCCGTCCGGCATCTGCCCGGGCACATCCTGCCAGGCCCCGGCGATGCCCTTGGCGGCCAGCTCGCTGGTGGCCACGCGGGCATGCGGGTTGGATGGCCCGGCCATGTTGCGCACCACGCTCGACAGGTCGAAGCTGAGGACACGCTCGTAAACCGCGTCGACCAGGCTGTCGGCCCAGAGGCCGGCGACTTTGGCGTAGTTCTCGACCAGTTGCACCTGCTGCTCTTCGCGGCCGGTCAGGCGCAGGTAGTCGATGGTCTGCTGGTCGATGGCGAACATCGCCGCAGTGGCTCCGTATTCCGGAGCCATGTTGGAGATGGTGGCGCGGTCGCCCAAGGTCAGCGCGCGGGCGCCCTCACCGTAGAACTCCAGATAGGCGCCGACCACCTTCTGCTTGCGCAGAAACTCGGTCAGGGCCAGAACCAGGTCGGTGGCGGTGATGTTCGGCTGCAGGCGGCCGGTCAGCTCGACGCCGACGATTTCCGGCAGGCGCATCCACGAGGCGCGACCGAGCATGACGTTCTCGGCTTCAAGGCCGCCCACACCAATGGCGATGACGCCCAGTGCATCGACATGCGGGGTGTGGCTGTCGGTGCCGACACAGGTGTCCGGGTAGGCTACGCCGCGCTCGCTGTGGATCACCGGCGACATCTTCTCCAGGTTGATCTGGTGCATGATGCCGTTGCCAGGCTGGATCACATCAACGTTCTTGAAGGCTTTCTTGGTCCAGTTGATGAAATGAAAGCGGTCTTCGTTGCGCCGGTCTTCGATGGCGCGGTTGCGCTCGAAAGCCTGCGGATCGTAGCCACCGCACTCGACCGCCAGGGAGTGGTCGACGATCAGTTGCACGGGCACTACCGGGTTGACCTGGGCCGGGTCGCCGCCCTTGTCGGCGATCGCGTCGCGCAGGCCTGCCAGGTCGACCAGGGCGGTCTGGCCAAGAATGTCGTGGCACACCACCCGCGCCGGGAACCAAGGGAAGTCGAGATCGCGTTTGCGTTCGATCAACTGCTCCAGCGAGGCATTGAGGGTGGCTGGGTCACAGCGGCGCACCAGGTTTTCGGCCAGTACGCGGGAGGTGTACGGCAGACCTGCGTAGGCGCCGGGCTTGATCGCCTCGACCGCTGCGCGGGCATCGAAATAGTCCAGGCCGGAGCCTGGCAGGGCCTTGCGGAAGGTGCTGTTCATATAGTTATCAGGCTCACGGTATTGGTTGGTAAAGCTGGGGGCGCTGCGCGCCCCTTTCGCGACGCAAGGCCGCTCCTACAAAAGCACCGCAGTCCACAAGCGGCCTTGTGTCGCGATAGGGCTGCAGAGCAGCCCCCGACACCCGCAGCCTCAACGCTGCTCTATTGGCACATACTCACGCTGCTCGACCCCGACATACTCCGCACTCGGCCGAATGATCCGGTTGTTGGCACGCTGCTCGAACACATGCGCCGCCCAGCCGGTCAGCCGCGAGCAGACGAAGATCGGCGTGAACAGTTCGGTCGGAATACCCATGAAGTGATACGCCGAGGCATGGTAGAAGTCGGCGTTGGGGAACAGCTTCTTCTGCTCCCACATGGTCTTGTCGATCGCTTCGGAAACCGGATACAGCACGCTATCACCGGCTTCATCAGCGAGCTGTTTGGCCCAGCCCTTGATCACCTCGTTGCGCGGGTCGGACTCTTTGTAGATCGCATGGCCAAAGCCCATGATCTTGTCCTTGCGCTCGAGCATCTGCAGCAGCTCGGCGGTCGCTTCCTGCGGGCTCTGGAAGCGCTCGATCAAGGCCATCGCCGCTTCGTTGGCGCCGCCATGCAGTGGGCCGCGCAGCGAGCCGATCGCCGCGGTAACGCACGAATACAGGTCAGACAAGGTCGAGGCACAGACCCGGGCGGTAAAGGTGGAGGCGTTGAACTCATGCTCGGCGTACAGAATCAGCGAGACGTTCATCACCTTCACATGCAGTTCGCTCGGCTTCTTGCCGTGCAGCAGTTGCAGGAAGTGCCCGCCGAGGGTGTCTTCATCGCTGTTGCAGTCGATGCGCACGCCATGGTGGCTGAAGCGGTACCAGTAGCACATGATCGCCGGGAACAGCGCCAGCAGGCGATCGGTCTTGTCCTGTTGGGTGTCGAAGGTCAGCTCCGGCTCAAGCGTGCCGAGCATCGAGCAGCCGGTGCGCATGACGTCCATCGGGTGGGTATCACGGGGAATGCGCTCAAGCACCTCCTTGAGCGCCTGGGGCAGATCACGCATGCCCTTGAGCTTGCGCTTGTAGTCGTTGACTTCGGCTTTGCTGGGCAGCTCGCCATACAGCAGCAGGTAGGCGACCTCTTCAAATTCGGCATGCTTTGCCAGGTCGCGCACGTCGTAACCACGGTAGGTCAGGCCGGCACCGGCCTGGCCAACGGTGGACAGCGCGGTTTGGCCGGCCACCTGGCCACGCAGGCCTGCGCCACTGAGTACTTTTGCTTCGGCCATGGGGCTTCTCCCTTATTGAACTTGTTATGGAATTGCTGGCTAATCCGGGCGACTGCTAACTGAGTGTCAGCCTTTTTTCTGGGCAAACAGCGCATCGAGGCTCTGCTCGAAGGCGTGGTAGCCGATGGCATCGTAGAGCTCCATGCGAGTCTGCATGGTGTCGATGACGTTTTGCTGAGTGCCATCGCGGCGCAGTGCGGTGTAGACGTTTTCCGCTGCTTTGTTCATGGCGCGGAACGCCGATAGCGGGTACAGCACCAGCGACACGTCGACCGCTGCCAGCTGTTCGGTGGTGTACAGCGGGGTAGCGCCGAACTCGGTGATGTTGGCCAGGATCGGCGCCCGCACGCGCTCGGCAAAGGTCTTGTACATTGCCAGTTCAGTGATCGCCTCGGGGAAGATCATGTCAGCCCCCGCTTCCACACAGGCGGCGGCGCGGTCCAGCGCGGCGTTGAGGCCCTCTACTGCCAGCGCGTCAGTGCGCGCCATGATCACGAAGCTGTCGTCCAGGCGCGCATCGACGGCGGCCTTGATCCGGTCGACCATCTCCTGCTGGGTGACGATCTCCTTGTTAGGCCGGTGGCCGCAACGCTTGGCCCCGACCTGGTCTTCGATATGAATGGCCGCCGCGCCGAACTTGTTCATCGAACGCACGGTGCGCGCCACGTTGAATGCCGAAGCGCCAAAGCCGGTGTCGACATCCACCAGCAACGGCAGGTCGCAGACGTCGGTGATGCGCCGCACGTCGGTGAGCACGTCATCCAGACCGGTGATACCCAGGTCTGGCAGGCCAAGCGAGCCGGCGGCGACGCCGCCACCGGACAGGTAGATGGCCTTGAACCCGGCGCGTTTGGCCAGCAACGCGTGGTTGGCGTTGATCGCGCCGACCACCTGCAAAGGATGTTCAGCGGCAACCGCGTCGCGGAAACGTTGGCCTGGCGTGCTCTTCACAGTCATGACTCACCTCGTGGGCTGTTGTTGTCTACGCCTTCATAATGGCGCGCGATATTGCGTTTGGAGGCGCCGATATGGCGGCGCATCAGCAGTTCGGCCAGCTCGCCGTCGCGGTCGGCAATCGCATCGAGGATGCGGTGATGCTCGGCGAAGGCCTGATGCGGGCGGTTAGGCGTGGCGGAAAACTGGATGCGGTACATGCGCACCAGCTGGTACAGCTCGCCGCAGAGCATCTGCACCAGGGTCTGGTTGCCGCTGCCCTGAATGATGCGGTAGTGGAAGTCATAGTCGCCTTCCTGCTGGTAGTAGCCCACCCCGGCCTGGAACGCGGCATCGCGCTCGTGGGTGTCGAGCACCCGGCGCAGTTCGTCGATCTCGGCCGCACTCATGCGCTCGGCGGCCAGCCGACAGGCCATGCCCTCGAGCGATTCGCGGATCTCGTACAGTTCGATCAGTTCGGCGTGGCTCAGCGATACCACGCGAGCGCCAACATGCGGCACCCGCACCAGCAAGCGCTGGCCTTCGAGGCGGTGGATGGCCTCGCGCAATGGGCCCCGGCTGATGCCGTAGGTGCGCGCCAGCTCCGGTTCGGAGATCTTGCTGCCTGGGGCGATTTCGCCTTTGACGATGGCAGCCTGGATACGCCGGAAGACGTTTTCCGAAAGCGTCTCGCTTTCTTCCACTATGGTCGGCGGGGCTTGGCTGAGGTCCAGCATATTGTCAACACCTTGAACTTCAATAGCCACAAAACTAGCTAAACCGACTTGAATAGTCAAAGCCAAAATGAACATTGTCGACAATCGTCTAACGGCGAACTTAAAGCGCGCCAGCACTGTCAGATTGCGACGCGCTGGCGTCAAGACGTCGCCGTGGTAGAATGCCGCGCTTCCCTGAGGGGGCATCAACAGTCCGCCTGTCGTCGTATGTCATTTGTGTAGTCATTTGTATAAGTGTCGACAGATCAAAAGGATGCTTGGCCAGTCGCCTTGCCCTGAACCCAGCACAGCACCGCGCCAGGATTTATGAGACTTACACCCGTTCTATTGTTGTTCTGCCTTGCCCTGCTGCCGACCTTCGGCCACGCAGCCGAGAAGACCGTGTACGGCCTGAACGAGTACGCCCACTTGAATGACCTCGACCTCGAGGTTGCGGCCAAGCTCGATACCGGCGCCAAGACAGCCTCGCTGAGTGCCCGTGATATCAAGCGTTTCAAGCGCAACGGCGAGAGCTGGGTGCGCTTCTACCTGGCCATCGATAGCGCTCACTCGCACCCGATCGAGCGGCCACTGGCCCGGGTCAGCAAGATCAAGCGGCGTGCCGGTGATTACAATGCCGACGAAGGCAAGGCCTACACTGCCCGCCCGGTCATCGAATTGAACATTTGCATGGGCCGAGCCCTGCGCACCATCGAAGTCAACCTTACCGATCGCAGCACGTTCCAGTTCCCGCTGCTGATCGGCTCCGAGGCCTTGAAAGACTTCGACGCGCTGGTCGACCCCAGCCTCAAATACGCGGCCGGCAAACCTGCCTGTGCCACCGACGCTCCCAAAGCAGAGTAATCCCGATGCGCTCTCTCACCCTTCACCTCAAAGTCCTCATCACCGTGCTGGTGTTGCTGGGCGTGGCGGTCACGGCCTATCAGATCTTCTTCCTCGGCATCCCGATGACCGAAGACGAAACCGACGACTTGTGGAACATCGACGCCAAGGTCGAGTTCGTCGCCAGTGCCAAGGATCCAGTCAAGGTGCAGATGTTCGTGCCGCCGCTGAGCCGCGATTACGTCAGCCTCAACGAGAGCTTCATCTCCAACAACTACGGCGTCAGCGTCAACCGCGCCGATGGCAACCGCAAGGTGACCTGGTCGGCGCGCCGCGCCAATGGCAATCAGACCCTGTACTACCGCCTGGTGCTGACCAAGCGCTACAGCAACGAGAAGATCGCCATCAAAGGCCCGACCTTCCGTGACAGCAAAGCTGTCGAGGGGCCTGAGAAGATTGCCGCCGAAGCGTTGATGGCGCCGATTCGCCAGCACTCGGCCGACGTCGAAACCTTTGTCGGCGAGACCATCAAGCGGGTAAACAACCTCAACGACGACAACGTAAAGCTGCTGTTGGCCGGCGACACCTCGGCCATGAACAAGGCCAAGGTCATCGACCTGCTGCTGTCCATCGCCCACGTACCGATGGAAAAGGTCCACACCATTCGCCTGATTGCCGACACCCCGCAATCGCCTGAACTGTGGCTGCGCAGCTTCAACGGCAACGACTGGCTGTACTTCAACCCGGACACCGGCGAGCAAGGCCTGCCCAGCGATCGCCTGCTGTGGTGGACCGGCGATGACAACCTGATCACCGTCGATGGCGGCAAGAAGGCCAACGTCACCTTCAGCATGAACAACAGCGAGATGAATGCCATCCGCCTGGCCAAGCTGACCGACGAGAACACCGACGCCGACTTCCTCGAATACTCGCTGTACAGCCTGCCGCTGCAAACCCAGCAGACCTTCATGATCATGGTCATGATCCCGATTGGCGTGCTGGTGATCCTGGTGCTGCGCAACCTGATCGGCATCCAGACCCTGGGTACTTTTACCCCAGTGCTGATCGCCCTGGCCTTCCGCGAGACTCAGCTGGGCTTCGGCATCATCCTGTTTACCGTGATTACCGCGCTGGGCCTGTCGTTGCGCTCATACCTTGAGCACCTCAAGTTGCAGATGCTGCCGCGGCTGTCGGTGGTGCTGACCTTTGTCGTGGTATTGATCGCTGCCATCAGCCTGTTCAGCCACAAGCTGGGGCTTGAGCGCGGCCTGTCCGTGGCGCTGTTCCCGATGGTGATTTTGACCATGACCATCGAACGCCTGTCGATCACCTGGGAAGAACGTGGCGGTGGCCATGCCATGAAAGTTGCCATCGGCACCCTGTTCGCCGCCTCGCTGGCGCACCTGCTGATGATGGTGCCGGAGCTGGTGTACTTCGTCTTCACCTTCCCTGCGGTGCTGTTGATTCTGGTGGGCTTCATGCTGGCGATGGGTCGCTACCGCGGCTACCGCCTGACCGAGCTGGTGCGCTTCAAGGCATTCCTGAAGAAGGCTGACGCCTGATGTTCGGACTGATCAAGACGTGGAAAGCCCTGGAGGCCCGGGGCATCATGGGTATCAATCGGCGCAACGCGGACTACGTCCTCAAGTACAACAAGCGCAGCCTGTACCCGATCGTCGACGACAAGATCATCACCAAGGAACGCGCCATCGCGGCCGGCATCCATGTGCCGGAAATGTATGGCGTGATCGAGACCGAAAAGCAGATCGACAAGCTGCACGAGATCATCGGCGGGCGTAGCGACTTCGTCATCAAGCCCGCTCAGGGCGCGGGCGGTGACGGCATCCTGGTCATCGCCGACCGCTTCGAGGATCGCTACCGCACTGTGTCGGGCAAGATCATGAGCCACGAGGAAATCGAACACCAGGTGTCGAGCATCCTCACTGGCTTGTACTCGCTTGGCGGCCACCGTGACCGGGCGCTGATCGAGTACCGGGTAACGCCGGACCAGATCTTCAAGAGCATCAGCTATGAAGGTGTGCCGGACATCCGCATCATCGTCCTGATGGGCTACCCGGTGATGGCCATGCTGCGCCTACCCACTCGCCAGTCGGGCGGCAAGGCCAACCTGCACCAGGGCGCCATCGGCGTCGGTGTCGACCTCGCCACCGGCGTTACCCTGCGCGGTACCTGGCTGAACAACATCATCAGCAAGCACCCGGACACCACCAACTCGGTAGACGGCGTGCAGCTGCCCAACTGGGACGGCTTCATGAAGCTCGCCGCTGGCTGCTACGAGCTGTGCGGGCTGGGTTACATCGGCGTCGACATGGTGCTGGATCAGGACAAGGGGCCGTTGATTCTCGAGCTCAACGCCCGCCCCGGCCTCAACATCCAGATCGCCAACGACTGCGGCCTGACCCAGCGCACCCATGCCATCGAAGCGCATATCGAAGCGCTGGCCAAAGACGGCATCAGCGAAGATGCCGAGCAGCGCGTGCGGGTTGCGCAAAGCTTGTTTGGCCACGTCCCTTCGCACAACTGAGTAGTGCCTGCGCATGGGGCTGCGAGCAGCTCCACTGCGCTACCCAGGCGGCGGATGTCGCAGCCGGGACTAGGCCGCTCGGCATCAGCAGCCTACAATCGCCTCCTCGTTTTTTCAGCGCTGTTCATTCGCATGCCGACCTGTACGCTTCACCCCCTGCCCTATCAGGCCGACCCGGCCGTGTGGTTCGCTCGCCTGCGCCAGGCGCCGGGCGCGATCCTGCTGGACAGCGCCCGCCCCGGTGCTGAGCGCGGCCGCTACGATCTGCTCAGCGCCTGGCCAGTCGAGCAGCTGCAAATCCAAGCCGATGAAGATGGCCGGGCGTATCTGCAACGGCTGCGCGCCAGCCTCAGCCGGCTAGGCCGCGCCGAGCTGCCGGACGGCGTCGAATTGCCCTTCGCTGGCGGCCTGATCGGCTACCTCAGCTATGATTTTGGCCGCCGCCTCGAGCAGCTACCGAACCAGGCTCGCGACGACCTCGGCCTGGCTGACGCGCAACTGGGTTTGTACGCCTGGGCCTTGGTCAGCGATCACCTGCTGGGCACCAGCCAACTGGTGTTTCATCCAAGCCTTGCGCCAGGCGAGCAGCAGCGGCTGATCGCGCTGTTCAGCACCGCGGCCGAGGCCGCGCCCGCCACCTTCAGCCTGCTCGCGCCGATGCGCGGCGATCTGCAGCCCGACGACTATCGCCAGGCGTTTGATCGCGTGCAGCAGTACATCAAAGCCGGCGACTGCTACCAGATCAACCTGACCCAACGTTTTCGTGCGCCCTGCCAGGGCGACCCGTGGGCGGCTTATCAGGCGCTGCGCAAGGCTTGCCCTACGCCGTTCTCTGGCTACCAGCAGTTGGCGGATGGCAGCGCCATGCTGAGCTTCTCGCCGGAACGGTTTGTGCGAGTGAGCCAGGGCGAAGTGGAAACCCGCCCGATCAAGGGCACTCGGCCGCGCTCCAGCGACCCGACAGAAGACGCACGCAACGCCGCCGAGCTGCTTGCCAGCAGCAAGGACCGCTCAGAGAATCTGATGATCGTCGACTTGCTGCGCAACGACCTGGGGCGCACCTGCGAGACCGGCACGGTCAAGGTACCCGAGCTGTTCAGCCTGGAGAGCTACCCCAACGTACACCACCTGGTCAGCAGCATCACGGGCCGCCTGGCCGCAGGCAAGGACTCGCTCGACCTGCTCGGCGATAGCTTCCCTGGCGGCTCGATCACTGGCGCACCGAAGATCCGCGCCATGCAGATCATCGACGAACTGGAACCCACCCGCCGCGCACTGTACTGCGGCTCGCTGCTGTACATCGATGTACGCGGCGAAATGGACAGCTCGATCGCCATTCGCAGCGTGCTGATCAAGGATGGTCAGGCCTGCTGCTGGGGCGGCGGCGCGGTGGTGGCAGACTCGCACTGGGAGGCGGAATACGAAGAATCGATCGCCAAGGTGCGGGTATTGCTGCAGACCCTGCAAAGGCTCTGAGCAGCGCCGCGGGGCATCACAAGCGGTTAGTCCTGCCAATTTTTGTTACCATTTGCAGACTACGAGCGCACAGCGCCATAAACCCGATGGAAACCGCCTGATGAGCCAAGCCTTCGACGTTGCCACCCTGGCTGCAAGTTACGCCAGCAAGTCCCCCCAGGACATTCTCAAACTCGCCTTCGAGCACTTTGGCGATGACCTGTGGATCTCTTTCAGCGGCGCCGAAGACGTGGTGCTGGTGGACATGGCCTGGAAGCTCAACAAGCAGGTCAAGGTGTTCAGCCTGGATACCGGTCGGCTGCACCCGGAGACCTACCGCTTTATCGATCAGGTCCGCGAGCAGTACAACCTGCCGATCGAAATCCTCAGCCCCGACCGGGCCAAGCTCGAGCCGCTGGTCAAAGAGAAAGGCCTGTTCAGTTTCTACAAGGACGGCCATGGCGAGTGCTGCGGGATTCGCAAGATCGAACCGCTGCGCCGCAAGCTGGCCACAGTCAGCGCCTGGGCCACTGGCCAGCGTCGCGACCAGAGCCCTGGCACCCGCAGCCAGGTTGCCGCACTGGAAATCGACACCGCGTTTTCAACGCCCGAGCACACCCTGTACAAGTTCAATCCGCTGGCGCAGATGAGCAGTGAAGAAGTGTGGGGTTATATCCGCATGCTCGAGCTGCCGTACAACAGCCTGCATGAGCGCGGCTTCATCAGCATTGGTTGCGAGCCGTGCACACGGCCGGTGCTGCCTAACCAGCATGAGCGCGAAGGCCGCTGGTGGTGGGAAGAGGCAACGCAGAAGGAGTGTGGGTTGCATGCGGGGAATATCATTTCCAAGGCGTAGTGCACGGCGCCTGGATCGGGGCTGCTTGGCAGCCCCTGATACCGCAGATCAATGCACCGGCAGCTCAACCCCGTTGAACAGCTCTTCAAGCTCTTGCTTGTTATGGCACTGAATCGCCTTGGCCATCACTTCACGGGTCAGGTGCGGGGCGAACTTCTCGATGAAGTCGCACATGAAGCCACGCAGGAAGGTCCCGCGGCGGAAACCGATCTTGGTCACGCTGGCTTCGAACAGCTCGCTGGCATCCAGTGCCACCAGGTCGCTGTCGAGCTTGGCATCGACCGCCATGCCAGCCACGATGCCCACACCCAACCCCAGGCGCACGTAAGTCTTGATCACGTCGGCATCGGCTGCGGTGAACACCACCTTCGGGGTGAGGCCGCGATGGTTGAACGCCTCGTCCAGCTTGGAGCGGCCAGTGAATCCAAACACGTAGGTCACGATCGGGTATTCGGCAACCGCTTCCAGGGTCAGTTTCGGTAGCTTGGCCAGCGGGTGTCCCTGCGGCACCACCACACAGCGGTTCCACTTGTAGCAAGGCATCATGATCAGATCGCCGAACAGCTCCAGCGCCTCGGTGGCGATGGCGAAATCGACGGTACCGTCAGCGGCCATTTCAGCGATCTGCATCGGCGAGCCCTGGTGCATGTGCAGGGACACATCCGGGTATTGCTTGATGAAGCTGCTGATCACCGGCGGCAGCGCGTAACGCGCCTGGGTGTGGGTCGTGGCGATCGACAGCGTGCCCTTTTTCTCGTTGGAGAATTCCTGAGCGATCTGCTTGATGCTTTCAACCTTGCGCAGGATCTCGCCAGCGGTGTTGATGATGCGCTCGCCGGCTGGGGTAACGCGGGTCAGGTGCTTGCCGCTGCGTGCAAAAACTTCGACGCCCAACTCATCCTCGAGCAGACGGATCTGCTTGCTGATCCCAGGCTGCGAGGTATACAGGCTCTGCGCTGTTGCGGAGACGTTGAGGTCGTGGTGCGCCACTTCCCAGATGTAGCGCAGTTGTTGAAGCTTCATAGGTTTCCCTCGGTTCTGCGGTAAGTCACCAGCAGCAGGCAGCGACGATATATAACTATATTAGTGGCTAATGTAATAAATCTAGAACTATTTTGTTACATGAGCGGGAAATGTCCTACGCCGTATTTCACAATTTCCTACGCCCCAGATGCTGGGCCAGAGGCACCATATAGACCGGCACCGAGGACAACTGCAACAGCCGCACCGCTGTGCGCCCGATGGGCACATCGACCCCCGCCCCGTGGGTATGACTGCCGAAGATCAGCAGGTCAACGCTCAAGCGCTGGGCCTGCTCGAGAATGACCTGCGCAGGGTCGCCCTGGCGCACCCTGACCGCTTGAATCACCGCCAGGTCGGCGTCCTCGCCGAGCTCCTCACGAAAGCTGGCCAGCACCTTCTGCTCGATGTTGGCCATGACCGTGTTGACGCCCTGACTGTGCAACTGATCCAAGGTTTGCTCATCCAGATAACTCTGTAGCAACGACTCGGCAAACTGGCCCATCGGCTCGACTGCATGAATCACATAAAGCTGCGCATTGAAGGTTCGCGCCAGCGCCAGGGCATGCTGCATGACAAACGGCGCATAAACCCCAAGGTCGGTGGCGTACAGCATGGAACGAATCATTCGGCCTCCCGCCCTGCCGCCAAGGCAGAGCAACTTCAGCTTAGCAGCGCCGCGCAAAGCCATACGCAGGCAATTGTGAGCGGCCTTGTGTCGCGAAAGGGCTGCGCAGCGGCCCCGGATTCTCAGCTTCGCTACAGAAACCGCTGGGCCAGCTACGCTGCCCTTTCGCGACACAAGGCCGCTCCTACAGTACGGCGGTCCATCAGTTGGTTGCACTCGCACCCTTTATTACCTGGGCTCAGCCCATTGTCGCGACCCCTGTAACGCGTTAAGGTTCGGCCTCCCCGCTGCGAACAATCTGCTGCTGGGCCGCACGGGGATTGTTGGCGGCCGGCACCCGTGACCTGACGAGTAACACGATGGCTGATTTACCGATCGATGACTTAAACGTTGCCTCCAACGAGACCTTGATCACCCCTGATCAGCTCAAGAAGGAAATCCCTCTCAGCGCCAAGGCCCTGCAGACCGTTACTGCCGGCCGCGAAGTGGTGCGCAATATTCTCGACGGCAAGGACCACCGCCTGTTCGTGGTGATCGGCCCCTGCTCGATTCACGACATCAAAGCCGCCCACGAATACGCCGAACGCCTCAAGGTGCTCGCTGCTGAAGTCTCCGACACCTTGTACCTGGTGATGCGCGTGTACTTCGAGAAGCCGCGTACCACTGTCGGCTGGAAAGGCCTGATCAACGACCCGTACCTGGATGACTCGTTCAAGATCCAGGATGGTCTGCACATTGGCCGCAAGCTGCTGCTGGACCTCGCGGAAATGGGCCTGCCAACGGCTACCGAAGCGCTCGACCCGATCTCGCCGCAGTACCTGCAGGATTTGATCAGCTGGTCGGCGATCGGCGCACGCACCACCGAATCCCAGACCCACCGCGAAATGGCCTCGGGCCTGTCTTCGGCAGTCGGCTTCAAGAACGGCACCGATGGCGGCCTGACCGTGGCCATAAACGCCCTGCAGTCGGTCTCCAAGCCGCACCGCTTCCTTGGCATCAACCAGGAAGGCGGCGTGTCCATCGTCACCACCAAAGGCAATGCCTATGGTCACGTGGTGCTGCGTGGTGGCAATGGCAAGCCCAACTACGACTCGGTCAGCGTTGCGCTGTGCGAGCAGGATCTGGCCAAGGCCAAGATCAAGGCCAATATCATGGTCGACTGCAGCCACGCCAACTCCAACAAGGACCCGGCACTGCAGCCACTGGTTATGGAAAACGTCGCCAACCAGATCCTTGAGGGCAACCAGTCGATCATCGGCCTGATGGTCGAGAGCCACCTGAACTGGGGCTGCCAGTCAATTCCCAAAGACCTCGCCGACCTGCAGTACGGTGTTTCGGTGACCGACTCGTGCATTGACTGGAGCGCGACCGAGAAGGCCGTGCGCAGCATGCACAGCAAGCTCAAGGATGTGCTGCCGCAGCGTAAACGCGGCTGACGCCAGACAGCAAAACGCCGGGCATTGTCCGGCGTTTTTGTGTCCGCAGTCAGCGACTCAAGCCTTGCTCGAGTGGCGCTGCTGACGCTCCATGTAGCGCTCGACATACGAGCAGGACGGGATGACCGTATAGCCCATCTGTTCGGCATACTGCAGTGCCTGCTGGGTCAGCGCCGCTGCGATACCGCGACCGCGCAGGGCGTTGGGTACGAAGGTACGGTAGATATCCAGCGTTTGCTTACCCAGATCCATGTAGGTGAGGTAGGCACGATGACCGTCCACATTGGTCTCGAACTGATGACCGGCCTGGTCATGGTGGATGGTCAGCGCTTCGCTCATCACTACTCCTCGCAGGTCTCGTCGGCAGACCCATACCTTACCCGATTGGTGTATCCGGCGGAGAAACTCTACGCCCCCTCATGCCCCCTTCGACCACAGGGTTACCTGCACGTTCGGCATTTCTGGCACCTACAAATAGTAGGCGCCCGTGGCAGGATTGCTCAAGTTTTCAGCGCGCTTAGTCAGCGATCAGCAAACAGCGGTACACACCGCTGGCTCACTCACAAGAGCATCCGGATGATGTTCTGGTATGACGCTGAAAGACCGCTGAAGTCACCTTTAGTTCAACAAAAAAGTTCTAGTGCTACAAGTGCTTGCATGCGCCGGCGGCCATATTGGGGAAAACCCCGAGATGCGCCGCCAACCCCCTATAAAGCGGCATTTTTTTCACAGTTCTTGCGCTCCGTCAGTTTACTTACTACAAGTAATGGGTACTATGTACGCCGGCCAGTTTCTCTTTTTTGAGAGATGGCTCTTTTGACTAGAAGATCCTTGAAGGGGAACACGATGAACAACGTTCTGAAATTCTCTGCTCTCGCCCTGGCCGCTGTTCTGGCTACCGGTTGCAGCAGCGTATCCAAAGAAACCGAAGCTCGCCTGACTGCTACCGAAGACGCAGCCGCTCGCGCTCAAGCCCGTGCCGATGAAGCCTACCGCAAGGCTGACGACGCTCTGGCTGCTGCTCAGAAGGCTCAGCAAACTGCTGACGAAGCCAATGAGCGCGCTCTGCGTATGCTGGACAAAGCCAGCCGCAAGTAATAATCCTCACGGATTGTTGTGAAGCCGACCCACTCGTGGGTCGGCTTTTTTATTGCCCAGGTTTTTCTGGGACAACAAAAAGTCTCAGGCAACGAAAAGGCCTGCACGCGGCAGGCCTTCGGGCAACGCAATGCGAGTTACTGCAGCTCTTCGGGAATGCTCGACACCATCGGTGCGCCAGCCTGCCCTGCCACCGGCACGGCAATTTCCACCGGCATGCCATCTTCGGCGGCGACAACATCGCGAACCATGTCCCAGTTCATGCGCAGGTTGTTGGCCAGGTCTTCGCGCTTGAGCAGGGCATTGATCACTGCGGTGTGCTTGTCGACCACCGACGGATCACCATGATCATCCAGCGGCGTGTGCGCTTCCAGATACACCTTGCCGGCACTAACACCAAACTTGTACGGCTCGTTGATGATGCGCACCGGGGTACCCACCGGAACCATCTTCGACAGCTCCAGCACATTGTTGTTGAACATGCGGAAGCAACCGTGGCTGGTGCGCATGCCAATGCCGAACTTCTTGTTGGAACCGTGGATCAGGTAACCCGGCACGCCCAGGGTGAACTTGAACGGCCCAAGCGGGTTATCCGGCCCGGCCGGCACCACGGTTGGCAGAATGTCGCCATCGGCGGCATGCTCCGCGCGGATCGAGGCCGGCGGCGTCCAGGTCGGGTTCGGCGTCTTGGCGGTGATCTTGGTGTTGGCGATCGGCGAGCCCCAGCCTTCGCGACCGATACCCAGCGGGTAGGTATGCACCACGTTCTGCCCTTTCGGGTAGTAGTACAGGCGATATTCGGCCAGGTTGATCACTACCCCTTCACGGGGGCCAGGCGGCAGCACATAACGCGTAGGCAGGATGATCTCGGTGCCGGCACCCGGCAACCACGGGTCGACACCCGGGTTGGCCGCGATCATCTCGAGGTAGCCGAGGTCGTTGGCGGTGCCGATGTCGGCGAAGGTGTCTTCGTACTTGGCTTTGATGGTCTGCACCTGACCAACGACGTCCTCACCAGGCGGCGGCAGTGGCAGTTCCAGCGCGCAGGCGGGGCCCGCTACCAGCAGGGCAGCCAGGGACAGGCGACGGGTGACGGCGGGAATGCGCGGCAACATCCGGAGAATCCTTCGAAGGTAGATCAAGACGGTCGATTGTACACCCGCCCCGGCGCAAGCGGGAGACGGGCAGTGGCTGCATACATTTCAGATGATGAAAGGCTGCTACGGTTCCACGCGGCCGTTCACAGCTGTGGCCAGACGGGACGAGTTCCGCGCCGCTGAGCATCGAGGATGGCCCGGCACAACGTACACAGGCGGTTATCGCGCTGGATCGAGCGCGGCACCACCGACCAGCGCGGCTGAGCCGGCAGTAAACCACCACACAGGGTGCGGTCTACCGGCGCGCCCAACTCAAGTTGGCGAGCTACCAGGTGCACGCGGACTTCCTGACACGCGAACAGGTCCAGCTGATCATCAGGCTCGATCAGTTGATAGGCATACAGGGACCAGGCAGGACGCGGCATCGGGGGGTCTCGAAACGGGGGGCGCAACATTATCCGAAAGCGGCCCCCGTTTAAAGCGTCACAGCAAGGGTTTTATCACCGGCCAGGCATTTTCCAGCAGACGCTCCTGCGCGGCCTGCGCCGGATGAATGCCATCTGCCTGCATCAGCTCGGGCACCCCGCCCACGCCTTCAAGAAAGAACGGCACCAACGGCACCTTTTTATCAGCGCCCAACTCTTCGAACACCTGGGCAAAGGCCGTGGTGTAGCGCAGGCCGTAATTGGGCGGCAAGCGCATGCCCAACAGCACCACCTTGGCCCCGCTGGCCTGGGAGCGCTCGATCATCGACGCAAGATTTTGTTTCAATTGCGCTGGGGGCTGCCCACGCAGGCCATCATTGCCGCCCAACTCGATGATCACCAGCTCTGGCTTGTGCGCTGCGAGCAGCGCCGGCAGCCGCGCCTGGCCGCCTGCGCTGGTATCGCCACTGATCGACGCATTGACCACTTTGGCATCGTTACCCTGGGCCTCGAGCCGCTGCTGCAACAGGGAAACCCAACCCTGGCGGGTATCCAGGCCAAAACCGGCACTGATACTATCGCCGACAACCAGCAGTGTCCCCGCCGTCGCGCTCTGAGCCAGGCAACACAAGGCCAGACCCGCACTCAACCACCACGCTCGCATTGGATTCTCCATGGATCAAAGCATTCTCGTTGCGCAGAACCTTAGCAAAGTGGTCCCCAGCACGGAAGGCGACCTGACCATCCTGCACGCGTTGGACCTGGATCTGGCCAAAGGCGACAGCCTGGCCATCGTCGGTGCGTCCGGTTCGGGCAAATCCACCCTGCTCGGCTTGCTCGCCGGCCTCGACCGGCCCAGCGCAGGCAATGTAATCCTGGCCGGGCAGGATCTCGGCCCGCTGGATGAAGACCAGCGCGCGCGGGTACGGGCCGAGCACGTCGGCTTTGTGTTCCAGTCGTTCCAGTTGCTCGACAGCCTCAACGCGCTGGAGAACGTCATGCTGCCGCTGGAGCTCGATGGCCGTCGTGATGCCCGCGAGGTGGCACGCAGCCTGCTCGAGCGGGTCGGCCTGGGCCAGCGCCTGACCCACACCCCGCGCCAGCTCTCCGGCGGCGAACAGCAACGGGTGGCGATTGCCCGCGCGTTCGCCGCGCAGCCGGCGGTGCTGTTCGCCGACGAGCCAACCGGCAACCTCGACAGCCACACCGGCGAACGCATCAGCGACCTGCTGTTCGAATTGAACAAGGAGCGCGGCACCACCCTGGTGCTGGTCACCCATGACGAGCGTCTGGCCAAACGTTGCCGCCGCCTGATCCGCCTGGACGCTGGCCGTCTGGTCGCACCCCTGGAGCCGTGATGAGACGATTGTCGCTGCTACGCCTGTGCAGCCTGGCCCTGCGCCAGCTGCTGCGCGATGTTCGCGCCAGTGAAGTGCGCGTGCTGTTCTTCGCCTTGCTGGTGGCGGTGGCGGCAAGCACCGCCATCGGCTACTTCGGCGCCCGCCTCAACGGCGCCATGCAACTGCGCGCCAGCGAATTCCTCGGCGCCGACCTGGTCTTGCAAGGCAGCTCGGCGGCAACCGATCCGCAGCTCAGTGCCGGTACAGAGCTGGGCTTGCGCCATGCGCGGGTCGTGGAGTTCACCAGCGTGGTCGGCACCGACGCCGGTATCCAGCTGTCGAGCATCAAAGCCGCCGATGGCGCTTACCCACTGCGCGGCGAACTGCGCAGCGCCGCCGCGCCGTTTGCCGAAGAACGCCCAGGCGGCGGCCCGGCGCCTGGCGAGGCCTGGGTCGAACCGCGCCTGCTGGTAGCCTTGGGCCTGGCCATGGGTGACAGCATCGACGTCGGCATGAAGAGCTTGCGCATCAGCCGGGTACTGACCTACGAGCCCGACCGCGCCAACAACTTCTACAGCCTGACGCCGCGGGTGCTGATCAACTTCGACGACCTGCAGGCCACTGGCGTGATCCAGCCTGGCAGCCGAGTGACCTACCGCGACCTGTGGCGTGGCGAGGCCGAGACGCTGAGCCGCTATCGCCAGACCGTGGAGCCAACCCTGGCGGCCAACCAGAGCTTGCGCGACACCCGCGATGGCAATCGCCAGATCGGCGGCGCACTGGGCAAGGCCGAGCGTTATCTGAACATGGCCAGCCTGGTCGCGGTGTTGCTCGCTGGGGTAGCCGTGGCGCTGTCGGCCAGCCGTTATGCCGCACGCCGCCTCGACGCCAGCGCACTACTGCGCTGCCTGGGCTTGTCCAGGCGCCAGGCCTTGGGCCTGTACTGTGTGCAACTGGCAGCCCTGGGCCTGGTCGCGGCATTGGCCGGAGCGGTTATTGGCTGGCTGGCACAGCTGGGCTTGTTCCGCCTGCTGGATGGGCTGATGCCGAGCACCATTCCGCCGGGTGGCCTCACTCCAGCGTTGGCCGGTATCGCCACCGGGCTGGTGGCACTGGCCGGCTTCGCCTTGCCGCCGCTGGCCGCGCTGGGCCGAGTGCCACCGCTGCGAGTATTGCGCCGTGACCTGCTGCCCGTGCCAGCCAGCAGTTGGCTGGTGTATGGCACAGCGCTGTTCGCCCTTGGCCTGATCATGTGGCGGCTGAGCCTGGACCTGTTGCTGACCTTTGCCCTGCTGGGTGGCGGCCTGATTGCCGCCCTGCTCCTTGGCGGCCTGCTATTGCTCGGCCTGCGCAGTCTGCGCCGCTTGCTGGCCGGTGCGCCGCTGACCTGGCGACTGGGCCTTGGCCAGTTGCTGCGCCACCCGTTGGCCGCGGCCGGCCAGGCGCTGGCGTTCGGCCTGATCTTGCTGGCGATGGGCCTGGTCGCGCTGCTGCGGGCCGAGTTGCTGGACAACTGGCAAGCGCAGCTGCCACAGGATGCGCCGAATCATTTCGCCCTGAATATCCTGCCGGATGACCGCGAGCCGTTCGCCCAGCGTCTGCGTGAAGCAAACGCCATCTCCGCGCCGTTGTACCCGGTCATCCCCGGCCGGCTGACCCATATCAACGATGAGCCGGTGCGCCAGCTGGTGAGCAAGGAGTCCACCGGCGAACGCGCTGTGCAGCGCGACCTGAGCCTGACCTGGGCAGCCGATCTGCCGCAGGGTAATGCGCTGGTCAGCGGTGAGTGGTGGCAGGCAGCCCCAGCGAGTGACGGCATCCCGGGGGTATCGGTGGAAACCGAACTGGCTGCCAGCCTGCACCTCAAACTCGGCGACCTGCTCAACTTCGACATTGCCGGCCAGCAACGCCAGGCCCGCGTCAGCAGCCTGCGCAGCGTGCACTGGGACAGCTTCCAGCCAAACTTCTACATGATCTTCCAGCCGGGCACCCTGCAAGGCCTGCCTACCACCTACCTGACCAGCTTCTATCTGGCCCCAGGGCATGATCAGGAAGTGGTGGCGCTATCACGTGCGTTCCCGGCAGCCACCATCCTCCAGGTAGACGCCCTGCTCGAACAGCTGCGCAGCATCCTCGCCCAGGTCACCCTGGCGGTCGAATACGTGCTGCTGTTCGTGCTCGCAGCAGGCCTGGCAGTGCTGTTCGCCGGGCTGCAGGCCACCCTTGACGAGCGCATCCGCCAAGGCGCATTGCTGCGTGCACTGGGTGCCGGTCGGCCATTGCTGGTGCGTGCGCGGCGGATCGAGTTCGGCCTGCTCGGCGCCGCCAGCGGTGTGCTCGCGGCAGTGGGCTGCGAGTTGATCAGCTGGGCGCTGTATCGCTACGCCTTCGATCTGCAGTGGGGCCCACATCCATGGCTGCTGTTGCTGCCGTTGATTGGCGCCCTGCTAGTTGGCGGTGCTGGGGTGTTTGGTACTCGCCGGGCGCTGAATGCGAGCCCGCTGACAGTGCTGCGCGAGGGCTGACGAGAAGCGCTCGACACCCGGTGTGACCGAGGCCAGCCTTGCGTGCTAGCCTCGGCTCCGTGACTGTTGGGCGCCTGCCCAATTCTGTATTGAATTCGACGTTTGCACGCCTGGCTACGCTAGCCTGGCCTTGTGCAAGCAGTCAGCTCGACCGTGCTTGGAGTCAGCATTGCCAACCAACATCATCACCCGCGCAGGCCACACTGCGCTGAAAGCAGAGCTGGATCATCTGTGGCAAACCTATCGCCCGGAAATCACGCAAAAGGTCGCCTGGGCGGCATCGCTTGGCGATCGCAGTGAAAACGCCGATTACCAGTACAACAAGAAGCTGCTGCGCGAAATCGACCGCAGAATCCGCTACCTGCGCAAGCGTCTGGAGGATATCCGCGTTGTCGACTACGCCCCCGAACAAGAGGGCAAGGTGTTCTTCGGTGCCTGGGTAGAAATTGATAATGAGGCCGGCGAGGTCAAACGCTTCAGAGTGGTCGGCTACGACGAAATTTACGGACGTAACGACTACATCTCCATCGACTCACCGATGGCGCGGGCGCTGTTGAAGAAGTCGGAAGGAGATGAGGTGATCGTGCAAACGCCGACCGGCGAAGCGGTGTGGTTTATTGCCAGTATCGAATATGAGGTGGGATGACGATTTGGGGGCTGCTCTGCAGCCCCACTCGCTCAACGCCGGGTAATCAACCCCTGGCGAGCAATCCGCGTCAGGTGACCGATCACCTCGCCGGCCTCCTCCGCCGTAGGCGACTGAATTACTGCCAGATCAAAACGATCACTTCCGTACTGCTTGAGCAAGGCACAGGTTTCAGCGAACTGGATCAGAAACGCGCGAGCCTGGCCCTTGCGCCGCGAAAAGCCGTCAAGGTGGCGCAACAAGGTAGGCTGGTGCTGACCGCTGAGTAGAATGCGCGGGGTGCGCGATACCTGGCCGGCAGGCAGAGGGGTCAGACAGACACTGGTACGTGGACAACTCATGGAGTAATTCTCCGCCTCGCGAATCCCGCTGGGCTGCGGTGGGAGGCGTCACCGAACCAGCGTTTTAGCGGTATTTCAGAGTGCCCTGGCATGGGCTGCCTCCTGCGCCCCGCAAGTAGCTGTTTAAATCGGCGCAAGGGTTATGCTAGAGCTACACGCGACAACTTACAAGCTGTACGTGTAGCCCTTGTGACAGCCAGATTGCTCAACGCCTGGCGACGCGCTCGAGGCTGGCGCGCTCGCGATTGAAGGCGAGGAAGTACTTGTTGACGCTGTTGACGAAATTGACCGGGCCCATGCCGACCTGCTCCATGGCGATGCGCTCGGTCTGGAAGAACCACTGGTTGCCATTGAGCCCGCGCCTGCGCGCTTCGGCACGCATCGCCTGGACCCGCTCCGGGCCGAGGTTGTACGCCGCCAGCACAAACGCCATGCGCTCGCGCTCGTTGAGCTGGGGGCTGGCGAAAAACTTGCGACGGATCAACGCCAGATATCGCGCGCTGGCCTGGACATTGCCATCCACGTTCGCCGTGTTGCTCACCCCTACCCGCTGCGCCGCCGACGGCGTGATCTGCATCAGCCCATGGGCGCCGCCGACGCCGCGCGCGGCGGGATTGAGGGTCGATTCCTTGAACGCCAGCGCGGCCAGATTGAGCCAGTCGATCTGCTGCGCCTCGCCGTGCTTCTGCAACACCCCACGCACCGCCTGCAAGCGCTGGCGCTCCTGACGGGCCAGCGGATTGTGCACGCGGTACTGGCGCCGGTAGATACGCTCGAATGCGGCGTCCTGATTTTCCGGGGGGCGGTAGCCGGCCAGAAAGCGGTCGACAGTTGCCAGCAACTGATCAGCGTCTTTACCGACGTACCAGCGCACAGCCTGCGGTTGGCCGATCTGTACCTTGCTGTCGACGCGCAGCCGCGGCATCACCCGGGCCCAGCGCAGCGCGATCGGCCGCTCTACAACAGTCAGGTGGTAAATGCCGGCCTGGACCATCTCCAGCACATCCTCGACCGCCAGCGTTGGGTCTACCCATTCGATCTTGATCGGTGCGCGCTTGCGCAATGCCAGCTGCTGATTGATAGCCTGGATCGCAGCGCCCGCACCGCTGGCGGTGGTCAAGGCGATGGTGCGCCCGGACAACTGCTCGACCCGACTGAAGCTGCGCTCGCCCTTGCGTCCAACCAGCAGCAGCGGCACCTTGTCGAGCACTGGCGCACTCACCCCGACGCCACTGACCTGGGCCGGGTCGAGCAGCTCGCCCGGCGCTGCCAGGTCACCCTCCCCGCGCTGCAAGGCGCCGAGCAGTTGCTCCTTGGCCCGCGGGATCAATTTGACTTGAATCAGATCACCCTGGCGTTCGCGGCCATTGAGAAAATGCTCCAGCGCGCGCAGCCGATGGTATTCGATGCCGACCGGCTCGCCCTTGATTTCCCCGGAGCTGTTGCGGCTCTGGTTGACCAGCACCCGCAGTACCTTGCTGCTGCGCACCTGCGCCAGATCGCGTGGCTGCTTGCTGGTTGAGCTGGCCTGCGCCGGCCCGGACACTGCCGCATGAGCGGCGGCCGCCGTGAGCAGGCTGAACATCAGCGAAACAATCAGCAGGAATCGCTGCATCGGCAAACATGTCCATGGTGTGGGAAGAGGCCTCTGCGGCGGCGCCAGCAGAGACTGAAAGACCTTGGCAATCCATTGAAGTTCTTGGCTTTTTCGCGATGTTCGGGGGATTTGCTATGCTGGCCGCCCCGCAGCACGAGGTAGCACCATGCAACTGATCGATATCGGCGTCAACCTGACCAACAGCAGCTTTCACGGTAAAGAGGCTGACATCGTCGAGCGCGCGCAGCAGGCAGGCGTCGTGCAAATGGTCGTGACCGGTACCAGCCTGGAGGGCAGCGAACAGGCGCTGGAGCTGTGCCAGCAACTGGATGAACCGGGGCATCGACTGTTCACCACCGCTGGCGTGCACCCTCACGATGCCAAGAGCTGGGGTGTCGACAGCGAGCGGCAACTGCGCCACCTGCTCGCTCAGCCTCGGGTAAAGGCAGTCGGCGAATGCGGCCTGGACTTCAATCGCGATTTCTCGCCGCGGCCTGAGCAGGAGAAAGCCCTGCACGCACATCTGGCCCTGGCAGTAGAAACCCAGCTGCCGGTGTTTTTGCATGAGCGCGATGCCAGCGAGCGCCTGCTGGCGATCCTGAAGGACTACCGTGACCAGTTACCAGCCGCCGTGGTGCATTGCTTCACCGGCGAGCGCGCGGCGCTGTTCGCCTATCTCGATCTGGACCTGCATATCGGCATCACTGGCTGGATCTGTGACGAGCGCCGCGGCACGCACCTGCATCCCTTGGTCAGCAGCATCCCCGTGGGTCGCCTGATGCTCGAAAGCGATGCACCGTACCTGCTGCCGCGCAGCTTGCGGCCGAAACCGAAAAGCGGCCGCAACGAACCTGCGTTCTTGCCCGAGGTGCTGCGAGAGATCGCCCTGCACCGCGGCGAAAGCCTGGAATACACGGCAAGGCACACCACCGAGTGCGCGCGCCAGTTCTTCGCCCTGCCGCCGGCAGAGGCATAAGCCGACCGGGATTCGTTGACACACATCAAGACCCACTCTGAAGCAATCGGAAACAATGATGGCACCTTGCCAATACTGTTTCCGCTCAACTCAGAGAAGACCTATACGATGGGTGCCTGGCTTAGCAATATTTCCTTGAAGTACAAATTCTGGGCCGTCAACGCAGTGGCCTTTGTCACCACCCTGCTGCTGGTGCTGTACGCCGTGCAGCTCGAGCAGCAGGCCCGGGCCGAAGGTGCGCGAGCAAGCGCCCAGGCGCAGGCTCGTCTGCTTGCGGCCTGGCCGGCCGGGCAAGCGCTGCCTGAACTGGCCAACCTGATCAGCTGGCAAGCCGGGCAAACGCCAAGTTTCGCCGGCCAATCACTGCCCGCACTGAACAACGCCCAGGGCTGGGTCGAGCTGGCCAATCGCTCGCTATTGGGTGACAACCCGCTGCGCGGCGCTCAGGTCGTGAGCCATGGCCAACAGCAACTGGCACTGCTGGCGCACTCGCCAAGCCTGCGCCAAGTGTTTATTGATCGCTTCGCCAATTACGCGGTGTGCGTGATGGTCCTGATGCTGGCCATGCTCGGTGCGTCGCAGCTGCTGATCCGCTTTCTGCTCAGCCAGCTCAACACGCTCAAGGACGTCATGCTCCACGTCGAGAAGACCGGCGACCTGTCGGCGCGTGTGCCGCTGGCCTGCGGCGATGAGGTCGGGCAAATGGCCGGCGCGTTCAACGCCATGCAGTCGACCTATCACCGGGTAGTCAGCACCGTAGCGCGCACTGCAGCGCAACTCGACTCCGGCGCCGCGCGCCTGGCGGCGAGCATGAGCGATGTACGCCACGGCATGCTCGGCCAGCAAAGCGAGACCGACCAGGCCGCTACCGCCATCAACGAAATGACCGCGACTGTGCACCACATCGCCCAACATGCCGGTGCCACCCGTGACTTGTCGCAAACTGCGGACAACCTTGCCGGCAGCGGGCAGGCAGTTGTCGGTCGCGTGCAGGATTCGATTTCCGGGCTGTCCAGCGGCGTGCAGCAGACCGCTGAAATGATCCGCCAGCTGGCGGAAGACAGCCAGAAGATCAACGGCGTAGTTGGGGTGATTCACAGTATTGCCGAGCAAACCAATCTGCTTGCCCTGAACGCCGCCATCGAAGCGGCGCGGGCGGGCGATCTGGGCCGTGGTTTTGCCGTGGTCGCCGACGAGGTGCGCAACCTGGCCAAACGTGTGCAGAGCTCCACCGACGAAATCACCGACATGGTCTGCGCCCTGCAGTCCGGCACCCGCGACGCGGTGGAGTTCATGCAAGAGAGTTCATACAAGGCCGATGACTGCGTCAAGCAGGCCCGCGAGGCTGGTGAGTCGCTGGCGGAGATCACCAGCGCGGTTGCGCAGATGCGCGAGAGCAACACCCAGATTGCCGTGGCTGCCGAACAGCAAAGCCAGGTGGCCGAGGAAATGAATCGCGCGGTGGTAAGCATCCGCGATGTCACCGAGCAGACCGTGCAGCAGACCGTCGGCTCGGCGACCACCAGCAGCGAGCTGGCAACCCTCGCCGGTGAGCTGAACAAGGCGATCGGTCAGCTCAAGCTATAGTCACCATAGCCAGCCTCGATTGGCCGCAATGACCGTGCAGCACTAAGCTTTGGGCATGACTGTGAGGAAATGCCCATGAGCAAGCGCCTATTCAACCTTCACCCCAGCCAATGGCGTGGCGACCACCACGCCCACCGCCAACCGGCCGAGCTGGCACTGTTGCTGCTAGCCGTGGCGTTGGGCGTCCTTGGAGCATTGCTGGTCCTGTCCGGCGTGTTCAGTATGGACCTGAGCCAGATTGCGGTAGGCCTGATCGCCTTGATCGCGGGTCTGGGCCTGCAACGCCACGGCTATCGTCGCTAGGCAAATACGGTGACGGTTTGGCGGCTGAGGGCAAGCAGCTCGCCGTCAGCCGTCCACAGCGCCGCGCAGGCATGGCCGTAGCCATCCTTGGCGTATTCCGTGTCCACGCAATACCGGCACCAGTCATGGGTGCTCAGTTGCGGCCGGGGCTGAATGAATTCGATGGTCCAGGTCAGGGTGCTGCCTGCCGCAGGCTGTTTCAGGTGCGGCAGCAGGCTCGGCGGCCAGGCGTCGACCAAGGCCAGCAGATGCGCTTCGGTCGCGGCCTCCTCAGGCACATCACGCAGACGCACCCAGCCGCCCATTTGCCGTGAAGTGTTGCCACTGAAGGGCAGCCCGCCGAGCGTCCAGCGCAAGGCCACATTGCGCATGAACTCTGGCGTCACACCTTTGATATAAGGCAATTCCGGCGCTGCTTCGGCGAGCGCCTTCATCTCGACCGGGGGCTGCGCAGGGACATCTATCAGCGAGGAGCGGCCCGCGCCAAAGCTGCCCTGCACGATCGTCACTACCTGGCCTTGCTGCACAGCACGTCCAAGCAGGGTGCTGACGGCTTTACCCTCGCGCAGCACCTCTACCTCGAAGCTGATCGGGATATCTGCCGCGGCGGGGGCAACGAAGGTAATGGCCAGCGAGCGCACCGGACGCTCGTCGACGAGTTGCAGGCGCATGCGCTCATAGACCATGGCAGCCATCAGCCCGCCGAAGACTGCGCGCCCCTGCGCCCAGGTGGCAGGCACCGTGACGGCTTCTGGTGATTGTTGTACCGCGGCCAGCAATTGGGTGAAGGTCATGGCGATCTCGCAGACTTGGCTATCGAATCGAGGCAGCCAGGCGCCCCAGCTGCAACCGATCTTAACCAGCTGCGCTCGCCGATGCAGGCTTCATATCGGTCAATCCAGCGCCTAGCGGCGTGACACTGCCTTGTGCAGGCGCTTCAAGGTCAGGTCAGCTTGCCGCTCAGCGGCCTCAAGCTCAGCCTGCCAGGCCGCCTGGCAGGGCCGTAGCGCTACGTCGAGCGGTACCTGCGCCAACCACTGCAGACGGTCGTGCCAATCGCCCAGATCGCCTTGTGCGCGCTTGAGCAGGCGCTGCAGCTTGTCGCCGGCATGATCAAGCTGTGGGTAGGCCTCATCGCCATAGCGCACCCGCTTGATCAGCAGGCGCAAACGGTGCCGATCGTGGGCTGGGTCGAGTAACCCCTGCTGCAGTTTGTGCCACTGTTTACCGAGGCGTTTGTCGACGCGTTTTTGCAGGCCTTTGACCAGGCCTTCGCGATCCGCTGCCCGCAGAAACGCCGGAAACGCGTCGATGATCGCCAGCATGCGCGTCAACTCGGGACTCGCGGCCACAGTGGCAAAAGTCTGCGCCCTGCCCCGCAGGCGCCGCTCGGCAGCGTCCTGTTGACCACGCTCGCGCAACTCGGCAGCGAGCACCTCACGGTCACGCAGCGGCGTGGTCAGGGCGCCCAGTGCCCGCGCGGCATCTTCCAACTGATCGACTGCAGGCAAGCCCCGCAGCGGCCGCAGCAAACTGCGCAGGCGCCGCGTGGTGGTGCGTAGGTCGTGCAGGGCTTCACTGTCGACATCAGCCGCCAGCCGCTCGCGGCAGGCGAGCAAGCGCACCTGCAGGGTCAGCACCTGGGCAACCACGTGATCAAGCATGGCAGACATACAACGCTCCTTGTTCAACGCCCGGCGCGGGACTCACGAATGTAGAAGCGAGCCTTCTCGGATTTTTTCGCACAGCCTTCGAAGCCTTCGAACTGCTGCTGGGTCTTGGCCCCGGTCAACAGCGACAACGCCTTGGAATAACTGACGGTGCCCGCAAACCCTTCGGCCTTGGCCAGGTCGAGTTCCTTCCAGGCGGCGTCCAGCTGGGTTGCGCAGCTATCACGATAGGCCGTCTTGCCGGCGCAGCCAGCGAGCGCCACAACCATCAATGGCAGGCAGATCCATGCTTTCATCAGTAATACCTCAAAGTGCACAAGGGAGTGGCCGTTCGACGCTCGGCCAAGCGAAAAGTGCCCTCGTCAGCGTAGTCCAGCAAGGCTTGCATTGAAGCCGAGGGCGCAATGGGTGCATTGTTCGGGGATGGTTGCACAGCCACGAGGGAATGACATGAGTAAACGCGTTGCATTGGTGCTGGGTTCGGGCGGTGCACGAGGCTATGCGCACATCGGGGTGATCGAAGAAATCGAGCGCCGCGGCTACGAGATATCCTGCATTGCCGGCTGCTCGATGGGCGCGGTGGTCGGCGGTATCTATGCGGCCGGCAAGCTTGATGACTATCGCCACTGGATCGAGAGCCTGGATTACCTGGATGTACTGCGGCTGGTTGATGTGAGCTTTCGTCTCGGCGCCATTCGCGGTGACAAGGTGTTTGGCCAGATCCGCAAGATTGTCGGTGAAATCAACATCGAACAGCTGCGCATTCCCTATACGGCGGTGGCCACCGACCTCACCAATCAGCAGGAAATCTGGTTTCAGGAAGGCTGCCTGCACCAGGCCATGCGCGCTTCGGCGGCAATCCCAAGCCTGTTCACCCCCGTCGTGCAGGGCAACCGCATGCTGGTCGACGGCGGCATTCTCAACCCGCTGCCGATCGTGCCGGTGGTTTCCAGCCACTGTGACCTGATCATCGCGGTCAACCTCAACGCCACCAACCAGAACCAGTACCAGTTGCCGGTGATTGAGCGCCCCGCCGCGTTCAAGAAGCGCTTCGACGCGCTGATGAGTTCGGTGGGTTCGCGCCTGCCGTTCCGCCGCAAGCCGGCAGAGCAGCTCAGCCGCATCGACCAGGCAGTGCTTGCCGAGAACCTGATCGCAAGCAATCCGTGGCTGGGTGAAGCGGCCAACCCCGAAGGCCAGCAACCCGCTGCGGCGCCCGAGAGCGGCGGCGCACCGCGCTCAGCAGCGGGCTCGTTCATCATCGACAACGTCGGCCCGGCATCCCTGCTCGACCTGATCAACCAGAGCTTCGAGGTCATGCAGACGTCGCTGGCGCAGTACAAGATTGCCGGCTACCCGCCAGATGTACTGATCAACGTGCCCAAGCGGGTGTGCCAGTTCTTCGAGTTCTACAAGGCACCGGAGCTGATCGCCCTGGGCCGGGAAATCGCCCGCGACACGCTGGACATCTACGAGGGCAAACGGCGCTGATTACCGCGCATTTGCAGGCTGCAGAAACCAGACAGGCCGCATAAGCGGCCTGTCTGGTTTTGGGCAGATCAACTCAGTAGCGAGTGATCTCGGCAGTCGCTGCCAACTGCTTGCGGTAGGCCGCGAAGTCCTGCTGACCGGCACGCGAAGCGAGGTAGCGGCGGATCTGCTGCTTCTCTTCGTCGGTGGCCGCAGCGCCTTCGTTGACGCCGCGCAGTTGGACCACCACCAGGCTGCCATCGGCGAGCACGGCACTGGCGTATTCAGGCTTGTCCTTGCCGGCAGGCTTGGCCAGGCGGAACACTGCCTGCAGCTCGACTGGATCTATACCTTCCTGGCCGCGGCTGACCGCTTCCTGGACTTTCCAGGTCTGACCGTCATGGCCAGCACCGGCGGCGATCGAACCGTCCCGCAGACCGGCAATCAGTTTGTCAGCCTTGGCTTTGAGTTCGGCAGTCGCCTTCTCTTTGGCCAGGTGCTCGCTGATCCGTTGCGCGACTGCCTCCAGCGGCAGTTGCTCGGGCTTGCGGTGTTCTTTGACACGCAGCACCAGCACGGTCTCTGGATCCAGCTCGATGGCGCTGCTGTTGGCGCCTTCGTCGATCACTTCCTCGCTGAACGCGGCCTGGACGACCTGGCGGTTAGCCGTAATGCCGTCGCCACCTTCACGCCCGAACGGCGCCGAAGTCTGCACTTTCAAACCCAGGTCCTGAGCCGGCTGGGCCAGGTCGGAGGCTTCGAAGGCGGAGTCTTCCAGTTGCTTGGTCACTTCAACGAAGCGCTGCTCGACCTGCTGGGTTTTCAGCTCGCGGGTCAGCTTGTCTTTCAGGCTGGCTAAGGTCGGCACTTGCGGCGCCTCGACACCCAGCAGCTTGATCAGGTGATAACCGAACTCGCTGCGAACCGGCTGCGACACCTGGTCCTTGTTCAGCTTGTACAGGGCATCTTCAAACTCGGCGTCGTAAGCACCAGGGCCGGCGAAGCCAAGATCACCACCGCTGGCAGCGGAACCGGCGTCCTGCGAGAACTCCTTGGCCAGGGCGGCGAAGTCTTCACCTTTGGCCAGACGCTGCTGGATCTCTTCGATCTTGGCCTTGGCCTGGGCATCGCTGACCTTGTCGTTGACATCGATGAGGATGTGCGCGGCATGGCGTTGCTCGGCCAGGTTGGCGATCTCTTTCTCGTACAGCGCTTGCAGCTCGGCCGGATCGACCTTGACCTGGTCGAAGAACGCCGACTTCTTCAGCTCAATGTAGTCGATGACGACCTGATCCGGCGTCATGAACTCCTTGGCGTGCTGGTCGTAGTGCGCCTTGACCTCTTCATCACTGACCGTGACCGCAGCCGGGTTGGCCTTGAAGGTCAGCGAGGCGAAGTCGCGGGTCTGTTTTTCCAGACGCGCAAACGCCTCGACCTGTTTGTCGGTGACAAAGCTGCTGCCGGCAAGCCCGGTGCGCAGCTGGCCGATGAGCATTTCTTCGGCGAGCATCTCGCGGAACTGCAGGCGCCCGTAGCCCATCTGGCGAATGACCTGGTCGAAGCGGTTTGCATCGAACTTGCCATCAACCTGGAACTCAGGCGTTTGCAGGATCACTTGATCCAGCGCCGCCTCGGAGAATGCAAATTTCGCGTCCTTGGCACCTTCCAACAGCAATTTGCGATCGATCAGGCCTTTGAGCGCTGCTTCACGCAGCATCTTTTCGTCCAGCAGAGCAGGATCGAAGTCCTTGCCCAGCTGTTGCATCAGCTGGCGGCGCTGCATATCGACAGCCTGGCTCAGCTCGTTCTGGCTGATGGTTTCACCGTTTACCTTGGCGGCGTCCTGGCTATGGCTGGCGGCCTGAAAAATCGCCTCGAAGCCCGTCAATGCCATCAGCACGACGATAAGGCCGATGATGGTCTTGGCAATCCAACCCTGTGAATTGTCCCTGATATTCTGCAGCATGCGTCCCCCAGAAACGGTTGTACCACTGCGTCGTCAACCGCGGAGCGTGGGTAGAGTCCTGATAGAAGAAAGGCGCATCCGAAGATGCGCCTTCTCGAAGCGAGCGTGACGGCGGGAACGTTTGCGTCCCGCCGTCACGCGATTGGCCACGGTAGCGCCGCGGCCGGCTGAACAGACGACTTAGTTGACAGCGTCTTTCAGGCCTTTGCCAGGCTTGAAGCCAGGAACCTTGGCGGCGGCGATCTTGATCGCAGCACCGGTTTGCGGGTTACGGCCAGTGCGCTCGGCACGGTCTTTGACCGTGAAAGTACCGAAACCTACCAGAACCACGTCGTCGCCTTTTTGCAGAGCGCCCTGTACGGAGTCGATCACTGCATCCAGAGCCTTACCGGCGGTGGCTTTCGAAATATCAGCAGATGTGGCGATAGCATCAATCAGTTCCGACTTGTTCACTCTAAGTCCCCTTATATCTCTAATTTAAGTATGTTTCTAAGTATGTAATTAGTGCGTGTAAAAATTAGTGCGTGCAAAACGAGCGCTGGGTGGCCTGTTGACACGAGCGTGCCGCTTTATAGCAAGGGCCCGAAAAAACTGTCAAGGAAAGCCCCCCAGCGTGAAACGTATTAGTGCGTGCTGATTCTTTCCTTGGCATCGCTGTCGCGCTTGTCATCCTTCGCGACGATCTCCGGAGCCACATCTGGCAAGGGCTCGGGGGCGTATTGCAGCGCAATTTGGAGGACTTCGTCAATCCATTTGACCGGTTTGATCTGAAGATCCTGCTTGATGTTGTCCGGAATCTCTTTCAGGTCACGAACGTTCTCTTCGGGAATGATCACCGTCTTGATCCCACCCCGGTGCGCTGCAAGGAGCTTTTCCTTGAGCCCGCCGATGGCCAGAACCTGACCACGCAAGGTGATCTCGCCGGTCATGGCCACGTCGGCGCGTACCGGGATCTGGGTCAGTGCCGAGACCAATGCGGTGCACATGCCAACGCCTGCGCTCGGGCCATCCTTCGGCGTCGCGCCTTCAGGCATGTGGATGTGAACGTCGCGCTTCTCGTGGAAGTCAGCGGCGATCCCCAGACTACGGGCACGGCTGCGAACCACGGTTTGCGCCGCCGTGATCGACTCGACCATGACGTCACCGAGCGAACCGGTCTTGATCAACTGGCCCTTGCCAGGGATCACTACCGCCTCGATGGTGAGCAATTCCCCGCCCACCTGGGTCCAGGCAAGGCCGGTCACTTGACCGATCTGATCCTGCTGCTCAGCCAGGCCGTAACGGAACTTGCGTACGCCCAGATGATGCTCGAGCTGCTCGCTGGTGACCTTGACCTTCACCGATTTCTGCCCGCTGTGTTCCTTGACCACCTTGCGGCAGATCTTCGCAATCTGACGTTCGAGGCCACGCACACCGGCTTCGCGGGTATAGAAGCGGATGATATCGCGGATCGCCGAGACGTCGATGTCCAGCTCGTCCTTCTTCAGGCCGTTGGCCTTGACCTGCTTGGGCACCAGGTACTTGACCGCGATGTTGATCTTCTCGTCTTCGGTGTAACCCGGCAGACGGATGACTTCCATTCGGTCGAGCAGCGCCGGCGGGATGTTCATCGAGTTCGAGGTGCACAGGAACATTACGTCGGACAGGTCGTAATCGACCTCCAGGTAATGGTCGTTGAAATTGTGATTCTGCTCGGGATCGAGTACTTCCAGCAGTGCCGAGGCCGGATCGCCGCGCATGTCGCTGCCCATCTTGTCGATCTCGTCAAGCAGGAACAGCGGGTTGCGTACGCCAACCTTGGTCATTTTCTGGATCAGGCGGCCCGGCATGGAGCCGATGTAGGTACGCCGGTGACCACGAATCTCGGCCTCGTCACGCACGCCACCGAGGGCCATCCGGACGAACTTGCGATTGGTAGCAGTGGCGATCGACTCGGCCAGCGAGGTCTTGCCGACGCCAGGCGGGCCAACCAGGCACAGCACAGGACCACGGATCTTTTTCACCCGCTTCTGTACGGCGAGATACTCAAGGATGCGCTCCTTGACCTCGTCCAGGCCATAGTGGTCGGCGTCGAGAATTTCTTCAGCCTTGGCCAGGTCCAGGCGGACCTTGCTCTGGGCTTTCCATGGCACCTGCACCAGCCAGTCGAGGTAGGTCCGCACCACGGTAGCTTCAGCCGACATAGGCGACATCTGCTTGAGTTTGTTCAGCTCAGCCTGAGCCTTGGTCAGGGCATCTTTGGGCAGGCCAGCGGCATCGATACGCTTTTTCAGCTCTTCGACTTCGTTGTGGCCTTCATCGCCATCACCAAGCTCCTTCTGAATGGCCTTCATCTGCTCATTCAGGTAGTACTCGCGCTGGCTGCGCTCCATCTGCTTCTTGACCCGGCCGCGGATGCGTTTTTCCACCTGCAGCAGGTCGATCTCGCCATCCAGCAAGGCCAGCACGTGCTCGACCCGCGCCTGCAGGTCGACGATCTCGAGGATCTCTTGCTTCTGCTCGATCTTCAGCGCCATGTGCGCGGCCATGGTATCGACCAGGCGACCCGGCTCTTCGATGCTGTTGAGCGAGGACAGTACTTCAGCCGGGACTTTCTTGCCCAACTGCACGTACTGCTCGAACTGCGACAGCAAGCTGCGCACGAACACTTCCGACTCACGCTCTGGGGCGTCGGTTTCATCGATCAGGCTGACGTCGGCACGGACATGCCCATCAACCTCGTTGAAACGCTCGACAGCGCCGCGCTGCTCACCCTCGACCAGGACCTTGACGGTGCCATCGGGCAGTTTCAGCAGCTGCAGGACAGTGGCGATGGTGCCGACGCGGTACAGGGCGTCTTCACCTGGATCATCATCGGCAGGGTTTTTCTGGGCAAGCAGCAGGATCTGCTTTTCGCCCGTCATCGCCGCCTCGAGGGCTTCGATGGATTTTTCGCGCCCCACAAACAGCGGGATAACCATGTGCGGGTAAACGACGACATCGCGCAATGGCAAAAGAGGCAAGTCGAGGGTTGTCTTCATGATTTCGCCTCTACAGCGGCCTTATGGCCGAATCCGGTGGAAATAGTGCTTGGACCTAATGTGGGGGTAGGTCCTTCAAATTACAAGCACTTAAGCGGGAAAAGCAGAAAGGGGCCCTAAGGCCCCTTTCATTTTTCACAACGGCTGCCTGGATCAGGCGTCCGGTGCGGCTTTGGCCTGCGGCTCGTTGTTCTCGTAAATGAGCAACGGCTGCGAGGTACCTTCGATGACGCTCTCGTCGATCACCACCTTGCTGACTTCCTTCTGCGAAGGAATCTCGTACATGGTGTCGAGCAGCACGCCTTCGAGAATCGAACGCAGGCCACGGGCGCCGGTTTTGCGCTCCAGGGCCTTGCGCGCGACGGCCTTGAGAGCGTCGCTGCGGAACTCGAGGTCCACGCTTTCCATCTCGAACAGCTTGGCGTACTGCTTGGTGAGGGCGTTCTTCGGCTCGGTCAGAATCTGCATCAGCGCAGCTTCGTCCAACTCGTCGAGGGTAGCCAACACCGGCAGACGGCCAACGAACTCAGGGATCAGACCGAACTTGACCAGATCGTCAGGCTCGACTTCACGCAGGGATTCACCAACCTTCTTGCCTTCTTCCTTGCTGCGCACTTCTGCACCAAAACCGATGCCACCTTTGGTGGAACGGCCTTGGATGACCTTCTCGAGGCCAGAGAATGCGCCACCGCAAATGAACAGGATATTGCGGGTATCAACCTGCAGGAATTCCTGTTGCGGGTGCTTGCGACCACCTTGCGGCGGCACGGAAGCCACGGTGCCTTCAATCAGCTTCAACAGCGCTTGCTGCACGCCCTCACCCGAAACGTCACGGGTGATCGACGGGTTGTCCGACTTGCGCGAAATCTTGTCGATTTCGTCGATGTAGACAATGCCCATCTGGGCCTTCTCCACGTCGTAGTCGCACTTCTGCAGCAGCTTCTGAATGATGTTCTCGACGTCCTCACCAACATAACCGGCTTCGGTCAGGGTGGTGGCGTCGGCGATGGTAAACGGTACGTTCAGCAGGCGTGCCAGGGTTTCGGCGAGCAGCGTCTTGCCCGAGCCAGTCGGCCCGATCAGGAGAATGTTGCTCTTGCCAAGTTCGACTTCGTCGCCCTTCTTGTCACGCTGATTCAGGCGCTTGTAGTGGTTGTACACCGCTACCGCGAGCACCTTCTTCGCGCGCTCCTGACCAATCACATACTGGTCAAGGATGCCGCTGATTTCTTTCGGCGAAGGCAATTTGTGCGCATTGCTTTCGGCCTGGGCTTCCTGCACCTCCTCTCGGATGATGTCGTTGCACAGGTCGACGCACTCGTCGCAGATAAATACCGAGGGCCCAGCAATCAATTTGCGCACTTCGTGCTGGCTTTTGCCGCAGAAGGAGCAATAAAGCAATTTGCCGCTGTCCTCGCCGTTACGGGTGTCAGTCATTCGATCGATCCAATCCGGTAGGCTTGCAACACAAGATGAAGGCAATTGCGGGCTTTTTCAAGTCCGCAGGCAGGCGCTTTTGACGCCTGCCTGCTCTGGCCCTGAGGATCAGGACGCCAGTTGCCGCTTGTCGTATACCGAGTCGACCAGGCCGTACTCGGCCGCGCGCTGCGCGCTCATGAAGTTGTCACGCTCAGTATCACGCTGGATCGTCTCCAGATCCTGGCCAGTGTGGTAGGCCAGCAGCTCGTTGAGACGGGCCTTGATGCTGAGGATTTCCTGGGCGTGGATCTGGATGTCGGTGGCCTGACCCTGGAAGCCGCCAAGCGGCTGGTGGATCATGACGCGCGAGTTCGGCAGGCAGTGACGCTTGCCCTTGGCACCCGCGGTCAACAGGAAGGCACCCATGCTGCAGGCTTGGCCGATGCAGATGGTGGAGACATCCGGCTTGATGAACTGCATGGTGTCGTAGATCGACATGCCCGCAGTCACCGAACCACCCGGTGAGTTGATGTAGAGATGGATATCTTTGTCCGGGTTTTCCGCTTCGAGGAACAACATCTGCGCCACTACCAGGTTGGCCATGTAGTCTTCTACAGGACCTACCAGGAAGATCACCCGCTCCTTCAGGAGGCGCGAGTAGATGTCATAGGCGCGTTCGCCGCGGGCGGACTGCTCGACAACCATCGGGACCAGACCGCCTGCGGCCTGGATGTCAGAGCTCTGCTGAATATAAGAATTGCGGGACATGTCCTGCACTCACTCCCAAATAGTCATGGCTTGAATACGCACAAGCCAGCGCGAAGGCTGGCTTGTGGTGGTTTCCTACGAGAGCTGCAGATTACTCAGCTTCGGCAGGAGCCTGTGCTGGTTTTACCGCTTCTTCGTACGAGACCGATTTGTCGGTCACAGTCGCTTTCTGCAGGACAGTATCTACAACTTGCTCTTCCAGCACAACCGAACGCACTTCGTTCAGCTGCTGGTCGTTTTTGTAGTACCAGCTGATGACCTGCTCTGGCTCCTGGTAAGCGGAAGCCATTTCTTCGATCATCTCGCGGACCTTGCCTTCGTCAGGCTTGAGGTCGAACTGCTTGACCACTTCAGCCACGATCAGACCCAACACGACGCGGCGCTTGGCTTGCTCTTCGAACAGCTCGGCCGGCAGTTGCTCAGGCTTGATGTTGCCACCGAACTGCTGAACAGCCTGTACGCGCAGACGGTTGACTTCGTTTTCCAGCAGCGCTTTTGGCACTTCGATCGGGTTGGCGGCCAGCAGACCGTCCATGACTTGGTTTTTCACCTTGGTCTTGATCGCCTGGCGCAGTTCACGCTCCATGTTCTTGCGAACTTCGGTGCGGAAGCCTTCCAGGGTAGTTTCCTTGATGCCGAACTGGGCGAAGAACTCTTCGTTCAGCTCAGGCAGCTGAGGCGCCGAAACGCTGTTCACGGTGATGGTGAACTCAGCAGCTTTGCCAGCCAGGTCGAGGTTCTGGTAGTCCTCTGGGAAGGTCACGTTGACAACGCGCTCTTCGCCAGCTTTGGCGCCTACCAGGCCATCTTCGAAGCCTGGGATCATGCGGCCGGAGCCCAGTACCAGCTGGGTGCCCTTGGCCGAGCCACCGGCGAACTCTTCACCGTCAACCTTGCCGACGAAGTCGATGTTGACCTGGTCGTCGATCTGCGCAGCGCGCTCGACAGTTTCAAAGCGGGTGTTCTGCTTGCGCAGGACTTCCAGCATGTTGTCCAGGTCAGCATCAGCCACTTCGGCGCTCAGACGCTCTACGTTGATCGAGTCGAAGCCGGCAACAGTGAACTCTGGGAACACTTCGAAGATGGCAACGAATTCCAGGTCCTTGCCTTTTTCGAAGGACTTTGGCTCAACAGCCGGGGCGCCAGCCGGGTTCAGCTTCTGCTCAACCACAGCTTCGTAGAAGGACGACTGAACCAGGTCACCGAAGGCTTCCTGACGGGCAGCTTCTTCGTAACGCTGGCGGATCACGCTCATTGGCACCTTGCCAGGGCGGAAGCCCGCAACCTTGGCGCGACGGGCAGTCTGCTGCAGACGCTTGTTGACTTCGGTCTCGACGCGCTCGGCCGGGACGGCGATGGTCATGCGGCGCTCGAGAGCGGAAGTGTTTTCAACCGAAACTTGCATGGATATTCCTCGTTGCACAGACGTTAGCCGGCGAAAGCCCGACTCCAGAATCAAGGGCAAACATTCTAGTGACTCACGCACCAGAAGTCACCCCACTCAAGACGACGGGAAACCTCGCCGATCGATTTCATGGAAAACCCTGCGCAAAATGCGCCAGGCCTCATCTATAAAGGGCTGCAAGCAGGCAGCCGCAGCCCCTGACTGAAAAACCTTGTCAAACAAACACGGCGGCAATCAGCCGTGCTCGGCGTCGATCTCGTTGAACGCGCAATACTCATCCCACTCCATGCCCAACGCCTCGGCCACCTCACGGTGCACCTCAAGACGCATGGCGTGCAGTTCTTCAGGGCTCTGAGCGACCAGTTGCAGGGTCAGTTCCCAGGGCTCGATGCCCTGCTCCTGCGCTGCATCATCAAAGGCCCACTGGATCTGCTGAGCCTGCTCGCGCGGGCTCAATTCGCGGATCTCTTCGAGCATCTGCGGATTGGCCTCGGCAAAGCGTTGCAGTGCCAGCGCCTGGCGAGCTTCTTTGGCTATCATCGGGTATTTCCTCTGGCGGCACGTAACCGCAATTCAACCAGCTGAAATCTATCAGCTTTTATCTGGATTTCACCAGCACACAGTGCGCACCTGGCAGAGCAAAACTGCGGGAAACAAAAAAGGCGCCTGATCATTCGATCGAGGCGCCTTTGATATAAATATGGGGTGGACGATGGGAATCGAACCCACGACAACCGGAATCACAATCCGGCGCTCTACCAACTGAGCTACGCCCACCATAGTGCGGTACTGCGTTGAAACCTTGAAGCATGGTGCGGATGAAGAGACTCGAACTCTTACAGCTTGCGCCGCTGGAACCTAAATCCAGTGTGTCTACCAATTCCACCACATCCGCATGCAACACTTAAATCAAAGGCGCCAGATCGTTCAATCAAGGCGCCTTCGAAAAATATGGGGTGGACGATGGGAATCGAACCCACGACAACCGGAATCACAATCCGGCGCTCTACCAACTGAGCTACGCCCACCATATAGCGGCATTACGTTACTGCATCACTTGCGTGCCTAAGCTGCCTAATGGCGCACCCGGCAGGACTCGAACCTGCGACCATCCGCTTAGAAGGCGGATGCTCTATCCAGCTGAGCTACGGGCACATAAGCAATCTGCCTAACCTCACAGGGGTTGGCAGCAACGCTGCGAACCACCCATTCTGCCCGACTTCGCCAACCAGTGATAGGCTGTGCCCGACAAGTGCGCCGAATGTTATAGACGAGCTGTAAAAGCGTCAACACCTTTCTCTAAAAAATTGAAATTATTGAAGGAGTTAGAGGATTTGCCCGACCACCCGCCTTTGCCCTCGGGCCGTGTCGTGCGAGAATGCGCCATTCTATCTGTTTCTTTCTCGATGGTTAATCACGCGTCTATGACTGCACACCTTATCGATGGCAAGGCGATCGCCGCCAACCTGCGCCAGCAGATCGCTCAACAGGTCGTGGAGCGCCGCCAGCAAGGCCTGCGCACGCCAGGCCTGGCAGTGATCCTGGTCGGCACCGATCCCGCCTCCCAAGTCTATGTATCGCACAAGCGCAAGGACTGCGAAGAGGTCGGCTTTATATCCCAGGCGTTCGACCTGCCCAGCGAAACCTCCCAGCAAGCGCTGACCGACCTGATCGACCAGCTCAATGAGGACGCCGCAGTCGACGGCATTCTCCTGCAGCTGCCGTTGCCAGCGCACCTCGACGCCTCGCTGCTGCTCGAGCGGATTCGCCCGGACAAGGACGTCGACGGCTTCCATCCGTATAACGTCGGCCGCCTCGCCCAGCGCATCCCGCTGCTGCGCCCATGCACCCCGAAAGGCATCATGGCCCTGCTGGAAAGCACCGGCCAGGACCTGTACGGGATGGACGCTGTGGTCGTCGGCGCCTCGAATATCGTTGGCCGGCCGATGGCCATGGAGCTGCTGCTGGCTGGCTGCACCGTGACCGTCACTCACCGTTTCACCAAGGACCTGGCCGAACACGTCGGCCGCGCCGATCTGGTCGTGGTTGCGGCGGGCAAGCCGGGCCTGGTCAAGGGTGAGTGGATCAAGCCGGGCGCGATCGTCATCGACGTCGGCATCAACCGCCAGGAAGACGGCAAGCTGGTCGGTGATGTGGTCTACGAGACCGCCCTGCCCCGTGCCGGCTGGATTACGCCGGTACCAGGCGGCGTTGGGCCGATGACTCGCGCCTGCCTGCTGGAAAACACTTTGTATGCGGCGCAAGAGCTGCATAAGTAAGGAGTAAGGAAAGTTTGATCTTGGGGCTGCAAAGCAGCCCCAAACTGGCTTGACTGATCAGTTATTGAGCACCCCGCCCCGCCACTGCTCTGGCTGCACGTAGCCGTGCGCCCACACCAGCACATCCGCCGCCGGCATGGGCCGTGCAATCGCATACCCCTGAGCCAGATCACAGCCCAGCGCCATCAATACCAGGCCATGCTCGTGAGTCTCAAGACCCTCGGCGATGACCTCGCGGCCAAAGGCCCGAGCCAGGCCGATCACCGCCCGGGTCAGAGCCAGGTCATCCTGATCATGCAAAATGTCCCGCACGAACGACTTGTCGATCTTGATCGTCTGCGCCTGCAACCGCTTCAGGTAGCTGAGCGAGGAATAGCCGGTACCGAAGTCGTCCAGCGAGAAACGCACCCCAAGGCCCTGACAAGCCGCCAGGCATTGGCTGACGTGCTGGATATTCTCGATGGCGACCGACTCGACGATCTCCAGGTCCAGCAGCGTCGGATCGACCGAGGCATGGCGCGCCAGCAACTGCTCCAGACGCTCGGCAAAATCAGCGCGCTGCAAATGACGCGCAGCGATGTTGACGCTGACCGACCATTGATGACCTTGCGTGTGCCAGCTTTGCAATTGCCTCAAGGCCTGCTCGATCACCCATTCGCCCAGTTCGACGATCAGGTCGGTCTGCTCGACCAATGGCAGAAAATCTCCAGGCATCACCATTCCGTTGAGCGGGTGCTGCCAGCGCAGCAGCCCTTCAAAGCCCAGCACTTCCCCGCTGCGCATATTCACCTTGGGCTGGTAATGCAGGCACAGCTCACCGTCATGCAGGGCCTGGCGAACCCGCGCCACGGTCTGGTGAGTGGCCTTGAGTTCAAGCTCCTGCGTCACGTCGAACAGGTGGTAACGGTTGCGCCCGCGCTGCTTGGCGACATACATGGCCTGATCGGCATGGCGCACCAGGGTGTCGGCATCCTCGTCATCCTGCGGAAACAGGGTAACGCCGATGCTCGCACTGACGATCACGGTCTGCTCGCGTAACGGATAAGGCGCCGCCAGGGCATCGAGGATGCGCTGCAGGCCTGCATGCAGCTGGTCACTGTCCTTTACATGGCGCAGGATCAGCACAAACTCATCCCCTGACAGCCGCGCCACCGAGTCCCCTGCGCGCAAGATCTTTTGTAGACGGCTCGCCACTTCCACCAGCAACCGGTCACCCGCGGCATGCCCGTAGCCGTCGTTGACCGCCTTGAACCGGTCCAGATCAAGCATGCACACGGCCAACGGAATGTTCTCTCTGCGAGAAAAGGCCAGGGCCTGATTGAGCAGATCGGACAGGTAGGCGCGATTGGGCAGCCCGGTCAACACATCGTGTCCGACCCGCCACTGCAGGGTGTGCAGCAGTTGGCGCTTTTCGGTCACGTCAAAGCGAATCGAAACGTACTTGCGAACCTTGCCCGACGCCGGATCAATCAACGGCACCATGGTGCTGTCGACCCAGTACAACAAACCGTCCTTGGCACGGTTGCAAATCTCGCCTTTCCAGACCTGCCCGGCCACCAGCGCACGCCACATATCGAGGAAGAACTCAGGCTCGTGCAGGCCCGAATTTAGGATCCGGTGGTTGGCGCCGAGCAGTTCCTCCCGGCTGTAACCGGAGATGCTGCAAAACTGCTGGTTGACGTAGGTGATACGCCCGCTCAGGTCGGCTTCGGAAAAAATCGCGGCCGCGTCCACGGCCGCGCGGTAATTATCGTCCATATGCCATCCTGGCCCAGCGCTTGAACCGCTCCACCCATACAGATCAGGCGGCCGCTCAAGCAAAAGCGGCGGATTCTACGTGTCCATGCCGAGAATGGAAATGAGGCCAAAGCATCAGCGCACTGGCTAGGGCCGTTTGGGTTCAAGCGGCATCTGCCGCACCCTACCCAGCAAATTGCTCTGGCTCGAGCGCTTGCACAGGTAATTTCCCGAGCCAGAGCGGCCAGATGCAATAGCTCACAACTGGTCAGACCGGTCAGGCCAAATTCACTTGCAATGTAGGAAATTTCGCGGTTTTATGATCGGGCACTGAACAAACCGGTAAGACCACAATAATTAAGTCCTGCGCTCTTTGGCCCGCTGCTCCATCGAAGCAAGGACACCGATCTGAGACTCCTCCCATGCTTAAGTGGTGCTCGCGTTCGATTTTCCTTCAGGTGGTGCTAGGGCTGGTCCTTGGTATCGTTTGCGGCCTCAGCTTCCCTGAGGTCTCCCTCCAGTTGAAACCCCTCGGCGACGGCTTTATCAAGCTGATCAAGATGCTCATCGGCCTGATCGTGTTCTGCGTGGTGGTCAGTGGCATTTCCGGTGCCGGCGACCTGAAAAAGGTCGGGCGCATCGGCCTCAAGTCGGTGATCTACTTCGAGGTACTGACAACTATTGCCCTGGTCATCGGCCTGGTGTTCGCCTTCAGTACCGGCATCGGTAGCGGCGCCAACATCCATCTGGATCAACTGTCTGTTGCCGACGCCAATGGCCTCGCCGACCGCGGCCAGCAGGTGCACAGCACCGCCACCTTCCTCATGGGCCTGATCCCGACCTCGGTCATCGGCGCCTTCGCCGACAACAACATCCTGCAGGTGCTGCTGTTCTCGGTGCTGTTCGGCAGTGCCCTGAACCTGGTTGGTGAAGCCGCGTCAGGCATTTCGCGCCTGATCAACGAACTCAGCCACGTGATCTTCCGCATCATGGGCATGATCGTGCGCCTGGCACCGATTGGCGTGTTCGGCGCGATCGCTTTCACTACCAGCAAATATGGCCTGGAGTCGCTGCACCACCTGGGCGGCCTGGTCGCGCTGTTCTACCTGACTTGCGCCGGCTTTGTGCTGGTCGTGCTCGGCACCGTGATGCGCCTGTCGGGCCTGCGCCTGCTGCCACTGATCAAGTACCTGCGTGAAGAGCTGACCATCGTCATGGGCACCGCTTCGTCCGACGCTGTACTGCCGCAGATCATGCGCAAGCTCGAGCACCTCGGTATCGGCAGCTCGACGGTTGGCCTGGTGATCCCTACCGGCTACTCGTTCAACCTCGACGGTTTCTCGATCTACCTGACGTTGGCCATCGTGTTCATCGCCAATGCCACCGGCACGCCGCTGGCCATGACTGACCTGATGACCATCTTGCTGGTATCGCTGGTCACCTCCAAAGGCGCCCACGGCATCCCCGGCTCGGCACTGGTGATCCTCGCAGCCACGCTGACCGCAGTGCCGGCGATCCCGGTGGTTGGCCTGGTGCTGGTGCTGGCAGTGGACTGGTTCATGGGTATCGGTCGCGCCCTGACCAACCTGATCGGCAACTGCGTCGCCACCGTGGCCATCGCCCGCTGGGAAAAAGACATCGACCTGGAGCGCGCCAATAACGTGCTCAGCGGCAAACCGGGCTTTGCCCACCAGCCGCGCAAACAACCCATTGCCCATCAACAGGAGTTCTGATTGATACAGGCCGGCAGCGATGCCGGCCTGTTTCAGGAGCGTTATGCAACTTTTATCAGGAAACGACCCATGATCAGTTCATCGACCGTGGTCACATCAGTAGTGGAAAAACTGCGTCAGGCGCTGGCCCGCGGCCAGTGGCGCAGCGGTGAAATGCTGCCCGGCCAGCGCGAGCTGGCCGAACAGATGGGCATCAGCCGGCCGAGCCTGCGCGAAGCGGTAACCGTCCTCGAGACCCTCGGCCTGGTGCGCTCGCTGCCGGGCAAAGGGGTGCTGGTCCTGGATGCTGACGCCGCCGCAGCGCAGGAGCCGGTCGGCGACGCCGTCGGCGCTGCCAGCCTGGCCGACGTGCTCGAACTGCGTTACACCCTTGAGCCGTTTATCGTCGGTCTGGTCGCGCAGTCGGCTAACAGCCAGGACATAGGCCAGCTGCGCCTGACCCTGATGGACATGCGCGAGGCGCTAGACGCCAGCGACAGCGAAGCCGGCGTCAACGCCTACATCGCCTTCCACCAGGAGCTGTTTGCGCTGACCACCAACCCGATTTTCCAGAGCGTGGTGCAACAGACCGGCAATGCCCTCAAGCAAAGCGCCGACATGCTGCGCAATTCGCCCGAGCACCTGGCTGCGCGCCTGCGTGAGAACGAAGCCGTGGTGCGTGCCATCCGTGACAAGAACAGCGCCCAGGCCAGCGCCCAGATGCGTCGGCACATCCTCCAGGAAGGCCTGCGCATGGGTATCGAACTGAATATCCCGGACGAACACCCCGGCCCATGACTCCAGGAGAGCGACCATGACCGCTTGCGCCCACGCCGCCCAGCCCCTGCCTGCCCTGCTCGGCGCCGGCGAGACCCGCCTCTCTGCCGAGCAGATCTACCCACGCTTGTTCGACGCCATCCTCGAACAGCGCCTGCCACCTGGCAGTGCACTGCCGGAACAGGCCCTGGGCGACGCCTTTGGCGTCAGCCGCACGGTGATCCGGCGGGTGCTTGGGCGCTTGTCCGATCAGCAAGTGGTGGTGCAGCGTCCAAGCCATACCGCGCACCTGGCCGCACCCGACCCGCAACAGGCGCGGCAAGTGCTCAGCGCCCGCCGCCTGGCCGAAACCACCCTGATCACCCTGGCGACCCAGCGGGCCCGCCCCAATCAGATCCGGCAACTACGGCAACTGGTCGAGCGCGAGCGCCAGCACCATGAACAGGGCGAGCGCTGCACGGCGATCCGCCTCGGCGGCGAGTTCCACCTGAAGCTTGCGCAGATGGCTGCCAACGCACCCTTGGCGCGCTTTCTCAATGGCCTGGTGCCGATGACTTCGTTGATCATCGCCCGCTATGAGTCACCCTGCTGCGACCACTGCGCCTGGGAAGAACACGCCGCGATCATCGATGCCGTCGAAAGTGGCGACAGCAGCGCGGCGCTGACCTTGATGCACGAGCATCTGGACCGGCTCGAAGCCAAGCTCGATCTCGGCCAGGACCACAGCCTTTAGCAAAAACTGCCGCGGGGCCGCTGCCTACCTATAATCAGCTGATCCCCTCAGCCTCTTCACAAGGAGGCGCAGGCATGAATGCGCGTGCTGGCTTGCTCTTGCTCTGCCTGGTGCTGGCGGTGGGCGGCTGTGCCGGCAAGCGGCCCACTGCGCCGCCCCCGGTCGCTCTGAATGTCGGCGCCTGGCAGCAGGTCGATCGCGAACTGATCAACGCCTCGCTGGCTGCCACCGGCTCGGCCAACGACTATGCGCGGCGCTCGATGCGAGTATGGAAGGACGAGGTGCAGAAACGCACCGAAAGCGACTTCATCCCGTGGTTCACCGGCTACTGGACGCAGCAGTGGCTGACCCTAAAAGTCGCCTGGTACAAGATGAACAGCGGCAACGGTGCCGAGCCACCCGAAAAGCGCCTGGCGCTGTATCTGCAGGAGCAGTATCACCAGCGCGTGCTCGAGCCGGTGGCACGGGAGATCAACCCCGAAGCCATCCGTGATCGCGCCAGCGAGCTGTACCTGCAACTGTTTGCCCAGCAACTGACGGTCATCATCCAGCGCTACAACGCCCCGCCCGACCAGCTCAGCCAACGCCTCACGCGGGTCAAGGCAATCGCACTGGGCCCACCCGCTGCTCGGGATGCCAGCCTCTATCAACTGCTCAGAGCCAAACCCCTGGCACAGCAACCAGCCTGGCTTGCGCTGCGCCTGCACCTCAATCAACAGGCAGCCAAACTCGCCAGCCAAACCCAGCTCGGCCTGTCGTCTGTGGCCACTCGCGCCAGTGAAAAGCTCAGCGCCACCCTCGCTCCACGCGGTATTGCCAGTGCGGTCGCGGCGGCGGTGGGCAAGGCCGCCGGGGCGTTGATCTCGGTAGCCGCCACCGGCATCGCGATGATCAGCCATGACCAAGAGCAACCGCAGATGGTCGAGCACCTGCGGGTGATCCTCAACGTTGCCTTCAACCAGGAGTGGCGAGAGCTGATGGACAACCGCCAGAGTGGGGCGATGTCCGGGGTGTATTACCTGTCGGGGCAGATCGAGGATGGCCTGCTCCTCAAGCAGTAGCCATGGCCGAGGTGGGCAGGCCGAACAGGCGATCGAAGGCCCAGTTGTAGGCAAAGGTGTAGCACGGCACCAAGATAATGAACGCGAGATCCACCACCAGCGCCTCGAACAAGGTCATGTCCAGCCACCAGGCAATCAGCGGGATCAGGTACACCACCAGGGTCAGCTGAAAACCAATGGCATGCGCCAGCCGCCGCGCCACGCTGCGCCCACGCTTGCTCTGGCGCGCCTCCCAGTACTCGAACAGGCTGTTGTAGATCAGGTTCCAGAGCATCGCGATGGTGGTGATCATCACCGCCAGCGGCCCGGTATGTGACGCCTGGGTGTCGGACAGATACGCCAGCCCGAGTGTCGACATGCACAGGCCGATCAGCTCATAGAAAGTCACGTAGACCAGTTTGCGTTTGACACCTTGCACAGCGTTACCTCACGTCTTGCGTTCACCGAAGGCGCGCAGGATGCTTCAGTAGACTTGACAGGAAAAGACAGCTGCTATCAGCTTTGCTGACAGGAGCCTGACCGACCATGAATTTTTCCAGCGATACGATTCAGTTGTTTCTTGCCGTCCTCGACCACGGCTCGTTCTCGGCCGCCGCCCGCGCCTTGCGCCGGGTGCCATCGGCGGTGAGCATGGCAATCGGCAATCTCGAAGCTGAGCTTGGCTACCCGCTGTCTCAGCGAGGTCCGCGTGAGGCCCGCCCTACCCCGCAAGCACTCGCACTCGAGCCTCATGCACGGCTGATCGGCGACCAGCTGGGCCGCTTGCAGGTGCATGCGCTGGAGCTGTCCAGAGGGCTGGAAAGCGGCCTGGCCATTGCGGTGGTGCCGGACATCGACCACCAACCCCTGCTGCAAGCCATTGCGACCTTGAGCGCACACTACCCGCTGCTCGACGTTGAGCTGATCAGCGCGCCACAGGATGAGGCCCTGCGCTTGCTCGACAGTGCACGGGTGAGCCTGTGCCTGGCGTTTGCCGAGCTCAAGGTCGACTCGCGTCGCAGCTTTCACAACATCGGCAAGGAGTCGCTACTGGCAACCCTGGCACCGCATCATCCGGCCCTGAACGGCAAGCGCATCCGCTACCTCGAAGACCTGGTCAATGTGCGCCAGATTCTGGTCTGCAGCAGCGAGCTGCCACTGGCTGATCCACGCACGCTGATCGGCGCCGCACACTGGCGCAGCAACAGCCTCGATCTGGCCCTGCAGATGGTCGAAGCAGGCTTGGGCTGGGGTGACTTCCCGGCCTCCCGAGTCAGCCCTCTGGTCGCCGCCGGGCGCTTGCTGCAGCTGGATTTCGGCAATACCCAGAACGCCCTGGAGCTGCCCGTGCATGCTTATTGGAGCAAACAGCAGCCGCTGGCGCAGGGCGCGCGAATGCTGGTCGAGCTGTTGACTGAGCATTAGCCGCAAGGCAAACCAGCCAACGCTCACCGTCCGTCGCCATGCACTAAATAAAGCCGCACTGCCCTATCAGCTTTATCCAGCTTGAGCCGATAGAAATCAAGTAAGCCGTCATCGCGTCACAAGCGCCCGGCGTCCTCTCAACATGGCTCAAGGTCTCGAAACATGAACCTGAAGTTCCGCCACAAGATTCTCCTCAGTGCCTGCGGTGTCGTGGTGCTGGCATTTGCCCTGTTCACCCTCTACAACGACTACCTGCAGCGCAGTACGATCCGCCAGAACCTGGAATCGTCGGTGCAGCAGGCCGGCGCCTTGACTGCCAGCAGCGTGCAAAACTGGATGAGTGGACGCATCCTGGTGCTGGAAAACCTCGCTGAAGACATTGCCGAACAAGGTGCTGGCAATAACCTGGCCGGACTGATCGGCCAGCCTTCGTACACCCGCAACTTCCTCTTCACCTACCTGGGCCAGACCAATGGCGTATTCACCCAGCGCCCTGACGAGAAGATGCCTGACACCTACGACCCGCGTCAGCGCCCCTGGTACAGCGCCGCTGTCAGCGCCGGCCAGACTCTGCTGACGCCGCCCTACCAGAGCGCCGTCGGCGGCCTGGTGGTGACCATTGCCACCCCGGTCAAAGCCAAGGCCGACGGCCAACTGCTCGGTGTGATCGGCGGCGACCTGTCGCTCGACACCCTGGTCGAGATCATCAATTCGGTCGACTTCGGCGGCATCGGCCATGCGTTTCTGGCCGACCGCGACGGCCAGGTGATCGTCAGCCCGGACAAGACCCAGGTGATGAAAAACCTCAAGGACATCTACCCAGCCGCCAACCTGCGCGTCGAGCCGGGTATGCAGGACGTGGTGCTCGATGGCCGGGAGCGGCTGATCTCGTTCGCCCCGATCAACGGCCTGCCTTCGGCCAAGTGGTATATCGGCCTGTCCATCGACAAGGACAAGGCCTATGCCGCGCTGAGCCAGTTCCGCACCTCGGCGATCATTGCCATGCTGGTTGCCGTAGCGGCCATCGCCGGTCTGCTCGGTTTGCTGATCCCGGTATTGATGCGCCCGCTGACCACCATGGGCCGCGCCATGCGCGACATTGCCGAGGGTGAAGGCGACCTGACCCGCCGCCTCACCGTGCAGAACCAGGACGAGTTCGGCGAACTGGCGACCTCGTTCAACCGCTTCGTCGAGCGTATCCATGCCTCGATCAGCGAGGTGTCCTCGGCCACCCGCCTGGTCCATGACCTCTCGGAAAAAGTCGTCAGCGCCTCCAATGCCTCGATCAGCGGCTCGGAAGAGCAAAGCATGCGCACCAACAGCGTCGCGGCGGCGATCAATCAGCTCGGTGCCGCGACCCAGGAAATCGCCCGCAACGCCGCCGACGCCTCGCAACATGCCAGCGGCGCCAGCGACCAGGCCCATGACGGCCGCCAGGTGGTCGACGATGCCATCACGGCGATGACCGCACTGTCTCTGAAGATCAGCGAGTCGTGCGAGCAGATCGAAATCCTCAACACTAGCACTGACGACATCGGCAAGATCCTTGATGTGATCAAGGGGATTTCCCAGCAGACCAACCTGCTCGCGCTCAACGCTGCCATTGAAGCTGCACGTGCCGGTGAAGCCGGCCGTGGCTTTGCCGTGGTTGCCGACGAGGTGCGCAATCTTGCCCACCGTACGCAGGAGTCGGCAGAAGAGATTCACCGCATGATCACCAGCCTGCAGGTCGGTTCGCGTGAGGCGGTGCACACCATGAACGCCAGCCAGGTCTCGAGTGAGCAGACCGTGCAGGTCGCCAACAAGGCCGGTGAGCGGCTGGCCAGTGTCACGCAGCGGATCGGTGAAATCGACGGTATGAACCAGTCGGTGGCCACCGCCACCGAAGAGCAGACCGCCGTGGTCGAGAGCCTCAACCTGGATATCACCCAGATCAACACCCTCAACCAGCAAGGCGTGCAGAACCTCAACGAGACCCTGCAGCACTGCGATGCGCTGAGCCAGCAGGCTGGGCGTCTGAAGCAGCTGGTCGGCAGTTTCCGTATCTGATCCAGCCCCGCGTAACAAAGCCCCGCGCCAGTTACGGCGCGGGGCTTGCCCGCAACACCCTCCCGCACCCAGTTATAACCTAATAACCAACAAATCTATTTGGCTATATCAACTACCTATATGCTTGCGCTCATCCGATCACGGGCAAGTTGGGCAGTCGAGTAACGTATGGATGTAGGTTCTTTCGGTTTCACCATTGCAGGGCTAATCGTAGGTTTCATCGTTGGCATGACTGGCGTTGGCGGCGGGTCGTTGATGACGCCGATCCTGCTCTGGTTTGGCGTCAACCCTGCAACTGCCGTGGGCACCGACCTGCTCTATGCTGCTATTACCAAGGCCAGTGGCGTCTGGGTGCACGGGCGCAACAAGAACATCGACTGGAAGATCACCGGCTGGCTCAGCCTGGGCAGTGTGCCTGCGGCAGCAGTTACCCTGTGGTTCCTCAGCACGCTGCATGCCGACACCTCGGCGCTGAATGCGGTGATCAAGCAAGGCCTGGCTGTGGTGCTGATCCTGACCGCGCTGGCGCTGCTGTTCAAATCGCGCCTGCAGGCCTTTGCCAGCCGCCATGCCGGCGACCACTATCACCTCAGCGATCGCACCCTCAACGGCCTGACCGTGGTCACCGGGGTGATCCTCGGCGTGATGGTGACCCTGACCTCGATCGGCGCCGGTGCCCTGGGTACGGTAGCGTTGTTCCTGCTGTACCCGTTCCTGGTTACCCGCCGCCTGGTCGGCACCGAGATCGCTCACGCCGTGCCGCTGACGCTGGTCGCGGGCCTTGGCCATGCCGGCATGGGCAACATGGACTGGTCGCTGCTCGGTTATCTGTTGCTGGGCTCGCTGCCGGGCATCTACCTGGGCAGCCACCTCAGCGGGCGCATCTCCGACAACGTCCTGCGCCCATGCCTGGCGGCGATGCTGCTGTTGATCGGTTACAAGCTGGCGTTCTGACCTTCTTCCGGGGCTGCAGCGCAGCCCTTGCCGTTACTTGCCGGCACGCCACAGCACCGGCCAGTATTCCGAAGAAACCTGCGCACAGCGGTCCATCTTGGCCAGGCTGAGCAAGCGCATGCGCTCACCGTCGTAGCGCCAGATCTCGTTGACACCGCAGTCGCCAATCCCGCGGCCCTTGTCGAAGCCATACAGCTCGCCGCTGTTCGAATCGAACGCGACATAACCGGTCAAGCGGCTGTCGACCACCTCACTTGCCGGCGCCTCGAACGGTAGCTCGCTGATCATGTAAGGCGCTGCGCGGCCAACCCGGTACAGCGTGTACGAGCAATTGTAGGCGCCGCATTCCGAACTGATCAGGGCCAGCGCGTAATGGCTGTCAAGTGGCTGTAGTTCGAGGCTGCGCACACCCTCTTGATCAAATACATCGCCGTCGGCCTTGGCTTTGGCCATGACCGCGCTACGCATCTGCGTAGCTTGCTCAGGGTCCAGCGCGGGCGCTGCGGTGAACAGCGGCAGCTTGGCCATAGTGAGTGCTGGTGGCACGCTGGCATCTGCGGCAGCGCCGGGGCGCACCAATGCGCTGGCATGGCCGATACGGCCTTGCACCGAATCGATCAGCAGCAGCGCCGCACTGATGCCCAGCAGCGATGCCTGCAACTCGCCGTCGCTGCTGGCCGCTGTCAGGCGCTCTCCGTTGCGCAACTGGCGCACGAGCGCGGCGCCGGCCTCACCGTCCAACTGCAGGACGGTCTGATATTCGTCGCGCTCCTTGTGCCAGCTGGCCGTCAACGGCTGGCCGTCGAGCAGCGGTAGCGAGTCCCAGGCCGCGCCGCCGACCACGCGCAGGCTCAGCGCACCGTTCAGACCAGCCTCGCGGTGCACCACCAGCCACAGCGAGTTGGCATCTTCCTGCGCTGCGGCGACGGCGGTACAGGCGCGGGTGTTGTCGCAGCCAACGATCCAGTCCTTGATCTGCCGATATACCGGTACCGGCTCCGGGCCAGCCGCTACGGCCAGGCTCGGCAGCAACGCGAGGCCGAGCAGGGCTGCCCGGCATGGGAGGGTTACGTGCATCATGCTGATTCCTGTGCAGTCCTTGAGGTGCCCTGAACGGGCCTGACGATCATTGCAGATGCGCCGCCAAGTGCAACCGGGCGTTGCCAGGATTTGCGTCAGGTCACAGCAAACGCACTCGCCACTGCCCGTTGAAGCTCAACTGAAGTTTTGCCAGGGGCAGTACATCGATGCGCTGCAGAGCAGCCAGCGGGCAGTCGAACAGTTGCCCAAGCACAGCCCTGATCACCTGAGGATGAGTCACTGCCAAGGCCGAGCCAGGGCTATTGAATGCCGCAAGCCAAGCGGCCACTCGTTCGCTCAGCTGAGCCAGGGATTCGCCGCCGTGGGGGGCACTGTAGGGATCGCTCAGCCACTGCGCCAGCGCATCCGGCTGCTCGCGCTGCAACTGTTTCAGCGTCAATCCCTGCCAGCGACCCGGATCAGCGTCGGCCAAGGCTGGCTCAACCATCACCTGATCGCCCAGCACACCGGCGGTGTCGAGGGTGCGGCGTTCGGGCGCTGACAATACCTGCGTGTAATCAGCCATCAGCTCAGCGGCAGAGGGCAGCGCCAGCAGCGCATCATCAGGGCAGGCCATACGGCCGAGCCGCTGGGCATCGGTCAGTCCATGGCAGATCAAGGTCAAGCGAACAGCTTTCACCGGTGTCCTCCAACGCAGGCTTCAGGCGCGCTGATACTACGCTGCCACCGCCACCTTGCGGTAGGATGCTGTCTAGATGCCATACCCTTCTACCCGAGCCGCCCATGCCCCACACCCCCAGCCCGCTTCTGCTCGCACTGCGCGCAGGTACCCAAGCCTGTCACCAGCGTCTGGAAGCCCGCTTGCCGTTTTTCCGTGATGACTTCGACCTGCCTGCCTATCGACGGCTGATGCAGGCTTACTATGGCTTCCATGCCCCGCTACAAGCGCTACTGGCAGATCATCAAGGCAGCGAGCGGGCCAAGACCACAGTGCTCGAACATGACCTTCTGGCGTTGGGCCTGAGCCGCGCAGAGGTTGCCGCCCTGCCCCGCTGTCAGGCGCTGCCGGCAACTGCCGATGAAGCCAGCGTGCTCGGCGTAATGTATGTGATCGAAGGCTCGACCCTGGGCGGTCAGGTGCTCAAGCGGGCGATGGCCGAGCGCCTGGGGATCGACGGCGACCACGGCGCGCGCTTTCTCGACGTGTACGGGCCACTGACCGGTGCGCACTGGCGCAGTTTCCTGCAGCGCCTCGACCAGCCTGCCGCCAGTAACCCGCAGACGGTGGCCGCCGCCATCGCTACGTTTGAGTGCTTCGAGCACTGGCTGCAGGACTGCGGCGTGCTGGCCTGATCAACCGAACAGGTGCAGCACACCCCACACCGGTATTGCCGCCACCAGCGCTACGGCGAACCTGGGCCAGTACGGCAGCAGTATCACCAGCACTACCGCCGCCAGCGAGATCACCCCAAACCAGGCCACCGCGCCCATCGCCCAGCCCCAGGCCTGAGCGCACAGCAGCAAGCTCAACAGCAGCCCCAGCCAGCCCAGCGCGCGCAGGCTCAGGCGCAGCGCTGGCGACGGTGACCGTTGCCACACCTGTTTGTAATGGCGCTCCAGTCCCTGACGCAAACCGAGCATGCCGGCATAGGCAAACAGCAGGCTACCCGTCACCAGACTGATCATGCCTTGGCCTCCATTGTTCGCGCCGCGCGCGGCTTGACCACCACCGGTTTGGGGCACGCCACACGCCATGCCGCCAAGGCCAGGCCAATACCCAACGCCAGGCCCGTGACCTCGACACCCAGGCGCAGGTGGTCGACGCCGCCGGCAAAGATACCCAGCACACCCAGACCACCGCACAGCACGGCGCAAAGTGCCAACTGCTCGACCCATGCCTGTTTGGCAGGGCGCACGCCGGCATGCAGTAACGCCAGCAGCCACAGGCCAAAGAACGCCCGCACTTCCCACGCCTCACGTTGCGCCAGCTCCGCTGGCAACAGTCGGCTGGCCCACAGTAAGCCGGCACAGGCGACCATCAGGCCGCTGATAAAGCCGATATTGCACACTTCAGCCACGCGATACCAACGTCGCGCCGCCGCATCGGCACGGCTGTCGGCAGCGGCATATTTGCGCCCACGCTTGACGCAGAACAGCACCAGCCCGCTGGCGATCATTGCGCAGCTGATCAAACCGCAGATGAAATACAGCCAGCGCATCGGGTAGCCACCAAACTGCGCAAAATGCAGCCCGGCCATGACCCGCTGAGTCAGCGGCGCCGGGCGCAGTTCAGGGACGTCGCTGAGCAGCTTGCCGCTGACACCATCGAACACCATTGCATTGCCTTTGGTCAGCGCGATGCGGTTACCCAGCACCGGACGCACTTCGATCAGCGCCGCGGCGGTGTTCGGGTTACGAATGCCAATGCTGCCAATTGGCCCGAGTCGAGCTTCGGCCTGGGCCAGCAGCGGCGCCAGTTCGACCAGCTCGGCGGGCGTCTTGGCCAGCCGTCGCGGTTGTTCCACACGGGCATTGCCCTGGACCTGGAAGTAGGCCCGGCTGTCGCCCTCGAACACCGCGTCCACGCCTGCGGGGATGTAGATCATCATGAAAATCACCAGGCCGGTGTAGGTGATCATCAAGTGAAACGGCAGCAGCAACACCGCGCTGGCGTTGTGAAAGTCCAACCACGAGCGCTGGCCTTTGTCGGGGCGGAAGGTAAAGAACTCCTTGAAGATCTTCTTGTGAATGACGATGCCGGTGATCAACCCCGCAAGCATCACCAGCGCCAGCGCGCCGACCACGAAGATGCCCCAGTTGCGCGGCAGGTCGAGGGTGAAGTGGAAGCGGAAGAAGAAGTTGCCGCCAACGCTGTCGCGCACGGCAAGCGGCTCGCCGCTGTTCGGGTCGAGCGGCACCACCACGCCGTGGCGGCGATCGCCGGTGGAGACGCTCAAGCCCGGCGAGCGTTCGGTCGGCAAGCTGATACCCCAGTTGCCGGCGTTGGCTTGGTGCTGTTGCAGGTAGCTGATCGCGCGCCTGGCGGCATCCGCCTGGGACACTGTACTTGCCGGGATTTCTGGCTGCATCCAGTGGTCGAGCTCTTTGTCGAACACCGCCAGGGTGCCGGTGACAAAGATCGCGAACAGCAGCCAGCCAAAGATCAGCCCGGCCCAGGTGTGCAGCCAGGCCATCGATTGAGTGAAGGTGTTTTTCATGCCAGCCACCGCAGCGCCTGCGGCCAGAAGCCAATCAACGCCAACGGCACCGCCAGCGCCAGTGGCGCCCAGGCCCGCAGCGCGTCACGGCTGGCGAAGGCCCAGAGAATCGCCAGGGTATAGAAGACGAACGCCGGCAGCGTGGCGACGATCACCGCGTCCGCCGGTGCCAGCGGCAGGATCCGCGCCAGGCAGGCGGTGCTGGCATAACTGAAGGCGTAGCCACCCAACAGGGCTGCGCCGCTGCGTGAGAGGATGCGCAGCCAGGTTGGGGTTTCGCTCATCAGAAGGTCCTTGTGCCGATCGATCAGAACGAAATGTTCAACGAGGCAAACACGGCGCGCCCAGGCTGGTTATAGGTGTTGGCGCCGGAGCTGCTGGCGTTGCCGCCGCGCAGGATCTGCTTGTCGAAGACGTTGTTCACGCCCACGCGCACGTCGTAGTTCTGGTTGAATTTGTAGCCGGTGCTGATATCCACCAGGCCGTAGGCTTCCACATCCTGCTGTGCTTCCAGGTCGTAGTCCTGCTGGGTGCGGTAGTTGTAGCTTGGCGACTTCTGCTTGCCGAAGTAGGTGCCGGCGAGCTGGAACGACAGCTTGTCGGTGGCGCGCCAGTCGAGGGTGGTATTGACTGTGTACTCGGGGATCACCGACAACGGCTCGCCGGTTTCACGGTTGTCGTTGTCGAGCATCCAGGTCAGGTTGGTGTTCCAGTCGAGCGCCGGGCTCAGCTCGATGAAGAAGTTGCCCTCGATGCCCTCGACCCGCGCTTCGCCGGCGTTTTCCCACTGAGTCACGCGACGGCCACTGTTGATCGCATAGATCACGTCGGTGCCACCGATGATCTTGTTCTGGTAGTCGTTACGGAAGTACGTCGCGCTGGTGCGCCAGGTGCCGCGGTCGTACTGCAGGCCGATTTCCTTGTTGACGCTGATTTCCGGCTTGAGGTCGCTGTTGCCCTGCAGGTAGCAGCCACCGGAGTTGGTCTGGCCGACACTGCACCCGTTGCCGCGGCTGTACAGCAGGTAGTTGGAGTTGTACTGGTACAGGTTCGGCGTTTTGTAGGCTCGGGCAATGCCGCCCTTGACGGTCAGCGCCTCGGTCAGCTTGTGCGACAGGTTCAGGCTTGGGCTGAGGTTGTCACCGAAGGCTTCATGGTGATCCAGGCGCAGCCCGGGGGTGACGGTGGTGTCGCCGATGATGACGTTGTCCTCGACGAACAGCGCGTAGCTCTTGGCAGTCATCTTCGAGTTGCTGCGATCAAAGCCACTGATAGCATCGCCGCCGTTGCCGCTCGGGTCGAAGCTCTGCGGGCGGAACGAGCCCTGGTCGTTGAGGCTCTCGTACAGGTATTCGCCGCCCAGGGTCAGCACGTGTTCGGTGCTGCCCATGGCGAACGGCAGGTTGACCTCACTGGTCAGGCGCGTGTTGCGCAGCCGCGACATAGCCGCGCCACTGTCGTTGATCGCGCCTTCCGGGCCACCGGCGAGGCCTTCGTTAAGGCGCCAGTTGCGCACGTACTCGTAGGCCAGCACGGTCTTGCTGGTGCCCCAGCTGAAGTCGCCCAGGTGGGTCAGGTCGTAGGTGCTGCGCTGCATGATGTTGGTCTCCTTGCCGTACAGGCTGGAGATCAGATCAACGTTGCCGCCGCCGTTGCTGTTCATGGTGTCGCCGGCGTAGATGTTGCCTTGGCGGCTGTAACCGCTGCTCATCTCGAGGCGATGCTCGTCGTTGAGCTTCCAGCTCAGCAGGCCGTTGATGTCTTTGTTGCGCACACCTTCGCGGCCGCCCACGAGGGCACTGTTGGCCGCGTCGGCATTGATGTCGAGGTCATCGGCATCGGTCTTGGCCAGGCCGCCGAACAGACGGAAGCCAAGGTTTTCGGTCAGACCACCGCTGAGGTTGAAGTTGGTCCGCCGGCTCATGCCCTCGGCGCTGTCTTCCGGCAGCTGGGTGTAGACGTTGACGTTGCCCTTGAACTCATCGGTCGGGCGCTTGGTGATGATGTTGACCACCCCACCCATGGCCCCGGAGCCGTAACGCGCCGCCGCCGGGCCACGCAGGATCTCGATGCGCTCGACCGCTTCGGCCGGCACCCAGTTGGTCTCGCCACGGGTATCGCGGTCACCGTTCCAGCCGTAGCGCACGGCGTTGCGCGCATTGGACGGCTTGCCGTCGATCAGGATCAGGGTGTTTTCCGGGCCCATGCCACGCAGGTCGATCTGGCGGTTGTTGCCACGCGCGCCGCTGGCGCTGTTGCCGGTGAGATTGACCCCAGGCTCGCGGCGGATGATGTCGGACAGATCATTGGCGGGCGGGCGGCGCTTGATGTCTTCTTCGGTAATGATCGACGAACCGAGCGCCTGACGCGCCTCACGTTCGGCGGTAACCAGCGTGTCCTGGATGATCAGTGCATCGCTGTCTAGCGGGACGTCCAGCACCTCGGCGTTTTGCTGCTCTTCGGCGTGAGCCGGCGCGACCAGCAGTGCTGGTGTGGCCAAGGCAACAAAAGCCAGGGCCAGGCCATTGGGTGAGGTTCTGGATTGCATCGACACATCTCCTGATCATGGGCAAATGCCAACCCCGACCAGGAAACCGAAGAGCCCACACCCTCCGGCCTCTCAAGCAGTACTTGGGGGGCCAATAGGGATGTGGAATATAATGATTCTCAAATGACTTTAAATCTTATTTACGAAATTTACAGATTGGGTGGGGAACTTGAATATTTTGGGGCCGCGTAGCACCCCCAAAATCTGTCAGACCACCAAAATGTCAGGACTTGAACCGCCCAACCAACCCATTCAACTCCTGCGACAGCTGCGACAACCGCCCGGAGTCAGCCTGCGCCGAACTGGCCAGGCCCTCGACCAGCTGCGCTTCGTCATAGATCTGCTGAATATGCCGGTTGATCTCTTCGGCAACGCTGTGCTGCTCCTCCGCCGCGGCGGAAATCTGCAGGTTCTGGTCGCGGATTTCGTTGACCGACAACTGAATCCCTTCAAAGCTGTCGCGCGCACTCTCGATCGACGACACGCTGGCCCGCGACAGATCCAGACAGCTGTCCATCTTCTCCGAGACCTCTGCAGTCTTGCTGCCGAGGGTATTGAGCAGCAGGTCGACTTCGCCCGTGGAGTCAGCGGTACGCTTGGCCAGCGCGCGCACTTCATCGGCCACCACGGCAAAGCCGCGGCCCTGATCACCGGCGCGGGCAGCTTCGATCGCAGCGTTCAACGCCAGCAGGTTGGTCTGCTCGGCAATGGCGCGGATGGTGCCGAGGATCTGGTTGATGCTGCGACTGCCCTGCTCCAGCTCGACCATCGCCTGGGACGACTCGCTCAAGCGCATGCCGAGGCGGTTGACGTTGTCAGTGGTCTGCTCGATTTGCTGCTTGCCCTCAGCGACACGGCGGTGGCCGTTTTCGGCAGCATCGGCAGCGCTGCTGCACGAGCGCGCAACTTCGTTGGCGGTGGCGACCATCTCGTTGAATGCAGTGGACACCAGTGCGACTGCTTCGCGCTGACGCCCGGCGGCTTCATTCATGTTGCTCGCTACCTCGCTGTTGACCCGCGAAGCGTCCTCTAGATTGCTCGACGCAGCGCCGATGCGCTGGATCAGCTGGCGAATCGCCGCAAGGAACTTGTTGAACCAGCCGGCCAGCTCAGCTGTTTCATCCTTGCCCTGCACCTGCAGATCTCGGCGCAGGTCACCCTCGCCTTCGGCGATCGACTGCAAGCCGGTGCTGACCTGGCCGATGGGCTTGACGATCAGCTTGGAGAACGCCGCCGCGATCACCGCAAATACCAGCGCCAGCAAGATGACGATGACTGCCGTGAGATAGCTCATGCGCGTAGCCGCAGCCATCACTTCCTGCTTCTCGATCAGGCCGACAAAGCGCCAGCCCAGGCCTGGCGAAGTCCATACGTTGGCCATGTAGTTGACGCCATCGATCTCGACTTCAGTCGAGCCCTGCGCGGTCGCTGCCAGATGCGCGTAAGGCTCGCCAAGGTCCTTGAGCTGCTTGAAACTGTGGCTGGCGTCGCGTGGGTCGACCAGCACCGTGCCGTCTTCGACCAGCATCACGTAGCCGCTGTCGCCGAGCTTGATGCTCTTGATCAGCTCGGTGAGGTTTTTCAGCGAGACGCTGACAACGAACACACCCTTGGGCTTGCCGGCGTCATCGAGCAATGCCCGCGCAGTGCCGACCAGCGCCACATCGTCCTTGTCGTAGTAATAGGCAGCGGTGCGCACGGTCTTGTTCGGGCTGGCCATGGCCGCCTTGTACCAAGGCCGCGTGCGCGGATCGTAGTTGGCAAGCTTGGGATCATCCGGCCATTTCGCATAACTGCCGTCTTCCAGGCCGATAGACAGAATCGCCGCGGCCGGGTGAGTCGAACCATAGCGGGCGAATTGATCAATGACCTGCTGCGCCGCAGCCGGCATTGGCTGACTGGCGGCGTCGATACTGGTGTACTGTTTTAAAGTACTTACTGAAGTGTATACAGGATCAGCGGACAGTTGATCGACGTTTTGCGTAGTTGCATCAAAGAACTGACGCATGTTGCCGTCTATCTGACGGATTTCCCGCGTGCTGCCATCGACAAACTGTTCAAGTGCATCGGCGCGGATATTCAGCACCGATATAACCCCGACCACGCTGACTGGGATAAAGGCTACCGAGACGAAGGCAAGGATCAATTTGGTTTTTATTTTCACTGTCACGACCATCCATGTAGGGCGGGGGCAAATGGCCGCTGCTGGGCAGTAGTGGCGACCTGCTACTCACACTGTTTCGGCCGCACGGATCTATATCTTTAGCTAATCTCCTGTACACAATTAAACCGGCGATTGGTGTTGATCCATCAGTCAACTTTACAGACGTCGCCGGGCCGGCGGTCGCGGCCAACTTGACCGTCCCAAACCGCAGCCATTTACTGTATGCATATACAGCAAAAACCCAGCCGCCATGCCAACCGCCACCTCACCCGTATTCGCCCTGATCGACTGCAACAGCTTCTACGCCAGCTGCGAACGGGTATTCCGCCCCGACCTGGTACGCACGCCGATCGTGGTACTGAGCAACAACGACGGTTGCGTCATTGCCCGCAGCGCCGAGGCCAAGCAATGGGTAACGATGGGCCAGCCGTACTTTCAGGTGCGGGATGTGCTGCGCCGTCACGGCGTGGTGGCGTTCTCCTCCAATTACGCGCTGCCTGCCTCCTCTGGTCAACCCTGCGCGAGGGCCTCACGCACCAGATCGTCCACGCCTTCGTCGGGATGTGCCTGCATCCACTCGACGATCTGTTTGCGCATCAGCGGGGTCCAGAAGCTGTGAATATGCTGGCGTACCCCCTGCACCGCCAGCGTCCGGGTGGGCTCGCTGTCAAAGTAGTGGGCGATCTGGTTGGCCATCTTGACCAGGCTGTCGACACTCATCGGCGTACCTCGGCAGTTTCCTGTTGCTCGCTGTTGCGCCGCTCCTGCAGCAGGCGCCGTTGTTCGTCACTGAACGCCTGATAACGCTGCTGCCATTGCGACGGCTGCGATACACGCACCACTTCTACCGCCGTAACCTTGTACTCGGGGCAGTTGGTGGCCCAGTCGGAGTTGTCGGTGGTGATGACGTTGGCGCCCGACTCGGGGAAGTGGAAGGTGGTGTACACCACCCCCGGCGCAACCCGGGTACTGACCTGAGCACGCAGCACCGTCTGCCCGGCGCGGCTGCCAATACCGACCCAATCGCCTTCGACAATGCCGCGGCTTTCTGCGTCGCTTGGGTGAATCTCAAGCCGGTCCTGGGCATGCCAGGCGACGTTTTCGGTACGCCGTGTCTGCGCGCCGACGTTGTACTGGCTGAGGATGCGGCCAGTAGTCAGCAGCAGCGGATAACGGCTGTTGACCTTCTCGTCGGTGGGCACGTAGCCAGTCAGCATGAAGCGGCCCTTGCCGCGCACGAACTGGTCGATGTGCATGGTCGGCGTGCCGTCTGGCGCGGCTTCGTTGCAAGGCCATTGCAGGCTGCCGTGACGCTCCAGTTCGCTGTAGCTGACGCTGTGGAAGCTCGGTGTCAGCCGGGCGATCTCGTCCATGATCTCTGACGGATGACGGTAGTTCATCGGGTAGCCGAGGGCGTTGGCCAGGGCCATGGTGCCTTCCCAGTCAGCCTTGCCGGCCAACGGCTGCATGACCTTGCGCACCCGCGAAATACGCCGTTCGGCGTTGGTGAAGGTGCCATCTTTTTCAAGGAACGAACTGCCCGGCAGGAACACGTGAGCAAACTTGGCCGTCTCGTTGAGGAAGATATCCTGCACCACCACGCATTCCATCGCCCGCAGCGCGGCCGTCACGTGCTGGGTGTTGGGATCGCTCTGGACGATGTCTTCGCCTTGGCAGTACAGCGCCTTGAAGCTGCCATCCAGCGCCGCCTCGAACATGTTGGGGATGCGCAGGCCTGGGTCAGGCTGCAGGGTCACACCCCAGGCCTGCTCGAACTCGGCACGCACGGTGGCGTTGGAGATGTGCCGATAACCCGGCAACTCATGCGGGAACGAGCCCATGTCACACGAGCCCTGGACGTTGTTCTGTCCACGCAGCGGGTTCACCCCTACCCCTTCACGGCCGATGTTGCCAGTAGCCATAGCCAGGTTGGCGATGCCCATCACTGCGGTGCTGCCTTGGCTGTGCTCGGTCACGCCGAGGCCGTAGTAGATGGCCGCGTTGCCAGCGCCAGCATACAGCCTGGCTGCCGCACGGATCTGCTCGGCCGGTACGCCACAGGTCGGGCCAAGGGCTTCGGGGGAGCTCTCCGGCAGGCTGACAAAGTCGCGCCAGCGAGCGAACTCCGGCCCTTCACAGCGGGCATCGATAAAGCCCTGATCAAGTAGCCCTTCGGTAACGATCACATGGGCAAGTGCGTTGAGCATGGCCACGTTGGTGCCGGGGCGCAGTTGCAGGTGCAGCTCGGCGCGGGCATGCGGCGAGTCGACCAGATCGATCCGCCGAGGGTCGATGACGATTAGTTTGGCACCTTCACGCAGGCGGCGTTTGAGCTGCGAGCCGAACACCGGGTGCGCGTCGGTTGGGTTGGCGCCCATCACCAGAATCACGTCGGCCTGCATCACCGAATCAAAACTCTGGGTGCCAGCGGATTCGCCCAAGGTCTGCTTGAGGCCGTAACCGGTTGGCGAATGGCAGACCCGCGCACAGGTGTCGACGTTGTTGTTACCGAACGCCGTGCGCACCATTTTCTGCACCAAATAGGCTTCTTCGTTGGTGCAGCGGCTGGAGGTGATGCCGCCGATCGAGTCGCGCCCGTACTTGAGCTGAATGCGGCGCAGCTCGCTGGCTGCGTAGGTGACCGCCTCGTCCCAGCTGACCTCTTGCCACGGGTCGTCGATGTGCTTGCGAATCATTGGTTTGGTGATGCGGTCCGGGTGGGTAGCGTAACCCCAGGCGAAGCGGCCTTTGACACAGGCATGGCCGTGGTTGGCGCCGCCGTTCTTGTCCGGGACCATGCGCACCAGCTGGTCGCCTTTCATCTCGGCGCGGAACGAGCAGCCCACGCCGCAATAGGCGCAGGTGGTGATCACCGCACGTTCTGGCTGGCCCAGTTCGACCAGGCTTTTTTCAGTCAGGGTTGCGGTTGGGCAGGCCTGTACGCAGGCGCCGCACGACACGCACTCGGAGGTGAGGAAGTCGCTACCGCCAGCCGCCGCTACTCGCGAGTCGAAACCGCGACCGGTGATGGTCAGAGCAAAGGTGCCCTGAATGTCTTCACAGGCGCGCACACAGCGGCTGCAGACAATGCACTTGCTCGGTTCGTAATTGAAATATGGGTTGGACAGGTCCTTGGCGTCGGCAAGGTGGTTGGCGCCTTCGTAGCCATAACGCACCTCACGCAGGCCAACCTGGCCGGCCACGGTCTGCAACTCGCAGTTGCCGTTGGCCGAGCAGGTCAGGCAGTCCAGCGGGTGGTCAGAGATGTACAGCTCCATCACATTGCGGCGCAGGTCGGCCAGGCGTGGCGTCTGCGTGCGCACCACCATGCCCTCGGTGACCGGTGTGGTGCACGACGCCGGGTAACCGCGCATGCCGTCGACTTCGACCATGCACATGCGGCACGAGCCAAAGGCTTCGAGGGTATCGGTGGCACACAGTTTGGGGATGTTGGTGCCGAGCAACGCGGCGGCGCGCATCACTGAGGTGCCAGCGGGCACGCTGATGGCGCGGCCGTCGATATTCAGGCTGACCTGCACCTGGCTTTCACGCGCGGGGGTGCCGAGGTCGGCATCACTGGCGGGGTCGAAATAATTGATCATTGGGCGGCCTCCGGGCTGGCCAGACCGAAGTCGGCAGGGAAGTGCTTGAGGGCGCTGGCCACGGGGTATGAAGTCATCCCGCCCATGGCGCATAGCGAGCCGTATTGCATGGTGTCGCACAGGTCGTGCAGCAGGTTGGCCTGGTCGGCGCGGTAGGCCGGGTCGCTGCTGGCGATCAAGCGGTCGACCACCTCCATGCCGCGGGTCGAGCCGATCCGGCACGGGGTGCACTTGCCGCAGGATTCTTCGGCGCAGAACTGCAAGGCAAAGCGGGCCATGTTGGCCATGTTCAGGGTGTCATCGGCGACGACCACACCGCCGTGGCCGATCATCGCGCCAAGCGCGGCGAACGCTTCGTAGTCCAGCGGCGTATCGAACTGGCTCGGCGGCACCCAAGCGCCCAATGGCCCGCCGACCTGAGCGGCTTTCAGCGGACGCCCGCTGGCAGTGCCACCGCCGTAGCCTTCGACCAGCTCGCGCAAGGTCAAGCCAAATGCACGTTCGACCAAACCGCCATAGCGCACATTACCCGCCAGCTGGAACGGCAAGGTGCCCAGCGAACGGCCCATGCCGAAGTCGCGATAGAACTGCGCGCCCTTGGCCATGATGATCGGCACCGAGGCCAGGGTGAGCACGTTGTGCACCAGCGTCGGCTGGCCGAACAGGCCTTCCAGCGCCGGCAGTGGCGGCTTGACGCGGACGATGCCGCGCTTGCCTTCGAGAGATTCGAGCAGAGCGGTTTCTTCACCGCAGATATACGCGCCAGCGCCGACCCGCACCTCCAGGTCGAACGCCACGCCGCTGCCGGTGGTTTCCAGATAGCCCGCCTCACGGGCCAACAACACCGCCTCGTTGAGCGCGTGGACGGCATCCGGATATTCCGAACGCACGTAGATGTAGCCCTTGCTGGCACCCACTGCCAGGCCGGCAATGATCATGCCTTCGATCAGCAGAAACGGATCGCCCTCCATCAGCATGCGGTCGGCAAACGTCCCCGAGTCGCCCTCGTCGGCGTTGCATACCACGTACTTCTGCACCGCCGGAGCATCGCGCACCGTGCGCCATTTGATCCCCGCCGGAAACGCCGCGCCGCCCCGCCCGCGCAGGCCGGAATCGAGCACTGCCGCGACCACCTCTGCCTGCTCCAGCAACGCGGCTTTGGCCAGGCCTTCGAAGCCGCCGTGGTTGCGGTAATCGTCAAGCGACAGCGGCCGGGTGATGCCGGCACGGGCGAACAGCAAACGCTGCTGACTGCTCAGATACGGGATCTGCTCGACCAGGCCCAGCGCCAACGGATGCTCAGCCGGCGCCGCCGTCAACGCCTCGAACAGGCCCGCGACATCTTCGGCAGCCACCGGCCCAAAGCCCTGCCGGCCCTCAGCGGTTTCCACCTCAAGCAACGGTTCCAGCCAGTACAGCCCGCGCGAGCTGGTGCGCTGAATCTGTACCTCGACCTGCCGCCGTTGCGCCTCGGCGCTGAGCGCGTCGGCCAACTGATCGGCGCCCACTGCACGCGCCACCGAGTCGCAGGGAACAAAGAGCTTCAGCATGGCTTCACCTCCTGCAGGCAGCCGCTGACCAGTGCGCTCAAGCGCTCCGGAGTCAGCCGCGCATGCACCTGGCCATCCAGTTCCAGCGCTGGCGAACAGGCGCAGGCCCCCAGGCAATACACCGGCCGCAGGCTTACCGCGCCGTCGGCACTGGTGCCGTGATCATCCAGCCCCAACTGCTCGCGCAGCTGCGCCGCCAGCGTCTCGGCGCCACGGCTCTTGCAGGATTCGGCCCGGCACAGGCGCAGGATATGCCGCGCTGGCGGCGCAGTACGGAAGTCATGGTAGAAGGTGATCACCCCGCGCACCTCAGCCTGGCTGAGGTTGAGTGCATGGGCGATATCCGGCACGGCGGCATCGGGGATATACCCAACGCCGGCCTGGATCGCATGCAGGATCGGCAACAGCGCGCCGGGGGTCTCACGGTGGTGATCCAGCACACGCTGGATCACGGGCAGGTCAAGCGTCTCATCAGGCATACAGCGGACCTCGGCGTCGCGAGCGCAGGCAATACCTGCGCCCGGCGTGTTCTGCTGCGGCGCACCGGCCACGTCACGGTTGCGTGGTCGCCGGGCACCTCCTTGCCCACAGCCGCGCATCTACGTGCACTGGCGTCGAGGGCATCCTGACAGCATGGCACTCCTGCCAGTACAGGGATGTGCGCCAGCGACCAGACGTATCCTGAAACCGACGCGATGACCGACAGCGCTACTCGGTCACTGTAGAGCGGCCTTGTGTCGCGAAAGGGGCGCAAAGCGCCCCCAAAATTTCTGCCCGACAAATACCTTGAAGGGTTCCCTTCAAGAGTTTCTGTTAATGCCCATATGCGCATCATCCATCAGCGCTTTAGCCATTTCACCAAGAAAATGAGAGGCCCAAACCAGTGCAGGCTCATTGTCCATGATGCCGATAAACGAGGCCTTCCGGGCGCTATCCATCAACACCGATGCCTGCGCCAAGGCGTGGTCACAACAGTTACCCGCCTCTACCCGAAACAGCCGCTTGCCCATAATGGCGCCTTCCAGGCAAGTCGCTGAGCCGACTGTCAGGCCCAGCCTGCCGATGCGGTCTAGCGGTTCTTTGTCCATGTGCAATCCTCCGGCTCGCCTAATCACTGCAGCGTCGATTTGCTCGGTTCATCGATGCGCTGTACCTGCGCCAGTGCCGTATCCACCAAAGCGCGAGCAGTTTCGAGCTCATGCATGATGGTCAGCATCATGATCGAGCCGGGCGTGCGCGGCAGGAGCAAGGCAGATTGATGGGCCACCGTCAGTGCGCACAGGACGTAATCTGCGGCTTGGATCAGGGTGTCTTCGAGGGCGTGGAGGGAGTTGGGATGGGGTGGGTCGGGGACGATCTTGATCATGTCGACTTCTCCTGCGTGGGGAAAGCCAGACACCTGTCCTTTGCAGAGGATGGGTGGCGGCTACGTACAGGCTGCAAAGCCGGGGCAGAAGAAGGAAACCCGGTAGGTCCGAAAACCTCCCATACGCAGCCACCATAAAGCGCAACCGCCAGCATGAATTCATGCCGACAGCCTGGTGGTGACTCCTTCCTCTCTGGCTCGGGTTTGCAGACCCGTTCGCTGATTTCGCAGCGACAGGGCGAGACTAGGAGGTTGGAGATACCACCGCAATGGCGAAAAAGCGGTAATAGGATGATTCGGAAATGGACTACAGGGAAGAGCGAAAATCTGATTAATTCACGTAGGACGGAGGGACGATATGCAACAAAATAAGACAGGCGTTCATATCGTCGGGGCTGAGATTAAATCAGACCGCGAGATACACAAGCTTGCGCAATTCCCCAATCACCTCAGGGTCCCGTACCTCATGAACATCCGCCCGAATCCGCGCAATCACTGATTTGAGCAGCTCGGTCTGGCTCATCTGCGTGCGTTGCAGCAGCGCCAGAAAATCCTCGGCAATATGCGCATTGATCTTCATCGACAGCCGACGCGTTGCAGCCGGTGCCGCCAGCGCCCGTTGACGCAGTTGCTCATCCAGCGCAAGAACAAACGCCTCATGAGCAGCCTGCAGCCCCGCGGCACCGTCAGCCTGCGCCAGCGCCTGAAAGTAGTAGCCCAGGAAGATCTTGCGCAGATTCACCCCCGCATCGCTGCTGACCTCATGCATCGCCGCATCCAGCACATCCAGGTAAACCGCAGGCAAGCGCGCCTCGATAGACTTGAGCTGCTGCTTGCGCGCGTCACGAATCGCCGGCGTGGACTGCGGCGGAATCGCCACCACGGTTTCGCAGCCGCTGCAGACCCCCACAAGAATATCTCGCGCCTGGCCCTGACCGTCGCTGAATGGCACATCGCGGCGCCTGTAAACAAACGCCACCAGCGCTTGGCAGTGCTCGCACAGCGCCCTGCCGGTGTCGCCTTCAAAAGAAATCTGCATGATCTGGATACTCACTGATGAACGCTGAGGAACCAGGTTTCTGGCTCGATGAAATAGAACTTGATGTACCAACCGTGCCGCCTCAGCACATGGGAACCGCCTTTTTCCACTTTGAAAACGTTGTCCATGGTATCGCTGATACCGTACGAAAGTCATCGTACATCACTACAGTTTGGTCCAGCCCGTCTTTAGAGCCATTCCTTTTGAGGTGTTCTGAAATTGCACTTGTCGTGAGATTGCTGGGGCCGCTGCGCAGCCCTTTCGCGACACAAGGCCGCTCCACACGGACGGCGCCGTGCAGTAAATTTCGCCCACTGATCAAAATCAGGCTGCACGCCACCCTGTGGAGCGGCCTTGTGTCGCGAAAGGGGCGCGCAGCGGCCCCAGCAATCTCAAGCCAGACAAAAATTCAGATAAATGCAGAGCCCTTGAGGGAATGCCCTTCAGAGCGGAGCAACCAATGGTCGTCCGTTGCATGCCTCTGACCTGAGATCGACACCACTTGAGTCAGGCGCACCCGGCACCAGCGTGAATCCAGCTGAACTTTCGAAACCGCCCTGCCCTCCCATTTTCACGCGTCGGGGAAAAGCACCGACCGAACCATTTCCATCACCTTGATCGAGAGGACCGAGAGACCACCATGAGTAATCAACTGGCAGGTAAAAAGGTACTGTTCATCACCGCAAACACCGGCATCGAACGCGATGAGCTGGTCAAACCGCTGGAAGCGCTGAAGGCTCAGGGTGCGGAAGTCACCCACGGGTCGAGCGAGGGCGGCACAACGCAGACGTTCGTTGGCGACACCGAGAAGGATCGCACCGTCGAGTCCCAGATCGCTCTGGCTGGGCTCAAGGCGGCAGATTTCGATGCGCTTGTGATTCCAGGCGGTACGGTCAATGCGGATACGCTGCGGCTGGACGAGAACGCCCAGCGTCTTGTGAAGGCGTTCGCTGATGCAGGCAAAGTGATCGCCGCGATCTGCCACGGACCGTGGGTGCTGATCAACGCCGGAGTTATTCCTGGCAAGACCCTCACCTCGTACCCGAGCGTCAGACTTGACCTGGAGAATGCGGGTGCTGAGGGTTGGGTCGACACTGAAGTTAAGCAATGCAATGCTAATGGTTGGACTTTGATTACATCGCGGACCCCAAAGGACATACCCGCCTTCAATGATGCTATCGCTGCTGCGCTTCAGGGCAGATAAACCGCTGACACCCAAGAACCCGCTCTCTGAGCATTTACGGTAAAAAACGCAAGTAGGTGTTAGCCCACACCGGGCTAACACCTACTATAGGGTGTCTGCGCTTGATCGATGTAGGGCCATGTTTAACGGCCTTCAAAGCACCCTGACCACCCCACCCGTGTAGAACAACTAACTTGAATAAACCGTCCAAAGCTGGTCGATACGTGTGGTATACGACCGGCTCATCAATTCACGACGCATATCCCAATCTGGACGTCCGGGCACCGCACCGGATCTTAGTGTCCCTTTTCCGTACCGACCATTGATCTGATCCAGCGCGGACATTAGACGGTCATGATTCGCAGGCTGGGAGAGCACGAACAAATCATCAGTGAACTCGTCAGGCTGCCGCAGATCAAGCAGCAACACCTCGGCCTTGCTATACCGGTATCCGTCCCGATAGATCCGCTCAACCGCCTCAGTTGCCGCCCGGGTAAGCAACAACGTATCGTTGGTCGGATAAGGCAGTTCCACCAACGCCCCCTGTGCATGGTGCAACTCATCGGGGTTGAACATGCCCGTGCGGATGCTGACACGCAGGCGCTTGCACACCGAACCTTGGGCACGCAGCTTTTCCGCGGCACGCCCCGCGTAAGTGGCCACAGCCTGTTTGATCGGCGTCAGCGCCGACAGGCGCATACCGAACATTCTGCTACAGCAGATCTCCTGCTTTGGCGGCGCTGCCTCATCCAGTTCCAGGCAAGACGTGCCGGCGAGTTCTCTGCCCGTCTTCTCCACCACTACGCTAAATTTCTGTCGAAGCATTTGCGGATCTGCCCTGGCCAAATCCATGGCGGTGTGGATACCCATACTCTCCAGATGCGCGTTCATCCGCCGGCCGATACCCCATACCTCCTTCACAGCAGTGTTACGCAGCACCCAATCGCGCTTGAACGGCTCGCAAATGTCGACCACCCCGCCTGTCTGAGCCTGCAGCCGCTTTGCAGTGTGGTTGGCCAATTTTGCCAGGGTCTTTGTCCTTGCCACCCCCACTCCAACAGGGATGCCTGTGCAGCGCAGGACCTTGGCTCGCATATCGCGGCCGAACTGAGTCAGGCTGCCGGGAACGCCAGTAAGGTCGGCGAAACATTCATCGATCGAATAAACCTCGGACGCTGGCACCATTGCTTCGATCAGGGCCATCACACGCTCACTCATGTCACCGTAGAGCGCGTAGTTCGAGGAAAATGCCACGACCCCATTGCGACGCAGCTTGTCCCTAGCCTGAAAGTAGGGCTCGCCCATTTTCACGAACGGCTTGGCGTCGTAGGACCTGGCGATGACGCAACCGTCGTTATTGCTCAATACCACGATCGGCGTCTTGAGCAGGTCCGGCCGAAACACGCGCTCACAGCTTGCGTAGAAGGCGTTGCAGTCGATCAAAGCGAACACCCGGTCACTGCGCATGGTCGCGCACGCTGTAGCGAACCACGCCCCAGATCGCCAGGTCATCACCTTCCATGACGTGCCTCGGCGGATAAGCTGGGTTTTCCGACTGCAGTATCACCACGCCATGGCGACGATACAGCCGCTTGCACACAGGCTCGGCATTGATTGCCGCGATCACAATGTCACCGTCCTCAGCCTCGTTGCTGCGGTCTACGATAAGAAGGTCGCCGGAAAAGATCCCTGCGCCCTGCATGCTGTCGCCCTCCACCTGCACCAGGTACACGTGAGGTGCGCGCAGGTCGAACAGCTCATCCAGCGAGATGTGGCGTTCAAGGTGGTCTGCAGCCGGCGATGGGAAACCTGCGGGAACGCGAAACGAATACACGGGCAGCAGCAGGGGCCCGCCCGTCGGGGTGCCGCAGAAGGTGATGGTCATGGAAGCCAATCCAAAGGTAACTGTATATTTGTACAGTTAACTGTCAGATTGTTCCCACGTCAATGCGCAGCCGCCGAGCTGCCGACGAACGTTTGAGGTGATGTATGTGTGGCCGATATTCAATCTACGAAAGCATGGACCATTACCTGCGCCAGCTCGCTCTGGACTTGGTCGTCATCAACGGTTACGACCACGAGCAGATCAACCGCTACAACGTCGCACCCTCCACAAGGATCGAGCTGATCCGACCGGCGGCAGGTGGCGTGCGGGTCGACCGGGTGAAGTGGGGGTGGTCACCCGCCTGGGCAAAGGGGAAGCGTCCAGATCCGATCAATGCGCGAGCAGAGACGGTGATGACGGGAACGTTTTTCAAAGCGCTGTGGCCCGATGGTCGCGCTTTGGCGCCCGCGAATGGATGGTTCGAATGGGTGCCGGACCCTACAGATGCGAAGCGTAAACAGCCCTATTACATAACCTCGATTCAAAACGACCCGCTGTATTTTGCTGCGCTGGCGGAAGTGAATCCTGGCTCCGAGCCAGGCGAGCGCGATGGCTTCGTCATCATCACCGCAGCAGCGGATCAAGGGCTGCTCGACATCCACAACCGCAAGCCGCTTGTGCTTACGTCCTCGCTTGCGCGTGAATGGATTGACCCAAATACCTCGCCTGGACGCGCTGCCGAGATTATTCAGACAGGCTGCCGCCCTGCAACAGACTTCAAGTGGTACTCCGTGGATAAACAGGTGGGAAACGTCCGCAATCAGGGGGCAGCGTTGATCAAAGCGATCAACGCATAGCGCTCATCGTTACGAGTAAAGCGTCACCGTTTTCATAGGCTGGGGGCGATGGCCGGGGATGGTGGTTCAAGGAGAGGGGCTAGCGCATACTTCTGCTTCTAGGCTCTGTACGAAAAGAGATGTCGCAAACACCGCATGGAACAAGCCAGCGAGACCATAGCGGTATAGCTTTTCGCGAGCTTGTCGAAGCGCGTCACGATGCGTCGGTTCTCTTTCAGCCAGCCA